>Ga0207814_100008_pt1 | contig 592132 bp, 599 predicted proteins | sample TtaePargueraPR_7_FD_187755 | JGI IMG/M metagenome (GOLD analysis project Ga0207814, IMG submission 187755) | Aerobic enrichment media microbial communities from Bioluminiscent Bay, La Parguera, Puerto Rico - Tt and P1 (2) (SPAdes) | ecosystem: Environmental > Aquatic > Marine > Unclassified ...
GCGGAGATGATCCGGCTATTGAGGGACGTGGATGTTGATGATGCCCCTTCCTCTGCGGACACAATCTTGGAGAGCCCGAAACGCTACGGCTATTGAGGCGTCGGCTTCCCACCCACTCCCGGACATTTTTAGGCCGTCATTCCCGCGCAGGCGGGGAGTCGTAGACGAGCGAAGCCAATCCAGTCAGCGCAGCGCCTCGAAACCGAAATCACATGCAAGATCGCGCCAATCGGGATTGCCGTCCTCGATCAGGCGCAGCTTCCACGCGCGATTTCACTTCTTGATCCGCTTTTCCCGCTGGATCGCGGATTACATCGTTGCGTGCTGCTCGAACCATACAAGGATCTTCACATCGTGCCGAGAAGTGAACCCCACGATGCTCCCATCACGATGCTGGGCGATGCGCTGCAGGAGATGTGACGTGACGCCTCAATAAAGGGTGCCATTTCGCTTTGACGCCATCAGATAGACGCACGGCTGGAAATCCGGATGCATTTCGATGGCTTACTGGATTCCCGCCTGCGCGGGAATGACGAGTGGGAGAGGCTCGGTCCCCGCGCGATTCCCCTTTCCTACACCTGCACCCCATGCCCCACTCCCCGGAATGAGCCATCCCAATGACACTCGCGACAGCATCGCTTCGCCCACGAACTCCGCGGCGAAAATTCCTTCCCCAGGACACTGCTCCATGTGCTCCACATTAGCCCCGCGCCGCCCAAACCTTGCCGCGCGAACCCGCGCAAAACCGCCGGTTCTTAACGGCTCGCGCACTGTGACTCGAAAGACTCACTCCGAAAGTCTTAACGCCGCAAACCAATTGTTAACCTTTTTCGGTGAGAAATTGCGTGGTTAATACCGGGCTACACCTCCAGCCGAGGAAATGGCCTGCGGGGACACACAAGGGGTAATACGATGCGCGTTCTGCTGATCGAAGACGAGCCGACAACCGCCAAGGCGATCGAGCTCATGCTGACGACCGAGGGGTTCAACGTCTACTCGACCGACCTGGGCGAGGAAGGCCTCGATCTGGGCAAGCTGTATGATTACGACATCATCCTGCTCGACCTGAACCTGCCCGACATGCACGGCTATGACGTGCTGAAGAAGCTGCGCGTCGCCAAGGTGCAGACGCCGGTGCTGATCCTCTCGGGCATTGCCGAGATGGATAGCAAGATCCGCTCGTTCGGCTTCGGTGCCGACGACTATGTGACCAAGCCCTTCCACCGCGACGAGCTGGTTGCCCGCATCCACGCCGTGGTGCGCCGTTCGAAGGGCCACAGCCAGTCGATCATCCGCACCGGCAAGCTGGCCGTGAACCTCGATGCCAAGACCGTGGAAGTCGACGGCGCGCGCGTCCACCTGACGGGCAAGGAATACGCGATGCTCGAGCTGCTCAGCTTGCGCAAGGGCACCACGCTGACCAAGGAAATGTTCCTCAACCACCTCTATGGCGGGATGGACGAGCCCGAACTCAAGATCATCGACGTGTTCATCTGCAAGCTGCGCAAGAAGCTCTCCAGCGCCTGCGGCGGTGACAACTACATCGAAACCGTCTGGGGCCGCGGCTATGTGCTGCGCGATCCGGATGCTGCCGAGGAAACCGAAGCAGCCTGATACAAGAACGTACCCGGAAACGGGGGGACACAGCAAAACGGCCCGCTACCAGCGATGGTGACGGGCCGTTTTCGCTTTCCTGCACCTTTCCTACACGGGACGTGTCCGCTTGGCCCCTTTGACCGTGAGCCAAAGGGCAAACCCGATCTCGCCAATCATGGCAGCAAGTCCGCCGATGCCGGACATGACCATGCCTGCGCCGTCTTGCTGGAAGGTCGGGTCGAAAACAAAGAAGGCGAAAGATACGACATAGTGCAGCCCGCCAATCGTCAGCAGGATTGCAAGCCAGCGTGGCACGATTTCGCTGGCGCGTGCCAGTTGCGCAAGCGGCAGCAGCCACAGCCCCCAGAACATCACGGCCACCTGCATCATATTGTTGGAGCGTCCGAGCGACGCGCTTACCGCATCAGCCAGTGCTGCACCGGAAAGGACTGGCAACCCCGGATGGCCAGTCACCATTTGCGCGATATCCAGCCGGATCGCCATCGCAGCGAGAGAGACCGGTACACTCACGGCTACAAAGGCCAGCATGATATCGGCAGCGGGCGGGCAGTTTGCGCGCAAAAGCCGATGCAGCAACATGGCAAGCACGAGAAAGACAATAAAGCCGACCACGCCCAGCAATGTCATGACCTGGAACGAAAGGAGATTGTCAGACAGATAGGCCAAGGTCTCGGCCGGCTCTGGCTGCACGGCCAGCAATCCTCCCATGATCGCGGGTGCCGCGGTCGGCAACATCAGCAGATATGTGACACCGGCCACGCGGGCCAGCTTATCATCCGTCACCTTCGGTTGGTCTGTCGCCATGAGCGCCACCCCCTTTCCCCTGTCCCGTCAGGGACATGGGGGCGAAGTGGCGCAATTGCAAATCAGCCGGTCAGGTCACGCCCACGCTGGAACGGGCATCGCGCACGTCCATTCCGCTCGGCTCCTGGAACAGGCGCAGGCCGAATTCCGGCAGGATGGCGATCAGGTGGTCGAACACGTCGGCCTGGATGCGCTCGTACTCCACCCAGTTGGTGGTGTTGGTGAAGCAATAGATCTCCAGCGGCAGGCCTTGCGGCGTGGGTGCCAGCTGGCGCACCAGCAGGGTGAAGCCCTTGTCGGTCAGCTCCGGATGGGCACGCAGGTAGGCAATCACATAGGCACGGAAGGTGCCGACATTGGTAATGCGCCGCGCGTTCACCGGGTTGCTATCGCCCGCCAGTTCGCGCGCGTTCCACTCGGCCAGCTCCTTGTCCTTGTCGGCAAGGTAGTCCTTCAGCAGGCGGAAGCCGCGCAGCGTGTCGACTTCCTTGTCGGACAGGAAGCGCACCGAGTTCTGGTCGAGCATCAGCGCGCGCTTGATCCGCCGCCCGCCGGCCTCGCTCATCCCGCGCCAGTTGCGATAGCTTTCGGCGATCAGCTTGTAGGTGGGGATGGTGGTGATGGTCTTGTCGAAGTTCTGCACCTTCACCGTGTGCAGGGCGATGTCGATCACGTCGCCGTCGGCATGCATGCTGGGCATCTCGATCCAGTCGCCCACGCGCAGCATGTCGTTGCTGGTCAGCTGGACCGAGGCGACGAGCGAAAGGATGGTGTCCTTGAACACCAGCAGCAGCACCGCCGCCATGGCGCCAAGGCCCGACAGCAGCAGCAGCGGCGACTGCTCGATCAGCGCGGAAATGCCGAGGATGACGGCGCCGCAGTAGACCGCGATCTTCAGCACCTGCACATAGCCCTTGATCGGGCGCATGTGCGCATCCGGGCGGCGGCGATAGACCTCCTCCACGTAATCCAGCGCCTTGCTGATCGCCATGGCAATGCTGAGCACGATGGTCGCCTCGGCCACGTTCTGGATCAGCAGCCACAGCTCTTCGGGCAGGTTGGGCACGTGCTCGATGCCGTTGGCAATCACCAGCAGCGGTGCCACCGTGGCAAGGCGGAAGGCGGCCTTGTCGGCGGTCTGGCTGCGGGTGTCGAGGAAAGGCGCGGCAAGCCGCAGGATCACCTTCTTGAGCAGGAAGTTGACCAGCAGCGCCACCAGCACGAGCGCGACCAGCGCGATGACGGTCTGCGCCCATGCGGGCTGGGCGTTGAAGAGTGCGATTGCCTGTTCCATGGCCAGTCGCCTAGCCGAGAGCCATGCAGCTTCTCAACCCCGTGGACACGAGTCATCTGGACAAGCGCCCCCTGCCCGCTCTAGCGAGCCGCGCATGACAGCCTACAAGGACGGCGATCCCACTACGCTCAACAGGCTCTATGGCCGCAGCCAGGGCAAGCCCCTGCGCGCAGCCCAGCAGGAGCTGGTCGATACCCTGCTGCCGAAAATCGCCGTGCCCGAGGAAGGCCCGGTGACGGCAGAGCGGCTGTTCGGGGAAGACTGCCCGCTGCATTTCGAGATCGGCTTTGGCGGGGGCGAACACCTGGCCTACCGCGCCGACCTGCTGCCGAACCACGGCTTCATCGGGGCAGAGCCATTCCTCAACGGCGTGGCCCAGGCGCTGACTCACGTGCGCGACCAGCAGCTGGCCAACGTGCGAATCCACCACGGCGATGCCCTGCAGGTGCTCCAGCGCATTCCCGACGGCGCGCTGACCATGGCCTACCTGCTGCATCCCGATCCCTGGCCCAAGGCCAAGCATGCAAAGCGGCGGATGATGAACGATGGCCCGGTGCGCATGCTGGCGGACAAGCTGAAGCCGGGCGGCGAATTCCGCTTCGGCACCGATCACCCGGTCTACGTGCGCCACGCACTGATGGTGATGCGCCGCTTTACCGACGTGTTCGAATGGGTGATCGAAGGGCCGGACGACTTCCGTATCCGCCCCTCCGGCTGGTGCGAGACACGCTACGAGCACAAGGCCCGCACCAAGATGGGGCACGAGGTCTGGTACTTCCGCTATCGCCGCAAATAACGTCGGAACGCTCTGGCCGCATCGCCCGTTCGGCAGGAAACGAACGAAAGGACTTGCAAGCATGAGCGACAAGACAGCGATCATCATCGGCGCATCGCGCGGCATCGGACTTGGCCTTGCGAAGGAGCTCGCCAGCCGGGGATACAAGGTCATCGCCAGCGAACGCAGCGAGAGCGCGGAGCTTCACGGAGCGGCAGAGGCGCACGAAGGCGCGATCGAGATCGTGCGATGCGACGTGACCGACCCGGCCTCCGTCGCCGCCATCAAGGACAGCTGCGCCGAAGGCAGCGTCGACCTGCTGGTGATGAACGCGGGCGTCTACGGCGGCAGCGAGCAGGAGCTGGACCAGCTTGGCCGCGACAGTGTGGCCGATATCGTGATGACCAATGCCGTCGCCCCCACGCAGGCCGCGCTCGACCTGCTGCCGCTGGTGAAGCGCGGCGGCACGATTGCCATGATGTCGAGCAAGATGGGCTCGATCGACGATTCATCGGGCGGGGTGAACCTCTATCGCCTGTCCAAGGTCAGCCAGAACATGCTCGCCCGCTCGCTGTTCGCAAAGCACGCGCAGCCGCGCGGCGTGGGCGTGGTATCGCTGCATCCCGGCTGGGTGCAGACCGACATGGGTGGCCCCAACGCGCTGATCGACGTGGAAACCAGCGTCAACGGCATGCTCGACGTGGTGGATCGCGACGACGGCCAGAACCACCGCTTCATCGCCTACGATGGCAGCGAGGTGCCCTGGTAGGCGGGTTCAGTCCCGCCCGTCGGCTGACCGCACCAGCCAGGGAAACAGGGCGAAGGCCAACTGGCCGGACAGGCCGATAAAGCCGGCAGGCGTCGCCATGTCGGCAAGCCATTGGTCCGGCGAATTGCCCGGCATGGCTATGGTCAGCACCGCTTCGCTCGCCATCAGCATGGCAAAGGCAATGCCGCCCATGGCAAGTGCCCTTCGCGCTAACGCGATGGCAAGACGTCGCACCAGCCAGCGGGCGGCCAGCCAGCTTGCCCCCAGCATCACCGGCAGCTCGATCAAGACGGCGGGCAGCTTTCCGAGAGCAGGCTCCACCAGCAGGACGCGCAAGGTTCCGAGAGCAAAGCCCACGGCAAAGACAATCGCCCAGTAGGCGGCGCCGGCAACCACGACGTTGCCGGGCCGCTGCGCCATCATCCCACGACGCCCGCTGCGGCCAGCACGGCCAGCGTCAGCACGTCGGGCGCGATCGAGGTCATCGGAGCGATCTGCACCGGCTTCTCCCCGCCGATCAGCATGGGGCCGATCACCGCATCGCCCGAAAGTTCGCGCAGCAGCTTGGCTGACAGGTTGGCGCTTTGCAGCCCGGGCATGATCAGCACGTTGGCCGGGCCGGAAAGGCGGCTGAAGGGATAGAGCGCCATCACCTTGTCGTTGAGCGCGGCATCGGGCGCCATCTCACCTTCGTATTCGAAGTTCACGCTGTCATCTGCATCGAGCAGGGCCACCGCGTCGCGGATATTGCCCAGCCACTGGCCCGACGGATTGCCGAAGGTGGAATAGGACATGAAGGCCACGCGCGGTTCGTGCCCCATGCGCCGCGCCACGGCGGCGGTTTCCTTGGCGATATGGGCCAGTTGTTCGGCGGAGGGACGCTCGTTGATCACGGTGTCGGCAAGGAAGGTGGTGTGATTCTTGCCCAGCACCATGTGCACGCCGAAAAGCGTTGCGTCCGCCTTGGGATCAAGCACCTTGGCCACTTCGCGCGCAGTCTGGCTGAAAGTGCGGGTGAGGCCGGTAATCATGGCATCGCCCTTGTCCAGCGCCACCAGCAGGGCGGCAAAGACGTTGCGTTCCTGGTTCACCATGCGGCGCACGTCACGCTCGGTATAGCCGCGCCGCTGCAGCCGCTTATAGAGGAAGTCCACCATCGGCTCGATCCCTTCGTAGTTCGCCGAGTTGGCGATTTCGAAGTTTTCCGGATCGTCGACCTGCAGTTCCTTCAGCTTCTGCAGCACCTTGTCGGTACGGCCGACCAGGATCGGCGTGCCGTAGCCGAAATCGCGGTACTGGATCGCCGCCCGCAGGGCCACGTCCTCTTCCGCCTCGGCAAAGACCATGCGTTTCGGGTTGGCCTTGGCGTCCTCGTAGACGCGGGTGAGCGCGGCGGTGGTGGGGTTGAGACGGCTGCGCAACCGCAGCGTGTATTCCTCGAAATCCTCGATCGGATCCAGTGCCACGCCCGAATCCATTGCCGCCTTCGCCACGGCGCAGGAAACACGCTCCATCAGGCGCGGATCGAACGGTGCGGGAATGATGTATTCGCGGCCGAACTGGTGGTTCATGCCATAGGCGGCAGCCACTTCCTCGGGCACGCGCTCGCGCGCCAGCTCGGCAATCGCGCGCGCGGCGGCGACCTTCATCTCCTCGTTGATCGCGGTCGCGCGCACGTCCAGCGCGCCGCGGAAGATGAAGGGGAAGCCCAGCACGTTGTTGACCTGGTTGGGGAAATCGCTGCGCCCGGTAGCAACGATGGCATCGGGGCGCACGGCCTTGGCCTCGTCCGGCATGATTTCCGGCGTGGGGTTGGCCATGGCGAAGATGATCGGCTGGTCTGCCATCTTCGCCACCCATTCGGGCTTCAGCGCGCCCGCAGCGGACAGGCCGAGGAAGATGTCCGCGCCTTCCAGCGCCTCTTCCAGACTGCGCGCCTCTGTGGGCACGGCATGGGCGCTTTTCCACTGGTCCACCCCGTCGCGGCCGGGATAGATCGGGCCGGAACGGTCGCACACGATCACGTTTTCGTGCGGCACGCCGACCGACTTGATCAGCGCGGTGCAGGCCAGCGCCGATGCGCCCGCGCCGTTCACCACCATTTTCACGTCCTTCAGGTCACGGCCCGTCAGGTACGCGGCGTTGATCAGGCCGGCAGCGGCGATGATGGCGGTGCCGTGCTGGTCGTCGTGCATGATGGGGATGTTCATGCGTTCGCGCAGCGCCTGCTCGATGATGAAACATTCGGGCGCCTTGATGTCTTCAAGGTTGATGCCGCCAAAGCTCGGCTCCATCAGCGCAACGGCTTCGATGAAGGCGTCGGGGTCTTCGGTGTCGAGCTCGATATCGATCGAATCGACGTCGGCGAAGCGCTTGAACAGCACTGCCTTGCCTTCCATCACCGGCTTGGATGCCAGCGCGCCAAGATTGCCCATGCCGAGGATGGCGGTGCCGTTGGAAATCACCGCCACCAGGTTCGACCGCGCGGTATATTTCGCCGCGTTGGCGGGATCGTCGGCAATCGCCTGCACCGGCACGGCGACACCCGGCGAATAGGCCAGGCTGAGATCGCGCTGGGTGGTCATCGGCTTGGAGGCGATGATCTCGATCTTACCCGGACGGATCGTCTCATGGTAAAACAGCGCCTCGCGCTCGGTGAAGCTGGAATTCTTTTCGTCGGCCAAGCTGTGTCTCCCCGTGTTCTTCCCAGCCATAAAGAGTGATTGTCATTCGCGATAGGGGAAAGCGGGCTTTGCTGCCCTTCCCGAATCGCCATGCAGCCTTGTAATCCCGCACCCTCATGGCCGGTTCCGCAACCCCGATGATGCAGCAGTATTTCGACCTCAAGGCAGAGGCCGGGGACTGCCTGCTGTTCTACCGCATGGGCGACTTCTTCGAACTGTTCTTCGACGATGCGAAGACAGCGGCGGGCGTGCTCGATATCGCGCTGACCACGCGCGGCGAACACGGCGGGGAACCGGTACCGATGTGCGGCGTGCCGGTGCATTCGGCGGAAGGCTATCTCGCCCGCCTGATCCGCGCCGGGTGCCGGGTGGCGATTGCCGAACAGGTGGAAACGCCCGAGGAGGCGAAGGAACGCGCCAGGCGCGAAGGCTCGCCCGTGTCGAAGGCGCTCGTGAAGCGCGATATCGTGCGCTTCGTTACGGCGGGTACGCTGACCGAGGAAGCCCTGCTGGAACCGCGCCGGGCCAACATGCTGGCCGCCGTGTGCGACCTGCGCGGCACCTGCGGCGTGGCGGCCTGCGATATCTCCACCGGCGCGATGAGCCTGGAAGAGTGCGCGCCCGAACGCCTGCCTGCCGTGCTGGCGCGGATCGGCGCGAGCGAGGTGGTTGCGCCCGAGAATTGGGACGAAGCCCCGTTCGATGCCGTCATGCGTCCGCGCGGGGACTTTGCCAGCGACGAGGGCGAAGCGCGGCTGAAGAAAGTCCACGGCGTCGCCACGCTGGATGGTTTCGGCCAGTTTTCGCGCGCCATGCTGGCCGCCGCCGGCGGGCTGGTTGCCTACCTCGACCATGCCGGGCGCGGCGAACTGCCGCTGCTGCTGCCGCCACGCGTGCGCGCCAGCGGGCAGCACATGGCGATGGACGAGGCGACGCGCGCCAGCCTCGAAATCCTGGCCAGCCAGCAGGGCGGGCGCACCGGCAGCCTGATCGCGGCGATAGACCGCTGCGTGACCGGTGCAGGTGCGCGGCAGCTGGCGGAAGACCTGTCCGCACCGCTGGCAAGCCGCGCCGAGATCGAGGCGCGCCTGGCGCTGGTCGACTATGTGCTGCAAGACCCGCTGCTGCGCGGCGATGTGCGTGCCATGCTGCGCAGCCTGCCCGATATCGGCCGCGCGCTGGGGCGGCTGGTGGCTGGGCGCGGATCCCCGCGCGACCTTGGCCAGATCCGCGACGGATTGAGCGAAGCGCGGCGCATTCACGAGCTGCTGCAAGGCAAGGCGGATCGACCTGCCCTGCTCGAAGAGCTGTTGCCCGACCTTGCAGGCCACGGCGAGCTGACCGACCTCTTGCGCCGCGCGCTGGTCCCCTCCCCGCCGACCGAGCGCCAGAACGGCGGCTACATTGCCGAAGGCTACGATGCCGCGCTCGACGACCTGCGCGAGGTTTCCGGCAATGCCCGGCGTGCCATCGCCGCGATGGAAGCGCGCTATCGCGAGGAAACGGGCACGCCTTCGCTGAAGATCAAGCACAACGGCGTGCTCGGCTATTTCATCGAAGTGCCCAGCAAGCACGCCGACAAGCTGATGGCGCCCGATAGCGGTTTCTCGCACCGCCAGACCATGGCCAATGCGGTGCGCTTCAACTCGCTGACCCTGCACGAGGAGGCAACCCGTATTGCCGAGGCGGGCGGGCGGGCGCTGGCTGCCGAGGAGGCGCATTTCGAAGAGCTTGTGGAGCGCATTGCCGCCCGGCGCGAAGCCATCGCACGGACCGCCGCCGCGCTGGCCCGGCTGGACGTCGCCGCGGGCCAGGCCGAGCGTGCCAGCGACGGCGAATGGTGCCGTCCCGACATATCCGAAGAGCCGGCGCTGGCCATCGAGGCCGGGCGCCACCCGGTGGTGGAAGCCGCGCTGGCCGCCAGTGGCGAACGCTTCGTCGCCAACGATTGCGCGCTGGGGCAAGACGATCGGCTGTGGCTGGTCGGCGGCCCCAACATGGGCGGCAAGTCCACCTTCCTGCGCCAGAACGCGCTGATCGTGCTGATGGCGCAGGCGGGCGGCTTCGTCCCGGCGCGCGCAGCCCGCATCGGCCTGGTCGACCAGCTGTTCAGCCGTGTCGGCGCGTCGGACAACCTTGCGCGCGGGCGCTCCACCTTCATGGTCGAGATGGTCGAGACCGCGGCGATCCTTTCACAGGCCACGCCGCAAAGCTTCGTCATCCTCGACGAGGTCGGGCGCGGCACCAGCACCTATGACGGCCTGGCACTTGCATGGGCCGTGGCCGAGGCGATCCACGAGACCAACCGGAGCCGCTGCCTGTTCGCCACGCACTATCACGAGATGGCGCGGCTGGCGGAGACCTGCGAGGCGCTCTCGCTCCATCACGTGCGGGCCAAGGAATGGAAAGGCGACCTGGTGCTGCTGCACGAACTGGCCGAAGGCGCGGCAGACCGGTCGTACGGCCTTGCCGTCGCCAAGCTGGCGGGCGTTCCGGCGCCGGTGGTGAAACGCGCCAGGAGCGTGCTCGACAAGCTGGAAAAGGGCCGCGCCGAGACTGGCGGGCTGGCGGCCGGACTTGGCGAATTGCCGCTGTTCGCAGCTGCGCTGGAAGCGGAAGAAGAGGAGTGCGATGCCTTGCGCGAAACGCTCCACGCGCTCGACGTTGATGCGCTGTCCCCGCGCGAGGCGCTGGACATGCTCTACCAGCTGAAGCGCCAGGCGCACGAAGGCTAGGGTCCAGCTCTGGACTGCGTCCGATAATCGGCTAGCTTCCGGTCATGGCGCAAGACGACCCTCCGGAACATGAAGACCAGTCCACGCACTGGGCGGAATTCCGCACCGACCTGGCAGAAGACCGCACCATCATGGCGATGGAGCGGACCTATGCCGGGTGGATTCGCACCGCTTTTGCCGCAATCGGCATCGGGCTGGGCTTTCGCGCCGTGTTCGGCGATTTCGAACCGCCGTGGCTGGCACGGGCGATTGCGACGGTGTTCATCCTGGCTGGCGGATGGCTGGCGCTGGCAGCCGCGCGGCGTGCCGATAAAACGCTGTCGAGACTGCACGCGCACGAATTGCAGGGCACCAGGCCGCCCAACTTCCGGCTGCTGTCTTACTGCGTTGCCTTCGGCGCAGTCATGCTGACTGCGGGCCTCTGGATCCTCAACGACGGCAGCATCGCCAGCGGCTAGCGCTCAATCCGGCCAGCGGCTAGCGCTCAATCCGAAGGCAAGCCCGGATCGACCTTGTTGGCCTTGCCATACTTGCCCTCGTTATCGTCGAGGTTAGGCTCGCCGGCATAGGCATCCATGTCGATGCGCCCCGAACTTTCCATGTCGCGCATGCGGTCGATCGTATCCTGCGTGGGATTGCCGAAAATGCCGGTCCCGTTCGGGCCCTTCTCGCTTTCGGTCGGCATGCGCGTAGTCACCGTGGTGCGGCGCGCCTCCTCCGACACTTCCTGCGCCTGCATGCGATGATCGTCCTGTTCGTCGTTGTGCATTTCGGGCGCAAGGTCGGCCATGCGCTGTTCCTTGGCGGCGGGCTTCCGGTTGGTCATCTGAAAATCTCCTTTGCCGTTCCAACGGCTGGCAAAGGGGGCGGGTTCCGAATCCGGCGACCAGTCTAGCGGTTGGCGCCGGGCACCCAGGTCACATCACACTTCCCGCCGTCATTGGCGACGCGCGCGGCGACGAACAGATAGTCCGACAGGCGATTGATGAATGCGAGTGCGGACGGGTTGACCGCGTCCGCCTCTGCCAGCGCGGTCATCCGCCGTTCGGCCCGGCGTGCCACGGTCCGCGCCAGGTGCAGCCGCGCGGCCAGTTCGCTGCCGCCCGGCAGCACGAAGCTGGAGAGCGGTTCGAGCGCCTCGTTCAGCGCGTCGATGCGAGCCTCCACGTGCGCAACCTGCGAAGGCACCACGCGCAAGACCATGTCGGACGGTTCGAAGTGCTCACCGGGAGTGGCCAGGTCTGCACCCAGGTCGAACAGGTCGTTCTGGAAGCGCACCAGGTCGGCGTGGAGAAAGTCCTCCGCCACCACGGCCGCAGAGCCGAGCGCGGCGTTCGCCTCGTCCACGTCCCCCACCGCCTGCATGCGCAGTGCATGCTTTGGCAGGCGCGAGCCATCGACCAGCCCGGTGGTGCCGTCATCCCCGGTGCGAGTGTAAATGCGATTCAACTTTACCACGGGTGCTGGCTTTGCATTATTTGTTTGTTCCCTCAAGCGCCGGGCGCAGCGCGTCCGCGCGGCTTGGCTTCCGGCCTACCGGCCGACCCGCGGTCGCGGGCTGTCGGTCGCTGGTCGCGACCGAGACTTTCGCCAATCTCGCATGAAAACGCGGGTAACGGTTCGCGACTAGCGGACCGCAAGGCCGAACGGCTGCCCGCAGCGGGCGCGGACCCCGGACTTGATCCGGCGGGAGCGCGTCTAGCGAGGACGCACCTGCGGAGGCAGGTGCGAAAAACAAGCAAGCCTCACCTAACTATTGATCGCCAGCAACACGGCCACCACGACGATAGCCAATGCCTGGTACTTGATGCGCGAGAACATGGCCTTGTTCTGCACTTCCATCAGGTGTTTCGAATTCTCTCCGCCGCTTTCCAGATCGATCTTGGTCGTCTGCAGGAAGGCCACGATGCCGCGGACCAGCGAAACGACAGCCATGATGGCGAAAATGACGAGTAGGATGACGAGAAATGTATTCATGCTGCACCATGTGGGAAGCGGGAGAGCGTTATGCCACCCGGCATTTGGCCCATGCGTAGCCTTTCGGCAAGCGCACGCCCGTCTTCGCCGCCTGCCCGCCGCTCTGCCAGGCCATGGCCAAGCTCGCCCGACTGGCGGCTTTTCGCCAGCTTCCTGCCATCGGGATCAAGCAGCAGGCGGTGGTGGTGCCAGCGCGGCACGGGCAGGCCCAGCATCGCCTGCAGCAGGCGATGGATGTGGCTGGCGAAGAACAGGTCCGTGCCGCGCGTCACCAGCGTCACGCCGTCAGCGGCATCGTCCAGCGTGGCGGCCAGGTGATAGCTGGCGGGCGCATCCTTGCGCACCAATACCACGTCGCCGAATTCGCGCGGATCGGCGACTTGCACGCCCGCCTCGTCGTCCTCCCAGGTGAGCTTTCCGACCCGTTCCATCGCCGCATGCATGTCCAGCCGCAGCGCGGCCGGCTTTTCGGGATCGACCCTCCAGTTCCTGCAGGTTCCGGGATAGATCGCGCCCTCGGGGCCGATCTTCGGCTCCAGCGCCATGATCTCGGCGCGGGTGCAGGTGCAGGGATAGAGCAGGCCCTCGGCCAGGAGGCGCTGCGCCGCCGCTTCGTAGCTCGCAAGGCGCGTGGACTGCGCCGGCACTTCCTCCCATTCCAGCCCCAGCCATTCCAGGTCGCGGCGGAATTCATCGGCCAGTTCGGGGCGCGAACGGGCGCCGTCGATATCCTCGATCCGCAGCAGGAAACGTCCGCCAGCCTCTCGCGCAAGATCGTGCGCGACGATCGCCGACCAGGCGTGGCCAAGGTGCAGCGGGCCGTTCGGGCTGGGGGCGAAACGGGTAACGATCATGCGCGGTTCGACTCACCTGTTAGCAGGATGGGTGTGAATATCACTGTGGATAGCCTGTCTGTAACAGTCTTGACCCTTTCCCGTGCAAGTGCATCTTCACATGCATCAGGGAGGGCACCAACCGTGTTCAAAGCCGAACTGATCGAACGGGCCGCGAAATTCCGGAGCGCGGAGGATGACCCGACCCGGTCGCTGGAAAGCTGTCCGGCGCTCGTGCTCAATGCGGATTACACCCCGCTATCCTACTATCCGCTCAGCCTGTGGCCCTGGCAGACCGCGATCAAGGCGGTTTTCCTGGAACGGGTGGATATCGTGGCGAGCTACGACCGCGCGGTACATTCTCAATCGCTCGACATGAAGGTGCCCAGCGTGATCGCGCTGCGGCAATACGTGAAGACCAGCGAGTTTCCGGCCTTTACCCGCTTCAACCTGTTCCTGCGCGACAAGTTTTCCTGCCAGTACTGCGGCAGCCAGCAGCACCTGACCTACGACCACGTGATCCCGCGCAGGCAAGGCGGCAAGACCACCTGGGAAAACATCGCCACCGCCTGCGCACCGTGCAACATGAAGAAGGGCGGGCGCACGCCGAAAGAAGCGGGAATGCAGCTTTCGGTAAAGCCGATCCGCCCGACCAGCTGGCAATTGCAGCAGCACGGCAAGGCCTTCCCGCCCAACTACCTGCACGAGACGTGGCGCGACTGGCTGTACTGGGACATCGAGCTGGAAGAGTAGGCACAGCCTGCGAAGGCTGGACGCCTGCCGCGCCGGCGGGCAATGTCTCGCCCGCGATTCCACCAATCCGGCGAGAGGTTCACCCACATGTCCAACACCACCACGACCATGCAAGACGATCCCGCTTTCGAGGACTGGAGCGGCGAAATGGGCGAGCGCTGGCTTGCCTATCTCGACCAGTTCGAAGGCATGATCGCACCGGCTGGCGAAGCCGCCGTGGCCAAGGCCGCAGCCCAGCCGGGCGAACGCGTACTGGATATCGGCTGCGGCGGAGGGGCGACCACGCTGGACCTGGCCCGGGCGGTCCAGCCGGGCGGGCATGTCACCGGCCTCGACATATCGCCGCAGCTGATCGACTACGCGGGCAAGCGCGCCCAGGCTGCGGGGCTCGGCAACGTCTCGTGGATGGTCGCCGATGCCCAGACCGAAGCGCTGGAGGAAGGCGGCTACGACCTCGTCTTCTCGCGCTTCGGCATCATGTTCTTCCGCGATAACGATGCCGCCTTTGCCAACCTGTGCAAGGCCAACAAGGGCGGTCGCCTGTGCTGCGCAGTCTGGGGTCCGCCGCCGGAAAACCTGTGGGTGCTGAAGATGGGCGAAATCGTCGCGTCGGTGGTCGAACAGCCCGAGCCCGATCCGACCGCGCCCGGCCCGTTCCGCTTTGCCGATCCCGATGGCTTCCGCGCGATCCTGGAAAAGGCCGGTTACCGCGAGGTGACGATAGAGCCGTGGCACGGCCCGCAGCTGGTCGGCGGCCCCGGCGCCACGCCCGCGCAGGCGGCGCAGTTTGCCATGACGGCCTTCAACCTTGCCGAGGCGGTGGAATCCGCAGGCGAAGAGGGCAAGCGCAAGGTCGCGACAGACCTTGAGGCGCTGTTCGCGCAGTATCACACCGACGAAGGCGTCTCGATGCCGGCAATGACCTGGCTGGTGACGGCGCAGGCCTGAGCCGGCTCCGCTTCAGGTCACCGCCGCGCGCGTCGCATATTCGGGTTTGCGCCATTCGCCGCTGTCGAGAATGTCGCGCAACTCCCTGACCGCGCGCCAGCAATCGGCAAAGCGGACATAGGCCGGCGCGAAGCCGAAGCGCAGGATATCCGGCGCGCGGAAATCGCCCACCACGTGCCGCGCAATCAGCGCCTGGCACAGTTCGTAGGCGTTTTCGTGAGCGAAGGAGAGCTGGCTGCCGCGCTGTCGGGAATCGTCCGGCGAAATGCACGGCAGTTCGGGAACGAGGGTTTCCATAGCGGCACGGGTGAATTCCGAAAGCGCGCGCGATTTTTCGACCAGCGCCGGAATCCCGATGCCCGAAACCAGGTCCACCCCCACTTCCAGCGCGCGCATGCCCAGGATCGGCGGCGTGCCGCAGAGCAGTTTCTCGACGCCCGGCGCAGGCTCGTAGTCGTCGGAAAAGGCAAACGGCGCCTTGTGCCCCATCCACCCGCTTAGCGGCTGCTTCAGTGCCGCTAGGTGCCTTTCAGCGACGTAAGCGAAAGCAGGCGCGCCCGGACCGCCGTTCAGGTACTTGTAGCCGCAGCCGACCGCGAAATCGGCACCCGCGCCGTTCAGGTCCACCGGCACCGCGCCCGCCGAATGCGAAAGGTCCCACAGCACCAGCGCGCCGGCATCGTGGGCGGCTTTCGTGAGGCGGGCCATGTCGAACATCTCGCCCGACTTGTAGTGCACGTGGGTCAGCAGCAGCAGCGCGACATCATCGTCCAGCGCCTCCGCGATCGCGCCTCGTTCTGCCAGCCGCCGCTCGGCCAGGCCCTGCCCTTCCAGCCCTTCGATCATGTACAGATCGGTGGGGAAATTGCCGGACTCGCTCAGCACCACCTTGCGGCCTTGCCGCAGGGCCAGCGCCGCACTTATCAGCTTGAAAAGGTTGACCGAAACACTGTCTGCTACAACCACTTCGCGCGGCCCGGCCCCGATCAGCGGAGCGATCTTCGCGCCCAGTTCCCGCGGCAGGTCGATCCACCCGGCAGAGTTCCAGCTGCCGATCAATCCCTCGCCCCATTCGCGCTCCACCACGTCGGCAATCCGCGCCGGCGTCGCTTTCGGCAGCGCCCCCAGCGAATTGCCGTCGAGGTAGGCGAGCTCGCCATCGAGCAGGAACTCGTCGCGCCACTTCGCCAGCGGGTCGGCGGCATCGAGCCGTACAGCTTCGGCTTGCCAATCCGTCACAGCTCGGTCCTTACTGCCAGCAGTTCGGGGAAAAAGCCCTGCTTCAGCACGCTTTCGAGGTAAGGCACGCCCGCCGTCCCGCCGGTGCCGCGCTTGAAGCCGATGATGCGCTCGACTGTCTTGAGATGCCCGAAACGCCAGCGCTGGAAATGGTATTCGAGGTCGACCAGTTTTTCCGCCAGTTCATAGAGGTCCCAATGCGTCTTGGGGTCGCGGTAGACCTGCGCCCAGGCCTCGACCACTTTCGGGCTGGAGGCGTGCGGACCGTCGAGTTCGCCGTCGACAACGCCCGCCGGGATGGCAAAGCCGCGCCGCCGCAGCAGGCGCAGGACCTCGCCATAAAGCGAAGGCCGCGCCAGTTCGGCGCGCAACTTTGCGGCGACATCGGGCGTCGCCTCGTGCATCGTCACCATGTCGGGATTGCGACCGCCCAGGATGAATTCCATCAGCCGGTACTGCGCCGACTGGAAACCGCTGGAATTGCCCAGGTGGGGGCGAATCAGGGAATAGTCGTGCGGGGTCATGGTGGACAGCACGTCCCAGCTGGAAATCAGCTGTCGCTGCGCCTGTGCCACCCGCGCCAGCATCTTGAAGGCAGGATCCAGATCGTCGGCAATCACCAGTTCGCGCGCGGCTTCCAGCTCGTGCAGGCACAGCTTCAGCCACAGCTCGCTGGCCTGGTGGACGATGATGAACAGGAATTCGTCATGCGCCTGCGAAGCGGGATGCTGCGCCGACAGGATCCGGTCGAGATCGAGATAGGATGAATAGGTAACGTCGCGCTTGGCCATGGACCCTCGCCTAGGCCAAAGCGGTCGCAAAAGAAACTACCGGGAAAACTACTGCTCGATCACCTTCGAGCCGGGGTGATGCTTGTCGAGGTGCTTCTTCACGATGCGCAGGTTGCGGGTGTTGGAGCGGAACAGGAAGTCGAACACGTCGCCCACCATCGGCACAGCGCCCACCGCACTGTCGAAGGCGACGTTGCCGGCCATGTGCAGCAGCTTCCACTTGGGCATGTCGAGGTTGCGGGCTTCCCACACGATATAGGCGCCCATGCCCATGGCGATGATATCGCCTACCACCGGCACCAGCCCGATGATCGCATCCAGCCCCACCGGGCGGTTGATGCCGGGGATCGTGAAACTGCGCTCCAGCACCATTTCCATTGCCTCGATCCGGCGGCGGATCGAGACCGGGTCCTTGCCCAGCGGCAAGTCTTCGGTGATCGTCATCGGGCGCGGTTTCTGTGCGGTTTCAACCATGAACCAGGGTCTCCTTGCCCTTTATCTGGGTATTTGCGCCATCTCCGGCAAGGGATGGAAGGCGTAGGGGTTGGCGACGAAGGCATCCACGCTGCCACGCACCAGCGACCAGCGCAGCGGCGCGCCGATGGGGATATAGACATTCGCCAGCGTCAATTGCGCCTCTGCCTGCGCCATCATGCGGGCGCGCAGGGCGGGGTTGGTTTCGCCCAGAGCCTGCTGCACCAGCGCATCGACATCTTCCGCGCACAGCCCGCGTTCCAGCGCGCAATGGAACTGGTTGAGGAACCAGCGCGGCGAAGGATAGCGCGCCACGCGGTCGACCAGCACCAGGTCTGCCGTGCGCGCATCCTCTGCGCGGTCCAGTTGAAGGCCGATGGTGGCAAGCTGTTCCGAAAGGTCACGATAGAACAGGTTCCAGCCGGGCGCCTCTGGCAGGGCGATGGCTACAACGGCCGGCTGCGTAAGGTCGCCTTCGTCGAATTGCTCGCGCCAGGCGGTAATGCGGGCGCGCGCTTCGGCGCGCAGGTCCTCGATGGGATCGTCCTGCCAGCGTTCGCGCAGCAGGCCGGGATCGCCCGGCAAGCCCGGTGAGACCGGGCGCGTGGTAGGAACCCAGCCGCTGATGTTGTAGCGCTCCATCAAGGCACCGCGATCGATGGCCATGGCCACCCCTTCGCGCACGCCGCTGTTGGACAGCAGCCCCTCCTCGCTGCGCACCTGCAGGCCGAACAGGCCGAAGGTCGTATCCAGCCGCAAGGTGCCCGAAGACAGCGGCCCGGTTTCCACCAGCGGGAAACTGCCCAGCGTACCGCCGATCACGACCTCGGCAACGCCATCGTCGAACATGGCGATGGATTCGGCGGCAGGGGCGATGTGCAGCTGGATTTCGCGCACGCCCTCCTGCCACTCCTCGTCATCGGGCAACCCGCGTTCCAGCGGCGGCTTGAAGCGCAGGAAAATGCCGTCGTCCTCGCGTTCCAGCACCATGGGCCCGGTCTCGCCGCCAGGCTGGCGCAGGGCCAGTTCGGGCTGGGCGAGCAGTTGCAGCAGGTACGGCTCTGGCGTGGACAGGCGCAATTCGATCACTCGCCCGGCCATGGCGCGCACTTCCTCTATGGGTGCAAGGTCCTGCCCCAGCGAGGTTCCTTGCAAGCCATCGATCGCCTGCACCAACGCATCGCGCGCGGTGGCAGCCGTCAGCTCACTGCCGTTGGGCCAGGTGCCTTCGCGCAGGCGGAAGATGAAGCTCAGCCCGTCCTCGGTCACGATCCAGCGCTCTGCCAGCGCAGGCACGGTTTCGCCCTGGATATCCAGCGTGACGAGACCCGATTGCGTCGCCGCGCGAACGGTCTGGGCCGGGCCGGACAGGCGCAGGCCATTGGTCAGCACGGTGTCTTCGTTGCCGATCAGGGCGACGCCCAGCGCGCCTTCGTCACTCGACCCGCAAGCCGCAAGGCCGGTGCACAGGGCGACAAGGCAAAGGAGGCGGCGTGCGATCATCCCCACAGCGAATAGGCTGGGGTGGCGCCTGCATCAAGCGCGCAAACCGTCAGGTTACAGCTTGAGGAAGCGCTGGCCGGGTTGGCTGTGACCGGGCGTGCCATCAGGATGGCGGGCCACGGTGGAGCCGGTAACCTGCGCGCGGGCGCGTTTCGGGTCGATCTCGTCGACGAAGGCAATGCCGAAGCGGTTTTCCTGCTTCCACGCCACGGTGCCCTCGATCCAGCCGAGGTTGCGCAGCTCCACTTCCACCAGCGCGCCGCGCATCACCTTCACGTCGCCTTCGGCCATCATCCCGCCAGCGGAAAGGTTGCGCACCTTCACGCGGTAATTCTCGTCACGCCCGTCGACGCGCAATTGCGCCAGAAGGAAAAGGCTGTCGCGATCGACCTGGCGGGTATCGACATTGCTCATGCGTGCTTGCTCTTCGACATGGGGTTACGGTCCTGTGTGCTCCGGCCCGTCTCGCCGGAGCGAAAAGCGGGCTTTTGGAGCTACAGGGTCGGGGTGCGCCGAATTGGCTAACCAGTCGTTAACGGCACAGCTGCTCAAACAGACTGTCCCGCTTTGGGCCAGTCCGGCGCTGCCGGTGCGTGAAGCGATCAGTCGTCGCGCGAGACCTTTTCGCGGCGCTCGTGCGCCTGCTGGGCTTCCACGGTCATGGTGGCGATCGGGCGAGCGATAAGGCGGTTGATGCCAATCGGCTCGCCGGTCTTGTCGCACCAGCCGTATTCGCCCTCGTCGATGCGGCGCAGGGCCGCGTCGATCTTGGAGATCAGCTTGCGCTGCCGGTCACGCGTGCGCAGCTCGATGCCCCAGTCGGTCTCGCTGGAGGCGCGGTCGTTCAGGTCCGGCTCGCGGATGGGGCCGTCCTGCAGGTTCTGCAGCGTCCCTTCCGATGCCTGCACGATCGAACGCTTCCATTCGAGCAAGAGCACGCGGAAATAGTTCAGCTGCTTTTCCGACATGTATTCTTCGTCTTCGCTAGGCGAATAGTCGGCGGGCAGGGCACGCTTCGCCTTGGCGAGGATATCGATGTCATCATGGGTGGCGGTTGCCATTCAGTCACTCCGAAATCCGATCGCGGGGGGCTTCCCCTGCTGCATCCGGTGACCGTCCCGTTGTTGAATCGGGATCTATTCCCCCGGCTGCCGAAGCCGTGATCCGGCGGGCCTATAGAGGTCACGCCAAGGCGGCACAAGCGGCAATCGGGATAAGCAGGGGTCAACGGGCGAAATCGACAAATTCGTGTCGGCGTTAACCATTTCTTGACCACGTTCATCAAAACATCGCCTTGCCCGGACGATTTGGGGACCGGGGAGGAAGACAGGGGACTTCAAGATCATGGAACTTGCCAAGATCGAGACATTCGCCAAGGTCCAGCCGGCCGACGTTTCGGGCGCGGACATGCTGGTTGCACGCTGCCTGGCAGCTGCCGCCGATGGCGATAGCAATGCCTATTACGACCTGGGCGTGGCCTATTCCACCGGCAGCCACGGCGTCGATTGCGACCTGGTGGAAGCGCACAAGTGGTTCAACCTTGCTGCCGCGCAGGGCCATGAAGCTGCCAGCTGGTGCCGCGCCGACGTGTCGGACGAGATGACCGCCCGCGAAATCGCCGAAGCCCAGCGCCGCGCGCGCGAGTGGTTGCGCCAGGGAGCCAGCAACGCGGCCTGAATGACCGGGCTTTCCTAGCCCTTCTTGAACGGCGTGCGTTCGGCGAGGTGAAGCCGGTCCACGCCGACGCCCATGCGCTCGCACGAGAGGAAATTCTCCACCGCGGCGCGAAAACCAGGATCGGCAAGATAGTGCATCGACACCGTCGCCACCGGTTCATAGCCGCGGGCCAGCTTGTGCCCGCCCTGCGCGCCCGCCTCCACCCGGTCGAGGCCCAGCTCTATCGCCGCGTCGATGGCGCGGTAATAGCACAGCTCGAAATGCAAGAAGCGCCGCTCCGCCAGGCAGCCCCAGTAGCGGCCGTATAACGCCTGCCCGCCGATGAAGTTGAGCGCGCCGGCAATGGGTAAGTCGTCCTCGAAGGCGAGCAGCAACAAGAGCCTGTCCGCCATACGCTCGCCCATCAGGTCGAAAGCCTCGCGTGTCAGGTAGGGCGTGCCCCACTTGCGAGCGCCGGTATCCTGGTAGAACAGCCAGAAGGCGTCCCAGTGTTCTGGCTTGATGTCGGCACCGGTCAACGCACGCACGTCCAGCCCCTCGTTTGCAGCACGGCGTTCCTTGCGCAGGTCCTTGCGCTTGCGACTGGTCAGCGTGGCAAGGAAATCTTCGAAACTGCCGAAGTCGCGGTTGTACCAGTGGAACTGGATATCCTCGCGCCGCAACCAGCCTGCCTCCTCGAACAGCGCCTGCTGGGCAGGCTCGATGAACGTCGCGTGCGCGCTGGACCAGCCGTTCTGAGTCACCAGCTGCTCTGCTGCACGCAGCAGGGGGACGGCATAGCCATCATCCGCCAGCAACAGGCGGGGACCGGTGGCCGGGGTGAACGGCACGGAAACCTGCAGCTTGGGATAATAGTCGCCGCCCGCGCGGTGCCATGCATCGGCCCAGGCATAGTCGAACACGTATTCGCCCTGGCTGTGGCCTTTCAGGTAGCTGGGCAGCGCGCCGACCAGCTTGCCGGCGGCATCTTCCAGCACCAGCGGCGCAGGCTGCCAGCCGGTGCCGGGGCCGACGCTGCCCGAATCCTCCAGCAGTTTAAGGAAGGCATGGCTGGTGAAGGGATTGTCATCGCCTGCCAGCCGATCCCAGTCGGCAGCAGCGATATCGCCAACGGCAGGAACCAGTCTTGCGGTGAGCGCGGAGTCGGCCATCGGTGCCAATCTAGGCACCCGCCTCCCACGCTGCCACCCCTGCCCCTTCGAGAATCGGCACCGCACCACTGCGCAGGGCAGTTTCGAGCTGGGCGGCGCTGCGCAGGGTCCAGCTGAACAGCGCCCGGCCTTTCGCGGCCTGCTTGCGGGCAAGGCTGCTGGGCAGGTCGCGCACATCCAGCGCCAGGAAATCGGGCCGTGCATGGGCAACCGACAGCTTGCGCTTGATCGCCGCCATCAGCGTGCGCGAATCCTGTTCGCTCACCACCAGCCCGCGCAGCACGTCCGGCTCATGCTCGGCAAACCAGCGCGGCACGCGCGGGTCGAAGCTCATCACTGCGGCAAGGCCCTGATAGCCATCGAGATCGCGCCGCACTGCACGGCAGATGGCGTCGACGGGACGACGATCATCGCTCTTCACTTCCAGCAGCAGCGGCACCTTGCCCGCCACCAGATCCAGCGTATCGCGCAGGGTGGGGATGGTTTCTTCGCTGCCGGTCAGCTTGATGGCAGTGAGGTCGCCCACCGAGCGTGCACCCATGGCGCCGGCGCGGCCCGTCAGCCTCTCCAGCTCGGCATCGTGGAAGACCACGGCGCGCCCGTCGCTGCTCTTGCGGATATCGCATTCGATGCCGAAGCCTGCCGCCATGGCCGCGCGGAAGGCCGCCAGTGCGTTTTCCGGCACGCCATCGCCATGCAGGCCCCGGTGGGCATAGGCATAGGCTGCCAGGGTCTGGAGCTTGTCAGGCCGCGCCAAGGGCAATCACCGCGTCCACTTCCACCGCCGCGCCCACCGGCAGGCTGGGCACGCCCACCGCGGCGCGCGCGTGGACGCCTTTGTCGCCGAACACCTCGGCCATCAGGTCGGAAGCGCCGTTCACCACCTTGTGCTGGTCGGTGAAATCGGGCGTGGAGGCGACGAAGCCGCCGAGCTTGACCACGCGTTCGACCCTGTCGAGCGTTCCGATCTCGGCGCGCAGCTGCGCCAGGATCATCAGCCCACAGGCGCGCGCGGCGGCAATCGCGCGGTCCATTTCCACGTCCTTGCCCAGCGTGCCGGTCACCAGCTCGCCATCGATGAAGGGCAGCTGGCCGGAGACGAAGGCGAGGTCGCCGTGCACCATCACCGGCACATAGCTGGCCAGCGGAGCCGAAACTTCGGGCAGTTCGATGCCCAGGTCTTGCAGCCGCGCTTCGATGCTCATCGCTTGTCTCCATGCAGTGTTTCCAGGACCCATGGCAGAGCCTCTGCCCAGTTGTCTATCCGCGCATGTGCGTGGCCTGCCTCAAGCGCGCAGGGGATGTGCGGTGCGATGGTCGGTTCGCCGCAGAAATGCAGGCGGTGGACATGCGGCACCTCTTCGGCGGCGGATTCGTGGTGCTTGGCGATATCGTCGATGAAGACCACCCGGCTGGCGGCATGTTCGTCGACGATCCGGCTTAGCGCACCGCCCTTGGGACCCTGGTTGGTGTAGACCGGCGCGGTGATGCCCAGCGCCTGCAACTGGCGCCGGCGTGCTTCGTTTCGCTCATCGACGAGGTTGGTGAGTACCACCACGTCCGCCTCGCGCTGCAATTCGGCAATCGCTTCCACCGAGCCCGCGATCGGGTCCTGCTTGTCCATCTGGGTATCGAAGAATCCGCCCAGCATGCCCCAGGCCTCGTCCATGCCCAGCACTTCGCCGCTGTCCTTGCGGCGCATCGACTGGACGAGGGGATTGCCTTCGAGGTTGAATTCGATGTCGTGCGCCTCGTCCAGCCAGTCGCGGAAATGGCGGACCATGTGCAGCAGCACTTCGTCGCAGTCGGTGACGACAAGGGGGCGTTTCATGGGCGCAGGTCCTTCCGGGCGGCGACAAGTTGTTCGGGCGGCACGTCCAGCGCCTCTGCCGCACCCAGCAGGTCCGGCTCGTGCTGGCTGAGAAAATCGAGAATTGCACGGTGCGTCGACACCTCGCCGATCGCATCGCGCAAGCCGTCCGGCGTCAGGCCTGTCAAGTCCAGCAGGCGTTGTGCCCGCCTCTCGTCCGCCAGCACCCAGCCGAGCGCCGCCAGGGCCAGGGCAGAGGCGTCTTTAACCGAATCTTCACCAGCGTTAAGAATTGTCAGCAACCCGTTATCGATATAAGCCAAGGGGAAGCCTCCATCGGGTCGGAGGCGTTTGGGGGCTAAATGACGAAGCGTATCCTCGTTGTCGAGGACAACGATCTGAACCGGAAACTTTTCTGCGACGTGCTGCAGGCCGGCGGCTTTTCCGTGGAGCCCGTGGCCGACGGCAAGCTTGCCATCGAACGCGCCCGCGCCTTCACGCCCAACCTGGTGGTGATGGATATCCAGCTGCAGGATGTCTCCGGCCTCGATCTGATTGCGCTGCTCAAGCACGATGCCGACCTGTCCGACGTGCCCGTGCTGGCGGTTACCGCCTATGCCGGCAAGGGCGACGAGCAGCGGATTCGCGATTCCGGTGCCGAGGGCTACCTCGCGAAGCCGGTATCCATCGGCCCGTTCATGGCCGCCGTGAAGGGCCTGGTCGAACGCGCCGTCGCCTAGGCATAGGTGAGCGAATACTCGATCGCGACGGCCAGCAGCGTCAGCATCATGCCATAGACGAACAGGCGATAGGCATAGGTCAGATAGCGATACTTGCGCCGCTGCAGCACCAGGCCATTCTGGTAAAGGTCGCGCAGCATCATCCGGAACATCGCCTCCTCGTCTTCCATGTGGTCGAGGAAATCGTCCACCCATTCCTCTTCGTCGCGGAAGGCGAAATGGCCGAAGAACAGCGGGTTCTGCGCCCCGTTGGGGATCTGCGGCGGCTTGAGGATCGATGGCATCACCGCCCAGGCCGCCGACAGCGAACTGAAGAAAGCGAACACTGCCAGCACGGTAAGCGACCACGGCATCGAGCCTTCCAGCGCGCGTCCCACCGAGATGGAGAACACCACGAAAGTCGCGCCCATCAGGATCGAGGCCTTCTGGTCCGCCATCTGCGACAGCGAGAGTGTGTTGGTCTGCACCGTGCGCAGCATCTGCACCGCATTGGTGGCAAACTTGCGCGGCTCGCCTGACTTCGTTTCGTTCATCATGCCCCCGACCGATCCGGCCATTCATGTTGTACCCGGATGAAACCTGCCAATGGCCAAGCGGCTTGACAAGCGGCAGCGCGAAAGCTTTGCCGCAACCATAACGCTGGCCTATAGGGGTCGGCCCCTTAGCTTTAGGATTTTTCCCAGATGGACCGTGCCGAAGTCGATACCCGTATCCGCTCGATCATCGAGCCCTTCAACAAGAAGGGCATTGCCATTACCGACGACACCACCTTTGCAGGCGACCTGGAGTTCGACAGCCTTACGGTGATGGATTTCGTCGCCGCGATCGAGGACGAATTCGACATCATCATCTCGATGAACCAGCAGGCCGAGATCGAGAAGTTCGGCCAGCTGGTCGATGCCGTGAACGACCAGGCCAGCTGAGGCGATCATGAGCGAAGGCATCATGCAGTCGGACCAGCCGACCGAGCGCGAGGGTGATACGCCCGACCTGTTCAGCAAGTTCGACGAGACCATCGCGCTGCGCGAAGGCCTGCTCGCCAGCGGGGTGGAGGATCCGTTTTCGCTGGTAATGGAAAAGGTCCTGTCGCCCACCCGCGCGATCTGCAACGGGCGCGACACCATCCTGCTGGGCACCTACAACTACATGGGCATGACCTTCGATCCCGACGTGATCGCGGGGGGCAAGCAGGCGCTGGACGATTTCGGATCGGGTACCACCGGCAGCCGCGTCCTCAACGGCACCTACCAGGGCCACAAGGAATGCGAGGACGCGCTGAGGGAATTCTACGCCATGGATCATGCCATGGTGTTCTCCACCGGCTACCAGGCCAACCTTGGCATCATCTCCACCATCGCCGGCAAGGGCGATTACATCGTCCTCGATATCGATAGCCACGCCTCGATCTGGGATGGCTGTGCGATGGGCAATGCCGAAGTCGTACCGTTCAAGCACAACGATATCGAAGCGATGGAAAAGCGCCTGAAGCGTATTCCCGAAGGTGCGGGCAAACTGGTGGTGCTGGAAGGCGTCTATTCGATGCTCGGCGATATCGCCCCGCTGGCCGAGATGGTGAAGATCGCCAAGGAACACGGCGCCATGGTGCTGGTGGACGAGGCCCATTCCATGGGCTTCATCGGCGAACATGGCCGCGGCGTGTGCGAGCAGGCCGGCATCATGGACGATGTCGATTTCATCATCGGGACCTTCTCCAAGAGCGTGGGCACGGTCGGCGGCTTCTGCGTTTCCAACCATCCCAAGTTCGAGATCATGCGGCTGGTGTGCCGCCCCTATGTCTTTACCGCCAGCCTGCCGCCCAGCGTGGTGGCGACCGCGGCCACCTCGATCCGCAAGCTGATGACCGCGAAGGACAAGCGCGACCACCTGTGGAAGAACTCCCAGCGCCTGCATTCGGGCCTGCGCGAGCTCGGTTTCCGGCTGGGCACGGACGAGCCGCAGAGCGCCATCGTTGCCGTCATCATGCCGGACCTGGAAAAAGGCGCCGCGATGTGGAGCGCGCTGCTGACCGAAGGGCTCTACGTCAACCTTGCCCGCCCGCCGGCAACGCCTGCAAACATGACGCTGCTGCGCTGTTCGCTGTGCGCCGAACACTCGGACGAGGAAGTGGAGACGATCCTCGGCATGTTCGAGCGTGCGGGCAAGGCCGTGGGGATCATCTGATTCCGGGTCAGCCGGGGAACTTTCCGCGAGACCGGTTGGCCAGCGCCACCAGCGACAGCATCACCGGCACTTCCACCAGAACGCCCACCACGGTGGCCAGCGCGGCACCGCTGGTCAGGCCGAACAGGCCGATGGCAACGGCCACCGCCAGCTCGAAGAAGTTCGACGTTCCGATCAGCGCGCAGGGCGCTGCGATGTTGTGTGGCACCCGCCAGGCCCAGGCCGCGGCATAGGCCACGGCAAAAATGCCGTAGGACTGGATGATGATCGGGATCGCGATCAGCACGATCAGCACCGGTTGCGAAACAATGGTCTCTGCCTGGAAGGCAAACAGCAGCACCACCGTGGCCAGCAAGCCGATGATGGAAAACGGCTTCAACCGCGCGGTGAAGCTTTCGACTGCATGCTCGTCCCCTGCGCGTCGCGCCGTGATCGATCGCCGCGTCAGCCACCCCGCCAGCAGCGGGAAGGCGACATAGAGGACGACCGAGAGCAGCAGCGTGTTCCACGGCACCACGATATCGGTCACGCCCAGCAGCAGCGCCACGATGGGCGCGAAGGCGACGATCATGATGAGGTCGTTCACCGAAACCTGCACCAGGGTATAGGCCGGATCGCCCTTCGTCAGTTGCGACCAGACGAAGACCATCGCCGTACATGGCGCCGCACCCAGCAGGATCAGGCCGGCGATGTACTGTTGCGCATCGCCCCGCTCGATCAGGCCGGAATAGAGATGGTCGAAGAACAGCACCGCCAACGCGGCCATGGTGAAGGGCTTTACCAGCCAGTTGACCACCAGCGTGATCACCAGCCCCTTGGGCTTGGTGCCGATATCGCGCACGCTGGCAAAATCGACGCCCACCATCATCGGGTAGATCATCGCCCAGATCAGCACCGCGACCACGAGGTTGACCGAGGCATATTCGAGGCCCGCAAGCGCGCTCGCCACACCGGGCGCGAGGAGGCCGAGGCCGACGCCCAAGGCGATCGCGAGGCCGACCCAGAGCGACAGGAAACGTTCGAAAAATGCCATCAGGTGGCCCCTTCGGATTGCCGGCCGATGCGGATAAGGGCATCGCGCCATTCGCGCCCGGTCAGTGCGTCTTCTTCCAGCGCCAGCATTGCCTGCACCCGCTGGGTGAGGCGGCGATAGGCGATCTCGAACCCCGACAGGTCGCGATCGATATGCGTCCCGTCGGCTGCCACGCCAGCGGGATCGGGAATACCCCAGTGCGCCTGCACGGGGTGACCGTATTCAGGGTTCGTGGGCCAGATCGGACAGGATTCAGCCTTAGCATTGTCGCAAACGGTGATGACGGCATGCATGGTAGGCGATCCCTCACCGGCGAATTCATCCCAACTCTTGGATCGCAGGCCGGAGGTGTCGTGGCCCTTCGCCACCAGCAGTTGCAGCGCCAGCGGATTGGGCACGCCGCGGGGGGTGCTGCCTGCCGAGAATGCGGTGAAGCGCCCCGGTGCGGCGTCGCGCAGGATCGCCTCTGCCAGGATCGAGCGTGCCGAATTGGCGGTGCACAGGAACAGCACGTTGCGCATGGCCTAGTGGCACTCCTCGGCTAGGCTGGACGGTACTGCCTCGCAGGCTTCCCCGCCGCAGCAGTTTTCCGTCAGGAACCCGACGAGCGCGTCCATGCACCCATAGTCGGCGCTGTAGATCAGCGAGCGGCCTTCGCGGCGATGGGCGATCAGGCCTGCTTCCTGCAATTGGGCCAGGTGGAAAGAGAGCGAGGAATTGGGAATGCCCAGCTGCCGCGCGATCTCGCCCGCAGCCAGCCCGTCACGCCCGGTGCGCACCAGCAGGCGAAATACCTCCAGCCGGGAATCCTGCGCCAGTGCCGAAAGCGCGGCGATGGCCTGTGCCTGTTTCATTTCGACAGCTATCGAAACATCGCTGGCGATTCGCAAGCGGATATTTCGATAACGTTCGAATTATAACTCGTCGAGCGAGGTAACCTGCGCGCAGCTATCGGTCGGGTCGGCCGCGTCATCGCCGCCGCCTAGCTGGGTGATGGCGATGAAGCCGCCCACCACCAGCACCACGAACACCGTGGTGACCGTGCCCAGGTACTTGTCGATGATCGCCTTGATCGGTGCGCCGAAGAACTGGAACAGCACGCCGACCACCATGAAGATCAACGCCCGGCCCGCGATGGCAGCGATCACGAAGGTAACCAGGTTCATCTCGATGAACCCGGCGGTGATCGTCATCAGCTTGAACGGGATCGGCGTGCCTGCGGCCAGGAATACCGCTGCCGCACCCTGCTCGCGGATATAGCAGGCGGCCTTGGGGAAGCTTTCGGTCAGCCCCAGCACGCCGATCAGCCATTCGCCCACGGCCTCGTACAGGAAATAGCCGATCAGGTAGCCGAATAGCCCGCCCAGCACCGAGAAGGCGGTGCAGATAGCAGCAAAGCGGATCGCCTTCTTCGGTTCCGCCAGGCACATGAGCCCCAGCAGCGGGTGCGGCGGGATGGGGAAGAAGCTCGATTCGATGAAGGCAAAGAAGGCCAGCCAGCCCTGCGCATGGGGATGCGCGGCCTTGGCCATCGTCCAGTTGTAAAGTCCGCGAAGCATGGAATGTCCCGTACGGTTTTTCGGCGCTTACGGCAGCTTGTGCGGTGCCGCAAGTCCAACAAAGTAACCTATCTGGCACTTTTGTATTGACATCGTCACGCTTTTTGGTTAGAGAAACGGAACATCGCGATAAAGCGAGTCGCCGTAAAGCATGAAAGGGCGGGTTTCCATCCACGGAAGCCCGCCCTTTCGCGTCTCGCACCATCGCCGGGATCGCGCAGGACGGAAAAGCCACGAACATGTCTCGACGAACCAAGCTGAAACCCGAACTCAAGACCGGGGAGAAGGCCAACCTCAATCGCCACTGGCGCGGCCTGTTCCTCGATACGCTGGCCGAAACCTCCAACGTCAGCGAGGCTTCACGCAAGGCCGGGGCGAACCCCAGCCGCGCCTACAAGGTCCGCCGCAGCGAACAGGATTTTCGCGAAGCCTGGAAGGCCGCGCTGCTGGAAGGCTACGAACACCTCGAGCTGGAAACGCTCTATCGCCTGCGCCACGGCACAGGAAAGGACGACAACAAGTTCGACGTTGCCAATGCCCTGCGGCTGCTGACGCTGCACCGCGAGACCGTGGCACACGAACGCGCCAAGCATGCGCATGTCGACGAGGAAAGCGTGCTCGAATCGCTCAACGCCAAGATCGACGCGATGCGCAAGCGCGAGGCCGACGTGAAACAGATGCTGCTGGAGGACGGGACCGCAAAGCCCGATGGCGATGGCGATCATTGAGCGCCGCAATGCGGTGTTCGGGCTGGAAGAGCCTGACCGCATTGCCTTCCTTGGCGAACTGACCGAGGCCGAACGCCGCCAGTTGCTCGCCTACTGGCCGTTCTGGGCGCGGGCCGAGCAGATGCCCCCGCCGGGCGACTGGCGCACCTGGCTGGTGATGGCCGGGCGCGGCTTTGGCAAGACGCGTGCAGGGGCGGAATGGGTGCGGCGCATTGCCTTGTCCGATGGCTCTGCACGCATTGCGCTGGTGGCAAGCTCTATCCTGGAGGCGCGCGCGGTGATGGTGGAAGGCGAGAGCGGCATCCTGGCCTGCCACACCGAGGCAACGCGCCCGCGTTTCGAAAGCAGCCTGCGCCGGTTGGTGTGGGAAAACGGCGCGCAGGCCACGCTCTATTCGGCCGCCGAGCCGGAGGGGCTGCGTGGCCCGCAGCACAGCCACGCCTACTGCCCAGGCGCAGAAGGAAATGACCGTCAACGAGGCTTTCGCCCTGATCGATGCGCTGTTGCACGCCGTCGTGGAAGGCATGGCCAGCGATCCCCCTGCTGCACCAGTCGACGGCGAATGCTGGCTCGTCGACAGCCAGCCAACCGGCGAATGGGCCAATCAGGCCGGGCAAATTGCCTGCCGTCAGGCCGACAGCTGGTTGTTCGTCTCCCCGACTACCGGGATGGTGGTGTTCGACAAGTCCGCCGCACAAAGCATCCGCTATGACGGCGACTGGACCAGTGCGGCAGCTGTTACCGTGCCCACGGGTGGCAGCATGGTGGATGCCGAAGCACGGAGCGCCATCGGCGAAATCGTGGGCGCACTCCAGGCTGCGGGGATATTGGCGGGTTCTTGACGGACCCAATCCGGTCCTGGCGCGTACTTGAGGTGAAGACCTGAAGGAGCCACCATGAACCGTCGCACTCTTCCCCTCGCAGCCCTCGCCATCCTCGCATCAACTGGATGTGCGACGACCTACGAAGATGCCGCAAGCGATGTCCGGTCGGCCACGATCGTCGATCGCAACGGCAACACGGTCGGCACCGCCAACTTCTATTCCCAAGCGGACGAGGTGACCGTCTCCGTGTCGCTCAGCCGCCTGTCTGAAGGCACGCATGCGGTGCACCTGCACACCACGGGCGATTGCAGCGCCAGCGATTTCACCTCGGCAGGAGGGCACCTCAACCCGATGGGCAACCAGCACGGCAGCCTGAACCCGCAAGGTGCGCACCTGGGCGACCTGCCCAACGCCGAGATTTCGAGCTCTGGCTCAGGCACTGTCAGCGCAGTTCTCAACGGACCCGCCGAAACGGTACTATCACAGATCTTCGATGCCGATGGCACCGCGGTCGTGGTGCACGAAGGGCCCGACGACTACCGCAGTGACCCTGCGGGTGCTGCCGGTAGCCGCATCGCTTGCGGCGTCGTGTCGCCAAGCTGATCAGCCTGGCTTGGCGGCGTAGCGGGTAGTGTCTTCAACCCCCGCTTCTGCAAATCCCTTTAGCCGCAGCCGGCAGCTGTCGCACAGTCCGCAGGCTTGGCCATCAGGTGTGGGATCGTAGCACGACCAGCTCCACGCCGGGTCAAGGCCCAGGCGTTGGCATTCGCGCGCGATATCCGCCTTGGTCATGTGCTGCAGCGGTGCATGGATCGTGAACGGATGGCCCTCCACGCCCTGCCTGGTGCCAAGCCGTACGGTTTCGGCAAAGCTGGCAATAAATTCGGGCCGACAATCGGGATAGCCGGAATAGTCCAGCGCGTTCACTCCAATGAAGATGTCGCTTGAACCCGAGCTTTCGGCAAAGGCCGTGGTCAGGGCCAGAAACAGCAGGTTCCGCGCGGGGACGTAGGTGACCGGGATATCATCGCCCACACCCCCCTTCGGCACATCGATATCGTCCGTCAGGGCCGAAGCGCCGAACTGGCGCAGGTCGAGTGGTAGCAGGACATGCCGCTCCACGCCGAGCTTGCCGGCAATCGCCTTGGCCGATTCCAGTTCCCGCACGTGACGTTGGCCATAATCGATGGTGAGTGCATGCAGGCGATAGCCCTGTTCGCGCGCGAGGGCCGCCGTCACCATCGAATCGAGCCCGCCGGACAGCAGCACGACGGCGATCTTTCCAGTTTCGTTCATGAGGCTGGGCTAGGCATTCGTGCCCTGTCCGGCAAGGAAAAGTGGGGGCCCTAGCAGGGGCCGACGTGACGTGCTTCGCCTTCCAGCGAGAACGGGGTACCGCCATGGATGCCCTGGCTGCGGATCTGTACCACGTCGCGACCCTCCTTGCGGATGTTGGTGCGGCCGTAGCCGTTTCCGCGACAGGTATACTGCACGGTCACCTCGTTGGCCTCGTCTTGCACCACGAAACGGTCACAGTCGGCCTGGCGATGACGGATCTGGATCAGCTCTCGACCCGTGCGAAGGCAGATGCGCCGCGTGGTGCCGTCCGAGCGCATGCGCAGTTCCCACGCCCCGCGCTCCAGCGTATCGAGCATGGCAAGCTCCGGTGCCTGCGCAGAGGCGGGGAACAACGCCAGGACAGCTGCCGCTGCCGCGCCTGCAATTCCCACTCTTGTCTTGGCACCAATCACTGTCAGCTTGCTCCTTCGATCATCTTCTTAGCACGATAAAGATGAACGACCAATTGCCCTGCATGAGCGACGAACGGTTAGTCCTGGATCGGGAAGACCTTCGAACAGAAGGCGCAATCGACCAGGATTATCCCTTCTTCATCGGCCATCTCGCGGCGGTCTTCCTTGGGAAAGCGCGCCAGGACGTCCTCGAAATGCTCGACCGTGCAACGGCATCCCTTCGAAAGCCGCGCACCGGGAGCGATGAGGACCTTGTCCTCTTCATGATAGAGCCGCCAGACAATCTCTTCCAACGACAGACCGGCTTCGACCAGTTCATCATGGCGCAGGCTTTCCGCCAGGATCGAGACGTGCTCCCACTCCGGGTGGTCTAGTTGCACGTGCAAGCGCTCACGGCCTTCCTCGCCTTCAGGCAGATGCTGCACCAGCAGCCCTGCTGCCACGGTGTGGCCGGCGCCTGACTTTATGGCAGTGCGGATTAGCGTGGGAATCTGCTCGCTCTGGGCAAAATAGCTTTCGACCGCCGCCGAAAGCGAATTACCTTCCAAAGGGACGATTCCCTGATAGCGTTTGCCCGTCTTGGCGATATCGAAGGTAATGGCGAGGTGCGCCTTGCCGAACAGGGCATCCAGCGATGGGTTGGCACCGCCTGCCACCATCTGTTCTTCATCATGCTCCACATAGCCGCGGATCTGGCCGTCGCGATAGTCGCACACCAGCAGGCTGACGATGCCGCCTTCCCCCTGCGCCTGCATGGTCAACTGGTCGCCTTCGTCTTTCAGCAACCCCCCCATCAGCGTCACCAGCACCAGCGCTTCTGCCAGGCAGTGCTTCAGCGCGGGCGGATAGTCGTGCGCGGAAAGGACATCCTCCAGCACCGGGCCGAGCCGGACCGCTCTCCCGCGCGAGGCGCGGGTAGGGATCGAAAAGCCCAGCAGCTCATCCGAGAAGGTCTCTGATTGGTATTCGCTCATGCGCACCATATGGGGCGCCTGGCCCCGTTGTGAAGCACGGCTAGCCGAGCTTGCCGAAACACCACAGCAGCACCGATTTCTGCGCATGGATGCGGTTTTCCGCCTCATCGAAAACGACCGACTGCGGCCCCTCGAACACCTCCGCGCTCACTTCGTCACCGACGTGAGCCGGCAGGCAATGCAGGAAAATCGCATCCGGCTTCGCCATCGCCATCAGCGCCGCATCGACGCGGAAGGGCTCCATCGCCGCGAGCTTTTCCTCCGCATGGGCCTGACCCATGGAAATCCAGGTGTCGGTGACCAGCACGTCTGCGCCCGATGCCGCAGCGTCGGCATCGTTGGTGAGGGTCACGGTCGAGCCCGCCTTGCGCGCCATTTCGACGAACTCGGCCTCCGGTTCATATCCTGCGGGCGTCGCCACGCGCACGTTGAACTTCATCAGCGCGGCTGCCTCCAGGATCGAGTGCAACACGTTGTTGCCATCCCCGAACCACGCCACCTCCAGCCCCGGCAGCGCCTTGCGATGTTCGATTATCGTCAGCAGGTCCGCCACGATCTGGCACGGGTGCGAACGATCGGTCAGCCCATTGATGACGGGCACGTGGGCAAAGCGCGCCATTTCCTCGATCTTCGCATGATCGTCGGTCCGCACCATGATGGCATCGGCCATGCGGCTGAGCACGCGCGCGGTATCCGCGATCGATTCCCCCCGCCCGAGCTGCGACGTTCCCGAATCTAGAATCAGCGCGGACCCACCAAGCTGCCGCATCGCGATATCGAAGCTGACGCGCGTGCGGGTAGAACTCTTCTCGAACACCATCGCCAGCACGTAACCTTCCAGCGGACGGTCCGTATCGGGCTTGCCCCTGGGCCAGCCGCGGCGGGCGCGCTTGCGATCTTGCGCGTCATTGATCATCGCCGCGATGGCGTGGCCGCCGGCGTCGGAGAGATCGAGGAACGAACGCACGTGCGTCGCAATGTCGAGCGGGGGCTGATCGGTCATGACGCTTCCGGAACCGTAAAGTCGGCTGCACCGGCGGAGAGCTTTTCGATGAACTCGTCCATCTCGGCATCGCCGATCACCAGCGGCGGCAACAGCCGCAGCGTCGAATCGCCGGCGGCCACGGTCAGCAGCTGGTGGTTGTCGCGCAGGTGGACCATGAACGGTCTCGGCTCGACCTTCATCTTCAGGCCCAGCATCAGGCCCATGCCGCGCACGCTTTCGAACAGGTCGGGATAGTTGCCGATGAACTGTTCCAGCCGGGCGCGCAGGCGCTCGCCCTTGGCGCGCACTTCGGCAAGGAACTCGTCATTGGCCACGGCATCCATCACTGCCATGCCAGCAGCCATGGCCAGCGGGTTGCCGCCGTAGGTGGAACCATGAGTTCCGAACACCATCCCGCGTGCGGCCTTTTCGGTGGCAAGGCAGGCCCCCATGGGGAAGCCGCCGCCGATGCCCTTGGCCGTGGCCATGATATCGGGTTCGATCCCGAACTGTTCGTAGGCATAGAGCGTGCCGGTGCGGGCCACGCCCGATTGCACCTCGTCCAGCACCAGCATCAGGTCGTGCTCGTCGGCCAGCTTGCGCAGGCCCTGCATGAATTCCTGGCTGGCGACGCGAATGCCGCCTTCGCCCTGGATCGGCTCGACCAGGAAGCCCGCCGTGTGCGGACCGATTGCCGCCTTGGCACCTTCCAGGTCGTTGAAGTCGACGTACTTGAACCCAGGCAGCAAGGGATTGAAACCCTTGTGCATCTTTTCCTGGTTGGAAGCGCTGATCGTCGCCATCGTGCGCCCGTGAAAGGCGTTCTTGAAGGTGATCAGCTCGTACTTTTCATCGTTGCCGACATGCTGGTGATAGGCACGCGCGGCCTTGATCGCGGTTTCCACCGCCTCGGCGCCAGAATTGGTGAAGAAAACCGTGTCGGCAAAGGTCTTGTCGACCAGGCGCTGCGCCAGTGCCTCGCCCTGTGGGCTGCCATAGAGGTTGGAGACGTGCATCAGCTTCGCCGCCTGCTGCTGGATCGCACCGATCAAGCCGGGGTGCGAGTGGCCAAGCAGGTTGACCGCGATGCCGGAGGCAAAGTCGAGATAGCGCGTGCCGTCTTCGTCGATCAGGTGGCAATTGTCGCCCTCGACGGGGCGCACGCCGCACCGCGGATAGACGGGCATCAACGGAGTAATAGACATTTCGGATTTGTCCTTGAAGAAAGCGTAAACCAAAAAAGCGGCCTCCGGGACCGCCAATACGCTCTCATCTAGGAGGGTGTCGGCGGCCGGTCAAACTTACTCGGCCGCCGCAACCTTGGCTGGTCGCCCGCGCAGTCAGCCCTGCACAGGCACCAGGTTCACGGCCGAGTACTTGCCTCGTCGATCGACTTCGAGGTCGAATTCGAATCGGTCGCCTTCGGCAATTCCGGGCAGGCCCGACCGCTCCACCGCGCTGATGTGAACGAACGCATCGTCCTTGCCATCGTCACGGGTGATGAAGCCGAAACCTTTCATGGTGTTGAAGAACTTGACCGTACCCACGGCCTTTTCGCCGGTCAGTTCGCGCTGCGGAGCGCGCGTATTCTGCACTTCGATCACGTCGCCAACGATCTGCAGGTCGGCTGCCGAGATCTTGCCACCCCGATCGACGAGGTTGAACTGCAGTTCCTGGCCTTCTGCCAGACCTTCCAGCCCGGCCCGTTCGACCTGGCTGATATGGACGAATACGTCTTCGCCGCCTTCATCGCGCTGGATGAAGCCGAAACCCTTCTGGGCATTAAAGAACTTGACCTTGCCCTGGCCCGTGCCGACGACCTGTGCGGGCATTCCGCCGCCGCGTGGGCCGCCACGACCACCGCCGCCACCGAAGCCACCGCCCCGGTTGCCGCCGCCAAAGCCGCCGCGGTCTCCACCGCCGAAGCCGCCGCCGCGATCGTCGTTGTAGCGACCACCGCCACCACCACCAAAGCGATCGTTGCCGCCATCGCGCCAACCGCCACCACTTTCCATGGGCGGAGGCCCGTCCATGAAGGGGTCGAACCCTTCTTCACCGATATTGTCCCGCTTGTCACGCCCCCGACCGCGACGTCCTCGATCATAACCCATGTATTCGTAAAACCTTCAATCCCGCCCTGAAACACCAGCCGACGATACGAGCGAATCTTTCGTCAGCCGGGAACAACGGACCTGCCCCGCCATCCCATGCACGGGTTATAACGGAGAAAGCCGCAGGACGCGAATGATTTAAGATTACGGGGCGATGACGGCCCAACACGGGCTTCGCAGGCTTGCCCTCGACAGTCGCTTGGCGCATGGCGCGCGCGTTAGTCAAACCAGATTCGTCTCCAAGGGAGAGCTGCCGCATGTCCGAATTTCACCGCCTGACAGATACTGTCTGGGCCAGCCCCCAGATAACGCCTGCCGACGTTTCCGAGGCCAAGGCCCAGGGCTTCACCATGCTGATCAACAATCGCCCGGACGAAGAGGAGGATGACCAGCCCGAAGGGGCCGACATCGCCAAGGCTGCAGAGGAGCTTGGCCTCGACTATGTCTCCATCCCGGTGAGCCATACGGGCTTCAGCGAGCCGCAGATCGTCGCCATGGTCGAAGCGCTGGACAAGGCCCAGGGCAAGGTGCTGGCCTTCTGTCGTTCGGGCACCCGCTCCACCCTGTTGTGGGCGCTGGCACAGGCGAGCAAGGGCGAAGACCCGGCCAGCCTCGCCGCCACCGCACAGGCCGCCGGCTACAACCTTTCTCCCATCGCGCCCACGCTCGACATGTTGTCCGCGAAGGCGCGCGAGTAGCGCCATGGACAGCCAGCTGCTGCAGTTCCTGGGCTCGCTGGCTGCCATCACCGCGCTCGTGGCGCTCACCTACCTGCTGGGGTTCCGCAGCACGGCCAGGCTCGAATCTTCGGACGAAGCGCGCGAGCTGCTGCGGCTGGCGCCCGGCGGGTTCGAGCCAGTCGAGCTGGCGCTTGATGCGGGTGGCACGGCGGCGATTGCGCGGGATGCCGAAGGCCGGCTGGCCGTACTGGTGCCGCACGGCAACCAGTTCGTTGTTCGCATCCTTGGCCCGGCCGCGGCCATCCGGGCTCACAATGGGCAGCTAGCCATCCGCAGCCTGCCGGACGTGACAATCGCGCTGGGGGATCGCGCCGGGGACTGGGCCACTACTGACATTGATGCTAATAGCGTCTGATGCCCTTCGATCCGGTTGCCTATGCTATCCCTTTGTTCGTCGCCCTGATCCTGGGCGAGCTGGTGTGGTCCCGCCGGGTCGGCGATTCGAAATCCTATGAGTGGTGCGATACCGGCACCTCGCTGGCCTTCGGGCTTGGCAGCACCGTCGCAGGCGCGCTGACCGGCGGGCTGACCGCGGCCATGCTGGTGTGGGTGCACGATCTCTCGCCGCTGTCGATCGGCTGGGCCTGGTGGGCCTGGCCGCTGTGCTTCGTTCTAGACGACCTGGCCTATTACTGGTTCCACCGCAGCGCGCACCGGGTGCGCTGGTTCTGGGCCAGCCACGTCAACCACCATTCCAGCCAGCACTACAACCTCTCCACCGCCCTGCGGCAGAGCTGGACCGGCTTTATCGCACTATCCTTCGTGTTCCGCTGGCCGCTGGCTGCAATCGGATTCGAACCGGGGATGATCCTAGTCTGCGCCGGGTTCAACCTGATCTACCAGTTCTGGATCCATACCGAGGCGGTGAAGCGCCTGCCGCGCTGGTTCGAAGCGGTGATGAACACGCCCTCGCACCACCGCGTGCACCATGCGGTCAACGCGCGCTACCTCGACCGGAACTATGCCGGCACTTTCATCGTGTGGGATAAGATGTTCGGCACTTTCGTGCCCGAAGACGACCAGGACCGCATCCGCTACGGAATCGTCAGCCAGCTGGGCAGCTTCAACCTGCTCTATGCCGTGTTCCACGAATGGATCGCCATGGCCCGCGATGTATGGGACGCGCCCTGGCGGCACAAGATCGACTACCTGTGGCGCGAGCCGGGCTGGAGCCACGATGGCAGCCGCGAGACTTCGGACATGATCCGGGCACGTTGGCAGCAAGATACCAACCAGCAATAGGGTAAGCAAAAGGGCCGGGGGATTGCTCCCCCGGCCCCTTCGTTTCCCGTGGTCGGGTAGGGCTTAGTTGCCCGAGCGCCCGATTAGTTGCCTGAACCGGGGCCGTAGGTGATTTCCACGCGGCGGTTCTGCAGCTCGCGCACGCCGTCGGCGGTCGGCACGCGGGGCATGCTTTCGCCGAAGGCTTCGCTGGAGATGCGCGATGCCGGGATGCCGCGAGCGGTGAGGTAGGCCTGCACCGATTCGTTGCGACGCTCCGACAGGCCGACGTTGTACTGGGCCGAGCCCGAACGGTCGGCGTGGCCCGCCAGCATGATCGCTGCCGTACCGCAGTCACCATAGGCGGTGATGGCGGAGTTGAGCACGGTCGCAGCCTCGGGCGTGATGTCCGACTGATCCCAGTCGAAGAACACGATGTACGGTCCCTGCTCGCAAACCGGAGCCGGCGGCGGAGGCGGTGGCGGTGGAGGCGGCGGGGGCGGAGGAGGCGGCGGCGGCGGCGGAGGCGGAGGCGGCGGCGGCGGCGGGGCCGGCTCTTCACCGCCCAGCTTGAACCGCAGGCCGGCAACGCCGAGTGCGTCTGCACGTCGTAGGAATTGTCGCGACCAAGCGAATCGCGGATCTCGAACTGGCCCGTGTCGAGATAGCGATACTTCAGCGCGAGCTCGGCATTGTCGGACACGGGCAGGCGCACCTGCGCGATTGCCTGCCACGACCAAGCGTGGTCTTCATCGTCCATCAGGGGGCCGCCCGGCAACACGGGGTTGATGGTATCGACACCCATCCAGGTGTGGCCGAAGCCACCGCCGGCAGAGAAGGCAACGCCGTCTTCGCCGCCCATGTCGAGCAGGGCATTAGCCATGACCGAAGTCAGGCGCTGCTCACCCGGCTAGGGCAGCGTGGCCGGCGTGGCAGGGCCGTTCACGGATACGCTGGTGATGGTGTCGGTATCGGCTTCCTTGTACGAACCTTCCAGCTCGGTGCGGATAGGGCCCCAGTCGTAACCGACCACGGCGCCCAGTTCCCAGCTGGTGTCATACTCGACCGTAGCACTGCGGCCGCCGCTGATCAGGATCTGGGAATCCTCGTAAACCACGGCGCCGGCATCGACACCGATATATCCCTCGCCGTCCCTCGCCATGGCAGGTGCGGCGATTGCGGACGCTGCAACGCCAAGCGCCAAAGCAGTCTTACGCATCATTCGTATTACCCCTTAAATTGTTCGCCTCGCGACATAAAAGGCCCGCGAGTCCGTGACAACGGGCGCGTGCACCCGGCAAGAGATGCCAGGCCCGGCGCCAGCATGGCAGCGCCTAGCACAGCAATGCTTTACAAATACTGCCCACAGCCCAGAATCTTTATAATTCAGTTATTTGAGCGTCGGAGGCAACAGTCTGTTGCACGAATGTCACGAGTTTGACACTAGCGATGAACGGCCCGGAGGCGGCGGCCTGTGCCGCACGGTCAGATGGCCAGTTCGCCCGTTTCGCCCGTGCGGATACGGGTAACCTCGCCCACTTCCAGGACGAAGATCTTGCCATCACCGATGGAATTGGTGTTGGCCGCCTCGCGGATCGTCTCGACGATCTTGTGCGCGATCTCGTCGCTGGCGACGATTTCCAGCCGCACCTTGGGCAGCATGTTGATCGCATACTCGGCCCCGCGATAGATCTCGGTCTGGCCCTTTTGCCTGCCGAAACCCTTGGCCTCGCACACCGTCATGCCGGAAACCCCGATGCCGGCCAGCGCTTCGCGCACTGCTTCCAGCTTGAATGGCTTGATGACCGCGACGACCATTTTCATGGGCTTTCCCCTTGTTGCATTCCGGCCCGCCACGGATCGGCGGATCGCCTGCGTCATCTAACCAAGGAGGCGGGGCGGCTGGCAACAAAAAAATGGGCAAAAAAAGGGGCCGGAGCTTTGCGGCTCCGGCCCGTTCAAGTTGTACGTTCGCAGGAGGAACGAGTGTTGGCGGGGTCGGGGGGAGAGGAGGAGAGGTCCCGCCCCCGCCAATTCGGTGATGGATCAGGCCTTGGCGGCCAGGTCCGGATAGGCTTCCACGCCGATCTCGTGGATATCCAGGCCGGCGATCTCGACTTCTTCCGAGGGGCGCAGGCCCATGGTCGCCTTGAGGATGAACCAGATGACTGCCGAGGCAACCGACACCCAGACCATGGTGAGCAGGACGCCCACGAGCTGGCCCATGAAGGTGGCATCGCCCGTCCAGGCCACGATCAGTGTGCCCCAGATACCGGCAACCAGGTGGACCGGGATGGCGCCGACGACGTCGTCGATCTTGAACTTGTCGAGCAGCGGCACGGTGAATACCACGATGGCGCCACCGATCATGCCGATCAGGATCGACTGGCCCACGGTCGGGGCCAGCGGCTCTGCAGTGATCGACACGAGGCCGGCCAGTGCGCCATTCATGGCCATGGTCACGTCGGCCTTCTTGTAGCGCAGCTGCGTCAGGATGATCGCGACCACCACGCCGCCACAGGCAGCCATGTTGGTGTTGACGAAGATCTTCGACACGTCCGACACGTCACCCACGGTGCCCATCGCCAGCTGCGAGGCGCCGTTGAAGCCGAACCAGCCGAGCCACAGGATGAAGGTGCCCAGCGTTGCCAGCGGGATGTTGGTGCCCGGGAACACGTTGACCTTGCCATCGACATAGCGACCGAGACGCGGGCCGAGGATCAGCGCACCGACGAGGGCAGCCCAGCCACCGGTGGAGTGCACCAAGGTGGAACCGGCGAAGTCGGAGAAGCCCCAGGCACTGTCGAGGTAGCCGCCACCCCATTCCCAGCTGACCACGACCGGATAGATCACGGCAGTCAGCACGGTCACGAAGATGAAGAACGGCACGATCTTGATGCGTTCGGCCAGCGTGCCCGACACGATCGAGGCAGTGGTAGCGCAGAAGACCATCTGGAAGAACCAGTCGGATGCCACCGAATAGCCGGTGTCGAGGTCGGCTTCGCCAACGCCCTGCATGCCGTAGGTGGTGCCGGCCATGCCGAACAGGCCAAGGCTGTCCTCGGCGAAGCCGGGATAGGCAATGTTGTAGCCGATGATCCAGAACATCAGGCCGGCGATGGAATAGAGGCCGATGTTCTTGAGGCACTGGGTGGAGGTGTTCTTGGCGCGCACCAGGCCCGCTTCGAGCATGGCGAAACCGGCCGCCATCCACATCACCAGGAAGCCGCCGATAAGGAACAGCAGCGTGTTGAAGATATAGGCCGTTCCGCCGCTTACGGCATCAGCCGCAGGCGCGGCAGCGAAGGCCGGGCTCGATGCGAGCAGCGCCGTCGCACCGACAGCGCCCGTCTTGAGAATTGCAGATTTCATTTTGTCAGACCCCCTGATCACAGCGCGGTTTCATCGGTTTCGCCGGTGCGGATCCGCATGGTCGACGCGAGGTCGAGCACGAAGATCTTGCCGTCGCCGATGCTTTGCGTGCTGGCGGTTTCCTGGATGGTCTCGACGACCTTGGGCATGAGCTCGTCGCTGACAGCGATCTCCAGCTTTACCTTGGGAAGCATGTTCACCGAGTATTCGGCGCCACGATAGATTTCGGTCTGGCCCTTCTGGCGACCGAAGCCCTTCACTTCTGACACGGTCATGCCGGCGACGCCCAATCCGGCGAGCGCTTCGCGCACTTCGTCGAGCTTGAATGGTTTGATGATGGCGATGACGAATTTCATCCCTGACCCCTATGACTTGCCGGGTCGCTCCCGGCCGCCATGGTGCAATGCAACAGCCGTGCCAGAAGTAACGAAACGTTAGTTTTCCGGAGCTTGGGACGAGGTCGGTGCGCATCGGCAGCGCATCGCGCTCAATTTGCAGGCAGGGTGCCTAAGATTCGTGCAGGGCCAGTGCCGCCTTTATGGGCAGGTGGTCGGACGCCTGCCGCGCCAGCGGGGTGGCGTGCACGCCGGCCTGCTCCAGCCGCCAGTGCGGGGTGTGCATCATCCGGTCCAGCGCCAGCAAGGGACGGCGCGCCGGGAAGCTGCGACCTGGCTCCACCATCTCCCAATGCGCCGCCAGGCCACGCTCGCCGCCGATCGGGCGGATCCACTCGTTGCAGTCGCCCAGCATCACCGCCGGCAGCCCCGGCGCGCGGCTGGCGTTGCAGACGTGGGCGAACTGCCGCTTGCGCCTCAGGCCGGTGAGGTCGAGGTGCATGCCGGTGACGCAGATCTCCTGCCTTCCGCTGCGCAAGGTGGCGCGAATGGCGCCGCGCGGCTCGACCTGCGGCAGATGGTGGGCATCGACATCGACGATCTCCAGCCCCTTGCGCACCAGCAGCGCGTTGCCGTGCCAGCCCATGCTGGCAGGCTTCGTCGGCTTGCTGGCCACCTGGTAGCCTGCCTGTGCCAGCGCATCGCAATCGAGCACTGCGCGGCGATTGCCGAACCGCTCGTCCACCTCCTGCAAGGCGACGACGTCGGCGTCCAGCTCCTCGATCACCTCGACGATACGATCGGGATCGCGGCGCCCGTCGGCACCCACGCCCTTGTGGATGTTGTAGCTGGCGAAGGTGAGCTGCATCACCCCTCCGTCGCGGTGTCCCCGGCGATATAGCGGTCGGTCGTGCGGGTAGGCAGGCCGTCAATGCTCTCGCGACGGCGTTTGGCCTTGCCCGCCCATTCCAGCGGATCGACATTGCTGTGCGCTTTGAGCAGCGTGTTACGTTCGCGCTCGAACTGCATGAAAGGCACGCCCCAGCCGCAGCTGGTCTGTACGCTTTCCACCTCGATATCGAAGATCTGCCGGGTGCCGGGCAGCAGGGTGAAGTGCTGCGCGATCTCTTCCCACCCGCTTTCCCACGTTAGCACCGGCTTGCCTTTGCCATAGATGCGCAAGATCAGCGCGGGCTGCTGGAAATTGCAGAACATCACGGTGATGCGTCCGTCCGCCAAAAGATGAGCGTTGGTTTCGTTGCCCGATCCGCCAAGATCGAGATAGGCCACCCGGGTGGGCGAAAGCACGCGGAAGGCGTCATAGCCCTTGGGCGATAGGTTGATCCGCGCATCGGGCGCGGCGGTGGCAACGAAGAAGACCGGCTGGGCCTCGATCATCGCGATATGCTTGTCGGTCAGGGCATCGAAGAAATCGGACATGGACCCAGACTAGGCCCAAGCTGACCGCCTGTCACCGCTCCTTGGTGGCGGAGAATGTCAGGTCGGGGTTCTTCTCTTCCTGGTATCCCACGTCCCAGGCGCTCTTGGCCATGAACACCAGGTCGCCGTCGCGGTCGCGCGCGAGGTTGCCCTGGTTGAACCTCTCGAACTCCCTCAGGGCCGCGTCGGTGCCTTTCAGCCACCGCGCCGTGGCAAACGGCGATGCTTCCAGATTGGCCTCCACCTTGTATTCCGCCGCCAGCCGCGAGACGAGCACGTCGAGTTGCAGCTGGCCGACCACGCCGACGATGCTCGATCCGCCGATCTCGGGGTAGAACACCTGGATCACGCCTTCTTCGGAAAGGTCGTCCAGCGCCTTCCTCAGCTGCTTTGTCTTGGTCGGATCCTTCAGCTGCACACGGCGCAGGATTTCCGGCGCGAAGTTGGGCAGCCCGGTGAAGCGCACATCGTTCTTTTCTGACAGCGTATCGCCCACGCGCAGCGTGCCGTGGTTGGGAATGCCGATGATATCGCCCGGCTCGGCGGTGTCGGCGATCTCGCGGTCCTGCGCGAAGAACAGGATCGGTGAATGCACGGCGATCGGCTTCCCCAGTCCGCTCGGGATCAGCTTCATGCCGCGTTTGAAAGTGCCCGAGACCTGCCGCATGAATGCGATGCGGTCACGGTGGTTGGGGTCCATGTTGGCCTGCACCTTGAAGATGAAGCCGGTCACCTCGTCGCGATCGGGGCTGATCTGCTCTTCGCCCGCGGGCTGCGGGCGCGGCGGCGGGGCATAGCGGGCAATGGCGTCGATCAATTCCTCGACACCGAAGTTCTTCAGCGCCGATCCGAAATAGACGGGCGTCAGGTCGCCGTTGCGATAGGCCTCCAGGTCGAACTCGGGATAGCCCGCCTGCGCCAGTTCCGCCTCTTCCGCGTACTGTTCGGGGATGTCGGCGTCCTTCTCGCGCTTGCCGAGATATTCCTTGGAATCCCCTTCGGGCCGCGCCACTTCACCGGTGCGGAAGTCCAGCAGGCCTTCGAACAGGCCACCCATGCCGATGGGCCACATCTGCGGAGACACGTCCAGCGCCAGCATGTCGGCCACTTCGTCCAGCGTCTCGAACGGGTCGCGCCCTTCGCGGTCCACCTTGTTGACGAAGGTGATGATCGGCACGCTGCGCAGGCGGCAGACCTCGAACAGCTTGCGCGTCTGCGGCTCGATACCCTTGGCCGCGTCGATCACCATGATGGCGGAATCGACGGCGGTCAGCGTGCGATAGGTGTCTTCGGAGAAATCCTCGTGCCCCGGCGTATCGAGCAGGTTGAAGGTGATGGTCTCGCCATCGAACTCCTTCTCGAAGGTCATCACCGAACTGGTGACCGAGATGCCGCGCTGCTGCTCGATCTTCATCCAGTCCGAGCGCGCCCGCCGCGCTTGCCCACGCGCCTTCACCAGCCCTGCCTGGTGGATCGCACCACCTTGCAGCAGCAGCTTCTCGGTCAGCGTGGTCTTACCCGCATCAGGGTGCGAGATGATCGCGAAGGTACGGCGATTGGAGGTCATGAACTAGCCGCGCAGCTCCGCACCCTGCTTTGCCGCGGCAGCCACCACCTTGTCGGAAATCGCCTTCAGCTCTTCGTCCTTGTAGCTCTTTTCGCCCGGCTGCAGCGTCACTTCGATGGCGACGGACTTCTTGCCTTCGGGCACGCCCTGCCCTTCGAACACGTCGAACACGCGGGCATCGACGATATTGGCCTTGTCCGCGCCTTTGACCGCGCGCAGCAGGTCGCCAGCAGCCAGATCCTGCGGCACGAGGAAGGCGAAATCGCGTTCCACCGATTGCAACGCGGGAGGGGCGTAGGCCGGCTTCTCGAAGCCGGACTTGCCCTTCTTCGCCGGGATGGCGTCGAGGTAGATCTCCGCCGCGACAACGGGCCCGTCGATGTCGAACACGTCCAGCGTTGACGGATGCAGTGCGCCGAAGCGGGCGAGCACGTTTTTCGGACCAAGCCGCAAGGTGGCGGACTGGCCAGGGTGGAACTGGCCACCAGCCTCGCCAAACACCATCAGCTTGTCTATCGGCGCGCCGGCCTGCGCCAACAGCGCCTCGGCCTCGGCCTTGCCGTCGAAGGCGTCGACCATTTGCGCCTTGCCGGTGGCCCAGCCGCGCGAGACCTTCTCACCCGCCAGCAGCACGGCCAGCGTCGGATGTTCGTCGCTGGAGCCATCCTTTGCACGCAGGTAGCGGCGACCGATTTCGAACAGGCGCGTGCCCGCAGCGCCGCGATCGGCATTGCGCTTGGCCGCAGCCAGAAGGCCGGGGATGAGCGAGGGACGCATGGCCTTCATGTCCTCGCTGATCGGGTTGTCCAGCACCCACAGCGGCTGGCCATCGGCAAAGTGCTCGGCCTGGTCGGTGGGCAGGAAGGACCAGGTCACCGCCTCGTTCAGCCCGCGCGCGGCAGCCGCGCGGCGCAGGCGGCGTTCCAGCGCCTGCATCGGCGTGGCGGTGGGACGGGCAACGCCGTCCATGCGCGGCAGCGCCACGCTTTCCACGTTGTCCAGCCCGTGGATGCGCACCACTTCCTCGACAAGGTCAGCCGCGCCTTCGATATCGTGGCGCCGCGTGGGGCAGGTGACCTGCCAGTCAGCAGCCACGCCGAAATCCAGCGCTTCGAGGATGCGCTTCTGCTCATCCTCTGCCACGTCTACGCCGCCAAGGCGCGCGGTCAGGCCGGGATCGAAAGCGATAACCTTGGGCTCTGTCGGCGGGGTTCCGGCGCGCACGATCTCGCTCGCCTCGCCGCCGCAGAAACGCTGGATCAGGCTGGTGAGGCTTTCCAGCCCCTCGTCCAGCCAGGCCGGGTCCACCCCGCGCTCGAACCGCGTGCGGGCATCGGTGGCAAGGCCCAGCTTGCGCCCCGTCACGCCGATGGCTTCGGGATCGAAATAGGCAATTTCCAGCAGCACGTCGGTCGTCTCGGGCTGTACGGAGCTATGCTCGCCCCCCATGATGCCGGCGATATCGTGCACGCCGTTATCGTCGGCGATCACGGTCATGCTGGAATCGAGCGTGTAGGTCTTCTCGTTCAGCGCCAGCACCTGCTCGCCGTCCCTGGCGCGGCGGGCGACCACCGGGCCGGAAAGCTTGTTCAGGTCATAGACGTGGGCCGGACGACCGAAGGCGAGCATCATGTAGTTGGTGATGTCCACCAGCGCGCTGATCGGGCGCTGGCCAGCGGCCATCAAACGCTGCTGCATCCATTCGGGGCTTTCGCCATTGGTTACGCCGCGCACCACGCGGCCGTAGAAGGCAGGGCACCCCTGCGGATCGTCGGTGCGGATTTCCACCGGGCAGGGGAATGTCGCTTCGATGTCGTGCTGGCGCAGCGGCTTGAGCGTGCCCATGCCGGCTGCCGCCAGGTCGCGCGCAATGCCGTAAACGCCCATGCAATCGGGCCGGTTCGGCGTGATCGCCACGTCGAACACCGGCGAAGCACCGTGATATTCGGCAAAGGCCTCGCCCACCGGGGCGTCCTCGGGCAGTTCGATGATACCTTCGTGATCGTCGCCCAGTTGCAGCTCGCGCACGGAACACATCATGCCGTTCGATTCGACGCCGCGAATTTCCGACTTGCGCAGCTTCATCCCGTTGGCGGGCACTTCCGCGCCAGGCAGGCCGAGCACGCCCTTCATCCCTGCGCGCGCATTGGGCGCACCGCAGACGACCTGCAGCGGATCGCCTTCTCCGGTGCTGACGGTGAGCACCTGCAAGCGATCCGCATCGGGGTGCGGCTTGGCAGTCAACACTTCGGCCACGCGGAAGCCGTCCAGCGTGGCACGGGGATCCTCGATGTCTTCCACTTCGATGCCGATGGCGTTCAGCTTGGCGGCGATTTCGGAGGTGCTGGCCTCGGTCTCGAGGAAATAGGTCAGCCATTCGAGCGTGAACTTCATGCGCGCGCTCCTACACCGGCGGAAAGGGTGGGCTGGTCGAACGGGCTGAAGCCGTAGTGCGACAGCCAGCGGGTATCGCCGTCGAAGAAGGCGCGCAGGTCGTCCATCCCGTATTTCAGCATGGCAAGGCGATCGACGCCGACGCCGAAGGCAAAGCCCTGCCATTCATCGGGGTCGAGGCCGCTCATCTCGATCACGCGGCGGTTGACCATGCCGCTGCCCAGCAGTTCCATCCAGCCGTGGTCCGGCGCATCGCCGCTGCCACCCAGGATGCGCTTGCCGTTCTCGATGGCGAAGCCGACGTCCACTTCCACGCTGGGTTCGGTGAAAGGAAAATAGCTGGGGCGCAGGCGCAGCACGATATCCTCGGTCTCGAAAAAGGCGCGCAGGAAGGTCTCCAGCGTCCATTTCAGGTGGCCGAGGTGGATACCCTTGTCGATCACCAGGCCTTCGACCTGGTGGAACATCGGCGTGTGGGTGGCATCGCTGTCGCTGCGGTAGACGCGACCCGGCGCGATGATGCGCACCGGCGATCCCTCGGCCAGCATGGTGCGCACCTGCACGGGCGAGGTGTGGGTGCGCAGCAGCATCTTGCCGCCTTTCGGAGCCGTATCCGGGAAGTAGAAGGTATCGTGCATCGCCCGCGCCGGATGGCTTTCGGGCATGTTGAGCGCGGTGAAGTTGTACCAGTCGTCCTCGATCTCCGGCCCGGTGGCAACGGCGAAGCCAAGGTCGGCGAAGATCTCCGCCAGCTCGTCCATCACCTGGCTGACCGGGTGCACGCTGCCTTGCGGCGCGGCGGGCGCAGGCAGGGTGAGGTCAAGCGTTTCGGTGGCGAGGCGCGCTTCCAGTTCGGCCGCTTCCAGCGCGTCCTTGCGCTCTGCGGTGGCGTCCGCCACCGACTGGCGCAGCGCCTGAATGGCGGGCGCCTTCTCCTGCCGTTCCTCGGGGCTCATCTTGCCCAGTGTCTTGAGCAGGGCGGAAATGCTGCCTTGCTTGCCAAGGTATTCGACGCGCAGGGCTTCCAGCGCGGTCAGGTCCTCGGCAGCGGCGATGCGCGAAAGCGCTTCTTGCGCGGTTTGTTCGTGTTCGGACATGGGTGCTTCGAGTAGTTATGCGTTCAGGCCGCGCCTGTTAGCCGCCATGCCGCCTGTCCCCAAGCCCTAATTCGGTCGAACCTCGCCCGGAGGGCCTACTGGGCGCCCTGCTCGGCCAGACGCTGGGCGAAAATGCTCTCGAGGATGGGGTGCGGCATCTGCGCGTATTCGCTGGGCGTCATGCCCATGAAACTGCGGAAGTCGCGCACGAAATGCGCCTGGTCGACATAGTGGCCGTCCAGCGAGGCGCTCCAGCTGCGGTCAGGGTCGATGGTGAACTTTCCCAGGCTGCGCACGAACCGCTGGCGGCGCAGCAGCAGCTTGGGCGGGAACCCGAAATAGCGCGACGAGAGACGCTCCAGCGTCCGCCGGCTGACACCCACGCGTGCGACCAGCGCCTCAACATCGCCGATGGCCGGGTCGCGCAGGCCGTCGTGCATGGCGGCGATCTGCTGTTCGTGGTTGCTGCGGCTCTGGCGGACATCGCACAGGTACTGCGCAATGCGAAGGGCCGTGGCGTCGTCGTCGCCTGACCCGTCGCGCACGATATCGAGGATCGGCGCAAGGCGCCTGAAGCTGGGGTGCGTCGAGCCATCGACCATGGTGTTGGCCACCGCGTTGGCCGGCCCATCGGCAAAGCGTGACCAGCCAAGCGGATTGAGTGCCAGGCTCCACGACTTCGAACCGCCCGTCTGCAGGCACATGGCCTGGCTGGTGGGACCGTTGGCGGCAAAGGGGGCGCACTCGTGCGGCGCTCCATCGCCGATGCTGATCCACGACGTTGCACCGTCGGCATTGAAATGCAGCCCCGCCCAGTCCGGATAGATGCAGTCGCTGGCGCCCGCCCCGTCAGGCGCGGTGACCTTGTAGCAATAGAGCGCCGAGAAATAGCGCTGCAGTTCCGGTGCAAAGCCGAAGGAGCGAATCTCTACCTTGCAGCCAGGTCTGGAATCGTTGGAAATGCCGTGCCCCCACACAAAGACGTATTGCCGCTGTAATCAACGCATGGTCCGAAGCTTACACTGCGACAGAAGCAAATAACCAAAGTCTATCTGAATCGTTCCAAAACAAAACAAAAGGGCGCGGATGGAAAGTACCATCCGCGCCCTCTGGCTCTGTAGGACAGAGATTCTTGTCTTAGGCGGGCAGTGCTGCCTTGGCCTGCTTCACGATCGCGCTGAACGCTTCGGCTTCGTTCATGGCCAGGTCGGCCATAACCTTGCGGTCCAGTTCGATGCCGGCCAGCTTCACACCGTGCATGAACTGCGAATAGGTGAGCCCTTCGGGACGCACGGCAGCGTTAATGCGCTGGATCCACAGGGCGCGGAAGTTGCGCTTTTTCACCTTGCGGTCGCGATAGGCATACTGGCCGGCCTTTTCGACGGCCTGACGGGCGACGCGGATGGTGTTCTTGCGACGGCCGCGGTAACCCTTGGCCTGGTCGAGAATGCGCTTGTGCTTCTGGCGGGTGGTCACACCACGTTTAATGCGAGGCATATCTTAGTCTCCTTGAACCCGGCTCAATCGAGGCCGTAGGGCGCCCACTTCTTCACGGCAGCCTGGTCGGCCTTGGCCAGGACCTTGGTGCCGCGCTGCTGGCGGATATACTTGGCATTGTGGCTGATCAGGCGGTGGCGCTTGCCGGCGACACCATGCTTGACCTTGCCGGTGGCGGTGAGCTTGAAGCGCTTCTTCACGCCGCTCTTGGTCTTCAGCTTGGGCATTTTCGTTCTCCCCTAAAAGGATGTGGGTCAGAAACACGTCCAACCAGCCCTGGCAGCCCTTTCAGCCAGACCGGAAGATGATCACGTGTCAGTGAAGGGCGCGCACATAGCGATTCTGCGGGGGAATGCAAGCGCGAAGCGGCTAATGTGGAGCACATGGAGCACTGTCCTGAAGCGAAAGGCGAGGGGCTCTTCGCACGGGAGGCGGAACGGCCTGGAGAGCGGGATCGCAGACATGACCGCTGCCTGCCCTGCGGGGGGACGGGTAGGAAAGCCCGTCAGCGCAGGCCGATCGGCTGGCGACCCGTATCGGCCAGCCACCGGGCGAAACTGCCACAAGTGATCGGCTCGGCTTCTTCAGGCACTTGTCGCGCATAGCAATAGGCCTGCGCCGCAAGCGTGGAACCATCGGACCGGGTCACGACCAGCGGCAGGCGCCGATATTCGGGGTCGGGTCCATCGAGCGCGTCCTCGAATTCGTCCATGCCGGCCCAGTCGACACCGCTGGCTTCGTGGACCACGCCGTGCACCTCGCCAGCGTCAGCATCAGGCAACAGGATCGGATACCAGCCGCCATCCTTGCCCTGCAGCGCATGGAGCGCTCCGCGAACCGTGGCGGGCGCGCCAGGGCCAAGCGGTGCGATCAGTTCCGCCGCGCGTCCGGTAGCGAGTTCACGGATCAACACGCCGTAGGCAAACAGGTGCACCCTAGTGCCCGCCCATCGCTTCGAGCACGTCCTCCAGCCGCGCGGGATCGCCCAGCGCCAGCACGCTACCGTCCGAATCGGCATGCAGCGGCTCGCCCGCCCAATCGCACATCATCCCGCCTGCGCCCTCCACGATCGGCACCAGCGCGGCGAAATCGTGCAGCTTCAGGCCCGCCTCGCACACGATATCCAGCTGGCCCGAGGCAAGACAGCCGTAGTTGTAGCAATCACCGCCCATCACCATGCGCTTGTGGTCGGTCTTGGCCGCCAGCATCATGAAGATATCGCCTTCGGTCTGGCTGAAGTACTGCGGCCCGGTGGTGGCAAGGCTAGCCGAAGAAAGCTCACGGCAGCGGCGCGTCTGCACCTGCTTGCCGTTGAACGTGGTGCCTTGCCCCATCACCCCCAGCCAGCGTTCGGAATTGATCGGCTGGTCGATCATGCCGAGCACGGGAAAGCTTTCCACCACCAGCGCAATCAGCGTGCCGAAGATCGGTCGTCCGGCGAGGAAGGCGGTGGTGCCGTCGATCGGATCGAGCACCCATTGCCGGCCCGAGACGCCGTCCTTCACCCCGTGTTCCTCGCCGACAATGCCGTCAGCGGAAAACTCCGCCTCGATCAGGCGGCGCATGGCTTCCTCGGCATTGCGATCGGCAATGGTGACAGGCGTGGCGTCGTCCTTCGCCTCGCTATCCAGCTCGGCACGGAACAGCGGGATGATTTCCTCGCGCGCAGCGTCAGCCAGGCGGTGGGCAAGGGCGATTTCGCGGTCGAGGTTCATTCGGGCACGTCCACGTTGACACGCTCCGGATCGCCTTCGTCGTGCACGCGCACCACGATGGCGCGCACCCCGTCCGGTCCGGCGCGGGGCGTGTGAATCGCCTCACGCGGAATCACCACGGCATCGCCGGGACCAAGCTCGCGTGGCTCCTCGCCGTCGATTTGCAGGATCGCGCTGCCGCCCATGACATAGAGGTATTCCTCCCACGGGTGGTAATGCGGCGCGCCCACAGCCTCGGGGCCAAGGAACAGGTCGGTGACGATCAGCTCGTGCCCCGGTGCGGCGGCGGTCACTTCGCGGAAGACCGGGTTCGGCCCAAGCTCCGGCTGGAACATGGCCATTTCGCCATCGCCCTCAATGGCGGCGGGATCGATATCCGGCGCCTGCTGCTGGCACCCGGCCAGCGCGACGACGGCCAGCAAGGCAGCAGCGGCGCGCATCAATCGAACAGGCTCGAGACCGAGCTTTCGTCGGCGATGCGGCGGATCGCTTCGCCTAGCAGCGGGGCGATGGGCAGGATGCGGATGCGGTCCGAATCCTTGGCCGCATCGGTCGGCTGGATCGAATCGGAGATCACCAGTTCCTTCAGCGCCGACTTGTTCACCCGCGCCACCGCGCCGCCCGACAGCACGCCGTGGGTGATATAGGCGGTCACGCTTTTCGCGCCCTGGTCCAGCAGCGCCTGCGCCGCATTGCATAGCGTGCCGCCCGAATCGACGATGTCGTCGATCAGGATGCAGCAGCGATCCTTCACGTTACCGATGATGTTCATCACCTCGCTTTCGCCGGGGCGATCGCGGCGCTTGTCGACGATGGCCAGCGGCGCGTTGTCGAGCCGCTTGGCCAGCGCACGGGCGCGCACCACGCCGCCCACGTCGGGGGAGACGACCATCAGGTCCTTGTCGCCATACCGCGCCTGGATATCGGCGGCCATCGTCGGCGCGGCATAGAGGTTGTCGGTGGGGATATCGAAGAAGCCCTGGATCTGGCCTGCGTGCAGGTCCACCGCCAGCACGCGGTCGGCGCCTGCCTCGGTAATCAGGTTGGCCACCAGCTTGGCACTGATCGGCGTGCGCGGGCCGGGCTTCCGGTCCTGCCGGGCATAGCCGAAATAGGGCACCACGGCGGTGATGCGCTTGGCCGAGGCCCGGCGCAGCGCATCGATACCGATCAGCAGTTCCATCAGGTTGTCATTGGCCGGGAAGCTGGTCGACTGGACGATGAACACGTCCTCGCCGCGCACGTTCTCGTGAATCTCGATGAACACCTCTTCGTCGGCAAAACGGCGCACGCTGGCATCGGTCAGCGGGACTTCGAGGTAACCGGCAATGGCGCGGGCGAGCGGCAGGTTGGAATTGCCGGACATGATTTTCATGGGTGCGAATCCCTGTCAGGTGCTGGTGGCTCCGCCCTAGCCGAGCGTCATGGAATTGCAACGGAGGGCGGGGTGGTTGTCGTCAGGCTGGCAAACGCAGGTCGTTCAATCCCGCGCCTCCACCCGCGTTCCATCCGCCAGCGCACCGCCGGGGTTGAGGATGACGGTATCGCCCTCTTCCAGCCCGGCCAGGACTTCGGCATGTTCGTCGTTCAGGTGGCCAAGCGTCACCTCCCGCTCGACCGCGCGCCCGGCTTCGATCACGAAGACGCGCCAGTCGCCACCGGCACTGCGGAACAGTGCCCCGATGGGTACCCTGAGCGCGTCGTCGCTGTTCCACAGGACGAAGGTCGCATCGACCTGGTAGCCATGCCCCAGCCGCGCGAGCTCGGCTGCCTGTTCGGGATCGAAGCCGACGATCACGTTGACCCGCTGCTCCTCGATCCCGAGTGCGGAAACCTTGAGCCTGCCGAACGGCTCCACCTGCGTCACGTGGCCGGTGATCGTCGCATCCCCGCCCCATTGCGTTATCAGGACCCGGTCGCCCACGCTGACTCGCGCCGCTTCGCGGGAAATCAGGTCCACCACCGCTTCGATCCGCCGTGGGTCGCCGATGGTCATCAACTGGGTGCCCTGCGCGATCACGCCCTCGCTCTCGGTAATCACCGACATCACCGACCCGCTGGTGGGTGCGCGGACGGCGACCGGGGTCCCCGCGCCGGCACCGGCAGGCTGGCCAAGCAGGGCCTCGATGCGTCGCCCTTCGGCCCTTGCCTGGTCGAGCTGGGCGCGGCCATTGGCAACGCGCGTGCGCGCCGCCTCCAGCTGGGCACGGGCCAGGAAACCGCGCCCGGCCAGCTCTTCTGCACGGGCAAGGTCGCGTTCCGCCTGTTCGACCGAGGCCCTCGCACCGCTCTCGCTGGCGCGTGCCGCAGCCAGCGCCGCGCGCAGTTCGCGCTCGCTGCGCGGATCGAGCGGGGTGGCGGGAACCCCGGTCATCCGGGTAATCAGGTCGCCGCGCGCCACCGCGTCACCGGCCTCCAGCTCGATCCGGGCAAGGTACCCCGTCACCGGCGCCGAGACGACGTAGTACTCTTCCGCCCGCGTCACGCCGTCATCGGTAATGCCCACGGCCATCGGGCCGCGGGTTACCTCGCCGGTATCGACCGGCAGGTTTTCCGGCCAGAAGGCGAACAGCAGGCCTGCCGCCAGCAGCAGCGCGACCAGCAGGGCCCAACGCCAGCGTTTGACCAGCGCCGCCATCAATCGTGCGCCTTCAGCACGCGCACCATGTCCAACCGCGCCACCCGCATGGCAACGCCGATTGCAGTGAGGGAAGCGGCGCCCAGCACCACCAGGCTGGCAACGCCGTAGGTGGCACGCGAGGGTGCGAAGGGAAGGCGAAACAGGTCCGAGGCGAACATCGCGGTCATGAACTGGGCCAACCAGTAGCCGAGGATGCACCCGACAGGAACCGCGACGACCACCAGCAGTGCCAGCTCGCCCAGCAGGACAATGCCGACCTCGCTGCGAAAATAGCCGAGCACGCGCAGCGTCGCGAGTTCGTGGGCGCGTTCGGAAAACAGGATCCGGGCGCTGTTGTAGACCACGCCGACGGAAATCGCCGAAGCGAAGGCGATGTAGAAGAACAGCATGGTGTTGATGTTATCGTCGATCAATTCTTCGAACCGCTCCATCGAGGCATCGCGCTCTGTTACGCCAAGCACGCCCGGCATGTCTTTGAGCTGGGTCAGAATAGAGGCCCGTTCGGCCGGATCGACCCGCAGCAGTGCCGCCCCCACCGGCGAGGCGTCCCGCGTGAGGCGTTCGACCACGCCTTGCGTGGCATAGGCGCGCTCGCCGACGAACTCGTCGACCACGCCGGCAACGGTCATGTCCAGCTCGGTCTGCCGCCCGCCCAGCAGTTCGACATGGACGGTATCGCCGGCAGACAGGCCGAGCTTGTCGGCCAGGCGCCGGCTGAGCATCAGGCCTGCAGGCGGCAGGCCCAGTTCGTTGCCATCGGCATCGATGCGCGCGGAGAGCATCCCGTCCTCGGCGGTGCTTTCGATCGCCGTGCGTTCGGTGTGGTTGGTGAAGCTCAGCTTCACCGGCACGGCGCGCACCGCCTCTGCCCGCAACACGCCGGGTATCTGCTCCAGCTCGAACAACACGTCCTCGTTGCGCGGCTCGACAAAGGTCACGGTCATGTCCTGCCGCTGGGCGCGCAGGAAATAGGAATCGAGCATGGTACGGCTGGAATCGAGGAATTGCAGCGTGGCAAACAGCAGCGCAATCGAAAGCGAGACGCCCAGCACGGTGATCGCCGAGCGAATGGGCCAGCGGGCAATGTGCCGGGCGATCATGTGCCCGGTGGCGCTGAAGCCTCCCCAGGTGCCGAACCGTTCCAGCATGCCGGCGCGATAGACCGGCGGTGGCGGGGGCGACATCGCGACGGCAGGGTTCAGCCGGACCGCGGTCCGCATGCCGCCCATGGCGCCCAGCGCTGCCGCCCCGAAGGACAGCAGCGCCGCCCCCAGGAAAACGCTGCCGGAAACGCGGTATTCGAGGAACGGAAAGCGGAAGAACTCGAGATAGAGCTCGGTCATCGCCCGTCCCATCCAGATGCCCGCCAGCGCCCCGCCCAGCGTTGCCAGCCCGGCGACCACCAGCGAGAATTTCAGGTAATGCGCGGCAATGGCCCAGTCGGAATAGCCAAAGGCCTTCAGCAACCCGATCTGCGTGCGTTCGGTGCGGATCAGCCGCCCCAGCACGATGTAGACGAGGAATGTCGCCACGATCAGGAACACCGGCGGGATGACCTGCGTCATCGCATCGAGCTGCGCCATCTCGTTGGCAACGAAGGCGTGCGAGACATGGTCCGCCCGGCCATAGGCGCCGGCACCGCCATAGGGTGCAACGATATTGTCCACCTTGCGGATCACCTCCGCTTCCGAAGCTCCGCGCTGCAATGTCAGCGAAAGCGAATTGATCGCCTCCTTGCGGTCCGTCGCCGCTTCCAGTGCCTCCTCGCCCATCCAGAAGATGCCTAAGCGCGTGTTGTCGGGCACAAGGTCGCCCGGCGCCAGCGAATAGATGAAGTCCGGCGCCAGCCCGATCCCGACGATGCGCAGCGGCTGGCGGCTGCCGTAGATCAGCGCGGCAACATCGTCGCCGATGCCCAGCGCGTTGGCCTGGGCAAAGGCTTCGTCCACCACCACTTCCTGTGGCGCACCGGCACGCGGCAAGCGCCCCTCGCGCAGGGTGATGAGGTTGAGACGGTTGTAGCCGTGCTCGTCGACCGAGTTGATCAGGGCCCGCACCGGGATGATCCGCCCCGGCATGTCGAGCGAGGCATATTGCTGGATACGCCCCTCGACTTGCCCGACACCTTCGATGGCGGCGATCCGGTCCACCACGCTGCGCGGCGCGCGCGTCATTTCCACGAAGACATCGGCGAAATTGTTGCGCGAGTAGTAGGCGTCGCGCGTCTCCGCCAGCGAGCGGCTCACGCCCATCGACAGCACGAAGGTGGAGGTGGCCGCAGCCAGCACCAGCGCGATTGCCAGCGCCTGCCCGCGCAAGCGCCACAGGTCGCGCAAAAGCTTGAGGTCGAGCGCCCTCACCAGCTGATTTCCGCAGGGTCGATCGGGCTTTCATTGATCTCCACGCTGGCGATGCGCCCGTCGAGGAAGTTCAGCACGCGGTGCGCCATCGCCGCGATGCCGACATTATGCGTGATGATGACAACGGTGGTGCCAAGTTCGCGGTTGGCCAGCGCCAGCGTTTCCAGCACGCGCGCGCCGGTCTTGCTGTCCAGCGCGCCTGTCGGCTCGTCGCACAGCAGCACGCCGGGCTGCTTGGCAACTGCCCGGGCAACCGCCACCCGCTGCTGTTCGCCGCCCGACAGCTGGGCCGGATAGTGATCCGCCCGATCCTTCAGACCCACCAGGTTCAGGGCTGCCATGGCGTCCATCGGGTCTTGCGCGATGTCGGTCACCAGCTGCACGTTCTCCTTGGCTGTCAGGCTGGGGATCAGGTTGTAGAACTGGAAGATGAAGCCGATGTTCGCCCGGCGGAAGCGCGTAAGCTGCCGGTCGTCGAGCGCGACGAGATCGGTATCGTGATAGTAGAGTTCGCCGGAGGTTGGCCGGTCCAGGCCGCCGACAATATTGAGAAGGGTCGACTTGCCGCTGCCCGAGGGACCGAGCAGGACGAGCAGTTCTCCCGATGGAATTTCGAGATCGGCACCGCGCAGGGCGTGAACCTGGGTTTCCCCGGTCTGGTAGATCTTGCTCAGGCCGATACCGTGAAAGGCAAGCTCCTTCGCCATCAGCCCTCTCGCGTTTGCCGGCAGCCCGGCAGACCTGCCGCCATGGGCCGCATCATTGCACGGACCGGGCCCCCGCTCAAAGCCGATCGCGGGGTTGTCTGCGCAGCGGCGCCCGATCGCCACGCTGCCACCCCCCGGCACCGGCCGGGCGATCCATTCGGCGAGATCGGGTCGACCCACCGGGCTGACGACATCGGCCTTCCTTTCCAACCGCGGGAACGCGAACACAGGCCTGCAGCATGGACGAACCTCTCCCGGCCTGCCTTGTCACAGGTCAATAGGTCGGCAGCGCGGCTTCGGGGCGCGCAAAGGCCGTGATCGAACGGGCCCGGGGGTGCGTCGCCTGCCGAATGGGCGATTCCGCCCGGAAGCTAGATCCGGTGTTCGCCCTTCACCCAGCGCACGGTGCCCGAAGAAGCCCGCATGACCACGCTCTCGGTGGTCATGATCCGCTCGCCGTTGGGGCGGCGGATGCGCTTGACCCCGTCAAGCAGCGAACCGTCGGTCACGCCGGTGGCGGCGAAGATGCAGTCGCCCCTGGCAAGGTCGTGCAGCTTGTAGATGCGGTCGAGATCCTCGATGCCCCACTTGGCGGCACGGCGGCGTTCGTCGTCGTTGCGGAACAGCAGGCGGCCGTTGAACTGCCCGCCCACGCAGCGCAGCGCGGCCGCAGCCAGCACGCCTTCGGGCGCGCCGCCTGATCCCATGTACATGTCGATGGTGGTGTCCTGGTCCGTCGTGGCGATCACGCCCGCCACGTCGCCATCGCCGATCAGCACCACGCCGCAGCCAATGCCGCGCAGTTCGGCGATCAGTTCGGCATGGCGCGGACGGTCGAGCACGCAGACGATGATATCCTTGGGCTCCACACCCTTGGCCGCAGCCACGGCCTCCACATTCTCGGTCGGCGTCCTGGCCAGGTCGATAATGCCTTCGGGATAGCCGGGGCCGACAGCCAGCTTGTCCATGTAGACATCGGGCGCGTTCAGCAGGCAGCCTTCTTCCGCTGCCGCCAGCACGGCCAGCGCGTTGGGCCCGGCCTTGGCGGTAATGGTGGTGCCTTCCAGCGGGTCCAGCGCGATGTCGATCTTGGGGCCCGTACCGGGCGCACCGCCCACCTTCTCGCCGATGTAGAGCATCGGCGCTTCGTCGCGTTCGCCTTCGCCGATGACCACGGTGCCATCGATGTCGAGCGTATCGAAGGCCTTGCGCATGGCTTCCACGGCGGCGTGGTCGGCGGCCTTCTCGTCACCACGCCCGACAAGGTCGGATGCAGCCACGGCAGCCGCTTCGGTGACGCGCACCAGTTCGAGGACAAGGACCCTGTCGAGGACGCTGCCCGTGGTCTTGGCGGTCTTGGACGAATTCATAGGTAATTCAGGCTCCGAACTGGATGTCGGCTGCCGCGCTTAAGTCGGAGGGATGACATTGTCGAGGCGGCTGGCCGTGTTTTCTGCAACCGTCCTGATGGCATCCGGCGCCGCCGCGCAGGATGTCTACGGCCCGACCGACTTCGCCAGCGAAAGTCCGGACGAAGGCCCCGTGCCGCTGGTGGAGCCCGAACCGTGCGAAGAGGAAGTGCGCGAGGACGGTGCCATCGTGGTATGCCGCGAACTGCCCGAATCGGAGCGCTGGATGTCCCCTTTGCCCAAGCCGGTGGAAGTGTACGTCAACCAGGTGGATGGCCTGCGCCGCCCGCCCTGCTGGGTGAACGACCCCCGGCCACCGGGCTGCTTTCGCATCGGCTCCGTACCGCCCTATCCGCCGCTGATCGACACCAGCGCCTTCCCCGAACCGCTGAGCGCCGAGGAGGCCGCCGCCATCACTGCCGTGGCGCCGGACGAGGAAGGCGAGGCGAATGTGCGGCTGGGCGAACGCGTGACGATCGACCTGTCGGAAGAAGACTAGCCGATCAGGCGCATCACCAGCGGCGCTTCCACCAGGCTGGGCGATCCTTCGAGCAGGTCGAGCGCAGCGGCAACGGCGCTTTCGGGCCCTTCGTGGGTGACGATGGCCACCAGCACCGGCTCGTCGCCCTCTTCCTCCGGGTGGCCGTGCTGGATCATGCTTTCGATGGAGACGCCGGCATCGCGCATGGCGGCGGTAATCTCCGCCAGCACGCCGGGACGGTCAGCCACGGTGAAGCGCAGGTAAGCGCGGTTGCGGCGATTGCCCGGATCGGCGGGCGTGCTGGCCGCCAGCGAGGCAACCGGCTGCGAGAATGGCGCCATGCGATTGCCGCGCGCGATATCGACAAGGTCTGCCACCACCGCGCTGGCCGTGGGCCCGTCGCCTGCGCCGGCACCTTCGAACAGCAGCCGCCCGACGTGGTTGCCTTCCACCACCACGGCATTGGTCGGCCCATCGACGCTGGCCAGCGGATGCCGGACCGGCACGAGGCACGGCGCCACGCGCTGGAACAGGTGGCGCTGGCCATCCTGGTCCGCGCAGTCGGACAGGCCGATCAGCCGAATCACGTAACCCAGCGCACGCGCCTGGGCGATGTCGGCAGCGCGAATGCGGCTGATGCCGCTGGTATCGACCGCGGCGAAATCCAGCTGCGTGCCATAGGCCAGGCTGGCAAGGATGGAGAGCTTGTGCGCGGCGTCCACCCCTTCGATGTCGAAGGTGGGATCGGCCTCGGCATAGCCCAGTGCCTGCGCATCGGCGAGGACTTCGCCGAAGTCGCGGCCGGTCGTCTCCATTTCGGATAGGATGTAGTTACAGGTGCCGTTGAGGATACCGTATATGCGCTCGATACGGTTGGCGGCGGCGCCTTCGGCCAGGCCCTTGATAACGGGGATGCCGCCGGCAACCGCGGCTTCGTATCGCAGCGGCGTGTCGCTCGCCTCGGCCAGTTGGGCCAGTTCCAGCCCGTGGTGCGCGACCATCGCCTTGTTCGCGGTGACCAGGCCCTTGCCGCCGCCCAGCGCCTTGCGCGCCAGGGCCAGCGCCGGACCGTCCGAACCGCCGACCAGTTCCACCACCACGTCGACATCGTCGCGCGCGGCGAAGGCGGTCATGTCGTCTTCCCATGCATAAGGTGAAAGGTCGACGCCGCGATCCTTGGAGCGATCGCGCGCGGAAACTGCCACCACCTCGATGGCGCGCCCGGCACGCGCGGCGATCAGGTCACCGTTCTCTGCCAGCAGGCGCAGCACGCCTGCACCAACGGTGCCAAGCCCCGCCAAAGCGATTCGCAATGTGTCTGCCATGGTATTTCTCGTCCTGAACTTTTGCGGCGCACGCGTTAGGCAGTGCGGCGCCGCTTGGCCAGTGCGCTTTTGCCCCGGTTCGGGGAAGAGTCAGGTAAAGCGGCGCTCGCAAGGACCCAGTTCGGACAGGATGAAGGCATAATCCTCGCGCGCCTGGTCCTGCGAAGCGCGGTCGCGCTGCAGGAACGAATCGGCAGGCAGTTCGCGTGGCAGGAAACAGGCGAACTGGAACCAGGCAAGCGATTCGCGCTCAGGCGGGCGAGCCGAGGCATCGACCAGTTCGCCCAGCGACACGCCCCATTGCGGCTTCATCCCCGGACGGCGAATCACCGTGAGCGAGACAGGCGCGCCGGTCTCGGTCTCCACGAACATCTGTGTTTCCGATTCGCCGGCGAGGTTCCCCGGCACGGAAATCACGTCGCGCAGTCCGGTAATCGCCGGAGGCACGTCGGCAGCCGCCAGCTGGGTCAGCACGCGGCGCACGCGCGCCTCGATCTGCGGGCCTGCGGGCAGCATCGAATCGGATGATAGGAGTTGCAGCGCGCCCGGCTGCCCCGGCGCCAGGTCGCCGAACAGCAGGAAACGGCGCTCTTCCAGGTCGGGCGGATCGCCATCGGCATCGCGGCGCTGGTCGACCACGAACACGAGCTGGCTGCCCACCGCTTGCGGGGCGCTCAGCAGGCTTTGCGTCAACGATTCGACATAAAGCCGCACTTCGTCCGGCGGCACATTGGGTGCACGCTCGGGAGGAAAGGGAATCTGCTCCTCCACGGCGACGATCGCCACGGTATCGGCGGCCATCGCCATGGTGACGAGATCGGCATAGGTGGGCGCCTGGCCCGGCGGCAGTTCGGGGGCCGGCAGGTCTTGCGACATGGCCGGGCCGGGACTGGCGCAGGCAGCGGCAGCGCAGGCCAGCAAGCCTGCCAGCACGGCACGGAAAGCGGGGAAACGTGATCGGGTGGACATGGTCATCCTTATGCTCGCGCGGGCCGGGCGCGACAATGCGCAATGCCGCAAAGCGACTCGGTCCGCAGCAATGACAGTGCTTTGGCCAACTGAATCCGGGCTTAATCAACAAAGGGTTTGCCCCAGCCCTTCGAGACCGTTAAGAGCCGCCCAAGTCTGTCCGGGAAAAACATACAAAATCTCCCGTTGTGACGTTTTTGGCACATTATCGGTTGTGCTGCATAAATGTCACAAGGTATCATGCGATAGGCAACAATTCATGCGGGATTGCGCGGGCCCTTATCCGTGCGATCTCAGGAGGGCCGGGTTTTTGATTCGGCCGGACGAAAAACGGAGTGAAGGGACTGGATGGCTTACGCTGACCAAGAAATGAGCGGCAGTCGAGTTGTATCGATTGTCATCGTTGTCCTCATCCACGTGGCAATTGGCTATCTGCTGATTTCCGGACTCGCCATGTCGGCGGTGAAAGAAATCGCGGAGCGGGTGACCACCGTGGACATCGAGGAACCGGAACCCGAGCCGGAGGAGGAGCCCCCGCCCCCGCCCGAGCCGGAAACTGCACCGCCACCGCCGGTTGCGCCGCCGCCGCCGATAAGCATCGCGCCGGCTCCGCCGCCGATCCAGACCCAGACGAACATCCCGCCGCCAGCACCGCCGGCGCTGATCGTCCCGCCGCCGGCTCCGCCCGCGCCGCCTCCGCCGCCGCCGCCGCCTTCGCAGGCGCGCCCGGCACGCCCGGACGGCCAGGCCCGTTGGCAGCGACGTATCATCGAGAACTACCCCTCGCGCGCCCTGCGCCGTGAAATCGAGGGTACGGTCGGTGTGTCCGTGACCGTCAATGCAGATGGCCGTGTGGCCGCCTGCCGGGTGACGCGTTCGGCAGACCCGATCCTGGACGAGGCCGCGTGCGACGACATGACGCGCTACGCCCGTTTCGAGCCTGCGCTGGACGACGCCGGCAACCCGACTACGGGTAGCTGGTCGACCAATATCGTTTACCAGATCAACTGATCACACTGAATTTTCTCTAGGAAGAGGACTTAACCGCATGCTTATCGAAATTCTTGCCGCGGCGGCCGAAGCGCCGACCCAGAACTTTGGCTTCATGGAAGCTATGGAACAGGGCGGCCCCGTCGCCTGGTCGATCCTTGCCATTCTCGTCATCCAGTCGGTTGGCTCGTTCTACATCCTGTTCACGAAGATCTTCGAACAGAACAAGGTGATGAAGGAATACCGCACCAACCGTGCCGCTTTCTGGCGTGCCAGCTCGCTAAAGGAAGGCGCCGCCAAGTTCGACAAGAACAGCGCCTGGCGTCAGCTGGTCGACGACGGCATCCGTGCCGGCGACGAAGCCGAGAAGATGGACGACAGCCTCGAATCGCACGACTGGCTGCACGGCACCCTGTCGCGTTCCGAAAGCGCCATCATGGCTCGCCTCAACGGCGGCCTGCCGTTCCTCGCTACCGTGGGTGCAACCGCTCCGTTCGTCGGCCTGCTCGGCACGGTGATCGGTATCTACCGCGCACTGATCAACATCGGCATGTCCGGGTCGGCCTCGATCGACAAGGTCGCCGGCCCGGTTGGTGAAGCCCTGATCATGACCGCTATCGGTCTGCTGGTGGCTGTGCCTGCCGTGTTCGCCTACAACTACCTGATGAGCCGCAACCGCAAGATCCAGTCGATGCTTTCGGGCTTCTCGACCGATCTGCAGGCCAACATCACCTCGAGCGGCCAGGTGAAGCCGGCCATGCAGGCTCCGAAGGCTGCTGCCAAGGCTCCGGCTTCCAAGCCCGCCACCACCACCGGTGGTGCCGCGCCGAAGAAGGCCTGAGCGCACAGCGCATAACCTGAACCTGGCGGGCGCTTTCGCATGCGAGCGCCCGCCACCAAGTTACGTAACCTGAGATAGGACTAGAGACATGGCCATAGCGATGGGAGATGGCGGCAGCGAAACGCCGATGTCGGACATCAATACCACGCCGCTGGTGGACGTCATGCTGGTGCTGCTGATCATCTTCCTGATCGCGGTTCCGGTGGCCATCCAGACGGTCGAAGAGCTCGAGATTCCGGTCTTCGCTTCGTCCGAATCGGATGACAAGGTCGAGAACCTGCTGATCACCGTGACGACCACCGACCCGGAAGGGCGTACGCCCAGCACGCTGAATACCGCTTATACCGGTGCGACGCGTGACGGCGAATGCCGCATCTTCCTCAACAACACCACGCTGGTCGACTCCGGTGAACTCTACGATCGCGCATTCGAACGTCTCGATGCCATCGTGCAGAACGCCGGCGGACCCGAAGCGATCATGAGCCAGCCCGAGCTGATCCCGCAGGTTCACATCCGCGGTGACGTGAACGCCCCGTGGCGATGTGTTGCGGGCACGATCTTCAACGTCCAGGCGGCGGGCTATCCCACCGTCGGGTTCATTTCCAACCCCGTCGACCCGAACGGCTGATCCAGCCCTTCACACCGACGCGGACGCAAGACTTAAGGAGTAAGCTACCATGGCAATGTCAGGCGGCAGCGATGATGGCGAACCGATGATGGACATGAACATGACGCCGTTGATCGACGTCCTGCTCGTGCTGCTCATCATGTTCATCATCACCATCCCGGTGGCGACGCACGCGGTCAATATCGACCTGCCTTCGCCGAGCAACAACCCGGACACCCCGGATGTCGACCCGATCAAGAACAAGATCGTGCTGACTCCGAATGGCGAAATCCTCTGGAACGCAGAGGCCATCAGCCAGGGCGAACTGGTGAGCAACCTGCAGCAGTCCCTCACCTTCGCGGTCGAGCCGGAACTGCAGTTCGAGCCCGAAGCGAATGCCAGTTACGACCTGGCGGCGCGCGTCTTGAACATCATCAAGGCCAGCGGCGTCACCAAGTTTGGCTTCGTCGGCAACGAGAAGTACCGCAGCTTCGGCAAGGGCGAATAACGCTCTTCCGAACCGGCACCGAATACAAGAGGGGGCGGAGCGATCCGCCCCTTTTTTGTGCCCGCCATCTGCGCTGGCCTGCGCCATCCCCTGCCCGGCTTGACAACCCCTTCAGACATGTGATGTTATGTTGTTGCGCGAAGGGGAGAGGAGAATGTCATGGCCATTCGTTCCAGGATGCTCGACCGCAGCTACAACACGCTGCCCCAACCGATGAGCGATCTGAACAACACCCCATTGATCGACGTGCTGCTCGTCCTGCTGGTGATGATCATCATCTCGATCCCCATCGCGGCGCACAAGCTGGACGTGGGCCTGCCCGGCCCGCCCCGTCCGGGTGATGCCCCGCCAACTTACGAAACCGTCTCGCTGGTCGTGCAGCAGAACGGCGCGGTACTCTGGAACGGCGAGAGCGTCTCGCGCCAGCAGCTCGACGCCCGCCTGGCCGCCGCTGCCGCGCAGCCGGAAATGCCGCTGATCCGCTTCGAACCCGAGGCCAATGCCAGCTATGACGCCAGCGTGCAGGTCATCAACGCCGTGGCCGACGCCCATCTCGACAAGTTCGCCTTCATCGGCAACGAACGCTATCGCGAGTTCGATGCGGAGTAGGTGCTATTGCCGGATCAGTCCGCGAACTCGTCCGGCAATTCATCCACTCGCATAGCCGCACCCGCCAGCGTTTCCGCCTCCAGCAGCAGTTCGTCGTCCTGCGCACCCTGCGGCACGCTTTCGCGCCCGATCATCACCATCACCGGCACCGCCAGCGGGCTGACGCGGTCGAGCTGCACGTGGTCGAGCCGCTCGGCTGCCGTGTCCAGAACCTCGGCCAGTCGGGCGATATCGGTCATGCGCGACCGGGCATCGGCCCAGGCCGCTTCGATCAACACGTGGTCGGGCTCGTACTTGCGCAGCACGTCGTAGATCAGGTCGGTACTGAAGGTGACCTGTCGTCCGCTCTTCTTCTTGCCGGGATGCTGCCGCTCCACCAGCCCGCCGATCACCGCCACTTCGCGAAAGGCGCGGCGCAGCAGGTGCGAATCCTGCACCCAGTCGACAAACTCCTCGGTCAGGATATCGGGTGATAGCAGCGGACGGGGGTCTTCCACCGGCTTCAGGCCCCATACCGCCAGCGAATAGTCATTGGCCACGAAACCACCGGGCATCAGACCCATGGCTTCCATGCGCGCGGTGATCAGCATGCCCAGCGACTGGTTCGCATTCCACCCGGTGAAGGTGTAATAGACGGTGTAGTGCCGCTTGGCGTGCGGGAAGCTTTCCACCAGCAGGTTGTCCGGCCCCGGCAGGTGGCTGCGCCAGTCCTGCACCTCCAGCCATTCGCGCACGTCGTCGGGAAAACGCGCCCAGCCCGCGCGATCCACCAGCAGCGCACGCACCCGGTCCGCCAGGTGGGTGGTGAGCGGCAGGCGCAACCCGCCGTAAGACGGGATCATCGCCGCCTTTGAACTGGCGCGCACGATCAGCTCCATGTCCTTCAGCTGCTCCACCTCCAGGTTCACGCCGGCAAACTGGAAGGTATCGCCGGGGCGCAGTGAAGCGGCAAAGCGTTCCTCCACCTTGCCCAGCGATCGCCCGTTGCGAAAGCGGACCTCTAGCATCTCGGCATCGACGATGATCCCGGCATTCATGCGGTGCCGCTGCGCCTGCTCGGGGTGCGTCAGTCGCCATACGCCATCCCGATCACGGGTAATGCGCTTGAACTTGTCGTAGGCCTTGAGCGCGTAACCACCCGTTGCCACGAATTCGAGCACGCGGTCGAAGGCAGGCTTGTCGATCTGCGCATAGGGCCAGCACGAACGCACCTCGGACAGCAAGGCATCTTCGTGGAAAGGTGCGGCACAGGCGCAGGCCATCACGTGCTGGGCGAGCACGTCGAGCCCGCCGGGGCGGAATTCCTCGCCATCGCGCTGGCCTTCGTCCACCGCCTGCATGGCTGCGGTCGCTTCAAGGAACTCGAAGCGGTTGCCCGGCACCAGCAGCGCGCGGCTGGGCTGGTCGAGCCGGTGGTTGGCGCGCCCGATCCGCTGCAGCAGGCGGCTGGAACCCTTGGGCGCACCCATCTGCACCACCAGGTCGATATCGCCCCAGTCCACGCCAAGATCGAGGCTGGCGGTGCACACCAGTGCACGCAACTCGCCGCGTGCCATCGCCGCTTCCACCTTGCGTCGCGCCTCTTTCGACAGCGAGCCGTGGTGGATGCCGATGGGCAGGTTGTCCTCGTTCGCGTCCCACAGGTTCTGGAAGATGTACTCGGCCAGGAACCGCGTATTGGTAAACACCAGCGTGGTGTTGTTGGCGCGGATGCGCTCGTACAGCTGCGGGATAGACCACGTCGCCGCGTGTCCGCCCCATGGCACGCGCTCCTCTTGCGGCAGCAGGATCTCGACTTGCGGCTCGGCCCCCGCTTCGCCCTGCACGAGGTCAACGCTGTCGATATCGCCCCATGGTGCGATCCAGGCGCGAAAACCCTCCGGATCGGCCACTGTGGCCGACAGCGCCGCGCGCTGCATATCGGGCGCGATCGCCTGCAGCCTCGACAGGGCCAGCGCCAGCAGGTCGCCGCGCTTCTGCGTCGCGAAGGCGTGGATCTCGTCCACCACCACGCGTTTCAGCCCGGCGAACAGCGTGAAGCTGTCTTCGAAGCTGAGCAGCAGCGAAAGGCTCTCGGGCGTGGTCAGCAGCACGTTGGGGGGGCGCGAGCGCTGCCGCCGCTTGCGATCCGAAGGCGTATCGCCGCTGCGCGTCTCGATCCGGATATCAAGGCCCATCTCCTCCACCGGCGTGACGAGGTTGCGCTGCACGTCGTGCGCCAGCGCCTTCAGCGGCGAGATATAGAGCGTGTGCAGGCCATCGGGACGTTCTCCCTGGCCTATCCGCGAGGGGCAGAAGGCGGCCAGCGTCGGCAGGAACCCCGCCAGCGTCTTGCCCGCCCCGGTATCGGCCACCAGCATGGCGTGCTTTCCGGCATCGCTGGCAGCCAGCATGTCCACCTGGTGACGGCGCACGCGCCAGTCACGGGTGGCGAACCACTGGCTGATTTCGGGCGGGATGGCTGGGGTAGTCACGATGGCACCGGAGTGCCATGCGCCGCAGTGTCTTCACAAGCCCTGGAATGCGCCCGCTGGCGCTTCGTCGCTGCGCGCCAGCAGGGCGCCCAGCACGGCAATCGTCGCATCGCAGCGGGTGGGCAGCGAGCGATCCCCCAGCGCTTCGCCAATGGCCTGGCCCGAAAGGCCGGAGGTGCCGGCAGCATCGGCAATGGCCCAGTTGGGCACGTCCGTGGTTTGGGGAGGCGGCGGTTCGTCGGCAAGTTCGCCGGACAGCAGCAGAGTGGCGGCAAGGCTGCGCTCGAAAGCGATCCAGTCGTCGCGCATCTGCGGAACACCGTTCAGGAAGGCGTGATCGGTCACTTCCATGCAGGCCTCTGCGCCCGCCTCCCGCGCCGTGAGCAGCCATGCCTCGTAAAGCCGCGCGATTTCCAGCTGGTGTTCGCGCGAGACGACGGTTCGCGCCTCGAGCATGGCGCGGCGGACTGCGCCGCGGCGGTTCCCCATGCTCCTGCCGTCATCGCCCATGCTATCTGCCAGCCGCAGCGACAGCGCCGGAGCCAGTTCGCGCACCTGTTGCCAGGCGACAGCCTCGCCAAACAGTTCACGCGCGGCACGTTCGGCACGCCGTGCATCGCCGGGCATGGCGGCAGGCCAGGGATAGTCGGGCAGGACCATTGGCGCAGCAGTCTCTGCCGCCACGGGCTCGCGGGCGCGCGCGGGCGTGGGTGAATCGTCCTCTTCCGGCTCGATCGCCGTGCAGAAGCTGAGCAGCAACAGGAAGCCGCCCAGCCACCAGACGCCGTACTTGTTCAGCGAGTAGCGCCGGATCGTGTCCTCCAGCCCGCCCGGTTGGCTTTCACCAGGCTGCGCAGTCGCAAGGGCTGCGTGCGGCGAAGGCGAAAAGTCGCGATCCTCTATCGGCGCATATTCGGGATCGTAGGGTTCTTCGGATGTGAAACCATGGGAGTACACCTGCTCATCCGGCGGCAGCGTGTCGAGAATGTCGGTCTCGTCGGCAAAGCGCCCCGCTGGCTCCCACATTTCTTCCGGCTCCGGCTCCGGTTCGGGTTCGGGTTCGGGTTCGGGTTCGGGTTCGGGTTCGGGTTCGGGTTCGGGTTCGGGTTCGGGTTCGGGTTCGGCAGGTGGCTCCGGCGCAGCAGGCTGCGGGTCAAGCGGCTCCTGCACCCTGCGCGCAGCTTCGCGCTGCATTTCGGATGCAAGGAACAGCGCCTTGCCGCGTGCAGCGGTCAGGTCGGCAAAGGCCGAGATCGAACCGCCTGCATCAAGCTGGGCGCGCTGCGCCTCGTAAGCCTCGTGGATCGCCTGCTTGTCAGCTGTGGGCGCTATTTCCAGCGCAAGCCAGGGCCAGGCATCCGCCCCCGGCCCTGCCATCAGGTCAGTGCCCCACGCTTTCGCCGCGTTCCAGGCCGGAGAGCGCCAGCTGCTCGTCGATCTGCGCCATCAGCCGTTCGAGGCCTTCCTCGCTGTCGCTTTCGGCGCGGGCGACCAGCACATCCTGCGTGTTGGAAGCGCGCAGCAGCCACCAACCATCGGGCGTGTTCACCCGCACGCCATCGGTGGCGTTGACTTCGATGCCTGCGGGCACGTCGTCGCCGGTCAGGCGCGCTTTCACTTCGTCGATGGCAGCAAACTTGCGGCTCTCGTCCACCTGGAAGCGCATTTCCGGGGTGTTGAGCATGGCCGGCATCTCGCCGCGCAGCTGCGTGACCGACTTGCCCAGCCGCGCCGAGGCCGCCAGCAGCCGCACGCCGGCATAAAGCGCATCGTCGAAACCGTAGTATTCGTCGGCGAAAAACACGTGGCCGCTCATTTCCCCGGCCAGCGGCGAGGAAACTTCCTTCATTTTGGACTTAATCAGCGAGTGACCTGTCTTCCACATCAGCGGCTTGCCGCCGCACTTTTCGACATGGTCGAACAGCGCGCGGCTGGCCTTCACATCGGCGATAATCGTGGAACTAGGTAGTCTTGCGAGGAGGTCCTCGGCGTAAATCATCAGTAGTTGATCCCCCCAGATGATCCGGCCTTCGCCGTCGATCGCGCCGATCCGGTCGCCATCGCCGTCGAAAGCCACTCCGAAGTCGAGGTTCTTCTCGGCGACAAGCGCACGCAGGTCGGCAAGGTTGGCCTCGACAGTGGGATCAGGATGATGATTGGGAAAATTACCGTCGACCTCAGTGAACAGCAGGTGGTGCTCACCCGGAAGGCGCTTGGCGAGGAGCTCGAGCGCGGGGCCGGCAGCTCCGTTGCCCGCGTCCCAGCCGACCTTGAGGCCGGACAGTGCGCCTTCGTCCACCCCGTCGAGTGCAGCCAGCAGACGCTCGACATACTCTTCGATGATGTCGAGGCTTTCGACGCTCCCCGTCCCGTCGACCCAGTCCCCCTGCACGGCCATTTCGCCGAGCCGCTGGATATCAGTGCCGAAGAACGGTCGGCCCCGAAATACCATCTTGAAGCCATTGTAATTGGCGGGATTGTGGCTGCCAGTTATCTGAATGCCGCCATCTACCTCTTCGGTTGAGGCCTCCGCATAATAGAGCATGGGGGTTGGCCCCATGCCGATCCGGCGCACGTCGCAGCCGGTGGAGGTGAGCCCTTCGACCAGCGCATGTTCCAGCATCGGCGAGCTGACGCGCCCGTCGTAGCCCACGGCCACCTTGGGCGCGCGGTCCATCCCTTCCATGTCGCGCACCAGCAGCGTGCCGAACCCGCGCCCGATCGCGCGGGCATCGTCGGGGCCCAGCGTTTCGCCGATGATCCCGCGGATATCGTATTCGCGCAGCACGGTAGGGTGGAAGGTGTGGCTCATTTCACGTCCTCGGGCTTGGTCTTCCAGCGTCTATTCCACGCTGTCGGGGAGTTCGTCCAGCAGCAAGTCACGCGCGGCATTGGCCTCGTGCACCTGTGCGTTGGTGCCGCCCCTGTCCGGATGGACCATGGCGACCAGGCGCTTATGCGCGGCAATTATTTCAGTTCGGTTGGCAAAGCGCGACACGCCAAGCGTCTCGCGCGCATTGATGATCGCCTGTTCGCGCGCCGATATCTTGGGCTGCCACGGCCAGCGCTTGAAGATCCAGTAATAGAACAGCACCACGGCCGCGATGACGACGAGGAACTTGGTCATGGCGTTCAGGCCGGCTCGACCAGCGGCGTGGTGGCCGGTTTCGCCACCTCCTCATCACGCTTGGGCACCCGCAGGTTGAGATTGGCGACGAGGTTGCGCAGCTCCTGGCGCGCGACCAGGTGGCTGGTGCCCAGCTCGCCCAGGTGCCCCTTGTCGAGCAAGGTGAGGCCCGAGGGGAACAGTTCGCGATAGATTACGCGTTCCGACAGGCCCTGCACCGCGCGGAAGCCCACGCGCTTGGAAAGCTCTGTCAGCGCCTCGTCGATGCGGCGTTGGTTGCGCGCATCGGTATAGCCGGTGCGGTTGCGCACCACGACCCAGTCCATCTCGCGCTTCTGCTGTTCGATCTGCGCGCGGCTGCGCTTGATCCGTGCTTCCCAGATCAGCTCGGCATAGAAGCTGAGCTTACGGACCTTGAAGCTTTCGGCATCGACCTGACCGATCAGGTCGAAATCGACGAAGCTGTCGTTCATCGGCGTCACCAGCGTATCGGCGCTGGCGGCGACGTGGCGAGCGAAGGGATCGTCGCGGCCGGGCGTGTCGAAAAGCAGGAAATCCACCCCTTCGCCGATCCGGGCAGCCTCTTCCTCCAGTTCCTCCACGCTGTCGCCGTGGCACACGTCGAACACCGGGCCGGGCAGCTGCACGCCGCGGCGGCGCTGCGTCTCGGCGCGGTTCTCGCAATAGCGGTAGAAGGTGCGCTGGCGCGTATCGAGATCGAGCGCGGCGACCTTCGCCCCCTGGTAGGCCAGGGCCACGGCGACATGCACGGCGGTGGTGCTCTTGCCGGTGCCACCCTTCTCATTGGCGAAGACGATGCGATGCGGGGCTGTCACGGGCGGTCTTTCTCTCAAGAGGTTGTGGCGCTAGGCCATGGAAACGCAGTCTATCGGAGCCTTGCTGCCATGCAAACCGTCACCACCCTGCCAGAGCTGCGCCAAGCTGTGGATGAATTGCGCAAAAGCGGCTCCATTGCGCTGGTGCCGACGATGGGCGCGCTGCATGAGGGGCACCTGACACTGGTGCGCGAAGCGGCGAAGGTGGCCGACCACGTGGCCGTGTCGATCTTCGTGAACCCCCGGCAATTCGGCGAAGGCGAGGACCTGGACGCCTATCCCCGGCAACTGGCGCAGGATTCGGCCAAGCTGGTGGCCGAAGGCGTGGCCCTGCTGTGGGCGCCCGGCGTGGAGGCGATGTACCCGCAAGGCTATGCCACCAACATTTCGGTGAGCGGTGTCAGCGCCGGGCTGTGCGGCGCTGACCGTCCGGGCCATTTCGATGGGGTGGCGACGGTGGTGTGCAAGCTGTTCAACCAGGTGCGGCCCGACATGGCGCTGTTCGGCGAGAAGGACTGGCAGCAGCTGGCGGTAATCCGCCGCATGGCGCGCGACCTCGACCTGACGCAGCCGCATGTCGATGCCATCCACGGCGTGCCCATCGTGCGCGATCCGGATGGCCTGGCGATGAGCAGCCGCAATGCTTATCTATCGACCGAGGACAGGGCCGCGGCAGCCGCCTTGCCACACGCGATGGACACAGCGATCGCCGCTATCCGCAACGGGCAGGACGCCGCGTCCGCACTGGCCGCCCTGAAGGACGCCTTGCACGAAGCAGGCTTTGCCAGCGTCGACTACGCCGAACTGCGCGATGCCGATTCCATTGCCCTGCTCGAAGGCGATAATGGCAATGCCCGCCTGTTCGTCGCCGCACGCATCGGCGGGACACGGCTGATCGACAACAAGGCGGTTTCCACGTGATCTTTCGCCGTCCGGCACGGCTGGCGGCATGTATCGCCGCGTGCCTGTTGGCGGCGGGGTGTTCACATGAAATAGAGACCGAGGCGCCGCCGCGCGTCGAAACCGCACCGGACCTGACAGGCGTCGTCTCCACCATGACGGTGCCGGTGGCGATCCCGCTTGACCAGTTGCAGGCCGCGCTGGAACGGCGTGCCCCACGCCGGTTGTGGGAAATGCACGAGCGCAAGGCCAACTGCATCCCGGCGCAGAGCGTGCGCCCCCTTGGCATCGATATCGAACTGACGCCCGACGTGCCCTGCACGATCATCGGCGAAGTCACGCGTGGACGGGTGCGCCTGTCCGGCGGCGGCGAGCGGCTGACGATCGGCTTTCCCACCAGCGCCACGATCCGTGCCGAGGATATCGGCGACATCCTGGAAGGCGAAACCGCGACCGGCTCGGCCGACGTGGCGCTGAACGCGCGATTGCGTGTCACGCCGCAGTGGCGCATGGCCGCCGACCTTGACCTGAATTACCGCTGGAGCCGCGAGCCGGGAATCGAATTCCTTGGCCAGCGCATCGAATTCACCCGCCAGGCCGATGGCACGCTGACAGGCATGGTGGCAGACCTGGAGCAGGAGCTGGAAGGCGAAGTTGCGCAGCTTTCCTTGCGCCCGCTGGTCGAGCGCGCGTGGCAAAACGGCTTCACCGTGGTCTCGCTCAATGCAGACAATCCGCCTGCATGGCTGCGCATCACGCCGCAGCAGCTGGGCGTTGCCGGATACCACGTGCAAGGGCGGCAGATGCTGGTCGATATCGCCTTGTCCGCGCGCATGGAAACACGCGTGGGCGCAAGGCCGGACAATCCCGAACCCGTGCCGCTGCCACCGCCTGTGCCGGACCTTGGTAGCGAAGGCCTCTCGGTCGAAGTGCCGGTGATGGTCGATTACGACCAGCTGGAAGGCGTGGTGATGCGCGCTCTGGCCGATTTTGCGAAAGACGGCGTGACCCTGCCCGGCGTGGGCACGGTGGATGCCGAGTTCCATGCCGTGGAAATCTACGCCACCGAGAACCGCCGGATCGCCGTGGGCATCAATGCCACGGTGACTCCGCGCGAGGGGCTGTCCGCACGTTATGGCAGCGCCGATGGGCAGGCGTGGCTGACGGGCCTGCCCTACAACGCCGAAAACAGCGCTGTGCTGGCGATCCGCGACCTGGCCCTGGCAGGCGATACCGACCGGCGCACGGTCGACCTGCTGCTGGCGCTGTTCGCAAACGAGCAGGTGCGCGCCACCATCGAACAGGCGCTGGTGGGCGATTTCAGCGCGCACTATGCCCGCATTGTCGAACATGCGCGCGAAGCCGTGGCCGACATCGAAGGCGATGGCCTGGCGCTGTCGATCACCATCGACGAGGTGCGCCATGGCCGCGTGCAGGCCACCGGGGCAGGGCTGTTCCTGCCAGTGGCGGTGCGCGGCGAAGGCCGGCTGGCTGTCGATCTGGAAGGGATATGACCATGACCGAAGACGATTTCCGCACTTATGTCGCCGCCTTCAACGCGGCCGATTTCGACGGCTTCGGGCGCTTTTACGCCGACGACGTGGTGTTCGAACTGGGCAGCCGCAAGCGGATCGTCGGTCGCGACGATATCCTTGCCTTCTACCGCAAGGTGCGCGCGCACCTGGACGAGCATATCGATCTGCGCGGCGTGCTGGTGGGGCCGCGCCATGTCGCCATGTATTGCCGCACCGTGTTCACCACGCTGGTCGACTGGCCGGATTACGAATTCGGCGCGACGGTAAAGGGCGACGTGCGCGAGGTGGAGACCATCGCCTGGTACGATCTCGACAAGGGCGGGCAGCGCTTCACCCATATCCGCGGCGGGCGGTTCAAGCCCTGAAGCACACAGCGTCTGGACTTGCCGCGCCGACGGCCTAGTCTTGCGCACCGGAGGGGAGAGCACATGATCTTACGTTTGGGAATTGCTATCGCGGCACTGGGCCTCGCTGCCTGCGCACCGCAAGCCACGCCCGATGCCGCCGCGCCCGAAGCAGCGCAGCGCCCCAATATCCTGCTGATCATTTCCGACGATGTCGGCAGCGACGTGACCAGCGGCATGTTCCCCGGCATCATCGACGAATTGCAGCGCACGTACGGTCCGCAGGGCTGGAACCACCCGCAAGTCGACCGGATCGACGGCCACCCGGCCTCCACCCCGGTGCTGAACGGGCTGGCCGACAGCGGCATGACCTTCAGCCAGACCTGGGCGCAGCCGTTCTGCTCACCCACTCGCGCCAGCCTGCTGACCGGGCTGAACGTTCGCGAGCATGGGGTGGCCACCTATGCCGATGCTCTCGATAGCTCGCACACCAGCTTCGTGCAGGCACTGCATGACGCGGGCTATGCCACCGCCGTGTTCGGCAAGTGGCACATGGCAGGCCTGCCCGATCCGGATGGCGAGGACTATCCGGGCATGAAACCGCTGCAAGCTGGGTTCGACTATTTCGCCGGCAACCTGCACGCGGCGCTGCCCACCTTCTGGGATTGGGAACTGCAGGTACAGGACGAAACGACCGGCCCTGACAGGTGGCGTACGAGCCCTGCGCCCGCACGCTCGCTACCCGGCGTGGCGCCCACCACCAATGCCGCCGTGGTCAAGACCGCTCAGCTGATCGACTGGATGGAAGAGCGCGAAGCGGAGGAGCCCGACCGCCCGTGGTTCGGCTGGTTCGCCTTCAACCTCAGCCATGCCACCATCGACCAGGACCCCAGCGCCATGATGATCCCCGAGGCGGACCTATTGGACGAGGGAACGCGCGCCGAGGTGGAGGCTTGCGGCGGCACCTATGCCAGCCAGGACGTGGGCGAGTGTTCGGGCGAGGCGACCATGCGCTTCATGACCAATGCCCTCGACACGCTGATCGGCCACGTGCTGCGCGCCGTGCCGGAGAACACATACGTCATCTACGTCGGCGACAACGGCACGCCGATGTACGGGCGACCGCAGCTCGACTATATCGACAATCTGTACATCACCCGCGAGGCGCGCGGCAAAGGGACTGCATGGCAAGGTGGGGCATGGGTGCCGCTGGTAATCGCCGGGCCAGGCATCGAACCGGGCGGGCGCAGCCGCGCGCTGAGCCACGTGGCGGACCTGTTTCCCACGATCCTGCAACTGGCCGGGCTTTCCGTGCCAGACAGGGTTTCGGGCGGCGCGGCAGGCGGCAACATTCCGCTGGCGGGGCGCTCTCTCGGCCCGGTGCTGTTCGACGGTGCACGCCACGTGCGCGAACCCGAAACCGGCGTGGTGCTGACCGAAAGCGTGAACCTGATGACCGGCGGCACGCGCGTGGTGGGCGTGCGCAACGACCGCTACAAGCTTGTCTGCGCAGACCGGGTGGAGGATTGCCTCTACTTCGATCTCGCCGCCGACCCGCTGGAGCAATATCCGCTGGAGCAGCACACCGCTTGCACGGTTGAGGATGCAGATGGCGTCGACCGCAACTATTGCCTGCTGCGCCAGGCACTGGCCGAGCATAGCATCCTCTAGGCCATCACAAGTTCTGCATCACTCCCAGGGCACCGCCCAGCACGGCAAGGCCGAACACCAGCGCGCGCTTGCCACTGCCCTGCCCGCGGAGCGCGGTGAAGTTCAGCGCCAGCCAGACCAGCAAGCCAATCCCGCCGCCATAGCCGATGGCAAAGCCGACATCCTGGCCAGGGCGCAGGAAGACCTGGTCTGCCCCGGCACCGCTGATCACGGCGATCGAAAAAGCCAGCGCGGCCCCGGCGAGGCCGGCTGCCCAGGCCTTCCAGCCGTCGGCCTTGTCCCGCTCGATGATTTCTCCCTTGCCCATGGTCTGTACCCCCGTCGATTCCTGACAGGGGGCATGGTCTCGCATCGCCGGGCGCAGCGAAATGCCACAATGATGGTAGGCCGCATTTGGAGGGGGCTGGAGCGGGTAGCGGGAATCGAACCCGCATAACCAGCTTGGAAGGCTGGGGCTTTACCACTAAGCTATACCCGCCCGCTCAAGGGTGGCCGATTGCCACCGCAGAAGGCCTTTCGTCAAGCGTCCTGATCGTCCCCGGCACTTTCCTCGTCCGCTTCGTCTTGCGCGGCTGGTGGCGCCACGCGGATATCCACGCGGCGGTTGGCCCGGCGCCCCTCTTCGTTGGGCGTGCCATCGGGCAGGGCGTTGGGCGCGATGGGGTTCTGCTCACCGAAGGCGATCACCTCGATACGGTCATCGTCGACGCCGCGTTCCACCAGCCAGGCAGCCACGGCTTCGGCCCGCGCGCGCGATGCGCGCAGGTTGGCCTGGTCGTTTCCGCCTGAATCGGTGTGGCCGGAGAGGATCACCGGCCAGTCTTCCCGGACAATCGCCGGGGCGCGCAGCAGCGCGGCCAGCTGGCGTTCGGCCGCAGGGCTGATGTCGCTGCCCTCGGGGAAGGGTAGCATCAGCACGACTGGCTCGACCACCGGTTCGGTTTCGGTGGCGACGGGCGTGGGCACGGCGTCCTCGCGGATGATCGACGCCGCCGGGGAAGCGCTCTCGCTGGGTTCGGGCGAAGGCTCGGGCACCGGGCTTTCGGGTGTTTCGGTGGGCGGCGGGACCGGGGCATCCTCTGCTCCTTCGCGGCGCACTTCGCAGGCCGACAGGGTCAGGGCCAGCGCGGTGCCGGCGGCTAGGGTGAGAAGGGTCTTCATGGGCGGCATCCTCATGCAGGTTGCGGCTTCGAGCCATTGCGGGCTGCGCGCCGGGCCGCCTGCTCTTTCGACTTTTCGCTGCGTGGCGGCGAGTAGGAGACGATTGTATCGCCTGCCTTGGGTTCGGGCGCGGCGGCGTGAGTGAAGAAGCGCAGGTCGCCGTCGGGCTCCACCAGCAAGAGCATGTTGGTCGCCTCGGGCAGGTTCTCGGCGGCGTCTTCCAGGTCGTATTTCTTGGACAGCTTCGTGCGGCGGAACACCCAGCCCTCAAGCTGCCTCTGCTCCACGTCCTCGACCCCGAAGCCGGAGCGGAACAGCGCCCGCCCGCGCAGGGTGTCCGGCAAGGCGCGGTGATCGTCGTCTTCGCCCCCCTTGCCCAGCTGGTAGACGCGATCGGTACCCATCTCGGGCGCGAATTCGGAACAGACCAGCGTGTTGTAGGCCTCGTTATCGGTGGCCGCGATCAGCACCTGGTAGGGCGAGAGATCGAGGTTGTGCCCGGTCGCCTCGTTCAGGATTTCGCCGTGATAGGTTGGCAGGCCGGCCACGCGGGCGGCCTTCAGCTTCTGCCAGCTCGAATCCACCAGCATGACCGGCGTACCAAGCTCGTGCATCTGGCGGGCAAGGGCAATCGTCCATGGGGTGGAACCGACGATCAGCAGGCCGGGGCGAGAGGCGCCCTTCACCTTCAGCAGCCGCGCGACCAGGTCGATGGTGAAGCCATGGGCAACGATCGTGGTGACCACCACGGCAAAGCTCAGCCCGATCAGGATCGTGCCGTCGCCGTAGCCAAGTTCCTCCAGCCGCAAGGCGAACAGGCCGGAGATCGCCACCAGCACGATGCCGCGCGGCGCGATCCAGGCGAGGAACAGCCGCTCGTTCCACGGCACGTCCGAGAACAGCAGGCTGATCAGCACTGTGGCCGGTCGCACGAGGAACAGCAGCGCCAGCAGGAACAGGCCGAATTGCCATTCGAACTGGCGTAATTGGTCGAGGTCGAGGCTGGCGGAAAGCAGGATGAAGATGCCCGAGACGAGCAGCACGGCCACGTTCTGCTTGAACGGGTGGATGCTGCGCAGGCTGGCAACATGCATGTTCGCGAGCGCAATGCCCATCACGGTGACAGCCAGCAAGCCGGCCTCATGCTCGATCTGGTTGCACAGCACGAAGGTGCCCACCACCACCACCAGCAGGACCGGCACCTTGAGATATTCGGGGACGAATCCGCGCGGGAAGCTCCACCCGATTATCCACGCCGCGGCAAAGCCGATCAGGCCCGAAAGCCCGGCCGCGATGGCGATTTCGGGGACCACCTCGAAGGCGCCGCCGCCGGTGGTGGCCGTTGTTCGGAAATATTCGTAGGCGATCACCGCGCACAGCGCGCCAAGCGGATCGTTGACGATCGCTTCCCAGCGCAGCAGCGCGGCGGGGCGTTGCTGCACCTTCGATTGCCGCAGCAACGGCATCACCACGGTCGGCCCGGTTACCACCAGGATGCCCGCGAACAGGATAGCCACGGGCCAGACGAGGCCGGCGACGTAGTAGCCCGCCAGCGAGCCGAAGAGCCAGCCCAGCGGCACGCCCAGCAGCACCATGCGCCAGACCCCACCGCCATACTTGCGCAGTTCACGGAAATCGAGGCTGAGACCGCCTTCGAACAAGATCAGAGCGACGCCGATGGAGATCATCGGTTCCAGCAGGTCACCGAAAACGGCCTCGGGATCGAAAACGCCCAGCACCGGGCCGGCAACCACGCCGGCGGCCAGCATCAGTACGATGGCAGGCCAGCCCGTGCGCCAGGCAATCCATTGGGCACCGATGCCAAGAACACCGACGAGCGCGATGACAAGCGCCTGTTCTTCCATCAGTCTCCTGCTTTCGTGATAGTCCGTCCAGACTGTATCAATGCCCGAAACGGGCAAGCTTTCCCATACCCGCTGCGAAAGTCCGGCAAAACCGGCTCAATGGCCGTCGAATTCGATAAGCGCATGGGTGCGCAAGTGCTCTTCGGCCAGCGCCTTTGCCCCGCCCAGTTCGGGCAGGTCGATGACGAACAGCGCGTCTGTCACTTCTGCGCCTGCACGGCGCAGCAGGCGGGCGGCGGCGATGGCGGTGCCGCCGGTGGCGAGCAGGTCGTCCACCACCAGCACCTTTTCACCAGGCGCGATGATCGAGGGGTCGAGTTCCACGCGCGCTTCGCCATATTCGAGCGAGTAGTCCTCGCCGATGCACTCGACCGGCAGCTTGCCTTCCTTGCGCACGGGCACGAAGCCCACGCCCAGGCGCAATGCCAGCGCGGTGCCGAAGATGAAGCCGCGCGCTTCGATCCCGGCTACCTTGCTGGCACCCAGGCCGGTCGCGACCTCTGCCAGCAGGTCGATCGATGCGGATAGCCCCTCGCCATCGGCAAGCAGCGTGGTGATGTCGCGGAACTGGATGCCGGCAGAGGGGAAATCCGGGACTGTGCGGATCAGCGCTTTAAGCGCGTCACGCGACAGTCCCGGTTTCAGGCCCGGATGTTCTCCACCGGGCAAGGGCTATCAGTCCTTGCGGCGCTTGGCACCGGCCCAGATTTGCTTCTTGGCCAACCAGGCAAGGATCGTTGCGAACAGCAGGAAACCGAGCACCGGCCAGCCGGTCTGCTTGCGCTTGATCAGCTGGGGTTCGGCAGTCCAGGTGAGGAAGGCTGCCACGTCCTGCGCCATCTGCGAGATGGTCGCTTCGGTGCCGTCGGCATAGGTCACCTGGCCATCCGCGGTCAGCGGCGGGGCCATCGCCAGGTTGAGGTTGGCGAAATAGGGATTGTAGTACAGGCCCGGCGCAGGCGTTGCATCGGGAAATTCCTCGCGCAGCTGGGCCGGCACTTCCTGGTATCCCGTCAGCAGCGAATAGACATAGTCGCTGCCGTGGTGACGTGCCTTCGTCATCAACGAGAGATCCGGCGGGATCGCGTTGTTGTTGGCGGCAGCCGCGGCCACGCTGTTGGGATAGGGCGACGGGAAGTAGTCGGTCGGCAGGGCCGGACGCATCGTGTCTTCCCCGGTGTCGGGGTTGATGCCCGGCACCTGGAAGGAGGCGGCCTCGGCCTTCACCTGGTCTTCGGAATAGCCCAACTGCTCCAGGTCGCGGATGGCGACATAGTTCAGCGAGTGACAGGCCGAACAAACTTCCTTGTAGACCTGGTAGCCGCGCTGCAGCTGGGCCAAGTCCCATGTGCCGAAGGGGCCATCGAAGGAATAGCCGGCTTCGGGGCCGTGGGCCGTTTCGTGGAAGACGGATTCGGCGGTTTCGGCCACTTCCTCGGTCGACCAGGTATAGGCGCCGGTGACGAAGGCGAGCAGCACCACGAAGGTGAAGCCCAGACCGATCAGGATACCAACAAGGCGGATCATTTTAGTCTTTCCCCTAAACTCGGTCGGTCAGGCTGCCGTCGGGGCGGCATCGCCCGCTGCAGCTTCGTCGTCGGAACCCAGCACGGCCTCGGTGATCGAGAACGGCAGCGGATCGGGCCGTTCGATCGAGGAGACGATCGGCAGGATCACCAGGAAGTGCAGGAAGTAGTAAGCCGTCGCGATCTGGCTGATCATGACGTAGGGCTCTTCGGCCGGGGCACCGCCGCAGTAGAACAGAACCGCCATGACCGGGATCAGGCCGAACCAGAAGAATTTGCGGAACAGCGGGCGATAGTGGCCGCTGCGCACCGGCGACTTGTCCAGCCAGGGCAGGAAGAACCACACCAGGATGGCGCTGAACATGGCCAGCACGCCCCACAGCTTCGCCGGCAGGATGAAGTCGAAGGTGAAGGCGCGCAGGATCGCGTAGAACGGATAGAAATACCATTCGGGCACGATGTGCGCCGGGGTCGAAAGCGGGTTCGCCTCGATATAGTTGTCCGGGTGGCCCAGCGCGTTCGGCAGGAAGAACACGAAGGTGAAGAACACCAGCAGCGCCACGCCCAGACCGAAGCCGTCCTTGGCGGTGTAGTAGGGGTGAAACGGCAGGGTGTCGCTCTCGCTCTTCACTTCCACGCCGGTGGGGTTGCTCGAACCGGGGATGTGCAGCGCCCAGATGTGCAGGATGACAGCACCCAGGATCACGAAGGGCAGCAGGAAGTGCAGGCTGAAAAAGCGGTTGAGCGCGGCATTGTCAGGCGCAAAACCGCCCAGCAGCCAGGTCTTCAGCGGCGGGCCGACGACCGGAATGGCCTCGAACAGGCCGGTGATCACCTGCGCGCCCCAGAAGCTCATCTGGCCCCACGGCAGCACGTAGCCCATGAAGGCGGTGGCCATCATCAGCAGGAAGATGGTGACGCCCAGCAGCCAGATCATCTCGCGCGGCGGCTTGTAAGAGGCGTAGAACAGGCCGCGGAAGATGTGGATGTAGACCACGACGAAGAAGAAGCTTGCGCCGTTGGCGTGCGTGTAGCGCATCAGCCAGCCCCAGTTCACGTCGCGCATGATGTGCTCGACCGTGCCGAAGGCGACTTCCGTGTTCGCCGCATAGTGCATCGCCAGCACCACGCCGGTGACGATCTGCAGCATCAGGAAGAAGCCGGCGAGAACGCCGAAATTCCAGAAGTAGGAAAGGTTGCGCGGCACCGGGTAGCCGGCGCCCACGGCGTTATAGACGAAACGCGGCAACGGCAGCTTCTCGTCGAAGAAGCGCATCACCGGATGCTTCGGGGTGTATTCCTTGGCCCAGGGAAAGCTCATGTTCTTCTCTCTCGCCTCAGCCGATCACGATGGTCGTGTCGGAAGTGAATTCATAGTCGGGAACGACGAGGTTCGCCGGTGCCGGACCCTTGCGGATGCGCGCCGCGGTGTCGTAGTGCGAACCGTGGCAGGGGCAGAAATAACCGCCGAACTCGCCCTTGTTCTCACCCTCGGCAGCGCCCAGCGGCACGCAGCCCAGGTGGGTGCACACACCCATTACCAGCAGCAGGTTGTGGTGGCCGGCCTTGGTGCGCTCTTCCAGCGTTTCCGGATCGCGCAGCGAGCTGATGTCCACCGCGTTGGCGGCGTCGATCTCGGCCTGCGTCAGGTGGCGAACGAACACCGGCTGCTTGCGGAACACCGCCTTGATCGACTGACCGGCCTCGAGCGAGGAAATGTCCAGCTCGGTGGTGCTTTCGGCCAGCACGTCTTTGGACGGTGCCATCTGGCTGACCAGCGGCAGCAGCGTGACGAGACCGCCGACGCCAGCCGCGGAAACAGCCGCAATATTGATGAAATCGCGGCGGCGGACGCCGTCTTCGCCTTCAACCCCGTCGGTATTCACCGGAGTCGCATCAGCATTAGCAGTAGTGGATGCCATACCCTTGCCTTGCCTGTTGCCGCCGGTGAAGGTTGCAGTCCCCGACGACGATAAGAACGTCAAAAAGCCGCACGACGAACCGTTGCCGGGCGGCGGCTGCGCGGCTGATAGACCAGCAAAGTCGCGCTGCCAACCCGCCTTTTGGCGCTAATGTGACATGCGGGCCTCGACGAGGCGCAACAAGCTAGTTTGGCAGCGCAACCAGCGAGACCTGCCGCCCCTGCGTAGAGGTTCCACGATGGGTGGCGCGGCGATAGGAATGGAAGCGGCGCGGATTGGCATAGGTATCCATCTCCAGCGCGCAGATCGATTCGATTCCTGCCGCGGAAAGCCGCGCGGCGACGAGCCCTTCCAGGTCGAAATGCCACTTGCCGGGGCCGGTCGCCTGGAAAAAGGCATGGTCGGCTGCGGCAAAGTGCGCGCGCATGTCTGCGCCCACCTCGTAACTGTCCTGCGCGATACACGGGCCGATGGCGGCGGCGATACGTTCGCGCTGCGCGCCCAGTTCCACCATGCGCGCCACCGTGGCTTCGATCACCCCACCCTGTGCGCCGCGCCAGCCGGCGTGAGCGGCGCCGATGACGCCGGCGGCCTCGTCCGCCAGCAGGATCGGCGCGCAATCGGCGCTTACGATCGCCAGCGCGAGGCCAGGGGTGGCCGTGGCCATGCCGTCGACCTCGGGCCATTGGCCCTCGGCAAAGGGCGCGGTGACAGTGATGGCGACGGGAGAATGCACCTGCTTCACGAAGACCGGCGCGGCATCTCCCACCGCCAGGGCAAGGGCATGGGCATCGCTTTGCCCGGCATCGAGGAAGCCGTGCGGCAGGCCGATGTTCTCCGCCCGGATGACCTTCGCCGAGCTACCCAAGACTGCGGCTCACCTGTTCATAGGTGTCGCGCGACAGCTTGGGCGCGGCGGCGATCCGCTCCAGTTGCGCCTTCATCAGCGCCGACCGCTTCGGCTCGATCCGCCGCCAGCGGCCCAGCTGCGGCACGAAGCGCGCCGCTGTCTGCGGGTTGATCGGGTCGAGCTCCAGGATCACGTCGGCGATCAGGCGATAGCCTTCGCCGTCCTCTGCATGGAAGGCGTGGGGGTTATAGGCAAAGGCCATGTACAGCGAACGCACGCGGTTCGGGTTCTTCAGGGTGAAATCGGGATGGTCCGCCAGCGCCTTCACGTGCTCGATTGTCTTGGGGTGCATGGAGCTGGCCTGCAGCGCGAACCACTTGTCCACCACCAGCGCATTGCCCTGGTAGCGGTTGTAGAAATCCAGCAGGGCATTGGTGCGTTCGATGCCGTCCATGCCGGTGAGCACCATCAGCGCGCCTTGCCGGTCGGTCATGTTGTTCGCGCCGTTGTACTGTTCCCACGCCAGCTTGCGGCCGGCATCGGGATTTCCCGCTGCCAGGTACAGCAAGGCCTGCGTCTTCACCTTGCGTGCGCCGCGCGCCTGGGCGGACAGGCTGTAGGGTACGCCAGCGGCGCGGGCATAGAGTGCGGAAAACTCGGCTTCGAGCGCGGAGCCGAGCGCTGCGCGCAAGGCCTGGCGTTCCGTGTGGATACGGCCCGGGTCGGCCACCGCCATGGTCTCTGCCAGGTAGGTCTCGCTCGGCAGCACCAGCAGTTCGCCGCGCATCAGGTCGTCCAGGCTGTCGTCTTCCAGCACCGCCCTCATCGCGCCGCCGATGGCGTTGCGCGCCTTGTTCCTCGCGGCCTCGTCCAGCGCCCCTCCGACCGCCTGCTTCAGGTGGGTGACGACGAGGTCCTGCAAGGCCTCGTACCGGGCGAAGGGATCGTCGTCGTGCGCCGCGAGGAAAACGAGGTCTTCGGTGGACACCTCGCGCTCGATCACCACCGGGGCCGAGAAGGTACGGTTGATCGACAGCACGGGCTTTTCGGCAAAGCCTTCGAACACGAAGCTGGCCTCGGCGCTGTCGAGCACGACCAGTTCCTCACCCTTGTGCGTGCCACTCGCGCGGTCGAACAGCGCCAGCTTGAGCGGGATCGGCATGGGTTGCTTGTCGGGCTGGCCAGGCGTGGGCGGCACTTGTTGCGACAGGTGCAGCGTGGCGGTGTCGCCTTCGTGCTCCAGCCGCACGGTCACTTTCGGCGTGCCCGCTTGGGAGTACCACAGGCGGAACCGGGTGAGGTCCATCCCCGCCCCATCTTCGATCGCCTTGACGAAATCCTCGCAAGTTGCGGCCTCGCCGTCGTGGCGCTCGAAATAGAGGTCGGTGCCCTTCCGGAACCGCTGCTCCCCGCACATGGTGCGCATCATGCGGATGACTTCGGCGCCCTTGTTATAGACCGTGGCGGTGTAGAAATTGCTGATCTCGCGGTAGCTGTCGGGCCGGATCGGGTGCGCCAGCGGGCCGGAGTCTTCGGGGAACTGCGCCCCGCGCAAGATCCGCACGTCCTCGATCCGCTTCACCGGCTCCGATCCCATGTCCTGCGAAAACAGCTGGTCGCGCAGCACGGTGAAGCCTTCCTTCAGGCTCAGCTGGAACCAGTCGCGACAAGTCACGCGGTTGCCCGACCAGTTGTGGAAGTATTCGTGCGCGATCACGCCTTCGACGCCGTCGAAATCGCCATCGGTGGCGGTGTCCTCGTCCGCCAGCACGTATTTCGTGTTGAAGACGTTGAGGCCCTTGTTTTCCATCGCCCCCATGTTGAAATCGCTGACGGCGACGATGTTGAACAGGTCGAGGTCGTATTCGCGGCCGAACACCTCCTCGTCCCATTTCATGCTCTTCTTGAGCGATTCCATGGCGTGGCCGGTGCGCTCGAGGTCACCTTCGCGCACGTAGATGTTCAGCGTGACTTCGCGCCCGCTCATGGTGGTGAAGCTGTCGGTATTGGCAACAAGCTGGCCCGCGACCAGCGCGAACAGGTAGCTGGGCTTGGGCCAGGGATCGTGCCATTCGGCCCAGTGCGTGCCGTCCTCGTTCGCACCGCTGGCGATCAGGTTGCCGTTGCACAGCAGCAACGGGAAGGTTGCGGCATCGCCTTGCATCTTTACCCGGTAGGTGGAGAGCACATCTGGCCGGTCGGGGAAGAAGGTGATGCGGCGGAAGCCCTCGGCCTCGCACTGGGTGCACAGCATTCCGTCACTGGCATAGAGGCCCATCAGCTGGGTGTTGGCCGACGGGTCGATCTCTGTGGACACGGTGATCTCGTGCGCATCGCCCGGCAGGGTGATGATGAGGTCGTCGTCGTCCATCGCCCAACTGGTGCTGGGTTCGCCGTCGACCGTAACCGACAGCACCTCCAGCCCGTCGCCGTTCAGGCGGATGGTGTTCGAGCGATCTGCCTTGGCATTGCGCGCCACTGTCAGCGTGGCGACCACGCGCGTGGCCTCGATCCCGAGGTCGAAATGCAGGCTGACTTCGGGCACCAGCCAGGGGAAGGGCCGGTAATCCTCGCGCCGGATCACCGGCGGATCGTGCGGTGTGGGCGCGGCATCGGCCAGCTGCGGATTGTCTTCGGGCGTTTCGGGTGTGCGTGCGATATCCATGGGCAATCACTTGGGTCCTTATATTCAGCCTGTCGAGAGGCTAAACGCACCACATGGCGCATCTGTTCATTTTCGGTCTCGGATATACGGCAAAACGCATCGCGGCGAGAGCGCGGTCGCTGGGCTGGGAGGTTTCCGCAACGGGATCGGACGGCGACCTCGATTTTGCCAACGAGACGGCCGTGACCCGGCGGCTGGATTCGGCGACGCATGTCCTTTCATCCGTGCCGCCAGAGCGCGAGAGCGGCGCAGACCCGGTGCTGCATGCCTATGGTCACGCGCTGGATCGGCAATGGCTCGGCTACCTGTCGTCTACCGGGGTCTACGGGGACACAAAGGGGGCCTGGGTCGACGAAAGCGCACCTACGGGCGCCGGCAGGCGCTCTGCACGGGCGGATTGCGACGCGGCATGGCTGGATCGCAACGCGCGGGTATTCCGCCTGCCGGGAATCTACGGCCCGGACCGCAGCGCCTTCGATCGCATCAGGGCAGGCAAGGCGCACCGGATCGACTTGCCGGGGCAAGTCTTCAGCCGGGTGCATGTGGACGATATCGCCAGCGGGGTGATGGTTGCGCTGACCAGCGATGGACCCGCCGGGGCCTACAACCTCGGCGATGACCTGCCGACCAGCCAGAACGCGGTGATCGAATACGCCTGCCAGTTGCTGGGCGTGGAGCCGCCGCCCTTGCAGAGCGTCGAGGAAGCAGGCCTCTCGCCCATGGCGCGCGGCTTCTATGCCGAAAATCGCCGGGTGGCCAATGGCAAGGCGAAGCGGGTGCTGGGCTGGCAGCCGCTATATCCCACCTATCGCGAAGGCCTCGCCAGTCTCGCCTAGTCGGCCGCGCTGTCATCGATCGGGTGACGCAGGCTTGCCGATTGCTGCACCTGCACGCCTTTCTGCCGCCGTGCGCGCAGTGCCAGCACCATGCCGAGCAGCGCCAGCCCCATCCCCGTCGCCGTCAGCCAGGTCCAGCGATAGCCTTCGAACAGCGTCGAGAGCAGCATGGCGACCGAAATCGTGATGATCGAGTTGTAGGCCGTGCGCCCCGCGCCGATCTCGCGCACCAGGTTGTAGTGCAGCGGGAAGGTGACCACAGATCCCACCAGCGCAAGGTAGACGATGCCGCCCCAGTAGCTCGCGCCGCCGGGCACGGGCGGCGGCCCGGCGGTAACCCAGGCAAAGCCGAGATCGAACAGCGTGCCATAGAGCATGGCCCAGGCCAGCAGGCTGACCATCGGCACGCCGCGTCCGGTGGGATTGGCCTGGATCACGTTGGCCACCGATGCGGCCAGGATGCCGACAATCGCCAGCATGATACCCAGCCCCACGTTGCCGCCGATCACCCCGGCATCGGGATTGGCCTGCCATTCGTGCCACAGCAGGAAGCTGACGCCCACGATCGCCACTGCGCTGCCCAGCACGAAGCCGCCCTGCACCCGCTCGCCCAAAAAGACCCGCGCGAACACGGCGTTGGGCACCATCAGCAGCGCGAACATCATCGCGACCACGCCCGAGGTGACGTAAAGCTCCGAATGGTAGACGAACAGGAAGTTGCCGCTGAACTGCGCCAGCCCAACGCCCACCGCCAGCAGCTGTTCGGAGCGATTGAGCCGCAGCCGCCGCCGCATCAGCGTGGCGACCAGGAACAGCGCCGGGGTGGCCAGCGCAAAGCGATAGAACACCGACCAGGCGGCAGGCACGCCGTCGATCTGGCCGGTGATGACGAACCAGGTCGATCCCCAGATCGTGCCGGTCAGCACGAACGGCAGGATCACCCGCCATCTCAGCATGTCGGACTGGGCTGCGCTCACGGGGTTCTCACAGCGCGGCGATGGCCTTGCCCAGCGCTTGCGCATGGGCGGGATCGGTGGCCCAGCTGGTGACGAGGCGCACGCAGGCCTCGTCCCAGTCGTAGAAGGCAAAGCCTTGCGCCCGCAGCGCGGCGCGTTCCTCTGCATTCACCGCCACGAACAGCTCGTTGGCTTCGGCCGGGTAAAGCAGGCGATCACCCGCCGCCACGGCAATTTCCGCAGCCGCTGCATTGGCCGCGCGGGCATTCTCCAGCCACAGGTCGTCATCCAGCATGGCGAGGATCTGCGCCGCGAGATAGCGCCCCTTGCTTTGCAGGTGGCCCGCGCGCTTGCGGCGGTAGCGGATCATCTCGGCCTTTTCGGTGTCGAACAGGATCACCGCTTCGGCACCCATGCCGCCGTTCTTCACGAAGCCGAAGCTGAGCGCGTCGACCGGCCGGGCCACTTCGGCAGGTGCGGCATCGAGGAAGGCGCAGGCATTGCCGAACCGCGCGCCGTCCATGTGCAAGCCCAGTCCGTGATCCTTCGCCAGCGCGCCGATGGCGGCAAGCTCGTCCGGACGGTAGACCATGCCGTATTCGCTCGCCTGGGTGATCGAAATCGCTTGCGCAGGCACCTGATGCACGCCGCGGGTGATGCCTGCCAGCACCTCGCCAATCGCCTCCGCGCTCAGCTTCGCACCTGCGCCCGGTGCCAGCAGCAGCTTTGCCCCGTGCAGGTAGAAGCCCGGCGCGCCGCATTCGTCCATCTCGATATGCGCCTCTTCATGGCACACCACGCCGCCGTGCGGATCGACCATCGTGGCCAGCGCCAGGCAATTGGCCGCCGTGCCCGTCGCCACCCACAGCGCCGCACATTCGCGCCCGAACAACGCAGTGAAACGCGCATCGAGCTCGCGGCTCAGCGCGTCGGTGTCATAAGGCGTATCGGGCGCGTCGGCGGCGCGCATGGCCTCCCACAGGCGGGGATGGACGGGGGCTGCATTGTCGGACAGGAATTGCATCGCGGAACGCCATGGCCTTGGCCAGCGTTCAGCGCAAGAAGGAGAAATTGATGGCCAAGATCGCAATCGACGATGAAACGACCCATGGCGCCTATCGCATGGAGGTGGAAGGCAGCGCAGAGCCGGCGGAACTGACATGGCGCGCACGGGGCAAGGCCCGCATCGCCAACCATACCTTCACCCCGCCCGCGGCGCGCGGCAAGGGCATTGCCCGCGAACTGGTCGAGTTCATGATTGCCGACGCGCGCGACAAGGGCTTCACCATCGTTCCGCAATGCTCCTATGTCGCGGCACAGTTTCGCAGGCACCCGGAATGGGCAGACGTGCGCGCCGACAGCGCGAGCTGAGCGGCAAGCATCAGGAAAACAGCGCTTTTTTCGGAACATCGCTGTGGGGGCAAGCATTGATTGGGTGAACAGGCCGATGGCGTCGCTCGACGCGCGGCAGCTTCCGCTCCCCGCCCTTTGCGGGTCGCAGCGTTCCTGCCGCGAAGGCAATCTTCCGGGACAGTTCCCGGCGACCCGATAGCCCGCCGTCCCGTCATCGGCTCCAACCCGAAGGAGGAGCTTCATGACCCAGACGCAAACCTTGAAAACCCGCAACGACTTTTCCGACACCGAGCTGGAGCGCCGCGCGCAATTCGACCGCTCGCGCCCGCTCGAGCGCGACGAGACCCATAACCTGATCTCGTCGAGCAAGGTCGAGGGCACTGCGGTATACGCAACCGATGGCGAAAAGCTGGGCTCGATCGATCACGTGATGATCGGCAAGCGGTCCGGACGTGCCGAATATGCGGTGATGAGCTTCGGCGGTTTCCTGGGCATCGGCGAGGATTACCATCCCGTGCCGTGGGATGCCCTGGACTACGACACCGAACGCGGCGGCTATGTCGTCAATATCGACAAGTCCCGCCTCGCAAATGCACCGTCATACGCTCGCGATGCGCAGCCGATGTTCGACAGGCAATACGGTGAAACCGTCTATGCCTATTATGGCTTGGTCTACTGATCGCTGACCGAGACGGACACGAGCAAAAGGCCCCGGCGTGCGCCGGGGCCTTTTCTCGTTGCGCGAAATCAGCGCGGCAGGTGCGCGAAGTCGACTGCGGCAATCGAATCGAGAACGGCGGCGCGCATCGCCCGCGCATCGTCCAGGCTCAGCCCACGGAACGACAGCCGCCCGCCTGCCAGGCCAAAGCGCAAGGTGCAGTACCCGCGCCTGCGTGCCAGCGGCCCCTGTGCGATCTCGACCGAATGCAGCTTTACCCGGTTGGCGATCTGCCAGCGCGGCGCCAGCCAGCCCACGCGGCTCATCACCTGTTGCGGATCCAGCGCATGACGCACGAAGCGCCAGAGGAAATACTCGCCGACCACCAGCACCCCGGCCAGCGCCGCCAGCAGCAGGCCGACCAGGGTATAGCCCAGCACGATAGCTGCCATTGCCGCCGCGCCCGGAACCAGCGCCTGCAACACTGCCCGGTCAAAGTAATAGTCGGCGCTGGCGCGGTGCCAGTCCGCACTTTCGCCGGGCAGGGTAAAGCCCGCTTCGCGCGCAATCGGTGCAATCTCTTCCATCTTCGCAAAGGGCGCGACGTCGTGGTTGGCGCTGCCCGCATCCTGCGCCAGGCTGATGAAAGACAGGCCATACCAGCCGAACCGGCGACGGATTATCCCGGTTTTCAGCACCAGGGCCTGCACGCGGTGGACGGGCATCACCACGTCGGTCCTGGTCAGCAGGCCGCGGCGCCTGCGAAAGCCCTTGGCCGTGCGGTCCAGCCGGAATTGCCAATCCTGTACGAAGGTGCGCACCACGCCCGAAGCCATGCCCACCACCACCACGGCGACAACGGCATAGGCAATGGCGGCGATCTGCGCGACGAGGGTGTACCCGGCCAGCGCGTCGCCCGCCTGGGCAATCGTGTCCTGCCGGAACAGGTCCGCCAGGTAATCCCACAGGTCGAACGGCAGCAGGAACTCGAACTGCTGCAGCGCGCCGATCAAGACGGCGAATACCACCAGCGAGAAGTTGAACAGGCCGAATACGAACAGTCGCCTGGTATCCATCGCGAACAGCGTTTCGCCAGTCGGCTCCGCAGCGGGTTCGCCCGCTTCGCCTGCTGCGGCAACGGCAGGCGCGGCGGTCTCGCCTTCCACTAGGGCCCGCACCGTTTCGCGCAGCTTCTCGCCTTCGGCTTCGGAAACGTAGGAGAGCTTCAGCTCCTCCTTGCCGCCGGCGCCGGTTTCGAACTTCACTTCGACCAGGCCCAGCAGGCGCGGAATCAGCTTCTGTTCGAGGCTGACATCCTGGATTCGCTCGTACGGGACAGAGCGCGCCTGGCGGCTGAGGATGCCCTGCTCCACCCGCACGTCGGCCTCGCCCACGCGGTAACGCAGCCGCACCCAGCCAAGCCATGCGCCCAGCAGGTTGACACCGATGATCACGACCAGAACCGGAATGATCCACGGCGCGATCTCGGCAAACTTTTCCGAGTCCTGCGTGCCTGCGCCAAAGATCACGAAAGCCGCAGGCACGATCGCGCTGCCCAGCGTGCGCAGCATCTGCACAGCCATCGACAGCGGGTTCACCCGCAGCCACTCGTGCATTTCCACCTCCGGCGTGGAGGCGTTGTCCGTAGCGTCCGCTTCGCTCACAGCGATTCGCGCTTCACATGGGCGCGAATCGCCTCGCGCATGGTGATCGCATTGTCATGCGCCAGCCCAGGCAGCGTGACGGAGGCATTGTGCGTGCCCGCCGTGTGCAGGATCAGCCGGGCAATGCCGAACATGCGCTCCAGCGGGTTCTGCTCCACGTCCAGGTGCTGCACCCGGCTGAACGGCACGACGGTATCGGCGTGGAACATCACGCCCTTGACCACGCGCAGCCGGTCGTCGCTGATATGATAGCCGCGACTGCGATAACGTTTCATCGGCAGGTAGAAGACCAGCACCAGCGCCGCAATCGCCAGCGCGATACCGGGCACCCACGCCGGAACCTCCGCAGCGACATACAGCGCAATGCCGGCGATCAGCAGCGGGATAAGCGCCAGCACCCCCTCGATCCGCATGACCGTGGAGTAGGAGGGATCGAGCTTGGTGAGCGGTTCTGTGTCCATAAGGTGCATTATAGGGGCAACACACTTTCTTTGAAAGCCCTCAGGAGCCGGGCGGGGCGCGTCCGCGCCCCTTGGCTCCTCGTAAAAGCTCGGGCGGGCGTTCGCCCTTGCGGGCTGCTGATCGCAGCCCGTTTCCAGTGCCTTGCTTCTCGATTGGCGCATCTCTCGGTCGCGACCAGCGACCGAGAGCAAGCGAACGCGCAGCCCGCAGGTGCCCCGAAATGAAGGCGAAGCCGAATGAAGGGAATAGCACCGAGGACGTTTTCGCGGAGGCGAAAACGAAAAGCAAAAATGGTGCTGCTGGGGAGGATTGAACTCCCGGCCTCACCCTTACCAAGGGTGCGCTCTACCACTGAGCTACAGCAGCATCCGGGCCCGAAGGCGAAACAGGTGTCGCCGGGCAGGCGCGCGCTATTGTCGCCAGCTACGCGAAAGTCAAGCCAAGCTTGAGTGAAGGCGCGCCTTGCGCCAATTATGTGGCCCATGAGCAAGGATTTGTCCCGCGAAGAACGCCTCGCCGCGCAGCTGCGCGCGAACCTGAAACGGCGCAAGGCGCAAAAGCGGGCGATGGCGCCCGCCGCCGACCCCGGCGGGGACGCCGATTCGCAAGACCTTTCCAATCGCGCCGACGAGGGCTAGGGCGCGGCCTCCTGCTACACGAAGAGAGAGACGACCCGTGCCCAAGCTGATCCTCGTCCGTCATGGCCAGAGCGAATGGAACCTCGCCAACCGGTTCACCGGCTGGTGGGATGTCGACGTCACCGAAAAGGGCGTGGAAGAAGCGATCGCTGCAGGAAAGCTGCTGAAGGAAAAGGGCGTGCTGCCCACTGTCGCCTTCACCAGCGTGCAGAAACGCGCGATCAAGACGCTACACCTGGCGCTGGAATATTGCGACCGGCTGTGGATCCCGGAAACCAAGGACTGGCGCCTGAACGAACGCCACTATGGCGGCCTTACCGGCCTCAACAAGCGGGAAACGCGCGAGAAGCACGGCGACGAGCAGGTCCACATCTGGCGCCGCAGTTTCGACGTGCCGCCGCCGCCGATGCCCAAGGACGACCAGTACGATCCGGGCAACGATCCGCGCTACGAAGGTATCGACGTGCCGCAGACCGAAAGCCTGAAGCTGACGATCGAGCGCGTGCTGCCCTATTGGCAAAGCGACATCCTGCCCAAGCTGGCGGCGGGCGAGACGGTGATCATCTCCGCCCACGGCAACAGCTTGCGCGCGCTGGTGAAGCACCTGTCGAACATCTCCGACGACGAGATTACGCGCCTCGAAATCCCCACCGGCCAGCCGATCATCTACGAATTCGACGGCCTCGCCCCCTCGGGCGAGCGCTATTACCTGAAGGACAGCTGAGCTTATGAGTGCTCCCGTCGCAATCGTCCCGGTCGCAATCGTCATGGGCAGCCAGTCGGACTGGCCCACCATGCGCAAGGCCGCAGAAGTGCTGGACCAGTTGGGCGTCGCCTACGACGCGCGCATCGTCTCCGCTCACCGCACGCCGGACCGGCTGCACGCTTTCGGCAAGCATGCGGCGGAGGAAGGGTTCAAGGTGGTGATCGCCGGTGCGGGCGGGGCAGCGCACCTGCCCGGCATGATTGCCGCGCTCACCCACCTGCCGGTGCTGGGCGTGCCGGTGCAAAGCCGCGCGCTTTCCGGCCTCGATAGCCTGCTGTCAATCGTGCAGATGCCCGCCGGCGTGCCCACCGCCACGCTGGCCATCGGCGAAGCCGGCGCGACCAATGCGGGAATCCTGGCTGCCTCGATCCTGTCGCTGGGCGACGATGCGCTGGCCGAACGCCTGCAGGCCTTCCGCCAGGCGCAGACCGACAAGGTGGCCGAAAAGCCATCCGACGACGCATGAGCGCACTTCCTCCCGGCTCCACCATCGGTATCCTCGGCGGCGGGCAGCTGGGCCGCATGCTGGCCATGTCTGCCGCGCAGCTGGGCTACCATTGCCATATCTACGCGCCCGAGCGCGAAAGCGTGGCGGCGGAAGTCTCTGCGAAATTCACCAATGCCCAATGGCACGATTCCGAAGCACTGATCGGCTTCGCGCGCGATTGCCAGGTCATCACCTACGAGTTCGAGAACGTGCCCGTCGCGCCGCTAAGCAAGCTGCCGCAGGAACTGCTGGCGCCCGGCACCCGCGCGCTGGAAGTGGCGCAGGACCGGGTGCGCGAAAAGCGCTTCATCGAGGAAGCAGGCGGGCGCCCGGCGGAGTTCGCAGCGGTGGGGCACGATAGCGAACTGGCTGACGCGGTGGACCGCATCGGCGTGCCCGGCATCCTGAAAACGCGCCGCGACGGCTATGACGGCAAAGGCCAGTGGGCGATCAATTCCAGCGCCGATGCACAGGGCGTACGCATTCCCGAAAGCGGCTGCGTCTACGAAGCGCGCCTGAATTTCGAGTGCGAGTTCTCGGTCATCCTCGTGCGCGGGCGCGACGGCGAAGTGCGCTTCTGGGATTCGACTCGCAACAAGCACACCGATGGCATCCTCTCGCACTGCGAACTGCCCGCGCCAGCCATCGTCGGCGAGCAAGTGGATGCCGCGCGCGACATGGCGGCCAGGGTGGCCAAAGCGCTTAACTACGTCGGCGTGCTGACGCTGGAATTCTTTGCCACCGCCAATGGCCCCGTCTTCAACGAAATGGCCCCGCGCGTGCACAATTCGGGTCACTGGACGATCGAGGGCGCGGTCACCAGCCAGTTCGAAAACCACATCCGCGCCATTTGCGGCCTGCCGCTGGGCGAGACCGAAAGCCTGGCGACCAGGATCGTGATGGACAACCTGATCGGCGAGCAAGCGCTCGACCTGGTCGGCCACCTGTCCGACACCCGCGCGCACGTGCACCTCTATGGCAAGTCCGAAGCGCGCGCGGGGCGCAAGATGGGCCATATTACGCGGGTGGGATGACCATGGCAGACATGCTCTTCATCGTGGCCCGGGCAACCAATGGCGTGATCGCCAAGGACGGCGATGTGCCCTGGCAGATCAGCGAAGACCTGAAACGGTTCAAGAAACTCACCATCGGCAAGCCGATGATCATGGGGCGCAAGACTTTCGAGGCGCTGCCGGGCGTTTTGCCAGGGCGGCGGCATATCGTGCTGACCCGGCAGCAGGACTGGCAGGCCGAGGGCGCGGAGGTCGCTCGGTCTGCCGAGCACGCGATGGAGATGGTGGGCGATGCCGACTGCTCGGTGATCGGCGGCGCGGAAATCTTCGACCTGTTCTGGGACCGGGCGACGACTTTCGAGCTGACCGAGGTTTTCGAGGACACGGTGGGCGAGGTTTCCATGCGCGGCCCGGCCGACGATCCGACCTGGCGCGAAGTGGCGCGTGAAAGCCGCCCGGCGGCAGACGGCTGGCCGCCCTACGATTTCGTCACCTTCGAGCGCGTGCCCGAGCGATGAAGCGGTTCGCCATCGGCTTTGGCGGGGTGCTGCTGGTGGCGCTGGTCGCCTTCTTTGCCTTCGCGCCCGGCATTGTCGAGCGCCAGCACAATGTGATCGACGGCCAGCCGCTGCCCGAAATTTCCGCCGAGGCGCAGGCACTGCACGACACGCTGACGATTGTCGATCTGCACGGCGACACCCTGCTGTGGCAGCGCGACATGCTCGATGCCGCAGACCGCGGCCATATCGACTTGCCGCGCCTTGAAGCGGGCAATGTCGCGCTGCAAGTGTTCTCCAGCGTCACCAAGACGCCGAAGAACATGAATTACGACAACAATTCGGACGACAGCGACAACATCACCCTGCTCGCCATCGCCCAGTTGCAGCCGCTGCGCACGTGGACCTCGCTGCTGGAGCGCACGCTGTGGCACGGCACGAAGCTGGAGCGCGCGGCGGCAGCGTCAGACGGTCGCCTCACGCTGGTGCGCACGGCCGCCGACATGGTGCCGGTACGCGCGCCCGACAGCGACGATCCGCCGGTCGCCGCCATGCTATCGGTCGAAGGGCTGCACGACCTTGAAGGCGATATCGATAACCTGCAGGTCCTTTACGATGCCGGCGTGCGCATGGCGGGGATCACCCATTTCTTCGACAACGAACTGGCTGGCTCTGCCCACGGGATCGAGAAGGGCGGCCTCACCCCCATGGGCCGCGAGGCGGTGCAGCGGATGGAAGCCATGGGCATTATCGTCGACATTGCCCATTGCAGCCACCGGTGCGTGGCCGAGGTGCTGGGCATGGCCAGGCGGCCCGTCGTCTCCAGCCACGGCGGGGTGCAGGCAACCTGCCCCGGCGTGCGCAACCTGACCGACGAGGAACTGCGTGGCGTCGCGGCAACGGGCGGGATCGTGGGCATCGGCTACTGGCCCGATGCGGCCTGCGGCACCGCGCCTGCCGATATCGTGCGCGCCATGCGCCACGTGCGCGACCTTGTCGGGGTGGAGCATGTGGCGCTGGGTAGCGATTTCGACGGCTCCGTCACCACCCGCTTCGATACTGCGCAGCTGGTGCAGGTGACGCAGGCGCTGATGCAGGATGGCTGGAGCGAGGAAGAGATTCGCGCGGTGATGGGCGGCAATGCCCTGCGCGTGCTGGAAAACGGCCTTGAACCGATGAGGCAGCCCGCCGCATGACGCGCCTTTCCCACCGTGATCCCATGCCGGAAAATCTGCGCGGCGCGATTGTGGCGCTGGGCAATTTCGACGGGTTCCACCTCGGCCACCAGCACGTGGTGCGCGCAGCGGTGGAATGGGCACGCAAAGAAGGCCGCCCGGCCATTGTCGCCACTTTCGATCCGCACCCGGTGCGCCATTTCGCTCCGCACGTGCCGCCCTTCCGCCTTACCACGCTGGAACAGCGGCACGAGCTGTTCCGCGAAGCCGGTGCCGACGCCATGCTGGTGTTCGAATTCGACGACGATCTTGCCGCGATGAGCGCCGATGCTTTCGTGCGTGACCTGCTGGGCATCCATATCGTCGCGGCGGGCGTGGTGACAGGCGAGGACTTTACCTTCGGCAAGGGGCGCGGCGGCAATGTGCAGGTGCTGCGCGATGTCGGCGCGACTTGCGGCATCACCGCACGTGCCATCGCGCCCGTCACCGAAGGCGGGCAGGTAGTCTCCTCCAGCCGCATCCGCGATGCGCTGAAAGCAGGCGAATGCGACGTGGCGGCACGGCTGCTGACTCGCCCTTTCACCGTGCGCGGCGAAGTGATCCACGGCGACAAGCGTGGGCGCGAGCTGGGCTATCCCACCGCCAATCTCGACATGGGCGCCTACCTGCGCCCGCGCTTCGGCATCTATGCCGTGACCGGGCGACTCCTCACCACCGGGCAGGAACTGAAAGGCGCGGCCAACCTTGGCGTGCGGCCCAGCTTCGATCCGCCAAGGGAACTGCTGGAGCCCTATTTCTTCGACTTTTCCGGCGACCTTTACGGACAGGAGATCGAAGTGGCCTTCCGCCATTTCCTGCGGTCCGAAGCGAAGTTCGACCGCCTCGATGCCCTGAAAGCGCAGATGGAAGAGGATTGCGACCGGGCGCGCGACCTTCTAGGTGCCGCCCAAACAGATTGAGTTCGCGATGACCGACGAGACAGCCAAGCGGGATTACCGGGACACCGTCTTCCTGCCCAAGACCGATTTTCCGATGAAGGCCGGGCTCCCGCAGAAGGAGCCGGGCATCCTTGCGCGCTGGGAAGAGCAGGGGCTCTACCAGCAGCTGCGCAAGGCGCGTGCGGGGCGAGAGAAATTCATCCTGCATGACGGCCCGCCCTACGCCAACGGCAACATCCACATCGGCCACGCGCTTAACAAGGTGCTGAAGGACGCCGTTGTCCGCACGCAGAGCCTGCTGGGCAAGGATGCGCCTTACGTTCCCGGCTGGGACTGCCACGGCCTGCCGATCGAATGGAAGATCGAGGAAAAGTACCGCAAGAAGAAGAAGAACAAGGACGAGGTTCCGGCACACGAATTCCGCCAGGAATGTCGCGAATACGCCGCCGAATGGGTGGCCGTGCAGAGCGAGCAGTTCAAGCGGCTGGGCGTGATGGGCGAGTGGGACAAGCCCTACCTGACCATGGCCCCCGAGGCCGAAGCGGGCATCGTTGCCGAGCTGCTGAAGTTCGCCGAAAGCGACCAGCTCTATCGCGGCGCGAAGCCGGTGATGTGGTCCCCGGTCGAAAAGACCGCGCTGGCCGAGGCCGAAGTCGAGTACGAGGATATCGTCTCGACCCAGATCGACGTGGCGTTCGAGATTGTCGAATCTCCCATCGATGAACTCGTCGGCGCGCATGCGGTGATCTGGACGACCACGCCGTGGACAATCCCGGTTAACCAGGCTTTGGCCTATGGGCCGGATGTTGAGTATGTGCTGGTCGGTCTCGATGCCAAGCCGGAAGGCTATGGTGCAGGCTCGCATCCCTCGAGCGAACCGGGCACGCGTTCACAAGTAGGGCGGCAGATGATCGTGGCGGAACCGCTTGTCGAACAAGTCATCGCTCGCATGAAAGCCCTCGTCCACGCCAAGGTCGAAGAGAGCGACGGCGGTGATGAGAATTTGCTGGTGCCGCATATCCTGAAGCGGTTCAAAGGCTCCGAGCTCGCCGGCACCAGGGTGTTGCACCCGATGCACAAGCTCGGCGGGTTCTTCGCCGAGCCGCGTCCGATGCTGCCCGGCGACTTCGTCACCACCGATGCGGGTACGGGTATCGTCCACATGGCGCCCGACCATGGCGAGGACGACTTCGACCTGTGCAAGGCGCACGGCATTACGCCCAAGTTCGTGGTCGACGACGATGGCCGCTACCGCGAGGACTGGGGCTGGTTACCTCGGACGGATGAGCGGTCCGGATCGGTTATCAACCCCAAGTTCAACGCGCCTGACGGGCCGATCTGTTCGGACCTCAGGGAAGCTGGAGCTTTGCTCAGCGCATCCGCAGACTATCAACATAGTTATCCACACAGCTGGCGCTCGAAAGCCAAGGTGATCTTCCGCTGCACGCCGCAGTGGTTCGTGCCTATGGACAAGCCGCTGGGCACTTTCGACTATCCGGTGGCGATGGAAAGCCCCATCGGCGGCGCCGTGGCGCTCGCCACGCAGGCCGATCACACCGCCACCCTGCGGCAGACGGCCATGGCGGCAATCGAAGAAACCCGGTTCGTTCCGGCCAAGGGCAAGAACCGTATCGGTTCAATGGTCGAGGGCCGCCCCGACTGGGTGCTCTCGCGCCAGCGCGCCTGGGGCGTGCCGATCACGTTGTTCGTCAACCGTGAAAGCGGCGAATACCTGGTCGACAAGGCGGTGAACCGGCGCATCATCGAAGCCATCAGGCAGGACGGCGTCGATGCCTGGAGCCAGGAAAACGCCGCCCAGTTGCTCGGCCCCGACTACGCGGTCGAGGACTACGAGATGGTCACCGACATTCTCGACGTGTGGTTCGATTCGGGCTCCACCCACGCCTTCGTGCTGGAATCGGGCACGTGGCCCGACCTGCAATCGCCCGCCGACCTCTACCTCGAAGGCAGTGACCAGCACCGCGGCTGGTTCCAGTCCTCGCTGCTGGAAAGCTGCGCCACGCGCGGCCGTGCGCCCTACAAGCAGGTGCTCACTCACGGCTTCACCATGGCCGCCGACGGTCGCAAGATGTCCAAGAGCCTCGGCAACACCATCGACCCGCTGAAGGTGATGCAGGAATACGGCGCCGACATCATCCGCCTGTGGGCGCTTTCGGTCGACTACACCGAAGACCACCGGATCGGCCCGGAAATCCTGAAAGGCGTGGCCGACCAGTACCGCAAGCTGCGCAACACCTTCCGCTACATGCTCGGCGCGCTGGGTGGCTTCGAGGAGAGCGAACGCGTCAGCGTGGCCCACATGCCCGAACTGGAGCGCTACGTCCTTGCGCTGCTGGGCGAGCTCGACAGCAAGCTGCGCACCCACGTCGATAACTACGATTTCGACGCCTACACCCGCGCGCTGGTGGATTTCATGAACGAAGACCTCTCGGCCTTCTTCTTCGATATCCGCAAGGACCGGCTCTATTGCGATGCGCCCGCCAGCGTGGAGCGCCGCGCCTATCGCACCGTGCTGGACGTACTGTTCGGCGCCCTGATCCGTTACGCCGCGCCGGTGCTGGTGTTCACCGCCGAGGAAGTGTGGTCCACGCGCCACCCGGAAGGCGGCAGCGTGCACCTGCTGGAATGGCCGGAAATCCCGGCAGTCGAGGCGGACGGCGAGCGGTGGGATGCCTTGCGCTCTCTGCGCGAACGCGTGATGGAAGCGATCGAGCCGCTGCGGCGCGAGAAGACCATCCGGTCGGGCCTCGAAGCCGAAGTGAAAGTGCCCGCCAAGGCCGTGCCCGAAGGCTTCTCGCCTGGCGACCTTGCCGAGCTGTTCATCACCGGTACCGTTACGCTGGGCGATGCCGACGCTATTACCGTCACCAAGTCCGGCGACGCCAAGTGCGGCCGCTGCTGGCGCCTGTTGCCCGAGGTAGCCGAGGACGGCGACCTGTGCGGTCGCTGCGAAGAGGTCGTAGCCGAACTGGGCGCCGCGCAATGAGCGGCCTTGCCAAATCCCGCATGATCGGCCTGCTGCTGGCGCTGGCGATCTTTGCCGTGGACCAGTGGGTCAAGACATTCGTGGTCGAGGACCTCGGCCTTGTCCACGTGGGCGACCATTACCCGCTGCTGCCGTTCTTCGATCTCACCCGCACCAATAACTATGGCGTTTCGCTGGGCATGTTCGAAGCCACCAGCATGGAAATGCGCTGGATCCTGGTCGGCGTCACCGCGCTGATCGCGATTGGTGTGCTGGTGTGGATGATGCGCGAAAGGCTGCTCGGCGAAATCGTGGCGCTGGCCATGGTACTGGGCGGGGCGCTGGGCAATATCGTCGACCGCTTCCAGTATGGCTATGTCATCGACTATGCCGACTTCCACATCGGCACCTTCCGCCCCTTCCTGATTTTCAACATTGCCGACGCGGCGATTACACTTGGCGTGGTGTTTATCCTTGCCCGCGCCTTGTTCATGCGCGAGAAACCGTCCAATGAGCAGGACGCTGCTGCACCCGAACAGACCGAAGGCCAGTGAGCCCGGAGAATTGAAGACCATGACCAAGATCACCAGCGCTATCATCGCCAGCGCCGCCGCGCTTGCCCTCACCGCTTGTGGCGGCATCAACATCGCGCGCGAGCGGCCGGACGAGTTCGCCGTGCAGCGCCAGGCACCGCTGGTGATCCCGCCCGATTTCCACCTTGTCCCGCCTGCACCCGGCGCCCCGCGCCCGGCCGAAGGCACCGCCTCGCAGCAGGCGCTGGAAGCCCTGTTCGGCGGCAGCGCCCCGCGCAGCGATATCGAGACCAGCGCGCTCGACCAGGCCGGCGACGCCGCCCCGGGCATCCGTTCGGCCATCGGCGATGCGCAGACCTATACCGTGGACAAGGGCACCGCGACGCAGGCGATCATCGCTGCGCCGGAAGGTGACGGCCAGGCCGCGCGCGTGGTCATTCCCGGTTGAGACCGGGAATAACCACGCTTCATTTGTTTTAGTCCCTCAAGCGCCGGGCGCAGCGCGTCCGCGCTGCTTGGCTTTCGGCCTACCGGCCGGCCCGCAGTCGCGGGCTGTCGGTCGCTTGTCGCGACCGAGACTTTCGCAAAACTCCAATGAATGCGCTGAAAACGGTCGGCGCCTAGCCGATCGCAAGGGCGAACGGCCGCCCATAGTAACAGGCTGTCGTCGCCTTTCAGGCGCCGATACTTGCGCGAATTTCGAATTGGCGCGCTATTCTCGGTCGCGACCAGCGACCGACCGAGCGCGAACGCGCGAGCCGCAGGTGCCGCGCAGTCCGAAGGACGGAGCGAATAGCACCGAGGACGCACCCACGGAGGTGGGCGCATGAAACAAACTATTCCCGGCTCACCAGCAATTTATCGATCTTGCGGCCGTCCATGTCGACCACCTCGAACCGCCAGCCCTGGTCGTGGAAGTGTTCACCCTCCGCAGGCAGGTGCTTGAGCACGAACAGCGCGTAACCGGCGGCGGTCGCGAATTCCTTGTTCTCGGGGAAGTCGATATCCAGCCGCTCGGCCAGGGCATCGGCGGCCAGCGCGCCGGAGACGAGGAAGCTGCCATCCTCGCGCTCGGTGAACATCGGCGTATCGCCTTCGTCCTGGTGGCTGGCGAAGTCCCCGGCGATGGCAGAGAGCAGGTCTGCCGTCGTCACGATGCCGTCGAGGTGGCCGTACTCGTCGTGCACCATGGCCATGCCGGTGCCCGATTGCTGCAGCACCCGCAACGCGTCCATCGCATCGAGCTGGTCGGGCAGCACCTCGCTCTTGCGAATCAGGTCGGCCAGCACCACCGGCTGCCCGCCCACCAGCAGTGCCAGCACTTCGCGCACCTTCACCACGCCCAGCACCTTGTCGGGCGAGCTTTCTGCCACCGGCAGCAGCGAGTGCGGGGATGCCGCGATGGTGGCGCGGATCTGCTCCTCGTCGGCATCCGCGTCCAGCCAGTCCACCTCGGTACGCGGTGTCATCAGTTCGCGCACCGGCCTGTCGGCCAGCCGCATGATGCCGGAAAGGATGGCGCGCTCCTGCTCCTCGATCACGCCGGTGCGCGTGGCATCGGCGAAGATCATCTGCAGTTCCTCCGCCGTCAGGCGATGGTCGCCCTTGTTGCGGATGCCCATCGCCGACAGCAGCAGGCTGGACGAAGCATCGAGCAGCCACACGAACGGTGCCGCCACCCTGGCCAGCAGCGCCATGGGCCGCGCCATGACGATGGAAATCGGCGTTGCCGCGCGCAAGGCCAGTTGCTTGGGCACCAGTTCGCCCACCACCAGGCTGAAGAACGTGGTGAGGCCGATGACCAGCGTGAAACCGAGGTTGTAGGCCGTGCCCTCATCCATACCCAGCGCCGCCAGCCGTTCGCCCACTGGCTCGCCCAGGGTCGCCCCCGAGACCGCACCGGCAATGATGCCGATCAGGGTGATGCCGATCTGCACGGTGGAGAGGAACTTGCCCGGATCGGCAGCCAGCGCCATCGCGACTTCGGCGCTCTTGCTGCCTTTTTCGGCCGCCATCCGCAGGCGCGCGGTGCGGGCAGAGACGATCGCCAGCTCGGACATGGCAAAGACGCCGTTGAGCACGATCAGGAATGCGAGCGCGGCGAGGTAATGCCAGGGAAACGGGCTCATCAGGATTCCGGCGCTAGCAGGTTTCTCAGCGCCCGCAAAAGCCCTTGCAAGCATCCATTCACGGAACAGCCTTCACAAACCGGCGTTTAAAGGTTCAGATAGTGCGGCGCAGGCCTTGCGGGCCGGTGCCTATTCGGAGGAAGGACGTTATGAAAATCAAGAAGATGCTTGTCTCGACGACAGCCGCGGTCGCCCTGGTCGGCACCACCAGCGCCTGTGTCACCGACCCCAACACCGGCGAGCAACACATTTCGCGCACCGCCATCGGCGGTATTGGCGGGGCGGGCCTTGGCTACCTGCTGGGCGGCCTCGTGGGCGGCAAGACCGCGCGCATCGTGGGGGCAGGCATCGGTGCGGCAGCCGGCGGCTATGTCGGCTATCGCATGGACGAGCAGATTCGCGAGCTCGACGAGGTTACGGCGGGCACCGGGGTAGAGGTTTCCGAGACGCCCAACGGCGACGGTATCCTGGTGAACTTCCCGGATGTCACCTTCGCGGTGAACTCCACCACGATCTCGCCCATGATGCGCGATACGCTGGACGGCGTGGCACAATCGATGATCGACTATCCCAACTCGCTGATCGACGTAATGGGCCACACCGATTCGACCGGCAGCGAGCAGTACAACCTCGACCTGTCGCGTCGCCGCGCCGAATCGGTCGCCAACTACCTCGTCTCGCGTGGCGTCTCGCGCGCGCGCATCGAGACCATCGGCTATGGCGAGCAGTACCCGATCGCGGACAATTCCACCGAAGCAGGCCGGTCACAGAACCGCCGCGTGGAAATCCGCATCACGCCGATTACCGAAGAGGACGTGGAAGCGGCTTATTGATTTAGGCCCTCAGGCGCCGGGCGGACACCGTCCGGCGTCCTTGGCTACGCCCTACCGGGCGGCGCGCGTTGGTGCGCGGTGGCCTATGGCCATCTTCGGCTACGCCTTCGGTTCCGTCGCCTTTCAGGCGCCGATCCTGGTACTTCGCTGCGATGGAAGTTCTGGTCTCGGTCGCGACTAGCGACCGACCGACCGACCGAGCGCGAATGCGCGAGCCGCACGTGCCGCGCAGTCCGAAGGACGGAGCGAATAGCACCGAGGACGAAGCCGCGGAGGCGGCTTCGCAAACAAACAAGCCTACCCGTTCCCAACCAACCGCCTGGCGCGCTCGCCAAGGCGCTCCACCGCTGCGCTGTGGATCGCTGGCGCGCTGACCAGCAAGCCAAAGGCGCGGGGGTCGCGCTTGTTGTAGGCCAGCGGCTGGCCGAAGGCGTCGGTCACTGCAGCACCCGCCTCGCGCGCAATCAGCGCGGCAGCGGCGATATCCCACTCGAAACCCCAGCGCACTGTCGCCACCAGGTCTGCCCTGTCATCGGCCACCATGGCCACGCGCAAGGCAATGGAATTGGGCTGCTCCACCTTGGTCAGGTCCCGGTCTTCCTTCGGCAGGTCGTGCACGGGCACGCGGGCGCCGGTGAATTCCTGCCGCGTGCTGGCCTTGAGCCGCTGGCCGTTCAACCATGCGCCACGCCCTGCCACCGCCGTCCACACTTCTTCGCGCGCCGGCGCCACCAGAGAACCGATCAGCGGCCTGCCTGCAGAGATCAGCGCGACGGAGACTGCCCAGCCCTTGCGCCCGCGAATATAGTCGCGCGTGCCGTCGATCGGGTCGACCAGCCAGATCAGCCCCTTGTCGAGTCGCTCTTCGCTATCGGCGGTTTCTTCGGACAGCCAGCCCGCCGCCGGCAGCAGCAGGCCCAGTTCGCGGCGCAGGAAATTGTCGACTTCCAGATCGGCCTCGCACACCGGGCTGCCGGGGGTTTTCTCCCAGCTTTCAAGCGCATGGCCGCCGCCATTGGGGTCTCCGGGCCACTTTCGAAGCGCCATATGACCCGCCTCGCGGCAGATCTGTTCAAGTTTCATACTGTCGATCATGGGTGCCCTGGCAGATGCGCGCGCCCGGAACCGATTGCAAGCGTCGCGCGATGATGCTTTAGCGCCTGCAACATAAATCCCCCCGACTCCCAATCTCCCGGAAACGAAGGTCCTTTTCCATGAACATCCACGAATACCAGGCCAAGGAACTGCTTGCGAAGTTCGGCATTGGCGTGCCGACCGGCTATCCCGCGCTGAGCGTCGAGGAAGCCGTGGAGGGCGCGAAGAAGCTGCCTGGGCCGCTTTACGTCGTGAAGGCGCAGATCCACGCCGGCGGGCGCGGCAAGGGCAAGTTCGCCGAACTGCCCGCCGATGCCAAGGGCGGTGTGCGCCTGGCCAAGTCGATCGAAGACGTGGAAGCCGATGCGAAGGACATGCTCGGCAACACGCTGGTCACCGTGCAGACGGGCGATGCGGGCAAGCAGGTCAACCGCCTCTACGTGACGGACGGCGTGGACATCGCCAAGGAATACTACCTGTCCATGGTGATCGACCGCGAGACCAGCCGTGTCGCCATGATCGTCTCCACCGAGGGCGGCATGGATATCGAGGACGTGGCGCACAACACGCCGGAAAAGATCACCACCATCACCATCGACCCTGCCACCGGCTTCATGCCGCACCACGGTCGCTCGGTCGCTTTCGCGCTGAAGCTCTCTGGCGAGCTGGCCAAGGCGGCTCAGAAGCTGGCGAAGCAGCTGTACGAAGCCTTCACCACGCTTGATTGCGCCATGCTGGAAATCAACCCGCTGGTGGAAACCGAAGGTGGCGAGCTGCTGGTGCTCGACACCAAGATGAGCTTCGATTCCAACGCGCTCTATCGTCACCCCGACGTGGAGGCGATGCGCGATGAGACCGAGGAAGACCCGATGGAAGTCGAGGCGGGCAAGCACGACCTCGCCTACATCAAGCTGGACGGTAATATCGGCTGCATGGTGAACGGCGCAGGCCTGGCCATGGCGACGATGGACATCATCAAGCTGAACGGCGCCTTCCCGGCCAACTTCCTCGACGTTGGCGGCGGCGCGACGACCGAGAAGGTGACGGCAGCCTTCAAGATCATCCTGTCGGACCCGGCGGTGGAAGGCATCCTCGTCAACATCTTCGGCGGCATCATGAAGTGCGACATCATTGCCGACGGTATTGTCGCCGCAGCGAAGGAAGTGAACCTTTCCGTGCCGCTGGTGGTGCGCCTGGAAGGCACCAACGTGCAGAAGGGCAAGGATATCCTGGCCAATTCCGGCCTGCCGATCATCCCCGCAGACGACCTTGGCGATGCCGCCAGGAAGATCGTCGCTCAGGTGAAGGAAGCGGCCTGAAGCGCAGCTCCCGCCGCAGTCAGTCGACCGGCGAGAAGGTGAATACCAGTTCGTGGATTTCGTCGTCGTCCGATTGCATGCGGACGGCGACGACAATCCCGTCATCGGTATTCTGCCCATTGGCGCAGCGATAGGTCAGCGCGCTGAAATAGGCGGCGCACGGCTCCAGCGCGACGAGGCGGAAGGTGACCATGTCGTCCTTCTCCTCCCAGCCCGTCAGGTCCGGGTTGAAATGCTTCAGTCGCACCGCCAGCGAACCGTCGACCTCACTGATATACATGTGCTCGGTGAACGTCAGGCCGCCCTCGGCCTGCTCCTGCGCGAACAGGCCCACCATCGTGTCGCCTGTGGGCGGCAGCCATGTTTCGTGCGCAGGCGCACCGTCGATACCCGTCCCGCTCCAGCTACCCGCCAGCCACGCGACCTCCTCGATCTGTGCAGGTGGTGGTACGTGGCCTTCGGCTGCCACGCGCGTCTCCTGCGCAGCGGCAGGCCCCGCCACGGCGGCAAACATCGCCAAAACGGGAACGATCGGGCGCATGGCAGAGTCTCCTTTACAGTGCCCAAGCGAACGCTAAGTCGAACAGGAAGCAGGGTAAAGCACTCTTGCTTGACCTATACGTCAAGCTGTTTACATAAGCGGCAGTTTCGAATCCGAGAGAGGAAAGCTCCATGAAGATCCTCGTGCCCGTGAAGCGGGTGATTGACTATAATGTGAAACCGCGCGTGAAGGCGGATGGTTCGGGTGTTGATCTTGCGAATGTGAAGATGAGCATGAACCCGTTTGACGAGATCGCGGTGGAGGAAGCGCTGCGGCTGAAGGAAGCGGGCAAGGCCGAGGAAGTCGTGGCCGTGTCGATTGGCCCGGCCAAGGCGCAGGAAACGCTGCGTACGGCGCTGGCCATGGGCGCGGACCGGGCGATCCTTGTCGAGACGGACGAGACTGTCGAGCCGCTCGCCGTGGCCAAGATCCTCAAGGCGATTGCCGAAGCGGAAGAGCCTGGCATTGTCATGCTCGGCAAGCAGGCGATCGACGACGATAGCAACCAGACCGGCCAGATGCTGGCCGCGCTGATGGGGCGTCCGCAGGGGACCTTTGCCAGCAAGGTGGAGATCGACGGCGATGCCGTGTCGGTCACCCGCGAGGTGGACGGCGGCCTCGAGACGGTGAAGCTGAGCCTGCCTGCCATCGTCACCACCGACTTGCGCCTGAACGAGCCGCGCTATGCCTCGCTGCCCAACATCATGAAGGCGAAGAAGAAGCCGCTCGATACCAAGACGCCGGCTGACTACGGCGTCGACGTTACCCCGCGTCTGACCACTACCAACGTGTCCGAACCGCCGGTGCGCCAGGCAGGCGAGATCGTGGAAGACGTGGATGCGCTGGTCGCCAAGCTCAAAGCCCTGGGAGTTGCCTGATGACTGCTCTTGTTTTTGCCGAACCGCATGGCGACAGCGTCGCCGATGCAACCCTTGCCACGGTAACGGCTGCGGCCGCGCTTGGCGGCCCGGTGCACGTGCTGGTGACGGGAACTTCCGCCGCGGGCGATGCCCACGCTGCCATCGCCGGTGTCGAGAAGGTGCTCGTTGCCGACGATGCCGCCTATGCCGATGGCCTGGCCGAGAACGTCGCACCGCTGATCGCCGGGCTCTTGGATGGCTATGACGCCGTGCTGGCCCCTGCCACCACCACTGGCAAGAACGTGCTGCCGCGCGTGGCTGCCCAGCTCGACGTGATGCAGGTCTCCGATATCATCAGCGTGGAAGGTCCCAAGAGCTTCAAGCGCCCGATCTATGCCGGCAACGCCATCGCCACGGTCGAGAGCAGCGATCCCAAGCTGGTGATCACCGTGCGCACCACGGCCTTCGACAAGGCAGAGGCGAGCGGCGGCAGCGCTAGCGTGGAGGCCGTCTCCGGCCCCGGCGATGCGGGTCTCTCCAGCTTCGTGGGCCTCGATGCAGTCAACTCCGACCGTCCCGAACTCACCAGCGCCGGGATCATCGTCTCGGGCGGGCGTGCGCTGAAGGATGCCGAGACCTTCGAAGCCACCATCACCCCGCTGGCCGACAAGCTGGGCGCGGCCATCGGTGCATCGCGCGCCGCGGTGGACGCAGGCTATGTGCCCAACGATTACCAGGTCGGCCAGACCGGCAAGATCGTGGCGCCCGAAGTCTACATCGCCATCGGCATCAGCGGCGCGATCCAGCACCTTGCGGGCATGAAGGACTCCAAGACCATCGTCGCCATCAACAAGGACCCCGATGCGCCGATCTTCCAGGTCGCCGACATCGGGCTGGTGGCAGACCTCTACAACGCCGTGCCGGAACTGATGGAGAAGCTGTAACCAGCGGTTTCGGACAAAGTCATTGAAGCACTCCTCCCGCGCGGTTAACTTTCCGCGCGGGAGGAGTTTTCATATGCGAATTCGGAAAGTTGCACTTGCCTTCGCCGCTTCGGCGATGGCCCTGGCCATGCCCGCACAGGCGCAGTCCGAAGCGCCGCAGGTCTTCGAACGCACCGGCAACTGGACGGCGGATTTCGGGGAGGACTACTGCCGCCTGCTGCGCACGTTCCGCAGCGGCGATGACGAGATCACGCTGGCCTTCGAGCGGATCCAGCCAGGGCCGATGATGCGCATGCTCATTATCGGCGACAGCTTCCGTCCCTATCGCGGAGCGGACCGCGTAGGCTATCGCTTCGAGCCGCGCGAAGAGGCCCCGCCGTCCGATCTGTCGACGGAATTCGCTTCGTCACGCACGCCGGATGGCGAGCGTTTGACAATCCTCAGTTCCATATCGCTGGCCGAGGCGCCACAATTCACGCAGGTTTTCCAGCAACGCAGCAATGCGGGCGACCAGACGACCGATGCCGCGCTTCCGGCGCAGGGCGAGCCACCCCGGTTTCCCGCCTATGACCCCCAAGCCGAGCAGGCGCGGGCATCCGCGATCCGCAGCCTCGTGTTCGAAGAAGGGTTGTCGCGACCAATCCGCTTCGACACGGGCAACATGGGTGACGTGATGGGAGTATTGCAGACCTGCACAAGCGATCTTGTCAGTAGCTGGGGCGTCGATGCCGAAAGGCACGCAAATCTCCAGCGAGGCGCTTTTCCCGAGCCCGGACCGATTATCGCCAACAACACCATTCCCTTCGACCAGTTCGCCAGATTGACCGGCAATTACAACCAGGTACGCGTGATGGTGAGCGAAGAAGGCGAACCCACGTCGTGCCACATCCACTTCCCGACCTTGGAAGAAGGAGTGAACCAACGAGTCTGCGAGCAGGTAATGGAAAACGCTGAATTCCAGCCCGCCCTTGATGCGGAGGGGCAACCGATCGCTTCATATTGGCTGGTCCCGGTCTTCGTCTTGCTTGGTCCCCCGGAAAGCTAGGCAAGGAACTAGAACAACTGCGTCAGCAGGTGGATCGTCAGGCCCACGAGCCCGCCGACCAGCGTGCCGTTGATGCGGATGAATTGCAGGTCGCGGCCCACCGCGCGTTCGATGCGCATGGTGATGGTTGTGGCATCCCAGCCCTTCACCGTGTTGGAGACGAGGCTGACGATCTGCTCGCCATAGCGCGTCACCACGCCCACCAGCGTGCGGCGAGCAAAGCGGTTGACCTGCACCTGCAGGGCGGGGTCTTCCTGCAAGGCCTTGCCCAGCTCCGCGAAGCTGTGACCCAGCTGCCCTTCCATGGCCTTGTCCGGGTTGCGCACGGTTTCGATCAGCGACAGGCGCATGCGCTCCCACACCCCCATCCACCAGTCGCCCACCGCCGGGTTGGCGAGCAGGTCGTTCTTCATCCGCTCCACCTTGGCGCGGGTTTCGGGATCGTGCTGCAGGTCCTGCGCCAGCTTGGCCAGGCCTTCCTCCACCTTGTGACGCACCGGGTGTTCGGGATCGACATGCATTTCCGCCAGCAGGCGATAAAGCCCGTCGAGCACCGAGTTCGCCAGCCGCGAATCCAGCCCGGTCCAGCGGATCACGGCGTTGGCGCGCTGTTGCACCATGTCGCGCACCATGTCCTCGTTGTCTTCCAGCGTCAGTCCGGTCCAGCGGATGAAGCCGTCGATCAGCGGGCGGTGGCGATTGTCGGCCATGGCAGTTTCCAGCACGCGGCCAAGCAGCGGGGAAACATCGAGCTTTTCCGCCTGCCGCGCGAGGCCCGCTTTCACTTGCAGGCCAAGCCGGTCGGGGTCGAGCGATTCGAGCAATTCGACGACCAGCTCCGCAGCCCCGGCCCGCAGGCGGCCCTCGGTAGTGTCACCGCGCTTGACCAGGAAATCGCCCGCCGCCCTGGCCACGTTCATCTCGCTCATCCGCCGGGCCACCACCACGGGGGTGAGGAAGTTCGAGCGCAGGAAGCCCGCCATGGTGTCAGCGATGCGATCCTTATTTTCAGGGATGATGGCGGTGTGCGGGATGGGCACGCCCAGCGGGTGGCGGAACAGGGCGGTCACCGCGAACCAGTCGGCCAGCCCGCCCACCATGGCCGCTTCGGCAAAGGCGTGGACATAGCCCCACGCGGGGTGAACCGAGAGCATGTTATGCGCCAGCAGGAAAACACCGGCCATCGCCACCAGCAGCAGCGTGGCGGTGATACGCATACTGCGCGCACGGTCAGGTGGCAGCAGGGGAGCGGCGCCCTGCATCACCGGGTTGCGCTTACTCGGCAGGCTCGGCCCCCGCCTTGGAGGGAATCTCGTCGCCCGGCTTGTAGGTCAGCAGGCGATCGCGCAGCCAGGGTCCGAGCTTCTTCTCCAGCCCGTCTGCCAGGCTGAAGCCGGCCGGCACGATCAGCAAGGTGAGCAGGGTGGACAGCAGCAGGCCGCCGATCACAACCGTGCCCATGGGCGCGCGCCAGGCGCTGTCGCCAGTCAGCGAAAGCGCGGTGGGCACCATCCCCGCCGTCATGGCGACAGTGGTCATCACGATCGGCTGGGCACGCTTGTGCCCGGCTTCGATAATGGCCGTGAGCTTGTCGGCACCGGCTTCCATTTCCTCGATCGCGAAGTCGATCAGCAGGATCGAGTTCTTGGCGACGATGCCCAGCAGCATCAGCATGCCGATGAACACCGGCAACGAGATGGGATCGGGCTGGCCGTTCTTGATGAAGCCCACCACCACCAGAGCGATGAAGCCGCCCAGCGGGGCCAGCAGCAGCGAGGTCATGTTGACCAGCGGCGAGACCAGTCGGCGATAGAGCAGCACCAGCACAGAGAAGACCAGCAGCAGGCCGACGATCACCGCAGTCACGAAATTGTCGATCAGGTCTGCCTGCCATTCGTCCGCACCTACCGGCTGGTTGGAAACACCGGTCGGCAGGTTTTCCATGATGGGCAGGCTGTTGATGGCATTGAGCACGTCGCCGCGGGCAAAACCGGGCGCCACGTCCACGCCCACGAAAACGCGCCGGTTCTGGTTGTAGCGCTCGATCGAGGTCGGGCCCATGCCCAGCGAAATGTCGGCCACACGGCTGAGCGGAACGGAGCCGCCGGTTGCCGTGGGCACCGGCAGGTTCTGGATGGTGGACAGGTTGCGGCGATCCCCTTCGGCCAGGCGCACGCGGATCGGGATCTGCCGGTCCGACAGCGAGAACTTGGCGGCGTTCTGGTCGATATCGCCCAGCGTGGCGATACGGATCGCCTGGCTGAGCGCGCTGGTGGTTACACCAAGGCTGGAGGCCAGGTCCTCGCGCGGGACGATAATGAGCTCGGGACGCTGCAGGTCGTAATCGATGCGCGGCGCCACGGCGCCTTCAACGGTTTCCATCTGCTGCACCAGCGTGCCCGCGGTTTCGAACAGCAGGTCGGGGTCGGAGCCGGAAAGCATGATCGAGATCGCCCGGCCCGTGCCGCCACCGCCGCCCTGGTTGTTCTGGAAGTTGACGCGGGCGTCGGGAATGTCCTGCAACACCGGTGTCATCTCGCGCTCGAAATCGAGGCTGGAACGCTCGCGATCGTCGCGCAGAACCAGGCTTATGCGGCCAGAGCCTTCGTTCACGATGCCCAGCGCCAGAGCCACTTCCTGCTCCTGGCTGAGGCGCTCGGAGATGCGGTCGATCACCGCCTCGGTCTGCTCCAGCGTGGTGCCGGGCACCATCGATACGCTGACGCGGCTGAAATCGCTGTCGTTGTCGGGGAAGAACTGCTGCGGCACGTTGGCGGCGATCACCACCGTCAGGATCAGCGAGACGACGCCTACCAGCATCATCCACACGCGGTGATCGAGGAAGCGCGCGGCCAGGTAGCGGGCGCGTGCCGTGTAAGGTGTCGAATAGCCGTTGAAAAGGCCAAGGATCAGCCCGATGATAAAGGTGGCCAGGCCACCGACGACATAGGCCGGCACGGCCATCCAGACGAAGGTGGAAAGCCCCGGCATGGTGAAGGTGGAAGGCGGCGCTTCGCCTGCCACTGCCGGATCGCTGGCCCAGAAGGCAGGCAGGATGACAAGCAGCAGGTAGCCGACCAGCAGCGATGCAACATGGAAATTCCAACGCGTGGGGGCGTGGCCGATCCGCTGGCGCATGGCGCGGAAGGCGCTGGTATCCAGCGTCCAGCGCAAGACCGACATGTAGCGGTCCATCAGCGGGCCTTCGCCGTGTGCGGCCTGCCCCTTCGCTTTCAGGAAATAGGCCGCCACCATTGGCGTGATCAGGCGCGCGACGGCAAGGCTCATCAGCACCGATGCCACCACGGTCAGGCCGAAGTTCTTGAAGAACTGGCCGGAAATGCCCGGCATCAGGCCCACCGGCAGGAACACCGCGACGATGCAGAAGGTGGTCGCCACCACCGGCAGGCCGATCTCGTCGGCCGCGTCGATAGATGCCTGGTAGGCGCTCTTGCCCATGCGCATGTGGCGCACGATGTTCTCGATCTCGACGATGGCATCGTCGACAAGCACACCGGCCACCAGACCGAGGGCGAGCAGCGACAGGGTGTTCAGCGAGAAGCCGAGCAGGTCCATGAACCAGAAGGTGGGGATGGCCGACAGCGGGATGGCCAGCGCGGCGATGATCGTCGCGCGCCAGTCACGCAGGAACAGGAACACCACCACCACGGCCAGCAGCGCACCTTCAACCAGCAGCGCCATCGAGCTTTCGTACTGGTCCTTGGTGTAGTCCACCTCGGTAAACAGGCGGGTGAAGGTGACGCCGGGGTTTTCTTCCTGCAGTTGCTGCAACACTTCCACGGCATCGTCATAGACGCGCACGTCGGATTCGCCGCGCGCGCGAGTGATGGAGAAGACCACCACCTGCTTGCCGTCGACCTTGGCCAGGGTGCGCACTTCGCCATAGGAATCGCGCACCTCGGCAATGTCGGCCAGCTTGATCGAACGCCCGCCGCCCAGCGAAATCTGCGTCTGCGACAGTTCGTAGGCATCCGCCGCATTGCCCAGCACGCGGACCGACTGGCGCGATCCGGCGATTTCCGCCTGGCCACCGGCCGCGTTCACGTTCAGCTGGCGCAGCGCGTTGTTCACCTGGCTGGCAGTAACGCCCAGAGATTGCATCCGGCCGGGGTCGAGGATCACCAGGATCTCGCGGTCGACGCCGCCGCTGCGGTTGACTTCGGCCAGCCCTTCCACGGTCAGCAGGCGCTTGGTCACGGTATCGTCGATGAACCAGCTGAGCTGTTCCAGCGTCATGTCGTCCGCGGTCACGCCGAACGAGACGATCGGCTGCGAACTGGTCTGCTGCTTGAACACGCGCGGCTCGAGGATGCCGTCAGGCAGCTCGCCGCGGATGTTGTCGATCTCGCTCTTCACCTCGTTTGTGGCTTCGGCAATGTCGGTGCCCAGCGCGAATTCGATCACCGTCTGCGAATTGCCTTCGGACGCGGTGGAGCGGATGTTCTCCACCCCGTCGAGCGTCTGCACCGCCGCCTCGACACGCTGGGTGATCTGGTTCTCGACCTCGGGCGGCGCGGCACCCGGCTGCGAGATGGAGATGATCACCACCGGGAATTCGATATCCGGCTGGTCCTGCACGTCCATGTCCTGAAACGCGAACAGGCCGGCCAGCATCAGGCCGATGAAGGCCAGGATGGGGACGATCGGGTTGCGGATCGACCAGGCAGAGATCTGGTTAAGGCTCATCTGTGCGGCCTACTGCGCCGTTTCGCCGGATGCCTGGGCGGCGCCTTCGCTGGCCGGGCGGACCTGTTCGCCCTCGCTCAGGAAGCCGCCGGCACGCAGCACCACGCGTTCGTCGCCGGTCAGGCCGGATTCGATGACGATGCCTTCGTCGCTGATCATGCCAAGCTGTACCGGACGGCGCACCACGGTGTTGCTGTCGTCGACGATATAGACATAGCTGCCGCGGTCATCCGACAAGATGGCGCTTTCGGGCAGGCGCGGCGCGACCACCGTCTCGCTCGCCAGTTCGATGCTGGCAAAGCCGCCGGGGCGCAGCGCGGGGTCATAGCCCAGCGCGCAGCGGGCGGTGCCCTGGCGGGGCTGCTCGTCGATCACCGGGCTTTTTTGCCATACGGTGCAATTGAACTGCTGGTCCGTCCCCACCGGAGTCACCACGCCGACGGCGCCGACCGAAACCGAATCCAGCTCGACTTCGCCGATCCGCGCGAGCAATTCCATCTCGCCGCCGCGGGCCAGGCTGAACAATACGCCGGAGCCGGGGCTGACGACCTGGCCGGGCTCGACATTGCGGGTGAGCACGAGGCCGGCCGCGGGGGCGACGATGTTGAGCTGGGCGTTGCGCGCGCGGCGTTCGGCCAGCTGCGCCTCGGCCACGTTGACGCGCGCCCTGGCGGCGTCGCGGGTGGCGGTCAAGCGATCGATATCGGCCTGGCTGATGAAGCCGCGCTCCACCAGCTGCAGCGCCCGGTCGAGGTTAGCCTGGGCCAGGTCGGCATCGGCCTGCGCCACCTCGATCTGCGCTTCCTGCGCGCTGAGCTGCTGGTTCTGCACAGAGCGATCGATCACTGCCAGCACCTGGCCGGCCTGCACCCAGTCACCCGGCTCGACCGGCACGGAAACCACGCGGCCGCCTTCGCCAACCACGCCAACGGGCATCTCGCGGCGCGCGGCCAGCGTGCCGGTGGCATTGATTGCGCCCTGCAGCGTGCCGGCGCCCGGGGAAACCACGGTTACAACGGGCAGGTTGCCGTCTTCGCTGGGAGCGAAGGGCACTTCCTCTTCCCCACCGGAAAGCAGCAGCGCCGCCAGCAGCGCGCCGCCCACGATGATGGCCAGCACGATCCACAGCTTCTTGCGGCGCTCGCGCGACTCGTCGGCGGCGTCATCGCCGTGCATTACAATGCCATCTTCTGTGTCAGTCGTATCGACTCGGGTTTCGTAATTCATCGGCATGATGCCTCTTTATGGGCGCGCGCAATTATTACCATAGCCGGCAATCCCGCGCGACCGGCCCCTTTGGCCGTGTCCGGGCGCCATAGCCGTTATATGGTGCACTGCGCAATGCGGCCTTCTGCCAAGACCCGATCGCCTCCGACAAAGCGCCTGCGCAGGGTGCGAAAAAGGGCAGAAAACCTAAGCTTTCCACCCTTTCGCGCAAATTGTATCATTTTGTCGTTTCAGGCGTTCAACGCACCCGGCCACGCTGGATGAGATTGACAATGCCCAAAAGGACGATGGCGCCAACGACCGCGACCACCAGGCCCATGATGGAAAATTCCTGCACGCTGGTGTTGATGCCAAGCAGCGGTCCGGCAATCCAGTTGCCGACGACGGACCCGACGCAGCCGACCACGATATTCCAGAAAATGCCCATCGAGGCATCGCGGTTCATCACCATGCTTGCCAGCCAACCGGCCACGCCGCCCACGATCAGTGCAACAATCCAACCCATCTCTATTCCTCCATCGTTTGTCCCTGTCGCAGGGCTACGACGAAAAGAACGCCCCCATCAAGGGGACGTTCCGACTTTCCAGATGGATGTGATGGATCGGGCGCCTTGCGGCAAGGCGCGCGTCAGTACTTCAGCTGGCGCTCGTAGAGATCGCGATAGTGCTGGATACGGGTGACACGCAGGCCCTGCATGCCCGACCGGTCGACTGCTCGCTGCCAGCCGGCAAATTCTTCCAGCGTCAGGTTATAGCGCTCCAGCACCTCGTCGATGGTCAGCAGGCCGCCGTTGACCGCAGCCACGACTTCGGCCTTGCGGCGCACGACCCAGCGCTTGGTCTTCGGCGAAGGCAGATCATCGATGGTAAGCGGCTCTCCCAGGGGGCCGATTACCTGCGCCGGACGGATTTTCTGGTTCTCGATCATGTATTTCCTCGGGTGGCCGGTGTGGCGCGGTCAGCGCGTAGCTCTTGTTCTGCCGCAGGCCATTTGCCATTGCCTAAATCATCAGGGTTAACATCGCGTTCGTCTTTGCCGGCGCGAAACGATTCGTGCTGCGAAGCCAGGTGGCGGGCAGAGCACGCATCGAAGCTCGCCAGCGTGCCGGCATCGCTTGCCGCCAGTTCGGCGCGCAGCTCGCGCGCGGCGGAAAGCCGCGCGACCAGATCGCCCCAGTGCAGCTCGCACAGACTATCCTCCGGCGTATCGCCGGTGGCAGAATTGCGCGAGTCGGGCGCCTGCAGGGGTTTGCCTTCGAACATGGTCCCGACTTTTAGCGGGGAAGCGTCAAGAACAGGTAAAGCCGCCCTTAACCGAAGATTGAGAGGTGCGCGCCGGGTTTTGCGCTTGGCGCCTGCTGGTGTATGCGCGCGCCATCATGTCCAGCATCGCTGACCTTCCGCTCTCGGTTAATGCCGAGGAGCTTTTCGACCTGCCCCGCCCCGCGGCGCAGTGCCGTATCGTCGTCGCCATGTCGGGCGGGGTGGATTCCTCGGTCGTGGCCGCGCTGGCAGCACGCAGCGGCGCGGAAGTGGTGGGCATCACCCTGCAGCTCTACGACTATGGCGCGGCGACGGGCCGCAAGGGTGCCTGCTGCGCGGGCGACGACATTCGCGACGCGCAGATGGTGGCCGACCGGCTGGGCATCGCGCACTACGTGTTCGACCATGAAAGTTCGTTTCGCGAAGAAGTGGTCGAGACTTTCGCCGACGAATACCTGGCCGGCCGCACGCCAATTCCCTGCATACGCTGCAACATGGGGCCCAAGTTCACCGACCTCTTGCGCATGGCAAAGGAACTGGGCGCCGATTGCCTCGCCACCGGCCACTACGTGCGCCGCGTGCCCGCCGATACGGGTGCGCAACTGTGGCGCGCGCTCGATCCGGCGCGCGACCAGTCCTATTTCCTCTACGCCACGACCGAGCAGCAGCTCGACTTCCTGCGCTTCCCGCTGGGCGGCCTGCCCAAGACCGAGGTGCGCGCAATTGCCGAAGAGTTCGGACTGCGCGTTGCCAACAAGCCCGACAGCCAGGATATCTGCTTCGTGCCCGATGGCGACTATGCCGAGATCGTGAAGAAGATGCGCCCCGAAGGCGGGCGCGCGGGCGAGATCGTGCATGCCGAAAGCGGCGAAGTGCTGGGCCAGCATCCCGGCATCATCCACTATACCGTGGGCCAGCGCCGCGGGCTGGAGATCGGCGGCCAGCCGGAACCGCTCTATGTCGTCGGGCTTGACCCTGAAAAGGCCGAAGTGCTGGTGGGGCCCAAGCGCATGCTGGCGGTGCAGGCCGCGCAGGTTATCGAAACCAATCGCATCGGCCCGCTGCCGGACGAGCCACTCACCGCCAAGGTGCGATCCATGGCCAGGCCCGTGCCGATCGCGCTGGAGGGCGAGCTGGGCGACGGAAAGACCGTCACAATCCGCTTTGCCACGCCCGAATACGGTGTTGCGCCGGGGCAGGCGGCAGTGATCTATGCCGGGGACCGGGTGGTCGGCGGGGGCTGGATCGAAGGCACCGAGAAGGCCTGACCGGGCTTCTTACCGGTCTGCCCAGCTCTCCAGCACGCAGCCATAGCCTTCGCGGTAAGTCGCCGTGGCGCTTTCCACCAGCGGTACGCTGGCGGTGACGCTTTGCTCGGCCTCGTCCTCGCTCAGCCAGATCGCTTCCATGCCCGGCATCAGGTCGTCATAACACTGGTCCAGCTCGCGCCCGCCGATGTAGCGGCAGGAACAGGCGCCCTTGGCCGCATAGCCCGTGCCGGCCTGCGTGAACCCGGCAATCGCCTCGCCATAGAACCACGTGACACCGCCGACCAGGATCACCATTGCAGCCAGCAGCTTGAGCCACGGGGTGCCGCGTTTGTTACCTGCCTGATTTGCGGTTGCCATTTGCCTGGTCCTGCCGGAAAGGGGGTGCGCCGATGACGCTTCGCAAGTTCCCTAGCCGCCTGCCTGCCCGCTCGCCAAGTGTCTTGGCGGCGCTGGCGCCGATTGCGCTGCCAGTTGCGCTTCTGGCCGCCTGCTCGCAGGACGGGCCGCCGCCCGAACCGCCGCTGCCCGCAGAGGCGCTGGAAGCAGTGGTGGAAGACCCCGGTGTCCCGCGAGAGCAGCTGGCCCGCGCCGTGGACGCGCTGTTCACGGCAGACGGCATCGGCGAAACCCGCGCGCTGCTGGTGCTGCACGGCGGAGAGGTGGTTGCCGAGCGCTACGGCGAAGGCTACGGGCCCGACATTCGCTTCACCGGCTGGTCGATGTCGAAAAGCGTCACCGGCGTGCTGCTGGGCATGATGGTGGCCGACGGTCGGCTGCGGCTGGACGATCCGGCTCCCGTTCCCAGCTGGCAGCGCCCCGGCGACCCGCGCAGCGCCATCACCCTGCGCCACCTGCTGCAGATGCGATCGGGCCTGCGCCACGACGAAGCCAGCGAGCCGCTGTACGAATCGGACGAAGTGCGCATGCTGTTCCTCGACGGGCGCGACGACATGGCCGGCTGGGCCGAGGCGCAATCGCTTGAGCACGACCCGGGTAGCACCTTCCAGTATTCCACGCCGACCACGGTGATCCTTGCCGATATCGCCACCAATACCATCGCGCCCGGCGCCGGCGCCGACGAACGCCAGGCGGCGATGGCGGAGTTCGTCGATGCGCGCCTGGCCGTGCCGCTGGGCATGACCTCGCTGGTGGGCGAGTACGACGCCAGCGGCACGCTGGTGGGCGCCAGCCATTTCTGGGCGACAGCGCGCGATTGGGCCCGGTTCGGCGAGTTCCTGCGCAACTACGGTTCCGTCGCGGGCGCGCAGATCGTGCCACGCGCCTGGATCGAGTTCATGCGCCGCCCCAGCCCCGCCTCGCCCGATTACGGCGCGCAGCTGTGGCTCAACCACCCGTCGGGCGAGGAGCGCGACAACCTGTTCGACGGTGCCATCAACGAGGATATCTTTGCCGCCATCGGCCACCTGGGCCAGTACATCGTCGTCGCGCCCGACCGCCGGCTGACCGTGGTGCGGCTGGGCCAGACCGAGGAATCCGAGCGCGACCTGCTGGTCGACATGCTGGAAGACGTGGTGGCGCTCTACCCGCCCAGGTAGATCCGCCCCTCCACCACCGTCACGCAGTCGCCCGCCAGCACCGCCCGGTCGCCCTCCAGGCGGCAAGTCGCATGGCCGCCGCGCTGCGAGGCCTGGAAGGCGGTAAAGCTCTCGCGCCCCAGCCGCTCGGTCCAGAACGGCGTCAGCACGGCATGGGCAGAGCCGGTGAAACTGTCTTCGTCCACGCCGCCGCCGGGCACGAAATTGCGGCTGATGATATCGGTCTCCTTGCCCGGCGCGGTGCAGATGAACTGCTGGTCGCCCAGCCTTGCCAAGCCGCGCAAGTCCGGCTCGAGCGCACGGATCGCGGCGGCATCCTCGAACACGAAGATGTTGTAGCCATCGGGGTTGCGCCACACCTCCAGCGGTTCTGCGCCCAGCAGCGCCACCGCTTCGGGGAACTCGGCCTTTTCGGTCGGGATCGCAGGCAGGGCCAGGTCGTAGCCCTCCTTCACGCGCCGCACTTCGAGAATGCCGGCCTTGCGGGTGGAAAAGGTCACGACATCGCGGCTGCCATCGCGTGCCAGCAGCACGTGCCCCGATGCCAGCGTGGCATGGCCGCACAGCGCCACTTCCACCGTCGGCGTGAACCAGCGCAAGGCATAGTCCGCTTGCGCCTCGGGCGTGGCGACCAGGAAGGCCGTTTCGGCAAACATGTTCTCCTCGGCCATGGCCACCATGGTGGCATCGCTGGGCCATTGGTCCACGATCACCACGGCGGCCTGGTTGCCGGAAAACGGCTTCGAAGCGAAGGCATCGACATGCCAGTAGGGGATGGAGTTCGTCATCGTGCGGGTCCTTCAGCATCGGGCCTTTCGGCAAGTTCGGGCAGCAGTTCCTCTGCCGCCACGCCTTCCTCGTCCACCAGCCCTTCGGGGTCGGGGTGGATCAGCACTTCCACGCCGGGAAACTCGTGCCCGATCCATTCCTCCAGCTCGTCCATCACCTCGTGCGCGCGCGCCACGGTCATCTGCGGGTCGACGGCGGCGTGGAACTGCACGAAATCGCGCGTCCCCGAGGTGCGCGTGCGCAGGTCGTGCACGCCGCGCAGCTGCGGGTGCCGCGCCAGCACGTCGAGGAATTCCTGCCGCTTTTCTTCCGGCCATTCCTTGTCCATCAGGTGGTCGATCGCCTCGCCCGCAGCGCGCCACGCGCCCCAGCCCAGCCACAGCGCGATGGCCAGGCCGAACAGCGGGTCTGCCCCGGCAACATGCAGGTAACGGTCAAGCACCAGCGCGGCGATCACGCCGAGGTTGAGCAGCAGGTCCGACTTGTAGTGCAGGTGATCGGTGGCAATCGCCACGCTGGTGGTGCGGGCGATGACATGGCGCTGCCACAGCAGCAGGCCAAAAGTCGCGGCGATGGCAATGGCCGAGACGACAATGCCCTCCTCCGCCGAAGCCACGCGGCCGCCGGCCAGCCACTGTTCGACGGCACGGATGGCAAGGCCAAAGGCAGACAGCGCAATCAGCACCACCTGGAACATGGCGGCCAGCGCTTCGGCCTTGCCATGGCCAAAGCGGTGGTCCTCGTCCGCCGGCTGGGCTGCGATGGAAACCCCGGCCAGCGTGGCGATCGAGGCGATCAGGTCCAGCGTGGTATCTGCAAGGCTGCCCAGCATGGCGGTGGAATCGCTTTGCCAAACCGCCCACAGCTTCATCCCCGCCAGCAACAGCGCCACGCTGATCGAGGCAATCGCCGCGCTGCGCGTCAGGCGCGCGCGTTCAAGGTCGGCAGGCGTCATGGATAGAGCAGCGTGCTGGTCCAGCCGCCTTTCCCATCGGGCACGAAGCGGCGCCGTTCGTGCAGGCGGTTGGGCCGGTCGAGCCAGAACTCCATCGCCGTGGGCGACAGGCGAAAGCCTGTCCAGTGCGGCGGGCGCGGCACTTCGCCGGCGTCCTGGTACTGCTGGCGGATTGCCTCCACCCGCGCTTCGTAAGTCGCGCGTTCGTCCAGCGGGCGCGACTGGTCGCTGGCGGCAGAGCCGACCTGGCTGACGAAGGGGCGCGAGTGGAAGTAGGCGTCGGCCTCTTGCCCGCTCACTTCGGCCAACGGTCCCTCGATGCGGATCTGGCGCCGCAGGCTTTTCCAGTGGAACAGCAACGCAGCCTGCGGGTTGGCCAGGATCTCGCCACCCTTGCGGCTGTGCGCATTGGTGTAGAACACGAAGCCGGACTCGTCCTTGCCCTTCAACAGCACCATGCGCACCGAAGGCACGCCTTCGGGCGTGGCCGTGGCCAGCGCCATGGCATTGGAATCGTTGGGCTCGCTTTCGCGCGCCTCGGCATACCAGGCGTCGAACAGGTCGAACGGATCGGTGACGGGAATGGCGTTGTCGCTCATGGGTTCAACCTAATGTGGAGCACTTGGAGCACTGTTCTAGACACAAAATCCCGCCCGTTGCGAGAGCCCTTGTCAGGCTGGATAAAGAAGCGGGCACAGACCATGCCGGGCACCTATCGCGGCGCGGCCGCGTAGGGAAGACCTGTCGGCCCCGCCACGGGCCATGCGGCCCGGGAATACGCCTTGCTTGGCCGAAAGCTGAAATCGGTTCACATTGGCACCGTTACCGGGCAGGACTGCGCTCTCTTGCCGAATCCCTCCGCATTACCTAGCTAACACACCATGGCCGATCCCTATTCCACCCTCGGTGTAAGCCGTTCCGCCAGCGAAAAGGACATCAAGTCCGCCTATCGCAAGCTGGCCAAGGAACTGCACCCGGACCGCAACAAGGACAATCCCGAAGCGGCAGACCGTTTCGGCAAGGTCACGCAGGCCTACGACCTGCTGTCCGACAAGGACAAGCGGGCCCAGTTCGACCGCGGCGAGATCGACGCCGAAGGCAACCCCACCAACCCGTTCGGCCAGGGCGGCTTCGGGGGTGGCGGCTTCGGCGGCGCGCGACCGGGACGCGATTACCAGGGTTTCGGCGGTGCCGAGGACCTGGACCTGGGCGACCTGTTCGAAGGGCTGTTCGGTCGCGGAAACGGGCGCAGCGGGCGCGCGGCGGGCATGGGCGGAATGGGCGGCCAGCAGGGCTTTCGCCGTCCACCGCCCCCGCCGCCGCAGAAGGGTGCGGATATCCGCTACAAGCTGGCTGTGCCGTTCGTGGATGCCGCGACCCGCGCCAAGCAGCGCATCACGCTGGCCGATGGCAAGACCATCGACCTGTCGCTGCCCGAAGGCGTGGAAGATGGCACCACCATGCGCCTGAAGGGCAAGGGCCAGAAGGGCCCCGGCGGCAATGGCGACGGTATCGTGGTGATCGACATCCAGCCACACCCGTTCTTCTACCGCGAAGGCGACGACGTTCGCGTGGAACTGCCGATCACGCTGGACGAGGCGGTGAACGGGGCCAAGGTGAAGGTGCCCACGGTGGATGGCCCGGTCATGCTCAGCATCGGCGCAGGGTCCAGCTCGGGCAAGGTGCTGCGGATGAAGGGCAAGGGCTTCAGCAAGAAGGGCGGTGCCCGCGGCGACCAGCTGGTGACGCTGGAAATCCAGTTGCCCGAAGACGTTTCGGACCTTGCTGCCAAGCTGGAAGGCTGGAGCGACGAGGGCAACCCGCGCGAGCACATGGGGCTGTGATTCCGCCTGCCTGCACGACAGGCGCTCGACAGCACCGAACGCGGTGCTAGAACCTGAAAGCGATGGAGCAATCCACTCGCCAGAACGGCACGACCGAAAAGCCGCAGCCTGCGGAGTATACGCCCGAAGCACGGCGCCGGACGGTGCAGGCGGGCGGCCATAGCAAGACCTTTCATAGCCGTTTCGGCCCGGGGAGTCGCTTTTTCGAAGTGATTCGCCGGGTGGCGGTGGGCTGCTTCAACGACGGCACGATCCATGCCGGCAACCTTGCCTACATGTCGTTGCTGGCGATCTTCCCCTTCTTCATCACCGTCGCCGCGATCCTTTCCGCCATCGGTGACGGCAGCGAACGCACGGCCACGATCAGCGCCATCGTCTCAACCCTGCCACCCACGGCCGCCAACCTGATCGAACCGGTGGCGCGCAACGTAATCGATGCGCGCACCGGCTGGCTGTTGTGGGCAGGTGCGGCTGTCGGCCTGTGGACCGCGGGCAGCCTGGTGGAAACCATCCGCGACATCCTGCGCCGGGCCTATGGCACTCGCGCGACCAAGGCCTATTGGCGATATCGCGTCGGCTCGATCGGGGTCATCATCGGCGCCGTACTGCTGCTGATCGTTTCGCTGGTGGCACAAGTGACGATTGCTGCCGCGCAGAACGTGATTATCGAGAATTTCCCGGACCTTGGCCATGCGCTGGAAGAACTGACGCTGTCGCGCGCCGTCACCGCGCTTGGCCTGTTCGGATCGATCTGGATCCTGTTCGTGGTGCTGACGCCCACCGAATATCGCGCGCGGCGCTATCACAAGTGGCCCGGTGCGCTGCTGGTCACCTTGTGGTGGATTGGCGTTGCCGAAGCCTTCCCGCCGATCCTGCGCAGCCTTTTTGCCTATAACCTTACCTACGGTTCGCTGGCGGGCGTGATGATCACGCTTTTCTTTTTCTGGCTGGTGGGCTTAGGGATAGTTGCAGGTGCCGAACTGAATGCGGCCCTGGCCGAAACTCCTGAGGAGGAACAGGATCGGCTGGAACAGGGTGAAGGCAGGAAGGCAGGCACGGCGGACGAAATGGAGGAAAGTGTCCGATGACTGGATTGATGGCAGGCAAGAAGGGCCTGATAATGGGCCTGGCGAACGACAAGTCGCTGGCCTGGGGCATCGCGAAGAAGCTGCACGAACAGGGCGCGGACATGGCCTTTTCCTACCAGGGAGAGGCGCTGAAAAAGCGCGTCGGCCCGCTGGCAGAGCAGGTAGGCAGCGACTTCCTCATCGAATGCGACGTTTCCGACATGGGCGCGATGGATGCAGCCTTCGCCGAGATCGAGGCGAAATGGGGAAAGCTGGATTTCCTCGTCCACGCCATCGGCTTTTCGGACAAGAGCGAGCTGCGCGGCAAATATGTCGATACCAGCCTCGACAACTTCCTGATGACGATGAACATTTCCGCCTATTCGCTGGTCGCCGCCGCCAAGCGGGCCGCGCCGCTGATGAAGGACGGCGGTTCGATCGTCACGCTAACCTACTACGGCGCCGAAAAGGTGGTGCCGCACTACAACGTGATGGGCGTGGCCAAGGCCGCGCTGGAAACCAGCGTGCAGTACCTCGCCAACGACCTGGGTCCGGACAATATCCGCGTCAACGCCATCAGCGCCGGGCCGATCAAGACGTTGGCCGCCAGCGGCATCGGCGATTTCCGCTACATCCTGAAGTGGAACGAATACAATGCGCCGCTGCGCCGCAATGTCACCATCGAGGACGTGGGCGGCGCGGGGCTGTATTTCTGCTCCGACCTGTCATCCGGCGTGACGGGAGAGACGCATCATGTCGATGCGGGCTACCACGTCGTGGGCATGAAGCAGGAAGACGCGCCGGATATCACGCTGAGCTAGGCAGGATCAGCTGTCCGGAATGGTGTCGGGATCGACGACTTCGGGCAGCGCCTCTTCCTCTTCACCGGGCAGCGGCTGCCCCTGGGCTTCGCGGCGGCGTTGCAGTTCGGCCTCTTCCAGTTCCTCCACACGCGCCTGCGTGGCCGCGGCTTCGGCGTCGATTGCGGCGAGGCGCTCGGCACGTTCCTCGGCGATCAGCTCGGCAAAGCGCACGTCGCTGGAGCTGGCACGTTCGGCATAGGCCTGTTCGATCATCTGCATGGTGCAGCCAAGATCGCCCCCGGCGCCCACCGGCGTGCAGCTCAGGGGGCCGAAGTCGCCGACAGCTTCCAGCGCCAGCGCGCGCTGGGTCCAGCTTTCGTTTTCGGGCGAAGTGCTGGTGCGCAGGTTGGGCGGAATGCGATAGCGCTCGCTCTCGTCCAGCCGGGCGCAGACCGTGATCGTGTCCCCGGTGCTTTCCGGGCACTCGTCGTCACCGAAGATGATGACCTGGTTCACGCGGTCTCCACCCTGGTCCTGCGCGGCGGCAGGAGTGGCGGCCGCGCCCATGGCGATGGCGGCGGTGGCAGTCAGGGCAAGCAAGCGAATCATGGTCGATCCTTAGGTTGGCGTTCCGGTGCATCTGGCACCATAGCGGTTGAACGCATGATGAAATTGGGCGGCGTCAAATCTTTTCCGAAATGCGGATAGCCGCGCGGCAGCCCAGCCGGATGGCGGCGGACAGCAGCGGATAGGCGGGCGCCCGTTCGGCCCCGGCTTCCAGCGCGGCATCGCGATGCTCGCGCTCGTCCTCGCGGAAACGGTGGATCATGTCGGCCAGTTCCGGATCGTCGCCGTCGGCTTCCAGCTCTTCCAGCTGGCGCGAATAGTGTTCGTCGATCTCGGTCTCGATGGCAGCGGTGCAGGCCATGGCGGCTTCCGGCCCCAGCAGCGCGGTGCCCGCCCCCAGCGCATAACCGGCCACGTTCCAGAACGGATGAAGGGCAGTAGGCCGCACGCCGCGCCTAGCCATCAGCGCATCGAATTCGGCGCGGTGGCCTTTCTCCTGCTCGGCCATGCCGCGAATTTCCGCGGAGTGCGGACCGCGCTCGCCCATCACCGCCAGCTGGCCGGCATAGATGCGCGTGGCGCCGAATTCGCCCGCTTGGTCGACGCGAATCATTTCGGAGCGGTCCTTGCGGGCTGTGTCGGTCATGCAGTCCTATCTCCAGTCGGCTTGTCTCGGGCCAGCAACAGTAACCATATGGCGACGGCGCTGCCGATGGAAAGCATCGCGTTGAATCCGGCCAGCGAAATTCCCATCAGCGTCCACGCCGGTTCGTCGCAGCGTACGAATTCCAGCGAGAAGGGATCGCTGGCGGTGCAGCCAAGCGGGCTTTCCCACCAGCGGTATTCCACGCCGGCGTGGAACACCCCGATTGCGCCCGACACCGCCACGGCCAGCGCGGCCAGGGCGATCCACGCCCTCTTCGGCGGAGCAACGTAGGAAACAATCGCCAGCGCCACGGCGACGAAATGCGGATAGCGCTGCCACCAGCACATCTCGCAGGGGAACAGGCCGAAACCGTATTCGGAAATATAGGCCCCGGCGAGCAGAAGCGCCGGCACGGCAAGCGCCAGGCGCTGAGCGTGCCGGTCGGATGTGGAAAGCGCGTTACTCATAGGCCGCCTTATCGGGCCGCGATCACCGGACCGCAAGCCCGCTCAAGCCGAGATCGTCAATCCCGCAGGGCGACGTTCACACCCGCCGTGCGGCGCAGGGTGCGCACCGCGTAATCGAGCTGGAAGTCGTCGATACCCTGCTCTTCCAGGTCGGCGGCAGTGAGCTGGAAGCGCGGGTCGTCAAGCCGGTCACGCTCGAGGTTCTCGTCTTCCACGCCGATTTCACCCACAAGGTGGCCGCGCAGGTCGCTTTCGCGCAGGGCCAGGCGCTGGCGGCGTTCGGCATCGGGATCGGACAGCTGCGGCACGCGGATATCGGGTTCGATCCCGCCTTCCTGCACGCTGCGGCCCGACGGGGTGTAATAGCGCGCAGTGGTCAGCTTCAGCGCGGCATCGCGGCCCAGCGGCAGCAGCGTCTGCACGCTGCCCTTGCCAAAGCTGCGCTCACCCATCACCAGCGCGCGGCGATGATCCTGCAGCGCACCGGCCACGATTTCGCTGGCCGAAGCAGAGCCTTCATCGATCAGCACGATGATCGGCAGGCCCGCCGCCGCATCGCCGCGATAGACGGTTTCGGCATCGTAGTAGATCGTCTCGCGCCGCGAACGCCCGCGCTGCGACACGATCTGCCCTTCGGACAGGAACAGGTCGGAAAGCGCCACCGCCTCGTCCAGCGAGCCGCCGGGATTGCGGCGCAGGTCGAGCACCAGGCCCGCAAGGCGACCGGTCGCCTGTTCCTGCAGTTCGCGCAGGCCCGTGCGCACGTCGGCACCCACGTCGGCAGAGAATTCGTTGACGCTGATGTGGCCGACATTGCCGTCCAGCAGTTCCCAGGTCACCGGCTCCAGTTCGATCACGCCGCGCGTCACCACCACGTCGAAGCTGTCCTCGCGACCGGGGCGGAACACCGTCACTTCGATGTCGGTGCCCGCAGGCCCGCGCATCTGCGCCACGGCATCGTTCAGTTCCATCCCGTAGATCAGGTCGCCGTTGATATGGGTGATATAGTCGCCCGCCTTCAGGCCGGCCGCTTCGGCAGGGCTGCCGCGGAAGGGCGAGATCACCTTCACCGCGCCGTCTTCCATCTGCACGGAAATGCCCAGGCCCTGGTAATTGCCGTCGATCATCGTGGTCAGCCGCTCCAGCGCGGTGCCATCGAGATAGGCGGAGTGCGGATCGAGCGAGGCCAGCATGCCGTCAATCGCGCCGCGAATCAGCACCTCGTCGTCCACCGGTTCGACATAGCTGGCCTTGATCCGCTGGTAAGTGGCGAACAGGCGCGCGAATTCCGGCGATGCACGCCCTTCGACCTGCGCGATGGCGGCAGTGGTGGCGGGCACAAGCGCAACAGCCGTGCACAGGGCTGCGGCGCGAATGGCGGGTGCAAATTTCATACGTATCGTCCTCGGCAAGGAGGGAGTCCCAGCTGCCTGTTTATCGCATGGCGGTGCTTAACGCCAGATGAGGAGGACTTGCCGCCTCACAAGGGGACAATCACCCGACGAACTCCAGCGGATTCACTGCTTCACCGCCGCGACGCAGTTCGACCGAGACGCTGGGATCGGTCGGGCCGGCAGCGCCTAGCGGCGAACCGCTGACGACTTCCTCGCCCACATCGACATCGCTGCGCGCCAGGCCGGTGACAAGGCTGGTCCAGCCGCCGCCGTGTTCGATGATTACAATATTGCCATAGCCGCGATAAGGCCCGGCAAAGGCCACGCGGCCTGCCGCAGGGGCGACGACCTGTGCCCCGCCGATGGGAGCCAGGGTCAGCCCCTGGCTGAGGCCCGAGGCCTGCGGCGCGCCGAAGCCTGTCAGCGTGCGACCGGCGACGGGCAGGATGTAGGGCGATGGCGCATCCGCCTCTGCCAGCGTGGCGGCGGGTGTGGGTGCACTGGCGACTTGCGCTTGCTCCGGCCGGTCAGGTCGCAAGCGCGGTCCCGGCAAGGCGGCCAGACGGCTGCGCAACTCCGCCGCGCGGTCGAGTTCGTCGACCAGCCCGTCAAGGTCGCGCACTTCCTCTGCCAGGGCGAGCGCACGCTCTGCCTCGCGGCTGGCAGAGCCACCGGCGGCGCGTGCCGCCAGGCGCTGGCGGGTTTCGATCTCGGCCAGTTCCTCGCGCCGCTGGGCCAGCGCCATTTCCTCTGCTTCGAGTACTTGCGTCGCCGCCAGCGCTTCGCGGCGCAGTTCGCGCGCGCGTTCGATCCGGTTGCGCAGCTCTGCCGTGCCGGCGCGCACCTGCGGCACGGTGTCGTGCAGCATGGCGCGCAGGTAGACCACGTCCTTTACCGATCCCGGCTGCAGGATCGACAGCGCCAGCGGGCGACGGGAGAATTGCTGCAAAGCAGCCGTCAGCCGTACCACCGGCTGCTGCTCGCGCCCCAGCTGTTCGCGCAAGTCTGCCTGTTCGCGGTCGACCATGGCGATGCGCGCGCGGGCGGCGGCGATGCCGGCCTCGGCTTGCTGGACGCGCGCGGCCAGCGCGGCGGCCTCACTGGCGGCGCGTTCGGCTGCATCCTGCGCCGCCTGCGCCTCTTCCTCGAACCGCTGGCTGCGCGCTTCGGCATTCTCGCGCTCTGCCAGCGCTTCGGCGAGGGCTGCGCGCATTTCCTGCGGATCGTCGGTCACCGGCGCGCGCTGGGCGAATGCTGCCGCGGCGCAGAAGGCGAAGGAGCCGAACAGGAGGAGGGCGCGATGCATCGTCGCTATCCTGCCCGATGATAGGGATGGCCGGCAAGGATGGCGGTGGCGCGGAACAGCTGCTCTGCCAGCATGGCGCGGGCCAGGAGGTGCGGCCAGGTGGCCTTGCCGAAGGAAATCAGCAGGTCCGCCGCCTCGCGTTCGGCTTGCGTGTGCCCGTCAGCCGCGCCGATCACGAAGCGACACTCGCGCATGCCATCGTCACGCCAGCGCTCGAGGATCTTGGCGAAGTCTTCGGAGCCAAGGTTCCTGCCGCGCTCATCCAGCAGCACGGTCTTGCAGGGAGTCTGCGGTTCGGGAATGCGCCCGCCGGTTTCGGGCAGTTCGGTCACCTTCAGCGGCCACTGGATGCGCCTGGCATAGCGCTCGACCAGCTCTTGCTCCGGCGAGCGGGCGATCTTGCCGCGAGCGATGATGTGTAAGAGCATGAAGAGCACCCTATCGGCCCGCGACTAGCGGACCGCAAGGCCGAATGGCCGCCCCCTTTCGGCTGCCTGCCAAGGCAGGCGCTCAGGATAAGCTGCGCGGGCGCAGCTTGCCCGCGCGTCCAGCAAGGACGAACGCGCGCAAGGCGCGTTCGAAAAGCAAATCAGGCCGATCCGACCGCGCTGGCCTTCGTCCCGTCCTCGCCAAAGCCCCACATCCGTTCCAGGTTGTAGAAGCTGCGCACTTCGGGGCGGAACAGGTGGACGACGACGTCGCCGGCATCGATCAGCACCCAGTCGGCAGCCGGAAGGCCTTCGATGCGCGGGCTCGGCTCGCCCGCCTGCTTCAGCTTTTCGGCCAGCTTGTTCGCCATGGCGGCGACCTGCCTGGTCGAGCGGCCCGAAGCGACGACCATGTGATCGGCGATCGAGCTTTTGCCTTCGAGCGGGATGGTGACGATTTCCTGCGCCTGATCGTCATCGAGCTGTTCGAGGACGAGGGCAAGCAGGGAGCCGGGTTCGGCGTTATGGGTGGTATCGAGATCAGGCATGGAGATGATGGTTGCTGTTGCGGTGCTGTTGCCGTGCTCGGCGGAACGCGGCTGCGTTCCAGAATGGGCATTGGTCATCGCGAAAGGTCATGCTCCGTATATGGGGTGATGGACGAAAGCGTAAAGGAGCAGGCGCCTCACGCGTCCACCCCCTTTGTGCCGTCATGTATGAGGGAATGCGTCACTTCATCCCTTGGGGCAGGACCGGCCATGCCGTCTGCCCAGTGAGGATCCGCCCGGCGTATCTGTGTGGCCGAACGCGGATCGGGATCGAAACGCAGCTCTATCAGCGCTGGTGCGCTCCATTCGCCCCGGTTGCGTAATCCGGCGGCGGACAACCGGTAGTCGCGCAGCCAGGCCATTGCGGGGCTCGCAATAGCCTTGTCCTCATACCCCGGACGGGCGATCACGGCAATGGGCATTTCCCGGGCGATCTGCCGCCAGTTCTTCCAGCGGTGGAATTGCGCCAGGTTGTCGCTGCCCATCAGCCAGACGAACCGCCTGTGCGGATAGCGGCGCTTCAGGGCACGCAGGGTATCGACCGTGTAGCGCGTGCCCAGCTCGCGCTCGATTGCCGTCACCCGGATCGGGGCACGGCGGCTCATCGCCATGGCCGAGCGCACGCGGGCAGGCAGCGCGGCCATGCCCGCCTTCGGTTTCAACGGGTTGCCGGGCGATACCATCCACCACACCTCGTCCAGCCCCAGCGCGGCCTTGGCGAACAGGGTGATGCGACGATGGCCCGCATGGGCGGGGTTGAAACTGCCACCCAGCAGGCCGGTAAGCGGTCCGCGCATCAGTCGGCGGGTCGCCGTTCGGACACGCGGAAGCCGTGGCGATGGTTCTGCGCCTCGATCGCCCAGCTCGGATACTCGTGCTCGAGTTCGCCGATGGCGTTCAGTTCGGCAAGCTCGTGCGAGGAAAGCTCGACATCGGTGGCTGCAAGGTTTTGTGCCAATTGCTCCTTGCGCTTGGCGCCCACGATAACCGATGCGGTTACAGGTTGGTGCAGCAGCCAGGCCAGTGCAATGGCCGGCACGGTGACGCCGCGCTGTTCGGCCATCGGGCGCATCGCCTGCACCGCCTTGGCAGCCAAATCCTTGTCTGCCCTGGGGAAATCAAGCTTCGCCCGGCGCCCCTCGCCGCTGACGTCGCCCTCTGCCCCGAAATCATACTTGCCCGACAGCAGGCCGCCCAGCAGCGGGCTCCACACCATCAGGCCCAGTCCTTCGGACAGCATCATCGGCACCAGTTCGCGCTCCAGCTCGCGCGCGGTCACGGCATAGAGCGCCTGGTTGGATACGAACCTGTCCCACCCGCGCTTCTCGGCAATGCCCAGCGCCTTGGCAATCTGCCACGCCGCCCAGTTGGACACGCCGATGTAGCGCGCCCGGCCGGAACGCACGATGTCCTCCAGCGCACGCAGGCCTTCCTCCATCGGCGTGTTCGGATCCCAGCCATGGATCTGGTAAAGATCGACGTGATCGAGCTGCAAGCGCGCCAGGCTGGCATCGATCTCGTTGAGGAGGTGGTATCGCGAGTAGCCGGCATCGTTCGGCCTTTCGCCCATCGGCCCCATGCCCTTGGTAGCAACAACCACCTGGTCGCGCGCCACGCCCAGATCGCGCAGCGCCTGGCCGAGATATTCCTCGCTCTGGCCCGCCGAATAGACGTTGGCGGTGTCGATGAAGTTCACCCCCGCATCCAGCGCCTGTTGCACCAGCGCGGTGGAACCGGCCTGGTCCAGGTCGTGCTGAAAAAAGGCAGAAGGCGCCGTACCGAAAGTCATCGTACCAAGGCACAGTTCGGAGACGACAAGCCCCGAGTTGCCCAATCGGTTATAGCGCATTTCGGCCCCTCTTCCGCTTGCGTTGGCTGGCTAGGGTCGGGCCTGTCCCGATCCCAGCACCTGCCACTTGTACGTTGTCAGCCCTTCCAGCGCCACCGGGCCACGCGCGTGCAGGCGCCCCGTGGCAATGCCGATCTCCGCACCCAGCCCGAATTCGCCGCCGTCGGCGAACTGGGTGGAGGCGTTGTGCATCACGATGGCGCTGTCGACTTCGTTCAGGAAACGCTGCGCGGCCTCTTCGTTGTCGGTGATGATCGCTTCGGTATGGCCGGAGGAATGGGCAGCGATGTGCTCCATCGCGGCGTCGATATCGTCGACCACGGCGACCGACAGGATGGCATCGAGATACTCGGTATCCCAGTCCTCCGCCGTGGCGGGCTTCACGCGCGGGTCGAGCTTTTGCGCCCGCTCGTCGCCGCGCAGTTCGCAGCCGGCATCGGCAATGGCGGCCAATACTTCCGCACCCTTGGGGAAGTTGGCGTCGATCAGCAGCGTTTCCATCGCCCCGCAGATGCCGGTGCGGCGCATCTTCGCGTTGACCGCGATGGCGCGCGCCATGGCGGGATCGGCATCGGCGTGGATATAGGTGTGGCAAATACCGTCGAGGTGGGCCAGCACGGGCACGCGGGCATCCTGCTGGACGCGGGCGACCAGCCCCTTGCCCCCGCGCGGCACGATCATGTCCACCAGACCGGCCGCCTTCAGCATGGCGCCCACGGCTTCGCGGTCCTGCGTGGGCATCAGCTGGATCGCGTCGGCAGGCAGGCCCGCTTCGGCCAGGCCCTTCACGAAGGCGGCATGCAGCGCACGGTTGGAATGGATCGCTTCGCTGCCACCGCGCAGCAGCGCGGCATTGCCCGAACGCAGGCACAGCGCGGCCGCGTCTGCGGTCACGTTGGGGCGGCTTTCGTAGATGATCCCGATCAGGCCGATGGGAATGCGACGCCGCACCAGGCCGAAGTTCGAAGGCGAAGTGCTCTCGTCGATGATCTCGCCCACCGGATCGGGCAGGCTGGCGACGTTCTCGATGGCGCTGGCGATGGCATCCAGCCGGTCTTCGTCCAGCTTCAGCCGGTCGAGCATGGCGCCGGTCAGGCCACGCTCCTCGCCTGCTGCCATGTCCCTGGCATTGGCTTCGAGGATGGCGGGCGCATCGGCGCGGATGGCCTTGGCCGCGGCGCGCAGTCCCGCAGCCTTTTCCTCGTCGCTGGCGCGCGCCAGCTTGCGCTGTGCCGCGCGCCCCTTGCGGGCAAGGTCTGCGATAAGGGTGGAATAGTCGGTCTTGGTGTCTGTGTCTGTTTGCATGAAAGCGCCTCTACCATCCTGCCGGGGGCCTGTCAGGGGGCGAATCATACCCCCCGAATATGGGGTATCGACATGCACGAGACGCAGTTTAGTTCCCGCATTTGTGCAAAGTTTTCTCGCCGATGAACGATTCATCGTGCGACGGGTTCGACTCGCCCCAAAGGTTAACGGCGGCCCTCGACCTGCCGCGTGCCTCCGCTATCGCTGCTGCAACATAAATTTAAGCGAACTGACGGGGTCGTCTTGGAACAACAATCGACAGGTGGAATACTGGACCGCCTGCGCACCTGGTTTCCGGAGCGTGAGTTTTTCATGCGCTCGCAAGGGCAGGTACGTTTCATCACCATAACCACGCGGATGCAGATGGTTGCGGCGGGCACTGTTGCCGCCATCACGCTGGGCTGGGCGGTTTCCATGGGCGTGATGGGCATCAGCCAGTGGCAGGCCAGCGCAGAGCGCGCCTCGCTGCTGGAGCGTGAGGCCCAGGTCGCCACCGCCGAAGACCGCTTCGACCAGTATTCCGAAAACCTCGCCTCCACCGTCGCCGACCTCGAAGCGCGGCAGGACCTGCTCGACGGCATCGTGGATATGCTTCCCGAAGACGTGATGAGCGAGGCCGGGCACACGGTCACCGATTCCGCCGCCGAAAGCGAAGAACTGATCAGCATGATTCGCGAAGTCTTCCCCGAAGCGGAAGGCCTTGCCCGGATGGAAGCGCGCCAGCTGGCCTTCGCCGAACGGCTGACGCTCTATGCCGATCGCCGCGCCGAACGCGCCGAACAGGCGATCCGCCAGCTGGGGCTCGATCCGCGCGCGGTGATGGCATCGAACGAACAGGCCATGGGTGGTCCGCTGGAAAGCCTCGCCTCGGAAGGTGACGGCTCGCTGGATCCGCGTTTCGAGCGCCTCGGCCTGAGCCTTGCCCGGATGAGCGCGCTGGAGCGTGGGCTCGACCAGATCCCGCAGGTGATGCCAGCAGACCTGAACTCGATCTCCTCGGGCTTCGGTTATCGTCGGGACCCGTTCAGCGGCGGCGCCGCCATGCACCGCGGCCTCGATTTCCGCGCACCCTATGGTTCGCCGATCCACGCTGCCGCCGATGGCCGCGTCTCCTACGTCGGCTGGAAATCCGGCTATGGCAAGGTGGTGGAAATCGACCATGGCGCCGGCCTCGTCACCCGTTATGCCCACATGTCGCGCTGGAACGCGCAAGTCGGCGCAGATGTTTCCGCCGGCGACGTAATTGGCGCCATCGGCAGCACCGGTCGTTCCACCGGCCCGCACCTGCACTTCGAAGTGCGCATCAACAACCAAGCGGTGAACCCGCGCCCGTTCCTGGAGACAGCCCCCCATGTTCTCGAGCAAGTCAGAGCGGAATTCGCCCCGGGTAGCGGCGAGTCCGGCAGTGAAATCGATGGCTAGTCCCGGCGGTACCTTTTCCGTGATCGGCCCCGATGTCACCATTCGCGGCGATATCGAGGCATCGGTCGACCTGCACGTGGATGGCAAGGTGATCGGCAATATCGAATGCGCCAGCCTGGTGCAGGGCGAAAGCAGCCGCGTCGAAGGCGAGATCAAGGCCGAAAGCGCGCGCCTTTCGGGCGAAGTACAGGGCACTATCGAAGTGCGTAACCTGGTGGTGCTGAAGACAGCGCAGATCGACGGCGATGTCAGCTACGACACTTTGACGATCGAACAGGGTGCCTCTGTCGACGGGCGATTCGCACCGCTGCGCGCCAAGGCCACGCAGGCCGCCAAGCCTGCCGCCGACAAGAGCGACGAAGACGGTCAGCGCGGGCTCTCGCTCGCGGGCTGATACCAGCTTAGATGTTGGAGGGGATGGGGCGGTCCGTGTGGCCGCCCCACGTCGTTTGGGCGCTTGCTTGAAGCTCGGCCGGACCGGACTGTTACTGTTCCGCTTCGCCCTTCTCTTCGGCAGCGCGCTTGGCTTCCAGCCAGGCTTCGGCTTCGGCTTCCTGCGCGGCTTCGGCAGCGGCCTTTGCCGCTTCCTCGCGCTCGCGGCGCAGCTGCGCGATCAGTTCCTGCTTGTCGTCACGCGGCGCGGCAGGCGCTTCGACTGCCTCTTCGCCTTCGGTGGCGGGTTCTGCAGCGGCGGCGCGCTTGGCCGCCTTGGCCACGGCCGCATCCAGTTCGCGCTGCGAGCACAGGCCCAGGGTCACCGGATCCTTGGGCTGGATGTTCGCGATGTTCCAGTGACTGCGCTCGCGAATGGCGTTGATCGTGTTCCGGGTGGTGCCGATCAGGCGACCGATCTGCGCGTCGGAGATTTCCGGGTGGTTGCGCAGGATCCAGGCGATGCCGTCGGGCTTGTCCTGGCGCTTGGACACCGGCGTGTAGCGCGGGCCCTTGGTGCGGCTCACGTCGACCGGGGCCTTCTGCATCACCAGCTTGTAGTTCGGGTCGGCCTGGCCGCGCTCGATCTCCTCGTGCGTCAGCTCGCCCGAGTGCACCGGATCGCGGCCGGTGTACTTGGCGCTGGCGAGATCGTCCGCCATCGCCTGCACTTCGAGGATGTGCAGGCCGCAGAAATCGGCGATCTGGGTGAAGCTGAGCGCAGTGTTGTCCACCAGCCAGCTGGCAGTGGCGTGAGGCATCAGGGGCTTGGCTTGGTCAGCCACGGCGTTTCTCCAATCGGAAATAAAAGGGCCGCCCCTCACGGGACGGCCTTGGTTGCCCATCATGTAGAGCCTTTGCGCGCTCTGGGCAAGCTTTAGCCGATTCCGCCGCTCAGGCCGGCGCGTGCGACAGGCCCGGCTGCTGCGCCCGCCGCGCTATCTGCGCAAGGCCGCCAAGGAACTGGTCCGCACTGGCTTCCCAGGTGAAGGCGCGGCCGATCCGGTGGCAGGCATCGCGGTCGAGCTGCAGCGCACCGGCAATCGCGTGCTCCAGCCGATCCGCCATGACACCGCTTTCGGCTTGCAGCACGTCGAGCGGGCCAGGGACCGGGTAGGCCGCCACCGGCGTGCCGCAGGCCAGCGCCTCTATCATCACCAGACCGAAGGTGTCGGTTGTGCTGGGAAAGACGAACACGTCAGCCCCGGCATAGCAGGCCGCCAGCGCATCGCCGGTGCGCCTGCCCAGGAAATGGGCGTCGGGAAACTGCGCCCTGAGCCTGGCCAGCGCCGGGCCGTTGCCCACCACCACCTTCGATCCGGAATGGCCGTTGGACAGGAACGCCTCGATGTTCTTTTCCACCGCAACCCGACCGACATAGAGCTGGATCGGGCGCGGCAAGGTGAAAAACAGGTCGGGCGGCGCATGGTTCGGGTGGAAGGTCTGCACGTCCACACCGCGGCCCCAGTGGTGCAGCGGGCCCACTCCCTGTTCGTGCAGCTGGTCGCGGATGGTCCGGGTCGCCACCATGGTGCGCGCGGCGGGCGCGTGAAAGCGGCGGATGAACGGCCACAACCAGCGTGCGGGCAGGCGCGTGCGCCGCGCGATGTAGTCGGGAAACTGGGTGTGATAGGCTGTGGTGAACGGCAGGCCCTGGCGCAGGCAATAGCGTCGCGCGGCCCAGCCCAGCGGGCCTTCGGTGGCAATATGGATGGAATCTGGGCGGAACCGCTCCAGCCGCCGTGCCACGGCGCGCGGTCCCGCCAGGGCCAGCCGGATTTCCGGGTAGGACGGGGCGGGAACCGAGCGGAACAGGTCCGGCGAGGTCACCTCGACTTCGTGCCCGCGACCGCGCAGCTCGGCGATCACGGTATCCAGCGTGCGCACCACGCCATTCACCTGGGGGTGCCAGGCATCGGTGATGATAGCGATCTTCATGGCGTCAGGCCGCGACCGGGACGGATTGCCCCGCCTGTTGGTCGCGCGCTTCACGCCTGGCGATCTCGTCGGGCCAGTGGAGGATTTCCATGGTCCCGTCGGCGTGTTCGACCAGGGCGTTGCAGCCCTCCACCCAGTCGCCGTCGTTCCAGTATTCGATCCGGTTGCCGTGCTGTTCGAACAGACGGTGTTCGGCGGTATGGATGTGGCCGCAGACCACCCCGTCCACCCCGCGCTCGGCAGCGGCGCGGGCAACCACTTCCTCGTACTTGCCGATGAATTCGACCGCGTTCTTTACCTTGTGCTTGGCCATTTTCGACAATGACCAGTAGGGCAGCCCCAGCTTGCGGCGAGCGGCGTTCACCCAGTTGTTCAGGCCCATCATGAAGGTGTAGAGCGCGTCTCCGACGAAGGCGAGCCAGCGGTGCGAGAGCATGACGGCGTCGAATTCGTCGCCGTGCAGCACCATCAGCCGCCGCCCGTCTGCAGTATCGTGGAAAGCCGCGCGGCGGATCTCGATGCCGCCGAAGTTGAGGCCGGTAAACTGGCGGAACATTTCGTCGTGGTTGCCGGGGATGTAGACGATCCGGGTGCCACGCTTGGCCCGCTTGAGCACGCGCCAGAGCACGTCATTGTGTGCATCGGGCCAGTAAAACTTCTTCTTCAGCCGCCAGCCGTCGATGATGTCGCCGACCAGGTACATGGTGTCGGAATCGACATGGTCGAGGAAGTCGATCAGCAGCTCGGCATTGCAGCCCCTGGTGCCGAGATGGATATCCGAAATCCAGATCGTGCGGTACTTGCGCCGGCCTTCCGGCGATCGTTCGGGAATCGTCGGCTCGCGCTTGTCGAAGTCGCGGAAGGCCGAGACCGCCGCCTTGTTGCCGAATTCACCTTCGATATAGTTGCCAAACATGATGCGCACCTTGTCGCTGCCTGTTCGGCTTCGAGCCTATGCGCCCGCGTTGTTACAGGGGCGCCACAGTTCAGCGGCAGTTCGGCGACAGTATGACGCTTTCGAGTCAGCGCCCCCTAATCAGCGCACCACGTAGGGCTGCGGCGCAATCCACGGTGACGGCATGTTGTAGGGGACGGTGATGAACACCGCCTCCACGTCGGCGATCTTGCCGTCCACCACCTTGAACAACTCCAGCAGGGCAAAGCTGTGCGGGAAGTGGAAGATGGAATCGTGCCGGGAGCCGTCGGTCCAGGTGACTTCGGTCATGCGGCCCGAATGGTCGATGAAACCGCCCGCCAGCACCAGCCCCTTCTGCTCGTCCACCAGCGGGAAGCGGCGGTCGCGCAGGCGATCGTCGTACTTGTACTGTCCCAGCCGGAACTGGTCGGCAGTGCCCATCGCAGCGATGGGATAGCCTTCGATCTCGACATTGGTGGTCTGCAGCCCGTTCTCGATCCGGTCGCAGTTGTCGGTGAAATGGGTGAACAGCTTGCCGTCGTTCAATTGCAGTGTGTCGAAATAGCCGTTGGCGAGCGCGATCATGCGCTCTCGCCCGACACGCTGGCTTTCCGGCACGTCGGCCAGCAGGCTTTCGCGCGGGCGCCGGTCGAGGTCGATCACGGGGAACGGGCCAAGCTCGTGCGGGCGGCAGATGATCGCTTCGGCTTCGGCAACGCGGTGTTCGCTTACGCGCAGGCGCAGGCACATCACCGCCGTATCGGGTCCTTCCACGATATGGCCGAACCAGCTCACCTGCCCGGTCGATGGGTCTGCGGCCTTCAGGTCATAGTCGCGCGGGATCGCGGTACAGGTGCTCCACACGCCGTCACCGACGACCAGCTGCACGTTGTTTTCTGTAAAGACCACATGCTCGGCCCACGGCACCGCAGTGGCATCGCGCGCAGCCAGCGCATCGAGGAAGGCATCCATCTGCGCGGTCAGCTCTTCCAGCGAATGTTCGCTCGTCGGCATCGAATTGGTCATCGGTCACTCTCCCCTGAGACATCGAGCACGATCTTGCCGACGTGTTCGCCCGCTTCCATCCGGGCATGGGCACCGGCTGCATCGGCCATGGCGAAGGTCTGGTCCATCACCGGTCGCAGTTCGCCGCTTTCGACCATGGGCCAGACCTCGCGGAACAGCTCGTCAGCCAGCATGCCCTTGAACACGTTGCTGCGCGGACGCAGGGTGGAGCCGGTGATGGACTGGCGTCGCACCATCATTTTGGCCACGTTGATCTCCGACACCGGCCCGCCCAGCACCGCGATCACCACCAGGCGCCCGTCCTCGCCCAGGGCATCGAGGTTGCGCTGGGTATAGCTGCCCGCCACCACGTCGAGCACCAGCTGTACGCCATTGCCCTGCGTGAAGTCCTTCACCTCCTCGACGAAATCCTGCGCCTTGTAGTTGATCGAAAGGTCGGCACCGACCTTCAGCGAGGCAGCACACTTTTCGTCCGATCCGCAGGTGGTGATGACCTGCAGGCCGAATGCCTTGGCCAGCATGGTGGCCATGGTGCCGATGCCCGAGGTGCCGCCGTGGATCAGGATCGTCTCCCCCCCCCCGGCATAGCCGCGCTGGAAAACGTTGTGCCACACGGTGAACAGGGTCTCCGGCATGGCCGCCGCTTCGGCCATGGAAAGGCCTTCCGGCACCGGCAGGCCATGTTCGGGCCGGGCAATGCAGTATTCGGCGTAGCCGCCGCCGTTCACCAGCGCGCAAATGCGCTTGCCCTTTTCGCCCGGATCGACGCCTTCACCCAGCGCCACGATCTCGCCGGAAATCTCCAGCCCCGGCAGGTCGCTGGCACCCTTGGGCGGCGGGTAGGAGCCGGCACGTTGCAGGCAATCCGGACGGTTCACGCCGGCATGGCTGACGCGCACCAGCACCTCGCCCGCGCCGGGCTGCGGCACGGCGCGCCGTTCGCGCTTGAGCACCTCCGGTCCGCCAGGCTCGCTGATGACGATGACGTTCATTTCCCTGGGCAAATCAATGTCCACCAAGGTTCCCCTTGTTCCCTTCGTTTCACGATGCACAGCCCTAGAGATGCCCACCATTGACAGCAAGCGTCTGCGAGGGGATGTTGCGCTGCAATGGAAGAAGACGACCTTCCCCGGATGCGTTCCGACGCTGCCGGCCAACTGGCCGGGGAAAGCCTCGACAGCTATTCGCAGGACGAGCTGATGGCGCGCATCCAGCTGCTGGAAGCGGAAATCGCCCGCGTGAAGGCACATCACGGCAAGGCAGACGCGCACCGAAAGATGGCAGACGCGCTGTTCAAACCACGAGAGACCGACTGATGGGCCGCCCCCGGCCCTTCGTACCCCTCGAAAATGCGCAGTTGCGCACCATATGTCCTACCAGCAGCCCTGCAGGTTCGCCTGCGGACCTTTTAACCGCACCCGTTAGGCTGGGATTCACCAAGCCTTGCGCACCATCATCCACCAGCCCCGTCATGGCCTAAGGCCAGCCAAGGACCCACATGCCAAGTTTCGCGCAAAACCTCGAAAAGACCCTCCACACCGCGATCCAGCACGCGATCGACCGGGCGCATGAATATGCAACGCTCGAACATCTGCTGCTGGCGCTGGTGGATGACCCGGACGCGGCCGAGGTGATGAATGCTTGCGGGGTGGACCTGGAGGAACTGGCCGGCGTGGTGCGCCAGTACCTTGACCAGGAATACCAGTCGCTCAAGACCGACGACGATGCCGATCCGCAGCCCACCGCCGGGTTCCAGCGGGTCATCCAGCGCGCGATCCTGCACGTGCAATCCAGCGGCAAGGACACGGTGACCGGCGCCAACGTGCTGGTCGCATTGTTCTCCGAACGTGACAGCTACGCCGTCTATTTCCTGCAGCAGCAGGACATGAGCCGCCTCGATGCGGTCAGCTTCATCAGCCACGGCATCGGCAAGGGCGGTCGCCAGCTGGAAGACCGTTCGCCCACCGGCGCCGAAGACGAATCGCAGGCGCGCGGCGAGGAAAAGCCGGAGAAGAACAAGAAGGATTCCGCGCTTGACCAGTTCTGCGTCAACCTCAACCAGAAGGCGCTGGACGGCAAGGTCGACCCGCTGATCGGGCGTGGCCCAGAAGTGGATCGCACGGTGCAGATCCTCTGCCGCCGGTCTAAGAACAACCCGCTCTACGTGGGCGATCCAGGCGTCGGCAAGACCGCCATCGCCGAAGGCCTGGCGCGCAAGATCGTGGAGGGCGACGTGCCCGAAGTGCTCGAGCCTGCCGTGATCTACGCGCTCGACATGGGCGCGCTGCTGGCGGGCACGCGCTACCGCGGCGATTTCGAGGAGCGCCTGAAGCAGGTCGTCAACGAACTCGAAAAGATGCCCGATGCCATTCTTTTCATTGACGAAATTCACACCGTAATCGGCGCAGGCGCCACCAGCGGCGGGGCCATGGATGCCTCCAACCTGCTGAAGCCCGCACTTTCCAGCGGGGCGATCCGCTGCATCGGCTCGACCACCTACAAGGAATTCCGCAACCACTTCGAGAAGGACCGCGCTCTGCTGCGCCGGTTCCAGAAGATCGACGTGAACGAGCCGAGCATCGAGGACACGATCAAGATCCTGAAGGGCCTGAAAAGCGCCTTCGAGGAGCATCACGGCGTCAAGTACACGCCCGATGCGCTGAAGACTGCGGTGGAGATGAGCGCTCGCTACATCAACGACCGCAAGCTGCCCGACAAGGCCATCGACGTGGTCGACGAAGTGGGCGCCATGCAGATGCTTGTCCCGCCCAGCCGCCGCCGCAAGACGATCACCGCCAAGGAGATCGAGAAGGTCGTGGCGACCATGGCGCGCATCCCGCCGAAATCCGTCTCCAAGGATGACAAGAAGGCGCTCGGCAGCCTCGAGAAGGACCTGAAGCGTGTCGTCTTCGGGCAGGACGAAGCGATCGAACGCCTCTCCGTCGCCATGAAGCTGAGCCGTGCAGGGCTGCGCGAAGCGGACAAGCCGATCGGCTCGTTCCTGTTCAGCGGTCCCACCGGCGTCGGCAAGACCGAAGTCGCGCGCCAGCTCGCCTCGATCATGGGGATCGAGCTCAAGCGGTTCGACATGTCCGAATACATGGAGCGCCACAGCGTCTCCCGCCTGATCGGCGCGCCTCCGGGCTATGTCGGCTATGACCAGGGCGGCCTGTTGACCGACGCCATCGACCAGCACCCGCATTGCGTGCTGCTGCTGGACGAGATCGAGAAGGCCCACCCCGACCTGTTCAACATCCTGCTGCAGGTGATGGACAACGGCAAGCTGACCGACCATCACGGCAAGACCGTGGATTTCCGCAACGTCGTGCTCATCATGACGACCAACGCGGGCGCCGCCGATGCCGCCAAGCAGTCGATCGGGTTCGGTGCCGGGCAGAAGACCGAGGCTTCGCAAGAGGCGGTGAAGAAGATGTTCACTCCGGAATTCCGCAACCGCCTGGATGCCGTGGTGCCGTTCACCTACCTCGGCCCGGAAACCATCAGCCGCGTGGTCGACAAGTTCATCCTGCAGCTGGAACTGCAGCTGGCCGAGCAGAACGTGCACATCCAGTTCGACGGCGACGCGCGCGACTGGCTGGGCAAGCGCGGCTATGACAAGCTGATGGGTGCCCGCCCGATGGCGCGCCTGATCCAGGAGAAGGTGAAGCAGCCGCTGGCCGAGGAACTGCTGTTCGGCAAGCTGGCCGGCGGCGGCGAGGTGCATGTCAGCGTGAAGGACGACAAGCTCGCCTTCGAACTGACGCCCGCACCGCCGAAAGCCAAGCCGAAACGCAAGCCGCGCAAGGCAGCAGCAAAGAAGGCCGCTCCGAAAAAGCCGGAAACGCCCGCGGCCGACAAGGATGCCAAGGACGACAAGTCCGAGGACTAGTCGGCAGGCATGGCGCGGGTTAGGCTCGCGCCATGACGCCACGAACAGCTTTTGCGATACTGGCGGCGGGGGCTCTTGCTCCCGCCGCTCCGCTTTGGGCGCAGGATAGCGCGCCGCCCCTGCACGAACGCACGGCGCAAACCGACCTGCCGCTGGAGGGCCCGCGGGCGGCCATGCGCCTCGAGCATGTCGGCCTGTCGTTCGAGCTGGATCCCGAACGCAAGGCGATCAACGGCGATGGCCATTACCGTGTGCGAGCGGAAGAGGCGCTTGCGCAGCTGGTGTTCGATCTCGATCCGCGCTTCCGGGTGAGCGTAGTGCGGGTGGATGGCGCGAGCGTAGAGCCTGAACACTGGGAGAGTGCCGAAGGGCTGCTGACCATAGAGCTGCCCCACAGCCTGCCAGCGGGCGAGACCACACAAGTGCAGATCGGCTGGGACGGCGTGCCGCACGAAGCGGAAAACGCGCCGTGGCAAGGCGGCTTTGTCTGGGCGGAAACCGAGGATGGCCAGCCGTGGATCGCCACCGCCGTGCAAGGCGAAGGGTGTGACCTGTTCTGGCCGTGCATCGACCATTCCTCTCACCGCATCGGCACGCTGGACCTGATGGTCACAGTGCCAGATGGGTTGATTGCTGCAGGAAACGGTCGCCATATTGGCACTATGGATGCAGGCGATTCCACCACCTGGCACTGGCGTGCACGCGATCCCAGCAACTACGGCGTCACCCTGCAGGTCGGGCCCTACGAAGTCGCGCAGCGCGACTATGCCAGCCGCCATGGCAACACCGTGCCGTTGAGGTTCTGGCACCTGCCGGGCCATGCCGATGGCGCAAACCGCCTGCTGGGCGAAATGGCCGACCAGCTGGCCTTCATGGAAAGCCGCTTCGGCCCCTATCCCTTCGGCGACGAAAAGGCGGGCGTAGCGGAAACACCGCACCTCGGCATGGAGCACCAGACCATCAACGCCTATGGCAACGGCTTCCGGCCCGAAGCCTATGGCCACGAGTGGCTGTTGCAGCACGAATTCGCACACGAATGGTTCGCCAACCAGCTGCGCAACGAAACGATCAACCACATGTGGCTGGCCGAAGGCATAACCACCTGGACCCAGCCGCTTTACCTCGAATGGTCGCGCGGCGAGATGTTCTACCAGGCGGAAATGTGGAAGCTGCGCCAGCGGGTGTGGAGCCGCGTGCCGCTGGTCCCGCCCGAGGGGACGCTGCCCGACTACAACGACCAGCAGGCGATGTGGGGTGACGACATCTACTTCAAGGGCGCGTGGATCATGCACACCCTGCGCTACCTGCTTGGGGACGAGGTGCTATTCCCCGCGATCACCCGCCTCACCTATGGCACCGACGAGCCCCGGCCGGGCGCGATCCACCCGGTGAACCGCACGACACGCGATTTCCGCGCAATCCTGGAAGAGATGAGCGGACAAGACCTCGCGTGGTTCTTCGATGCCTATTTTACACAAGCGCCCCTGCCGCGGCTTACGTCCCGGCGCGAGGGCGATGGACTGCGCCTGGCATGGGAAACGCCTTCGCCTCTGCCGTTCGAAATGCCGGTGGAAGTGCGCGTGGGCGACACCGTGCACCGGGTCCAAATGCCGGGTGGACAGGGGTACCTCGACCTCGGCAGTGACGGGGTCCATGTCCTGCTTGACCCCGCCAACCGCGTGCTGCGCTACGACGCCGCTGTCGAAGCCTGGCAGAACCGGGAATCGGACGGCTGATCCGGAACGAATGTCGCGCGGCGCAACTTTTTAAGGCAGCCATGGCAGCTCCGTTCTCCTGGATCAGGCCCGAACCGCACGGGATCCACATCACGCCGGCCGACGTGTGGATCGATCCCTCGCGCGCGGTCGATCGCGCGCTGGTGACGCACGGCCATGCCGACCATGCGCGCGGCGGGCACGGGCAGACCTATGCCACCCCCGCAACGCTGGCGATCATGGAACTGCGCTACAACACCCGCGAAGGCGCGACCCCTGTGGAATATGGCGAGACGGTGCGGCTGCGGGGCGGCGTCGATGCCACCTATTTCCCCGCCGGCCACGTGCTGGGCAGCGCGCAGATCCTGCTGGAACATGCCGGCGAGCGGGTGGTCATCACCGGCGATTACAAGCGGCGCGCCGATCCCACCTGTCCGCCGTTCGAAGTGGTGCCGTGCGACGTGTTCATCACCGAGGCGACGTTCGGCCTGCCGGTCTTCACCCACCCGCCGATCGAGGACGAGATGGCCAGGCTGCTGATGCGGCTGGAGGCCCATCCCGCAGCCTGCGTCCTAGTAGGCGCCTATGCGCTAGGCAAGGCGCAGCGGGTGATAGCGGAATTGCGCGCAGCCGGACACACCCAACCGATCTACCTGCACGGCGCGATGGAGAAGATGTGCCGCCTGTATGAAGACTTCGGCGTGGACCTGGGCGAGCTGCGGCTGGTTTCGGATTACGATAAGGATGCCATGCGCGGCCATATCGTGGTCTGCCCACCATCGGCGCTGAACGATCGCTGGAGCCGCCGCCTGCCCGATCCCATCACCGCCATGGCGTCAGGCTGGATGCGCGTGCGCCAGCGCGCCCGGCAGCGCAATGTCGAACTGCCGCTGGTAATTTCCGATCATGCCGACTGGCACGAGCTCACCCGTACCATCGAGGAAGTCGATCCTTACGAGACCTGGATCACCCACGGCCGCGAGGAAGCGCTGCTGCGCTGGCACCAGCTGCACCAGCGCCGCGCCCGCGCACTGGCGCTGGTCGGCTACGAGGATGAGGACGACTAGGCGTGGAAGGATTCGCCGCCTTGCTGGACGCGCTGGTCTATACCCGCAGCCGCAACGAGAAGCTGCGCCTGATCGCCGAGTACCTGCGCACAACGCCCGATCCCGATCGCGGCTGGGCGCTGGGCGCGCTGACCGATGGCCTGGATTTCAAGGCGGTGAAAAGCTCCACCATCCGCGCCTTGCTGAAGGAGCGGGTCGACCCGGTGCTGTGGAGCCTCAGCCGCGATTTCGTTGGCGATACGGCGGAAACCGCCAGCCTCTTGTGGCCCGAACCCATCGGTGACGCCATGCCGCCGCCCACCGTCAGCGAAGCGGTGGAGGCGCTGGCAGGCATGACCCGTGTCACCGTGATGAGCGAACTGCCCGCCTTGCTCGACCGGCTCGACCCGGCGGGCCGCTATGCACTGTTCAAACTGGCGACGGGCGGCATGCGCATCGGCGTATCCAGCCGCCTCGCCAAGCTGGCCTTTGCCCAGGCCTTCGCCGTGCCGGTGGACGAGGTGGAGGAATACTGGCACGCGCTGGAACCGCCCTATGCCGAACTGTTCGCCTGGGCGGCGGATGGCGCAGCACCGCCCGACACCGCCAACATGCCGCTGTTCCGCCCCTTCATGCTCGCACACCCGCTGGAAGACACGCAAGTCGACCTTGCCGACTATGCCGCCGAGTGGAAGTGGGACGGCATCCGCGTGCAACTGGTGCATGTTGCGGGAGAAACGCGCCTCTATTCGCGCAGCGGCGACGATATCGGCGCCAGCTTTCCGGAAATGGTCTCCGCACTGGAAATTCCCGCCCTGCTCGATGGCGAACTGCTGGTGCGCGGCGCCCACCAGGGCGGCGAGGCAGGCGGCGCGGCCAGTTTCAATGCCCTGCAACAGCGGCTGGGGCGCAAGACCGTCAGCAAGACAATGCTCACCGAGAGCCCGGCCTTCGTGCGGCTGTACGACGTGCTGATGCTGGATGGCGAAGACCTGCGCGACCTGCCGTGGACGCAGCGGCGCGCGCGACTGGAAGCGCTGATGCCGCGCTTGCCTGAAAGCCATTTCGATCTCAGCCAGCTCGTCGAGGCGCGCGATTTCGATCACCTGGCGCAGATCCGCGAAGGCGCGCGCGACGATGCCATCGAAGGGCTGATGCTGAAGCGGCGCGATTCGCTCTACGTCGCCGGCCGCAAGACCGGGCTGTGGTACAAGTGGAAACGCGATCCGCTGCTGGTGGACTGCGTGCTGATGTACGCGCAGCGCGGCAGCGGCAAGCGGTCGAGCTTCTATTCGGACTATACTTTCGGCTGCTGGGACGGCGATCCCGATGCAGGCGCGGACCTGCTGCCGGTGGGCAAGGCCTATTCAGGCTTCACCGATGCCGAACTGAAGAAGCTCGACAAGCTGGTGCGCCAGACCACCCTCAACCGCTTCGGCCCGGTGCGCGAGGTGGAGCGCACGCTGGTGTTCGAAGTTGCCTTCGATTCGGTGCACACCAGCAAGCGTCACAAGAGCGGGCTCGCCATGCGCTTCCCGCGCATCCACCGCATCCGCTGGGACAAGCCGGTGCACGAAGCCGACCGGATCGAAACGCTGCGCACGTTGATCCGTGACTAGACCCGCTTTAGGGCAAAGCCCATGGACCGATTCGACCCGCAACGCCGACGCATGGCCATCGGCATTGCCCTGCTGGCGGGTTACGTCGATGCGACCGGTTTCCTCCAGGTCGATGGCTATTACGTCTCGTTCATGACGGGGAACACCACGCTACTGGCGCTCGACATCGTTTCCGCAGGCCGGCGGGTGCTGGTGCCCGCCCTGCTGATCGCCGGCTTCGTTGCAGGCGTGGCGCTGGGCACGTGGCTGGGTGACTTGCGCGACGTGGGGCGCAAGCGCCGGGTGCTGAGCAGCGTCATCGCCTTGTTGGTCGGCGCCGCCACCGCACGCGGGCTGGGCTGGCAGGAGGTTTCGCTTGGCTGCCTCGTGCTGGCCATGGGCGCTCTAAACACCACGCTCAGCGGCAATCGCCGCAACCCCGTGGGGCTGACCTACATGACCGGGGCGTTGGTGCGCGTGGGGCAGGCGATCGGCGACCGGATCAGCGGCATGCGACCAGGCGGTTGGTCGCCCTTCATGCTGCTGTGGCTGGCCTTGCTGGCAGGCGCCCTGCTCGGCGGGCTGGTTGCGATGCATCTGCCGTCTGCCTCCCTGTGGCTGGGCGTTGCCTATGCCGCCGGGCTGCTTGGCTGGAGCGAGATCATGGCGCGGCAAGCGCGGGCCTGACGCAAAGGGGTTTGCGCGGCATCAAAGACGCCTGGGCAAAACGCCCACATGGTTCGGTTCAACAGTTTCCGATCCAAGGATGTGCCCGCATGAACGCCGAAACCGGCAAGCCGCAGACACCCTACGAGGCGCTGGGCGGCAGGGAGGTGATCGCCCGCATGGTCAATCGCTTCTACGACCTGATGGAGAGCGAGGCGCAATATGCGCCGCTGCGGACCATGCATGCCGCAGACCTTGGCCCGATGCGCCAGTCACTCACCGGCTGGCTGTGCGCCTGGGCCGGCGGCCCGCGCGACTGGTTCGAGGAAAACCCCGGCAAGTGCATGATGAGCGCGCACCGTGACCTTGGCGTATCACGCGAAACGGCAGGGCAATGGGCTGACGCCATGGCGCGCGCCATCGCCGAGTGCGGGCCGGAAAACCGTGAGCTGGGCAGGATGATGGCCGAACGGCTCGACATGATGGCGCAGGCGATGGTGGTGGAGACGGACTAGCCGTCGATCCGGAACACCTTCTCGCGCGAAGTTGCGCCGCGCAACAAATCGACCCGCGAAGGCGCCGTGCCAAGCGCCTTCGCCAGCAGGGCAATCACGGCGGCATTGGCAGCGCCATCCTGCGGCTTGGCGCGCACTTTCACCTGCACCTGCCCGCCCTTGATCGAAACGCCTTCGGTCTTTGCGCCCGGCGTCACGCGCACGGCCAGCCGCCCCTCGCCATCGGCCAGGGCGCGCAGCTCCTGCGCTGAAGGGAGGTCAATCTTCGGGCGTGCCACGCAGCTGTGCCAGGTGCTTTTGCGCCAGCTTGCAGTACCGTTCGGTCTGGAAGCGGATCTTGGCGATCTGCGCTTCATCCTGCGTGCGATAGTACTTCGCCGGGCGACCGATCCAGATCTCGCCCTTGCCGATCTGCTTGCCGGGGCTGAGCAACGCGCCGGCCCCCAGCATGCCGCCTTCGGCAATGCGCGCGCCGTCCATCGCCACCGCACCCATGCCGACGAAGGCGCGGTTGTCGAGCTGGCAGCCGTGCACCACGGCCATGTGGCCGATCACGCAGTCTTCGCCGATGATGGTCGGCTCGCCATCGGTATCGGGGCGCGGTCCTTCGACGTGGAAGACGCTGCCGTCCTGCACGTTGCTGCGCGCGCCGACCACGATCTTGTGGATGTCGCCGCGTAGCACGCAATTGTACCAGACGCTGGCCTGAGGGCCGATCGTGACATCGCCGATGATCCGCGCACCGGGCGCGACAAAGGCGCTTTCGTGGATCTGCGGCACCTTGCCTTCGAACGGCACGATGGTGGCTCCGGGAAAGCGGGGATCGCCATCGATCCGGGATTTCAGGGTCACAGGAAATTCTCCCACACGAGATAGGGCAGCACGGAGGCGTAGTCGTCCGTCCACACGGGACCTTCGGGTGCCACCAGCAGGCGCCAGTCTGCAGTGGTCGACAGCGCATCGAGCGGCGCGCGCGAAGGCGACAGCGCAATCCATGTGGAGGAATAGAGGTCGTTGCGGCGCACCGGCTCGTCCTGCCAGACCATGGCATTCAGCCCGCGCACCTCGGCCAGCCGCGCTACCACCGGCTCCAGCCGCACATAGCGGTTGGACGTGTGCAGCAGCAGCAGGCCGCCCGGCGCCAGCGCGCGCTCGTAAATCGCCATCGCTTCGACAGTCAGCAAGTGGAGCGGGATGGCATCGGAAGAGAAGGCATCGATAACCAGAATGGCGAAACTGGCAGGAGGCAGGTCCTCCATGCGAAGGCGGGCATCACCGATCAGCACGCGCGCCTCTGGCGCACATTGCTGCAGGAAGGTGAACTCTCCGGCTTGCGAGAAATGCAGAACGGTCGGGTCGATCTCGAAGAAGGTCCAGCGCTGGCCCGGCTGGCGATAACAGGCCAGCGTGCCAACCCCCAGGCCAACGGCGCCCACGCGCGCATCGGGGCCGACAATGGACTGCGCATTGGCCAGCGCCAGCCCGACGCCCGAGCTGCGCCCGTAATAGGCCGTGGGCTCGCGCGAATCCGCGCCGCTGCGCTGGATTCCGTGGATGGTGGTGCCGTGCATCAGCACCTTGTCGCCGTCGCCACGCTGAGTGATCGAATAGATGCCGAAATAGCTGCGCTCGCGCTCGCCCTCCATGCTGGCACGCAAGTTGGTGAGCCCGCCAAGCGACAGCAGCAGCGCCGCACAAGCCAGTACGAACGACAGTCGCCGAGCTGCCAGCAGCATGGCCAGGAACAGGATCACCAGCAGCCCGGCCCAGTCGGCCCAGGTCAGCGCGGTTTCCGCCTGTACGCGGGTGTACAGCAGCAGCGCGGCATTGAAGATGAGGAACAGGCCCACGATCAGCACCACCCGCGTGGTCTGCGGGTTCTTCGTGATCAGGCGCACCAGGCCGCGCCAGGCGCCCAGCGGGATCAGCGCGGCGGAAGCGAGGATCAGCAGCGGGTGTTCCCACGTCCAGTCGAACAGGACCGGGGCGACAATGGCAGTAAACACACCGCCCAATGCGCCGCCCGCCGCCATGAACAGGTAGAACTGCGATAACCGCGCCGGACCAGGGCGCAGGTCATACAGCCGGGCGTGCAGCGCCGTGGCCACCACGAACAGCAGCATCACGCTGGCCGCAGCCGCCAGCAGGTCGGCCCGACCGGCAGCGAAGATCGCCAGCCCGCCGTCCACCAGCAGCACCAGCGGCGCCAGGAACAGGAACAGCTGCGCCGGGCCGCGGTGCGCGGCAAAGGCGATGGTGTAGCTTAGCAGGTAGAGCCCCAACGGGATCACCCACAAGAGCGGGATCGCCATGATATCGGTGGTAAGGAAAGTGGTGGTCGACAGCATCAGGCCCGAGGGCACGGCTGGCAGCAGCAGCCACAGCGCCTTGCGCTGCCAGCCGATTGCTTCTGCGTCCTTTTCGGTTGCCTCTTCGAAGGCGACGTCGCGGCGGCTGAACACGGCCCAGGCCACCAGCCCCAGCATGGCGACGTAGCCCAGCGTCCAGCTCCAGCTCTGCGCGCCCAGCGGCAGCAGCGGCTCTGCCAGCAACGGATAGGCGAGCAGCCCGGCAAAGCTGCCAAGGTTGCTGGCGGCATAGAGCGGGTAGGGGTTACCGGCGTGCGGGTGCGCGGCAAACCAGCGCTGGATCAGCGGCGCCTGCGCCGACACTGCGAAAAAGGCCGGGCCCACGGTCAGCAGGAACAGCCAGGGCACCCAGACAACTTCCCACCCCGTCTGCGGCGGGGAAAGCGGCGCCAGCGCCAGCGGCAGGGTCAGTCCGGCCAGCGCCAGCACGGCCAGGTGGATGATCCCCTGCCGGCGCAGCGTAAAGCGACCGATCGCATGGGCATAGGCATAGCCGGCCAGCAGCAGCGCCTGGTATACCAGCATGGCGCTGTTCCAGACGTTGGGCGCACCGCCGAGGCGTGGCAGTGCCATGCGCGCCACCATCGGTTGCACCAGGAACAGCAGGAAGCTGCCGGCAAAGATCGCCAGCGTGAATAGCCAGCGGCGCGGATTGCCCGCTACTTCAGTCATCGCGGCGCTGCGCCCACTCCTGCGCGGTGATCAGGTAGACGATGGTGGGGTTGAGTTCTGGCGGATAATGGTCGTCGACGTAGTCGAGGTCTTCCCTGCGGCGCATGCCCAGCTTGCGCATCAGGCCCCAGCTGGCGGCGTTGCCGACCACCGTCAGGGCGATGATTTCGTCCGCGCCGAAACGGTTGAAGCCCAGGTCCAGCGATGCCGTGGCCGCTTCCTTGGCATAGCCGTGGCCCCAGGCATCCTCGCGCATACGCCAACCGGCCTCGACCATGCCGAACACGGGCGAACCTTCGACATTGGCGCATTTCAGCCCGCAAAAGCCCAGCATCTCGCCCGATAGGTGGCCGCCATCATGCTTGCGCTCAAGCAACCAGAAGGTGTGGCCGAACCTTTCGCGGTAACCTGCCAGCCGATCCATCGCGCCCTGGCGGGTCGCCTCGTCCGCCACACCGCCCAGCCAGCGCATAACGGCAGGCGTGTTGGTCAGCTGCCAGAAACGCGGCCAGTCTTCCGCGCGCCAGTCCCGCAGCACCAGACGGTCGGTTTCGTGGCGGAAGTCGGCTTCCATCTCAGCCATTGAGGATACGTGCCGCTACCGGCGCATGATAGGTCAGCACGCCCGAACAGCCCGCGCGCTTGAACGCCACGAGCTTTTCCATCAGCAGCACGTCGCGATCTGCCAGCCCGGCGGCGGCGCCAGCCTCGATCAGGGCATATTCGCCACTGACCTGGTAAGCGAAGACAGGCACTTCGAAACGGTCCTTCACCCGCCAGATCAGGTCGAGATAGGCAAGTCCCGGTTTCACCATCACGCTGTCGGCGCCTTCGGCGAGGTCCAGCTCGACTTCGGCCAGCGCTTCCAGCGCGTTGGCGGGGTCCATCTGGTAGGTCTTCTTGTCGCCTTTCAGCACGCCGCTCGACCCCACGGCATCGCGGAACGGGCCATAGAAGGCGCTGGCGAACTTGGCGGAATAGCTCATGATCTGGACATTGGCGTACCCGCCCATTTCCAGCGCCATGCGGATCGCCTTTACCCGGCCATCCATCATGTCGGACGGGGCGATGATGTCGGCGCCCGCCTCGGCCTGGTTCAAGGCCTGGTCGACCAGCACGGCGACGGTATCGTCGTTCACGACATAGCCGCCCTGGTCCACCAGCCCGTCCTGCCCGTGGGTGGTATAGGGATCGAGCGCGACATCGGTGAGGATCCCGATGTCATCGCCGCAAGCATCGCGGATCGCGCGAATCGCGCGGCACATCAGGTTGTCGGGATTGAGTGCCTCGTCACCCTTTTCGCTGCGCAGGCTGGCAGGCGTGTGCGGGAACAGCGCAATGCAGGGGATACCCAGCTCGACCGCCTCTTTCGCGCGCGCGGCAATGCCATCGACCGACCAGCGCGAAACGCCGGGCAGGCTGGCAACGGGGTCTTCCACGCCTTGGCCTTCGGTGACGAACAGGGGCCAGATCAGGTCTGCGCTGGTCAGTACCGTTTCGCGGTGCATCGCGCGGCTCCACGCGCTGGCACGGGTGCGGCGCAGGCGGGTGTTGGGATAGCTGCGGGTCATGGTGCGCCCCCTCTGCCGGAAAAGCGGCCTTTGAGCAATCAGGCAGGCGGGCAATCGGGCTGCGGCAAAGCGCCTCAGGTCACGCGCTGGCGGTTCTCGATCCGGTCGATCTCGCGCACCGGCTCTTCCGCCAGCGAAGGGTCGGGCGGCAGGTCTGCCAGGGCAGCACCGGGCTCGATCATCTGCAGGCGCACCAGCTGTTCGCGGAAATTGGCCATTTCGGATGCCGACAGCTGCGCCCGGTTGACGAAGCGCACGCTGGCAGGATCGATCTTCTGCCCGCCGCGATACATTTCGTAGTGCAGGTGCGGCCCGGTGGAGAGGCCGGTCGACCCGACATAGCCGATCACCTGGCCGCGGCGCACCTGTTCGCCATTGCGCACGGCGATGCGGCTCATGTGGGCATAGCCGGTGGCAAGGTTGCCCGCGTGGCGAATGCGCACGTAGTTGCCATAGCCGCCGTTGCGACCGGCGTAGTTCACCGTGCCATCGGTGGCGGCATAGATCGGCGTGCCGTGGCGAGCACGGAAATCGAGGCCCGAGTGCATGCGGCGATAGCCCAGGATCGGATGGCGACGCATGCCATAGCGCGAGGTGATGCGACCCGGCACCGGGGCAATCAGCCCTTCCTGCGCCACGCCTTCGCCCGAGGCGTCGTAGAACTCGCCTTCACGCCCGAAACGCATCATCTGCTTGCGCGGGCGGTCGTCACGGATGATCGCGGCATAGAGCAGGTCGCCCACTTCCACTTCGCCCGTGGCGGCGCGGCGGTATTCCACGATCATGTCGAACTCGTCGGTCGCGGCGATTTCGCGGTTCACGTCGAGGTTGGTGCCGATCGTGCGCAGGAATTCCTGGACCGCGCTGGGCGGCGCGCCCGCGGCGCGGGCAGAGCGATAGAGGCTGTCACCGACCTTGGCGCGGATGCGCAGCGGGGTGGTATCGACCATGATCGGTCGTGGATCGAGCACCAGCTTGCCGTCACGCCGCTCCACCGCCAACTGCAGGTCGAACCGGGCACGGAACGAAAGCGCGTCGAGCGGGCGCGGCGCATCGGGGCCGGCGCGGCGACCCAGGGTGATGTCCACCTGCGTGCCGGGCTCTATGGATTCCAGGTCCACCGCGTCGCTGACCATGCCGGCGATCAGCGCCGCCTCGTCCGTGCTTACTCCGGCGCGGCGCAGCATACGATCGAAGCCGTCGCCCTGCGCCAGCGTGGCGACAAGGTCCACGCGCGGGCGTTCCGGCGCCGAAGCCAGCGGCGAAACCGCCATGGTCGCGCCCATGCGACGACCGGAATCGGCGCCCAGCGCCAGCGGCAGGATCATCTGGCTGCGGAATTCGTCGCGCACCCGATCATCGATACGCATGGCCGGTGCGGCCTCGACAGCGGAAAAGCCCGGCCAGCCGGCGATGGCGATGGCGGAAAGGCCGATCAGCGTGGCAACGCCGCGCAGCCACCGGCGCGAGCCGATATCGGCGCCAAGGTCGGGCGCCAGGTCTGCGCGCGACAGCTTCGCCGACAGCGCCGCGCGCCAGCTGCCGGTTGTTTCCGCCAGGGTGGAGGCATCGCGCGTGTGGCGCTTGCGGCGGCCCGCACCGTCACCGACGACATGTGCCAGCGACAGCTCGGCGGGCGGATGGGCGCCCGCAGCTGCAGCTTGTCCGGCAGTCTCTCGATCGGTGAACAACGCGCCCTCCTCGATGGTCACACCGCGATACTCCGGCAGGAAATCGGCGCGACCCGGTCATGGCCCAGGTAATTGTCCGAAAGCGTGCCGCAATAAAGTAAATTTGCGCTTAACGGCGATGAGTCGAGTCTCCGCAGCGTCGAACCGAGTCCGGTTGCGCCCGCCGCACGGAATCGCCATGTCTGTCGGCACTGTGTCACCGCCCCACTCCGACAGCCGGATTCGCGCCGTTCTCGGCCCCACCAACACCGGCAAGACCCACCTCGCGATAGAGCGCATGTGCGGCCATTCCAGCGGCGCCATCGGCTTTCCGCTGCGACTGCTGGCGCGCGAGGTCTACGACAAGGTCTGCCACATCAAGGGCGAAGCGCAGTGCGCGCTGATCACGGGCGAGGAACGGATCGAGCCGGATACCGCGCGCTATTACCTGTGCACCGCCGAAGCCATGCCGCGCGACGGTGGAGGAAAGGCTTTTGTGGCGCTGGACGAGGCGCAACTGGGTGCCGACCGCGAGCGCGGGCACGTGTTCACCGATCGCCTGCTGAACGCGCGGGGCCGCGAGGAGACCATGCTGCTGGGCTCCGCCACGCTGGAGCCGATGGTGCGACAACTGCTTCCCGGTGCACAGGTGGAGGAACGCCCGCGCTTTTCCACGCTCAGCCATGCGGGCAGCGCCAAGCTTTCGCGCCTGCCGCCGCGCAGTGCGATTGTCGCCTTCTCGGTCGAGCAGGTCTACCAGGTGGCGGAACTGCTGCGCCGCTTCCGTGGCGGGGCAGCCGTGGTGATGGGTGCGCTCTCACCGGAAACGCGAAATCGTCAGGTGGAATTGTTCCAGTCCGGTGAGGTCGACTATATCGTCGCCACCGATGCCATCGGCATGGGGCTGAACCTCGATGTGCGCCATGTCGCCTTTGCTGCGCTGTCGAAATTCGACGGCGTGCGCCAGCGGCGGCTGACCCCCGCGGAAATGGCGCAGATTGCCGGTCGCGCCGGGCGGCACCAGGCCGATGGCACTTTCGGCACCTTGTCGGGCAATCGCCGCGGTGCCCCGCTGGAACTGAGCGAAGACGAGATCTACGCCATCGAGAACCACAAGTTCGCGCCGATCACCAAGCTGTACTGGCGCGAACCCGAACCGCGCTTCGATACGCTGGGCATGCTGATCGGCGATCTCGAGGCAAAGCCCCGGCAGGAGGGCCTTGCGCCCGCGCCCGAAGCCATCGACCTGGCCGTGCTCAAGCGCCTGGCAGAGCAGGACGATGTGGCCCGCGGCGTCACGACAGCCGGGCAGGTCCGCCGTTTCTGGGAGGCTTGCCAGCTGCCCGACTTCCGCCAGCAGGGCGCCGATGCCCATGCGCGTTTCGTCGCCCGCTTGTGGAGCGACCTGAAAGGCGGCCATATCGGCGCGGACTTCGTTGCCGCGCGCATTTCCGAGCTGGGCAATACCTCCGGCGATATCGATACGCTGCAAGGCCGGTTGTCGGGTATTCGCAGCTGGGCCTATATCTGCCAAAGGCCCGACTGGGTGCTGGCGCGCGACGAAATGGCCGCGCGGGCGCGCGCGGCCGAGGCGAAACTGTCCGATGCGCTGCACCAGAAACTGACGGAACGTTTCGTAAACCGCCGAACCTCGGTATTGATGAAGGGTATGGGAAAGGATGCAGGGCTCTTGCGCGTAGAATTGAATGACGATGGCCGGGTGACGGTGGAAGGCCACGCCATCGGCCATCTCGAAGGCTTCCGCTTCGTGGTCGATGCCGAGGCGTCGAGCGAAGAACGCAAGCTGATGCTTGCCGCTGCCGAAAAGCACATGGCCGGCCTGCTGGCACAAAAGGCGCAGAAACTGGTGGCCGACGAGCTGGGCGACCTGCGGATAGAACACGGGCAGGTGCTGCGCGGCGAGCAGCCTGTGGCCGTGCTGGAAAAGGGCAAGAGTGCCAGCCGCCCGCGCCTGGTGATGGCCAAGGAGCTGGGCCAGCTCGATCCTGCGCACCGCACCCGGTTGCAGGAAGCGCTGGAATTGTGGCTGGAGGAACAGCTCGCCCCGCTCGCCCCCTTGCGCGCGCTGGAAGATGCCGCAACCGATCCCGAAGCCGGCACCGAAGTGCGCGCCCTCCTGCTGACGCTGGCCGACCGCAACGGCACCACCCGGCGCGAGGATGCCGGCCTTGCCCACGTGCCCAAGGAAAAGCGCCCGTTCCTGCGACGACTTGGCGTCACTATCGGCTCGCTCGACGTGTTCGTGCCCGCTCTGCTCAAGCCCGCCCCGCGCCGGTTGCTGAACCAGCTCGGCCTCGATCCGCGCCCGGTGCGCGAAGCGATGGAAGCCGTGATCGAAGGCGGCAAGCGGCTGCCCGCGGGTTATCGCCACGCGGGCAAGCAGGCGATCCGCATCGACATGGCGGAAAAGCTGTTCCGCGCCGCGCACGAACAGCGCGCCAAGGCGCCGCAGGGCGAGGGCGTGCGCGGGTTCGCCGTCGACACCGCGCTGGGCACCAGCATGGGATTGCTGCCGGAAAGCTTCCGCAGTTTGATGAAGGATGCCGGCTTCCGTCCCGGGCAGCCGGTGGAGTTGGCAGAAGGCATGCTCGGCCCGCCTCGCCCCGTTCCATGGACCTGGCGCGCCCCACGCAAGGATTTTGCCCCGGCGCGTGGGGGAAGCGGCCCGCGCAAGCCACGCGGCAATGCAAAGGGCAAATCGGGCAAGGGCGCCCCGCCGCGGCGGCCGCCGGAACCCAGAGGCGACGGCGGCCAGGCCTTCGCAGGCCTTGCGGACCTGCTCAAGAAGGGGTGACGTGCGGCTCGACTTGCTCCTCGTGCGGCTGCGCTTTGCCAAAAGCCGCGCGATTGCGCAGCGCTGGATAGAGCAAGGCCATATCCGCTGCAATTCGCTGCGGGTGACTCGCGCGGGGCATGCGGCGGCCGAGGGGGACGTGCTCACCCTGCCCGTCGGTCGCCATGTGCGGGTGATAGAAATCCTTGCTTTACCCGAGCGGCGCGGTCCGGCAGGCGAAGCGCGATCGTGCTATCGGGACCTTGACGCTGGCGGTTCTATCGCCATAGCAGGATCGCGAAACGCGGCCCCTGCCGGCCGAGACTGAAGGATACGCTTACCCATGACCTATGTCGTCACCGACGCCTGCATCAAGTGCAAGTACACAGACTGCGTCGAAGTCTGTCCGGTGGATTGCTTCTACGAAGGCGAGAACATGCTCGTCATCAACCCCAGCGAATGCATCGATTGCGGCGTGTGCGAACCCGAATGCCCGGCCGAGGCTATCCTGCCCGATACCGAAGGCGGGCTGGAAAAGTGGCTGGAAGTGAACACCAAGTTCTCCGCCGAATGGCCCAACATCACCGAGAAGAAGGACCCGCCGGCCGACGCGGACGACTTCAAGGGCGAAGAGGGCAAGTTCGAAAAGTACTTCTCCGAAGAACCGGGCGAAGGCGACTGATCGCCACTCGCAATTGAACCTTTGCCCGTTCCCTTCGTTGGCCGGGTATGGGGTATGCTGACAGACTGAAACGCGCCTTTGCGGCGGCTGGCGAAGACAACATCGCACTGCTTGCCGCGGGCGTTTCCTATTACGCGTTCCTGGCCATGGTGCCGCTGCTGGCGGCGGTGGTACTGGTCTACGGTCTGTTTGCCGATCCGGCGATGGTGGCCGATCACCTGCGGACGCTGGCCGAACGCCTGCCGCAATCGGCGGCACAGCTGATCGGCGGCCAGCTGCAAGCTATGGTGGAAACATCGGGCACGGCAAAGGGGTTCGGCCTGCTGCTGGCGCTGGCCGTGGCCCTGTTTGGCGCACGCAATGGAGCGGGTGCGCTGGTGACAGCCATCTCGCTGGCGTTCAACGACGACGAGCAGCGCGGCTTGCTGCGTGCCACCGCGCTGGCGCTGGCGATCACGCTGGGTGCCATCGTGGTGCTGGGCCTGGTGGTTGGCGTACTGGCGCTGGCGACATCGCTAACTGGCGAAAGCGGGGCCGGTCGCACGATCGCGCAGGCACTGGCCTATGGCCTGCTGGCCACGATCGGCACGCTGGGTGCTGCCTGGATGTATCGCCGGGTACCGAACTGCTCTTCGCCTCGTTTCCGCCAGGTGCTGCCCGGCGCCGTGTTCGCCAGCGTGGCGGTGGCGCTGCTGACTGCGGGCTTCGGGTTCTATGTCGCCAACTTCGGCAGTTACAACGCCACCTATGGTTCGCTGGGTGCGGTGATCGTGCTGCTCACCTGGCTTTACCTGTCGGCCTATGCGCTGTTGTTCGGGGCGGAAGTGGCGGCCGTTTGCGTGCAGGACGAAGCCTGCTGAAGCGATGCACCGGCGCGGGAATTGCAAGACTCGCAATTCGGACACGAATCTGTTATATACTTGCGTCAACTGCACGACATTTCGTGTGTCTGCAGGCGGATAGGAAGGCAGGTCCCCGCTTCTAGCTACAGAATTGGCTCTTCACATGGCGTCGCTTTACTTGGCGGCGTGGAGAGACTTTTCGCTGCGGTGACCGCCAAAGAAAGGAATGTCCATGGCTGCGAATGCGCCCGCCTTCGATGTAGGCGATTACGTTGTTTACCCCAAGCACGGCGTGGGCCGTGTGATCGAATTGCAGAGCGAGGAAATCGCCGGCATGCAGCTCGAACTCTACGTTCTGCGTTTCGAAAAGGAGCGCATGACCCTGCGCGTGCCCACCAACAAGGTGGAATCGATCGGCATGCGCAAGCTTTCCAGCGACAAGACGCTGAAGGAAGCGATGGAGACCCTGAAGGGCAAGCCCAAGGTGAAGCGCACCATGTGGAGCCGCCGTGCCCAGGAATACGAAGCGAAGATCAACTCCGGCGACCTGGTGTCGATCGCCGAAGTGACGCGCGACCTGTTCCGCCCGGAAGACCAGCCCGAGCAGTCCTATTCCGAGCGGCAGATCTTCGAGGCCGCTTCCAGCCGCCTTGCCCGCGAACTGGCGGCGATGGAAAAGACCGACGAGCCGACCGCGCTCACCAAGATCCTCGACGTGCTGAAGGAGCATGCTCCGCAGTACTACGAGAACACCGAAGACGCCTGAGGGGCACCGAAAGAGGCCTGAACAAGGCCGAACAGATACAAGGGGGCCGTTCGCAACGCGCGAGCGGCCCCTTTTTCTTGCTCGTTCTACAAGCCACCAAGACAGCTCGACAAACGGCTTTGCGATTGGTCCTGCATTGCTGTATTGCTACGTTAATACGCATACAAACAGGAGTAGGGAATGGGCATCGGAAAACTTATCGGCAAGGTCGTGCCGGTTGTCGCCATGGCAGCCGCAGCAGGCCTGGCGGGCTGCGACGGCCTGAACGTGGAGTTCGAAGGCGAAGGCGTGCCGCTGGCCGAACTTGACATGAGCGGCGACCCACCGACCGACGTCGCCCTGGCAGCGCCCGATACTGTGGTGATTACCAGCGGCGAGGATTTCACCATCGACGTGGAAGGCAGCGACGAGGCGCGCGATCGCATGCGCTTTGCCCTCGACGACGGCACGCTGGGCATCCACCGCGAGAACGGCAACTGGGATGACAGTGACACGGCCACCATCAACATCACCATGCCCGCGCCGGAAACGCTGGTGATGGCCGGGTCGGGCACCATGACCACCGACGCCATGGGCGACAATCCCGATATCGTGATCGCCGGTTCGGGCACGCTCACGGCGACCGGCATTGCCGCGCAGAGCATGGAAGTTTCCGTGGCGGGCAGCGGTACCGTAAACGCCTCGGGCGAAGTCAACGATCTCGAGCTCACCGTCGCGGGCAGCGGCAGTGCGGATATGGATGGGCTGCAAGTCGGCAATGCCGAAGTCACCATCGCCGGTTCGGGCGACGCGGCCTTTGCCTCCGATGGCAACGTCGAGGCCTCGATCGTCGGATCGGGCACGGTTCGCGTCACCGGATCGGCCAGTTGCAGCGTCGATTCGGTCGGATCGGGCGAGCTGATCTGCGAAGAGCCAGAAGATGCGTGATCGGCGCACCTTGCCGTAAACGGCATTGCGGACAGGTACTTGCGGGTCCATGGTGGGGCATCTTTCCCCGCCATGGGCCCGCAAATGCATAGATCCTCCCTTATCCTTGCCCCGCTCGCCACGCTGGCGCTGAGCGGTTGTATTGCCAGGACCGCCGTTGGCGTCGTGACCGCACCGGTGCGCGTCGCTTCGCAGGCGGCGGACTGGGCCACCACCAGCCAGGACGAGGCAGACCGCGAACGCGGCCGCGAGATCCGCAGGCGCGAGGAACAGCTGGGAGAGCTGCAGGAAGAGCTGGCCGAGCTCGAGGAAGACTGCCTCGACGGAGACGACCAGGCCTGCCGTGAAGCCGTGGCCACCCGGCGCGAGATCGACGAATTGTTGCCGACGGTGCCGGTAGAGCCGGAAGACTAGGCCGCGGCGCGCTGCAAGCGATCGTTGATGGCGCGCCCCATGCCGTGCTGCGGGATCGGCGCCACCGCAATCCGGGCCTTGTCCGATGCTGCACCCTCGTGCAGCGCCGCGTAGAGCCTGGACGCCGCTTCGGCCAGGTCTCCGCCGGGCGAGAGGTTTACGTCGCCCACGATCTCGCCAAACCCGATCATGAACGTATCCGCTTCGGGCGAAGTTACACCCAGCGCAACAGGCTTTCCGGGCGAATAGTGTTTCGCGAGTTGTCCCGGAGCCTGGATAGTTGCGCCGCGCGACTTGGCTTCCGGGCCGAGCACCTCTGCCAGCTCCTCCGCTGCAATCGGTCCAGGGCGCAGCAAGCGCCAGCCGCCTTGTGGATCGAGCGCGACTATGGTCGATTCCAGCCCCGCTTCGCACGCACCGCCGTCGATCACCGAGGGAGCGTCCATCCCAAAGGATTCCAGCACGTGCTCGGGCCGCGTCGGGCTGACGGCATTGCTGCGGTTGGCAGACGGCGCCGCCAGCGGCAGGCCTGTTTCCGCCAGCAGCCGCGCGGCAATCGGGTGCCCCGGCTGGCGCAAGGCAATGGTGCCCAGCCCCGCCGTCACCGCGGGGGCAATTCCGGCGCCTTCGCGCAAGGGCAGCACCAGCGTGAGCGGACCCGGCCAGAAACGCGCCGCCAGTTTCTCCGCCACGGCATCGAACACGGCCAGCTTGCGCGCCATGTCCAGCGAGGAAACATGCACGATCAGCGGGTTGAAATCGGGCCGACCCTTGGTGCGATAGATCTGCGCCACCGCATCGGCGCTGTCGGCGCGCGCAGCCAGGCCGTAAACCGTCTCTGTCGGCATGGCGACAAGCCCCCCGGCGCGCAGGATCTGCGCCGCCTTGGCCATGCCTTCGTCGTCAGGCGCTATCAGGGCTTGCTTGCCGCTCATGGGCCCTGCCTATAGGGACGAACGCGATGGAAGACCAAGCCGAACTCCTCGCCCGCATTGCTGCCGCGCTGGAACAGCTGGCGCCGGGCACACGCACAGGTGCCGACTGGCGCGCCAGCCCTGCCTATGTCTGGAATACCAGCGGCGCGCGCGCGGTGGCAGCGATCGATGCGCCTGCACTCAGCCTGCTACGCGGAATCGACAAGCAGAAGCACGCCGTCACCGGCAACGTCGCGCGGCTGGCGCAAGGCCTGCCCGCGCACGACATGCTGCTGTGGGGCGCGCGCGGCATGGGCAAGTCTGCATTGCTGCGCGCATCGGTGGCCGATGCCCAGGCGAGCGGAGGCGAGCTGGCACTGGTGCAGGTCGCAACGGACGCGGTGGCCTCGCTGCCCGCGCTGTTCGGCGATCTCGCAAGGGCAGAACGCAACTTTCTGGTGTTCATCGACGACCTGGGCTTTGCCGAAGGCGATTCCACCACCCCGCGCCACTTGCGCAGCTGGCTGGATGGCGGTGTCGAGGCGCGTCCGGCCAACGTGCGTCTTGCCGTCACGTCGAACCGCCGCGCGATCCTGCCGCGCCACGGCAGCGAGCAGGACGACCCGATCAACCCGCGCGACGCGGTGGACGACAACCTTGCCCTGGCAGACCGGTTCGGCCTGTCACTGGGGTTCCACAACGCCAGCCAGGACGATTACCTCGAAATCCTGCGCGGTTATGCCGCCGAGTACGAGCTGACGCTCGACGAAGCCGAAGCGCTGGAATGGGCCAAGCGGCGCGGCGCACGCTCGGGCCGCGTGGCCTGGCATTTCATCACCGAACTGGCCGGCCGCGCGGGAAAACCGCTCGGCTAAGCCTTACATGATGTCTTCGGGGGAGATCGCGCCTTCCTCGAAAGCGCGCGCCGGATCGCCGATCAGCTGGCGGCGCGGCGGCAGGCTTTCGCCCGAATTGCGCTCGATCGCTGCGGCTCCTTCGGCACCCGGAGCAGTCACGCGCCAGATGATGTTGCCGGTATCGTCGCTTACCAGCAGCGCGCCGGTGCGGTCCCACTCCACCCATGTCGGGCGGCCGTGGGTTTCGCCGTTCTCGGCCAGGAACGGTTCGAGCACCATCTTCGGCTTGTCCACCGGGTTGCCGCGTTCGTCGAACTCCACGAACACCACGTCATAGCCCGAAGGCGGCAAGCGATTCCACGAACCGTGGCGAGCGATGAAGGCACCGTGGCCGAATTGTTCGCCCATGGTCGTGCCTTCCTCGGTAAAGACCAGCCCCAGCGCGGCGACGTGGGCGCCCAGCGCGTATTGCGGCGTGCGGGTATAGTCGGTGAGGAAGCGTGGCATCGGCGCCTCTACGCGTTCGTCCACCACGTCGTTGTAATAGACCCACGGCCAGCCGTAGTGCACGCCGATGGGCACGTTCGACATGTAATCGGGCACCAGGTCCGATCCCAGCATGTCGCGCTCGTTCACGGTGGTCCACAATTCGCCCGTCCACGGGTTCCAAGCCATGCCGTTGGGGTTGCGCAGGCCTGCGCCGAACAGGCGGGCAGAGCCGCTGGCCAGGCTGAGTTCGTGAATGGCGGCGCGGCCTTCCTCGATCTCCATCCCGCCTTCGCCGATGTTGGAGGCAGAACCGACCGCGATATACAGCCGCTCGCCATCTTCGGAGAGGATGATGTTGCGCATCCAGTGGTTGCCGGCAGGCGGCAAGTCGGCCAGCTTCTCCGGCTCTCCGGTCACTTCGTTCGCGCCTTCCTCGTAATCGAAGCGCAGCAGGGCATCGTGGTTGGCGATGTAGAGCTTGCCGTCGGCCCAGGCGATACCGGAGGGCGAATCGAGATCGTCCTCGCGCAGCACGTGGCGCTCATCCGCCACGCCGTCTTCATCAGTATCGCGCAGCAGCACCAGCTGGTTGGGCGATTCGCCCGCACTGCCTGCTTCGCTGAACAGGATGCCGGCGACGAAATTGGTCAGCCAGCCGCCAGCCACTTCGGTCTTGGGCGCCCGGGTGAGCGTGACGAGGATATCGCCGTTGGGCATGGCATAGATCACCCGTGGGTGGTCCAGCCCTTCGGCAAAGCGGTTCACCACCAGCCCTTCGGCCGCGGTGGGCGCCATGTCGTCTGCCCAGCCGATCGGCTTGGCGACGCGCACCGTGGGCACCATCTGCGGATCGGGCGCCACCAGCACCGGGTCGGTGCCTGTGGTCTCTTCCAGCGAAATCGTGGCGGGTTCGCCCTGGAACAGCCACCAGATGATGCCCGCCGCCAGCAGCAGCAGGACGACAAGCGCGATCAGGATCTTCTTGAGAGTGCTCATGGCCAGCACGATTAGGCTAGCCTTGGCCGTGCGGCAATGTCTTTGCGGCGGCTCGCAGCTTCGCTAAAGGCGCGCCCATGTTCGATTTCAAACCCGATACGCAGGCCGGCAAGGCCGATCTCTACCGCGACCTGCATTCCGCAGCCGACGCCTTGACCTCTGGCGAGCCCGATGGCGTTGCCAACATGGCCAATGTCGCCGCGCTGCTGGGCGATTTCCTGCCCGACTGCAACTGGACCGGCTTTTACCGCATGGTGGGCGGTGAACTGGTGCTTGGCCCCTTTGCCGGACGCCCGGCCTGCATACGTATTCCGCTGGGCGTAGGCGTGTGCGGTGTGGCAGCGAAGACCGGCGAAACGCAGCTGGTGGAGGACGTGCATGCCTTCCCCGGCCATATCGCCTGCGATGCGCGCAGCCGCTCCGAACTGGTAGTGCCGATCAAGCGTGACAGTGCGGTCGTGGGCGTTATCGACCTCGACAGCCCCGACCTTGCCCGCTTCGATGCGGAGGACCAGGCCGGGATCGAGGCGCTGGCGGTGCTGCTGGCCGACAAGGTGTGATGCCCCGGAACGGGACAAGTTCGGCACCAGCCTAGGATTCTTGCGGTTTTCGACAGTAAATACCGGGTTAACCGGGCAAACAGGCCCTATTCTGCATGAGGGAAGCCCGCGCAATGTCGACCCGTATCTCACTGCTTTTCGCCGGTGCAGCCGTGATGGCCGGCGCCACCCCTGCCGCCGCGCACGACCAGCATCCGCAAATCCAGCACGTCGAAGTGCTAGACGCCGCAGGAGACTACGATGGTGAATGGCAGGGCCACTGGCAGGACGGCGACACGTGGCGCGGCATGTGGAACGGCACCTACACCACCCCGGACGGCGAAGTGCTGGAAGGCCGCTATATCGGCACCTTCATCGGCGAGGGGCGCTTCGTCACCGACGATGGCCGCGTGCTGATGCTGGGCGAGGACGGCTGGCACGAGGGCAGCGACAACGCCGTGGTCCGCATCGAGCGCCGCCGCCCGCCACACGAACTGGGCGCCTCGCCCGACGGTCGCCTGGGCTACACCTTGGCCGAACGCGAGGCATGGCTGGCCGACTGCCGCGTGCTGATGGCCAATGCCGGGGGATACTACGATTACGACGACTATTATCGCGACGATGCCGATGGCGGCCTGATCGGCGGCCTGCTGGGCGCGGTTGCAGGCGGTTTTGCCGGCAACCGCATTGCCGACGGTGATCGCCTAGCCGGGACGCTGATCGGTGCCGGTGTCGGCGGGCTTGCCGGTGCAGTCATCGGCTCGCTGGTTGATGGCGACGGTGGTGACAGCCGCGACGGTCGCGAGATCGACGCCAACGAGCTCTACGCCGCGCGCTATTGCGAGGCTTACCTGCGTCGCTACGAAATGGGCGGTGGTGCCGGGTTCCAGACCATGACCTACCAGCCGGTGATGATGGTGCAGACCGTCGCCGCAGCGGCGCCGCATGGCTACGCCGGGCATCGGCACGGTCCCGAATGCACCACCACGGTGCGCGAGGAATGGGTTGAGGTCGAACGTCTGGCCCCCACGCCGCCGGCCCGCCGAGCGATTCCGCCGCGCCCGCAACCCGCGCCCGAGCCAAGCGGCAAGGTGCAGCCGATCAACTAATGCCTTGTGGGCCGCGTAACCCTGTTTCCCAGCCCTAACGCATTGATTTTCTATTAAATCCCGCCCCCCGTCAGGCGCTGACAGATCAGGTCGAGCTGGTCCAGGGTGCGGAAACGCACGGTAACAGCGCCCGAGCGCGGATCTTCGTCCGTGGCGATCTTCACCGGCAGGCCAAGGAATTCCTCGAGGTGGTTTTCCACCGCCGCGATATCGGCATCCTGCGCCGGATCGCGCGGCGGCCGCGCCTGGCGTCGCACGGGGCCTTCGCCACCATTGCGCGACTTGCGCGCCAGCTTCTCTACATCGCGGACGGAAAGCTTGTCCTTCACTGCCTTGTCCGCCAGTTCGGCAGCATTGTCGAGGCCGATCAGCGCACGCCCGTGGCCCATGTCGAGCCGTCCGGCTTCGAGATGGTCGAGCACCGAATCCGGCAGCGCCAGCAGGCGCAGCAGGTTGGCGACGTGGCTGCGCGACTTCTCCACCAGTCCGGCGATCTCGGCCTGGGTCATCTCTTCCAGCTCGACCAGCCGTTGGTAGGCGCGCGCTTCCTCGACCGGGTTGAGATCTTCGCGCTGGATATTCTCGATCAGGGCCAGCGCCATGACGTCACGCTCACCCAGGTCGCGAATTATCGCAGGGATTTCATGCAGTTGCGCATTCTGCGATGCGCGCCAGCGACGTTCGCCGGCCACAAGCTGGTACTTGCCCGATTCCATCGGACGCACGATCACAGGCTGAATCACGCCGCGCGACGCGATCGAAGCGGCAAGCTCTGCCAGCGCCTCGTCGTCGAAGTGACGACGCGGCTGGTCAGGGTGCGGCTCGATATCGGCAATCGCCAGTGAGGCAAGCCCGTCAGCGCGCGGTTTTGCCGCTCCGGCGGGCGGTGCTACCTCTTCGCCGGCTCCAGGACGCGGCGCAACCAGTGGCTCTTCCCGCTTGGCTTCGCCCAGCAGCGCGCCAAGCCCCTTCCCCAGTTTGCGGCGGGCGGCAGCGGGACGCGCCGCGGTGGTGTCGTTGGCAGCCTCGTTGGCCTTGGCCTTGCTCATGCCGCTTTCCTCTCTTCGGGCAGGCGACCGATCAGCTCCCGCGCCAGTGCCATGTAGGCGCGGCTGCCGGGGCAGGAATGGTCGTAAATCAATGCAGGCAGCCCGTGGCTGGGCGCCTCGGACAAGCGCACGTTGCGCGGGATGACCGATTCGAACACCAGGTCGCCCAGGCATTCGCGCACGTCATCGGAAACCTGGTCTGTCAGGCGGTTACGACGATCGAACATTGTCAGCGCGATACCGATGATGCCCAGGTCGGGGTTGAAGCGTTGCTGCACCTGCTCGACCGTCTGCAGAAGCTGGCTGAGGCCCTCCAGCGCAAAGAATTCGCACTGCAGCGGCACTAGCAGCGTATCGGCAGCACACAGGGCGTTGAGCGTCAGCAGGCCCAGCGATGGCGGACAGTCGATAAAGCAGATGTCATGACCCTGGTGTGCCTCCAGCGCCTTGCGCAGGCGCTGCGTACGGTCTTCCACACCGACCAGCTCCACCTCTGCCCCACTGAGGTCGACCGTGGCAGGCAGCAAGTCGAGGCCGGGAATGGTCGAGGCGACGGCACATTCGGCAATCGACACTTCGTCCACCAGCACGTCGTAGCTCGACATGTCGCGCTCTGCCGCGCCCAGGCCCACGCCGGTGGAGGCGTTGCCTTGCGGATCGAGGTCGACCAGCAGCGTGCGCCAGCCGCTGGCCGCCATGGCCGTGGCAATATTGATGGCGGATGTGGTCTTGCCCACCCCGCCCTTCTGGTTCGCAATGGCGATGACGATCATGTGAGCGCGGGCCTCCCTTTGCCGACCAGAATTCCGGCGGAAGGATCGGTCGCCGATTGTTCCACGTGGAACATCGCCCGAATCGCCGCTGGCTGTTCAGACAATTCAATCGCGCCCTTGCGCCCCTTGGGCAACAACCATGTGGTGGAGCGTGTGGAAAAGCGCGCGGATAATTCGAGGAGTTTACCAAGCGGAGCGAAGGCACGCGCGGTGATTACACCCACTTCGCATGTTTCCACACTTTCGAGCCGCGACCCGATCACGCGGCATTTCGAAAGCCCGAATTCGGTGCAAACCCGCTCGAGCCACTCGACTCGGCGTTTACGCGATTCGACCAGCATCATGGACAAGTCCGGACGAGCAATCGCCAGCGCGAGCCCCGGAAAGCCTGCACCGGTACCGAGATCGAGCCAGACAGCCGCTTCTTCCGGTGTTCCACGTGGAACGTGGTCAAGCAGCTGCAGGCTGTCAGCGATATGACGCGTCCAGACCATTTCCAGGCTGGGCTTGGAGACAAGGTTCTGCTGCTGGTTCTCTGCCGCCAGCATCGGGATGAATTGCTCCAACCGCTCCATGACAGCGGAGTCGCAGCGTTCGGCGCAGAATGCGCGGGCCTGCTCTTCGATTTCGATCATGCAGCCTGATTGCGACGTTTGGCGTGGACAAGCAAGGCAGCAAGCGCTGCCGGGGTAATTCCGCGCACGCGGCCAGCGGCGGCGAGGTTGTGCGGCTGCGCGGCGCTGAGCCGCTCGACCATTTCGTTCGACAAGCCGGGCACTTCGGCGAAGGGAAAGTCCGCCCCCAGTTCCAGCGCTTCGCTGCTACGCAGGTCGCGCAGTTCGGCATCCTGGCGCGCCAGATATGGTGCATATCCGGCGTCCTCCGCCAGTTCCTCCGCCAAAGGCGATTGGGGATTGGAGCCTTCCGGCAACCACGGAACAAGGCCAGCCATGGAAACATCGGGCAGCGCGAGCCATTCGCCGAGCGGCTTGCGTCCGGCATCGCGCTTCACCGATAAACCCGCATCATGCAGTTCGGTGGCGCCGACGACACGCTGCAATGCGGTGTTCCACGTGGAACGCTCAGCCTCGCGCCCGGCAAACCACGCGGCGCGTTCTTCCCCCACACAGCCCGTGGCGATGGCCAGCGGCGTCAGGCGCGAGGTGGCATTGTTGGCCCGCAGGCGCAGGCGATACTCGGCACGCGCGGTAAGCATGCGGTACGGCTCGCTCACTCCATGCAGGGTAAGGTCGTCGATCATCACCGCCATGTAACTGTTGGCCCGGTCCAGTGCCGGCGGCGCGCGGTCAAGGATCGTGCAAGCGGCATTGAGGCCCGCCACCAGACCCTGTGCGGCTGCCTCTTCATAGCCTGTGGTGCCGTTGATCTGCCCCGCGCAGTAGAGGCCGGGAATCGCCTTCAGCTGCAAGTCCGCCCCCAGCGCGCGGGGATCGATATGGTCGTACTCGACGGCATAGCCGGGCACTTCCATCACCACCTGCTCCAGCCCCTCCATGGTGCGGAGCATGGCCAGTTGCACATCGACCGGCAGCGAGGTGCTGATGCCGTTGGGATAGACGAGGTGCGTGTCGAGACCTTCAGGCTCGAGGAAGACCTGGTGCCCGTCCCGATCGGCAAAACGATGGATCTTGTCCTCTATCGAGGGGCAATAACGCGGCCCGGCCGCACCGATAGCACCCGAAAACAAGGGTGAGCGATGAAGGTTATCGGCGATGATCGCGTGCGAGCCGGAGTTGGTGCGGGTGATCGCGCAAAACACCTGCGGATTCATCCGGCGCCGGGTCAACGGCGACATGGTCCACTGATCGGCATCGGAGGCTTGCTCCTCCAGCCGTGCCCAATCGATGGTCCGTCCGTCGAGACGGGGCGGCGTGCCGGTCTTGAGCCGCGCCATGGGCAGGTCTGCCCCGCGCAACTGCTGCGCCAGCTTCTGCGCCGATCCTTCGCCGATGCGCCCGCCTTCGAAGCGCTCCTCACCGCGAAACAGCGTGCCGCCAAGAAAGGTGCCGGTGCACAGGATCACGGCCTTGCCCTTGATTTCCGAACCGTCCGCCAGGCCAATGCCCTGCACACGACCTCGGTCGAGCAGCAATTGCGCGGCTTCGCCCTCGACGACATGCAGCTTGTCCTGCCGCGCAAGCATGGCCTGCACCGCCAGCTTGAACAGCTTGCGATCCGCCTGCACACGAGGGCCCTGCACCGCACTGCCCTTCGACCGGTTGAGCATGCGGTAATGGATCGCCCCGGCATCGGCTGCACGGCCCAGCAAGCCGTCGAAGGCATCCACTTCGCGCACTAGGTGGCCCTTGCCCAGCCCGCCAATCGCGGGATTGCAGCTCATCGCGCCCAGCGTGGCGGCATCGAAGGTGACCAGCGCCGTGCTAGCCCCGGCGCGCGCAGCGGCAGCCGCAGCTTCGCAGCCGGCATGGCCCCCACCCACAACGATGACATCGAAATTGTGCATTGCGCGCTGGCGTCTAGCCGATCTGTTCCACGTGGAACAGGCTATTTCCCGATACAAAAGCGCCCGAAAAGGGCATAGAGCACGTCTTCGGTAGAGGTCCGCCCCACCAGCGCATCAAAGGCCTGCCGCGTACGGCGCAGGTTCTCGGCTACCAGCAGGGGGTCGCTTTCACTCTGCGCTCCTGCAAGCGAAGATGCCGCATCGAACAACCGCTCTCGCTGGCGTGTGTTAAGAGCAGCCTTGCCTGGTGCGGGCATGGCAGACCGCGCCTGCCCGATCAGGGCCTGTCGCAGGGCATCCATCCCCTCACCGGTTACCGCAGACACACGGTGCGCCGGGTTCTGCTTGGCAGGCGGATCCGCACGGTCGGCCTGGGCCTCGATCTCCCAGGCATCCGCGGGCCCCTGCCCTTCCGGGCCAAGCCACAGGACGAGATCAGCCCTGGCAATCTCGTCTCGCGCGCGAGCTATGCCGATGGTCTCGATCACATCCCCACTCTCGTCGCGCAGACCGGCCATGTCGACGAAGGTGAAAGGAATTCCAGCCAAGGCGACAGACTGCGTCAGGATATCGCGCGTCGTGCCTGCCACGTCAGCCGTAATGGCCGCTTCACTCTCGACCAGCGCGTTGAACAAGGTGGACTTGCCGGCATTGGGTGGCCCGGCCAGCGCGACGCGAAAGCCTTCGCGAAGGGTCTCCGCACGAGGCGCATCGAGGGCATCGGCCAGCGCTTGCTGCAGTTCCCCCAAAGCATCGCCAAAGCTTTCCGGCAGTTCGGCAACATCGTCCTCGTCATCGAAATCGAGCACGGCCTCTACCTGCGCAGACAGCCGCAGCAGGTCTTCGCGCCATTCCTCCACTTGGCGCGACAGCGCACCGCCCATCATGGCCATGGCACTGCGACGCTGGATCTCGGTCTCGGCGGAGAGAAGGTCTGCCAGCCCTTCGGCTTCGGACAGGTCGATACGGCCATTGGCAAAGGCGCGGCGCGTGAATTCACCCGGTTCGGCGCGCCGACAACCCTCTATCTCACTCAGCGCTACCTCGACCGCTGCGATCACCGCGCGACCGCCATGGCAGTGGAACTCGGCCAGGTCCTCGCCGGTGACGGAATTCGGTCCGGGGAAAAACAGCACCAGTCCATCATCGAGTGTTTCACGTGAAACACTTCGGAAGACCGCTCGCCTTGCCTTGCGTGGTTCGGGAACTTCGCCCGCGATCGTCGCCAGCGCCGCCCGCACTTGCGGCCCGGTTACGCGGATCACACCGATCCCCGCGGGCGGTTGCCCACTCGAAAGCGCGAAAATCGTGTCCATCACCGGTTAGTCGGCGATGTCCTTGCCGGAATCCGAAGCCGACGTGGCATTCGCGTTACGTGCCGCACCTTCCATGAAATTCTGGAACATTTTCAGACCCATCTGCCCCATCGGCGCCAACTGGCGAGCGTATTCCTCAAGCTGATCGACGTTCGACACGCCCTGCATCGCCTTGGCAATCGAATCGACATAGATCGCGTTCGCCTGCTCGACATCGGGCAGCCCCATGAAGCGCCGCGCCTCTTCGGGCGAACAATCGATTTCGATATTGACCTTCATAGCGGACACCTTTCTCACTTGCGCGCGTATAAGCCATAGACCAATTCGACGCCGAGGAGAGCCTTATATGAGTGAGACAGTCAGCATTGCCACCCTTTCAGGCGATGACAGCTTCAACGCCTATGTCGCCCGCCCCGCAGGCGGAGCAAAAGCTGCGATCGTGGTGATCCAGGAGATCTTCGGGGTGAACGCCGGCATTCGCCGCAAATGCGACAAGCTGGCCGAGGAAGGCTATCTCGCCGTAGCGCCCGACCTGTTCTGGCGCCTTGAGCCCGGGATCGAGCTCGATCCCGATATCGAGTCGGAAATGCAGAAGGCTTTCGACCTGTTCGGCAAGTTCGACCAGGACGCCGGCATCCGCGATATCGAGTCAACGATCCACTGGGCTCGCGAGCAGGTCTCCAGCAACAAGGTAGGCGCGGTCGGCTACTGCCTGGGCGGGCGCCTCGCCTACATGACCGCCGCGCGCACCGACGTGAACGCCAGCGTCGGCTATTACGCCGTCGGTGTCGACAACTTGCTGGGGGAGAAGCACGCCATTGCTCACCCGCTGATGCTGCATATCGCCGGGAACGACGGATTCGTACCGCCCGAAGTACAGCAGGCCATGCATGAAGGGCTGGACGACCATCCCAAGGTGACTCTGCACGACTATCCCGGCATGGACCACGGCTTTGCCACCGAGTTCGGCAATCGCCGCTCAAATGAAGCCGCCGAACTGGCAGACAGCCGCACCGCTGCGTTCTTTGCCGAGAATCTCGCCTGATGGGCTCACCCGCGCAAACCGTCGCAGTGCTGCACGAGGTGGCCGAAAGCCGCGCGCCGCTTGCCAGCCTGGTGCCGTGGATTGCCGAAGACGCGGTGTTCCACTCCCCCGTCATGCACACACCGCAGCACGGCCGGGAGCTGGTGATGCAATACCTTGGTGCAGCGCTGCAGTTGTTCTCGCAACACGGCTTTCGCTACGTTCGAAAGATCGTGGACGGACAGGACGCCGCGCTTGAATTCGTCGCGGGGATCGACGGAATCCATGTCAACGGAGTGGATTTGATATCCTTCGATTCGGAAGGAAATATCAAGGATTTCAAGGTGATGATACGTCCGCGAAAGGCCATCGAGGCCGTGCGGACAAAGATGCTGGAACAGCTTGAAGCGGCAAAGGGCGGCACCTAGGCCGCCCTCCCCGTTTCCCGGACTTACTGGTTCATCGTCTCGAAGAAGTCTTCGTTGGTCTTCGAATCCTTCATCTTGTCGAGCAGGAATTCCATCGCATCGACGGTGCCCATCTGCATCAGGATGCGGCGCAACACATACATCTTGGAAAGCGTGGCCTGGTCCACCAGCAGCTCTTCCTTGCGGGTGCCGGACTTGCCGACATCCAGCGCAGGGAAGATACGCTTGTCGGCCACCTTGCGGTCGAGCACGATTTCGCTGTTACCCGTACCCTTGAATTCCTCGAAGATCACTTCGTCCATGCGGCTGCCGGTATCGATCAGCGCAGTGGCGATGATGGACAGCGAACCGCCTTCCTCGATGTTACGCGCAGCACCGAAGAAACGCTTCGGACGCTGCAACGCGTTGGCATCGACACCGCCGGTCAGCACCTTGCCAGAGCTGGGCACCACGGTGTTGTAGGCACGGCCAAGGCGGGTGATCGAGTCGAGCAGGATCACCACGTCCTTCTTGTGCTCCACCAGGCGCTTGGCCTTTTCGATCACCATTTCGGCAACCTGCACGTGGCGCGATGCTGGCTCGTCGAAGGTCGAGGAAATCACCTCGCCGTTCACGCTGCGCTGCATGTCGGTGACTTCTTCCGGACGTTCGTCCACCAGCAGCACCAGCAGGAAGACTTCCGGGTGGTTGTCGGTAATCGCCTTGGCGATGTTCTGCAGCAGCACCGTCTTACCGGTACGCGGCGGCGCCACGATCAGCGCACGCTGGCCCTTGCCCTGCGGGCTGATCAGGTCGATCACGCGGGCCGACTTGTCCTTCACCGTCGGATCCTTGGTGTCGAGCATCAGGCGCTCATCGGGATAAAGCGGGGTGAGGTTGTCGAAATTGGTGCGATGGCGCACTGCCTCGGGGTCTTCGTAGTTGACCTCTTTCAGCTTGGTCAGCGCAAAATAGCGCTCGCCATCCTTGGGCGCGCGGATTTCGCCTTCCACCGTATCGCCGGTGCGCAGGCCCCATTTGCGGACCTGGTTCGGCGAGACATAGATATCATCCGGCCCGGCAAGATAGTTCGCCTCGGGCGAGCGCAGGAAGCCGAAGCCGTCCTGCAGCACTTCGATCGTGCCGATGCCGAGGATTTCCTCGCCGTCTTCGGCCACTTCCTTGAGGATGGCGAACATCAGCTCCTGCCGACGCAGGGTGGATGCTCCTTCGACGCCCAGCTCTTCGGCCATGGAGACCAGCTCTGCCGGCGTCTTCTGTTTGAGTTCTTTCAAATGCATTTTGTTTGTATTCCAATAGGTTGGGATGCCGGCTGGCCTATATGGGCTTGGAGAAAGCAGACCTTGTCGCGCGAGAGAATCCGCGACCAATTGCCGTTGGAGACCCATGCAAATATGGGTTTCGCCGATGGCGGTCAATTCGCAAATGACAGGCGACCGGTAACTCGCCGGTAAATCAGAACGGCCTGACGACCACCAGCACCACGATCACCGCGGCAAGGATGCCGGGCACTTCGTTGAACATGCGCAGCTGCTTGCCCGACAGCGGCCGTTCGCCGCGCGCCAGCTTCGTGGCATAGCTGCCCAGGTAACCGTGATACCCGGACAGGATCAGCACCAGCAGCATCTTGGCGTGCAGCCAGCCCGCGCTCCAAAGGTTCAGGGTAGCGGCCAACGCCAACCCCAGCACCCAGACCACGATAATCGAAGGCAGCAGGATGATCTTGAGCAACTTGCGCTCCCGATCGACCCATTTCGCTTCTTCGTTGGAGCCGGCTTCGGCTTCCTGGTGATAGACGAAATAGCGAGGCAGCATGAACAGCCCGGCCATCCAGAAGATCACGAAGATGATGTGGCCGGCCTTGAGCCAGAGATAGGTCATTGCGAGGGCATCCTGCATTGCATTTATCTAGGGAGTGGAGTGCGCTTCGTCATCCCCTCACCCGCGGACGAGTTTCAGGAGATGCTCGACATGGGCAATCGGCGTTTCCTTGTCGATCCCGTGGCCGAGATTGAACACATGCGGGCGATCGGCAAAGGCAGCCAGGATGCGCGCAACGGATTCGTCCAGCGCCGGACCGCCAGCCAGCAGCAACATCGGATCGAGGTTGCCCTGCACCGGCATGTCGGTGGGCAACTGGCCGTGAATCCAGGCCGGGTCCTGCGTTTCGTCCACGCCCAGTGCATCCACGCCCGTTTCGCGGGCATAGGCGGGCAGCTTCGCGCCCGCGCCCTTGGGAAAACCGATCACCGGGATGCCGGGACGTGCGGCGTGAATCGCGGCGGCAATGCGCGCATTGGGCGCAATCACCCATTGTTCGAACTGCGTCGGAGAAAGCGAGCCCGCCCAGCTGTCGAACAGCTGCACCGCTTCGGCGCCGGCGTCGATCTGGCCGATCAGGTATTCGATGCTGGCTGCCTCGATCGCGCCGATCAGCGAGGCAAAAGCCTGCGGGTCACGATAGGCCAGGGTGCGGGCCTTGCCGTGGTCTTTCGATCCCTGCCCGGCAATCATGTAGGTTGCCACGGTCCACGGGGAGCCTGCAAAGCCCAGCAAGGTGGTCTCAGGCCCCAAACGGTCCTTTACCAGCGCCACGGTACGGTAGATCGCGTCGAACCGCTGGAAGGCCTGTTCCAGCCCGTTCCACGCCCCATCCACCAGTGGCGGGGCAAGTCGCGGGCCTTCACCCGCTTCGAACCATAGGTCCTGTCCCAGGGCATAGGGTACGATCAGGATGTCGGAAAACAGGATGGCACCGTCGAAACCGAAGCGGTCGATCGGCTGCACGGTGACCTCGGCTGCGGCCTCGCTATCGTAGACAAGCTCCAGGAACCCGCCCTTTTCCGCCCGCAAGGCACGGTATTCGGGCAGGTAGCGCCCGGCCTGGCGCATCAGCCAGACGGGTCGCCTTTCGGTCCGCCGGCCGGCAAGCGTATCGAGGAGACATCCGGGCATCGAAGAGTCCAATCAAACAATAAATATATATATTAAGAAGGATTCAGGACGTTGTTGGCCCTGTGGATTGCGGGAATAGCGCGCCTTTGCCTGAATTCTCCCGCGATGAACACCCATTTGCGCGCATGCGACTCACGGCCGGCCCTGAGTCAATCGACTCTTCTCCCCGCTATCCCCAGCCTGTCCAAAACCGTGCCTTCCTGTCCATAGGTGCGCTGGTGAATCCGGTTCGGAACCGGGGTAAAGTTACTCGACAGCTTGTCCGCAAATCGCTCCCGTGGTTTATGCCTGTAGATATCCACATGGCCCGAATGCACCTCCACCTCCTGTCCGATTCCACCGGCGAAACGCTGGAAATGCTGGCCAAGGCCGCGCTGGCGCAGTTCGGCGATGCCGACGTGCAGCGGCATTTCTGGCCGATGGTGCGATCGGTGCAGCATCTTGAGCGGATCATGGATGACTTCAAGGCCAACCCCGGCCTTGTCCTCTATACGCTCAGCAACGAGTCGACGCGTGACCGGCTGGAGGAATTCTGTCGCCAGCAGGGCCTGCCGCATGTCGCCGCGCTGGATCCGGTGGTGGAGGCGCTGGAGGAGCGGCTGGGTCAGCAGGCGCATGGCCGTCCTGGTGGCAAGAACAAGATGGACGCGGCCTATTTCGAACGCGTCGACGCCATCCAGTTCACCATCGCCCACGACGACGGCATCAGCTGGGATGACTGGGAACAGGCCGATATCGTGCTGGCAGGCGTCTCGCGCACGTCGAAGACGCCGACCAGCATCTATCTCGCCAACCGCGGCTTCAAGGTCGCCAATATCCCGCTGGTGGTGGAAAGCCCGCCGCCAAAACTGCTGTTCCAGTTGAAGCATCCGATGGTGGTGGGGCTGACGACGGCGCCCGCGCGCCTGATCCAGATTCGGCGCAATCGCCTGCTGTCGCTGAACGAGAAAACCGAGACGGCCTATATCGACGAGGACAAGGTGAGCAAGGAAGTGGCCTTTGCCCGGCGCATGTTTGCCGATAACGGCTGGCCCGTGATCGACGTGACGCGCCGCTCGATCGAGGAAACCGCTGCGGCGATCATCAAGCTTTACCAGGAACGCGCGGTGCGCCTGGCGGGGCCGCGCGAACCGCAACGCGGACCCAAACCGATATGATCGTGCTCGCATCGAAGTCCGCTTCGCGCCGCGCGATGCTGGAAGCCGTTGGTGTGGAGTTCGAGGCGCAGGCTGCCGACCTTGACGAGCGCGCGCTGGAGGCAGGCATGGTGGGGTCTCCCCCGGATGCTATCGCACTGGCGTTGGCCGAGGCCAAGGCGCTGGCCATTTCCGGAACGACGCGACTCGTCCTGGGCAGCGATTCGCTGGTGGTTGTCAATGGCCAGCGGTTCGACAAGCCTGCCGACCGGGCAGAAGCCGCGCGCCACCTGCGCCTGTTTTCGGGCAAGGTCATGCATCTCCACTCTGCCGCAGCGATCGCGCGCGGTGGCAAGATTGTCTGGCGCCAGGCCGCCGAAGCCCGCCTGCATGTGCGAACTCTATCCGACCCCTTCATCGAAACCTATCTCGATGCCGAATGGCCGGAAGTCGGCCACTGTGTCGGCGTGTTCCGCATCGAAGCGCGCGGGCCCCAATTGTTCGAGCAGATCGAGGGCGACCAGTTCACCGTGCTCGGCATGCCGTTGCTGCCTGTGCTGGGTGCGCTGCGCGAGCTGGGGGAATTGCCGAAATGACCCGCTATGCCGAAGTCATTGGCGATCCCATCGCCCAATCGAAATCGCCGGCGATCCACATGCACTGGATCGAAGGGCTGGGCCTCGATGCGCGGTATGATCGCCAACTGGTGAAAGCCGAACAGCTTGGCGACTACCTTGCCCGCCGTGCGGCTGATTCGGACTGGGCCGGGTGCAATATCACCATGCCGCACAAGCTGGCGGTGATGCCGCACCTTTCCCGGCTGGACCCGCTGGCCGAGCGGATCGGCGCGGTGAACACCATTGTGCGCGAAAACGATGGCTCGCTCACCGGCTACAACACCGATGCCGCGGGCTTCCTCGAACCGCTGGGCGCAGAGCTCGACAAGCAGCACTATTTTCGCATGGCGCGCGTGCTGGGTACAGGCGGCGCCGCGCGCGCTATAGTCGCGGGCTTGCTCGAACACGGCATCACCGTGGTGCTGGCGGGCCGCAATCCGGACAAGGCGCGCGCCATGCTCGACGAGCTCGACCCCGGCGGACAGCACCACGTCGCCCCGCTGGCCCATTTTGCCGAGCCGACCGACTTTGCCTTCGACGACCGCGAGGGCTGTTTCGACCTGGTGGTGAATGCCAGCCCGCTGGGCATGCAGGGCCAACCGCCGCTCGATTTCGATTTCAGCCACGTGCCGCCGGGCAGCATTGTCTACGATATCGTCACCGCGCCGCTGGAAACCCCGCTACTGAAAGAGGCGCGCGCCAGAGGCTTTCGCACGATCGACGGCCTGTCGATGCTGATTGGCCAGGCTGCCGTTGCTTTCGAGAAGTTCTTTGGCGTGGCACCGCCCCGCGACGACGGCGACGCCGCGCTGCGCAGGATCCTGACGCAATGACCGGCGCACGACCGCACATCATCGGCCTCACCGGTTCCATCGCCATGGGCAAGAGCACGGTCGCCGGCATGTTCGAAGACGCAGGTGTGCCCGTGTTCGATGCCGATGCCGAAGTTCGGCGGATGCAGGGCCCCGGCGGCGCGCTGCTGGCCGATATCGAAGCCGCCTTTCCCGGCAGCACCGGTCCCGAAGGCGTATTGCGCGAAAAGCTGGGCGAGGTTGTCTTCGCCGATGCCGATGCGCTGGCCAAGCTGGAAATGATCGTCCACCCGGCAGTGGCAAGGCAGCGCGAGGCGTTTCTCCAAACCCATGCCGACAAGCCGCTGGTGGTCTACGATATCCCCCTGCTATTCGAGAAGGGCGGCGCGCAGTTCGTCGATACGATCGTGGTCGTCTCTGCCCCTGCCGACATGCAGCGCGAACGCGTGCTGGGGCGCAAGGGCATGACCGAAGAAAAGTTCGCGCACATCCTGGGGCTGCAGATGCCCGATGCGGAAAAGCGCGCCCGTGCCGACTACGTGATCGACACCGGCAAGACCCTGGCCGAAACGCGCGAACAGGTGCAGGCACTGGTGGACAAGCTGAAAGCCGACTTGCGCGGCTGAGCCTTCCCGCGCGATACAACCGGCATGCGCGAGATCATCTTCGATACCGAGACCACCGGCCTCGATCCCAACACCGGAGACCGGCTGGTGGAAATCGGCTGCATCGAAATGGTCAATCGCGTGGCCACCGGGCGCACCTTTCACGAGTATTTCAACCCCGATCGCGACATGCCGATGGAAGCCGAACGGGTGCACGGCCTTTCCGCCGCCTTCCTGTCCGACAAGCCGCGCTTTCCCGAGAAGGTGGAGGCGCTGCTGGAATTCCTCGGCAATGATCCGCTGGTGGCGCACAACGCGCAGTTCGACTTCGGCTTCCTCAATTTCGAGCTGGGCCTGTGCGGATACGATTCCATCGGCGAGGACCGCATGATCGACACGCTGGTGCTTGCCCGCCGCCGCCATCCCGGCGCCAAGCATTCGCTCGACGCGCTGTGCTCGCGTTACGGAGTCGACCGCAGCCATCGCACACTGCACGGGGCGCTGCTGGATGCCGAACTGCTGGCGCAGGTCTATGTCGAGCTGACCGGCGGGCGGCAGATCGGGCTGCAGCTGGCGGTAGACAACACCCAGTCAGAAACCGCGGTACAGGCACGTTTCGTCCCGAAAACAGGCGAATATCGTGCCCCGCGCCCGCATGCCGCCAGCGCCGAGGAAATCGCGCGGCACAAAGCCTTTCTTGAAACGTTGGAATCTCCGCTCTGGACCTCGTGAGGCTAACGTCCCACATGGGGGTTGGAGCGAACGATAAGAAAAGGAGCAACGCCCCATGGATATTCGCGTGTCGGGACACCAGGTCGATACAGGAGCAGCACTGCAGGAACATGCTTCGGACCGACTCGAAAACATCGTCGACAAGCATTTCAGCCGCGCGCTTTCATCCACGGTAACCTTCGGCAAGGCGCCCGCTAGCGGTTTCGCCGCCGATATCGTCCTTCACGTCAATCACGGGTTGATCCTGAAAAGCCACGGGCAGGCGCAGGACGCGCACCTTGCCTTCGACCAGGCTGCCGACAAGATCGAGAAGCAGCTGCGCCGCTACAAGCGCCGGCTGAAGGATCGCCACGAACAGGCTGCCCACGCGGTGAAGGAAGAGGAAGCCGCCTACACCATCTTTGCCTCGGAAGAGGTGGAGACCGAAGACGAGGTGACCGAGGAATCGCCCCCGATCATCGCCGAAACGCGTATCGACGTGCCCGAAGTCAGCGTCTCCGATGCCGTCATGCTGCTCGACCTGCGGCACACCAACGCCCTGTTTTTCAAAAATGCTGGAACCGGGCGGCATAATATGGTCTATCGCCGCGAAGACGGCTCGATCGGCTGGGTCGAACCGTCCTGATCGCAACCGGTGCGAGACACCGGCAACCTGTGATCTATCGGGGGAGAGGTGTTGACGCACCGGACGGCGCGCACAAGCTGCACGCCGCGCCGCCGACAGGATAGTTTGAGATTTTCTGAAGCAATGGATTCGATTTTTCTGATCAAACCCGAATCGGTCTGCGTCACCCAGGCCGAAGGCAAGGATGATATCCTGCGTCGCCTGGCCGACCTGTTCGCCGGTGCCTTTTCGCTCGATTCCGCGCAGGTGCTGGAACACCTCGAAGAACGCGAAAAGCTGGGCAGCACCGGGTTCGGCCGCGGCGTAGCCATTCCCCATGCGCGCCTGCCGCAATTGCAGCGCCCGATGGCCGCGCTGCTCAAGCTGGAGCGTCCGGTGGATTTCGAGGCTGCAGACGGTCTTCCGGTGGACCTCGTGTTCGGCCTGCTTTCGCCTGCCAACAGCGGTGCGACCCACCTCCACGCGCTGGCGGCGATTTCACGCCTGGTGCGGGACGAGCGGGTACACGATGCGCTGAGCGACGCGCCCGATGCCGAAGCGCTGTACGGCGTGCTGACCAACGCGGCGGATCGTGACGCCGCCTGATCCATCAGGGTCCGACACGGCGCGCTCTGCCGACGAAAGCGGCGAAGCCGTGCATTTTCGCGCACTGGAAAACCTCTACGCTTCCGCCCCGGTCAACGCGCTGTTCGAATCGCAGCTGGAAATCGTAGCAGCCGGTCATGCCCGGATCACTTTTACCGCCGCGGAAAGGTTCTTCCACGCTGCCGGGGCGACGCATGGCACGCTCTATTTCAAGATGCTGGACGATGCGGCTTTCTACGCCGCCAATTCACTGGTGTCCGACCGTTTCCTGCTCACCACCGGCTTCAACCTGCATTTCACCAAGCCGCTGCGCAGTGGCAAGGTAATTGCCGAGGGTAAGTGGATCAGCGGCAAGCGCCGCGTGTTCATCGCCGAAGCGCACCTGACGGACGAGGAAGGCGACGAGATCGGGCGCGGCACGGGCACCTTCATGCGCTCGCACATCGCGCTGTCGGGCCTCGACGGCTATCGCCCGGCGGCCTGATCGATGGTGGACGATCGCATCCCCGCGCACCTCGAAGTCGGCGGCCTGATCCGCGCGGTGGAGGCAGCAGGCGGCTTCGGAATGGTTATTTCCAAAGGTGAACGCACCGCCGGCACCTTGATGGTGATCTGTTGCAATCGCGCCACTCCGGCCCGCGCCTACGAGCGCATGCCGCAGCTGGACGGCAGTCGGAAATGGACGCTTTCCAAGGAACAAGACCCGGAAAAACCGATGGAATTCTCTGAATATTGTCAGCGTCGGGGGCAGCAGGACCCAGACCTGTGGGTGATTGAACTGGATATCGAGAATGGTGAACGGTTTCTCGGCATAGACTCACCTGTTGCTTGACTTTGAAAGAATCAAAGCTATCTGCGCCGCGATTTTCCCACAGCGTGAATTGATTGGCATCGCAATACGGCGATGGCTCTCAGTGCGCAGACGGGGGGATGACCAGCAGGTCCGTTAGGGACGGAACGCGGGTGACAGACGGTGAAGCAAAGACCGCGTCCGCAGGCCTGTCAGTGTCTCTCACCGCCGTGAGTAACAGGTTAGATGACGTTCATCAGCAAGCGGGTCGGGGCTGGCGCCCTGGCAGCCGCCATTTTTGCCACCAGTTTCGGCACCGCGCTCAGCGGCGCCGTCGCCCAGGACCAGGCGGAGCAGGACATGCTCGAAACGGCCCAGACAGATATGGATAACACCCAGGCGCCGGCACCGGCATCCGAAGAACCGCAAGTTCGTTTCGTCATGAACGAAGTGGTACAGGACCTGCCCGCACAGCCTGAAGAGACCGACCTCAACGCGAGCGACGCTGCATCCCTGCGCGAACTCGTTGGCCAGGTCGACACCAGCGGCGAGCTTTCGCGCGACATGATGTGCCTGGCCCAGGCCGTCTATTTCGAATCCCGTGGCGAGCCGCTGGATGGCCAGCTTGCCGTGGCGCGCGTGGTCATCAACCGTGCGGAAAGCAGCACTTTCCCGGACGACTACTGTTCGGTGGTCACCCAGCGGGCGCAGTTCTCGTTCGTGCGTGGCGGGCAGATCCCCGCGCCGAACCGCAACTCGGCGGCCTGGACGCGTGCCAAGGCGATCGCCCGCATCGCGCACCGCGACTTGTGGGAAAGCCCGGCGCACGACGCGCTGTATTTCCACGCGACCTACGTTCGCCCCCGCTGGGCCGGTCGCATGACAGCCCGCGCGACGATCGAAAACCACGTTTTCTACAGATAGCTTGTTTCATGCTCGTCCGTCCGGGCGAGCTTGAGACAGACTGTTTCAATCCCTCAACTCCACCCACACCGGGGCGTGGTCGCTGGCTTTCTCTCGCCCGCGATATTCTTTGTCGACCCCGGCGGCGACCAGGCGGTCTGCCGCTTCGGGTGACAGCAGCAGGTGATCGATGCGGAAACCGTGGTCGCGTTGCCAGGCGCCGGCCTGGTAATCCCAGTAGGTCCATACCCCACCGCGCGGGTTGAGCGTGTTGATCGCGTCGGTCCAGCCGTCCGCCAGCAGGCGGGCATAGGCATCGCGCGATTCAGGTTGCATCAACGCGTCGTTCGCCATGGCCTTGACCGACCAGACGTCCTTGTCTTCCGGGATCACGTTGAAATCGCCCAGCACGACAACCGGCTGTTCCAGCGCCGAGAGTTCCTGCATGCGCGCGCGCAGCTTTTTCATCCAGGCCAGCTTGTAGTCGAACTTCGGCCCCGGCTGCGGATTGCCGTTGGGCAGGTAGAGGTTGCAGATGCGCACGCCGTTCACGTCCGCCTCGAGGTAGCGGGCCTGCTCGCCTTCGCCGTCCTTGGGTCCGTCGATGCCTAGGCCGCGCTTCCTTTCCTCCGGCTTGGTCCCGTCGGCCAGGATGGCGACGCCGTTGAAGCTCTTCTGGCCGTGCCAGATGGCCTGGTAGCCGATCTCCTCGAATTCCTCGGCCGGGAAGTTCTCGTCCGGGCTCTTGATCTCCTGCAGGCAGGCGACCGCGGGCCGGGTTTCCTCCAGCCATTCCTTCAGGCGCGGCAGGCGCGCCTTGATACCGTTGATATTGAAGCTGGCGATTTTCATCGCCGACAGTCTTAGATGCCGAAGGAACTTCCGCAACCGCAACCTGCGGCGGCATTGGGATTTTCCACCCGGAAAGCCGCACCGCCCAGCGATTCGACGTAATCCACCGTCGCGCCGGCCACCAGGTCGAGGCTGACCGGGTCGACCACCAGTTTCACACCGGCGGTCTCGCTGACCATGTCATCCGCCTCCGGCGCGTCGTCGAGGTCGAACTTGTACTGGAAGCCCGAGCACCCGCCACCTTCCACCGAAAGGCGCAGGATCGCAGGCTTGCCCTGCTTCTTGGCGATCAGCCCCACGCGCGAGGCGGCGGATTCGGTAAGGGTGAGCGGTGTGGTCATGATCCTGAATGTAGGAGACGTGCGCGCCTCTCTCAAGCGGTGGTGATATATTCGCGCATCTGCTGCGCTTCGGATTCGATCACGTCCATGCGGTATTTCACCAGGTCGCCGATCGAAACGAAGCCGGCCATCTTGCCGCCGTCCATCACCGGCAGGTGGCGAATGCGCCGGCGAGTCATCAACGAGAGTGCTTTCAGCACGCTGGTATCGGCCTCTATGGTGATCGCGGGCGAAGTCATGACTTCACCAACCGGGCTTTCCAGTACCGCGGCACCGTCGCGCGCGACGCAATAGAGCAGGTCGCGTTCGGAGAAGATCCCGGCAATCGCATCGCCAGCCATCACCGGCAGTGCACCGATGCGCTTGTCGGCCAGCAGCTGCGCAGCCTTCTGCACAGTGTCCTGCGGCGTGCACGAAACGATGGCGTAATCGCGATTCGCGATGATCTTCGATACGGTCATATGGGCTCTCCTCTATGCCGGGTGTCCGGCCTGCTCCTCCACCGGAGCTTGTCGCGATTGTGCCACGAGAGACCGTGTCTGGGCAAATGATTGCCGAAACAGCGTTGCCAGAGTGCCCGCGGACGGGCATGGCGGCCTCATGGCAAAGCCTTCCCCCCTCGACGATCCGCACAATGCCGCCTTCGCCTGGGCGCGATTCCGGCGGCTGATGCGCCTGATGCTGGGCATCACGCTGGCAACGGTGATCGTCGCGGTGGTAGTGATCTACAAGCAGGTGGGCGATGTCTCGCCGCATGTCTTCATCGCCACGGCGCTGGGCATCGCCTTTTCCATGCTGCTGATGAGCACGCTGATGGGTCTGGTGTTCCTGTCCAACGGCACGGGCCACGACGATTCCGTGCAGCACGACCTCGACGAGCTGGATCCGCACGCGCCGCACCAGGCCGCGCGCAAGGACTATCGCACCATTGGCTGGAAGGAATAGGGCCTAGCCTTCGGGGTCTTCCGGGTAGAGGCGGTATTCCTCCACCGGTTCTCCGCCGATCAGGTGCTGCTGGATGATCTTCTCCAGCACTTCTTCCGTGCATGAGTGATACCAGACCCGGTCCGGCCAGATGACGGCGATAGGCCCTGCGGCGCAAACCTGCAGGCAATCGGCCTTGGTCCGCTGCACCTTGCCGGGACCGACAAGGTCCAGTTCCTTCAGCCGCTTCTTGAGATAGTTCCAGGCGGGTTCGCCCACCTTGGGGTGGCAGCATTTCGCCTTGGTCGGCAGCGCGCAGAGGAAAATTTGCCGTTCGACCGAAGCGCCGCCGGTTTCGCCAAGCTTCCGGCTGGCCTTGGCAAGCCTGAAGGGACTTGGTGGTTTGTTCAGCGCTTCTTCCCCGCGATGCGGGCGATTTCGTCTTTCACCAGCCGCTCGACGATTTCGGGCAGGTTGGCGTCCAGCCACTGCGCCAGCATCGGCCGCATCATCTCGCGCACCATGCCTTCCAGCGAAGTCTCGCCCGACCGGACGATCTGCGGCTTGGCCGGCGGATCGGACAGCATGGCAAGAGCCGCCAGCGACTGGCGCATGGCTTCGGCAGCGCGATCGGTAGTGAGGCCTTCAACGGATGCTTCTTCCGCATCCTCGATCAGAGCTTCTTCCGCCTCGTCATCGCGCAGGGCAGAACCGATCACTCCCAGATCGAGCACGTCCTCTTCTTCGGCAGCCTCTTCGCGGGCCACCAGGCCTTCGCGCCGGCGCGGCTTGGCCGGCTGCGCGGCAGCTTTGCTGTCGCGCGCGATCACCTTCTTGATCGAATCGAGGATTTCCTCGACCGACGGTTCGCCTTCCTGCCGCATTCAGTTCCCCTGGGTGGCCATCGAATCGGGCGAATCGATGCCAGCGTCGATGGCATCGATTGCTTCGCTATCGGCAACTTCCCCATCGGCCGCGGGGATGTCAACGGTGCGGGAACTGGTGGCTACCGGCTCGGGATCGCGGTGCCAGTCCCAGGCGATGCCGCGCACGCGTTCGTAATTGGCCACGGGATCGTAGAGCACGCCTTCGCTGTCCAGCCTCAGGTCGCGCGCCTCGGCCTTGCCCATTACCGCCAGCAGGTTGAACCCGGCGACGTAGGCGTTGCGCCGTGCGGTCACCAGCTGCACCTGCGCCCGCAGCAATTCCTGCTGTGCATCGAGCACGTTGAGGATGGTGCGGCTGCCGACCGAGTTTTCGGCGCGCACGCCTTCGAGGCTGAGCGCCGCGGCATCGACGGCGGCCTGGCTGGAGGCGATGATGGCATTGGCGGCGCGCCAACTGGAATAGAGCGCGCGGACCTGCGCGATCACGCTGCGTTCGGTAGCGATCACTTGTTCCAGCGCGGCTTGCGCCTGCGCCATGGCCTGGCGCTGCTGCGCAGCCACGCGGCCACCCTGGAACAGCGGCAGGGTCATGCGGACGCCCGCCGTGGCGCTGGTGCTGGTCTGGTCTGCGGTACCGCCGGTGAAAGAGCCCAGCGTGCCGAGGAAGTTCTGGTAGCCGCCGTTGGCAAAGGCACTGAACGTGGGCAACCGACCGGCACCGGCCACTTCGATATCGTAACCCGCTGCTTCGGCGCGCTGCTTAGCAGCGAGCAGGTCGGGGTTGCTTTCCAGCGCAATGTCCACGGCCATTTCGACATTGTCAGGCAAGCCGGGCAGCGGCGGCGGAGCCTGCAGGTCCGTCGGCGCCGAGCCCACCAGCGCGACATAGCGCTCGCGTGCGTTCACAAGGTTGGCCTGCGCCGTGCGCAAGTCGCCGCGAGCCACGGCAAGGCGGCTTTCCGATTGCGCTACGTCGGTGCGCGTCAGGTCGCCGATTTCGAACCGGTCGCTGGTCGCTTCGAGGTTGGTCTGCAACACCTCGACATTGTTGGTCGAGAGCCCGACGATCGCCTCGTTCAGGATCACGTCCATGTAGATGGTTACGACATCGGCGAAGATGGCGCTTTCGGTGCCGCGCAGGTCCGCGCGACCGGCCTCGACGCGGTTTTCCGCTGCCAGGATGCCGTTTCGCACCGCCCCGCCCTGGTACAGCGGCAGGCCAAGATCGACACTGGCGTTGAGCGAGCGTTCCGGCGAGATGAAGCTGGTCGAGTTCTGCCGCAGGAACTCGGTATAGGTGCTGGTGGCGTTGACCGAAGGCAGGCCCTGCGAACGCTGAATCACCACGCCTTCGTCGGTGGCGCGGAGCTGTGCGCGCGCCGCCTCGAGCGAGGGGTTGTCGCGATAGGCCTGGATCAGCGCGTCCTTCAACGTGTCGGCCGAGGCAGGAGCGGCAAGCAGGCTGGCACCCGCCAGCGCAGTTGCCAGTCTGAACGCAGCGCGCATGGTCAGAAGCTCCAGCCCTTGGGTGTGTCGAAGGCGTGTAGCTGCGGCATGCCGATATCGTAGACGGGTATCAGCGCCACGCCCGCTTCGCTCTTGCGGCCCACGGCCAGCCGGGTCACGCCATTGGCGACCATGCCGGTCACGATGCGGGCGCCATCGGCCAGCCGCCTGGCCAGGCCCGCGGGGATTTCCTCCACCGCGCCGTCGATCACCAGCAACTGCGCACCCTTGCCCCTGGTGCCCTTGACTACGGCCTCTTCCGGGCTGAGCACGGTCAGATCGCCCACCAGCGGCTTGAACAGTTCGGCCAGGTAGCCCGAGCCGGCATCGACCACGATGGCCTTTTCATCGCCCGCGGGGCTTGCTTCTTCCAGCATCTTGCCCTGCACCAGCGGTGCCGGCAGCCAGCCGCCATTTTCCAGCCGGATGGCGCGATCGACATAGGCCACGCCCTTGCTGGCGGCGGGCACGAAATCCTCGCGCGGCACTTCGCCCATGCGCCTGAGCACGAATGGTTCGTTCACGCCGCTGGTGCGCAGCTGGCTGTCGATCATCGCGCGCCTCGCTGCGCTGTGGGCATTATTGCTGGTGGTTTCGAGCTTTTCGGAAATCACGGCGTCAAAACTCTCGTGTGTGTTGGACGGACAGTGCCTTAGGGATTGCGCAGCTTACGGGCAATGGTCGCTTTGTAGCAAATCGTCACCCTGCCTTTTCGGAACCTCCCGGGGTGTCGAAACCGTTTTGACGAAATGGACCGCCCGGGCCTATGGGCCTCTCGACCAACAGGAGTGCAGATACGATGAGCGACATGGTGACCATTCGCGAGGACGACCTGATCGAAACGATCGCCGACGCGCTGCAGTATATCTCTTACTACCACCCGATGGACTACATCCAGGCGCTGGGCGAAGCCTACAAGGCGGAGCAGGGTCCGGCGGCCAAGGATGCCATCGCCCAGATCCTGACCAACAGCCGCATGTGCGCCGAAGGCCATCGGCCGATCTGCCAGGACACCGGCATCGTCAACGTGTTCCTGAAATGGGGACAGCAATGCCGCATCGAATCGGACAAGAGCCTGCAGGAAGTGGTCGATGAAGGCGTGCGGCGCGCCTACAACCATCCGGACAACAAGCTGCGCGCCTCTATCCTGGCGGACCCTGCCTTCACCCGCCGCAACACCCGCGACAACACGCCGTGCGTGCTCAGCGTGGAGATGGTGCCCGGCAAGACCGTGGGCATCGATGTGGCAGCAAAGGGTGGCGGCAGCGAGAACAAGTCGAAGTTCAAGATGATGAACCCCAGCGACAACATCATCGACTGGGTGCTGGAGCAGATCCCGTCGATGGGCGCTGGCTGGTGCCCGCCGGGCATGCTGGGCATCGGCATCGGCGGTACGGCAGAGCATTGCATCAAGCTGGCCAAGCAAAGCCTGATGGAGCCGATAGACATGGCCCAGCTGAAGGCGCGCGGGGCGCAGAGCGACCTGGAGCAGCTGCGCATCGACATCTTCGACGCGGTGAACGCGCAGGGGGTGGGCGCGCAGGGGCTGGGTGGCCTGTCCACCGTGCTCGACGTGAAGATCCTCGACTGGCCGTGCCATGCGGCGGGCAAGCCGGTGGCGATGATCCCCAATTGCGCGGCCACGCGCCACGCGCACGTGACGCTGGACGGCAGCGGCCCTGCCTACCTGCCGCAGCCCGACCTCGATGCCTGGCCCGACGTGCACTGGGAACCCGATGCCGAAGCCAAGCGTGTCGATCTCGACAAGCTGACCAAGGAAGAGGTCGAGAGCTGGAACCACGGCGACCGCTTGCTGCTGTCGGGCAAGATGCTGACCGGGCGCGATGCCGCGCACAAGCGCATCAAGGACATGCTGGATGCGGGCGAGGAACTGCCCGTCAGCTTCAAGGGTCGCGCCATCTATTACGTCGGCCCTGTCGACCCGGTGATGGGCGAAGTGGTCGGCCCCGCCGGTCCCACCACTGCCACGCGCATGGACAAGTTCACCGAGATGATGCTGGACCAGGGCCTGCTGGCAATGATCGGCAAGGCCGAACGCGGCGCCGATGCTGTCGAAGTCATTAGCCGCTTCAAGGTCGCCTACCTGATGGCTACCGGCGGCGCGGCCTATCTCGTCGCACGCGCGATCAAGGAATCGAAGGTGGTCGCGTTCGAGGACCTGGGCATGGAAGCGATCTACGAATTCACCGTGAAGGACATGCCCGTGACGGTGGCCGTGGATAGCGAAGGCAACAACGTCCACACTCTGGCTCCGCTGCACTGGCGCGAGAAGATTCGCGAAGAAGGGCTGCTGGGCGCCAAATAGGTCAGGAAACGCGCTGGAACGGCGAATGTGATCGACCAATGACACAGTGCTTTCGATGGAAACCACTGTGCGCACTGGTTGCCTTTACCCCTCTGGGCTAAACGGACGGAATGGAATCTGCCGAAAAGCCCGAAAAGCACACTTCGCGCGTGCCCGTCATCACGGTGCTGGCCTCGATCGTCGGCCTGTGGGCGACCTATTTCCTGATCGTCACCGTGCGCGCCGAATTGCTGGGCTTTCCCAGCCTCGACCTGATGCTGCTGCTGCGCCTGCTCAGCACGCTGGGCGGCATCCTGGTGACCGTTGGCCTTTGGCTGGTGCTGCGCCCATTCGACGATCGACGGCTGTGGGTGAAGATCACCGCCGCGCTGGTGCTGGCCTTGCCCGCCGCGCTGCTGACCGCGCAGATCAACACGGTCATTTTTGCCGACATGCAGCAAGAGATCGACGCCAAGGTACAGCAGGCGCAGGGCCTGCCGCCCGAAGCCGAAGCCGAAGCGAACAGCGAACAGTTGATGAGCGACCAGGCCGGGTTTGTCTTCGCCACCGAGCGTGAGCGGATCATCGATTTTGCCACCAGCCGCTATTTCATGCTGCTGGCCTGGTGCGCGCTCTACCTTGCCCTGCTGACCGGTGAAAAGGCGCGCGATGCGGAGCGGCGCGAGCAGCAGTTCCGCAACGCCGCCAAGGCGGCAGAATTACAAAGCCTGCGCTACCAGGTGAATCCGCATTTCCTGTTCAACACGCTCAATTCGCTTTCCGCGCTGGTGCTGACGGGCAAGACGCAAGCTGCGGAAAAGATGATCCAGACGATAAGCACCTTCTATCGCCGCAGTCTGGCGGATGACACCACGTCCGACGTGCCGCTGCGCGAGGAGATCCATCTGCAGAAGCTCTACCTCGAGATCGAGGCGGTGCGCTTCCCGCTGCGCCTGCAGGCGCATTACGACATTCCGACCGACCTGGAGAACGCGCTGATCCCCGGTATGATCCTGCAGCCGCTGATCGAGAATTCGGTGAAGCACGCCGTCGCGCCTTCGTCCGGCCAGGTGACCATTACCCTGTCCGCGCGCGAGGAATATGACCGGCTGGTGGTGACCATTTCCGACAACGGCCAGAGCGCCGAGAATCGCGACGACACGCGGCCCGGCTTCGGCATCGGACTAACCAACGTGCGCCAGCGGCTGGAGGCGCGTTTCGGCAAGGAGGCGAGCGTCGTTTCGGGCCATGTGCCCGGCGGCTATGCCACGCACCTGCGCTTGCCGCTGATGCGAATCAAGGAAAGGGCTGCCGCGTGAGTGCAAACGACAATGCCACCCTGCGCACGCTGATCGTCGACGACGAACCGCTGGCGATCGAACGCATGCAGGTGCTGTGCGCGGAGATCCCGCAGCTGCAGGTGATCGGTACCGCCAATGACGGCGAATCGGCGCTGCGCCTGTCGGAAAAGCTTAACCCCGACCTGTTGCTGCTCGACATGACCATGCCCGGCAAGGACGGGCTGCAGGTTGCCAGCGAGGCGGGCAGGATGGACACGCCGCCGGCGGTGATCTTCGTGACCGCGCACGAGAATTTTGCGGTCGAGGCCTTCGACCTCGAAGCGATCGACTACGTGCTCAAGCCCGTCGCCACCGATCGGCTGGAGCGTGCCATCGAACGCGCGCTGGCGCGCAAGGCGCGCGGTTCGGGCGATGGGCAGGCCGAAGACGAATGGCTGAGCGAGTTCTGGGTGCCGCATCGCAGCGAATTGCTGCGCATCGACGCATCCGAGGTCTTCCGCATCGATGCCGAGCGCGACTATGTGCGCCTGCACGTGGGCGAGACCAGCTACCTGCTGCTGCAGACCATCGCCGGGCTGGAGGAAAAGCTGGATCCGGAAAAGTTCATCCGCATCCACCGTTCCACCATCCTGCGCAAGGATTTCATCGCCGGCCTGAAGCACGAAGGGCTGGGCGTGTGGTGCGCGGAACTGGCGGACGGCGAGGAACTGCGCATCGGGCGGACATATCTGAAGAAGGTCAAGGCGATGGCGGGGCGCTGAACGCGCCTGGTCGGCACATGAAAAAGGGCGCCCCGATCGAGGCGCCCTTTTTCTCGGTATTTGGCGTGCCTTTCAGCCGCCGCGCTGCGCGTCTTCGATGATCTGCGCGAAGTGGCGGTCGAACTGGCGCTTGGCCTGGCGATAGCAGGTGCGCTGTTCGCGAGTGCGGATCAGCGTGCCGACCTGCGCTTCGCCAAAACCGCAGGCTTCCTTGGCGGCCTGGTCGATGCGGCGCTCGAGCTCTTCCTTGCCTTCCTCGGTGGACAGGTCGAGATCGGCATGGCTCACACCGACGGTGCGATAGTCTTCCGCAGCATGGGCGGTCGGCGTCAGCGCGAGGCCAGTCGCGGCGAGCGCCATTGCAAGGGTGAACGAACGGGTCTTCATGGCGGTTTCCTCCTCCTTAAGTCCCGGACACTTGTCTTTGGGGGGTCGCACCGCAGCCGGTGGGACTGGAACGACTGCGGTGCGATTACGGATGTAGGCCGACCGGTGCCGCCGCGCTGCAAGGGCTCGACCTGCGCGCTTGGCCGCTCGACAAGCAAGTGGCGGGGCCGACCAACGACATACCTCGCTCCACCAACGACGATTTGCGATCGGCCCGGCAATCGGGCACAGGCGCAGCCATGGCGCTGATCATCACCTTCCTGCTGGGCATGGGCAATTTCGCCTGCCACCGCGCGGTGATTGAAAGCGGACACCGCATGCTGGTGGAAATGCCCTCCACCACACTGCAGGTTGCGCGCTGGTCCAGCCTGGCCCTGGAATTCGGCCTGCTGTGCGGCGCGCTGTATGCTGCAAGCACGGGCCATGTGCACTGGGTGTGGCTTTATGCCGGCTATTCCCTCATCAACCTGGGCGCGGCATGGTCGATCGTCAGCGGACGCATCTGACGGGAACCGCTAGGCAGAACACACGCTTTCCTTTCGATGGCACAGGCAAGGGCCCTCTGGCTGGTTCACAACAAGGCAAGCGGATCGAACGATCGCGCGGCGCTGGAGCGTGTGTGCACCGCCTGTGGCGATTGTACGCTGCGCATTGCCTATCGCAGCCGCTTTCCCGACGAAGACCTGCCCACGCCCGCCATGCTGGATGCCGCGGGGCTGGACCTGGTCGTGGTGTTTGCCGGAGATGGCACTGCGAACGCGGTGCTGGACGCGCTGGCCGGATGGAGCGGTCAGGTGCTGGTGCTGCCGGGCGGCACGATGAACCTGCTGTACAAGCGGCTGTTCGGACAGCTGGACCTGGACGATGTCCTGCGCCGTGCCGCTCGCGGAGAGCTGGCGGCGCGCAGGCCCGGCATTGTCAGCAGCAGGCTGGGCCAGGCCTATGCCGGGTTGCTGGCCGGGCCCGGTACCAGCTGGAACGACGTGCGAGAGGCCATGCGTTCTGCCAATGTGGTGGAAATGGCCAGCGGAACGCAGGAAGCTTTCGCCAGGACGCTGGCCGATGCGCCGTTGCGCTGCGCCGCGCCGGAACTGGGCCGCGCCGAAGGCTATCCCCTGCTGCTGCTGGAACCGCGCGACAGCGGCATCGAGGTCTATGCCTATCATGCCGAGACCGGCGGCGAATTCGTCGACCAGCTGGTGGCGCTGGCCCTGCGCAGGTTTCGCGAGGGGCCACACGATCACCTCGGCAACGTGCAGGAACTGACTCTTGCCAGTGTCGGGGGGCAAGGGTTCGGCGTGCTTCTGGACGGCGAACCGCGCCATGCCGACGGCCCCACACGGTTCCGCCTGTCGACATGCGCGGTGGACCTGCTAGCGCAGCCCGCAGATGACTGACCGCAGGCTCCTCTTCCACCTCTCCGACATCCATTTCGGGCTCGAGGACGATCGCGCGCTCGACTGGGTGAAGCAGGAGATTGCCGAACGCCGGCCCGATGCCGTGGCGATCACCGGCGACCTGACGATGCGTGCCCGCAAGCACGAGTTCGCCGCTGCCGAGCGATGGATCCACGCGCTGGACGTGCCGGTGACGGTGGAACCGGGCAACCACGACCTGCCGGGCTATCACCTGCCCGTGCGCTATCTCGACCCGCTCGCCCGGTTCGAGGCCTTTCGCGAGGTGGTGGAGAAGCGCATCGAGCTGTCCGGCCTCGCGCTGGTGCCGCTGAACACCAACGTGCCGGCGCAGCCGCGTTTGAACTGGTCGAAGGGCTGGGTGAGCAGGAAGGCGCTGGCCGCTTGCCTGCAAGCCATCGACGAACTGCCCGCGGGCACGAAAGTGCTGGTCACCGTGCACCACCCGCTGCGCGAGACCGGCACCACGGGCACCGCGCTTACGCACAACGGCAAGAAGGCGCTGGACGAGCTTGCCCGGCGGAACGTCCTGGGCGTGTTGTCTGGCCACGTGCACGACCCGTTCGACATCATGGAGCAGACCGCGCACGGCCCGGTGCGCATGATCGGCGCGGGCACGCTGTCGCAGCGCTTGCGCTCCACCCCGCCCAGCTTCAACGAATTGAGCTGGGACGGAACCCGGCTGGAGGTGCGGGCGCGCAACCTCGAGCACGTGCGAACGCCGGACATGCAGATCGCGGATGTGCCCGAAGACGCCATGCCCCCGCGCGAGGAGGGCGAGCCGGTGGCGCCAGTCGGCAATGTGCCCCCTACCGACCCTCCCGTGCGCTAGTTACGGCAGGCAATCAGGCGATAATTGAGGGGCCGTAGGGGGCATTTCGCCACTGGTTCCCGCATCCTGCCTGTTTTTCGTGGCATTTGGTCGCACCAGTGGGATCGTTCGGCCGCTTTTGGCGTAAGTGACTTATATGACTACGAAAGTCCTCATCGTGGAGGACGACCTTTTGAACCGCATGTTCTACGAGGCCGTCCTGAGCCAGCGCGGATACGAGCTGATGCTCGTGGACGACGGCGCGCGCGTGCTGGAAGCGGTGGACAGCTTTGCGCCTGACCTCATCACGATGGATATCCACCTGCCGCACGTTTCGGGCCACAAGCTGATCCGCGCAATCAAGCGCAACCCGAAGACGGGCCACATCCCCATTCTCGCCATCACCGCCTTTGCCGGCAAGCGCGACGAGGCCGACATCCGCCACGCCGGGGCCAGCAGCTACCTCGCCAAGCCGCTATCGATCGAGCGCCTGCTGGGCGAAGTCGATGCGCTGCTGGAAGGGCAGCGGGTGCATTAGGCACCCTCGGGCACCCCAGGCATCACGACATGCAAAAAGGGCGACCCTTCGTGGGGGCCGCCCTTCGCATTTTCCTCCGTCGAGGAAACTCTGGTCGAAACGATTAACGCTTCGAGAACTGGAAGCTGCGACGTGCCTTGGCGCGGCCGTACTTCTTGCGCTCCACCACGCGGCTGTCGCGGGTGAGGAAGCCGGCGGCCTTGATCGTGGCGCGCAGCGCAGGCTCGTACTTCGACAGGGCCTGGCTGATGCCGTGCTTCACGGCGCCCGCCTGGCCGGACAGACCGCCGCCCGAAACGGTAGCGATCACGTCGTACTGGCCTTCGCGCTCGGAGATCGAGAACGGCTGGTTGATCACCAGGCGCAGCGTCGGGCGGGCGAAGTAGACTTCCTGGTCCTTGCCGTTGACGGTGACCTTGCCGGTGCCCGGCTTGATCCACACGCGGGCAGTGGCGTCCTTGCGGCGACCGGTGGCATAGGCACGGCCCTGGGCGTCGAGTTCCTGCTCGCGCAGCGGGGCGGCGGGGGCAGCGGGCTCGGCGGTTTCGCCAGCGGCGTCAGCGGCAGGCGCGTCGCCGACCACGTCCTTCAGGTCGGCCAGGTCGTTGGCGGTGTTGTTTTCTTCGGTAGCCATTATGCGGACACCTTGTTCTTGCGGTTCATCGAGGCAACGTCGAGCACTTCGGGCTTCTGGCCGTCGTGCGGGTGCTCGGTGCCGTTGTAGAGGTGCAGCGCCTTCATCTGCGCGCGGCCCAGCGGGCCCGACGGGATCATGCGCTCGACAGCCTTTTCCAGCACGCGCTCGGGAAAGCGACCGGCCAGAACCTTGTCGGCGGTCACGTCCTTCAGGCCGCCGGCATAGCCGGTGTGCTTGTAATAGTGCTTCTTCGCAGCCTTGCCGCCGGTGAACTGCACCTTGTCGGCGTTGATGACGATGACATGGTCACCGCAGTCGACGTGCGGGGTGTAGCTCGGCTTGTGCTTGCCGCGCAGGATGTTGGCGATGATCGAAGCGAGGCGGCCGACGACGAGACCTTCGGCGTCGATCAGGTGCCACTTCTTTTCGACCTCGGCCGGCTTGATCGACCGGGTGGTCTTGGTCAGAGCCTTCATGGCTTGGTGTTCCTCAAAAATCAGTGCGAAAGGATCGCCGCTGTCCCATGCTCCGGAGAATCACCGATCACAAAGGCAGCGAAGGCGCGCCATTTGTCGCTTCGGAGGCCGCAAGTCAAGCAAATCCGGGCGATAGCGCAGAGGTAAAATAATACCTTGAAGGCTGTGGCAGGGTCGATGCAGCCGCTCAGACCGCAGTCAGGCTCCAGCTTTCGCGGGTGCCGCGGCTGCTGTCTGCCACGATCGTCAGCACGTTGCGGCTGGCTTCGCGCATCAGCCCCGTGCCAAGATCGCGTCGAGCTTCGTACACGGTCTCCACCTTGCCTTCCACGCCGCCCGGCAGCGTGATCTTGCGTTCGTCGCGGCGCGATGTTTCGGCCGGCGCGAACAGGTCTGTCGGCAAATGCGCGATGACTCGCTGGCTCGCCAGCTGCATGGCCGACACGAAGCGCGACAGCTGCTCGCGTTCGTCTGCGCCGATCGGCTGGCTGGCGATCCGTTCCAGCGCTTCCTCGATGGCCAGGCGCACGCTGTGCCCGGCAGGCTGCGCCACGCGAGTCGAGAGGATCTGGCCGAAGGGATCGAGCGCGATCGGGAACAGCTCGCTTTCATCGCGCGCTTCCTCGATCTGCACGAAGGCAGCGAGGCTTTCCGGTGCATCCATCCTGACTCCGACCTGTTGCCCCTCCACCATGAAGCCACCGGCAAGGCGGCGGAAGGTAACATCGAATTCGCGGGTGACGGAAACCAGCTCGCCGTCGATCAGGTCTCTCACCAGGGTGCGGCGATAGCGCATCGGGTTGCTGGTCGGAGCGATCAGCCTGTCCGGCACGGCGGCGGAGACACGCGTGGCGCACAGCGTGGGGGCGACGGCTGCCGCCATCACCAAACGCAGCGTGTCACGCCTGTCTGTGCGCTTCATCACTTTCCCTCCCCCGCGGTCAGCTCGGCCAGCCATTCGCGCGTCTCTGGCGGCGCGCTGTCGACAAGCCAGCCACAAATGGCGGGCGTTTCATACGGGTGCACCTCGGCAAGGCGGCTCGTGGCGGAAGCCAGCAGGCTGGCCTCCGTCTTGAACAGCACGCCGACCTCACCGGCCGATTGCACCTCGCCCTCATAGCTGAAGATCGAAAGCAATTCAGGTAGAATATTCGCGCAGGCTACCAGTTTCTCCTGCAACAGGATTTCGGCGGCCTGCCGGGCCCCTTCGACCGAATCGAAAGGGCTCCAGATCATGGCCGCCTGCCCCGTCACCCGGCGCGCCTTCCCAGCACGTGAGCGCCCCAGGCAAAGGCTGCAACCAGCAGCGCGCCAACCAGCTGGTGAGCCACTGCCACCCACAGCGCGACACCGGTCATCACCGTGGCGATCCCCAGCAGGATCTGCACGCCGACCACGGCGTTGATGGCGATCGAGGCTCGCCGCTCGAGCGGTTTGACGCGGCGTGCCAGCACGATCAGTGCCGCTGCCGCGACCCACGCCCACCAGCGGTGGAGGAAGTGGAGCCAAAAAGGATCGTGGGTGAAAGTCCACAGTGCCCCGCGCGACCAGTCCGCCTCCGGCACCAGGCGACTCTGCATCAGCGGCCAGCTGTCCGACGCGAGACCGGCATTGAGGCCTGCCACCCAGGCCCCCAGCAACAGTTGCAGGAAGGCAATCACCGCGACCAGCGCGGCCAGGCCGGTAAACCGCGCCGGCGTACCGCGCCCATCGGCATCGAGCTGGCACAGGTCGAGCGCGGTCCAGACAAGGCCTGCGAGCGTGAAAAAGGCCGTCAACAAGTGAATCGAGAGCCAGAAGTGCGAGACATCGGTCATCTCGCTGCCCAGTCCCGACCGGACCATGAACCAGCCAAAGGCCCCTTGCAGCCCGCCCAGGGCCAAGAGCGCCAGCAGGCGCGGCTTGTAGCCGCTGGGGATGGCCCCGCGCACCCAGAACCACGCCAGCGGCACGGCGAAGGCAAGGCCGATAATCCGGCCCAGCAGGCGGTGGAACCATTCCCAGAAAAAGATGAACTTGAACGCGGCAAGGTCCATCCCGGCGGGGCCGGAGACGTTCTGGTACTCGCCGGTCTGCTTGTAGAGGTCGAATTCGGCTTGCCAGTCGGCTTCGCTGAGCGGCGGCAGCGCGCCGGTGACCGGCTTCCATTCGGTGATCGAAAGGCCACTTTCGGTCAGCCTGGTGATGCCGCCCACGGCGACCATTATCAGCACCAACGTGGCAACTGCCAGCAACCAGCGCGCCAGGGCCAGCGGTCGCGGGCTGCGAGCATCGGCGGGCTGACGGGGAATTGCGGAAGCGACCATTTGCGTGGGGATGTGCAACTTTGTGGCCAGATTCGCAAGCTCGACCTTGGTGCAGCGATCCCACACTGCGGGAAAGCCTGCGGCCAAGCCCCTTGCGCAATGTTATGACGTTACATAAATGGGCGCGCATGGCTTCTATCACTCCGTGGATTCGCGATCGTATCGATCGATTCGGCGTGGCGCTTTCGGCGCTGTGCCTGCTCCACTGCGTGCTGGGGATCGTGCTGGTTGCTGGCCTTGGTCTGGGTGGCACCTTCCTGCTCGACCCCGATATCCATCGCTATGGCCTGCTGGCTGCGACCATGGTGGCCGGTGTGGCGATCGGCCTGGGTGCCGTGCGCCACCGTCGGCCCTGGCCTTTCGTGATCGCCATGACGGGCCTCTCCTTCATGGGCGGCGCGTTGGCCGTGGGTCACGGTTTCGAAGAGGCCGTGCTGACCATGATCGGCGTCACGCTGGTGGCCATGGGCCACATCCTCAACTTGCGCTGCGCCTGACTTTGTCTATCTGGCGCTGGTGATGACCACGCCGATTTCCCTTACCGTCAACGGCGAGCCGCGCCGCACCTCTGCCGCGACCATCGCCGATTTCGTTCGCGAACTGGGCCTGAAGCCGGAAAAGGTGGCCGTCGAACACAACGGCGAAATCGCCCCGCGCTCCACGCTGGAACAGGTTGCGCTTTGCGATGGCGACCAGCTGGAGATCGTCCACTTCGTTGGCGGCGGCTGACCATAGACTCGCGCTGAATTCCCCGATCGGCCTTGCCTAGGCGCGGGCAGGTGGATACCGCCAGCCGCATGACCGAGATGCAGACCATTTCCACCGACTCCGCCGACGACACCTGGGAAGTCGCCGGCCACCGCTTCACCAGCCGCCTGATCGTGGGCACGGGCAAGTACAAGGACTTTGCCCAGAACGCCGCCGCAGTCGAAGCTTCGGGCGCGGAGATCGTCACCGTGGCGGTGCGCCGGGTGAATATCTCCGATCCCAGCCAGCCGGTGCTGATGGATTACATCGATCCAAAGAAGATCACTTACCTGCCCAACACCGCGGGCTGCTTCACCGCCGAAGACGCAATCCGCACGATGCGCCTGGCGCGCGAGGCAGGCGGCTGGGACCTGGTGAAGCTGGAAGTGCTGGGCGAAGCGAAGACGCTCTATCCCAACATGGTGGAAACCATCCGCGCCTGCGAAGTGCTGGCCAAGGAAGGCTTCAAGCCGATGGTTTACTGCACCGACGATCCCATCGCGGCGAAGCAGCTGGAAGAGGCGGGCGCAGTGGCGATCATGCCGTTGGGCGCGCCCATCGGTTCGGGCCTTGGTATCCAGAACCAGGTGACCATCCGCCTGATCGTGGAAGGCGCCAATGTTCCGGTGCTGGTCGATGCGGGCGTGGGCACGGCGTCCGACGCTGCCGTGGCGTTGGAACTGGGCTGCGACGGCGTGCTGATGAACACCGCCATTGCCGAAGCCAAGGACCCGATCCGCATGGCCCGGGCGATGAAGCTGGCGGTGGAGGCCGGGCGCGAGGCCTATCTCGCCGGTCGCATGGGGCGGAGGAAGTATGCCGATCCGAGCTCGCCGCTGGCGGGGCTCATCTAACACCAAATATTAACCATAAACGCGCAGACCTTCCCCTGACACCGCAAGGGAAAGGCCGTCATGGGTTTCGAATCGAAGACATTCTCGCTGACCATCGCCGAAATGCGCGAGTTCGCAGGCTTTGCCGAGTACGAGCAGGAATTCATCGAACGCGCGCTCGATATCGCGCTGGGCCGCAGCGATGCCTTCAAGACCTGGAGCGCTTCCGAGCAGGACCAGCGCGCCATTCGCAGCCAGTACCTGGCCTATCGCGAACTCAAGCACCTGCGAGGCATCATTCCGGGCAGCAATTCCTTCGATGGGGTCGAAGGGCTGATGGGTCCGCTGCTGCGCATCTCCGCGCAGGACCTGGCGCAGGAACAGCTCGACAGTTTTTCCGCTTACCGTTTCCTCTATGAGCGCCTGCTCGGCGCCGCAGTGCGGCCATTCCTTCCCGCAGCCTTCTGCGCTGCGGCCGCACTGCCCCAGATTCGCCCCGAACGTCGCCGCATGCTGCTGCAATCCTTGAGCGAAGCCGCCGCCACGGCGCCCGCGTGGTCTCGCAAGGAACCGGCCTTCTTCCCGGAAAAGATCGAAGTCGAAGCCGCCTAGTACAGCGCGTCCAGCCGATCCTGGTAGGCCTCGCGGATCTGCATGCGGCGAATCTTCATCGTGGGCGTCATCATGTTGTTCTCGACACTGAAAGGTTCGTCCGCCAGCACGAACTTGCGGATCTTCTCGATCACCGACAGGTCCTGGTTGGTGCGGTCGATCGCTGCCTTGATCGCGGCCCGGAAGGCGGGCAGGTCCTGCAGCGCGGTCATGTCGAACTTCTCGTCGTTGTCGCGTGCCCACTGCACTGCCCATTCGACATCGGGCACGATCAGCGCGACCATGTAGGGGCGCTTGTCGCCCGAGACCATCGCCTGGCTGATTTCCGGCTGCAGCGTGAGCATGCCTTCCAGCTTCTGCGGCGCGACATTGTCGCCCTTGTCGTTGACGATGATGTCCTTCTTGCGGTCGGTGATCTTGATCCGGCCCTTCTGGTCGAGGTGACCGACATCGCCGGTGTGCAGCCAACCGTCGTGGAGGGCATTTTCCGTGTCCTGCGGGCGTTGCCAGTAGCCCTTCATCACCAGCTCGCCGCGCACCAGGATCTCGCCGTCTTCGGCAATCTTCACTTCCACCCCGCGCAACGGCGGGCCCACGGTGTCGAGCTTGATGCCCGCGCTGGGATAGTTGCAGGCGATCACCGGCGCGCTTTCGGTCTGGCCATAGCCTTGCAGCATGGTGAGCCCCATGGCCGAGAAGAAGCCGCCCACTTCGGGGTTGAGCGGTGCGCCGCCCGATACCAGCGCCTTGATCCGACCGCCGAACCGCTGGCGGATCTTGGGCCGCAGGGTGGCGGTGAGCAGCATTTCGTCGGGCTTGGTCAGCAATCCTGCACGCCCTGTCGATTGTCTTTCCCCAAGCCGCAAGGCGCGGCCGAGCAGGAAATTGGCGAGCTTGCCCTGTTTCTCGATGGCCTTGATCATCTTGCCGCGCAGCACTTCGAACAGGCGCGGGACCACCACCATGATGGTCGGTTGCGCTTCCTCGAGGTTGGTCGAAAGCTTGTCCAGCCCTTCGGAGAACCAGATGTCGGCGCCAAGGCCCAGCGGCAGGAAGAAGCCTGCCGTGTGTTCGAAGGCATGGCTGAGCGGCAGGAACGATAGGAACCTTTCCTCCTCCCAGCCGAAATCGTGTTCGATCACGTGCGCGGCGGCAGCGACGTTGTGCAGGATTGCGCCGTGGTGCAGCATCACCCCGCGCGGGGCGCCGCTGGTGCCGCTGGTGTAGATGATGCAGGCCAGGTCGTCGCGGGTGACAGGCGCCATGCGCACCTCCACCGCCTTGCGTGCGGCCACGGGATCACCGGCGGTCATGTCTGCCCACTTGTGCAGGTCGAACGATCCCGACTGCGCCGTGGAGATGCCCTCCATGACGATCACGTGCCGCGCCTTGTCGATTTCCATCAGCGCGGGGAACAGCGGCTGCGCCAGCTTGCTGTTGGAGACGAACACGGCGCTGGCGCCCGAATCGTTCAGGATATGCTCGTGATCGCGCTGGGTATTGGTGGTGTAGGCTGGCGTGGTCACGCAGCCGGCGGCCATGATGGCAAGGTCGGCGATGCACCATTCCGGGCGATTTTCGGAAACGATCACCACCCGGTCCCCGTCGCGCAGGCCCATCTTGCGCAGGTTTTCGGCCAGCAGGCAGACCTGTTTCGCGGCCTCGGCATAGGAGATGGAGGTCCAGGTACCGTCGATCTTGGCCGTCAGGAACGGCTTGTCGCCCTGTTCGTCAGCGCGCTGCAGGAACAGCGAGACGAGATTGGGGGCGTTGTCGATATCGGCAAGTTCCACGCGAAGATTCTCCCTGCGTCCGGTTGGGTCCGGCCCTGTGTCCGTCCAGAGAGTTAGGCGGCACGGGCGCGGGGGGCAAGTCTGCTGCGTTGCCAGAGCGGCCTGCCATGCTAAGAGCAGCGCCATGTCGCTAACCCGCTTTTGTAGCGCCGCCCTTGCGTTGGTGCTGGCCGCTTGCACGCCCCTTTCCACCCCTGTCGACACGGCCCCTGCCACGCCTGCCCACATCGCGGCAGTGGAGCCTTTCGTGATCGCGGCCAATCCGCTGGCGGCCCGAGCCGGGATGGAGGTGCTCGAACGCGGCGGCAACACGGCGGACGCGGCGCTGGCGGTGCAGGCCATGCTCTCGCTGGTCGAGCCGCAGAGTTCGGGCATGGGTGGCGGGGCCTTCCTCACCTATTTCGACGCCGCCAGCGGCGAGGTGATTATCTACGACGGGCGCGAGACCGCCCCGGCGCAGGCCAGCCGCACGATGTTCCTCGACAACAGCGGGCAGCCGCTGGGTTACCGCGATGCCGTGGTGAGCGGGCGGGCGACCGGCGTGCCCGGCGCCGTTGCGGCGCTGGCCATGCTGCACGAAGAGCACGGCGCCTTGCCGTGGGACGGCCTGTTCGACGCCGCGATCGAGACGGCAGAGGACGGCTTCATCATCAGCCCGCGGCTGGGGCGGTTCCTGGGAATCGACTTCCCGCAGCTCTCGCAGCCCGATGCAGCTGCCTATTTCGCGCGGGCAGACGGCACGCGCAAGCAGGCGGGCGACCGCTTGCGCAACCCTGAATATGCGGATTTCCTGCGCCGCCTGTCCACCCAGGGTACAGATGCGCTCTACAAGGGCAGCACGGCCGCACGGATCGTGCAGCGCACGCGCGCCGCGCCGCGCGGCGGCACCATGACCATGACGGACCTTGCCAACTATCGCCCCGTGCGTCGCCAGCCGGTGTGCAACCCGTGGCGCGAATACCGCGTCTGCGCGCCGCCCCCGCCATCCAGCGGCGCGGCGATGCTCGAACTGCTGGCCTTGCTGGAGCGGACCGATATCGCTTCGCGCGGCCCGGACGATCCGCAGGCCTGGTACCTGTTCGCCGAGGCGAGCCGCCTGATGTACGCAGACCGCGACGCCTATTTCGGCGACGGCGACTTTGTCGACGTGCCGGTGGCGGGCCTGCTAGACCCGGCCTACCTCGATGCGCGTGCGGCGCTGATCGGGCCGCGCGCCGCCGCCGAGGTTTCGCCGGGCCAGCCGGCGGGCGCGCCGCTGGCGATGGAAGACCTGACGCACGAGCCGGCGGGCACCTCGCACTTCATCGTGCGCGACCGGCACGGCAACGTGCTGTCGATCACCACCACGGTGGAATCGATCTTCGGTACCGGGCGCATGGTCGACGGCTTCTTCCTCAATAACCAACTGACCGATTTTGCCTTCAACCCCTTTCAGCCGAACGGCGATCTGGCACCCAATGCCGTGGCGCCGGGCAAGCGTCCGCGCAGTTCGATGGTGCCGCTGATCCTGCTCGATGCCGAAGGGAATTTTGCCGGCGCCATCGGCTCTGCGGGTGGCAATTCGATTCCCGCCTATGTCGGCAAGACGCTGGTGGCGGCGGTCGACTGGAGCCTGCCGATGCAGCAGGCGCTGGCACAGCCGAACCTCGTCGCGCGCGGCAATCGCATCGGCGGCGAAGTGAGCGCGTTCGACCCGGCGATCGTCGAAGGCCTGGCCGAGCGCGGGATCGACCTGGTGCCCGGGCAAGGCGAGGATTCGGGTGTGCACGCGGTGCTGATCCGCGAGGGTGGCCGCGTGGACGGCGGCTATGATCCGCGGCGCGAAGGCGTGGTGCTGATCGGTACGCCTTAGGGTTCGTTCAGTCGCCTTCGGTCCCCACCGCCTCGGCAATCGAGGCAAAGCCGTCGCGGCGCATCAGCTGTTCCAGGCCTTCGCAAATGTCCTTGGCGATTCCCGGCCCGCGATAGGTCATGGCGCTGTACAGTTGCACCAGGCTGGCCCCGGCACGGATGCGCTCCCACGCATCTTCGGCGGTGGCGATGCCACCCACGCCGACCAGCGGAATGGCGCCACCCGAGGCCTTGCGGAACTGTCGCAGGATATCGAGCGCCAGCGGTTTCAAAGGTGCGCCCGAGAGCCCGCCGGCCTCGTCTGCGTGGGCCGATGCAAGATCGGGCCGCGAAATGGTGGTGTTGGCAACGATCAGCGCGCCAAGCTGCTTGTCGATGGCGATACGGGTGATCGCCTCGACGTCGGCGCCCTGCAGGTCGGGCGCGACTTTCAGGAACACCGGAGGCCCGTCCGTCCCGCGCGCTTCCAGCACCCCGTCGAGCAGCTCCACCAGCGCACCTACATCCTGCAAGGCGCGCAGGCCCGGCGTGTTGGGGCTGGAGATATTGACCGCCAGATAGGTGGCCAGCGGCGCCATGATCCGCGTCATCGCGGCATAATCGGCAATGCGATCCTCGCTATCCTTGTTGGCGCCGATGTTGATGCCCAAAACGCCCGCGCGATTGCCACGCGCCGCGATCCGCGCTGCGGCGGCTTCGGCCCCGCCGTTGTTGAACCCCATGCGATTGATCACCGCGCGGTCTTCTTCCAGCCGGAACAACCGCGGCTTCGGGTTGCCCGGCTGCGGGCGCGGGGTGATGGAGCCGACTTCGACGAAACCGAAACCCAGCCCCAGCAGCGCATCGGCCACTTCGGCATCCTTGTCGAACCCGGCAGCCATGCCCAGGGGATTGGGGAAGGTGATGCCTGCGACCTGCGTCTGCAGCGGCCCGCCGGGCGCGAAGGGCTTGCCTGCGGGCATGGTTTTCAGGGCCTTGATGGCCAGCCCGTGGGCGCGTTCGGCATCGAGCATGAACAGGGCCGGTCGGATCAGCGAATAAAGCATGGCAATCCCCTTGGCAGCATGGTGGCCTGCCGCGCAATCCCTTGCGGACCTCGAGCCCGCGGCAATCCTTTGCTGACCGAGCGCCAGATCATGCCATCAACAGCGCCTAAACCGCCGGAATGGCGTCTTCTTACAATTGCCTCGAGCAAGAATCGTTTATCTATCGCCCCGCGACCCGAAGGGCTCGAAGCGTTTTGCGCGACGAGTTCTCTACTTTAACAGGGCGGCTTTCCCAGGGGGATGGCCGCCCTCTTTTTTGCGACACCGTTCGCGTTACAGGGCCTTTCGCTGACAGGCGGCATGGCTTAGGGCACCGGGGACCTGTTTCAACGAGGACCTCCCCCATGATCCGCACCCCGTTCCGCCTTGCCCTGTGCGCCTCCAGCGCGCTGGCGCTGGCAGCCTGTGCCTCCACTCCGGCAGCGCAAGGCCCCGATTTCGCCCTGCTCGAAGAGCCGGTTCCGGCAGATATCAATACCTTCTTCGAAGACTACAACCAGGCGCAGCTGGCGCTCTCGCCGCAGACCAAGGCCTATCGCGGCATCCGCGACGAGGACTATAGCCTGTGGACCGACCAGAGCGACGCGGCCCGCGATGCCCGCGACGAGCTGCGGATTGTCTGGCTGGAGCGCATGCGCGAAGGCTATGACTACGACAGTCTCTCGCCCGAAGACCAGCTGTCCTACCGCCTTTTCGAAGCCACTGCGCAACGCGCCGCCCTGCTCGATCCGTTCGAGGATTACGGCTGGGACTTCGACCAGATGAATGGCGAGCAAAGTGGCATACCCGCTTTCCTCATCAACACCCACGCCGTGCTGAACGCCGACCATGCGCGCGCCTACATCCAGCGTATCGAAGGGATCGAAGGCCTGCTCGATACGCTGATCGCACGCTCGGCCGAGCGTGCCGATAATGGCGTGATGCCGCCCGACTGGGTCTACCCCTATGTCATCAGCGACATTCGCAACCTGCTGGATGCGGGCGTGAACAATGCCGTGCTGGAGGACTTCCGTAGCGAGGTGGATGCGCTGGACCTGCCCGAGGGCGAACGTGCCATGCTGATCGCCGAGGCCGCGGTGGCCTGGCAAGGCAAGGCCGTGCCCGCGTTCACCCGCTTGCTGGCCGAGATGGAGCGGCAGCAGGCCATGGCTCCCACCGATGACGGCATCTGGCGCTTCCCTCAAGGCGCGCAATATTACGATGCGCTGCTGGAATATTACACCACCACCGACCTGACGGCGGAGCAGATCCACCAGATCGGCCTCGACCAGGTGGAGCGAATCCACGGCGAGATGCGGCAGATCATGCAGCAGGTTGGCTTCGAAGGGACCTTGCGCGAATTCTTCGAATTCACGCGCAACGATCCACAGTTCTACCACACCAGCCGCGAGGATTACCTGGCCGAAGTGGACAGCGTGATCCGGGCGATGGAAGCGCGCCTGCCCGACTACTTCATCACCCTGCCGCAGTATGACCTGCAGGTGAAGCCGGTGGAGGCGTTCCGCGAACAGAGCGCGGGCAAGGCATTCTACCAGTCGCCCGCCACCGACGGTTCGCGGCCCGGCACCTATTACGTCAACCTCTATGACCTGAATGCCATGAGCCGCAACGAGCTGGAGGCGCTGGCCTATCACGAGGCGGTGCCCGGCCATCACATGCAGCGCGGTATCCAGACCGGGCTGGGCGACCTGCCGCCGTTCCGCCGCTATGGCGGGTTCACCGCCTATACCGAAGGCTGGGGCCTCTATTCGGAGGAGCTGGCCAGGGACATGGGCTTCTACACCGATCCCTATTCCGATTTCGGCCGCCTGCAGATGGAGCTGTGGCGCGCGGCGCGGCTGGTGGTGGACACCGGCATCCACCACAAGCGCTGGAGCCGCGAGGAAGCGATCGCCTACCTGCAGGCCAATACGCCCAATCCCGAACCGGACATTCGCAAGGCGATCGAGCGCTATATCGTCTATCCTGGCCAGGCGACCGCCTACATGATCGGCAAGCTGAAGATCATGGAACTGCGCCAGCGCGCGCAGCAGGCGCTGGGCGACGATTTCGACATTCGGCAGTTCCACGAAGTGGTGCTGGCCAACGGCCCGGTGCCGCTATCCATCCTTGAAGAACAGGTGGATGCATGGATTGCCACGCAGCAGAGCTGATGCGATAGAGGCGCGATGTCGCCACGATACAATGGGGATGCGCCCGCTGCGGCTATGCAACGACCCATGGCCTCAAGGATGATTGCGTCGCGATCATCCCTGTGGCCAGCGGGGTCGCATGGTGCACGGGTCGCACGCGGTGCGCCATGCCACCCCCCTTCAGGCTGACATATCACGATCCCCCGCCCTCGCTGGCGCGCCACCTGATGGTGTTGTTCGAGTTTTCGACTGACATTCCCTACATTGAGGACCTGCAGCCCGGCGGCCTTGGCCAGTTCGTGCTGTTCCCGCGCGGGCACGGCAGTACCGTGCTGGCCGGCAAGCCGCAGAAGATCGAGGCGAAGGCACATATCATGAGCGGCTTTTCGGTCGCCGCGCCGTTCACGATGTACGGCCCATGGGCCGCCATCGGCGCCTCGCTGTCGCCGCTCGGCTGGGCGGCGCTGACCGGCGTGCCTGCAAGCGACTATGTCGACAGGTTCGTGCCGGTCGGCGACCTGCTGGGCGCGGAGGCGAAGGTGTTCACCGAAGACCTGAGCGCGCGCTATTGCGATGGTGAGATTTCGGGCGAAGAAGCCTGCCACGAGATCGTGCAGTGGATCGCACCCCGGCTTGGCACGATCCCGCCGCGGCACGAGAACCTGATGGAGGCAACCATCGGCTGGCTGGGCAGCTCGCTCAGCCCCGATCTCGACCTGCTGTTTCCCCGGCTCGACTATTCGCGGCGGCAGGCGGAGAGACTGGTGGAGCGTTATTTCGGGCTTCCCCCGGCAGCGCTGGCGCGCAAGTTCCGGGCGCTGCGGTCGGCGGCCTTGCTGGCGCAGGACGAATTGAGCGATGCCGACGAAGCCGCGCTGGCGGATGCCTTCTACGACCAGCCGCACATGGTCCATGAAATCAGGCGCTTCTGCGGCTATACGCCCACGCGCCTGGGCGGCGATGGCCAGCCGATCCTGAAGACCCTGCTGCAACTGAAGAACTACACCCGCCTGCAGGAATTCAGGGCCTCTTAGTTTTTCGCACCGGCCTCCGCCGGAGCGTCCTCGGTGCTATTCCCTTCACTCGGCTTCGCCTTCGTTTCGGGGCACCTGCGGGCTGCGCGTTCGCTTGCTGTCGGTCGCTGGTCGCTCCCGAGGCCAGCAAAGGTGCTGATGGGAAGTGCAAGTATCGGCGCCTGAAAGGCGACGACAGCCCGCGACTGCGGGCCGGCCGGTAGGCCGAAAGCCAAGCAGCGCGGACGCGCTGCGCCCGGCGCTTGAGGGAACCAACAAGAAATCCACGCGCTGCGTCTAGCAGCGCGCAAGGCCGAACGGCCGCCCGCAGCCGCCCCGCAGCGAAGCGGAGGGATTCAGGCGAGGATAGCCAAGTGAGCGGACGCGAAAGCCGGCGCTTGAGGCCCAACAGGAAATGCTAACGACTCGCAACAGGCAGAAATGGCTTGATTCCGCTGTTCCGGCGAATAGATGCCCAATTGGAACGAATTGGTCCAATTTAGAGCTGTAGCCCCAGGATGAGACTGTCCAACCTTGCAGACTATGCCGTCGTCACGATGAGCCAGGCCGCGCGCCATTGCGGCGGCGGGCGCACGTCCGCGGCGGAACTGGCCGAGGAAACCGGCCTGCCGGCGCCCACTGTGCAGAAGGTCGTCAGCAAGCTGACGGCGGCCGGACTGCTGCGCTCCACACGTGGTGCGGGCGGCGGGCTGCAACTGGCGCGCCCGGCGGCGGCAATCAGCCTGGCCGATATCGTCGAAGCGGTGGAGGGGCCGATCGCGCTCACCTCCTGCGTCGACGAAGGACGGCATGACTGTGCGCTTGAAGGCAGTTGCTCGGTACAACCGCACTGGCCGATCGTGAACAAGGCTTTGCGCAGCGCACTGGCGGATGTCTCGCTGGTGCAGCTGGCACAAACGGAAGAACTGGCATGAACGAAGAAACCCGCATCCAGGAACGCGAAGAGATGGACAAGGAAGCTCGCGAGGCGGCTGAAAAGCTGTCCGAGTACGAGCACGGCTGGCACGCCGATATCGATACCGAGTTCGCGCCCAAGGGCCTTTCGGAAGATACCGTGCGCTTCATCTCCGCCAAGAAGGGCGAGCCGGAGTGGATGCTGGAATGGCGCCTGAAGGCCTTTCGCCTGTGGCAGGAAATGGAAGAGCCGAACTGGGCCAAGCTCGGCTATCCCGAAATCGACTACCAGGATGCCTATTACTACGCCGCGCCGAAGAAGAAGGAGCAGCTGGAATCGCTCGACGAGCTCGATCCCGAGATCAAGTCCGTCTACGACAAGCTGGGCATCCCGATTGCCGAGCAGGAAGTGCTCGCCAACGTGAAGGGCAGTCGCAAGGTCGCGGTGGACGCCGTTTTCGATTCGGTCAGCGTCGCCACCACTTTCCGCAAGGAACTGGAGGCGGCGGGCGTTATCTTCCTCTCGATCTCCGAGGCGATCAAGCAGCACCCGGAACTGGTGAAGAAGTGGCTGGGCAAGGTGGTGCCGCAGCACGACAACTACTTTGCCACGCTCAACTGCGCCGTCTTCTCCGACGGCACCTTCGTCTACGTGCCGAAGGGCGTGCGCTGCCCGATGGAGCTTTCCACCTATTTCCGCATCAATGCCGAGAACACCGGCCAGTTCGAACGCACGCTGATCGTGGCCGAGCCGGGTTCCTACGTCTCCTATCTGGAGGGCTGCACCGCGCCGCAGCGCGACGAGAACCAGCTGCACGCCGCAGTTGTGGAGCTGGTCGCGCTGGAAGATGCCGAGATCAAGTATTCAACCGTGCAGAACTGGTATCCCGGCGACAGCGAAGGCAAGGGCGGCATCTACAATTTCGTCACCAAGCGCGGCCTGTGCCAGGGCGACCGCAGCAAGATCAGCTGGACGCAGGTGGAAACCGGCTCTGCGGTGACCTGGAAGTATCCCAGCTGCGTGCTGAACGGCGAGAATTCCGTGGGCGAGTTTTACTCGGTGGCGGTTACGAATAACCACCAGCAAGCCGATACGGGAACCAAGATGGTTCACAACGGCAAGGGCTCGCGCTCGACGATCATCTCCAAGGGGATCAGCGCGGGCAAGAGCAACAACACCTATCGCGGCCTGGTGCGCGTGGGTGCCAATGCCGACAACGTGCGCAACTTCACCCAGTGCGACAGCCTGCTGCTCGGCTCCACCTGCGGCGCGCATACCGTGCCCTATATCGAAGTGAAGAACCCCAGCGCGCAGATCGAGCACGAGGCCACCACCAGCAAGATCAGCGACGACCAGCTGTTCTACGCCATGCAACGCGGCCTGGACGAGGAAGAGGCCGTGGCGCTGATCGTCAACGGCTTTGCCAAGGAAGTGCTGAAAGAGCTGCCGATGGAATTTGCCGTCGAAGCGCAGAAGCTGCTGGCGATCTCGCTTGAGGGGAGCGTGGGGTGACCGAGCGAAAGACCCTCAACCTCCGAGACACCTCGGATGCCGAAGCGCCCGCGCTCAAGAAGCGTGGGCGCGGCTGGGAAATCTCCGAGAAGCGGCTCGACGCGCTGCATGATCGTGCGCGCGAGATGAAGCGCCATGCCTCCGAAGCGCACAAGGCGCTGGCCGAGCGGTTCGCCAAGGCGGATCTTGACAAGTACACCTTCAAGCGCTTCGCCGTGGTCGGCAGCGCGATTGTCGACTTCAATTGCCACAATCTCGGCATGGCCATCGTGATCGACGAGGAAGGCGATGACGAGAAGCTGAACCGCCGCCGCGACAAGTCTCTGGCAGCCGTGGGCGTGAAGGTGATGCACCTCAAGGCCGCAGATATCCTCGAGAACATGGACGACGTGCTCAAGCGCATCACCATGGGCATGCGCCAGCGCATTGCCGACAAGGACGAGGCGCGCCGCAAGCACCTTGCCGAAAACCCCCGCCAAACCCGCCCGCGCTATGACCGCGACGGCAATGGCCCGCCACGCAAGAACACCCGCAAGACACGGAACGACTGATGCTGAAAATCGAAAACCTGCACGCCGAAATCGACGGCAAGGAAATCCTCAAGGGCCTCTCGCTCGAAGTGAACGCGGGCGAAGTGCATGCGATCATGGGCCCCAACGGCGCGGGCAAGTCCACGCTGGCCTATGTGCTGGGCGGGCGCCCCGGTTACGAAGTCACGCAGGGCTCTGCCACCTTCATGGGGCAGGACCTGTTCGACATGGAGCCGCACGAGCGCGCGGCCGCGGGCTTCTTCCTCGGCTTCCAGTACCCGGTCGAGATTCCCGGCGTCTCCAACGTGCAGTTCCTGCGCGAGGCGCTGAATTCGCAGCGCAAGGCGCGTGGCGAAGAGCCGCTGACCGGCGGCGAGTTCCTCAAGCTGGCCAAGGAAAAGGCCGGCCTGCTCAAGCTCGACATGGAAATGCTCAAGCGCCCGGTGAACGTCGGCTTTTCCGGCGGTGAGAAGAAGCGCAACGAGATGGTGCAGATGGGCATCCTCGATCCCTCTTTCGCCGTGCTCGACGAGACCGATAGCGGCCTCGACATCGATGCGCTGAAGGTGGTGGGCGAAGGCATCAACGCCATCATGCGCGCACCGGAAAAGGGCGTGTTGCTGATAACGCACTACCAGCGCCTGCTGGATTACGTGCAGCCCGACAAGGTGCATATCCTTGCCGCCGGCCGCATCGTGAAAACCGGCGGGCCGGAGCTTGCCCGCCAGCTGGAAGACGAAGGCTATGACGAGGTGATGGCGGCATGACCGCACTTCCCACACACAAGGACGAAGCCTGGCGCTACGCCGATCTCGAAGCGGTCGAGACGCTGGGCGCAGGCGCACTGGACCAGTGGCAGGAGCTGTCGCTGGCCGATGGCGAGACCCTGCGGCGCTGCCTGCTGGTGGGCGGCGACGCCCCGGAATTGCACCGCATCCGCCTGACCGTCGACAAGGGCGCGCGGGCAGAGCTGTTCGTTGTCGTGACCGGCAACGACTATTGCCGCGTCGAAGTGGAAACCGACCTTGCCGAAGGTGCGCATTTCGAGCTGGGCGGCGTTACCATCGGCGGCGGGGATGCGGTGCGCGAGATCGTCACCCGCACCACCCACGATGCGCCGGAGGCGACCTCTAACCAGGTGGTGCGCGCGGTGCACTGGGGTGAAGCGACAGGCAATTTCCTGGGCGCCATCAACGTTGGCCGGCTTGGCCAGCGCACCGATGCGGCGCAGGATTTCAAGGCGCTGGTGCTGGAAAAGGGTGCCAGTGCGAACGCCAAGCCCGAGCTGGAAATTTTCGCTGACGACGTGAAGTGCGCGCACGGCGCCGCCATCGGCCAGATGGACGAAATGGCGCGCTATTACATGGCCAGCCGCGGCCTCGCGCCCGATGTTGCCAAGCGCCTGCTGATCCGCGCCTTCATCGCCGACGCACTGGCCGCGCTGTTGGACGAGGAAGAGGCAGAACGCCTGCTCGAAGCCGCGCTTGGCGTGCTGGCGGAGCGCGCATGATCTCCAGGCTCGCCTTGCTTACCGTGCCGCTGGCGCTGTCCGCCTGCGCGTCGACCGGCGGCGAGGCTGCGCCTGAGTATCTCTATCAGACGCCCTATCGCGAGACCTATGCCGCGCCGCTGGACGTGGCCGCTGCGCTGGTGGGCTATTACCCGGAGACGACCGAAGCCGGACCGACCATGCAGCTGTCGCTCGAACCGCTGGCAGATAACCCGCAGCACCTGGTGCTGGTGGTGACAATCGACCCGGTTCTCGACGATTCGGTGGCGGCGGAGCAATGGCGCGCGGTGCTGTCGCAAGGCGACGATTCGCGCTGGTCCGTCGAAGAGCTTGGCCTGCGCCGAAAGTGCTCGCGCGGGCCCGATAATGGCCAATGGGGGCCGCACATATGTCCATGACGCAGACCAAGACCCGCAAGGCCGATTTCCCCGGCCTGCTGAATGCCGACGGCACGCCGTGGCACTATCTCGATTCCGCCGCGACGGCGCAGAAGCCGCAGGCGGTGATCGACGCGGTGACGCGCGCCATCGGCGCGGATTACGCCACCGTCCATCGCGGGGTTTATGCCCGCTCTGCCGACATGACGCTGGCGTTCGAGGCCGCGCGTCGCCGCGTGGCGCAGTTCATCGGCGGGCAGGAACAGGAAATCGTCTTCACTCGCGGCGCGACCGAAGCGATCAACCTGCTCGCCTATTCCTACCCGGACAAGGGGCGCGTGCTGCTGTCCGAGCTGGAGCACCATTCCAACATCGTGCCCTGGCAGCTGGCCGGGTGGCAGGTGGATGTCTGCCCGCTGACGCAAGACGGGCGGATCGACCTAGATGCCGCCGAGGCCATGCTGACGCGCGAGCACACCATGGTCGCCTTCGCTCACGTCTCCAACGTGCTGGGCAGCGTGGTGGACGGCAAGCGTGCCGCCGATCTTGCCCATGCGGTGGGTGCCAAGCTGTTGCTCGACGGGTGCCAGGCGGTGCCGCGCGTGCCGGTGGACGTTGTCGCACTCGATTGCGATTTCTATGCCTTCAGCGCGCACAAGCTTTACGGGCCCACCGGCATCGGCGCGCTGTGGGGCCGGGCAGACCTGCTGGATACCATGCCGCCGTGGCAAGGCGGCGGGGCGATGATCGACAAGGTCACCTTCGAAAAGACCACCTATGCTCCTGCCCCGCAGCGGTTCGAGGCGGGCACGCCCTCCATCGTCGAAGCTGTCGGTTTCGCGGCGGCTTGCGACTACGTGGCGGAGGTCGGCATCGAAGCGATCCATGCGCACGAGGCGGACCTTGTTCGCCAGACGCGCGAGGCCTTGCGCGGCATGAACGACGTGACGCTTTATGGCCCCGAGGATAGCGCCGGGATCGTCAGCTTCATGCTTGACGGCGTGCACCCGCACGACCTGGGCACCATTCTTGACGAGGAAGGCGTGGCGATCCGAGCTGGCCACCACTGCGCGCAGCCGCTGATGGACAAGCTGGGCATTCCCGCCACCGCGCGTGCCAGTTTCGGGATCTATTCCGACGCAGAAGACGTCGCCGCGCTGATCCGCGGCATCGAACGCACCAAGAGGATTTTCGGCTGATGTCAAATCACGAAGACATGACTCACAAGGACGAGAAAGACTATATCGCGGCTCCTTCGCCGGCAGAGGACGTGGTGAGCAAGCCGCCGCGTGCGCGGGTTTCCGACGCCGCCTTGCCCGAAGAGGAGACCGCCGGCGAAAAGCTGGAGCGCAAGCGCGACTATCTGGAAGGCTTCCTGCAGGCCAAGCCCGAAGGCCTGTCGCCCGGGGAGCCCGGTGGCGCCGTCTACGAGGCGGTGATCGAGGCGCTGAAGGATATCTATGACCCGGAAATCCCGGTGAACATCTACGACCTTGGCCTGATCTACAACGTCGAGGTGGCCGAGGAAGCCGACGTGAAGGTGACCATGACGCTGACCACCCCGCATTGCCCGGTGGCCGAAACAATGCCGAACGAGATCGAGACGCGCGTGATGAGCCTGCCCGGCGTGCGCGATGCCGAAGTGGTGGTGACCTGGGATCCGCCGTGGGACCCGTCCAAGATGAGCGACGAAGCGCGCCTCGAACTGGGGATGCTCTGATCGCCACTGCGCCCGCCTTGACGGTCTCGCTGGCCGACTATGCCGACCCGGCTGATGGTGCCGCGCTGGTGGCGCTGCTCGATGCCTATGCCCGCGATCCGATGGGCGGCGGCGAGCCGCTGACGCCGGAGACGCGCGATACCCTGGTCGATGCGCTGGCGTCCTTTCCCGGCGCCTTCTCGCTGATTGCGCGGGCAGACGACGTGCCGGTGGGTCTTGCCAACTGCTTCACCGGCTTTTCCACCTTTGCTGCCGCGCCGCTGGTCAACATCCACGACATGGCGGTGCTGCCCGGCCATCGCGGCAAGGGCGTGGGCAAGGCGTTGATGGACGCTGTGGAAGCCGAGGCCTTGAAGCGCGGCGCCTGCAAGATCACATTGGAAGTGCTGAGCGGGAACGAGGCCGCCAAGGCGCTTTACGAAAAGTGCGGCTACGGCGACTATGCCCTCGATCCCGCAACCGGTACCGCCCTGTTCTGGCAGAAGAAACTGATATGACCGATACCAAAACCCCCAGTTCCGTTCGGGCCGCCCCCAAGGCTGCCGTGATCCTCACCCCCGCTGCCGAGCAGCGCGTGGCGGACCTGATGGCCAAGGCTCCCGACGATGCGATCGGCGTGAAGCTGTCGACCCCGCGTCGCGGCTGTTCGGGGCTGGCCTACTCGGTCGACTACGTCAGCGAGGAACAGGCCTTCGACGAGAAGATCGAGACGCCCGGCGGCACCTTCTACATCGACGGCGCCAGCGTGCTTTACCTGGTCGGCAGCACGATGGACTGGGTGGAAGACGATTTCACCGCCGGTTTCGTGTTCGACAACCCCAACGCCAAGGGCGCCTGTGGCTGCGGCGAAAGTTTCATGGTATGACAACCACATGGAACCGCCAGTAAACCCAGGAACCGAGGGCGTTCTCAAGCTGATCGGCATGGCCGAGGAGGAGCGTGCCGGACTGCTGGCGGCTCTTCGTCAGGTCGATGCTTCAGACGCCAAGGCCATCAACGTTCTGCGCTGCAAGCTGGTCGAAAACGACGACATCATGCGCAAGACTCGCCATCTGCTCGAGATGGTCAAGCGCAACAACCGTCCACCCGAAGCAGGAATCCCGCATCCGGCTCTATCGCCAAACGGCCCTGTTCCGCGACAGGGCGGTGCAGCAGCTCGGCTCGACTAGGCCTTAAGCCTCGCCGGTTTCCTCGGCGATGAATTCCAGCAGCGCCTGGTCGTATTCGTCCACATCGCCGCTTTCGGCAATCTGCTGCTCGAGCCAGTCCTTTTCGGCACCGGTCACTTCGGCAGCGGCGGCAACCTGTGCGGCGCGGTCGGGGCCGGCGTCCTTCTTGCCGAAGACCACGCCAAAGGCATTGGGTGCCTGCTTCGCCATGCGGCCCATGAAGTGGCCAACGCGCACCTTGTTGTCGGCGATGAAGGCTTCCAGCTCCAGCTGGCGTTCGCGGCTCAGCTGGGTGCTGCCATGGGCGAAGCCCATCAGGTAGTTGCCCACGCCCTGCACGAACAGGCGCTTGAATTCGGGGGCATTGTCGGCGCCGGCAACGGCATCCTTGATGCGGAAAAGCACTTCGGCTTCGCGGCGACTGACGGCAGCCGGGCGATCGCTCGCCTGGCCGAAGATCACGCGGCGCATGATGCGGCATTCGGCGGCGCTGACGTGACTGTCGGAAAGCTCGCCGCCGCAGCGGGTGGGGCCGGTGCCCTCCAGCACTTCGCGCACCATCACATCGAGCACATAGGCCTTCAGTGTCTCCGGCACGTTCTGCGCACGCTCGATGATGCGGGTGAGCAGTTCCAGCTCGGTCATCGAGCAGACCTTGCCGTCGATCTCGACCTGGCCGATCAGCCACTGGGCTTCTTCATGGCTGGCGAAACCACGCGGGTCGCTGCCGTTGAGTACGTAGTTCTGGATCGCCTCGACAAAGAAGTCGGACCATTCGCGCGACGGGTTGTCGATCGCATGTTCGGTGGCGAAGACCACTTCCGCCTCCTTGCGGGTCATCTTGCCATCGGCCCAGCCTGCGCCGCGCAGGGCAAGCACTTCCTCGGCGCTGATGGCGCGGTCGGCAGCGGCGTGCCGGGCAATTTCGGCGAATTCAAAACTCATCGGGGCAAATCCTCCTGTCGCGGGCACCCTGATGCCGCAACAGGCTTAAATTCGCGTTACCAAGCCCCTTTTGCCGTAGGAAAGACCCGTTAGCGCGGCCGCGAGAGCGCCTGGATGCAGGCCAGCCGGTCCACCGCCGCCCCGTCGCTGGCGCGGCGTGCCTCCACCCATGTCGCCACCGGCTCGGTATCCGGCGCCAGCGGGTAGAGATAGATATCCAGCACGCACGCCTCGCCCCGGAACTGCAGCTTGCGCATGTCGCCTTCGGGCGTGTCGAGCCGCGGCTGGCCGAAGCGGGCGACCAGCGTGGGCGCGGGCTCGCGGATGATGCCGCCCAGCCCCGGCCCCTGCATGATCTCCGGCACGCGGAAACCCGCCACCGGCGCAGGTGGCGGCGGCGCCGTGGGCGGCACGACGCGCGGCTCCACCGTGCGGGGCGGCGCAGGCGGTGCCGATTGCGGCGGCGCGGTGGCGCAGGCCGATAGCGACGCGGCAAGCAGCAAGGCGGGTATCAGGCGCATGTCAGGCGGCTTTCAGGCTTTGCCCATTGCGATGGACGAGATGGGTTGCCGCTGCCGCCCCCAGCACCGGCGCGAGGAAATTGGCGAAGGGCACCAGGAACAGCGCCGCGATGGCGAGGCCCAGCAGGAACCGTTCGCCGCGCCCCACAGGCGGGCAGGCGCCCGGTTCGCGACAATGGCGCAGCCAGACCATGTCCTGCAGTTCGCGGCCCACCAGCACGGCGTTCACCACGAGGAACAGCGCAAAGGTGCCCACTCCTGTAAACAGCAACACCAGGGCAAAGGGCAGCGCGATGAGGTTGGCCAGCAGCGCCCGCCCTGCGCCCTTCAGCGCGTTGTGCACTTCTTCGGCGAAGGGAATCTGGCGCGCGGCGGCTGCCTCGTCCGGGTAATGCCGCGCTTCCACCGCCTTCACCACGTCGTCGGTGAAGAACTGGATCACGGCCATGGCCACGATGCGCCACACCAGCCACAGGCCGATCGCAGCAAGCAGCGCCGACAGCACCCCGCGCAGGGCGCCGGCGCCGGTGAACAGCGTATCTTCCAGCCCGCCCCACGACAGCAGCGCATCGAGGGCGAACCACCCGCCAGCGGCGACCACGAGGAACAGCACCAGCGTGACGGCCACGCTTTTCAGCAGCACGCGCAGCACCGCGCCGTCGAACAGCTGGCGCAGGCCAAGACCCAGCGATGTTGCAAGAGATGTCACGCGCTGAGCCATACACGCTTGCGATTGCGCTGCCTATCGGCCAAGTCAACGCCGCACGGTGCATCGGCACCGGAAAATCACAGACGAATTCAATCGGAGACTGCATGACTGCCCCCCGTTACGACGTAATCGCCATCGGTAATGCCATTGTCGATGTGATGGCCCCCGCTTCGGATGAACTGGTGGACGAACTGGGCATGACCAAGGGCGGCATGACGCTGGTCGACGCGCAGCAGGCCAGGGACCTGTACGATGCGATGGGCCCGGCGAAGGAGATTTCCGGCGGCTCTGCGGCGAACACGCTGGCGGGCCTTTCGGCCATGGGCGCGCAGTGCGCCTTCGTGGGGCAGGTGGCGGACGACCAGCTGGGTAATGTCTTTGCCCACGACATCCGCGCGGTGGGCATCGATTTCGATACTCCCGCGCGCGAAGGCGAACCGCCCACCGCACGCTGCCTGATCTTCGTCACCCCCGATGGCCAGCGCACGATGAACACCTTTCTCGGTGCCAGCCAGTTCCTGCCGCCTGCCGCGCTGAACGAAGAGGCCATCGGCGGGGCGCAGATCCTCTACCTCGAAGGCTACCTGTGGGACCCCGAGGAACCGCGCGCAGCCATGCGCGCAGCGATCGAGACCGCCAAGGCGGCAGGCCGCAAGGTGGCCTTCACCCTGTCCGATGCCTTCGTGATCGATCGCCATGGCGACGATTTCCGCGCGTTGATCGCCGACGGGCTGATCGACATCCTGTTCGCCAACGAGGTGGAGCTGGGCGCGCTGACGGGCGAAGCCAACTTCGATGCAGGCGTTGCCGCGCTGAAGGACAGTGTGCCCGTGCTGGTGGTCACCCGCAGCGAGAAGGGCGCGATCTGCGCCACCGGTGGAGAGCTTTACACGGTGGCGGCAGAACCGATCGAGAAGGTGGTCGACACCACCGGCGCGGGCGACCTGTTCGCCGCCGGTTTCCTGTTCGGCCACGTGCGCAGTGAAGACCCGGCGCGGTGCCTTAAGCGTGGCGCCGTGGCCGCAGCAGAGATCATCAGCCATTATGGCGCCCGGCCCGAGACCGACCTGGCAAAACTGATGGCCGAAAAGCTGGGCTGATCGCCGCGCTGCAGGCCGCCTAATGTGGAGCACGTGGAGCACTGTCCTGGAGCAAATTTCCTCCAGGCCGCAAACCCGCATGATCCTGCGGGTTTGAAGGGTGTTTACGGCCATGGGCGCGGGATAGATTCCTGCGCCGCTGTAGGAAAGCCGAGCCCGCTCAGATCGCGACCAGCATCCCGTCTGTCGCCACCAGCACCGGGCCGCTGAAATGCTCCGCCACGCCTGCGGTATAGGTGCTATCCGGCACGTCCAGCAGGGCTCCGGGTGCCAGATGGGTTAGCACGACGCGCCCCACCCCGGCTTCTGCCGCCATGCGGCCCACCTGTTCCGGGGTGGCGTGGGTGTCGATCATGTGCCGCCACACGCCCTCTTCCGCCCCGGCAAAGGCACCGCCTGCCACCATGGCGTCGAACGCGCGGCGCATCGAAACCGGCTCCAGCACCTCGCACACGAACACGTCGGCGCCGCGCGCCAGGGTGACGAGGTTGTCGGACCAGGTGGTATCGCCGGAGAAGACGATCGACTGGCTCCGGTCGCCAGCGCCCCAGTCGAATCGGTAGGCATAGCTCTTCTGCGTTTCCAGCCCGTCGATATAGGCCGGGTAATGGGTGTTTTCGGTGCAGCTGACGGTGATGCCCGGCTCGGCGATGGCGATTTCGCCTTCCTCCACCTCGACCGACTTGATGAAATCGAGGAAACCCGCAGGGCGCGCCTCGTCCAGCGTGCGGATCGTGGCGTTGGGCCCCATCGCGTCGCGCAGGCCCTGCACATAGGTGTGGGTGCCCACCGGGCCGTAGATCACCACGTCGCGGCTGCGCCCTTGCGTGGCCATGTGGGTGAGGATGCCATAGAGGTCTGACGAATGGTCATCGTGCAGGTGGGTGATGAAGATGGCATCCACGTCCTGGTGGCGCAGGCCGTTTGCCACCATGCTGGCCAGCGTTCCGTAGCCGCAATCGACCAGGAACAGGTGCCCGCCCCCACCCTCGCCCGCTATGCGCAGGGCATTGGCGCTTTCGCTGCGCGTCGGCCCGAAGTTCGGCCCGCCTTGCGTGCCCAGCGTGATGAGCTGCGCGGTGCTGGCCTGCGCGGCCAGCGGATGCGCGCAGGCGACCAGCGGCAGCGCCGCGATACCGCCAAGCACGACGCGGCGCGTGACCGTGGTTCGGTTATTCGTCATGGCCGGCAAATCCTCTCCCGCTGTCCGGTTTTTCCGGGCAGTCTAGGCAGGTTCCGGCGGGGGGCAAGTCATCCCTCGCGGGCAATCTCGCGCCAGCCGATATCGCTGCGGTAGAAGCCGCTGGGGAAGTCGATTTTCCCGACGGCGGCATAGGCGGCCTTTTGCGCGGCCTTGGTGTCCGCGCCGCTGGCGGTGACGTTCAGCACGCGCCCGCCATTGGCCACCAGCTGGCCGTCCTTCAGCGCGGTGCCGGCGTGGAAGACCTTGGCGCCCTGCCCCTCGGCATCGTCGAGGTCGATCGTGCCGCCCTTCTCCGGCGTGGCGGGATAGCCGTTTGCGGCCATCACCACGGTCATCGCGGTATCCTCGGCAAATGTCGGTTCGGGCAGCTTGGCCAGCGTGCCACTCGCACAGGCGAGCATGTATTCGGCGAGATCGCTTTGCAGGCGCATCATCAGCACCTGGCATTCGGGATCGCCGAAGCGGCAGTTGTATTCCACCAGCTTCGCGCCTTCGTCGGTCAGCATCAGCCCGGCATAGAGCACGCCGACATAGGGCGTGCCGTCCTGCCGCATCTGCCGCACGGTGGGGAAGACGATCCGCTCCAGCGTCTCGGCCACCAGGTCCTCGGTCAGCACGCGTGCGGGGCTATAGGCGCCCATGCCGCCGGTGTTGGGCCCGGTGTCGCCATCGCCCACGCGCTTGTGATCCTGCGCCGTGCCGAAGGGGATCACGGTATCGCCGTCGGTCAGGGCGAAGAAGCTGGCCTCTTCACCGGCCATGAATTCCTCGATCACCACTTCGGCCCCGGCCTGGCCGAAGGCGCCGTCGAACATGTCTTCCAGCGCTTCCACCGCGTGCTCTTCGCTTTCGGCGATCACCACGCCCTTGCCTGCCGCCAGGCCATCGGCCTTGAGCACGAAGGGCGGGGCGAAAGTGGTGAGCGCGGCCTTGGCCTGCGCCAGCGAGGTGCAGTGGACATAGCCCGCAGTGGGGATGCCTGCCCTGTCGCACAGCGCCTTGGTGAAATTCTTGCTGCCTTCCAGCTGGGCGGCGGCCTGCGACGGGCCGAACACGGGCACATCGGCGGCGCGCAGCGAATCGGCCAGGCCATCCACCAGCGGGGCTTCGGGGCCGATCACCACCAGGCCGATGGCATGCTCTTCGCAAAAGGCGACAACGGCGGCGTGGTTCTTCGCATCCAGCGCCACCAGCTGCGCGCACTCGGCCATGCCGGGATTGCCGGGCGCGGCGTAGAGTTTGCCCCCATTTTCCGCCACGGCGGCGGATTGCGCCAGCTTCCAGCACAGGGCATGTTCGCGGCCACCAGAGCCCAGCACAAGGATATTCATGGCGCAAAGCACTCCCTACGACGATTCTTCGGACGACCGGCTGTTAGCGACCAGCACGGCAGGCGACAATTCCGCGCCGCTTTCGATCACCGAGATTTCGCAGGCGCTGAAGCGCACGGTGGAGGATCGCTTCGGCTACGTGCGGGTGCGGGGCGAGCTTTCGGGGGTGAAGCGCGCGGCCTCGGGCCACCTCTACCTGGCGCTGAAGGACGACAAGGCCGTGCTGGACGGGGTGATGTGGCGCAGCGCCGTGCCGCGCCTGGCCTTCCAGCCCGAAGACGGCATCGAAGTGGTCGCCAGCGGCAAGCTGACCACCTATCCGGGGCGCAGCAAGTACCAGATCGTGATCGAGCGGATGGAGATCGCCGGCGAAGGCGCCCTGCTCGCCCTGCTGGAGAAGACCAAGGCGCGGCTGGAGGCAGAAGGGCTGTTCGCCCCCGAACGCAAGCGCGCCCTGCCCTTCGCCCCGCGCACGATCGGCGTGGTGACATCGCCCACCGGCGCGGTGATCCGCGATATCCTGCATCGGCTGGCAGACCGCTTTCCCACTCGCGTGATCGTGTGGCCGGTGCTGGTGCAGGGCGATGGCGCAGCGAAGCAGGTCTCCGATACGGTTCGTGGATTTGGTGCTCTTGAACCGAATGGGCCCGTTCCTCGCCCGGACCTGCTGATCGTGGCGCGCGGGGGCGGCTCGATCGAGGACTTGTGGAGCTTCAACGAGGAAGAGGTGGTGCGCGCGGTGGCGGAAAGCCCGATTCCCGTGATCAGCGCCGTGGGTCACGAGACCGACACGACCCTGTGCGACTATGCTGCGGACCGCCGCGCCCCTACGCCCACGGCTGCCGCCGAAATCGCCGTTCCGGTGCTGCGCGAGCTGGAAGCGACCATCGCCGACCTTGCCCTGCGCCAGCGCAAGGTGGTGCTGCGCCCGGTAGAACTGGGCCGCGAACGGCTGGCCGCGCGCGCGGACCGCCTGCCGAAACTGGAGCAATTGCTGCAATCGCACGCGCAGAAACTCGACGACCTCGGCGAACGCCTGCGCCGGGGGCTGGTGGACCGTGCCGCCAGCGGGCGCGAGAAGCTGGCGGACTTGCGCCTTTCGCCTGCCATCCTGCGCGGGAACCTGCGCGATGCCCGCCAGCGCCTTTCCTCTGCGCGCCTCTCGCCCGTGCTGGTCACCCGCCCCCTTGCCGAAAAGCGCGAACGCCTCGCCGCGCTGGAGCGGCTGCGCCTGCAGCTTGACCCCAAGGCGCCGCTGCAGCGCGGCTATGCGCTCGTGAGTGCGGAAGGCCATCCGGTGATCTCCTCGCAGGCCGTGGCGGCAAGACAGCCGCTTCTCACGCTGGAATTTGCTGACGGCAGCCTGCAGGTGGTGCCTGGTGCCACCCCGAAAAAGCCGAAGCGGCCCCGGGAAGCGCCCGAAAGCGGGCAGCCGAAACTGCTGTAAATTGCGCCGAAAGCCTTGGCACACTAGATAGGGCCCCATGTTGATGTCATCTTCCGATAAAGCCGCCACGCTGATGTATGGCCCCAATGGCTTTCGCGTGGTCAAACCCGGCCACTTCGTCGTCTGCGCCATGAGCGGCGTATCCGTACCGCTGGAGGAGCTGCGCTACTGGAGCGTGGAGCGGCAGGAGGCCTATGCCAGCGCCGAACTGGCGACGCAGCGCGCGCTCGAAGACTTGTGAGCGTCATTCGTTTTCCGGCTTTCGCCATCACCGCCGCGCTGGTGCTGGGCGGTTGCGGCGTGCAGCCTGCCAATGCCGAAGACGATCCCGCAGCCGCGCCGGAACTGGCGCCTGATGCCGAGGCAGAGCCGCCTGCAGCGGCCGTCCACACGAACTTCTCCTATGCCGGTGAACTGACGCAAGGCGGCTGGATTCGCGGGCAAGCGCCCAGCGGCACCGTGTATGCAACGCTTGGCGAAACCCCGCTGACGCTGGCCGAAGACGGCAGCTTCTTCGCCGCTTTCGACCGTGATGCAGGCCCTTCCGACCTGCTCGTCGCCACCATGGCCGACGGCAGCACCGTCACCACCGAACTGGCGGTCAGCCCGCGCGCCTGGGATATCGAGCGCGTCAACGTCGCGCGCCGGGCGGGCGGGGCGAGCGAGAGCTTCATGCGTCGCCGCCAGCCCGAACTCGACGCGATCTGGGACGCACGCACCGCCGATTCGGACACAGACGGCTGGAAACAGGATTTCATCTGGCCGCTGACCGGGCGCATTTCGGGCCGGTTCGGTTCGCAGCGCATCTATCGCGGTGAACCGGGCAGCTATCATTCCGGGATCGACATCACCACCGGGCGCAGCGGCGACCCGTTCGTGGCGCCTGCCGCTGGCGTGGTGACGCTGGCCGCGCAAGAACCCTTCAGCCTTGAAGGGCACTTGCTGATCATCGACCATGGCGCGGGGCTCAACAGCGCCTTCCTGCACCTGTCGCAGATCGACGTTGAGGTGGGAGACCGGGTGGAACAGGGCCAGGTGCTAGGGCGCATCGGCTCGTCCGGGCGGGCAACCGGCCCGCACCTGCACTGGAGCCTGAAATGGCACCTCACCCGGCTTGACCCGATCCTGTTCACCGGCCCCATGCCCTGATTCCGGCGGCAGGGGCATGAGAAAGCGTAACCTGGCGGCAGCGATCGTGGTGGCGCTTGCGCTGGCCCCTGGAACGCTGGTGCGGACCGCGATCCCGCGTGGCGACGCAATCGACCTTTCGATTGCCGCCATCGACGACCTGCCAGAGGCTACGAGCCACGATGGCTTTACCAGTGAGGGCGTGTGGGAACTTTCCAGCGCGCGGCTGGATTTCGGCGGCTATTCGGCCCTGCTCGTCTTGGGCGCAGATACCTTGCGGGCCTTTTCCGACAGGGGCCGGATCCTGAGCTTTCCTGCACCGGGCGGCTCGTCCCCTTTTGCAACGCGCTTTTCAAACCTGTGGGACCGCGGTGAACTAGACGGGACAGTGCCCGATATCGAAGCCGCGACGCGCGATCCTGCCACCGGTAACTATTGGATCGCCTTCGAGAACACCCATTCGCTGATCCGCTATTCGCGCGCCAGCGAGTTCGAGGCGGCTCGCCTGCCGCCCGAATGGCAGGGCTGGTATGAAAACGGCGGGGTAGAGGCCATGGCGCGCCTGCCCGACGGCCGTTTCCTTGTCTTGCCCGAGCGCGACGATACGGGGTTCCTCTATCCTTCCGACCCGGCGCAGGAGGTTGAGCCGTTGGCCTTCCACTTTGCCGTTCCCCGGGACTACAACCCGACCGACATGGCTGCCTTGCCCGATGGCCGCGTACTGGTGTTGCTGCGCAAGCTCGAGCGGGCTGTTCCGCCCTTCGCCTCGGCCATCGCGATTGCCGATCCGCGCGAGCTGGAAGACGGCGGCACATTGGAGCTAGGCCTGCTGACGGACCTTACCACCATCCTCCCGCGCGAGAATTATGAAGCGCTGGCGCTGGCCGGCGTGGCAGAGGACAGCACCGTCCAGCTGTGGCTGATGTCGGACGACAACCTCTCTGCCTTCCAGCGCACGCTGCTGGCGCGGCTGGACTGGGCAGGCGACACCACCTGGCGCAAGGCGCACGAAAAAGCGCGCGAGGGTTAGCCCCTCACGCGCTTTTTCGAATTCAGCGGTGCGAAGTGCCGATCAGGCGGCTTCGGACGAAGCCACGGCCTTCTTCAGTTCGCGCTTCACCTTCTGGGCGCGCGCGGAAAGCTTGTCGTCGCTGGTCTTCAGCAGCCAGTTGTCGAGGCCGCCGTTGTGCTCCACCGAGCGCAGGCCATGCGTCGAGACGCGGAACTTGAAGCTGCGGTCCAGCTTTTCGCTGATCAGCGTGACATTCTGCAGGTTGGGCAGGAAGACACGCTTGGTCTTGTTGTTGGCGTGGCTGACGTTGTTGCCGACCTGGCGGCCCTTGCCGGTAAGTTCGCAGATGCGCGACATGACGAAATCTCTCGTTAGAAACGGTTGTTCAAAGCAGCTTTTGGGCTGGGAAAGGCGCTCGCATACAGGGGGGGTGGAGATTCGTCAACCACTCCCTTGCGCCCCGGCAAGCCGGAACAAGCCTGCTGCAGGCCCGTTCTCTCCCCCGGGCCCGCAGCCTGGACTGCGCGCCCGAACGATGAATCCTCAGGGAGCATACCTTATGAAGAAGTTCGCCATTATCGCAATTTCGGGCGCCATGGCCCTTGGCCTTTCCGCGTGCGACGTCGACCAGACCGAAGAAGGCGAACTGCCCGAAGTCGATGTCGAAGGCGGCAACATGCCCGAATACGACGTCGAGACTGCCGACGTGGACGTTGGCACCGAAGAGGTGACCGTTGACGTGCCCGACGTCGATGTCGATATGCCGGACGATGCAGAGGGCGAACCGGTCACCGGAGACGAATAACAGGCATATCCGGCCGTGACGGGGTCGCGTCCATCGTGGCCGACCCCCTGGCCCATGCAACGCGCGCTGGACCTGGCGCGAGCAGCAGCCGCCATGGGCGAAGTGCCCGTGGGGGCGGTTGTCGTTCGGGGGGAGGCAATTGTCGGCGAAGGCCACAACCTCACCCGCACCGATCACGACCCCACCGCCCACGCCGAAATGGTGGCGATTCGCATGGCGGCCGAGAAGCTGGGCGACGAACGCCTAAGTGCTTGCGACCTCTACGTGACGCTGGAGCCCTGCCCGATGTGTGCCGGCGCGATCAGCCATGCGCGGATTGCGCGCCTCTATTATGGCGCCAGCGATCCCAAGGGCGGCGCGGTGGAGCACGGCGCACGGGTATTCCAGCAACCCCAGTGCCTGCACAGGCCGGAAGTCTATTCCGGGCTGGGCGAAGGCGAAGCTGGGCTCCTTCTGCGCGACTTTTTTGCAGAGCGACGCTAGATTCCCGGATCACATCGCCGGCTGTGTCATTGCTGTAAGCGTCATGGCTGAAAAGGGCACGTCGACTTCGCCGCTCACCATTGTCCAGCTGTTGCTGGGCATGGCGCTGTTCGGCAGCGCGACACCGCTCAGCAAGATCATCGGCGCGCATTTCCCGGTTTTCACCGCCAGCTTCCTGCGCATGGCCATCGCCTGCCTGGTGCTGGCGCCCTTTGCCTGGTGGCTGACCGACCGATTCGCCAGGGTGCAGCGTTCGGACTGGTGGGTAATCTGCGCGATCGCCGCTTTCGGCATGGTCGGCTTTACCGCCACCATGCTGTTCGGCATGCGGCTGACCACCGGGGTGATCGGCTCCACCATCATGAGCGCCACGCCTGCGGTGACGGCGGCGGCCGCCGTGCTGGTGTTCGGCGCGGCGATGAACTGGCGCAAGGCAGGCGCGCTGGTGCTGGCGGTGGTGGGTATCGCGGCGATCAACCTGCTGCGCGCAGGTGGCAGCGGCGAGAGCCAGGCCCCCCTGCTGGGCGCTGCGCTGGTGGCAACGGCGGTGTGTTTCGAAGCTGCCTACACGCTGCTGTCCCGCAAGCTTTCCGATGGGATCAGCTCGCTGGAGACGACCTTGGCGGCATCCGTGGTGGCAGCGCCGCTGTTCGTTGTGCTGGCCCTTGCTTTCGATCCGCAGCCGTTCGACCTGTCCGGGGGCAGCACGGGCGCATGGATTGCGCTGGCCTTCTGGGGCGGTGCGACCGGCGGCCTGGCGCCGGTGCTGTGGTACAACGGCGTGCGCCAGGCGCCCGGCGCGCTGACGGCAGGGGCGATGGCGGTCATGCCGTTATCGGCGCTCACACTATCCTACGTACTGCTGGGCGAGGCTTTTCACTGGCCGCACCTGATCGGTTTCGGGTTGGTGTTCGCGGGACTGGTGCTGATGATTGTCGAGCATTCGCGTTCGCACGAGTGAGGCTTACAACCCCCGCCAGATCCGCACCTCTTCCTCGTCCCCCGGCCCGTACCGCTGGCGATCACACGCCGTCGGCATGAAGTCTGCGCCATAGCAAAGCCGCAATTCGCGCAGCCAGCCGCGTTCGTTCACCACCAGGCCCACGTCTTCGGCGTCCCAGTAGGGATTGGCATTGGCAAAGGTTTCGCGAATCGCGCCTGCGGTCAGGCCAGCGCGGCGCGAGAGGCGGTCGAAGTCGGGCCAGCGCAGGCTGTTCCAAAGGATGCGGGTGACTTGCAGGTAGGCGTCGGGGTCGCGTGTCATGCAGCTGCCGTGCTTTTCCCACTGGCGCGCGAGCAGTGCGAAGTCCGGCGTCATGCACAGGCTTGCGCGCACTTCGGCACCGCTCGGCTGGCGGCGCGTGGGGCACCATTGCGGCCATCGGCCCGGTCCGCTTTCGGGCCACAGCCCGTGGACGATGAAGGCAAATCGCCCCGCTTGCCCTGAACACTGGCGCGCATGGCGTGGTTCGTCATCGCGGAAACGGCAGAACTCCGGGCTCCAGCTGAGTGCGAGGGTGTAGCCGGTAACACGCGATTCGCGCACAGGACCGTCGCGTTCCACCTGCGGCAGCGTGACCGGGCCGGAAGGCGCGCGGCACTGGTAGGCCTGGGCATGGGCGAGGCCCGGCGCGGCGAGCAGCGCAAGGGCCGCCAGCCACTTCATTCGACAGTGAAATCCAGCCCGATATCGGCGGCAGGCGCGCTTTGCGTCAGGCGGCCGACGGAGACGTAGTCCACCCCGGTCGCGGCCTTGGCATGGATGGTGTCGAGATCGATGCCGCCGCTGGCCTCGGTCTTGGCGCGCCCACCGATGATGTCGACCGCTGCGGTCAGCACTTCGGGGCTCATGTTGTCGAGCAGGATGTGGTCGGCGCCTGCGGCCAGCGCCGGCTCGATCTGGTCGAGGCGGTCTACTTCGCAGATGATGTTCTTCACCCCGGCGTGGCGCGCGCGGTGCACGGCTTCGCCCACGTTCCCGGCGACGAGGATGTGGTTATCCTTGATCATCGCTGCGTCCCACAGGCCCATGCGGTGGTTGCTGCCGCCACCCATGCGCACGGCATATTTCTCTATGTGACGAAGGCCCGGAATGGTCTTGCGGGTATCGAGCAGGGTGCAATCGGGATTGTCCATCGCATCGACATACTGGCGCACCAGCGTGGCAATGCCGGAAAGGTGCTGCACGGTGTTCAGCGCGCTGCGCTCGGCAGTCAGCATGGCGCGAGCGTTCCCGGCAAGGCGCATAAGGTCGGTGCCGGGCGTTACCTGCGCGCCCTCTTCCACCAGCACCTCGATCTCCATCTGCGGGTCGAGATGGCGAAAGAAGGCGACGGCAATGGGCAGGCCCGCCACGGTAATGGCATCGCGGCTGTCCATCACCCCCTGGAAGCGGGCATCGGCAGGGATCACGCTGGTGGCGGTAACGTCCACCCCGCCGCCGGGCAGGCCTTCGCCAAGGTCTTCGGCCAGGGTGCCGCGGACGAATGCGTGAAGGTCGAAGCCTTCGAGTTCGAACTGGGTCATGTGGAGGTCTTAGTCACGGGCGAGGCGCTTAGTCGAGACAAGTTGTTTGTTTTTCGCACCTGCCTCAGCAGGTGCGTCCTCGGCGCTATTCGCTCCGCTCCGCTTCGCGGCACCTGCGGTCGGGCGTTCGCCCTCTGTCAGCCGCTAGTCGCGGCCGAGACCAGCGAAGGCCTATAAGGGAAGCGCGAGTCTCGGCGCCTGAAAGGCGACGACAGCGCGCGAACGCGCGCCGCCCGGTAGGGCGGAAGCCAAGTACGCCGGACGGCGTCCGCCCGGCGCTTGAGGGGCCAAACAAATCAGTGCACGAACCGCGCGACCACATCGCGGTACGACCGCGAGACCTTCACCTCGGCGCCTGAATCCAGCACCAGGAAGCATTCGCCGTTGGTGTGCGGGCGCACCTGGCGGACCTGGTCGAGGTTGACGATGGTGGAGCGGTGGACGCGCTGGAAGTTCTTCGGATCCAGCCTGCGTTCGAGGTCTTTCATCGTCTCGCGCAGGATCAGCGAATTATCGCCGGTGTAGATGCACATGTAGTCGCCGGCAGCTTCGATATGTTCGATGGTGTCGACATCGACGCGGAAGATCTGCCCGCGATCCTTCACGTTGATCATCTTCTCGTAGCGGCTGGCGCCATCCTCGCCTTCGGCGATGGTGTCGAGGCTTTCGGGGCTGACTTCGGCCAGCACGTCGCGCAGCTTCTCCGCCTCCTCGGCAGAGCGTTTCTCGGCCAGGCGTTCGCGCACGCGTTCGATGGTGTCGGCCAGCTTGTCCTCGTCCACCGGTTTCATCAGGTAGTTCACCGCATTCGCCTCGAACGCGCGGATCGCGTGTTCCTGGTAGGCGGTGACGAAGACGAACAGCGGCGGTTCGATCTCCATCACACCCTTGACGACGGAAAAACCGTCGAACCCCGGCATCTGGATGTCGAGGAAGACAAGGTCGGGTTTCAGCGTCTTGATCGCGCGGATCGCCTCACGCCCGTTGGCGCAGGTTTCGATCACCTCGATATCGCTGAAGGGTTCAAGGCGCAGTTGCAGGCCCTGGATGGCCAGTTTCTCGTCATCGACGATGATAGTACGGATGCTCATGCATTGGCTCCGGTTCGGGGGGCTGGGACGGCGGTGTCGGTTGTACCGGCTGCGCCGTCGCTTTCGGATTGGTGCAAGGTCCCTGTTGCTGCGGTTTCAGTGGTAACACGCGACGGGCGAGGAAGTTTCGCGGCCGTGTAGCGTTGGTCTTCCTCTTCGGTCGCTTCGAACGGCAGTTCGATGATGACGGTAAAGCCGCCGTCGGGCGGCGTTTCGATATCGAAACGGTGATTCTCGCCATAGGCCTGCGCCAGTCGGTTGCGAATATTGGCCAGGCCGACGCCGGTGGAACTGGGCGTGGCGGCCAGCGTCTCGGCATTGCGCTGCGTGCCCTGCAGGCCGGGGCCGGTGTCGGACACGGTCAGGCGCAGCATGTTGCCGATCACCTGCGCCGACAGGCTGATGCGCGCGCCTTCCTCTTGCGCCGAAACCCCGTACTTGATGGCGTTTTCGATCAGCGGCTGCAGCAGGAACGAGGGGATGCAGGCGCGCGCGGCCTGGTCGTCAACGTGGAATTCGGTCTGCAGCCTGTCTTCGAAACGCATGCGCTCGATATCGAGGTAGAGCTTCAGTGTCTCCACTTCCTGCGCCACGGTCACCTTGCCGCCCGGCTGGCTGACCAGCGTGTGCCGCAGGAAGCTGGACAGGCGGGTGAGCATGGCATTGGCGGGCTTGGTCTCGCCCAGCAGCACCAGGGTGGAGATCGAATTCAGGGTGTTGAACAGGAAGTGCGGGTTGAGCTGGTAGCGCAGCATGGCCAGCTGTGCGCTGGTGGCCTGCGTTTCCAGCCGTTCCAGCCGGTCTGCCTGCTGTTCCACCTGGAGGAAGAAGTTGATGGCGTAGTACAGCGCCGACCATGCGCCCAGCAGGGTCATGTCGATATAGGCCACGCCCAGCATCAGCTGCAGGAAACTGGCTTCGCTGCCGCCCTGGTAGACGTCGATCGTCCAGGCGTTGATGAAGGCCGAAACCGCCACGGCCATCAGCAGCACCACGGTGGTTGCCGTCCAGGTGACCAGCGGGCTGCGGTTGATGAGGTTGGAATAGATCACGCTCAGCACGGTGCTGATCGAGAACCCGGCAATCGCGCTGATCAGCACCACGATGAGGAAATCGAGCGGTCGCTCGTTGGCAATCACGGTGGCACCGCGGAACACCAGCGCCCCGCCCCAGCCCAGTGCCTGCAGCCGCCAGAAGGCGCGGTTCTTGTCGGCAAAGAACGGCGTGGGGCTGAACGGCAGCATGGTCATGCCGTTCGCTTTACTCTCGCCGCTGCCGTTTGGCAGCGGGCCATTTGCGGGAAGCGGCTCCCGGTCCAGGCGGTTCACCTCAGGAATCGCGCGCCTCGGCAACGGCGGCGTTCAGCGTGTCCGTGCCGACTGCGCCGGACAACACCTGGTCGCCCACCACCCATGCAGGCGTGCCGGAAACGCCCATGTTCTGGGCGAGGAAGACGTTGTTCTGCAGCTGGCTGTCGTACAGGCCCGCATCGATGGCGGCCTGCGCGCGCTCGACATCGACGCCGGACTGGCGGGCAGCCAGCTCGATATTCTCGGCCGACAGGTTCTCGGCTGCGAACATGGCGCTGTGGAACTCTTCGTAACGCCCCTGCTCGGCAGCGGCCAGCGCCATGCGCGCGGCATCGGCGCTGCCGGCGGAAAGGATGGGGTATTCGCGGATGACCACGCGCAGGTCGGGATTGTCGGCGATTACCTGGTTCACGTGGTCCAGGCTCATGCGGCAATAGCCACAGGCGTAATCGGTAAATTCCACCAAGGTGATCTCACCATCGGGGTTACCAAGCACGGCGCCGGGGAAGGGCGCCTCCAGCTCGTCGCGCAGCGGCTCGATCCGCGCCACCATGTCGCGACGCTGCAGTTCCTGCATGGCTTCGGGCAGGATTTCCGGATTGGCCAGCAGCGCCTCGCGCGTGCGGTCGGGGCCGAGCCCGGCGTAATCCCAGGCGGCGGCGCCTGCAAAACCGGCGACAAGGGCGATGGCGGTGGTGAGAATGATGCGCATGGACTGAGGCCTAATTGCGATCCCGCTGCTGTTCAAGCAATCCGCGCGCCTGCAGGGCCACGTCCTGCGCGCGAATCCAGTCGGGCGAGCCCATGGGAAGTCCGTTTTCCGCTGCCTGGGCGTTTACCAGTGCCCCCTGCGGATTGCCCTGCATCACTTGCTGTTCGGCACTGGCGAGGCGCGCGCGCGGAATGTCGCCGCGCTGGCCGTAAACCACGCCCAACTGGTACCAGGCAAAGGGGTTTTCGCGGTCACGGCCGACAGCCGCGCGCAGCACGCGCTCTGCCTCGTCGAGGTAGGCCGGGTCTTCGGTGGCGATCAGCGCATGGCCCAGGCTGGAGGCGATCAGCGGGTTCGACCCGGTCATCCGGGTGGCTTCGCGCAGGGGCGGTATGGCTTCCTCGACATGGCCCGATTCGAGCAGGATCTGGCCCTTCAGTTCGAGGAAATAGGGATCGTCGGGATCCATCTCGATCAGCGCGTTCACTTCGTCCAGCGCCTGTTCGACGCGGGCCTGCTGGTGGTAGGCATAGGCGCGGGCATAGCGCGCCGGCGCGCCGGTCATGTAATCGGGATAGGCGTTCAGTGTACGCTCGGGCGGGGCGAGATAGCCGTACAGCTTGGCCTTGGCGCGCTGGAACCGCGTTTCCAGGTCGGCGGTGGGCAGGGGAGTGGTGCGGCATTCGCCCGGTGCACGTTCGACGACCTGTGCCCCCTCGGTGCCTGTCACCTGCTCGATTTCCGCGACGAGATCTGCCGGCGGACTGTCCGAGGTAGGACGATGGGCCAGCGCATCCTCCAGCCTGGCAATGCGATCGCCGGTCAGCGGGTGGGTCCGGGAGTAGCCGGCCTCGTCGTCCTGCCGGATCGCATGGCGGTACTCCAGGTTCTGCAACTTGCTGAAGAACGTGATCAGGCCAGCGCCGTCCACTCCGGCACATTCGAGATATTCCACGCTGGCTGCATCGGCGCTGGCTTCCTGCGTGCGGCTGAAGGCGAGGAAACTGCCCATCGCCGCCTGCTGCCCGGCGGCCAGTACGCCCATGGCTGCTTCGCCGCCCCCGGCAAAGGCCGCACCCACCGCCAGCAAGGCCGACAGCAGGGTAATGCGCGAGGCATTGCCCGCGCCTTCGGAAAAACGGTTGATATGGCCGCCGGTGATATGGCCCAGTTCGTGGGCCAGCACGCCCTGTACTTCATTGGCGTTGTCGGCCGCGTTGATCAGGCCCGAGTGCACGTAGATGCGCTGGCCCCCGGCAACGAAGGCGTTGATCGAGGGATCGTTGATCAGCACCACGTCCACCGCGCCTTCGCCCAGGCCGGCGGCTTCGGCCAGCGGGTCGACCATGTCCTGCAGCAATTGCTCGGTCTCGGCATCGCGCAGAATGCTGACGCCTTGCGCGGCAGCGCCTTGCGCGGTGAGGGCGAGCGCGGCCAGCACGGCCAGCAGGCGAGCGGTAAGGGATTTCAGGCTAGACATGTCTTTGCATTCGTAGCCTAGCGCCTCGCGCCCTGAACCGGAACTGAAGATTTAGGCATCCGCCGCGCTCACCGCACGCACGATCCGCTCGGTCTCCCCGCCGGGCGTCACGCCGATGGTGCGGAGGAAATCCGATCCCGCCCTGTAGTCCGGCCCCAGCCACAGCGGCACGCCCGCTTGCTCTATGACGGCGCGCGCCTGCTGTTCCTCTGCCGAAAAGGCATGCCGCGATACGGTGCGCAGGAAGACTGCGGCAATCCGCCCCGGATTGTGGCGCACCGCGCGGGCGAAAGCCGGCAGGTCGCCTTGCGTATCGTCCCCGATCAGGGCGAAGCGCAGCTGCGGATACATCGCCAGGATGTCGTCGATCGCCTGCTGCTTGTGCGCGCCGTGGCTGGAACTGCCCAGGGTCTGGCGGTTCAGGCCCCAGTCGCGCAGCTTGACCGGGCCGAGCGGCAGGCCCTGAAGGCGCTGGTAGGCGACAAGGTAGGAAAACAGGTTCCACGGGCTGGAGGAGACGTAGAAGAACGGTCGCCGTGTGGCAGGCATGACCGGCGCCGGGCGTGTGTCGCCGCCGTCGGGCGCGCCGCCGCCCAGCTGATCGTAAAAGGCATCCGCGCCTGGCACTGGCACGCGCTCGTGCGGCAGTTCGGCGACAAGGCGCTTCCAGTTGCGCAGCACGCTGGACAGGCCGCCGGTGATGCCGGTTTCGATGATGGTATCGTCGATGTCGGAGATCACCGCCAGCTTGCTGGCATGGCCGGGGGCGAGCACCTGCGCAGTCACCGATTGCGGCCCGTGCGCATTGTCCCAGTACAGGCGGGCCGGTTCCCAGGCCGGGTGCTCGGGCAGGTCCCAGGCAGGCTCCAGCGGCACGTCGAAATGGACATACCCCTCGGCATCGGTGGCGCCGTGGTACTCCACCGGTGTCCTGGTCGCGTTGCGCAATTCCAGGCGCACGGGAACATCGGCTGCTTCGTGGCTGACGAATTGTTCGACCAGCGTGCGCACCGCGCGCAGGCGAGAGCCTGGCCTGAAGCCCGGCGGCCGCGCATGCAGCGCGCGGGCGGACAACACCAGCCGGTCAGGGCTGCGGTGCCCGAAAAAGGGCTGAATACGCAAGGGATGCCGGGCAAGCAGGGGCATGGCCGCTTGCGCTAGCCAAATACCCCGGCAATGCCCAGAACGACTTAGTCGAACAGCTCGCGCGCGGCCTTTTCGATCAGCGCGGCGTTAGCGGGCACTTCGCCCAGCATCACCACGTCACCGTCTTCGGTGCGGCGGATCATCACCAGGCCGAATTCCTCGCCTTCGCCGGCCAGCGATTCGAACCGGCGCGGCTCCATCGCGCGCAGTTTGCGCACGACCGATTTCTTCGGACCGCGCGGCTTGGGCGCGGCAGGCTTGCCTTCCTGTTCGCGGCGCCATGCGCGTTCGGCGGCGATGATGCCCTTCAGGCCCCCTTCGGCGGTCTTCAGGTGCTCGCCCAGCGCGCCGCGCTCAACCTCGGTGCGCTTCGCCCAGGAAAGGACGGCGGCATATTCGGTAAGGCGCGTCTTGTCGTAATCCGCGCCGAACACCAGTTTCACCACCGGCGTCATGGGCGCGCGTTCCTGCATGGTCAGGCCGGAATCGGCAAGCAGTTCGGCGAAATCCTGCGGCGCATCGAGCGCGGCAAGGGCGAAATCGTAAGCGCGCGAGACCGCTTCGTAGAGCGATGCACGCGTGCGTTCCTCGCTGCTTTGGGCAGCCAAGGCCATTTCGCGCGCGGCAGCCAGCCAGTCGGCCAGCTCCATCTGCGCGGGATCGGCGGATTCGCTCGCAACTGCACCGAAAGCCGGTTCGGGCAGGTCGACAGCCGCGGGGCCATCGGCCCAGTCGACCATTTCGCCCAGTACCGGGCGACGCACGTCGTCGGCTAGGCCGGCGTCTTCGTCCTCGCCATCCAGCGCCTGGTCGATTTCCAGCAGCAGCTCGTCGGCCACTTCGCTGTCGGCCATCTCCTTCCAGTTGATGACGCCGTAGATGAAATCGATCGACTCGTCGTCGCTGGAAAAGGGCAGCAGGATGCCGCGATAGAGGATCGTCGCCCCGCGCTGGTTCACGAATTCGGCTTCGAAGCCGATCGGCGCTTGGTTGGCGATGATCTGCATGTAATGGTCGGTAATGCGGCTCAGCAGCGAACGGGCCGGCACGTCCGACAGTTCGCCGATTTCGGCACCGTTGGTGTCGCATTCCTCGGCCAGGTTATCGCCGAGATAGGCCACCGCGGGGTTTTCCAGCCCGCGCGAGAAATCCAGCAGCACGCTGTTCGGCCCGAAATCGGGCAGGGCCTCGGGATCGAGGTCCTCGATTGCCGGGAAGTTGCGATTTTCCAGCAGGCTGGCCCAGAAATTGTAGGCGCGCACCTGCATGCGGCGCTCGTCCGTGCCGATCGCCGGGGGCGGCGTGTTATCGACCACGTCGTCGTGCTCGTCGTCCATGGCATCGAACCCCGGTCCGAGGTCTGCCGTATCGAGCGCTCCGAAATTGCCGCGCAGTGTATCCATGCCAAAATCGCCTTCCGTGTCTTCGTGGCAAAGACACCTTTGGCGTTTTTTGGTAAAAATTCGGTGAAGTTGCGCCGGACCTTTCGGCGCGAAACTGCCGCGTATCGTAATTAATTACAGCATGTATCGCATGCGGATGGTCTGATGCAGCGGACCGGTTCCCACCTCGATGGCGGCATCCTCGAAATCGGGCGGGCCCATGTTGACCGGCGCATCGCGCGAAAAGCCAAAGCCTTCTCGCGGCATCATGCCCAGCACACGGTCGGCCTTGCCGTTGTCGTTTTCGTCATGCAGCAGGGCAATCGCGTAGGTGCCCGGTGCGACATTGGTAAAGCGCAGGCTGGCCGCTTCGCCCGCCGGCACGACAGTGCGATAGCCTTGCGTGGAATCCTGGCAGCGCGGGAAGCGCTGTGCATCGCGGGTCATGCAGGCGCGCACCACGCCATCGTGATTGCGCAGGTTGGTGACTTCGATCACCACCTCGGTGCCGGAAGCTTGCGCCGCCAGCTGTGTCGCCGGGGCACCAAGCGATACCAGTGCGACAAGGGCTAAGAGGGCTTTGCCAGCCCGCGGTCGGTTTTGCACAAGCGATCCCAGAATCTGAAATAGAGGCCGTAGTTGCAGCGATACTCGTCATGGTGCCGCTGGTGATGGCTGGCGGTTATCAGCCAGTTCCCTAAGCGCGAATGAACAAGCCAGCGCGGAAACATTTCCCAGCCCATGTGATTGGTGACGCCCATCACCGTCATGATCGCCAGCACCAGCCCCAGCACGCCGATATGCACGGGCACGATGAAGACGAGCACGGGAATGACCACGGCGCCGGTGATGGCCTCGATCGGGTGGAAGCTCATCGCCGCCCAGGCGGTGGGCGGGCGGCTGGCGTGGTGCACGGCGTGGGCAATGCGGAACCACTTGGGCCGGTGCATCCAGCGGTGCGTCCAGTAGAACCAGGTATCGTGCGCGAACAGGTAAATGAACAGCGACAGCGGCAGGTACCAAAGCGGGTAAGCGCCAATGTCGGTGTAGATGCGCGTCCAGCCCAGTTCCTGCCACCCCCAGGCCACCACGCCCGCAGGCACGCCGTAGATCGCCGCCGAAGCGAGCGACCAGTATATCTCCTTGCGGATCTGCGGATTGAGCCCTTCGTATAGGCCGGGACGCACGATTCGGGTGGCAAAGGCAAAGCCGCCGCTGGTCAGCAGGTATCGCACGGCGACGATGGCCGTCATGGCAAGGGCGGAAAGAAGGACGGCGACCAGCATTGCGCGCGCTTATGCCAAGCATCGGGCGTGCTGGCGAGAGGGTAGGGCGGTCAACCCGCCAATTCCGCGCCCCAACTGCTGCAATGCGGGTCCAGCGCCACCTGCAACCGGCGCAACGCAGCGCGCGACAGGCGCTCTACCTCCACCCGGCGGCGCGCGGCGGCGAGCGGGTGGCTGGGGGCCGGGCGCACGATTTCCGCATCGTATTCGTCGGCCACGATCACGCCGCAACACTCCGGCCTGAAATCGGGGCTGTCGAGGCAGGCACGGTCCAGTTCCGGTGGCAGGCCCCAGTAGAAACGGTCGCAGAAATCGAGATAGTCGGGCCACTTGCCGTCGCCCAGCAGGTCTCCGCGTGCGGTTTTCACCTCCACGATCACGATCTTGCCCTTGGCATCGATGCCCATCAGGTCTGCTCGCCTGCCATTGCGCAGCGGCATTTCCGGCAGCGCCCAGATGTTGTTGCGTGCGAACAGGCGCCCGATGCCACGGCAGACGGCGCGCGAGCGCAGGGTGAACGGGTCTTCCCCGGCATCGGCGGGAGAATCGGGGGCGGATGGTTGTGTGAGCGAATCGGCCATGGCCGAAAAGTGGAACGAAAGTAGAACGCCGTCAAGCGGCGGCGCGCATCATGCGCTCCTGCCTCATGCGCTTCTTCGGGGCCCCATTTCGCCGGTCGGCGGCAGCAGCGCCAGCAAGGCAGAGCGCGCCGTCACGAATTCGCGCCACAAGGCCAGGGCAGCCGGCTTGCAGTCCGCGCCGCGCGCGTTGATCGCCAGCAGCGCGGTGATGCCCGGCTCCATCACGGCGGCCAGGTCGGCACAGCCATTGTCGACCATGTCGCGCCGCCATTTTTCGGCATCGCGAATCAGGGCGGGGAAATTGCGCACGTCCTTGCTCGGCCGTTCGGCCTCCAGCCCGGCGAGCATGGCCACGACCTGCCCTGCCTCGCCCAGCGCGGCCCAGCGCATCGAGGTGCTGCTGGCGTTGACGGTCTGGCGAGGCCCGGCGGACCGGAAAGCGGACGACGATCCGAAATTGGGCGAAGGTGCGTTCATGGTCCGCGCCATAGCGCGCGCGGGGTTTCCATTCGGTTAGCGCCGCCCTCGGGCGTCAGTCTTCCGGTGCGTCCTCGTCCACCGGCGGGCCGAAGGGATCGTCGCCTTCGTCCAGGCCCAGGTCGACATTGGCGCCGTTCTCGTCGTCAACCAGCCGGTTGTTCTCGGCGCAGACGTATTCGCGGATTTCCCAGTCCGGTTCGCGGCGATAGGCCAGCGTCTGCACGAAGGGTTCTGCCAGCACGGCGGGATCGGTGATGGTCGTCTCCAGCCACAGGACGCCTTCTTCATCCAGCCAGAAATGCTCGTGGATGCGCATGTCCTCGGACGGGGTGACGCCGGCCATGAAGGTGACGAAGGGATTGAAGCCCACCGTGTCCACCACCAGCGTGTCGTCTTCCCAGAAGCCGACAGAGGTGCCGTTGAACAGCGGATCGGGGTCTTCGGGCAGCTGGCGGCCCGGATCGACATAGATGCGCCGCGCCTGGCTGTAGGTCTCGGCAAAGATCGTCACCCGGCCCGGCGAATAAAGGAATTCGATGGGGTAGGGCTGGCGCATGATGCCGGGCATGCCGGGCGGAATGCAGTTGACCTGCAGGAACTGGTCGACGCCTTCGCGCGCCTGCTGTTCCTGGAACGCCTCCAGCGCGGCCTGCGCGTCGGGGGTCAGCACCGGGCTGGGCGGCACGCGCCCGTTGCGGCCGAACAGGATCGACCAGTCGGGGTTCCACACCCCGGTGAAGTCTGGCCAGGCGGTGACTTCGGCGTATTGCGTGGCGCGTGGCGGCGTGAAATCGCCATCCTGCGCGCCAGCCGGCACCGCGCCTGCTGCCAGTGCCAGCACGGCCAGTGTGCCCAGGGCCCTTGCCTGCTTGATCATTGCCTTTTCCCTCACCCAGATTGTCCGGCCAGATTGACCGTGTTTGCACCCAGATTGCTGTGCCTTCGGTGGCCAAGTCAAGCGACGGGTTGATTTTGTCCGGCTTTTGCTGGCAAAAAGGGGAAAAGGTCGGGGCGCAGGTCGCAAGCTGCCCTGACCATCCGGAGAGCGATGACATGACCCAATTCTCGATCCGCCGCCTCGGCCTGGCTGCCGGCGCTGCCTTTGCCATTGTTGCCGGGATGGCCGTGCCGGGATCGGCGCACCATTCCACCGCAATGTTCGAATGGGGCAGCGAGGCCACTATCGAGAACATGACGGTGGAACGCTGGGTGTGGACCAATCCGCACACCTTCATCTACGCGCGTGACGATCGCGGACGTCGCTGGGCGTTCGAGGGGATGAGCCCCAACCACCTCAGCCGCGCTGGCTGGTCGCGCCGCACGCTGGCACCGGGCGAGTCGATCGATGTCGGCTACTACCCGCTGCGCGATGGCCGCCGCGGCGGCTTCAACGTGCGCGTGTTCAAGGAAGACGGCACCGAAATGCTGCAACTGCCCAGCGCGATGTAATCGAGCCGGGCTACGCGCATTCGACTGCGCGTTTGGCGCCTAGCCGACCAACGCCTATAGCAGCGTGATAACGCCGCGCCGGCAACGGCGGGCGATGCAGCTGACGGAGCAGAGATGAGCTGGTCACCGGCAATCGCGCGGTTCGGAGAGACGGTGGTGCGCTTGCACTGGTCTTTCCTGCTGTTTCTCACCTGGATCGCGCTGAGCGCCTTGCTGGGTGCGGGCATGGCTGCTGCCATCAGTGGCGTGGTGTTTTTTTCGCTGCTGTTCGCCTGCGTGGTGCTGCACGAGTTCGGCCATATCCTGGCAGCGCGCCGCTATGGCGTGCGCACGCCCGAAGTGTTGCTGCTGCCCATCGGCGGGGTCTCGCGGCTGGAGCGGATGCCGGAAGAGCCACGCCAGGAAATCGTCATCGCGCTGGCCGGCCCGCTGGTCAGTTTCCTGATCGGCCTGGTGCTGCTGGCCGCGTTGGGCTTTCCCGCGCCCGACCCGACGGCCGGCTTCGACAGCCTGGGCGCCATCCTGCTCCAGCTTGGCTGGCTGAACATTGTCCTTGGCGCCTTCAACCTGCTGCCGGCCTTCCCGATGGACGGCGGCCGCGTGCTGCGCGCCGTGCTGGCCAGCCGCCTGGGCCATGCCCGCGGCACCCGGCTGGCGGCGAACGCCGGGCAGGCCGTGGCCATCGTGTTCGGCATGGTCGGCCTGCTGTCGGGCAATTTCATCCTGCTGCTGATCGCCGTGTTCATCTTCCTTGCCGCCAGTTCCGAGGCCGGGGCGGCGCAGATGCGCTCCGCCACTTTGGGCCTGACGGTGGCCGATTTCATGATCACCGAGTTCGAAAGCGTGCACGTCGATGCGCCGGTATCGGCTGCGGCGGAGGCCTTGATCCGCACCAGCCAGAAGGAGTTTCCCGTGGTCGACGGGCAGGGCCGCCTGCGCGGGGGCCTGGCCCGCGATGCGATCGTGAAGGCCATGCATCGCGATCCATCCATGCCAGTTGCCGAAGCCATGGCCAGCGATATCCCGGTGGTGACCCCGCAGCACAATGCCGACGAGCTGGTCCGCTACCTGCAGGCTTCCCAGCCGATGGTGATTGCCTGCCGGGCGGACGGGCATCCGGTGGGCGTGGTGACCTGGGAGAACATGCTCGAATACATGATGGTACATCCCGTACAGGACGCCTCCGCGCGCCGCCCGGCAGGCTGAGCGCGCTGGCTTCAGTCCATCGTGCGTCGATAGCGGACCATGGCGACCCCGCACGCGGCAGTGGTAAACAGCGCCATCGCGCCGAGCGAGGCATGCAGGTCTGCGAAGGACGCATCCTTCAGCATCACCCCGCGCACCACGCGCAGGAAATGGGTGAGGGGCAGAACCTCGCCGATGGCCTGCGCCCAGCCGGGCATGCCGCGAAAGGGAAACATGAAGCCCGACAGCAGCATCGACGGCAGGAAGAAGAAGAAGGTCATCTGCATCGCCTGCATCTGGGTGCGGGCGATGGTCGAGAAGGTGAAGCCGAGAGCCAGGTTGGCCACGGCGAAGATCGCCAGCCCCGCAGCCAGGATGCCCAGGTTGCCGACGAACGGCACGTCGAACAGCCCCAGGGCCGCCACCAGGATCAGCACGGTCTGCGCCGCCCCCACCAGCAGGTATGGCGTGATCTTGCCGACCATCACCTCTGCCGGGCGGGCCGGCAGTGCGAGCAGGTTTTCCATCGTCCCGCGCTCTGCCTCGCGGGTCATCGCGATGGCGGTGATCATCACCAGCGTCATGGTGAGAATCACCCCGAGCAGGCCGGGAACGATGTTGTACTGGGTGATGCCTTCGGGATTGTAGCGCGGGTGGATGACCAGTTCGAACGGCTCGGGGCGTTCCTGCAGCCCCGCCAGCGAGCCGCCGAGTTCGTGACGCAGCGCCCGTGTCACGATGGTCTGCGCCTGGCCCAGCGCCCGCGTGGCTGCCACCGGGTCCGAGGCATCGGCTTCCAGCAGCAGTTGCGGGTGCCGCCCCGCCACAAGGTCGGACGTGAAATTGGCCGGGATCGAGACGACGAACATCACCTCCCCGCTGGCTAGCAGGCGACTGCTTTCCTGCGGGTCGGCACTTTCGCGCACCAGTTCGAAATAGCCGCTGTTCTCAAGCCCGCGCAGGATGCTGCGCACTATCGGCGTGCTCTCCTCGGCATGCACGGCGGTGGGCAGCTGGCGTGGATCGGTGTTGATGGCATAGCCGAACAGCAACAGCTGCATTACCGGTACTGCCACCATGATGGCAAAGGTCAGCCGGTCGCGGCGCATCTGGGTGAATTCCTTCTGGAAGATCGCCCAGACCCGTCGCCAGAAGCCCCGCGCGATCATGCCTGCCACCTGCTGTCGTGGCGTGCCTCTCCGGCAAGCGCGATGAAGGCATCCTCGAGGTTCGGACGCACCTCCTGCCAGGCGACCCCGGCGCCCGAAGTCTCGTGAACGGCCCGTTCCAACCGCGTTCGGTCGCGGCCGCTGGCATGCAGGGCGGCGCCGAAATAGGCTGTATGCTCGACGCCGGGCTTGCCGCGCAGCCGGGCGGCAAGGTGCCGGACTCTGTCGCCCTCGGCACGGAAGGTGACCAGGCCCGAGCGGGCGATGATGTCGGCCACCGTTCCCTCGATCACGAGCCTGCCATTGGCGAGATAGACGATGCGGTCGCACCGCTCTGCCTCGTCCATGTAATGGGTGGAAACCAGCGCGGTCACCCCGCCATCGCCGGTCAGGCGGTGGATCTGGTCCCAGAAATCGCGCCGTGCCTGCGGATCCACGCCCGCCGTCGGCTCGTCCAGCAGCAGAAGTTGCGGCCCGTGCATGGTCACCGCGGCCAGCGCCAGCCGCTGCTGCCACCCCCCGGAAAGCGCGCCGGCCAGCTGGTGCTGGCGATCCTGCAAGCCAAGGCCTGCCAGCGTTCGGTCCACCACTCCGGCGATATCGTCCATCAAGTACAGCCGGGCGACGAATTCCAGGTTCTCGCGGATCGTCAGGTCTGTCCAGAACGAGAATTTCTGCGTCATGTAGCCGACTTGCCGCTTGATCGCCGAGGCTTGCGTGCGAACGTCGAAGCCAAGGCATTGCCCTTCGCCACCGGTGGGCTTCAGCAGGCCGCAGATCATCCGGATGCTGGTGGTCTTGCCCGATCCGTTCGGGCCGACAAAGCCCCATACTTCGCCGCGCGGCATTTGCAGGTCCAGCCCCTCCACCGCCACCTTGTCGCCAAATTCCTTGCGCAGGCCGCGCACGTCGATGGCAAGCTGGCTCATGGCCCGATGACATCGACCGGCAAGCCCGGCCGCAGCCCGGTGCCTGCCGGAATCCTGGCCTTCACGAGGAAGACGAGCTTTTCGCGGGCATCGCGGGAATAGATCACCGGCGGCGTGAACTCGGCCTCGCTGGCAACGAAGATAACTTCTCCCTCGACCGGGTCGGCCAGTCCGTCCGCGTGGATTTCCACCGTCGAACCGATGCTCCAGCGGGGCAGTTCTTCCTGCGGGACGAACAGATGCACGCGCAGGCCATTGTCGGGCAGCAGCGCCAGCACCGGGGCACCTGCCGCGGCAAATTCGCCGGTAGTGAGGAATGTCTCGCTGACCTCGGCCGGCACGATTGCATGGATGGCGCGCTGGTCCAGCTCGTAACTGGCGGCCCGGCTGTCGGCGCGGGCCGCCTCCACGCCCGCCTGCGCTGCCTCGCGCGTGGCCGGTCGGCCCGCTTGCCGGGCCACCCTGATCTGCTGTTCGGCGCGGCGCACGCGGGCCTGTGCGGAATTGAACGCGGCATTGGCCTCGTCGCGTTGCTGGTTCGAGGCAAAGCCGTCGTCGGCCAAGGCCAGCACGCGTTCGCGCTGCACGCGCGCCAGGCCCAGCGCGACCTGTGCGTCGGCCAGTTCCGCCTGTAGCGCGCCGATCTCCGGCTCGCGCGCGCCTGTGGCAATATCGCGCGCCTGCGCCCGGGCCTGCTCCACCCGGCTGTCGGCCCCGGCGGAGGCGGCCAGTTGCGACTGGTCGTCGAGCGTGAACAGCAGGTCGCCTGGTGCCACGCGCTGCCCTTCGCCGACCGGTCGCGAGACGATCCAGCCCGAGCGCGGCGCCGAGACATAGACCCATTCGGCTTCGACATAGCCGATATGCTCGGGCGGCAAAGCCGGATCGGAACACCCCGCGACCCCTGCTGCGAAGGTAGCAAGGACCAGTAGACCTGTGGGCCGTTTCGTCATGGTCATGGGGTTTGCCATCTGCATCCGAGAGCTGCCGTTCCTTTTCATGACGCCTGTTCGGAGGGAAGGCAATGGAGCAGCCCGGAGCAGGGCTAGGGGAATTCGGGTCGAGGCGTTAGACTGATGCCGCCTGCCGCGCCGCAGTGGCCGGACAGGCACCCTGTATGGGGGAGGTTGCAGCGATGAAATCGATTCTCCGGTTTGAGGACATCACTCTGGCCGACGTGCCGATAGTGGGCGGCAAGAACGCCTCGCTTGGCGAAATGGTGCGGGAACTGGGCAGCGCGGGGGTGCGCGTTCCGACCGGCTTTGCCACCACCGCCGATGCCTATCGCGACTTTATCGAAGCGAACGGCCTTGGCCCGATTATCGACGAGCAGGTCCGCCGCCTGCGTGCGGGCGAGGCGAGCCTGCAGGAAGCGGGCTCTGCCATCCGCGAGTATTTCCTGGCAGCCGCGATCCCGCCCGCGCTGGAGAGCGAGATCGGCAAGGCCTATGATGACCTCGCAGCGCGGCTGGACCAGGCGTCGCCCCCCGTTGCCGTGCGCAGCAGTGCCACGGCGGAAGACCTGCCCGATGCCAGCTTCGCCGGGCAGCAGGAAACCTTCCTCAACGTTGCGGGCAAGCGCGCCGTGCTGGATGCCTGCCTGCGCTGCTATGCCTCGCTCTTCACCGATCGCGCGATCAGCTATCGCGAGACCAAGGGCTTCGGTCATCTCGACGTGGCGCTGTCCATCGGCATCCAGCAGATGGTGCGTTCCGACCTTGGCAGCTCGGGCGTGGCTTTCACCATCGACACCGAAACGGGCTTTCCCGATGTCGTGGTCATCAGCGCCGCCTGGGGCCTTGGCGAAACGGTGGTGCAGGGCATGGTCGACCCGGACAAGTACGTGGTGTTCAAGCCACTGCTGGAAAAGGCCGGGGCCGTGCCGGTCATCGAGAAGGAGGCAGGCGCCAAGGCCATCAAGATGGTCTACGCCGAAGGCGGCAGCAAGCGCACGCAGGTGGTGGAAACCAGCCGGGCGGAGCGCCGCGCGCTGGTGCTGGACGATGCCGAGATCGTCGAGCTTGGGCGGTGGGCGCTGGCGGTCGAGCGGCACTATGGCCGGGCGATGGATATCGAGTGGGCGCGCGACGGCGAAAGCGGCCTGCTTTACCTGGCCCAGGCACGCCCTGAAACGGTGCAGTCGGCCCGGCACGACAACCGCCTGATGGTCTGCCAGCTGAAGGAAAAGGCCGAGCCGCTGGTCACCGGGGCGGCAATCGGCGCGAGCGTTGCCACGGGCAAGGCCTGCGTGATCCGCGATCCGGCCGAAATCGAGAACTTCGTCGATGGGGCGATACTCATCACCGGTAACACCGATCCCGATTGGGTGCCGGTGATGAAGCGCGCATCGGGCATCGTCACCGACCATGGCGGCACCACCAGCCATGCCGCCATCGTCAGCCGCGAATTGGGCGTGCCCGCCGTGGTCGGCACGGGCAATGCCACGCAGGCGATAGGGGATGGCCAGGAGCTGACGCTGTCCTGCGCCGAAGGAGAAGTGGGCAAGGTCTATCCCGGCACGCTGGACTTCGCCTGCGAGGACATCGATCTGGGCGCGCTGCCCGAAACGCGCACGCAGGTGATGGTCAACATCGCCGATCCCGGCAGCGCCTTTGCCTGGTGGCGGCTGCCCGCACGCGGGGTGGGGCTGGCGCGGATGGAATTCATCATCAACACGCTAATCAAGGTGCATCCGATGGCGCTGGTCCATCCCGAGCGGCTGGAGCCCGAGGAGCGGCGGAAAATTGCGGAGATGACCGCAGGGCACGATTCCCCGGAGGACTATTTCGTCGACCGGCTGGCGCGCGGCATCGCCAAGCTGGCGGCGCCCTATTACCCGCATCCCGCCATCGTACGCCTCAGCGATTTCAAGACCAACGAATATGCTCACCTGCTGGGCGGATCGGTGTTCGAGCCGCACGAGGAAAACCCGATGATCGGGTTTCGCGGGGCTTCGCGCTATTACGACGAACGCTACCGCGAGGGCTTTGCGCTGGAATGCCGCGCCATCCGCCGCGTACGCGAGGAAATCGGCTTCGATAACGTCATCGTCATGGTGCCGTTCTGCCGCACGCCGGGCGAGGCGGACAAGGTGCTGGCGGAAATGCGCGCCAACGGGCTGGAGCGCGGCAAAGACGGCCTGCAGGTCTACATGATGTGCGAAATACCCTCCAACGTGGTGCTGGCCGACCGGTTCGCCCCCCGGTTCGACGGCTTTTCCATCGGTTCCAACGACCTCACGCAGCTGACGCTGGGGATCGACCGCGATTCCGAATTGCTGGCAGACCTCTTCGATGCGCGTGACGAGGCAGTAAAGCGGCTGGTGGCCGAAGCCATCACCAAGTGCCACGCGGCAGGCATCAAGATCGGCATCTGCGGACAGGCACCCAGCAACCATCCGGACTTCGCTGCCTTCCTCGTGGAATGCGGGATCGATTCGATATCGCTCAACCCGGACAGCTTCGTGCGCACCGTCCGATCGATCGCAGAAGCCGAGAAAGCACTGGGCAAGGAAGGAATAGGGGCGAGAGAGGAGGGCTAACGGGCCATGACGCAGGATACGCTTTCGCTGACCTTCCACGGGGCCGCGCACACGGTGACCGGCTCCTGCATGCAGTTCACCATCGGCGGCAAGTCGATCCTTGTCGATTGCGGCATGTTCCAGGGGTCGCGCACGCTGGAGCATCTCAATGCCGAGCCCTTCACCTTCAAGCCGAAGGACATCGACGCGGTCATCCTGACCCATGCGCATATCGACCACAGCGGGATGCTGCCCAAGCTGGTGAAACACGGCTTTCGCGGCGATATCTGGTGTACCCAGCCAACGGCCGACCTGCTGCAATACATGCTGGCGGATTCGGGGCGCATCCAGGAATACGATGCCCAGCGCCACAACCGCCGCCGCGACCGTTCCGACAAGGACGCTTTCGAGCCGATCTATACCGAACAGGATGGCTTGGCCGCATGGCGGCGCTGCAAGGGCATCGACCGCGAAGTGATGTTCGAGCCGGCGCCGGGTTTCCGGGCGCGCCTGTGGAACGCGGGCCATGTGCTGGGTTCTGCTTCGGTCGAGCTGCAGGCGGGCGGATTGTCGGTGATGTGCTCGGGCGATCTTGGCCCTGAACACCGCGCTTTCCTGCGCGATCCCAACGGCCCTTCAGGCTTCGATTTCGTCATCTGCGAATCCACCTACGGCTCGCGCGAGCGTGAGGAAGTGACGCTGGAAGAACGGCGCAAGCAACTGGGCGCCGAAGTCCAGGCCGCGATCACGCGCGGTGGCAACCTTGTTATCCCCGCCTTCGCACTGGAACGCACGCAGGAACTGCTGCTCGACCTCGATTACCTGATCAACAACGAACAGATCCCGCATGTCCCGGTGTTCATCGATTCCCCGCTGGCATCGGAAATCACGCAGGTCTTTGCGCGCTATTCGCACCAGCTGGAGGATACCGGCGGCGCCAACATCTTTGCCCACCCGGCGTTCCACTTCACCCAGAACGTGCAGGAATCGATGCGCATCAACTCGATCTCCGGGGCGATCATCCTGGCCGCATCGGGCATGTGCGAAGGCGGGCGCATCCGTCACCACCTGCTGCACAACCTGCATCGGCGCGATTCCACCATTCTCTTTGTCGGCTACCAGGCGCAGGGCACCCTGGGCCGGGTGATCCTGGAAGGGGCGAAGAATGTCCGTATTTCGGGCAACGACGTGCACGTGCGCGCGCAGATCCGGCGGATCGAGAACTATTCCGCCCATGCCGACCAGACCGAGCTGCTGGAATGGATCGACGACCGCAGCCCTATCAGGGGCAACCTGTTCCTTTCGCATGGCGAGCCCGAAAGCCTCGAGGCCCTGCGCCGGAAGCTGCAGGCGCGTGCGCCGGACCTGACCGTGAAACTGCCGGAAATCGGCGAAAGCTATGACCTGGCGCCCGGCGGGCCGGCCAGCCGCACGGCCACCGGGCGCACCGACCTGGGGGCGCTGTCGGGCCACGACTGGCAGAACAGCTACGCCGCCTTCGCCTCTTCGCTGAAGGGGCGGTTGCAGCAGATCCACGACCAGCAGCAGCGCGAGGAAGCGCTGGAGCGCATGCGCCAGGTGCTCGATTCCTACGCCGAGTTCAGGGACAGCAAGCGCGGGCGGCACTAGCCGCCGGTCTGCGGTCAGCCCGAGCCCGCCAGCAGGCGCTGCGTATGACGCGCGATCATCACTTCTTCGTCGGTGGGGATTACCAGCACGTTGACTTGGCTTTGCGCACTGCTGATGACGGCGGCATGGCGGCGGTTGGCATCCTCGTCCAGCGCCGCGCCCAGCCAGCCAAGCCGGTCGACGATGGCGGCGCGCATCGCGGCATCGTTTTCGCCGATCCCGGCAGTGAACACCAGCGTATCCAGCCCGCCCAGGCTGACGCACAGCCCCGCTGCCTGGCGCGCTGCGCTCCAGGCAAAGCTTTCCAGCGCCTGTGCCGCGTGCGGATCGTCGCTGGCATGCAGGGTGCGTATGTCGCTGGACAGGCCTGACAGGCCCAGCAGCCCGCTCTCGCGATAGAGCAGGGCCTCCGCCTCGGCGGCCGACAGCCCCATGTGCTGCACCAGGTGGAGCACCGCGCCGGGGTCCAGCGCGCCGCTGCGGGTGCCCATCACCAGCCCGTCGAGCGCGGTGAAGCCCATGGTGGTATCCACGCTGCGCCCGCCATGCATGGCGCACATGCTGGCCCCGTTGCCCAGGTGGGCAGCGATCACTCGCCCGCCGGCAAGCGCGGGATGCGCCTCCTGCAAGGCTTGCGCGATGTACTCGTAGGACAGGCCGTGGAAGCCATAGCGGCGAATGCCCTGTTCGCCGTATTTGCGCGGGATCGGCAGCCGCGTCGCCACGTCGGGCATGGCGGCGTGGAAAGCGGTGTCGAAACAGGCGACTTGCGGCAAGCAGGGCGCCAGTCGCGCAATCGCCCGGATGGCGGCAAGGTTGTGCGGCTGGTGCAGCGGGGCGAGCGCGCACAGGCCTTCGAGCTGTTGCAGGATTGCTTCATCGACCAGCACCGGCGCGGTAAAGCCGGTGCCGCCGTGCACCACGCGGTGGCCCACTGCGGCAATGGGCCTGTGTGGCAGGTGCTCCTGCGCCCAGCCGAACAGGTCTTCCAGCAATGTCTCGTGCGTCAGGTCAGCTTTGCCCACCCATTCGCGCGTGGCGATCACGTCCCCGGCGCGGTCGCGCACGTCCAATCGCGGCGAAATGCCGATCTTCTCCAGCTTCCCGCCGGCGGCGTATTGCACATGCCCGTCGCCCGTCTCGAACAGGCCGAACTTGATGCTCGAAGAGCCCGAATTGATGCTCAGGATGGCTCCGGTCACGCCGGATCGTCCGGCAATCCGGGTGCGGCCATGGTCTTTGCCCGCGCCAGCAGCACCCCCACCGCGCACGAGGCAAGGCGGGTGCGTTCGGAATCGGCCCGGCTGGTGAGAATGATCGGCACGCGCGCGCCCAGCACGATGCCCGCCGCATCGGCGCCGGAAAGGAAGGTGAGTTCCTTGGCCAGCATGTTGCCGGCTTCGAGGTTGGGCACGACGAGGATATCCGCCTTGCCCGCGACGGGGGAGACGATGCCCTTCTCGCGCGCGGCGGCCTCGCTCACCGCGTTGTCCAGCGCCAGTGGCCCGTCGAGCAGCCCGCCGGTGATCTGCCCGCGATCCGCCATCTTGCACAGCGCGGCAGCATCCAGCGTGGAGGGCAGGGCGGGATTGACCGTCTCCACCGCCGACAGGATCGCCACGCGCGGCTGCTGGGTGCCCAGCACGTGCGCCAGATCGATGGCGTTGCGGATGATATCGGCCTTTTCCTCGATGCCCGGCGCGATGTTGATCGCGGCATCGGTGATCATCAGCGGCAATTCGTGCCCCGGTACGTCCATCAGGTACACGTGGCTGAGGCGCCGTTCGGTGCGCAGACCGGTCTCACGGTGCAGCACGGCTTCCATCAGTTCGTCGGTGTGCAACGACCCCTTCATCAGCAATTGCGCCTCGCCGCGACGGACCAGTTCCACTCCGGCAGCCGCGGCGGCATGGCTGTGCGGCACGGGCACCACGCGCAGGCCGGAAAGGTCTAGCCCTGCCTCCTTCGCCAGGGCATCGATGCGCGCCTGCGGCCCTACCAGGATCGGTGTGATCAGCCCGGCATCGGCCGCCTCGATCGCCGCCTGCAGCGCGACCGCAGAGCAGGGGTGGACGACAGCCGTGGGCACCGGTTCTCCGCCGCGCGTCTTCTCCACCAGCGCATCGTAGACGTCGTGATCGGGAATCCGCAGCTCGGGCAGCTCCACGCGTTTGCGGCGTACCTTTTCAGTGGGGGCCATCACTTCGGCCTTGCCGGTAATCACCGTGTCGCCGTGTTGGTTGGTGCACCGGCAGTCCAGCTCGACAACGTGGTGGTCCTCGCGCTTGGCGGTGACGGTGACGGTGGCGGTGATGCAATCGCCCAGGCCCACCGGTTTGAGGAAACGCAGGCTCTGCGAGAGGTAGATCGTGCCCGGCCCCGGCAGCTGCGTGCCCAGCACCGCCGAGATCAGCCCGCCTCCCCACAGGCCGTGGGCGATCACCCGGTGGAAGATGTCGCTGCCGGCATATTCGCGATCGAGATGGGCCGGATTGACGTCGCCCGAAGCCAGCGCGAACAGCTGGATCTCGCGCTGGCCCAGCACCCTGCTGATGCTGGCAGAGGCGCCCACCGCGATGTCATCGAAAGTGCAGTTCTCGATGTATTCCGCGTCGTCCATGCGTCAGCTTTCCATCACGTAGGTGCCAGGTGCCTCTGCCAGCGGCGGATAGCCCTTCTGCGCATTACCCATCGGCGGCGGCGTGCCCGGCTTGCCGGAGTGTTCGTTCAGCCATTTCGCCCAGGCCGGCCACCACGATCCTTCGTACTGCTGCGCCGTCGCCAGCCAGTGATCGGGCGAAAGCGCGGGCTCGTCTGCCGGGCGTTCCAGAATGCGGTAATGGCGGTGCGGATGGCCGGGTTCGGACACGATCCCGGCATTGTGGCCGCCGCTGGTCAGCACGAAGGTGATGTCTGCCGGGGTGAGCCAGTGAAGCTTGTGCACCGATTGCCACGGCGCGACATGGTCTCGCTCTGTCCCCACCACGAAGATCGGTTGGCGCAGGGCCGAAAGGGTGACGACCTTGCCGCCCGCTTCGAAATGCCCTTCGGCCAGCGCATCCTTCAGGAACAGCTGGTGCAGGTACTGGCTGTGCATGGCGTAGGGCAGGCGGGTGCCATCCGCATTCCACGCCATCAGGTCGTTCAGGTCCTCGCGCTCGCCCATCAGGTAATTTGTCAGCACGCGGGACCAGATCAGGTCGTTCGATCGCAGGATCTGGAAGGCCCCGCCCATCTGGCTGCTGTCCAGATAGCCGCTGCCCCACATCATGGAATCGAGCAGGTTGAGCTGAGCCTCGTCGATGAACAGGCCGAGCTCGCCCGGTTCGGAGAATTCGGTCTGCGCGGCCAGCAGGGTCAGGGTGGAGAGGCGTCGGTCGCCGTCGCGGGCCATGGCTGCAGCGGTGATGGCCAGCAGGGTGCCACCCAGGCAATAACCCAGGCCATGCACCTTGTCCTGGCCGCTGATGGCACCGATCGCATCGAGCGCGGCCATCGGGCCGAGCGTGCGATAGTCGTCCATGTCGAGGTTGCGATCATCGCTGGTGGGGTTGTGCCACGAGATCGCGAAGACAGTGTAGCCTTGCGCCACCAGCCAGCCGATCAGCGAATTATGCGGTGACAGGTCGAGGATATAGTACTTCATGATCCAGGCCGGCACGACCAGCACCGGTTCGGGGCGCACCTTGTCGGTCGTCGGTTCGTACTGGATCAGTTCGATCAGGCGGTTGCGGTAGACGACCTTGCCGGGCGTCGCGGCAATGTCCTCGCCCACTTCGAAGCCGTTGCTATCTTGCTGCGGCTTGCCGCGCAGGTCGGCGGTGAAATCCTCGAGGAACAGCTGCGCGCCATCGACAAGGCAGCGACCGCCGGTCTCGATGATGCGGCGTTGCAGCACCGGGTTGGTGGCGATGAAGTTGCTGGGTGCAAGCGTGTCGAGGATCTGCCGCGCGGCGAACTCCACGATGGCTTCGTGATGATCGGTCACGCCCATCACCCCGGTGGTGGCCGCATGCCACCATTGCTGGGTCAGCAGGAACGCTTGGTAGATCTGCGCGAACGGCAAGTCCTGCCAGGCCGGGTCATCGAAGCGGTGATCCTGCGGCAGCGGATCTATCGCCGGCTGCCCGTCGGCGGCACTGCCGGCCAGGCGGGCATATTTGCGCATGGCCTTGGCCGCCAGCTGGGTCTGCTTTCCGGGAGACACGGCGAGGTGCATGGCCCAGTCCGCCCAGGCCTGCATCAGCGTTGCCGGGGAGAGGCCGTGCGTGGCTCCGGCAATGGCGGCAAAGGCCGCACGGTCCATGGTTTCGGCAATTCCGTCGAGCGGGTCGGTGGGCGATGGAGGCGGTTCGGGTCGGGCCATGGACGCTCCTGGTTTCAGTCATCCCTATCACGCCTGCGATTGCGCCAAAAGCGGGCATTGCTGCAGCCGGCCATCTGCCATGCCCAGATGTCGCTTGCATTGCCGCCGGGAATGCCTGCAGTATCGTGGTTGGCGAAGGGCACGACTGCCACGATGCGCGAGGGGATTTGTGACGACCCTAGGGCAAGACCAATCCCGGCAAGATACCGGACCCGGAACCGATGGATCCGTCGTTGCGGTGCGCGGTGCCGTGGTCGATATCGCCTTCCCTCGCGGAGAGCTTCCGGCCATCGACGAAGCCGTGCTGATCGGCGCGCCCGGCGACAGGCAAGTCATCGCCGAAGTCCAGGCTCACCTCGATCCGGCGCACGTGCGGGCGATTTCGTTGCACGTTACCACCGGGCTGCACCGCGGTGACCCGGCGCGGGCAACGGGTTCCGCCATCACCGTCCCGGTGGGCGATGCCGTGCTGGGCCGCCTGCTGGGCGTGACCGGCGAGATCGGCGACAAGGGCGCGGCCTTGCCGCAAGACACGCCGCGCTGGTCGATCCACCGCCGACCGCCGAAGTTTTCCGCCCATGCCGAACCATCCGACCTGTTCCGCACGGGGATCAAGGTGATCGACCTGCTCACTCCGCTGGCGCAGGGCGGCAAGGCGGCGATGTTCGGCGGTGCCGGCGTGGGCAAGACCGTGCTGGTCATGGAGCTGATCAATGCCATGGCCGCAGGCTACCAGGGCATTTCGGTGTTCGCCGGCGTGGGCGAACGCTCTCGCGAAGGGCACGAGATGCTGCTGGAGATGCGTCGGTCTGGCGTCATCGACCGCACGGTGCTGGTCTACGGGCAGATGAACGAACCACCCGGCGCGCGCTGGCGGGTGCCGATGACGGCGTTGACGGTGTCCGAATATTTCCGCGACGAGGAACACCGCAACGTGCTGCTGCTGATGGATAACATCTATCGCTTCGTGCAGGCGGGCGCGGAGATTTCCGGCCTGCTTGGCCGACTGCCGTCGCGCGTGGGTTACCAGCCGACGCTGGCAAGCGAAGTTGCGGACCTGCAGGAACGCATCGCATCGGTGGGCGATGCTTCGGTCACGGCAATTCAGGCGGTTTACGTGCCCGCAGACGATTTTACCGATCCCGCTGTCACCACCATCGCCGCCCATGCCGATTCGCTGGTCGTCCTCTCGCGCGACATGGCGGCAGAGGGTATGTACCCGGCCATCGATCCGATCGCCTCCTCCTCCGTCCTGCTCGATCCGCTGGTGGTGGGCGAGGGGCATGCGCAGGTCGCCATCGAAGTGCGCAGCGCAATCGAACGCTACCGCGAGTTGAAGGACGTGATCTCGTTGCTCGGCGTCGAGGAACTCGGAGCCAAAGACCGCAAGACCGTAGGCCGCGCGCGGCGGCTGCAGCTATTCCTGACTCAGCCTTTTGTAACCACCACGGCCTTTACCGGGGTGGAGGGGCGTTCGGTATCGCTGGAAGACACGATTGCCGGGTGCCGCGCCATCCTCGATGGCGAATGTGACGACTGGCAGGAGAACTCGCTGTTCATGGTCGGCACGCTCGACGAAGCGCGTCAAAAGGAACAGGATGGGCAAGGACAGGATAAGGAGGTGGAGGCATGAGTGAACCGCTCCACCTCACTGTGTCCACGCCTTCGCGCGTGCTTGTCGACGTGGCAGACGTTACTTCGTTCCGCGCATCGGACACCTCGGGCAGCTTCGGCATCCAGCCGGGACACGCCGATTTCCTCACCGTCATTCCTGCCTCGGTGATCGCCTGGCGCGAAGCGGGCGGCGAATGGCAATACTGCGCGGTGCGCGGCGGGGTCTTGAGCGTGTCCGCAGGCAAGCGCGTGGCGCTGGCATGCCGCGAGGCCGTGCTGGGCCGCGACCTCGCCGGCCTGGAGGCCGACGTGCGCACGGCCGCGCTGGCCGAAACCGAGGCCGACAAGCGCGCCCGCGTGGAGCAGACGCGCCTGCACGCCCAGGCGGTGCGCCAGTTGGTGCAATACCTGGCGCCGCGCCGCCAGGGGGCGGGCTTTGCCCGGCAGGACGAGGCGGAGGTCTGATATGGCCGAAGACGACAATTCCGGAAACGAGATGGCCGAGGCTGCGCGTCGCGCCTTGCGCCGGGCCGAAGAGAATCGCGACAATCCCGAACCCTCGCTGGGGTCGCGGCTGGGGCAGATCGGCGTGCTGGGCTGGACCATCGTGGTGCCCACGCTGCTGGGGCTGGTGCTGGGCCGCTGGCTGGACAAGCAGGCTGGCAGCGGGGTGTTCTTTTCCGCCCCGCTGCTGATGCTTGGCGCGGCGGCGGGCATGTGGTTCGCCTGGCGGTGGATGCATCGCGAGACATGAGCGTACACCTTGCCTCGATCGCCGTGCTGGCACTGGCCGTGGGGACCGGGCTCGGCTTCATGCACTACCGCGCGCTGCACCTGGTCACGCAGCAGTTCGTCGAAGGGCGCGCGGGCAAGGCGCTGGGCTGGCAGCTGGCGCGGCTGGCGCTGCTGGCCAGCGTACTGGTGCTGGCATCGTGGCTGGGCGCACTGCCGCTACTAGCCTGTTTTGGCGGCGTCCTACTGGGCCGCTGGCTGGTGCTGCGCCGGGTGCGGGAGGACACATGACCGAAAGCCCGCTCGAACTGACCCCGCTATTCCACGTCGGCCCCGTGGCGATTACCTCGCCGGTAATCACCACCTGGGGCATAATGGCGGCCATGCTGGCGTTCTGCCTGCTGACCACCCGCAACCTGCAATTGCGCCCGGGCAAGGTGCAGGCGCTGCTGGAACTGGTGGTGGGGGCGATCGACCACCAGGCCGAGGAAGTCATTCGCCGTGACCCGGCACCCTTCCGTGCCGTGGTGGGTACGATCTTCCTGTTCATCCTGCTGGCCAACTGGTCAGCCCTGCTGCCGGGTGTGGAGCCGCCCACTGCGCGGCTGGAAACCGATGCCGCGCTGGCACTGATCGTGTTGGCGGCCAGCGGCTATTTCGGCGTCCGCCTGCGCGGCACGCGCGGCTATCTGAAAAGCTTTGCCCAACCAACCTGGGCGATGATCCCGCTCAACATCGTCGAACAGATCACCCGCACCTTCTCGCTCGTCGTGCGCCTGTTCGGCAATATCATGAGCGGCGTTTTCGTCATCGGCATCGTGCTGTCGCTGGCCGGGCTGTTCGTGCCGATCCCGCTAATGGCGCTGGAACTGCTGTCGGGCACGGTGCAGGCCTATATCTTCGCAATCCTGGCATGCGTCTTCATCGCCACGGCGGTCAGCGGCGACGACGCACCGGCAGAGACATCCTCCAAGCATGGGAGCACATCATGACAATCGAGCACCTGAGTATCATCGCGGCGGCGCTGGCCGTCAGTTTCGGGGCGATCGGCCCGGCCTTCGCCGAAGGGCGCGCGGTGGCTGCAGCGATGGATGCGATCGCTCGCCAGCCCGAAGCCGCCGGCACGCTGTCACGCACGCTGTTCGTGGGCCTGGCCATGATCGAGACGATGGCGATCTACTGCCTCGTGGTGGCGCTGCTGGTGCTGTTCGCCAACCCCTTTACCGGATAGGAACAGGCCCCGCGCGATGCATATCGACTGGTGGACCCTGGCGCTGCAGACGATCAACCTGCTGGTGCTCGTCTGGATCCTGAGCCGGTTCCTGTTCCGGCCCATCGCCGACATCGTCCGCCAGCGGCAGGCCGCTGCCGACGAACTGCTGGAAAAGGCCGAGGCACAGCGCCAGCAGGCCGAGGAGGAAGAGAAACAGGCAGAAGCGGCGCAGAAGGCAGCGGAAAAGGCGCGCGGCAACGTGTTGCAGGATGCCGGTCGGGAAGCGGAATCCGAAAAGGCGCAGATACTGGCCGATGCCCGCAAGCAGGCCGACGACCTGCGCGCCGCCGTCGAGGCGGAGATCGAGCGACGGCGCAAGGCCGAGCAGGCGAAGATCGGGGAGCAGGCGGGCGCGCTGGCTGTCGAGATCGCGACGAAGCTGTTCACCCGCCTTCCCGACAGCGCGAAGATCGACGGCTTCGTGCAGGGTCTGGCCGAAGCGGTCGCCAAGCTGCCGGGGCAGGCGCGCGACGAAATCGGTGCGGACGGAGCCGCCGTCACCGTGCTGGCGGCGCGAAAGATGAGCGATGCCGAGGTCGCCTCGTGCCGCGATGCCTTGTCCGGCGCTCTGGGCAGGGAGGTCTCCGTCAGCGTGAAGGTCGACCCGGCGCTGATCGCGGGACTGGAAATCGAGCTCCCCCATGCGGCGGTGCGCAATAGTTTCCACGCCGACCTCGATCGGATCGCAACCGAGCTGGCGGGCCATGCCGAAGCCTGATCCCGATCCCCGTTCGCCGGGCTGGCTCGAACGCGGCTGCAAAGCGCTGTCGCACCTAGACCTCGCCCCGCAGGCAGAAACGCTGGGCCGGGTGGTACACGTGGCGGACGGGATCGCCTTCGTCTCGGGCCTGCCGGACGTGCGGCTGAACGAGCTGCTGCATTTCGAGACCGGGCAGACCGGCCTTGCCATGACGCTGGATGCAGACGGCATCGGAACGGTTCTGCTCGACGACCCGGAAGGGATCGAGGCCGATGCCCGGGTAACCGGGCAAGGCGAAGTTGTGCAGGTGCCGGTGGGCGAGGAACTGCTGGGCCGCGTGGTCGATCCGTTGGGCCGCCCGCTTGACGGCGGCGCGGCCATTACCGGCGAAAGCCGCCAGCCGATCGAGCGCCCCGCGCCTGCCATCATCGACCGCGCGCTGGTGGAGGACCCGGTGGAGACCGGTGTCCTGGTGGTCGATGCGCTGTTCGCGCTGGGCCGGGGTCAACGCGAGCTGATCGTGGGCGACCGTTCGACCGGGAAGACTTCGCTGGCAGTCGACATTATCATCAACCAGAAGCGCTCGGACATGATCTGCGTCTATGTCGCCGTGGGCCAGCGCACGACGGCAATCGAACGCGTGATCGATGCCGTGCGAGAACGCGGCGCGCCCGAGCGCTGCATTTTCGTGGTCGCGCCTGCCGCCTCGCCGCCGGGGCTGCAGTGGATCGCGCCTGCAGCCGGCATGACCATGGCCGAGTATTTCCGCGATCGAGGGCAGCATGCGCTGATCGTGATCGACGACCTCAGCAAGCACGCCGCCACCCATCGCCAGCTGGCCCTGCTCAACCGCGAACCGCCCGGGCGCGAGGCCTATCCCGGCGACATCTTCTATCTTCACGCGCACCTGCTGGAACGCGCTGCGCATCTCTCCGACGAGCTAGGCGGCGGATCGCTGTCGGCCTTGCCGATCATCGAAACGGACGCGGGCAACCTCTCAGCTTATATCCCCACCAACCTGATCTCCATCACCGACGGCCAGATCGTGCTCGACACCAAGCTGTTTGCGGCCAACCACCGGCCGGCCGTGGACGTGGGACTCAGCGTCAGCCGCGTTGGCGGCAAGACCCAGAAGCCTGCGCTGCGCGATGTATCGGGGCGGCTGCGGCTGGACTATGCGCAGTTCCTCGAGCTGGAAATGTTTACCCGCTTCGGCGGTATTTCCGACAGGCGCCTGAAGTCACGGCTCGCGCGTGGGCAGAGGATTCGCGCGCTGCTGACCCAGCCGCGTTTCGCTACCTTGCGCATGGTCGACCAGGTCGCACTGCTGGCGGCGCTGGCCGAGGGCGTGCTCGACGATATTCCCGTGGCCACGATAGCCAGGCTGCGCGGCGCGGTGGCTCGCCACCTCGACGCGACCCAGCCCGGCCTTGTCGCGAGTGTCTCCGAAAGCGGGGAGATCCCGGCCGACGGCTACAAGACGCTGGCTGCCGAGATCGGCAAGCTGGCGACGCATCTCGCTGGAGAAAGCGAAGGCGAGGGCGAATGACCCAGCGCCTCAGCCAGATAGAGGAGCAGATCGATTCGGTCGGACAGTTGTCCTCTGTGGTCGCGGCGATCCGTGGCATTGCCGCCGCCCGCTTGCGGGAAGGCGAGCAGCGGCTGGACGGTGTGCAGGCCTACGCTGAGGCTGTGGGTCTCGCGATCGGCGAGGCGCTGGCGCTTGTCGCCGCAGACCGTGCCGCCGAGGCCAGTGATGATGCGCCCCCCGGAGAAAGCGCGCTGGTGATTGCGCTGTGCAGCGAACAGGGCTTCGTCGGTGGCTACAACTCGACAATTCTCGAGGCTGCCGGGCGGCTGGCGGACGATCGCCGCGCCGATCTCATCGTGGTGGGCGACCACGGTGTGATGGTGGCCGAAGAACGCGGCATGGAGGTGAGCTGGAGCACGCCGATGGCGGCTCACGCCGAAGAAGCCAACGGCCTTGCCAACCGCCTTGCCGATGCACTGTACGAGCGTTTGCGCGAGGGCGTAGCCTCGGCGGTCGTCGTCCACGCCTCGCCCGATTCCGGGGGCAAGCCGCAGGTCGTCGAAAAGACGCTTATCCCGTTCGACTATTCGCGCTTTGCTCCTGGCGTGGCCAGGAACCCGCCCTTGCTGACGATCTCCCCCCAGGACCTGCTGGTACAGCTGGCGGAGGAGTACGTCTTCGCCGAACTGTGCGAGGCGACCATCGTCGCCTTCGCGGCGGAGAACGATGCCCGCATGCGGGCGATGATCTCGGCCCACGAAAACGTCGCTCATCGGCTCGATGGTCTGAAGGCTACGGCCCAGCGCAGGCGGCAGGAGGAGATTACCGCGGAAGTGGTAGAGCTGGCCGCAGGGATCGAGGCCCACGGCAGTCGGGATCGCCCCTGAGGCAGGCCGTTCGCGCCGGGTCGCGCGTCAGGCGGAAGGCAGGTCGTTCCGGCGGGCGAGGGCAGCGATTTCCCCGTAGCCCAGCCGGTGGTCGCCAGCCTTCTCGATCACGTAGAGGTGGCGTTCTCCGTCCGGCAGCAGCATGACGAACCGGACCAGCTCGGCCAGCGATCCGCTGCGGATGATTTTCGTCGCATCGAGCAGGCCGCCGCCATCGTCGGCCTTGTGCAGGGAACAATAGGCGTCCCAGTCCATCACTTGGTCCATCGCGGTTCCCCCTTGGCGAAATGTGCAATCGCCGAAATGCCCGAAAATCCCTCGACCGAAAACCCCGGTTGACGAGGACTTTTGGGCACAGCTTTTCCGCGCAGGGCCGCAACATGTCGGAAAACTGGCGCACCCGACAGGATTCGAACCTGTGGCCTCTGCCTTCGGAGGGCAGCGCTCTATCCAGCTGAGCTACGGGTGCTTGTCGGGCGGGCGATTAGCAACGCTTCGCCCTATCGCCAAGCCAAAAGCGCGAAGGGGCCAAAAGCTATTCCCACCCCTTTTCCAGGAACTGCAGCGCGCAGCCGGCCAGGAAGGCGCTGCCCTTGGGCATCACGCTTTCATCCACGATCATGCGGCTGGAGTGCAGGCCGCAGCAGCCCTTCCAATCGACCCCTTCGGCGGATACGCCAAGGAAGAACATGGCCCCGGGCACTTTTTCCAGCACATAGGAAAAATCCTCTGCGCCCATCGTCGGCGAAGGACGCGTGGCCCAGGGTTCAACGCCGCCCAGGCTGCGCGCCACGCTTTCGCCCAGCGACACCGCGCGGGCATCGTTGATTGTGGGCGGGAAGCCGGGAGTGATGGTGACTTCTGCGGTGCAGCGGTGCGCCCTGGCGATATTCTCCGCCACTTCGTGCACGGCCTCTTTCATAGCTGCGCGCCGTTCGGGCGTGAGGTTGCGCATGGTACCGAGCAGGTAGGCGCTGTCGGGGATGATGTTGTTGTTCGACCCTGCCTCGATCTTGCCGATGGTCAGCACGCTGGCCTCGGTCGCGGCGAAGCGGCGGGTGACCATCGCCTGCAGCGCCAGCACGATTTCGGCGGCTACGGGAACGGGGTCCACCGTGTCCTGCGGCATGGAGGCGTGGCCCCCGCTGCCCTTGACGGTGATCTCCAGCATGTCGGCCGAGGCAAGCATGGCGCCCGCGCGCCCTTCCACGCGGCCATGCGGGGCGTTCGGCCACACGTGCAGGGCAAAGGCGGCATCGGGCAGCGGATAGCCTGGCGTGCCACCCAGCAGGCCGTCGTCCAGCATGAAGCGCGCGCCGTGGAAGCCTTCCTCGCCCGGCTGGAACATGAAGCGGACCTCGCCGGCCAGTTCGCTTGCCTGTCCGGCCAGCACGCGCGCCGCGCCGGCCAGCATGGCGGTGTGGGCATCGTGGCCGCAAGCGTGCATGCGCCCCGGCACGGTGGAGGCGAAGTCGAGCCCGGTGTGCTCGTCCATCGGCAGGGCATCCATGTCCCCGCGCAGCAGCACGGCAGGGCCGGGCTTGCCGCCCTTCAGCACGGCGACCGCGCCGGTGCAGGACGGCCCCTCGTGCCATTCCAGTGGCAGGTCTGCCAGTGCCGCCTTGACCTTGGCCAGCGTCTTGGGCGTTTCCAGCCCCAGTTCGGGTTCGGCATGGATGGCGCGGCGCAGGGCGGTGATTTCGCCTTCGTGCGTGCGGGCGGCATCGAGCAGTTTTTCGGTCAGCATAAGGGTCCCCGGATCGCTTGGGCGAGGGAGTGTGTCCGCTCGCCGGAGTTGAAACCGGCCTTATGCCACCCATTTTCCCCTCTCGCACCCATGAAACCATCGGGTTTCGTGATGCGGATTAGGCACAGCTGCTGCGTGACATGTTGCAGTTCAACGACACTTGATGGGCTATTTGTACAAAAGCGTGGAATTGGCGCGGCCCCGTGGTTAAGGCGAGCAGGTTATGCACAGGAGCATCCATCTCTTCGAGCGCTTGCCGCAAGTCGACGCGATTCCGCGCGCGGCGAACGACTATGCGCTGTCTCCTGTGCGCACGCGCCCGCTGGTGGGGCTGATCCGCAACGGGCGCAGCCACCGCAACGAAGGGCGCGCGACCACGCAGGAACTGCGCGAAGGCGTGCTGCTGGCCGCACCGCGCCGCCGTAGCGAGCTGGCCGGCGTGCTGGCCGACTTCGCTGCGAAGCGGGTCGACTATATCGCTATCGATGGTGGCGACGGCACCGTGCGAGACGTGCTGACCTGCGGCGCGGGCGTGTTCGGCGACAGCTGGCCGATGCTGATCGTGCTGCCGGGCGGCAAGACCAATGCCCTGGCGCTGGACCTTGGGATTCCCACCGACTGGTCGCTGGACGATGCCCTGGCCGCGGTAGAGCGTGGCAAGCTGACCCGCCGCCAGCCGCTGGTGATCGCGCAGCGCGACGACGAGCGTGCCCAGGTGCGCGGCTTCGTGCTGGGCGCGGGCGTGTTCAACCACGTGATTACGCTTGGCCAGCGCAGCCACCAGCTGGGTGCGTTCAACCACGCGGTGGTTGCCATGACCACGGCGTGGAGTGCGCTGAAGGCCCTTGTCGGCTGGGCCGACAACCAGTGGCGCCACGGCTCCAAGATGCGCGTTCGCAAGGCGAATGGCGAAGAGCTGTCGCACTGCGGTGGCCTGCCCGCCGACGAACGTTACCTGCTGCTGGCATCGACCCTGCAGGCCTTTCCCGCCGGGCTCGATCCGTTTCGCGGCGTAAACCATGCCCTGCAGGTGGCCGTGATCGACAACCCGCGCCGCCGCCTGCTGATGCGCCTGCCGTCGATGTTCCGCGGCACGACCACGGCGAAGACGCGCGAGCTTGGCTACCACGTGTTCGGCGACAGCGCGGTGGATATCGATATCGAAGATGCCTTCATCCTCGATGGCGAGGCTTTCCCCGCCGGGCAGTATCGCCTTTCTGCCGGGCCCAAGCTGCGCTTCGTCGTCCCGTGACTCTCGCCGCGCGCGTCGGCGCGGCGCTATCCCGCACCGTCGATCCCGCTGTCACGCTATTTGCTGCGCGCCTGGCTGTCGAGGCCGATGCGCTGGCGGTGCTGTTCTACGGATCGAACCTGCGCACGGGATCGCGCGAAGGCGTGCTCGATTTCTACGTGCTGACCGGCAGCGAGCCGGAAAAGGGCTTGTGGCCGACGGTCTCCTACCGCGAATGGGAGCATGAGGGCGAGGTGCTCCGCGCCAAGATCGCCACGATGACCCTTGCGAAATTCACCGAGGCCGCGAGTGGGCAAACGATCGACACCACGATCTGGGCGCGCTTCGTGCAGCCCAGCGCGCTGGCCTGGTGCCGTGACGAGGCGGCGCACGGCGCGGTCAGCCAGGCGATCGAGGCTGCTGCGATCACCGCCGCCCGGCTGGCGGTAGCAGTGGGGCCGGATAGCGGCGAGGAAGCGGACTACTGGCGCGCCCTGTTCCGCGCGACTTACAAGGCCGAACTGCGGGTGGAAAAACCGGGGCGCGAGAATTCGATCCTGGAGTTGAACGCTGCCCATTTCGAGGGCTTGCTGCCGGCCGCGATGCAAGCGGGCGGAATCGCCTTCGTGCAGGATGGCGAGATGTTGACGCCGCACATGCCCGCCAGCGAGCGCGAACGCGTGCTGCGCTGGTGGGGCAAGCGCCGTCGCCGGGGAAAGCTGCTCAACGTGGCCAGGTTGGCCCGCGCCACCCGCACCTTCGACGGGGCGGCGCGCTATGCGGCGTGGAAAATCGAACGCCACACCGGCGAGAAGATCGAAGTCACGCCGTTTCGCGAAAAGCACCCGCTGCTGGCCGCGCCCGCCGTCGCCTTGCAGCTGTGGCGGGCCAAGCGGCGCCGGTAGGCCTTACAGGTAGCGCATGCGGATCGTCATCGGCAGCACTTCGCGGCCGATCGAGAAGCGGGTCTTGTCAATCCCCGGCTTGCCGAGGTTGAAGATATTGATGCTGGGGTTGTTCGACATGCCGCCGCCATCGCTGGTGATGTCGGTGCGACCGTTGTTGTTCTTGTCATGGCGAATGGCGATGGCGTAGTTGCCCGGACGCGGCACCGGCATGCAGACCTGCATCGCGCCACTACGCGCGGGCAGTTCTATGCGGTTGATCCAGCGGCCACGCTCCAGCCAGTCTTCCTCGGTGCCGGGATAGAGCTGGACGCGCATGGTGCCGTTGTTGCCGTCGATACCGGTCACGTGGATCCACACTGCCGGGCCGTTGCCCTGGCAGGGGGTTACCGAGTAGGCGATCTCGTTACGGAACTGCGCGCCTGCAGGCGCAGACAGGCCCACGGCGATCGCCGCTGCGGCGGCAAGGCGAAGAATGCGCTTTTTCATTTGATTCGTCATACCCCTTGGCCAGTGCAATCCCGATGGCCGCCAGTAAATGGCGCGCAAGACTTGCGAATTCCACTGGCAATAGCTGTGATTTGCCAGCCTTTTGCGCCTTACGCACTGAACCGGGGCTGAAGCCACCCGCAATCGTGGGCTAAGGGGTCGCAGTGCCGACCCGATGAAAAGCCACGAATAACACTGGTGGAAAACGCTCTTGACCCTGCTTGTTAGGCGATTCGCGCCCCTCTAACGCGGGAAGTTAACTATGGCCCGCCCGCTTATTTCGCCTTCCATCCTTTCCGCCGACTTTGCGAAGTTGGGCGAGGAAGTGCGCGCCATCGATGCCGCGGGCTGCGACTGGGTGCATGTCGACGTGATGGACGGGCATTACGTGCCCAACCTTACCATCGGTCCCGACGTCGTGAAGGCGCTGCGCCCGCATTCGGACAAGACCTTCGACGTGCACCTGATGGTCTCGCCGGTGGACCTGTGGATCGAACCCTTCGCCAATGCCGGGGCCGACATCATCACCGTCCACCCCGAAGCGGGGCCGCATGTCCATCGCAGCGTGCAGGCGATCAGGGCGGCAGGGTGCAAGGCGGGCATCTCGCTCAATCCCGGCACACCGGCCAAGATGCTCGATTACCTGGTCGAGGAAATCGACCTGGTGCTGATCATGAGCGTCAATCCCGGTTTCGGCGGGCAGAGCTTCATCCATTCGCAACTGCGCAAGATCGAAGCCGTGCGTAGCCTGATCGACAAGCGCGGGCTGGACGTGCTGATCGAAGTCGATGGCGGGGTGAATGCGGATACCGCACGGCAATGCGTGGATGCCGGGGCCGACGTGCTGGTGGCGGGTTCTGCCACCTTCAAGGGCGGCCCTGATTGCTATGCCGCCAATATCGCGGCGCTCAGGGGAGAAAGCCGGTGAACGCGCATTCGGCCGAGCTTGCTGGCAAGGCCTCGCGGGAGGCGCTGGAAAAGTCCGGCCAGCTGGCCATTCCGCTGGGTGACGAACCGCGTACAGACCTGATCGAAGCACAGTCGCCCGCCGCCCCCGACGACGGTGCGCCCGAAGAGCTGGCTTCCGACCGGGCGCTGGTGGTCAGCGATTTCCAGCCGCCCAAGGCCAGCGCATCGGAACGGCTGATGCGGCTGGCCTTCAGCATGGGCGTTTCGCACAGCACCATCGTCGCGCCGTTCCGCAAGCCGCTGCGCCCGCGCCTGCTGGCGACAGTCTCGACCCCGCTTGAAGGTGACCGCGCGGCAGGCATGGCGCTGCGGGCGGGCCACTTCTACGTCTATGGGGTGAAGGCGCCCTTCGCGCAGGTCGATATGGGTCCGCTGGGCAACCTCAGCCCGCCGTTCGAGCGGGTGGTGCAGGGCTTCACCTGGCTGCGCGACCTTGCCGCATCGGGCACGCCGCCGCAGTGCCGCCAGGTGGGCGAACGGTTGTTGCTGGCATGGCTGGATGCCAACCCCAGCACGGGAAAAGGCCCGGCCTGGCGTGTCGAAAATGTCGGCCTGCGGTTGATGGCCTGGCTGGTGCACGCGCCGCTGCTGATCTCGCACAACGACCGTGCGCTGCGCCACCGGGTGCTGGGCGTGATGGCCGATACCGCGCGCTGGCTGGATCGCAATGTCACCAAGGCGGATGATCGGCTGGGCGAAGTGGCCGGCTGGTGCGCGATCATTGCGGCTGGCCTGCTGCTGCCCGAAGGCAAGCCGCGGCGCCTGTATGGCGAGGCGGGCCTGGCGAAGGCGCTGGGCGAGGCCGTGGGCGTGGACGGCGGCCTGCTGTCGCGCAGCCCCGATGCGCAGATGCAGACGATTGCCAGCCTGATTGACCTGCGCGCCTGCTATGCAGCGGTGGAGCGCGAGCCGCCGCAGCTGCTGGCCACCATGCTCAACATGCTGGTGCCGCCCTTGCTGGCGTTGACGCACGGCGATGGCGGGCTGGGCAACTGGCAAGGTGGCGGTGCAACCAAGGCATCGCGCCTCGCCGCGCTGATCGAAGCCAGCCGGGTTCGCACCCGCCCGCTGAGGGATCCTGGCAGCTGGGGCTACCAGCGCGTTACCGCGCGCAAGGCCACGCTGCTGCTCGACGGTTCGCCGCCCCCCTTTGGCAAGCACGCGCGGCACGGCTGCGCCTCCACGCTGGCGTTCGAATTCAGCCACGGCGAGCACCGCCTGATCGTGAACTGCGGCGGCGCCGCGCTGGCGGGCGGGCAGGTGCCCGTGCGGATCGAGCAGGGCCTGCGCGCCACGGCGGCCCATTCCACCATGGTGCTGGGCGATGCCAACTCCACCGCCGTGCTGATCGACGGCAAGCTGGGCGCAGGCGTGGGCGAAGTGGAAATCGACACCCGGCAGGTAAAGCTGGAGCACGGGTCTGCCACGCGGATCGAGGCCAGCCACGATGGCTATGCCGCGCGCTTTGGCCTGGTCCATCGCCGCATCCTGATGCTGCGCGACGACGGGCAGGAACTGCGCGGTGAAGACGTGCTTGTGCCTTCGGGGCGCAAGGGCAAGCGCGGCAAGGTGCCGTTCGCCATCCGTTTCCACATGGGCCGCCATGTGGAGGCGACCCTGGGCGAGGGCGGCAAGAATGCCAGCTTGCTGCTGCCCGACGGCAGCCTGTGGCAATTCGTGACCGGGGCGGAAAGCCTCTCGGTCGAAGAGAGCCTGTGGGTCGATGGCAATGGCAAGCCGCATCCGGTACAGCAGCTTGTGATAGAGGGATTCGCCTCGCGCGGCGGCGGCAATTTCGCCTGGCTGCTCAAACGAATGGGATAGATTTCGGAAAATGACTGACGTTGCGATCAAGCGGGCGCTGCTTTCGGTGTCCGACAAGAGCGGTATTGTCGAACTGGGCAGCCGCCTGGCCAAGGCGGGCGTGGAACTGGTATCCACCGGCGGCACGGCTGCGGCCCTGCGCGAAGCCGGGCTGGACGTGCTCGACGTTTCCGACATCACCGGCTTTCCCGAAATGATGGATGGCCGCGTGAAGACGTTGCACCCCATGGTCCATGGCGGCCTGCTGGCGGTTCGCGACGATCCTGACCATGCTGCCGCGATGGACGCGCACGATATCGGTGCGATCGACCTGGTGGTGGTCAACCTCTACCCTTTCGTGAACACGGTGGCGAGCGGCGCGGATCGCGACACCATTATCGAGAACATCGATATCGGCGGGCCGAGCATGGTGCGCAGCGCGGCGAAAAACCATGCCTATGTGACGATCGTGACCGATCCCGAAGACTATCACGCGCTTTACGACGAATTGGCCGAGCACGATGGCGCCACCACGCTGCCGTTCCGTAAGGCCATGGCAGCCAAGGCCTTTGCCGCAACGGCAGCCTATGACAGCGCGATCAGCAGCTGGTTCGCCTTTGCCGACCAGGGCAAGCAGTTCCCCGAGGCGCTGAGCATTGCCTCTACGCTGGGCGATACCTTGCGCTACGGCGAGAACCCGCACCAGCACGCCGCGCTTTACCTGCCCAATGGTCCTTCCGCCAACGGCGTGCCGCAGGCCGAACAGGTGCAGGGCAAGGCGCTGTCCTACAACAACCTCAACGATGCCGATGCGGCGCTGGGGCTGGTGGCGGAGTTCCCGGCAGACAAGCCGGCCATTGTCATCGTCAAGCATGCCAATCCGTGCGGCGTCGCCGTGGCGGACACCCTGCTGGAAGCGTGGCAGGCCGCCCTGGCTTGCGACAGTGTTTCGGCCTTCGGCGGCATCGTGGCGGCGAACGTGCCGCTTGACGGGCCGACCGCGAAGGCGATCACCGAAATCTTCACCGAAGTGGTGATCGCGCCGGGTGCCGATGAGGCCGCGCGCGAAGCCTTTGCCGCCAAGCCCAACCTGCGCCTGCTGATGCTGGACGAACTGCCCGATCCGTCTCGACCCGGCCTCGACATGAAGAGCATTGCCGGCGGCATGCTGCTGCAATCGCGCGACAACGGCGTGATCGGCGAGGGCGACCTGAAGGTTGTCAGCAAGCGCCAGCCGACCGAGCAGGAGATCGCCGACGCGCTGTTCGCGTGGAAGGTGGCCAAGCACGTCAAGTCCAATGCCATCGTCTACGCCAGGGGCGGGGTGACGGCAGGCATCGGTGCAGGCCAGATGAACCGCCGCGATTCCAGCCGCATCGCCGCCGTGCGCGCACGCGAGGCGGCAGAGGCAGCGGGCTGGGCGGAGCCGCGCACCGTGGGCAGCGCAGTGGCCTCTGATGCTTTCTTCCCCTTCGCCGACGGACTGCTGAGCGCGATCGAGGCGGGGGCGACGATGGTGATCCAGCCGGGCGGTTCGATGCGCGATGACGAGGTGATCGCTGCGGCCGACGAGGCAGGCATCGCCATGGTCTTCACCGGGATGCGCCACTTCCGCCATTAGCATCGGGCGCCATCAAGAACGGGCGCCATTAACACCGGGCTAACCATGCGCGACGAACCGTGGCTGGGCTGCGGCGAGCGCGCATGGGGGCAGACCAAAGTTCAGTTCGTCGCAAGCATGTGTCCGCTAGAAAGGCGCGTAGACAAAGACACACGACCCGACCGGACCATCCCTTCATGGAACTTTTCAACGCCGACCTTTTTCGCTCCTTCCTTGCCGGGTTCGCGGTAACCGCTGTAGTACTTGCAGCGAATATCCTGCCGCAAATTGGAGGTATCGGATGACAATCAGATCGGTTCTTGCCGCCGGCGCACTGGCCCTTTCGGCTTGCGCCCTTCCCACCAGCGCCATCGCCGAAGAGGTGTTCGACGCACCTGTCGCCGCCCGCCAGGCCAACGAAAGCGGCCTACAGACCGCTATTTTCGCCGGCGGCTGCTTCTGGGGCATCGAAGGCGTTTTCAGCCATACCCGCGGTGTGACCAGTGCCGTATCCGGCTACCACGGCGGCAGCGCCAATACCGCGACCTATCGCCAGGTCTCTTCCGGCACCACCGGCCATGCAGAGGCGGTGCGCGTCACCTATGACCCATCGGTGGTCCGTTACGACCAGCTGCTGCAGATCCTGTTCTCGGTCGGGGCGGACCCCACGCTGCACAACCGCCAGGGCCCCGATCGTGGCCCGCAGTATCGCGCGGCCATCGTGCCCGTGACGCCGGAACAGCGCGCCGTGGCCGAGGCCTATGTCGAACAGATGGACAATTCAGGCGTGTGGGACCGGCCCATAGCGGTCGCCATCGAGCGTTATCGCGAGTTCTACGAAGCCGAGGACTACCATCAGGACTTCATGCTGCATAACCCCGACAGCGCCTATATCCGCCGTTGGGACGCGCCCAAGCTGACCGCCCTGCGGGTGCATTTCCCGGATCTCTACCGCGAACGTTTCCGCACCGGTTGATCGCCGGGCGGACAACCGCCTTCAGGCCAGATTGCCGTATCGCGGGCACGCGCCTATGGTGGCCGGATGGCAACGCAGCATAAGCATCACGAACATACCGGCGACGAGCTCGTCGAAGCCGCAGGCAAAGTCCTGGTCGAGGCCGGTGAGCAGTGGACCACCATGCGCGAGGACGTGTTCCGCGCGCTGGCAGACCAGCAGCGCCCCGTCAGCGCCTATGACATCGCCGAGGAAGTGGGCGCGCGGCGCGGCAAGCGGGTGGCCGCCAACTCTGTCTATCGCATCCTCGACCTGTTCGTGCGCACCAACCTTGCCAACCGCATCGAGAGCGCGAACGCCTATCTCGCCAATGCCCATCCGGGCTGCCGCCACGATTGCATCTTCCTGATCTGCGACGATTGCGGCCAGGCAGAGCATTTCGACGACGACAAGCTGACCGACTCCTTGCGCGAAGCGGGCAAGGCGCACGGCTATTCCAATGTCCGCCCGGTGGTGGAACTGCGCGGCCTGTGCCGCGATTGTGCAGGATGACCGGCGATGCAGGCAGCGACGAAGCGTGCAAATCTATCGATGAACCGTTCATCGACAGGCCAGAATTGAGCGTGTAGAGCCGAATCCCATGACAGCTACCCGTCCGGTTACACCCCTGCTCGACACGGTCGACACCCCGCAAGACCTGCGCCAGCTCAAGCCCGAGCAGTTGCGCCAGCTTTCGGACGAACTTCGCACCGAGATGATCGATGCCGTCGGCTCCACCGGCGGGCACCTCGGTTCGGGCCTCGGCGTGGTCGAACTGACCGTGGCCATCCACTACGTCTTCAACACGCCGGAAGACCGGCTGATCTGGGACGTGGGCCACCAGGCTTATCCGCACAAGATCATCACCGGGCGGCGCGACCGCATTCGCACGCTGCGCCAGGGTGGCGGCCTGTCGGGCTTCACCAAGCGCAGCGAAAGCGAGTACGACCCCTTCGGCGCGGCCCACAGCTCCACCTCGATTTCGGCCGGGCTCGGCTTTGCCATGGCCAACAAGCTGAACGACAAGCCGGGCAAGGCGATTGCCGTGATCGGCGATGGCGCGATGAGCGCCGGCATGGCCTACGAGGCGATGAACAATGCCGAACAGGCGGGCAATCGCCTGGTGGTGATCCTGAACGACAACGACATGTCGATCGCCCCGCCGGTTGGCGGCCTGTCGGCCTACCTGGCGCGCATGGTCTCCTCCAGCGAGTACCTCGGCCTGCGTTCGCTCGCCTCCAAGGTGGCGGGCAAGATCGGCCGCCGGGTGTACAATTCGCTGCACAAGGCAGAGGAATATACCCGCGGCATGGCCATGGGCGGCACCCTGTTCGAGGAACTGGGCTTCTATTACGTCGGCCCCATCGACGGGCATAACCTCGACCACCTGATCCCGGTGCTGGAAAACGTGCGCGACAGCGAGCAGGGCCCGATCCTGGTCCACGTCGTCACCACCAAGGGCAAGGGTTACGACCCGGCGGAAAACAGCGCCGACAAGTACCACGGCGTGCCCAAGTTCGATGTCGTCACCGGCGAGAAGGCAAAGGGCCCCGCAGGGCCACCCGCCTACCAGAACGTGTTTGGCGAAACGCTGGCCAAGCTTGCCGAGACGGATGACCGCATTTGCGCCATCACCGCCGCCATGCCCAGCGGAACGGGTGTCGACAAGTTCGCCAAGGCGCACCCGGAACGCGCCTTCGACGTGGGTATTGCCGAACAGCACGGCGTGACTTTCGCTGCCGGGCTTGCCGCGCAGGGCATGCGTCCGTTCGCGGCGATCTATTCCACCTTCCTGCAGCGCGCCTATGACCAGGTGGTGCACGACGTGGCAATCCAGAACCTGCCGGTGCGCTTTGCCATCGACCGTGCCGGCCTGGTGGGCGCCGACGGTGCCACGCATGCCGGATCGTTCGACATCACCTATCTTGCCAGCCTGCCCAATTTCGTGGTGATGGCAGCGGCTGACGAGGCCGAACTGGTGCACATGACCTATACTGCGGCAGAGCATGACGAAGGCCCCATCGCCTTCCGCTATCCGCGCGGCAGCGGCGTGGGTGTGGACCTGCCCGAAGTCCCGCAAAAGCTGGAAATCGGCAAGGGCCGGATCGTGCGTGGCGACGTGGAGAAGGGCGGCAAGGTTGCCATCCTCTCTCTCGGCGCACGACTGGAAGAGGCGAAAAAGGCAGCGGACCAGCTGGAAGCCAAGGGCCTGGCCACCACCATTGCCGACATGCGCTTTGCCAAGCCGCTGGACGAAGAGCTGATCCGCAAGCTTGCCGCCACGCACGACGTGCTGGTGACGGTGGAGGAAGCCGCGATCGGCGGGCTGGGCGCCCACGTGCTGACCATGGCCAGCGACGAAGGGCTGACCGATGGCGGCCTGAAGATCCGCACCATGCGCCTGCCCGACGAGTTCATCGACCACGACGCGCCCGAACGGCAGTACGACCTGGCGAAGCTCAACGCGCCGCATATCGTGGAAACTGTGCTGAGCGCGCTGCGGCACAATTCGGCAGGTGTCGAAGAAGCCCGCGCCTGATAGCTGGGAGCCGTCGGCCACAGGCAGCGACGGCACCAACCATCACTATGTCGTGTCGCCGGACGGGCATGTCCGCATCGACTACGAGGCGTGGGAGCTGCGCAAGAGCGAGTTCCTTGAGGCGCCGGGCGTGACCGATCTGCGCAGCGGCAAGCTGCTTTTTGGCCTGCCACCCTATTTCGACGCTTCGGAGAACTGGACCGGCCCGCACGCCTTTACGCTGTCTGTGCGGGAAGGAGTGCACTTCGAGCGGATCGGCGTTGCGGTGGACGTGGATGCCGGCACGATCACCATCGAGCGCACAGGGGAGGTGCATCCCTTTGCCCGCGCCCAAAAGGCCATTCGTCGCGCGCTGGAAGACTACCGCGCCAGCCTGCCGCCACCGCCGCCGCCGCCACCTCCTCCGCCCAAGACGCTGCTGGAGCGGTTGCCCCGGCCAGCGTCGGGCTGGAAGAACTGGTTCCTCATGCTGCTGATCGCGGTGACCTTCTACGCGGTCTTCCTGGGCTTCTTGTTCTGGAACCAGCACAATTAGGCTGCCGCTGGCAGCAACAGGCACTGCATTTGCCATCCTCTGCAATTGGACTAGCATGACAGTCTCGGTTTGCGGCAAAAGCATGCCATGACAGGGTTTGGGCAAGGAAGGGGCTGCGAGTGTTCGTCTACTTCGGCATCACCCTCACCGTGATCTACGGCGGCCTTGTCGCCATCGTCTATTTCAACCAGCGCCAGCTGGTCTATCCCGCGCCGCCGGTGCAGGGCGATACGCCTTCGGGGTTCGAGCGCGTGACGATCCGCACACCTGACCGGCTGGACCTGCTGGCCGGATACCGCCCGGCGCACGAAGGCATGCCGACGCTGCTGTTCTTCCACGGCAACGGCGCCACCTGGCAAAGCTCCGTACTGGTGACAGACAGTCTGGTGGCGCAAGGCTATGGCCTGCTGGCGGTGGAATATCGCGGCTATGGCGGCAATCCCGGCACGCCTTCGGAAGAAGGCCTGTACCAGGACGCGCGCGGGGCATGGGCGTTCCTGCGCGCGGAGGGAGTGGACGATGCGGATATCGTGCTGCTGGGCAATTCGCTGGGGGCGGCGGTCGCGCTCAACCTCGCCACCGAAGTGCACGGCCGGGCGCTGGTACTCGTCTCCCCGTTCAACAACCTTGGCGATACGGCGGCCCGGCGGATGCGCTGGCTGCCCATGCGCATGCTGCTGCACGACAGCTATGCCAACGACGAGAAGATCGTGGAGATCGGAGAGCCGATCCTGATCCTGCACGGCGAAGAGGATTCGCTGATCGCGCTGGAGCAGGCCCAGGCGCTGGCATCCGTGCGCGACGATACGGTGATCGAGACTTTCCCCGGCTGGGGGCACGACCTGATCGTGAACGAGGCGGTGCAGGGCCGGATTGCGAAGTTCGTCGAAGGCGTGCCGTCAGCCTAGCCGATCCACCGCCACGCACCGGCGGGAATGCCCGCCAGCCGCATGTGCATCCAGGTGAACACCAGCCACGTCACCAGCGCGGCGACCCACAGCACCCATCCGGCAGACAACAACTTGCCCCAGCGCGGCCAGTAGCTGGTCTTGCCTTCCCAACTGGCCCATGCCTCGCCCATCAGCGCCTCCTTCTTGCGGTCCTGCAAGTGCGCGCCCACCAGCGCCAGGATAAGGATGGCGAGAGCGAGAATGTTGGTGCGCCACGACCACCACAGCACGATATGGGCCAGCGCCCAGAGCGCGAAGCCCCACATCATCGGGTGGCGGGTGACCATGAAGGCGCCGCTCGGCTCGCGCGTGGCAGCCACTTTCTCCGCGCCCGGCGCGGGCAGGGCGGGGTTGGCGCGGAAGGAACCCAGCAGCAGCACCATGGCGATCACCGTCAGCCCGCTGGCGACGATCCAGCCGATCGTGCCGCTGCCGCCCAGCAGCACGGGCGTGGCGGCCTTGAAGCCTTCGCCCATCCAGTACAGGCACGCCAGCGCCACCACCGAATAGAGCGCCATGAAGCCCTTTTCGCCCAGCACGCCCACCAGCGGTGCGCGCAGCGGATGCGACAAGGCGAAATGGGTGCCGACAAAGGCAATGCAGGCGGCAATCAGCGTGACAAGCGACTGGTCCATCGGGGCACTCTCCCTATGCTGGCCACAGGCTACCACGGCCATGTGACAAACAAAAAGGGCGGAGCGCTATGGCCCCGCCCTTTCCCCCCTATGCGGATGGCATCACCATTCGTAGGCGCGCGGGCGCTCGCTTTCGTCCAGCGAACGATAGCGGTCGCGCAGCCGCGTCTGGTGGTTGGTGAGCGGTTGCTCCACGCCATCCACGAAAACCAGGATCGGGGCGGAACTGGTTTCCAGCGGGTCGCCATCCCACACCACCAGGTCGCCGTGCGCACCTTGTGCCAGCACGCCAACCCGGCCGCCCAGACCGGCAACCTCCGCGGGGACGGAGCTGATGGCGGCAAAGGCTTCGCCCCAGGTCAGGCCCGTGGCACCCGGAACGCGGTTCAGCGCGACCATGTTGCCCGCCTGCTGCGGCAGGTTGCGCGGGTGGTCTCCGCTGCTGTCGTAACCGCCGATGGCCACGCGCACGCCGGCATCGACCATGCGACCGACGTTGCTTTGCGTTGCCGCCAGCTGCTCGAACGAGACGGGCAGGTCGCGCAAGGCCACGGCGATCACCGGCACGTCGGCGGCGGCGATCTGCTCTGCCACCACCCAGCCTTCGGTGGCGCCGACCAGCACCATGTCGAGCGCGGGGAATTCCTCGCGCAGGGCCAGCATGGCCAGGATGTCGCTGGCGCGTTCCACCCTGACGTAGAGCTTCTGCTCGCCGCGCACGACGGGCACCAGTGCGGCGGCATCGAAGCGGGTCAGCAGCACGTCGCCCGAGCGGTCGGTATTGCCCGGCATGCGCGAATCCTGCCCGACCACGGTGTTGCCGCCGCCGGCACTGCCGCCGCTGCGCAACTGCGCCGCATCGCCGAACGAGCCGGCTTCGTGCAGTGCGTTTCGCAGCAGGGCGTGGGCCGAGGTGCGACTGCCACCGGCAAGGCGTGCGCCGCGCTCGCCCATTTCCACGACCTGGAAGGCGCGCGGGTGACGCACGGCATCGAAATCCGCGCCAAGGTCGACGATGGCACCCTGGCCGCCGAAGATCGAGGCGCCTGCCTCGGGTGTCACGCTGGCGCGGGTGACACCGCCGGCGCGGCTATAGCCGAAATCCTGGGCCATCGGGTTGATCGCGGGCGCTACGTCCAGCGCTGCGCCGAAGGGCGAATCGTCCGCCTCGATATCGTTGCTTTGCGAAACAGCGCTGACATCGACGAGGCCAAGGCTGGTGAGCGAGGCGAACAGCCCCGGCGTCACCCACATGCCGCTGCCATCGAGAACGGGCACGCCCGCAGGCACGGCGACACCGGCTCCGGCGGCAACCACGCGGCCGTCCTGAACGACGACGGTGGCGTTCTCCACCGGCTCGCTGCCGTCGCCCATGGCAACGGTGGCACCGGTGATGGCGACGTTCTGCGCCATGGCCGGGGCACAGGTCAGTGCGCCAGAGACGGCAAGGGCCGAAGCGGCGAGAGCGAGAAGGCGGTTCATTTCACGTCTCCTTCACCGGGCTGGCCGAGTTCGAAATCGCTGACCGGGCGCATCTGCGGATCGTTCATGTCGTACATTACCGCGCCGTCGATCCAGACCATTTCGGGCCGCGAATAGATGGACAAGGGGTCGCCGTTCCACAGCACCACGTCGGCCATCTTGCCCGCTTCCAGGCTGCCGGTCATCTCGTCGATACCCATGGCCCGCGCCGCATTGAGGGTGATCCAGCTGATCACGTCTGCATCGGGGATGTCGATACCCATGCGGTGCCCGTCGGCCTGGGCCTTGGCGGCTTCCTGGTTCAGGCGCTGTATGCCGTTCTCGTCGTCGGAATGGATCACCACGCAGGCGCCCTGCTGGTGAATCATCGCGGCGTTTTCGGGAATGGCGTCGTAGGCTTCCATCTTGAAGCCGTACCAGTCCGCCCAAACCGCGCTGCACACGTCGTGTTCGCGCAGCAGGTCGGCGATCTTGTAGCTTTCCACCGCGTGGTGGAAGGCAGAGACGCGGTAGCCGAACTCGTCTGCCATATCGAGCACCAGCGCCATCTCGTCGGCGCGGTAACAATGGTTCTGCACCAGGATCTCGCCCGAAAGCACGCCCGCCAGCGTTTCCATCGCGAGGTCGCGGCCGGGCTCTTCCTCGGCCATGTATTCCTGCGCCTCGATCCAGGTTTCGCGGTTGACGGCGAAGTTGCCCATGCGGGTGCTTGGCATGCGTCCCCTGCCGCCATAGACGCGCTTGGGGTTCTCGCCACAGGCCATTTTCAGGCTGTAGGGCGCGCCGGGAAATTTCATCCCCTGCACCGTGCGGCTGGGCACGTTCCGCAGGGTGACAGAGCGCCCGCCCATCAGGTTGGCGGAACCCGGCAGGATCTGCAGCGTGGTGATGCCGCCGTTGGCCAGCGCGCGCGAAAAGCCGGGGTCCTGCGGCCAGACCGAGTGTTCTGCCCAGACTTCGGGCGTGGTGGGATCGGTGGCCTCGTTGCCGTCGCTGTGCGCGTCGACGCTGGGCGTGGGGTAGTCGCCCAGGTGCGAGTGGATATCGATGATGCCTGGCGTGACATAGCGCCCGGTGCCGTCCACGCGGGTGTAGCCTGCGGGGATCGCCAGGTCCGCCCCCCCGATGCCGACGATTTCCCCATCGGTGAAGAGCACCACGCCATCCTCGATCATGCCGCCGGCGCCATCGTAGATGGTGGCGCCGACGATGGCCGTGGGCACGCCGGGGAAGGGCTCGTAAGTCGAGGCGTAGGGTTCTTCCGCTGCGGCGACAGGCGTGGGCGTGCTGGCCAGTGCGCTGCTGCCAGAGCCCGCGGTACAGCCCGCCAGCGCAAGCAGCGCAGCGGAGGCGAGGAGAGCGGCAGGGCCGCCCTTGTTCGAGTGACGACCCATCGTGGTTTATCCCTTCGGGTTGGTGGTGGGGTGGATGCCGGCTTCCTGCGCTTCCATCCCGGCTTCTGCCTGGCCTTCCAGGTCGTCACCGACATTGTCGTCGCGCAGGGTATCGAGGTGCATCAGCTTCTTGATCAGCGGGCTGATCACGATCACCGCCACGCCGACGCCAACCGAGATCCAGCCGATCTGGCTGTAGACGGCAAGCACGGTTTCCTTGCCCGCGCCTTCGCCCGATGCCGCTTCCGAACCCGTTGCCGCAGAGATCAGGCCCGCCACGAAGTTGCCGGTGGCAGAAGCGAAGAACCAGGTGCCCATGATGAGACTGGCCATGTGCGCGGGCGCCAGCCGGTTCATGGCCGAGAGGCCGACGGGCGACAGGCACAGCTCGCCGGTGGTGTGCAGCAGGTAGATCAGGAAGACGAAGATGACCGGGGTCATGTTTTCCATGCCCACGGCGCTGGCACCCAGCACCAGCACCAGGAAGCCGCCGCCCAGCTGGATCAGCGCCAGGCCGAACTTGGCCGGGGTGGAGGGCTCCAGCCCCTTGCGGCCCAGCCACGTCCACAGCGCGGCGAACAGCGGGGCCAGCAGGATGATGTAGATCGGGTTGATCGACTGGAAGATCGAAGCCGAGACGCCAGCACGATCGACATAGCGATCGGTATAGAGGTTGAGGCTGGATCCGGCCTGTTCGAACAGCGCCCAGAACAGGATCGAGCCGATGATGAGGAACATCGCGGCAAAGATCCGGTCGCGATCGTGCCCGCCCAGCTTGATCGCCTGCCAGATGACATAGGCGACCAGGATGGCGCCAAACACACCCAGGATCGTGCCGACCACGGCCTGGTTCTGCACCAGCCACCAGGTCACGGCGACGGCGAGGAAGCCGACGATGTAGAGCACCCATTCGAACTTCAGGCCCATGTAGGGCGCCTCCAGCTTTTCGGGCACGGTGCTTTCACCCTTGCCCAGCAGCAGCGGCTTGAACACGACGAAGACGACCAGGCCCAGCAGCATGCCGAGGCCGGCCGCGCCGAAGCCATAGGCCCAGCCGTAGGTCTGGCCCAGGTAACCGGCGATGATCGTGCCGACCGCGGCACCCACGTTAATGCCCATGTAGAAGATGGTGTATGCACCGTCGCGGCGCACGTCGGTGCGCGGGTAGAGCTGGCCGACGATCACCGAGATATTGGCCTTGAGGAAGCCCGAACCGACGATGATGAAGGCCAATGCCGCCCAGAACACGTCGATCATCGGGTTGTTGGTATGGCCCACGGCGGTTTCGCCTTCGAAGGCCATCAGGAAGTGGCCGATGGTCAGCAGCACGGCGCCGAACAGCACGGCCTTGCGCTGGCCCAGGTAACGGTCCGCCAGGTAGCCGCCCAGCACCGGGGCGATATATACCAGCGCGGTATAGGCGCCGTAGATGACCGATGCCTTCTCGTCGTTGAAGAGCCAGTGCTGCGTCAGGTAGAAGATCAGCAGCGCGCGCATGCCGTAGTAGGAAAAGCGCTCCCACATTTCGGCGAAGAACAGCACGAACAGGCCCTTGGGGTGACCCGCGAATTCCGGCTTGGACGATGTCACGATCGCGCCGCCGGCAATCAGCAGCAGGACAAGGAATGTCGCGGCTATGGCGACGATGATTTCTTCAAGTGTCACTTGGACAGGCTCCCCGGGCTTCGCGCTCCCTCGCGCGTCGACTGTGCGAAAACGCGCACCGTAGCGATTGTTTCGCCCGTGTGAAGCCAAGTTACGCATGAAACGGCATTTTCGGACGGCTTGTCCTTGACCTGACCCGCTGTATTATGGCACTCACTCACCCATGGCCGATACCCGCCCCGTCTACCTGCGCCTGCGCGAACTGATTGCTGCCGCGATCATCGATGGCCGCTATCCCGAAGGCGAGATGCTGCCGTCGGTCCGCGCCTTTGCGGCGGAGCAGGGGGCCAATCCGTTGACGGTGGCCAAGGCCTACCAGCAGTTCCAGGCAGACGGGCTGATCCGCGTGCAGCGCGGGGTGGGCATGTTCGTGCGCGAAGGGGCGGCAGAGCAGCTGCGCCAGGCAGAGCGCGATGCCTTCCTGCAGGAAGAGTGGCCCGCCATTCGCGAACGCATGGACCGACTGGGGCTCGACCCTGCAGAACTACTCGACCACGCGTGATCGCTGCACGGGGCCGGCTGTGCAGCCGGGCAGGGTAAATTCACGGTTATCGTAATTCGTACATGATGTTGCGCTGGCAGCCGGGTTCTGGCAGTCTGAGAATCCGTTAGTCGCGCACGGGTCGGCGCATTGGATAAACCGCAGCTGCGACCGAACGCAGGCAAGCACCCTTGGGGGGATATAAATGATAAGGTCGGAACTTCTCCAAGCCCTTTCCGCGGACAATCCTGATCTTCGACCCGAAGAAGTCGAACAGGTTGTCGATATTTTCTTTGAAGAGATCGCCCAGCGACTGGCCGAAGGTGGCCGGGTGGAACTGCGCGGTTTCGGCACCTTCTCTACGCGCGAACGCGATGCCCGCGTGGGCCGCAACCCGCGCACCGGCGAAACGGTGGATGTGCCGGCCAAGCGCGTGCCCTATTTCAAGCCGGGCAAGGAAATTCGCGAACGGCTGAATTCCTGATACGCCGAACCGGCGCAAGCAAAAGGGGCGCGGACTTCACGAAGTCCGCGCCCCTTTTTGTTTGGGCTTCCTTATATTCGGTAGGGCCCCCGCCGAAGCGGAGGCCCCATCGAGTTAGAAGCGGCGTTCGACCGACAGCGACCAGGTGCGCGGCATGCCGGGCACGCCGGTGACCATGCCGAGCGACGTGGTGACGTCGCTGACCGACTGGAAGTAGTACTCGTCGAACAGGTTGTCGACGCGCAGCGCCAGGGTCCACTGATCGTCCGGATCGGTGAAGGCGAGGCGCGCACCACCCAGGAAGTACCCGTCGATTTCCGACCACACCGTGTTGAACACGTCGGTGTAGATGGTCGACTGGTAGGTGCCGTCGAAGCGAGCCGACAGCAGCGCGCCGCTGCCCAGCTCGTGGTCGTACTGCGCACCGATGCTCCAGGTCCATTCCGGCGTGTACGGGGTGATTTCGTCACCCGTCAGGCCAGCCGGAGCAACCGATGCTGCATCGTACTGGAAGTCGATGTAGCTCAGCGCGCCGTCGATCGAGAAGCCGTCTGCCGGATAGGCGGTGACTTCCAGTTCGAAGCCCTTCACTTCGGCCTCACCCACGTTGCGCGGCTGCAGGCAGGGCACGCTGGGGCAAGCCGGAAGCGTCAGGATGATGTTCTTGTAATCGTTGTAGAACGCCGCACCGTTCAGGCGCAGGGCACGATCAAGCGCATCGATCTTGAAGCCGACTTCGTAGGTGGTGATCTCTTCCGGATCGAACGAGCGCAGCTGGTTACACGGATCGGGAGCCGTGTAGCCCGGTGCGTTACAATCGCCGGCAGAGGGGCCGAAGAACGGACGCGGGTTCACGCCGCCGCCCTTGAAGCCCGTGGAGACCGAGGCGTAGAACAAGATATCGTCGGTCGCCTGCACGTTACCCACGATACGCCAGTCCCAACGGTCGCCTTCGAAGCCGTCCGAGATGTTGAACAGGCCGGTGAGCAGGCAGTTCGGCGTATTGCCGATGCCGGTCGGGCCAGCCGTCGGTGCACCCAGGAAGAATTCGCAAGCCGGGACACCCGGAACGAACAGGTTGTCGGCTTCGCGGAAAGGCACCGTGCCGTCCGGGTTCGAACGGAAGTAGGTGTAGATCTTTTCGTCCTTGGTGTAGCGGATACCACCGGTGATGCTGAACACCTCCGAGGGACGGATGGTCAGCGTACCGAACACCGCTTCGGTGGTGCTGGGCGTGGTGTCCGGACCGTGGATGAAGTCGATACCGGCATAGTTCAGGTCGACGCGGGCGGTGTATTCGCCGTCCTGGTCGAGGTAGAAGCCACCGACGGTACCCTGGATCAGCTCGTCGGCGAATTCGAAGTTCAGGCGTACTTCGGCGCTCCACGCTTCGTGGTTCAGCTGGTTGTCGAGCTGGGCAACCGGGATCGGCGTGCCGTCCTGGTCCTGGCCCCAGCGCGATTCGTAGGTACGGTAGGAACCGATGGCCACGAACTGCAGGTTGTCCGACAGGTCGTAGGTCACGTTACCCATGACGCCCCAGCCTTCGAACTCGGTGATCGGCAGGGCTGCATAGGGCTTGTACGGAGCCTGCTGCGTCGGAACCATGCCGTCGAGGAAGTTCGAATAGCTGACGTAGCGCGGATCGTAGCCCATCGAGCTCAGGTTCGCGGTGTCGCAGCTGTACGGGCCGGCCGGCACGAAGGCGCAGGTCAGCGGAACCGGGTTGCCGTCCACGCCGGGCAGCCAGGCGCCGCCATCGGCGTTGGTGGCCGGATAGGTCGAGAACGGATCGAAGGTCGGGTTGCCGGTGCCGATCGGCAGGCCGGCAGCCAGCGGAACGACCGGAATCGCGTCCGAATCTTCGCGGTTGAAGTCCGCCGAAACGAACACGTTCAGGCGATCGCTGGGCTCCCACTCGAGAGCGACACGACCGGCGACCACGTTCTGGCCACCCATCGTTTCATAGTCGAAGTTGCCACGACCGCGGGCGTTGTTGGCCGGCACGTTCGAACCCGGGTGAGTAAGGGCATAGTCGACGATATCGACATAGCCATCGCGCGAACGGCCCATGCCCGAAACGCGCATGGCGAGGTTCGGGGTCAGGCCGATGTCGGCCATGCCGCGGATCGAGATGTTGTTGTACGAGCCGTATTCGACGCGCAGCGAACCCGAGCCATCGCCGCGCGGACGCGCGGAGAACAGCTTGATGGCGCCGCCCAGCGAGTTCTTGCCGGCCAGCGTACCCTGCGGGCCGCGCAGGATTTCCACGCGGTCGAGGTCGACCAGTTCCAGCAGCGAGCTCGACAGGGTGGGGATGTAGACGTCGTCCACGTAGACACCCACGGCCGGGTCAAGCGCGTAGTTGAAGTCGACCTGGCCGACACCGCGAATAAAGGCGATCAGGCCCGAACCACCGTTCTGTGGCTGCGGGCGCAGCGTCACGTTCGGGGCCTGCGCTGCAACTTGCGAAATGTCGGTCTGGCCGCGAGCGGCCAGCATTTCGGCGTTCACCGCGGTAATGGCGATCGGCGTTTCCTGCAGATCGGCTTCGCGGAATTCCGCGGTCACCACGATCACGTTGGTGCGATTGTCGTTCTGCTGTGCTTGTTCCTGCGCGCTCGCCTCATCCTGGGCAAAGGCCGGCGCGCTTATGCACGCAGCAATTGCCAGCGACGACGCGACGCCGAGCTTCTTAAACTTCATCAGGCATCCTCCCTAAGGCAAGCCGCCCATGCGAACGGCCTGCAAATGCTATGTGTTCGCCCGCCCGTTTCGCGAGCGATACGATTCAGGGGTGAGGGGGTGCAGCAACACGCCGCGCGCACGGGCGACGGTTGCCGGTAGTCCTCTCCACCGGCCCTTGTACAATCACGACTGTTACGATCAAGTCTGCTTGCGCACGAATCCAAGAAGCCGGGCGCGATTGTCGCAATCAAGCAACACGTCAAAGGTCTCTCTTGAAACGAACGCGCACGAACGGTGCCGCCAGAGCCGTGCTGGTGGCTTGCGGCGCAGGCCCTGTTGGCGATAGGCTGGTGCAAACACCAAGGTTGAGGAGCCTGGAGGAACAAGGTGCAGGACATCGATACGATTACCTGCGATGTGGAGGCGGAAATCCGCTACATCGTGCGTGGGGAGAAGGCGACCTTCTACGCCGGAGACCGCGACCGCAGTTACTGGCCGGGCGAAGACCACCTGGTGACCATTCACGACATCCGGGCCGAGAAGGACCGCCTGTCCTTCGACCGCAACGGCTTCGTCGTGCTCGACGAGGCCTCGCCGATCTCGGACTATGACGATCCGGAGCAGCTGGAACGCTACATCCGCTATTGCGAGGATACCGTGCAGCGGCTGACGGGCGCCGCCAAGGTTGTCAGCTTCGGCGCCATTCGCCGCACCAATGCCACCGGCACGCACGGGCACAACCAGCCCGCCAATGGCGCGCATGTCGATTACGGGGCGAAGACCGTGGGCGATTATACGCGCCTGATCCTGCCTGCCGAAGAAGCGGAAGAGCGGCTGGCGAAGCGGCACATGCTGTTCAACCTGTGGCGCCCCATCACCATGGTGGAGAGCGCGCCCTTCGCGTTGTGCGACGCCAGCACGGTCAGCCGCGACGACCTGTTTCCCAGTGAAATCGTCGGCGGGCTTGGCGGCGTCGACTTCTCGCTGTGGGGCTGGAACCTGGCCTACAGGCCGGAGCATCGCTGGTGCTGGCTGCCACACCAGACCCCCGAAGAGATGATGGTGTTCAAGCTGTTCGATACCGACGACGATGCGGTGCAGTTCACCGCGCACACCAGCTTCAACCCGCCCGACGTGCCGCCCGACGCTGCGCCGCGCCAGTCCATGGAACTGCGCACCATCGCGTTCTTCGATTGAACTTGAAGGCAAGGCATCGCCTCGCCTACGCTAACGATCGTTAGAGTCGGCCCGGACACCAATAGGGCTGCTCAACTGGGGAGAGCTGATTTTGGCGCACATCGATATCGCGCAGATTGTAGAAGCACGCGGGGCAAGTTTCCCGCTGCACGGCCAGGTGGCCGAAGGGTTCGAAAGCGTGGCGGAGGCCTTTGCCACGAACTTTCGCGAGGAAGAGGAACTGGGTGCCGGTTGTTCCGTGGTGATCGACGGGCAGACCGTGGTCGACCTGTGGGGCGGCTGGGCGAGAGCTGACCGGTCAGCCGAGTGGGACAAGCATTCCACCGTCTGCATGATGAGCGTCGCCAAGGGCGTGACCGGGATCGCCTTCAACATGCTGGCGGACCGGGACCTTGTCGATTTCGACGAGAAGGTGGCGACCTACTGGCCGGAATTCGGCCAGGCGGGGAAAGAGGACATCACCGTACGCATGATCCTTGATCACACGGCGGCGATCCCGGTGCTGACCAACGACGTGATGTATCCCGGCGGCCTGCTGGATTACGAAAACTACATCCGCGCGCTGGAAGTGCAGGAGCCCTTGTGGGAGCCGGGAACGGTCGCCGCCTACCACGTGCACAACCAGGGCTTCCTGCTGGGCGAGATCATGCGCCGCGTGACCGGCATGACCGTGGGGCCGTTCCTGCGCCGGAACGTGACCGGGCCGCTGCACGCGGAATACAACATCGGCGGCATGGATGCCGAAGAGCAGAGCCACGTCGCCGAAGTGCTGCCCAACACCAAGGCACGGCTGTTCGCGGCCAAGGACCAGCAGGTGCCGGAAAAGCCGACTACGCCAGAAGGCTGGCAGGATGGCGCGGTGCTGCGCAGCTTCGCCTTCCTGCAGAACGCGAAGGAGCCGTGGTACGACACCATGAACAGCCCGCGCTGGCGCGAGGTGGAGATTGCCAGTGGTTCCGGCCACGGCAACGCCCGCGGCGTGGCGCGCATCTATGGCGCGGCCACCGGCGTGGTGGACGGGGTGGACCTGCTTTCCGACGCGCAGCTGGAAGCCATGATCGAAGAGCAGCACAACCAGATCGAGCTGTTGCAGGACAGGCCCTATCACCAGGCCAACGGCGTGCTGCTGAACACGCCCGAGGCAGTCTACATGGGCCCCAACATGCGTAGCTTCGGCCACCACGGCCTTGGCGGCTCCATCGGTTTCGGCGATCCCGATGCCAAGCTCGGCTTCTCCTATTGCTGCAACCAGATGCATGCCGTGGGCGACAACGGCCCGCGCGCGCGGCGCCTGATCGACGCGGTCTACGCCGCCCTCTGAAAGGAATAACGATGGACAAGGAACTCTTCGACAAGGGCATGAAAATCCGCCGCGAGGTGCTGGGCGATGCCTATGTCGACAAGGCTACGGCCAATCCCAACCCGTTCAACGATCCGCTGCAGGAACTGGTCGCCACCTATTGCTGGGGCTGGACCTGGGGGCGCGAGGAAGAACTGTCTCGCCGTGACCGCAGCCTGATCAACCTGGCCATGATCGCCGTGCTGGGGCGCAAGCACGAGCTGAAGGTGCACACGCGCGGCGCGCTGAACAACGGCCTGAGCCGCGAGGAAATCCGCGAAGTGCTGCTGCAGGTCGGCATCTATGGCGGCATCCCGGCAGCGGTCGACAGCTTCCGCATCGTCAACGAGGCCCTGGCCGAGATCGACGCCGAGAACGATAATGCCGAGAACTCCGATGGATGATGGCCAGCGCCTTGCGATAGAGCTCGCCTGCGGCAAGCTGCCGCTGCTGTTCGCGAAATATGCGGACAATGGCGATGCCGATGCCATGGGCCAGCTGTTCACCACCGATTGCGAATTCTCGCGCCCGTTCCAGCCGGACTATCCGTTCTACGGTCGCGCGGCGGTGGAAGGGGTGTTTCGCAACCGCCCGCCGATCCTTGTGCGGCACATCGTCACCAACGTGCTGGTGGAAGCGATCACCGAGACCCGCGCGCGCGGCACCAATTACCTGACCATGCTCTCCAGCCACGCCAGTACCGAGCCGCCGCAGGAAGCGGGCGCGCTCTATGTCGGCGGGTTCGAGGACGAATACGTGCTCGACCAGTCGGAGCCGGGCGGCGTGTGGCGTTTTGCCAAGCGCGCCGGGATGGTGGCGCTGCACATGGGCGGGGCCATGCCGAACATTCCGCCACCCAGCGACGAAGCGCGCGGGCTGGCCTGACAACACACACGGAGAGGATAATGGCAGTCGAAGCAAAGAACGAAAACGAACAGCTGGTGCTCGATTTCTTCGAGGTGCTCTCTTCGGGCGACCTGGAGAAGCTGCGCCAGTTCTATCACGAGCATTCGGTGTGGGAGCCGAAGGTGAAGGACATTGCCGGCGCCGGAAAGCACGTGGGCATGGACATCATCGACAAGTTCCTGGCCCCCGTGCGCGGCATGTTCGAGCCCGGCGACCCCAAGGTGCACGTACAGAACATGTTCTCCGTCGGCCCGTGGGTCTGCGTGGAATCGAATTCCACTGGCAAGACGATGGACGGCAAGGTCTACGACAACGACTATTGCTGGGTGTTCGAGGTGTCGAACGGCAAGATCGATGCCATGCGCGAATACATGGACAGCCACTACACCGCCAAGCTGTTCGGCATGGACGACAAGGCCACCTGATGGCGCGGTTCGACAAACAGCCGATCCTGATCTCGGGCGCGGGGCGCGGCCTTGGCGAAGGCATCGCGCGGCACCTAGCCGCCGAGGGTGCCATCGTGGGTATTGCCGATATCAACGGCCAGTCCGCGCTTGAGGTGGCCGAAGCTATCATTGGCGAGGGCGGCAAGGCTTTCAGCTACGGCGCCGATTGCGGCAGCCGCGCCGAGTTCATGCAGGTGGCGCAGGACTTTGCCGGGGATGCCGGGCCCTTGCGCGCGGTGATCAACAATGCCTCCGTACTGGTCTACGAACCGATCGAGGCGGTGACCGAGGAGACGCTCGACACCATGCTTTCGGCTGGCCTGAAAAGCGTGTTCTGGGGCGTGCAGGCCTTCCTCGAACACCGCGACGAAAGCGCGCCAGGCAACATCCTCAACTACTCGTCACCCGTGGCCTATCGCGGGCGGCCGAACACGGGCGCATACACCACCATCAAGGCAGGGATTGCGGGGCTGACCAAGGTGCTGGCGGGCGAGCTGGGCCCGCGCGGCATTCGCGTCAACGCCATGGCGCCGGGCAGCGTGCCCACGCCGGCGACCGAAGGCTTTGTCACCCCCGAACAGTACGAACAGCGCGCGAAGAACATCCCGCTGCGTCGCAACGGCACGGTGGAGGACGTGGCGCAGGCCGCTGCCTTCCTGCTCAGCGCCGAGGCAAGTTTCATCAACGGAGCGATGCTGGCCGTGGACGGCGGCATCATTGCGGCAGGGTAGAGATATGACGGCAATCTGGCAGGAACGGCTCGACCATCTGAAACAGGTCATCGAGTCCGATATCGAACGCGGCGACTACTACGGCGCGGTGGTGAAGATCGGGCGCGGCGGGGTGATCGTGTTCGACGAGGCCATCGGCCACGCCTATGCCGACAAGCAGCGGCCCTTGAAGAAGGACGACGTGTTCTCGCTGTTCTCGGTCACCAAGGCGTTCACCAACGTGCTGGTGATGAAGGCCATCGAGGAAGGCCGCTTCCAGCTCACCACCAAGGTGAAGGACGTGCTGCCCGAATTCACCGGTCAGCCACGTGAAGAGGCGACCTTTTACCACCTGCTCACTCACCAGGCCGGCATGCCCGGCGTGTGGAGCCCCAAGCCGGGCATGTATCTCGACCGGCTGCAGGAGCTGTTCGAGGAAAGCATCGCCAACGTCCACGGCGCCACCCCGCCGGGCGAACGCTGCGACTATTCGCCGCTGGTCAACCACGTGCTGATGGGCACCGCGCTGGTGCGCACCGATCCCAAGGGCCGCAACTACCAGACGCTGCTGGCCGAAGACCTGTTCGAACCGCTGAAGATGCATTCCACCAGCATGGGCCTGCGCGCCGACCTGGACGAGCGCCACGTGCGCCCGGACATGCGCGGCACGGTGCCGATCAAGCACCTTTCGAGGAATATCGAGGGCGATCACGCGCTGTTCGAGGACCCTGAAGTCGAAGCTCCGCACGTCGGCTGCGCTTCCACCACCGGCGACCTGTGGCGCTTTGCCGAAATGCTGCGGCGAGAGGGCGAGCTGGACGGCGTGCGTATCCTCAGCCCGCGCATGGTGCGCCTCGCGCGCAAGGTGCACACGGGGGACAAGCCCAACGAGCTTTACCGCGGCGTCGCCTTGCGCGCCGGCTGGGAAGTGCCGCCTGCCAACCAGGGCATCGGCTTCCAGGTACGGGGGACAGGCGTGTTCCACCACCTGTTCGGCCAGCTCTCCAGCCCCGAGACTTTCGGCAACTACGGCGCGGGGTCGACGATGTTCATGGTCGATCCCGAAGCGGACCTGTCGTTCAGTTTCCTCAGCGCCGGGGTGATGACCCAGGCCGCCAATATCGAGCGCATGGGCAAGCTGTCCGACATCGCGCTTTCCGCCTGTCTCTAAAGGATACCCAATGGCAGACGCAGACATCATCGTTATCGGATCGGGCCACAACGGGCTGGTCGCCGCCGCTTACCTGGCCGTGGCGAGCAAGCGCGTACTGGTGCTGGAACGCAACCCATGGCACGGCGGCGGCGTGGTCAGCCGCGAGCTGACGCGCCCCGGCTTCATGCACGACCAGCATTCGATGAGCCACATCTTCATCCAGGGCAATCCGCTGCTGGCAAACGACGACCTGGGCCTGAAATCGAAGTACGGCCTGCGCTATGTCTTCCCCGACGTGCCGATGATGAGCGTGTGGGAGGATGGCACCACCCTGCCGCTGCACCGCGATCCGGCGAAGTCGGCGGAAGCCATCGCCAGGTTCTCCGAAAAGGACGCGCAGACATTCCTCAAGATGAGCCAGCAGGCGGCCGAGTGGCTGCCGATGATCCAGGCCGGGCTCTATTCGCCGCCCATGCCGCTGGGCGCGCAGACCGCGATGATGGACCAGAGCCCCGAGGGGCAGGAAATCATGCGCACCATGGGCGTTTCCACCTTCGACCTGATGGAGGAGCTGTTCGAGCACGAGAAGGTGCAGGCGCATTTCGGCCGCGTGGCGGGCGAGAACCTCGTTTCGCCGGACGAGAAAGCGACCGGGATCGGTGCCTATGTCTTCCTCGGCTTCCTCGAGAAATACGGTTTCGGCGTGCCCGTGGGCGGCTCGGGCAGCCTCACCAATGCGCTGATCGCCTGCATCGAGGACCACGGCGGTTCTGTTCGTGCCTCGGCTTCGGTGCGCGAAGTGACCAGTGATGGCGGGCGCGCCACCGGCGTGGTGCTGGACAATGGCGAGCGACTGACGGCGGGCGATTGCATCATCGGTGCGCTGCACCCGCATGTGCTGCCCGACATGGTCGACAGCCTGCCTGCCGAGGTAGGCCGCAAGGCCAGGCGTACGCACATCACCGACGCCGCCTGCTTCACCGTCCACGCTGCGCTGGATGCGCCGTTGCAATTCAAGGCAAAGCGCCATGATGGCGAGCCGCTGTCGGCGGTCATGTACGAGCTGATGCCCGCCAGCTACGAGGACATGCGCCGCGCTTTCGACGAACTGCGCTATGGCAACATGAGCCCCACCCCGCTGGTGGGCGTGGGCCAGCTGCCGCAGCACGATCCCAGCCGCTGCCCCGAAGGCAAGAGCATCTTCCACGCCTGGGACTACGTGCCCTACACCCGCGAGGACGGGCGCAGCTGGGACGAGGCGAAGGGCGAATTCGCCGAAAGCATGATCGCGCGGATGGGCAACTACATCGCAAACGTGCCCGACGTGGTGCTGGACTACCATTGCGACAGCCCGGTGGACATGGAGCGCACCAGCCCCAGCTTCTTCCGCGGTGACCTGCACGGCATTGCCACCACAACCTACCAGTCCGGCAGCCATCGCCCGACGCCCGACCTTGGCCAGTACCGGGTGCCAGGTGTCGACCGGCTTTACCTTGTCGGGCCGTTCCAGCACCCCGGCGGCGGCGTGTTCGGCGCAGGCCGCGCCACGGCGATGGTGGCTGCCGAAGACCTCGGCATCGATTTCGATGAGATCAGGGTGGCGTGATGAAGATCCGCAATGCCGACAAGAGCGAGCTGATGCAGGTCAGCAAGATCGAGCGGAAGGGCAACGACCTGGTCCTGAAAGGCAAGGCATTCGGCACCATGCCGATGACCGCCACGCTCACGCCCGAGGAGGCCAAGGCCTTCGTCAAGCTGCTGACGCCGAAACTGGCACTGTTCCTCCTCACCCTGCCGTTCCGCAAATCGAAGGATTGAGCCCATGACCAAACGCCACGAAGGAAAATCCATGCTCGTCACTGGCGCTGCCGGCGCCATCGGGTTCGCCACATGTGAGATCCTGGCCCGTGAAGGCGCCCGGGTGATGATGGTCGACATCGACGAAGGCGGGCTGGCAGAGCGTGTCGAGGCGATGACAAAGGCCGGCTACGAAGCGATCGGCCATGTCGCCGACGTGTCGGACGAGGCGCAGACCATCGGCTATGCCGAAGCCGCGCTGGAAGCCTTCGGCCAGGTCGACGGGTTCTTCAACAATGCCGGGATCGAGGGCGACCTTGGCCCCACGCACACCTATTCGGTGGACGAATTCGACAAGGTGCTGCGGGTGAACCTGCGCGGCATGTTCCTGGGCCTGCGCTACGTGCTGCCCGACATGGTGAAGCGCGGAGCGGGCGCGGTGGTGAACACCGCCTCGATCGGCTCCGAACGCGGGCTGGCCGGCGCCTGCGCCTACAACGCGGCCAAGCACGGCGCGGTCGGCCTGACGCGCACGGCGGCGAGCGAAGTGGCGCAGATGGGCGTGCGGGTGAACTGCGTGATGCCTGGCGTGATCGAGACTCCGCTGCTGGTCGGCATGCTCGAACAGATGTTCGACAGCGTGGAGGCCGGGATGCAGAAACTGGGCGAAGTCGCGACGCTCAACCGCGTGGGCCAGCCGCGCGAAGTGGGCGACGTGGTCAGCTTCCTGCTGTCGGACGAGGCCAGCTACGTCAACGGCGCCAAGTGGGAAATCGACGGCGGCGCGCTGGCGACGATCAGGAACGATATCTAGGCCGGAACCGGGAGAGCTTGACGCACGTTTCTCTTTCAAACGAAGGAGAAATTTCATGATTGGCAAGATCATCGGCGGGCTTGTTGGCGCGCAGGCTGCAAAGCATTCCACGCGTATCGGCGGAACCGGAGGCGCCATCGTCGGCGCACTTGCGGTTCCTGTGATCTCCCGCATGCGGTTGCGCACAATGCTGCTGCTGGGCGCGAGCGGTTACCTGGCGAAAAAGCTGATCGACAAGAAAGAGCACGAGGGCGCGGAAGTGCCGGTCGCAACCGACACCACGACGCCGTAGCCGACTGACAAGGGGGCAGGCTTGGCCGGGCTTGCCGTCAGCCCTCCCGCTCCGGGTCCAGCCCGGCGGCTTCCTCCACCACCTTGGCGATGGCGGTAAAGTCCGCGTCCGCGCCTTCGCGGTCCAGCGTGCGCTGCAGGTAATCCGCCACGATCTGCCCCAGTGGCAGCGGCACTTCTGCAGCTTGCGCCTCGTCCAGCAGCAGTTTGGTGTCCTTCAGGCTGAGCGCGGCGGCGAAGCCGAAGTCGAAGGTGCGCGGCAGGACCGATTTCGGCCACTTGTCGCGGGTGGCGGAATTGATGCCGGTAGACTGGTTGAGCACCTCGATCATCCTGGCCGGATCCAGCCCCTGCTTGATGCCGAAGGCCATGCCTTCCGCCGTCACTCCGATGGCGACCGCGCCCAGCAGGTTGTTCACCAGCTTCATCGTCTGCCCCGCGCCCGGTTCCTCGCCCATGTGGGTGGGCTTGCCCATGGCCTCCAGCATGGGGCGTACTTCGTCGAACGCCGCTTGTGGTCCGCCGACCATGATCGAGATCGTGCCCGCTTTCGCCCCGGCGATGCCGCCTGAAACGGGCGCGTCGAGGCACATGGTCTTTCCGTCCAGCGCTTCGGCCAGTTCCGCGGCCAGCTGCGGGCCGCTGGTGGAAAGGTCGCAGATAATGCGCGGGGCCCTGGCGGAGGTGACGCCCTCCGTGCCCAGCAGTGCGTCGCGCACGATCTGCGGGGTGGGCAAGCTGGTGAACACGATATCGCACCGTTCCCCCAGCGTCGCCGCGCTGCCGGCCGCTTCGGCGCCCTTGCCCACCAGCGCGGCGACGGCAGCTTCCGATACGTCATGCACCAGCAGCTGGCCGGTGTGCGCCAGCAGGTTTTCCGCCATCGGGCCACCCATGCGGCCAAGGCCAAGGAATCCCACGTTCATGTCAAAGCATCTCCGCAATCGGTGTGTGCGGGGGCAGGTCCACCCGCGCGATATCGTTTTCGGTGGGGAAGCAGGACAGCACCAGCGGGTCATGCCCCGGAATCAGGTGATCGAGCGAACCGCCCGCCAGATCCATGGCGCGGGCCTGCGCGCGGGCATAGTCTTCCTCGTCCACGTAGATCGGGAAAGGCAGCTGGCGGGTGATATTGGCGTAGAGGTGCGCGGCATCGCTGGCGAGCACAACGTCCCCTCGCGCCGTTTCGCACACTACCATCTGCAGCCCCGCCGTGTGGCCATTGGCGAGGCGCAGCGAAATGCCCGGCGCGAACTCCTCGTCACCGTCGTGGAACACCACATGATCGTGGTACAGCCGCCGCACCAGTTCGGCCACCGGCTCTCCATCGAAGGGCGCGCGCACCTGCTGGTCGCACACGTGGCGGCTGGTGGCGAAGGCCAGTTCGGCATCCTGCACGTGGAAGCGGGCATTGGGGAAATCGCCGAGGCCACCGGCATGGTCGTAGTGCAGGTGAGTGAGGATCACGTCGGTCACCAGCAGCGGATCGATCCCCGCATCGCGCAGGCTCTTGCCGATGGGCCGGGTAATCTCGCGCCCGCGTGCAGCCGCTGCCTCTGCGTGGAAGCCGGTATCGACAATGACGGGCGGCTCGCCATGCCTGTGGATCGCCCAGACGAAGTAATCCAGCGGCATCGGCAGGTCGTGATCATCTACCGGCGCGTTGAAGTTGGCCTCTGCCGTGCGCTCGTGCCGGGCGTAACGAATGGCCTGGATAGCCGTGACAGGTGCAGGATTACCGGGACTTGCCATGGTTAACTCAGGCTGGCTTGAGGTCGTGTGGGAAAGCCCGGGATCACCGGTCTGCCACGCCCAGCCCGCGGAACCAGGTCTCGCCATCGCTGCCGGTGACGAAATGGCCTGCCGTGGGCTCGGCAAAATGCATGCCGATCACCAGCGTGCCGCTGTCGCGATACTTGTCGACGAAGGCCTGCCGCGTGGCCGCACCGGTTTCCTTGTCCATGTCGAAGGTCGCGTGGCGCGAAGGCATGGCGCACTGCATCGGATGATGCATCAGGTCGCCGGTCACGACCGCGCGCTCCCCCTTGCTCTCCACAACCACGTGGATGTGGCCGGGCGTGTGGCCGTGGCTGGGCTCGACATGAATGCCCGGCGCAATCTGGTGGTCGGTATCGATGAAGTCGGCCAGGCCCGCTGCCACGATCGGGTCCACCCCTTCGACCAGGTGGCGATCGGAATGATGGCCGTCGTTGCGGATATCGTTCTGCCAGGCTTCGTATTCGGTCTTGCCGAACAGGTAGCGGGCGTTGGGGAAGGTGGGCTTGAACTCGCCGGTTTCCGGGTCCTTGTAGGTGTTCCAGCCGACATGGTCGAAATGCAGGTGGGTGCAGAACACGGTATCCACCTGCTCGCGCGTCACGCCGATTTCGGCAAGGTCTTCCAGGAAGCCTTCCGGCAAGTCGCAGAACACCTCGAAATCGCGCTCGCGCCCGGCGCCGATGCAGGTGTCGACCACGATGGTACGATTCGGCGTCTGCAGCACGATGCCCTGGAAGTTCATCCGCTGCTTGCCTTCGGGCGTGGCATAGTGCGGGTGCAGCCAGTCGAGCGCCTTCACCTCTTCCGCCGTGGCGTCGGGCATGGTCATGCTCATGTCGTCCTGGAAATCCCAGATCTCGACAATGCGGCTGATCTTCACGTCGCCGACCTGCCAGGTCTTGATGTGTTCCTTGGCCATGGGGTTCCTCTCCTTTTGGGCCGCTACTTGTAGCGCGCAACGCTTTCCGGCGGCAGCGAAGCTGGTTCCATCTGCGGCTTGCCCAGGATGAAGTCGGCGCAGCGTTCGCCGATCATCACGCAGGGCGCGTTGGTGTTTCCGCCGATCACCGTCGGCATGACCGAGGCATCCGCCACGCGCAGGCCTTCGATACCTTTCACGCGCAATTGCGGGTCGACCACGGTCTCTGCCTCGGCCGGGTCACCCATCTTGCAGGTGCCGACAGGGTGGTGAACGGTATAGCCGGTCTCGCGGATGTAGGCGTCGAGCCCTTCGTCGCTGTCGACTTCCGGCCCCGGCGCCACCTCCACGCCGTCATACTTCGCGAAAGGTTCGCTGGCGAAGGCGGCACGGGCGATCTTGAGCGCGCGGATCAGCGGCTTGATATCGTCCGGGTGTTCCAGCAGGTGCGGATCGATCAGCGGGTCGGCAGACGGGTCGGGCGAGCCCAGCCGCACCGTGCCCCGGCTCTTGGGATACAGCCCCACCGGGCTGATCGCGTAGCCGTGGCCCAGCGGGAAGGGCACCCTGGGGTTGGTCAGCCGCTTGGCCGGCTGGAACACGAACTGCACGTCCGCCTTGTCCAGCGACGGATCGGTGCGCAGGAAGGCCACGCTTTCGAACACGTTACCCGCAAGCGGACCCTTGCGCGTGAACAGGTATTTCAGCCCGTGATAGATATCGCGCGGCAGCACCTTCCAGCTGATGCCGTAGCTGGTGGTGTCGTCGGTTTCCATGTGGATCGGGCTGGCCACATGGTCCTGGTAATTGCCGCCAACGCCATCCAGCGCGTGGACCACCTCGATGCCGTGCTCTTGCAGGTGCGCGGCGGGGCCGATGCCCGACAGCATCAGGATCTGCGGAGTCTGAACCGTGCCTGCGCTGAGGATAACCTCGCGCCGCGCGCGGATCGTGCGGCCGTCGACCAGCTGCACGCCGGTGGCGCGACCGTCCTCGACAAGGATGCGGGCAACCCGCGCGTCGGTCTGCACGTGAATGTTGCCACGCGCCAGCGCGGGCTTGAGCATCTGCTGCCAGGTGCTCTGCCGCAGGCCGTCGCCGATCAGCCCCTGCCGCCTGCCATAGCCCTCCGGGTCGGGCCCGTTGAAATCGGGGCAGGCCGGAAATTGCAGCGTACCCAGCGCATCCATGAAGGCATAGTTCAGCGCATTGGGGTTCTCGACCAGCTTGACGTTGATCGGCCCCTCGGTGCCGTGAAACACGCTTTCCGGGTAATCCTCGTTACGCTCTGTCCGGGTGAAATAGGGCAGCACTTCGCGGTATGACCAGCCGGTGCAGCCCGCGTCCGACCAGTCGTCGTAATCCGTAGGGTGGCCGCGGAAATAGACCATGCCGTTGATCGCGCCCGATCCGCCCAGCACGCGCCCGCGCGGCACGCCGATCTGGCGCCCCGCCATGCCGGCCTGCGGCACGGTGGCAAAGCCCCAGTTGCTTTCCTTGCGGCCGATGGCGGCGGCAACGAAGCTGGGCACGTGGAAGAACGGATGGCTGTCCTGCCCGCCCGCCTCCAGCACGCAGGTGGTGGCGCTAGTGTCCTCGCCCAGCCTGGCGGCCACGGCGGCTCCGGACGAACCGGCCCCGATCACGATAAAGTCGAATTCGCTTGCGCTCATTGTTCTCCGGCGCCTCTCCCTAACGAACGTTACAGTGCGCGAGGCCGGGGGTGAAACGCAAGAGCCAATTGGCAAGCACGCCTTGCAGCGGCTAGGCAGCAGGCGACGTGCGGGCGTGGCGGAATGGTAGACGCCGGGGACTTAAAATCCCCTGTCCCTTGAGACGTGTGGGTTCGAGTCCCACCGCCCGCACCAGTTTCCGGCATGCTTTGCGCGCAAGTAACCAGCGCGGTAACCAGCAACCGCAGGGAAATCCCTAGGTTTGCCCGACAGGTTGCGAAAGGATGGGTCTTTAGAACATGGGCCTGTCAGCGAAGACCGGCCCCATCCTGCCGGTCCGCAATATGGGGGCCATATGCGCAACGCCTTGCAACACGGCGAAACGCCGCCGGATGCCCGCTTCGCCTCCGCAGGGGACGCGGAGCAGCGCGTGGCGCCGCGCTATACGCTGCTGATCCGTGCGGCCAAGCTGGTGTGCGAGGCTGGTGAGTATCTCTGCGTTATCCGCGATGTATCCGAAAGCGGGATCAGCGTGCGCACCTTCCACCGCTTGCCCGATTGCCCGCACATGCAGGTGGAACTGCAGAACGGCGACCGCCACCGGCTGGAACTTGTCTGGCAGGAGGAAGACCGCGCTGGTTTCCGCTTCCGCGAACTGGCCGATATCGCCCGTATCATCGCCAGCCCCAGCCGCTTTGCCAAGCGCGCCATCCGCCTGAACTTCACCGCCCCGGCACAAGTCACCACGCTGGATGGTCGCAGCGAAGAGGTGGAAATCGTCGACCTTTCGCAGCAGGGCGCCAAGATCACCTGCTCCTGCCGCTTTGCCATCGATGAACGGGTGAAGATTTCCGCTGCAGGCCTGCCCGAAACCAACGCCAAGGTGCGCTGGCGCAAGGTTGGCAGCTGCGGGCTGATCTTCGAGGACACCTACCAGTACGGCGACCTGGCGCGCATTGCGGAGCAGTTGCAGCGCCGGGATTAGGCCTTTTCGCCCTTCGGTTTCCGGGCGCGTTAACCGCCTCATAACCATTTTCCTTCACTCCCGGTCAGGACGAACAACCGGGGGCATTCATGCACGACATTTCCAATGGCAACGCCAAGACCGTTTCGGACGAGATCACGGTCGACGTGGCCATTATCGGCGCCGGGCCGGCAGGCCTGACGGCAGGATACCTGCTGACCAAGCAAGGCAAGTCGGTTGCGATCATCGAAAAGGACGCGACCTATGTCGGCGGCATCAGCCGCACGGTGGAGCACGAAGGCTATCGTTTCGATATCGGCGGCCACCGCTTCTTCTCGAAGAGCCAGCAGGTCGTCGACCTGTGGAACGAGATCCTGCCCGACGATTTCATCCAGCGCCCGCGCATGAGCCGCATCTATTACGAGGGCAAGTTCTACTCCTACCCGCTGCGCGCTTTCGAGGCGCTGCGCAACCTGGGCCTGTGGCGTTCCACCGTGTGCATGGCGAGCTACCTGAAAGCCAAGGCCTTCCCCAACAAGGACATCCGCAGTTTCGAGGACTGGACCAGCAACCAGTTCGGCAAGAAGCTCTATTCGATCTTCTTCAAGACCTACACCGAGAAGGTGTGGGGCATGCCCTGCAACGAGATGAGCGCCGACTGGGCCGCGCAGCGCATCAAGGGTCTGTCGCTGTGGGGCGCGGTGGTCGACGGGCTGAAGCGTTCGCTGGGCCTGAACAAGCTGAACGACGGCAGCGGCAAGCAGGCCAAGACCCTGCTGGAAACCTTCCGCTATCCGCGCCTTGGCCCCGGCATGATGTGGGAAGCCGCGCGCGACAAGATTATCGCTTCGGGCCACGGCCAGGTCATCATGGGCCATGCGCTGGAGCAACTCGCCAGCGATGGCGAGGGCGGCTGGCGCATGACCGCCAGCGCCGAAGACGGCAGCAAAGTCGTTATCCGCGCGAAGGACGCGATCAGTTCTGCCCCGATGCGCCAGCTGGCAGCGCGCATGCACCCGCTGCCCGAAACGACGCTTGAGGCAAGCAACCTGAAATACCGCGACTTCCTGACCGTGGCGCTGATGATCAGGAGCGAGGACCTGTTCCCCGACAACTGGATCTACATCCACGATTCCAAGGTTAAGGTGGGCCGGGTGCAGAACTTCCGTTCGTGGTCGCCCGAAATGGTGCCCGATCAGGACGTGGCCTGCGTGGGCCTGGAATACTTCTGCTTCGAAGGCGACGGACTGTGGTCGATGGACGACGATGATCTGGTCGAACTGGCCAAGCAGGAAATGGACATCCTCGGTCTCGTTGCGCCTGACAAGGTGATCGGCGGCGCCGTGGTGCGGCAGGAAAAGGCCTATCCCGTCTATGACGAGGACTATGCCGCCAATGTCGAGGCCATGCGCACCGAGCTGGAAGCGAAGTACCCGACGCTGCACCTTGTGGGGCGCAACGGCATGCACCGCTACAACAACCAGGACCACGCCATGATGACCGCCATGCTGACGGTGGAGAACATCCTTGCCGGGGCCCGCGTCTACGACACCTGGTGCGTCAACGAAGATGCCGAATACCACGAGGCGGGCGACGAAGGGGCCGAGAAGGCCCTGCCCGAAAGCCGGAAGGCCGTGAGCGAAGACCAGGCCGCAGCGCTCAATTCCGTGCGCGACGTGCCGGAACGTGTGTCCGCTGACGACAAGAAGGCTGCCTGACACCATGCCCGCCGTGCTGATGCGCATGATCGATACGCGCCTGCTGCGCTACCTGCTGGCCAGCGTCGGCGCGCTGGCCGTGGACATGGGCAGCTTCCTGATCCTGTTGTCGCTCGGCATGTGGGCAGCGGCGGCCTCTGCCGTGGGATACTGCCTTGGCATCGTGGCGCACTGGCTGATGAGCAGCCGCGCGGTGTTCGTGGGCAACGTGGCCGAACGCGGCGCTGCGCGCACGAAGCAGAAGGCGCTGTTCGTGATTTCCGCGCTGGTCGGCCTTGGCCTGACCACGGCGATTGTCTGGGCCGGCGATGCCAGCGGCTTCGACCCGCGCCTGGCCAAGCTGGTGGCGATTGCCGTCAGCTTCACCGCTACATGGCTCCTACGCAGCCGCGTGGTTTTCCGTTAGAGACCGCCTCCGATGAGTGGTCGGGGGTTCAACTGGCGCGTATTCGTGCGCACCTGGCAGGCGGTGCTGGCCGTGTGGCTGGCCTATGCACTGGTGCGCCTTGCGATCCAGCCGCTGCTCGGCTGGGACCCGGTCGGCCCTGACGACTGGACGCGCCTGCTGGAAGTGCGCGCGTGGCTGAACGGGCAACATTTCTGGGACGTTACCCAATACCGCATGAACCCGCCGGAGGGCTTCTCCATGCACTGGTCGCGGCTGGTGGACCTGCCACTGGCTGCGCTGGCGCTCGTATTCGGCGAGACCGTGGCCATGGCGCTGGTGCCGCTCATCTGGCTGATCCCTGCGCTGTTCGCCTTGCGCGCCATCATGCTGCGGCTGGACTTTCCGCCGCTCGCCTTTGCCTTCGGCCTCGTGATCCTGCCGCTGTTCCCGCTGCTGCCGGGCAACTTCGCGCCCATGCGGATCGACCACCACGCGCCGCAAGCCGTGCTGGCGCTGGTCTGCGCCGCGCTGCTGATCCGTGACAGCCGGTGGAGCGCGGTTGCAGGAGGGCTGTGCGCAGCCGCCTGGGTGGTGATCTCGCTGGAAGGGTTGCCGCTGGTAGCCGTGCTCGCCGGGCTTTACGGGGTGCGCTACTGGTTTGGCGAGCGGACTCTGCTGCCGTGGTTCTTGGCTGCGCTGGCTGTGGGTGCTGCAGTGCTGAATTATGTCACGCGCGGGCCGCTCGACACCGCCTATTGCGATGTGCTGTTGCCCGGCCACGTGCTGACCTTCACCGCTGCCGCCGTGATCGCCGCGATCATTCCCTTCCTGCCGTGGCAAGACCGGGTGCAGGGACGCGTGATCGCGCTGGGGGCGATGGGCCTCGTCTGCCTGCAACTGGCGACCACGCTGCTGGGGCCCTGCGCCACCAATCCGATGGCACAGCTCGATCCCGTGCTGCAGACCTACTGGCACGGTTACATCACCGAAGGCCTGCCGATCTGGAAGCAGCCGGTCTCGGTTGCGCTGATGCTGGCGTGGACCATTGCCATCATCGTGGCTGGCTGGTGGCGCGCGCATTGCTGCGGCCTGTTCCACCAGGGTCGCGCGCTGTCCTGCACCCTGTATTTCCTCTTCGCGCTGGCGGCGGGCCTGTACTCGCTGCTGGTGATGCGCGAGGGCACCGTGGCGCAATTGCTGGCGATCCCCTTCGCCGCCTTGCTGATGGCAGAGTTCCTGCCCAAGGCCCGCGCGCTGGCCTCGCCCGTGCCGCGCGTGCTGGCGACGCTGGCCGCGGTGGGCCTCGCCACGCCGCTGTTCGCCAGCGCCTTTGCCAAGCCGCTGGACAGGCAGTTCCCGATGGCCACCATGACGCCGGACACGCTGGCGCTGATCGAGCGCGGGGAGTGCGACTATGCGCGCCTCGCCACGCTGGACCCCGGCGTGGTGTTCGCGCCGCTTGACGCCGGGCCTGAAATCCTCGGGCGAACCGACCACACGGTTGTTGCTGCCAGCTATCATCGCAATCAGCGGCCCATGGTGGACGTGCTGAACGCGCTGACCGGACCGGCGGAGCAGGCGCATGCCGTGGTCGACAGCTACGGGGTGGACTACGTGGCGATCTGCGGCGCGGCATCCGATGTTGCGCTGTATCGCACGGCTGCGCCCGATAATTTCGCCAATGCGCTGGTTTCGGGCGATGTGCCTGACTGGCTGCAGCGTGAGGAAGCGGCCAGCGAAGGCGCGCTACGTGTCTACCGCGTCATCCGTTAAGCGGGACGGAAATCCAGCACCACGCCGTTGATGCAGTGGCGGTGGCCGGTCGGTTCCGGCCCGTCGTTGAAGCGGTGGCCCAGGTGGCCTCCGCAATCGGCGCAATGTTCCTCGGTGCGCGGATAGCCGAGCAGGTGATCGGTCGAATAGCCCACGGCGCCGCTGTCGATTGCGCGCCAGAAGCTGGGCCAGCCGGTGCCGCTATCGTACTTGTGCGCGCTGGAGAACAGTGCATTGCCGCACCCCACGCAGTGATAGGTGCCGCGGCGATGCTCGTCGTTCATCGGCGAGGTGTAGGCGCGTTCTGTCGCCGCCTCGCGCAGAACGCGGTACTGCATGGAGGTGAGACGGCGGCGCCATTCGGCATCGGTGCGGGTAACGGGGAAGTTGCCCTGCGCCAGGGCGCTTTCGCTGCCGCATGCGGCAAGCACGGGGAAGGATGCCCCGGCACCAAGCCAGGCAAGGGCGGAGCGGCGGGAAATCGGGTTCTTGGTCATGACATGGACTCTATGCAATCGGGGCCGAACTGTTCCTGAACATACCCCCGAGCAGCTTCAGCAGCGAGCGGGACTTTCGGCCCCCGCGCGGGCCGCTGTTCATCACCCGCTTGCGGAACAGGCTGGCGCCTGCTTTCACGAACAGGGCCACGCACAAGGCCTGCCAGGCCAGCGCCACAACGTGCGGCCAGATCGCTTCGTCGACGGCCGCGCGTGCCACCATGGCGAAGGGCGAGGAAAGGGGGAATGCCATGGCCGTGTATTCGAGCCAGCCCCCCCGATCGGTTACAGCCAGGCTGGCGAAAAAGAACACCAGGATCTGGAACATCGTTGCCGGCATCGACAGCGTCTGCACTTCGCGCACCGTGGTCGCCAAGGAACCGACGGCAAGGAAGATCGAGCCCAAGAGCAGGTAGCCCATGCCGAAATAGGCGGCGAACAGCAGGAAGAACATCGGCCAGCCCACGCCCGGGTTGGCATAGTCCGACAGCGACACGCCGCCCGCGGTCAGGATGGCAAAGCCGGTGCTGCCCCACACGGCGATGCCGACCACCGAAATACCCAGCATGGCAAACAACTTGCCCAGGAACACCGCGTCCATCGGGATGGCGGCGGCCAGGATCTCTATGATCTTGTTGCCTTTCTCCTCCACCAGGTTGGAGAGCACCATGCTCGCCAGCAGCATGATCAGCAGGAAAAGCAGCAACTGCCCGCCTTGCGCCGTGTGCAGGCGCCCTGAATTCTGCGAGGCGCCGCTGGTCTCCACCGTGGTGGTGGCCACCGGGGGATAACTTTGCGCGCCGGGGGTGGCGGCTTGTGCTGCCACCAGCGCGACCATGCCCTGCCAGCGCACCAGCCGGCCTGCGGTGGCGGTGAGTTCGGGGGCTTGCGGCGTGCCGGTGACCACGGCGGCGAAGCTGCCTTCGCCGTTTTCCAGGTAGTCGATAGCGTCGAAAGTCTCGTCCGGGGCCAGCCGCTTCACTTCCACCATGCGCGGCACGGCAGGGCCGATCAACTGGCGCACCTCTTCGCGCGCGGCCAGCATGGCATCGACGTCGCTCGCCTCCATGGCGATGCCGACATCGGCGGCAGACGCTTCAGACTGCACCTGCGCGCCAACGCCGCCTGCCAGCGCCATCACGGCGACCGGGAACAGCGGGCCGAGGAGGAAGAAGATGAAGGCGCGGCTGAACAGGATGGCGGTGAAATCGCGCCGTGCGATCACGAAGGCCGCGCGCCAGATGGACAGCCTGCCGCCGTTCTGCACGCTCATGCCTCATCTCCTTCGCTGCCGGTGACGATTTCCTGTGCCGCCGCTTCGCCCGCAATGGCGACAAAGGCATCGTGCAGGCCGGCTCGCTCGATGGAGAGCGACTGGATGCCGGCCTCGCCTTCGATCAGCGCCTTCAGCAGCGGTTCGATGCCGCTGTCGGGCAGCGGGAAATAGAAAAAGTCGCCCACCTGCCGCGTCTCCGCGGGCAAGGCCGCGCGCCAGGGCCCCTCGCGCTTGCGGGTTTCGAGGCGTACCTGCGCCGGAATGCGGTCGCGCGCTTCCTCCACGCTGCCGGCATAGGGCACCTTGCCGCCGGCGATGATGGCAATGCCTTCGCACAGCCGCTCTGCATGGGCGATGACGTGGGTGGAAAAGATCACCGTGGTTCCCTTGTCGGCAAGGCCGCGGATCAGCTGTTCCAGCTTGCCCTGGTTGATCGCGTCGAGGCCGCTGAACGGCTCGTCGAACACCACCAGCTTGGGCTCGTGCACCAGCGTGCCCAGCAGCTGCACGGTCTGCGCCATGCCCTTGGACAGCTGACGGATCTGCTTGTCGATGGCGTGGCCCAGGCCGTGGGCTTCCATCAGTTCCTTGCCGCGCTGGCGGCCAACGTCGAGCGGCAGGCCGCGCAGCGCGCCCATGAAGCCGATCGCCTCGTAAGCCTTCATCGCCGGATAGAGGCCGCGCTCCTCCGGCAGGTAGCCGATCAGCCGCGCGACGTCCTGCGGGTTTTCCGCGCCCAGCACGCGGCGATAGCCTTCGTCCGGGTCGATGATCCCCAGCAGCATGCGTAAAGACGTGGTCTTGCCCGCGCCATTCGGGCCAAGCACGCCGTAGATCGCGCCTTCGGGCACGGAAATGTCCACGCCGTCCACCGCCAGCGTGCCGTCGAACCGCTTGACGAGGCCGCGCGCCTCGATTGCCAGATTGCGGGCGCTTTCCACGCTCGCAGTGAACTCACCAGTCGCCATGTCCATGGTGTATCAGCTAATGCGGAGGAATGAACGGGTTGGGCGCGCATTATGGTTAACGGTGGCGATACCATTTCGCTTGAGGATGGCCTGAAGGCGGAAGCGCGCGAGCTGGGGTTCGTGGCCGTCGGGATCGCGCCTGCCACGGACGACCCGCTGCGCGCGGAGCGCCTGCACCAGTGGCTGGATGCAGGCTTCCACGGCGACATGGGCTGGATGCAGGACCGCGCCGACGTGCGCCAGGGGCCGCAGAGCATGTGGCCGGCCGCGACGAGCGTGATCGCGCTGGGCATGAGCTACGCGCCCGACATCGATCCGCTGGCACCTGTTGAAATGGCGCGCGAGGCGAAGATCTCGGTCTATGCCCAGGGTCGCGACTATCACGACGTGGTGAAGAAGGCGCTCAAGAAGCTGGCGCGCTGGCTGGTGGAGCAGCGCCCCGGCACCGAGCTCAAGGTTTTCGTCGATACCGCACCGGTGATGGAAAAGCCGCTGGGCGAGGCGGCAGGTATCGGCTGGCAGGGCAAGCACACCAACCTCGTCTCCAGGAGCCACGGGAACTGGCTGTTCCTGGGGGCAATCTACACCACGCTTGAGCTTTCCCCCGACGCCCCGCACGCGGACCGCTGCGGTTCGTGCCGGGCGTGCCAGGACGCCTGCCCGACCGACGCGTTTCCTGAACCGTATCGGTTAGATGCGCGAAAGTGCATCTCCTATCTGACGATCGAACACAAGGGGCCGATCCCGCTCGAATTTCGCGAAGCCATCGGCAACCGCATCTACGGCTGCGACGATTGCCTGGCCGTGTGCCCGTGGAACAAGTTCGCCGAGACAGCCGCGCGCCACGCCAGGCTGGCGCCGCGAGAGGACTTGCTGGAGCCCGACCTGGGCGAACTGCTGGCGCTCGACGATGCGGCCTTCCGGGCAAAATTTTCCGGTAGCCCGATCAAGCGGGTGGGGCGCGACCGCTTCGTGCGCAACTGCCTGATCGCGGCGGGCAACAGCGGCAATGCCGCGCTGCTGGGGCAGGTAGAGGCGCTGGCCGGCGATCCCGACCCGGTGGTGGCGGAGGCTGCCGAATGGGCGCTCGAAAGGCTCAAGAGCAATACAATGGGGTAGGGCACCCGGTCGACGCTTAGCCGACCGCAAGGGCGAACGCCCGCCCGCAGCGGGCGCAGCTTGCTGCGCGACTGGCGAGGACGCTCGCAAGGAGGTGCGAGCGAAAGAAGCTAAAGCATTTCCTTGAGCGGAACCTCTGTATCCATCAGCAGCTCGGGGTCGACCTGCGCGCGCGCCTTCACCAGCTTGCCGCCCTGCACGTAGTCCTTGGTGCGGTTCACCGCGTCCACTGCGATCACCACTCCGTCACGCAGGTAGATGACCGAGAAGCTGCGCTCTGCCGGGTCGCCGCGCAGCACCGTGGTGTCGTGATTGATGCTGAGGCCGGCGGTCTGCAGCTTGAGGTCGTACTGGTTGGACCAGAACCACGGCATGGCATCGTAGGGCTGCGGATCCCCGCAGATCGCCCTGGCCACCGTGTTGGCCATGTCGTTTGCGTTCTGCACGCTTTCCAGCCGCACCACCGCGCCATCGGCATAGGGATTGGCATGGGCAGCGCAGTCGCCGATGGCATAGACCTTCTCGAGAATGGTGTGGCAGGTGTAGGAAACATCCACGCCGTTGGCCCCGGCAGCGCCAGCCGCGATCAGCGGTCCGACCGAAGGGACGATGCCGATGCCGACCACCACGGCATCGCAGGGAATGGTCTCCCCGTCGGCCAGGGTGACGCCGGTCACCTTGTCCTCGCCTTCCAGCCGTTCGACTTGGCAGCCCAGCCGCACGTCCACGCCTTGCCGCCGGTGTTCCTCCGCAAAGAAGTTCGACAGGTCTTCGCCCGCCACGCGCGAGAGCAGGCGGTCCTGCGCTTCGATCAGCGTGACCTCGCAGCCCAGCTTGCGCAGCACGGCTGCGGCCTCCAGCCCGATGTAGCCCCCGCCAATCACCACGAACCGGTTTGCGCCGGCTTCAAGCTCTGCCTTCAGCTTGTCGACATCCTTGCGATCACGCACGGTGTGCACGCCGTCAAGCTGAGCGCCTGGGCAAGAAAGCCTTCGGGGGTCGCCACCGCCGCACCAGATTAGCCGCTCGTATCCCAGGCGCTCGCCAGAACCGAGCGTCACTTCCTTGAACTGGGGATCGATCTTGGAGACCGTCTCGCCGAGGGTCAGGCCAACGCCCTTGTCCGCCCAGAACTGTTCGGGCCGGATCAGGATGCGCTCGAAAGGCTTGTCGCCGGCCAGGTATTCCTTGGACAGCGGGGGGCGTTCGTAAGGCGGATTGGGATCCCGCCCGATCATCTGGATCGAGCCTTCGAAACCGCACTGGCGCAGGGCGATGGCAGCCTGCGCGCCGCCGTGCCCGGTGCCCACGATGATCACATCATAACGGGTCATGGGATGAGCGGTTCGCCAATATTGACGCTTGCGTCAAGCACAATGCGGCGCGGCTGCTGCCAAGTGCGCCCGCCTGCCGCTGGCGCTCAGCCGTGCAGCAGGTTGCGCGCCTGGCTGGCAATCTGCGCCAGCATCGCAGGGCCAACCGGGGCGGCAGACTGGGCACGACCGATCATGCGCCGGAATTGCTCGACCGACCTGGCGTTGGCATCTGCCCAATCCTCGATCGCTTCCAGCGGATCGCCGGCGGACTTGCCGCGCTTTCCGGCCAGGCCGCGCAGGAATTCGAAGCGCATGGCCTGGAAATCCCGCGCCAGACCAGCCACCAGCAGGCGTTCCCATGGATCCGAGGGCGACATCACGGCAGCGCGCGACTGTGCCCAGTCGATGCCCAGCAGGTTGCCGAGCCGGATAAAGGCATTGGCGAGCGCAAGCGGCGCGATGCCGGTGTCGCTGGCAAGCCGCGCGAGGCCGATTGCGCCGTCGATGGCGAACAGCCGGGCCACGCTCTCGGCCAGGTCCTGCGGCGCGCCCTTGTCGATCATCGCATTGGCAATATCGTCGACGTGCGCTTTTGCCTCATCGCCCAGCAGGGTGTCGGCGTGCTGCGTCAGTTCGGCGACGCTTTCGCCGATCTCGTCCTGCAGCGCCGACGGCGACATCGTCCCGCCACCGGAACGCAGCAGGTCGGCAATATGGCTGCGCAGCGCAAGCGCCGCCTGGTCGAACAGCATCAGGCGCGCGGTTTCGGGCATCTGCGCGCTTTCCAGTGCGGCCCAGACCTCTTCCATGCCCACCAGCTTGACCGCCCCGATGAAGGCATTGCCGATGGTCTCCAGCCCGGCACCTTCCTCTTCCGCCAGTTCGAAGGGGTGCAGCATGCCCATGCGGTTGACGATCATGTTGGCCACGACCGTGCCGACGATTTCCTTGCGCAGGCGGTGGCCGAGCACCTGTTTGCGGAAGTTTTCCTGCATTTGCGGCGGGAAATCGCCGAGGACCAGCGCATCGGCGGCATCGTCGGGCGCCAGCGGGCTTTGTTCCACCGCGTCCTGCAGCACCAGCTTGGAATAGGACAGCAGGACCGCCAGTTCGGGCCGGGTCAGGCCCCTGCCGTCAGCCGCGCGGCGCTTCAGGTCTTCGGCATCGCCAAGCCCTTCGTTGCGGCGATCGAGCCCGCCCAGCAGTTCGAGTGAATCGATCAACTGGCCCAGGGCGCCCACCGCGCGGTCACCCCCCTGTTCGGCGATCGAGAGCGCCAGCGCCTGCAGCCGGTTGTCTTCCAGCACCAGCTCGGCAACTTCGTCGGTCATGTCCTTCAGCAGGGCGTTGCGGCGATCCTCCGACAGGCGTCCGCCGGCGCGTGCGGCAGCCAGGGCGATCTTGATGTTCACCTCGTTATCCGAGCAATCGACGCCGGCGGAATTATCGATGAAGTCGGTGTTCACGCGCCCGCCCTGCAGGGCGAATTCGATGCGTCCCGCCTGCGTCACGCCCAGGTTGGCACCTTCGCCAATCACCTTGGCACGCAGCTGCGAGGCATCGACGCGCAAGCCGTCGTTGGCAGGGTCGCCGACATCGGCGTGGCTTTCATCGCTCGACTTCACATAGGTGCCGATGCCGCCGAACCAGATCAGGTCGTTGGGGCTTTTCAGCACGGCGGAGATCAGGCTTTCCGGGTCGATCCCGCCGTCCTTCAGGTCGCCGTCCTCTATGCCCAGCGCGCGCATGGCGGCCTGCGACAGCTCGATCTTCTTCATCGAGCGCGGGAACACCCCGCCGCCCTTGGAGATCAGCTTGGTGTCATAGTCCGCCCAGCTCGAGCGGGGCAGCTCGAACAGGCGCTTGCGCTCCTTCCAGCTGGCTGCGGGATCGGGATCGGGATCGATGAGCACGTGTCGGTGGTCGAAGGCAGCGACCAGCTTGATCGCCTTGGACAGCAGCATGCCGTTGCCGAACACGTCGCCCGACATGTCGCCGCAGCCCACCACGCGCACCGGGTCCTCCTGCACGTCCACGCCCATTTCCAGGAAATGGCGCTGCACGCTGATCCACGCGCCCTTGGCGGTGATACCCATGGCCTTGTGGTCATAGCCGTTGGAGCCGCCGCTGGCGAAGGCATCGCCCAGCCAGAAATCATGTTCCAGCGCGATGGCATTGGCGGTGTCGGAGAAGGTGGCCGTGCCCTTGTCGGCGGCAACCACGAAATAGGGATCCTCGCCGTCGTGGATGACCACGTCCTGCGGGTGCACGACCTTGTCGCCTTCGTAGTTGTCGGTGATCGACAGCAGCGTACGGATGAACAGCTTGTAGCTTTCCTTGCCTTCGGCGAACCAGGCATCGCGGTCCACCGCCGGATTGGGCAGGCGCTTGGGGTAGAAGCCGCCTTTCGCGCCGGTGGGCACGATCACGGCATTCTTCACCTTCTGCGCCTTCATCAGGCCCAGGATCTCGGTGCGGAAGTCGTCGCGCCGGTCGGACCAGCGCAGGCCGCCGCGCGCCACGGGGCCGGCGCGCAGGTGCACGCCTTCGACACGGCGCGAATAGACGAAGATCTCGCGCCATGGCACGGGCTTGGGCAAGCCGGGCACCTGGGCGGAATCGATCTTGAAGGCCAGCGCCTCTGCCGCCGAGGGGGCAAAGGCATTGGTGCGCAGCACGGCGCGCAGGGTGGTCCAGTAAAGGCGCAGGATGCGATCGTCGTTGATCGCCGAAACCTCGGCCAGCCCGGCGCGGATATCGTCTTCCAGCGCCTCGGCGGCCTTGGCCCTGTCGCCCTTCGCTTTCGGATCGTGGAGCGCGGCAAACAGTTGCACCAGGCCGCGGGTTACCTTGGGCGCGCCGGCCAGGGCATCCACCACGGTATAGATGGTGAAGGCGATGTTGACCTGCCGCAGGTAGCGATAGAAGCCGCGCAGCCAGTCGGTTTCCTGCGCCACCAGGCTGCAGGCGATGACGAGGCGGTTGAACACGTCGTCTTCCGCGCGCTCGTTGAGGACGGCGGCGATGGCTTCCTCGATTGCGTCGGCACGCGCCAGCAATTGGTCGTGGGTCACGCCCACCGGCAGGCCAAGGGTGAAATCGTGGATCGTGCCGGCATCCTCGCCCTGCAGCGGGGAGGGCAGCTCGGAGAGCACGCGGAAGCCGAAGTTCTCCAGCGCGGGCACGGCATCGGACAGCGGCAACGAACCCTGGTGCTGGTACACCTTCAGCCGCAGCCGGTTATCCTCGTCGGCCTCCGAATGGTACAGCCGCACGTCGCGGCCGGCCCCGCCATCCTCGGCATGGGTGGCCAGCTGGCGCAGGCGCGCGATATCGGCGGCGGCCTCCGCCGGGCTATAGGTGTTGCGATAGAAGGTGGGGAAACTGTCGGCATAGCGTACAGCCAGCGCCGCCGCGCGACCGGGCTCCTCGGTCTCGGCAAGCGCGTCTTCCACGGCATCGTGCCAGCCACGCAGCATCTCGCTCAGCGCGCGGTCGACGGCTTCGGCATCGACGGCGCTATCCTTGCCGCGGAAATCCATGACATAGCGCAGCAGCGCCAGGTTGCCGCCTTCGACCATCAGGCTCCAGTCCAGCGTGCGGGCGCCGGTTTCGCTCTCCAGCAGGTCCTGCACCTGCAGGCGCACGGCGGTGGAAATCATGTCGCGCGGCAGCCAGACGAAGCCGAACACGTGGCGCCCCAGCGGCGCGGTGACCAGCGTAGCGCGCGGGCGCGGGCGATCGGTCAGGCCCATCATCGCCGTCGCGACGCGGGTGATATCATCGTCGGAAAAGCTGATGATGACATCGTGCGGCAGCGCGGTGAGCGCGTGGACCAGCGACTTGTAGTCGTGGCTGCCGGGCTCGAAATCCAGCCGGTCCATGATCGTCTTCAGCTGCTGGCGCAGCACCGGCACGCTGTCGGGCGAGGCAACCAGCGCGGCGCTGGTCCAGATTCCGGCGTGCACGCTAAGCGCGGCGACACGGCCCTTTTCCATCTGCGGCACGATGAACAGGTCCAGCGGCACGCGGCGATGCACCTTGGCCAGGCGATTGGCCTTGATGATCAGCGGTGCGCGGCCCTTGTGACCCGGCTGGCCATCGCCGTCGCCATCGAACCAGGCAAAGGCCTTGGCAAAGGCCTCGTCCGCCAGCAGGTCGGGCGTGGAGGCGCGGCAGATGCCGAACTGTTCGGTCTGCTTGCCGTCGCGCCGGCGAGTGACGTGGCCAAGCTGCGTCATCATGCCGCCGGCAAGCCAGCGCAGCAGCGCGGCGCCTTCGGCATCGGGCAGGCGGTCGGCATCGGCGTTCATGGAATCGACCATTTTCGGCCAGTCGGCAACGGCGGCGCGCACGTCGAGCACCGAGGCCTTCAGGTCGGCTTCCAGCGCGCGGCGTTCCTTCGCGTCGATGCGCGGGGTCTCGATGTAGACCCAGCTTTCCTTCTTCTCGCCCGTGCCGTCGCCTTCGGGCACGTCCGTCAGCGCGCCTTCGCTGCGGCGGACCGGCAGCACCGGGTGAACGAGCACGTCGATGGGCAGGCCGCGGGCAGCCATGGTGGCAGCGATCGAATCCACCAGGAACGGCATGTCCTTGTTGATCACCGCAACATGCATGCAGCGGTGGTCGTGCGCTTCGGAACGCAGGAGGATCGAGGCCTGGCCATCCTCACGCTGGCGTGCAGCCTCGATCAGGAATGCCGCCGCCCGGTCCAGCCGCTCGCCTTCGAGCAGCGTTTCCCCGGGCAAGAGCGAATCGCTGATCCGTTCCTTCAGCACGGCGACAAAGCCCCGCTCTTCCTTGGTGAGATCCTTGAAAGCCGCGGACGCGCTGTCACTCTTTGCCATGCCTGCTTCATCTCCTCTGGAGCGGCGGCACCACAGCCGGCCCCCGCGACTCCCTCTTCCAGCGTTGCTCCTTACCGGAAGTTCCCGCGCGCCTCTATCGCTGTGAAACCTCGGACGCCAGTAATTTGTTTCAGATGAAACTTTGCTTGGTTTACGCACCTGCCTCCGCAGGTGCGTCCTCGCTAGACGCGCTCCGGTTGGCCTGAGGCCCTCTTCGAGTCCGCTACGCGCCCGCTGCGGGCGACCATTCGGCCTTGCGGTCGCCTAGGTGCTGTCCGTTCCCTTCATCTCGTCACCCCGGACTTGATCCGGGGCCCAGCTTATCCTCGCACCGCCTCCATGATGAGCCGCAACGACTCCCGCCGGGCTGCGGGATCGTGGGTGGCGCCGGAGACGATGATCTCGTCGGCCTGCGTGCGCTCGATAAAGCGCCCGATCTTCTCGCGCACCGTGACGGGCGAGCCCACCGCGCGGGCCACGTCCATGCTTTCCAGCATGGCACGCGCCTGCGGCGGCAGGCTGTCGCGATAGCCGGGGACGGGCGGCGGCAGCTTGCCCGGATCGCCGCTGCGCAGGCGCACGAAGGCCTGGTCCTGGCTGCTGGCGAGCAGTTCGGCCTCGGCGTCGCTGTCGGCGCACATCACGCTCATCGCCGCCATCACGTGCGGCTTGTCCAGCGCTTCGGACGGGCGGAAATCCTGGCGGTAGATACGCAGCGCCTCGTCCAGATGGGTCGGCGCGAAGTGGCTGGCGAAGGCGTAGGGCAGGCCCAGTTTCGCGGCCAGCTGCGCGCCGAACAGGCTGGAGCCGAGCATCCACAGCTCCACCTTGGCGCCAAGGCCCGGTGTGGCGGTGATCGGCAAGTCGAGATCGCCCGTCAGCAGGGCGCGCAGTTCCACCACGTCCTGCGGGAAATATTCCGAGGCTGCCTGCAGGTTCTTGCGCAGTGCCTGGCCGATGATCGGGGCGGAACCCGGCGCGCGGCCAAGGCCCAGGTCCACCCGGCCCGGAAACAGTGCATCGAGCGCGCCGAACTGCTCGGCAATCACGAAGGGGTTGTGGTTGGGCAGCATGATCCCGCCTGCGCCGATGCGGATCGTCTTGGTAACATGGCCAATGTGGCTGATCACGACCGAGGTCGGACCTCCGGCGATGCCCTCGCTGGCATGGTGCTCGGCCACCCAGAAGCGTTTGTAGCCCGCAGCCTCCGCAGCCTGCGCCAGCTGGCCGGATTCGCTGATGGCTTCGGAGACATTGCTGCCTTCGCGCACCGGCACGAGGTCGAGAACGGCAAGGTCGGTCATAGCGCGCCCACCGTGCGCAGCAGCAGGGCGATATCGCCGTCGCGGCTGAGGCGATGGTCGCCGCCCTTTACCAGCGTGACCTGCACGTCCTCGCTGGCCAGGGCCCGGGCGAGGCGCAGAGAGATTTCGGGTGGCACGTCGGTATCCTCCTGCCCGTGCAGCAGCCGGACGGGCGCAGTGATCGGAATGTCGCTGCCCAGCAGCTTCAGCCTTTCCGCATCGTTCCAGAACAAGGCGTGGGTGGGCGTGGGATCATAGCCGTAGTTGTTCTCTTCGTAGATGGTGACTCCGGCGCGCAGCTGGCTTTTCTGCACCTCGTCGAAGCCCCAGTCCGAAAAATCGGGCGCGGCGGCAATGCCGACCAGGGCGTGCAGCCTGTCGCCAAGCGCCATGCCCACCAGCAGCATCAGCCAGCCACCCATGGAGGAGCCGATCACGATCACGGCGTCGGCTGCCACCTTCGCCTCCACCATTGCCAGCACCTCGTCACGCCACTGGCTCAGCGATCCGTCGGCAAAGTCGCCTTCGCTCTTGCCGCAACCCGAATAGTCGAGCAGCAGGCATTCGCGCCCGTTCGCGGCGCACCAGTCGAAGACAGCAGTCGCCTTGCCGCCGTCCATGTCGGACATGTAACCGGGCAGGAACACCATGGACGGGCCAGTGCCCGCACAGTGGCGATAGGCGATCCGGTTGCCGCCGATTTCGAGTGTTTCAACCATCCCCGCTTACATGGCGACCCGATGCATTGGTGACAATGCAGCAATTGGCCCTTATGTCTGCGGCGATGGCCAAGCATGTGACTACCACCACCACTACTACCACCTCGGGCAACCGGGGGCGGATGGTCGTGGGTTGACGCACGAGCATCGCCACCCGGTTTCGGGTGGCGCGGCGTCCTCCCGAAATCGGCAGCAAAGTGAACGTCGCTCTTCAAGCGCGCGCAGGCTTGTGCCATGGCGCGCGCACACGCGATGGAATGATGGTGCAATGACCGAACTCTTGAAAATCAGCCTGCCCGACGGATCGGTGCGCGAAATGGAACCCGGCAGCACGCCAGCGGACGTGGCCGCGGCGATCGGTCCCGGCCTTGCCAAGGCGGCGCTGGCGGCGCGCGTCGATGGCGAAGTGCGCGACCTGAACCGCCCCTTCGAAGGCGATGCCGAGCTGGCGCTGATCACCAGCCGCGACGAGGAAGAGGCGCTGGAACTGGCGCGCCACGACTATGCCCACGTGCTGGCCGAAGCGGTGCAGTCGCTGTGGCCGGGCACGCAGATCACTTTCGGCCCCGCCACCGACGATGGCTTCTATTACGACGTGAAGGCACCCGACAGCCGCGATCCGTTCTCGATGGACGACCTGCCGCAGATCGAGGAGCGTATGCGGGAGATCATCAAGGCGGACAAGCCGCTGGTGCGCGAGGTGTGGAGCCGCGAGCAGCTGATCGAAAGGTGGGAAAAGGAAGGCGAGACCTTCAAGGCCGAATGGGCGAAGGAACTGCCCGAAGACGAGGAATTGACGGTCTACTGGTCGGGCGAGCCGGGCAGCGACGGCGCGTGGCTGGACATGTGCCGCGGCCCGCACCTGGCCAGCACCGGTAAGCTCGATCCGCAGGCGTTCAAGCTGATGCGCGTGGCCGGGGCATACTGGCGCGGCGACCAGCGCAATGCACAGCTCACTCGCATCTACGGCACCGGCTGGCTCAACAAGAAGCAGCTGAACGCGCACCTCACCCGGCTGGAAGAAGCCGCCAAGCGCGACCACCGCAAGCTGGGCCGCGAGATGGACCTGTTCCACTTGCAGGAAGAGGCGCACGGCAGCGTGTTCTGGCACCCCAACGGCTACAAGATCTGGCGCGAGCTGGAAGCCTACATGCGTCGCAAGATGGATGCAGCCGGCTATCGCGAGATCAAGACGCCGCAGGTGATGGACGCGCGCCAGTGGGAGCAGAGCGGCCACTGGGGCAAGTACCGCGAAAACATGTTCGTCATCCCCGACGAGGTGCCCAACACCGAGGACGAAGGCGAGATCGTATCCGGCGATGCCGAGTGGATGGCGCTGAAGCCGATGAACTGCCCGGCGCACGTATTGGTGTTCAAGCAGGGCATCACTTCGTACCGCGACCTGCCGATTCGCCTTGGCGAAATGGGCTGCTGCCACCGGAACGAGCCGCACGGCGCGCTGCACGGCCTGATGCGCGTGCGCCAGTTCACGCAGGACGACGCGCATATCTTCTGCACGGAAAGCCAGGTGGTGCAGGAAGTGCGTGCCTTCATCGAGCTGGCAGACAGCATCTACAAGGACTTCGGCTTTTCCTACGCCATCAAGCTGGCGCTGCGCCCGGAGCAGCGCTTCGGCAGCGATGCGGACTGGGACAAGGCCGAGCAGGAAATGCGCGACGCCGTGGCCGAGGCGGGCATGATGAACGAGGAGTTCGGCTGGGAGGAACTGCCCGGCGAAGGTGCCTTCTACGCGCCAAAGCTGGAATGGCACCTGACCGATGCCATCGGCCGCACCTGGCAGGTGGGCACCATCCAGGGCGACCGCGTGCTGCCCGAACGCCTCGATGCCACCTACATTGGCGAGGACGGCGAAAAGCACCGCCCGGTGATGCTGCACCGCGCGATCTTCGGTTCCTACGAACGTTTCATCGGCATCCTGATCGAACACTTTGCCGGGCGCCTGCCGGTGTGGCTGGCCCCGGTGCAGGCGGTGGTGGCCACGATCGTTTCCGATGCCGACGATTACGCGAAAGAGACCGTGGCCAAGCTGCAGGCCGCGGGCATCCGGGTGGAGAGCGACCTGCGCAACGAGAAGATCAACTACAAGGTGCGCGAACACTCGCTGGCCAAGGTTCCGCACATGCTGGTTGTCGGCAAGCGCGAGGCCGAGGAAGGCACCGTCGCCATGCGCACGCTGGGCGAGAAGGAGCAGAAATTCCTCTCTCTCGACGAGGCGATCGCGCTGCTGAAGGCCGAAGCCACCCCGCCGGACCTGCGCGGGTAAGAGGGGGCGCGGCCAAGCCTTGGAAGTCCTCGCCGGATTTACCTGGCTCCAGATCGCGGTGGCAGCCGTCGCCACGCTGGGCGCGGCCTTCATTCGCGGGCTGACGGGGTTCGGTTTCGGCATCCTGCTGGTGCCGATACTCGCCCTGGCGATCACGCCCGTGGAGGCCGTGCTGGCGCTGAACATCATGGCCGGGCTGCTGGCCTTGAGCGAGATCCGCTTCGTGCTGCGCGAGGCGGAAAAGTCTGCTCTCGACATCAGCGTGCTGCTGGTCCTAACCACCTTGCCGGGCCTGCTGCTGCTCGATGCTCTTTCCACCGGCCTTGCCCGCCTGCTGATCGCGCTGGTCGCGCTGTCGGCGTTTTTTGCGATCCTCCTGCCACGCCGTGCGGCGCATGTGCCGGGGCCGGTGGCCACCGGGCTGACAGGGCTTTCTGCAGGTATCCTTACCGGATTTGCCGCCATGCCGGGGCCGCCGGTGGTGCCCTATTACGTGGGGCGCGATATTCCGCGCGTGACCGCCAAGGCATCGATGATCGGCATTTTCGGCGTCGCCGCGATGGCTGGGGTCACGTCCGGCGCGGTGTCGGGATTGCTGGAATGGCGGGTGGTGGTGCTGGGGCTGGCGCTGTTCCCGCTGGTGCTGCTGGGCAACTGGCTTGGCAGCCACGCCTTCGGCAAGGTGAGCGACCGGGCCTGGCGGATCTTCGTCGGGATCGTGCTGGGCGCGGCTGCCGTGGCTGCATTGGTCAAGCTGGTCTGAGGGCGCGATGTTCGGCTTTGCCATAGAGGCGGTGATCGTCGCGCTGCTGGCCGCCATCGCGGCGGGGTTCGTGCGGGGGCTGGCGGGCTTTGGCCTCTCGGTGGTGCTGGTGCCGGTGCTGCAACTGGCGATCGCCCCCAGCGCGGCGGTGCTGATCGGGCTGATCTCGCTGTTCCTGATCGGGCTGACCGACGTGGGCCGCATCCGGCGCGATGCCGACAGGTCGGCCATTCCCATCACCCTGCTGGCGCTCGCCTGCATGCCGCTGGGGCTGTGGGCGCTGGTGGCGCTGCCGCCCGAATGGGCGCGCGTGCTGATCGCGCTGGTATCGCTGGGCGCCTTCGTGCTGGTGGTGGTGCCGCTGGGAAAGGTTGCCATGCCGCGCCGCCCGGCCATGGCATTGTCGGGCTTTTTCACCGGCTTCTTTGGCGGGTTCGCCGGGATGCCGGGGCCCGGCATGGCGCCGTTCTACCTGCGCGGACGGCTGGAGCCGCGCCAGGCGCGAGCATCGATGATGGCGATCTTCCTTGTCGTCACGCCGCTGTCTGCCGCCGTGTTCGTGTGGCAAGGCATCGGCGGCCTGCCAGAGCTCGAACTGGCCGCGCTGCTGTTTCCCGCCGTGCTGCTGGGCGACTGGTTCGGCCACCGCGCTTTCGGCCGCGTGACGCAAGGCCAGTGGCAGCTTGCCACCGCGCTGGTGCTGGGCGGCGCGGCGCTGGGCGCGCTTTACAAGCTGGCGGCCTAGTCCGCTTGCGCCGCAAGCGCGGCGACTTCGGCCAGCACGCGCTCTGCCCATTCGGGGCGGCAGATCAGCAGGTCGGGCATGTAGGTGTCAGCCTGGTTGTAGACCAGCGGCGATCCGTCGATGCGCGAACAGTGCAGGCCGTGGGCAAGCGCCACGGCAACAGGCGCACAGCTGTCCCATTCGTATTGCCCGCCCGAATGCAGGTAGATCTCCGCTTCGCCGCGCACCACGGCCATGGCCTTGGCTCCGGCGCTGCCCATGCCGATCAGCTCGCCGCCAATTTTCTCGGCCACGGCCACGGCTTCGGCAGCGGGGCGCGTGCGGCTGACCACCAGGCGCGGCTTCTCAGCCGCTGGGGGCAGAGGTGAAGGCCGGTCGCTGCGCAGCACCGCGCCAAGGCCCGGCAGTGCGACAGCGCCCACTTCCGGCTTGCCGCCGATCGCCAGCGCGACGTGCACCGCCCAGTCGGTGCGTTCCTCGCCATACTCGCGCGTGCCGTCTACGGGATCGACGATCCACACCCGCTCCTTCGACAGGCGTTCCTCGGTATCCTTGCTTTCTTCCGACAACAGGCCGTCGTCGGGCCGCTGGTGACGCAGCGCATGGACCAGGAACTGGTTGGCCGTCTCGTCTCCTGCCTTGCCCAGGGCCTTGCCCTCGAACATGCCCGATGCGCGCACTTCGAGCAGGATGCGTCCGGCAACGTTGGCAAGATGGGCGGCAAGTTCGGCGTCTGTCATGTGGGAAGCCCCTCGTTTTTCTGGTCGGCATTGCCAAGGGGCTGGTCGCGCAGGCCCCAGGTGATCGAGCCCCAGGCTCTCTCGTGGAAATAGTACAGCCCCATCTTGGTCACGACCTCGGCGGAAGCGATAGCCCCCGCCGCTGCCGGATTGCTGGTGAACAGCCAGCTGAGCAGGAAGGTGTCGATGCTGCCGAGCACGCGCCAGCTTACCGCTTTGGCGAAAGACCGGCTGTGGCCTTCGCGGCCCTGAAACAGGAACATGGTCCGTGCGCTCCGGCTATTTCAGCGGCAGGATCTGGTCGATGATGTAGCTGGCCGCCTCTGCGGGCGTCATCTCCACCGTGTTGACCGTGATTTCGGGGTTCTCCGGCGGCTCGTAGGGGCTGTCGATACCGGTGAAGTTCTTCAGCTTGCCTTCGCGCGCCTTCTTGTAGAGGCCCTTCACATCGCGTTCCTCGGCCACTTCCAGCGGGGTGTCGACGAAGATCTCGATGAATTCGGCCTCACCCATCATGTCGCGCACCATCTGCCGCTCGGCGCGGAACGGGCTGATGAATGCGGTCAGCACGATCAGGCCGGCATCGGTCATCAGCTTGGCAACCTCGCCGATGCGGCGGATATTCTCGATCCGGTCGGCCTCGGTAAAGCCCAGGTCCTTGTTCAGGCCGTGGCGCACGTTGTCGCCATCCAGCAGGAAGGTGTGGCGGTTCATCAGCGCCAGCTTCTTCTCCACCTCGTTGGCGATGGTCGACTTGCCGCTGCCCGAAAGCCCGGTGAACCACAGCACGCGCGGCGTCTGGTTCTTCATCTGCGCGTGGTGTTCACGCGTGATGTCGGTCGCCTGCCAGTGCACGTTCTGGCTGCGGCGCAGGCTGAAGTTGAGCATGCCGGCGGCGACGGTGGCATTGGTGATCTTGTCGACCAGGATGAAGCCGCCCAGTGTGCGGTTGTCGGCATAGGGTTCGAACACCAGCGGCTTGTCGGAATAGACTTCGGCCACGCCGATATCGTTGAGCGAAAGGGTCTTCGCCGCCAGCTCGTCCATCGTGTTCACGTCGATGCGGTATTTCGGCTGCTGCACTGTGGCAGAGACCGTCTGCGTGCCGATCTTCAGCCAGTAGCTGCGCCCGACGTGCATGTCCTCGTCGTTCAGCCACACCAGCGTGGCTTCGAACTGGTCGGCGGTTTCGGGCGGATCGTCGGCCACGCACAGCACGTCGCCACGCGAGCAGTCGATCTCGTCGTTAAGGGTGATGGTGACCGACTGGCCGGCGACGGCCTCGTCCAGCTCGCCATCGAAGGTGACGATCGACTTTACCGTGCTGGTCTTGCCCGACGGCAGCACGCGCACGGCGTCGCCCGGCTTGACCGAACCCGTGGCGATCAGGCCTGAAAAGCCGCGAAAGTCGAGGTTGGGGCGATTGACCCACTGCACCGGCATGCGGAACGGCTTTGCCGCCGCTTCGTCCGACAGCACCTCGACGCTTTCGAGGTGCTCGACGAGGCTGGGTCCGTCGTACCACGGCGTGTTCGCGCTGGGCGCCGAAGTTATGTTGTCGCCCTTGAAGCCGCTGATCGGCATGGCGGTGAAGCTCTCGATGCCGATGTCCTGCGCGAAAGCCGCATAATCGGCCACGATCTGGTCGAAGGTGGACTGGTCATAGCCGACCAGGTCCATCTTGTTCACCGCAAGGACGATGTTCCGGATGCCGATCAGGTGGCACAGGTAGGAGTGGCGGCGCGTCTGCACCAGCACGCCCTTGCGCGCATCGACCAGGATCACGGCGAGGTCGGCGGTGGAGGCGCCTGTCACCATGTTGCGCGTGTACTGCTCGTGGCCCGGGCAATCGGCGACGATGAACTTGCGCTTTTCGGTGTTGAAGAAGCGATAGGCGACATCGATGGTGATGCCCTGTTCGCGTTCGGCAGCCAGGCCATCAACCAGCAGGGCAAAGTCGATCTCCTGCCCTTGCGTGCCCACGGTCTTGCTGTCGTTGCTGAGCGCTTCCAGCTGGTCTTCGAAGATCATCTTCGAATCGTACAGCAGCCGCCCGATCAGGGTGGACTTGCCATCGTCCACGCTGCCGCAAGTGATGAAGCGCAGCATGGTCTTGTGCTGGTGGGTTTCGAGGTAGGCGTCGATATCCTCGGCGATGAGGGCATCGGTCTTGTAGGCGGCCTCGGTTTTCTGCTCGGTCATCAGAAATAGCCCTCCTGCTTCTTCTTCTCCATCCCGGCGCCGCCGGCATCCTTGTCGATCACGCGGCCTTGCCGTTCGCTGGTGGTGGTCAGCAGGGTTTCCTGGATCACTTCGGAAAGGGTGGCGGCCTCGCTTTCGACAGCGCCGGTCAGCGGAAAGCAGCCCAGCGTGCGGAAACGCACGGACCGTGTCGTGATCTCGGGCACTTCGCCCAGAACGTCCTCCAGCCGGTCGATATCGTCAGCCATGAACAGCCCGCCTTCCCATTCGAAGGTGGGGCGCGGTGCGGCGAAGTAGAGCGGGACGATCTCGATGTTCTCCAGCTGGATGTATTGCCACACGTCCAGCTCGGTCCAGTTGGAGATGGGGAAGACGCGGATCGATTCGCCCTTCTTCTTCCTGGCGTTGTAGAGGTTCCACAGCTCGGGCCGCTGGTTCTTGGGGTCCCACCCGTGGCTGGCGGTGCGGAATGAGAACACGCGCTCCTTGGCGCGGCTCTTCTCCTCGTCGCGCCGGGCACCGCCGAACGCGGCATCGAAGCCATACTTGTCGAGCGCCTGCTTCAGCCCCTCGGTCTTCCACATGTCGGTGTGCAGCGGCCCGTGGTCGAAGGGGTTGATGCCGCGCTCTGCCGCTTCGGGGTTCTGGTAGACGAGCAGTTCCATGCCGGCCTCGCGCGCGCTGCGTTCGCGCAGCTCGTACATGTCCCTGAATTTCCACGTGGTATCCACGTGCAGCAGCGGGAAAGGCGGGGGCGAGGGATAGAAGGCCTTCTTGGCAAGGTGCAGCATCACGGCGCTGTCCTTGCCGACGGAATAGAGCATGACCGGCTTTTCGGCCTCGGCCACCACTTCACGCATGATGTGGATCGCTTCGGCTTCGAGCCGCTGGATGTGGGTGAGTGACGCAGTCATGGGCAAGCCTTTGCTGGTGAACGCAAGATCTCCTAGATGATTCACCTGCCTTTTGACTTCCCATATGGGAGGTATATACGCCGGCCATGCGCGTTCCCAATCTTGGCGAGACAGAACTGCTGGTGCCCCTGCACGAGGGCATGTTCGAAAAACCGATGTGGGATACCTTCCTCACCCGGCTGAAGACGGTGGCCGGCTGTGACATCGCCACCCTGCTGGTGCGCGCGCCGGACAGCGCCGGCGCCGTGCAGTTATCCGCCGGCGCCGGTGAAACTCCGCCAAGACTGCAGGCGCTGTTCGACGAGAAGTTCGGCGGGGCCGATCCGCTGCAATCGCACACCATGCGCGAAGGGCGGGTCTACACGCTGGAAGAGCTGCTGGACGCGGGAGGGGAAGAACAGCGCGCCTTTGCCCGAGAAGTGCTGGCGCCGCTGGGCCTTTCGCACATGCGATCGGTGCGGCTGAGCGATGCCAGCGGGCTCGATGCCTGGCTGATCCTGACGTCGCGCGAGGACATCCCGCCCTCGGCAGGCGCGCTGATGACGGCGCTGCTGCCGCACCTGCGCGTGGCCCTGCGTGTGCTGGCGCGGCTGGAGCGCGAACAGGCGCGCGCCTCGATGAGTGCCGGCGCCTTCAGCCACATCGATTTCGGCTGGATCGCGGTGGACCGCCGCTGCCGCGTGGTGGACATGGACGAGCAGGCCGAGCGGTTTCTTGGCCGCTCGGGCATGCTCAGGCAGGGGCCCTACGGACGCCTGACGCCGTCATCGCCCGCCATCGACCGCGAACTGACCGCGCTGGTGAAGGCCTTCGCCGACGACCCCGACCAGCGCCCGCGCGCGGTCAACCTCAGCCAGGACCCGTGGATCGACATTCTCGTCTCACCCGTGCGCGTGGCTTCGCTGGCGGCGGGCGGAAAGGCGGTGGCGGTGGTCTATTTTCGCGGCGACCAGAGCTCTTCGGCAGACCGCTGCCAGCAATTGATCGACATGTTCAAGCTGACGCAGAGCGAAGCGCGCTTTGCCTGGTCGATCGCGCAGGGCCTGTCGATTGCCGAGGCGGCCGACAAGCACGGGCTGACCATCGAAAGCGCGCGCAACTATTCGAAGAAGGTCTACGCCAAGACCGGCGCGAAGGGGCAGGTGGATTTCATGCGCCGCGTGCTGACCAGCGTGGTCGCGCTGACGGTACACTAGGTCTGTGCGGAAGGTGGCCTCAGGCGGCGAGGATCAGCGCCAGCGCACAGCCGCACACGATCAGGCTGCGCAGCACGTCGTGCGGCACGGCGATGGTCTGACGGCTGAGGGCGATTGCGTGGGCCATCCTGCAAGAATGGCCCCAAAGTCCTAACGACTCGTTAAGAGCTGGCAGTCGGCACGTGCTGGCTGGCGCAGTGGAAGCTGCCGCCGCCGGTCAGCACGGCATCGGCGCGCAGGCCCACGGCCTCCCGGTCAGGGAATAGCGCGCCAATCGCGGCCACGGCATCGTCGTCATGCGCGGAGCCGTAAGTCGGCACCACCACCACGCCATTGCAGATCGCGAAGTTCATGTAGCTGGCGGGCTCTGCCTCGTCGTCTTCGCCGATGAAGCCGGGGGAGGGCACGTCGCGCACCTGCAAACCGAAGTCGCGCGCGCGGGCACGGGCATCTTCGTAGACGGCTGCGTTTGGATCGTCGGAACCAGAGGCGAGCGGGATCGCGATCGCACCTTCACCCACCATGCGCGCCAGGTTGTCGACATGGCCATCGGTGTGGTCGCCCGCGAGGCCTTCGCCCAGCCACAGGATACGGTCAAAGCCCAGGTCGCGTTGCAGGTTCGCCCGGATCTGCTCGCGGGTGAGCTGCGGGTTGCGGTTGGGATTGAGCAGGCATTGCTCGGTCGTAACCACCAGCCCGGTGCCGTCGCTTTCCACCGCGCCGCCTTCCAGCACCCAGTCCGCCCGTGCATAGGGCAGGCCGCCTGCTGCCGCCAGCGAAGGCCCGGTCTCCTGGTCGCCTTCGAGCAGGTACTTGCCGCCCCAGCCGTTGAAGCCGAAGCCTTGCGCGCGGCGCTGGCCATCGGGCCCCAGTACGGTCAACGGCCCGGTGTCGCGCAGCCAGATGTCGCCATAGGGATGCTGTTCGATCGCGACGCCGGCAGAGACCAGCTTGCGCGCCTGCCCTTCCGCCACGTCGTTGCGCACCACCAGCCGCACCTGCTGCCCGGTTTCGGCCACGGCATTGGCGAAGGCGGCCATCTGCGCCTGCGCGGGTTCGAGGTTCTCCTCCCACAAGTCGGCATGGGCGGGAAAGCCGATCCAGATCCAGTCCTGCGGTGCCCATTCGGCGGGCATGCGGAAGGTCATGGCGCTCAGCACCCGGTCTCGGCTGCGGCGCAGCTTTCCTGCCGCACGGCTTCGAACTCGTCGCCTTCGTTCCACGCGGGCCAGTCGCTGCTGTTCCCCAGTGCGCGGGCGAGGCGGTAGTAGAGGTCGAGGTCCTGCATCAGGCCCGACCAGTCCCAGCTCTCGTCGTATTCGTCGTCCGGCCCGTGATAGCGGTTGGCGCGGTAATCGGCTTCGGCTGCCTCGCCCGCTGCGGTGCCGCCATCGACAAGGTCGAGGCCCGACTTCACGTAGAACATCGGCACCCCGCGCTTTACCAGCGGGAAGTGGTCGGAACGGTAGTAGTAACCCGCTTCGGGCGAGGGATCGGGCGAGGCCACGCGGCCCTGTTCCTCCAGCGCCACGGCCAGCACGTCGTCCAGCTCGCTCTTGCCGCCGCCGCGCACGTTCACATCGCGCGAGCGACCGCGAATGGCGATACCGTCCATGTTGATGCCGGCCACCGTCTGGTCGAGCGGGAAGACCGGGTTCGATGCATAGTATTCGGCGCCCAGCAGGCCCTGTTCTTCCGCAGTCACGGCCAGGAACACCAGGCTGCGCTCGGTCGCGCCCGCTTCGGCACGGGCCTGCGCCAGCGCGACGAGGCCCGCCGTGCCGGTAGCATTGTCCACCGCGCCGTTGCAGATATCGTCGCCCTCTTCGTTGGGCGTGCAGCGGCCCAGGTGGTCCCAGTGCGCGGTATGCAGCACGTACTCGTCAGGCCGCTGGGTGCCCGGCAGAATGCCGATCACGTTGTTCGATGTGTAGCTGCGGGTGGTGTTGGTGAAGCTGGTGGAAACCGGCATGCCCAGCGACACGGCCTCGAAGCCCGGCTGGCTGGCGGCCTGCACCATCTCGGCAAGGTCCATGCCCGCCGCATCGAAGATTGCTGCCGCCGTGGCGTTGGAGACCCAGCCGTTCATCGCGGTCTGGTCCGACCCGTCGCCGCCGGTATCGGCATAGGCCTGCGCGCCGGTCCAGCTCGATTCAACCACGTTCCAGCCATAGCTGGCAGCGAAATCCTCGTGCACGATCAGCGCTGCGGCGGCGCCCTGGCGGGCTGCTTCCTCGAACTTGTAGGTCCAGCGGCCGTAATAGGTCATCGCCCGGCCATCGAAGGTACCTTCCAGGCTTTCGCTGGCAAAATCCGGGTCGTTGACCAGGATCAGCGCAGTCTTGCCCGTCATGTCCACGCCTTCGTAGTCGTTCCAGCCGCGCTCCGGCGCGTTGATGCCGTAGCCGACGAAGACCAGTTCGCTGTCCGCGATGGTCGTTTCGGGAACCTGGCGGTAGCTCACGCCCACCCAGTCGCTGCCGAAGTCGAAGCTGAGATCGCCCACCGTAAGCGGCGCGTAGTCGCTGCCGGTAATCTCCACCAGCGGCACTTCCTGCAGCCACGAATCGCCGTTGCCCGGTTGCAGGCCGGCGGCTTCGAACTGCTCGACGAGGTAATCCGTGGTCATCTGCCCGCCCGGCGTGCCCGGCATGCGGCCTTCGAATTCGTCTGAAGACAGCGTGCGGACCACCTCCTGCACGGTCTCGAGCGAAATCGGGCCTGCCGGTTCGGGCTCGTCAGCGGTGGAACAGGCAGCCAGTGCAAGCATGGCGAGCGGAGCGGCGATACGGAGCATGGATTTCCTTTCGCGTGAAATCAGTGGCGGCCCATTTGGCATTGGCAAGGCCGGGGGGCAAGCGCAGGCTTGAAGCGTGCCGCACACAAGGGCAGGAACCATGGCGATGAGCATCGACTGGCAATCCGCACTGGACCGCGCTGCGGCGCACGCACCTTTCCTCAAGCGCGCGATGGATAACCGCGCCGAACTGGTCGGGCTGCTGGCGGCGGGCAAGGGCGACGAGGCGCTGGCCCGCGCCAGGACCGAAGGCGAAGGCATCGAGGATACAGGCGTCGCCTTGCGGCGCGAGCGCCTCTCGCTGGCGCTGGTGCTGGCTGTGGGCGACCTGGCCGGTGCGTTCGATGTGGTGAAGGTAACGGGCGAACTGACCGACTTTGCCGACCGCGCGCTGGATGCGGCCATGCTGGCCGTGATCCGCAAGCGAGTGGAGGACGCGGACACCAGCGGCTTTACCGCGCTGGCGCTGGGCAAGCAGGGCGCGCGCGAGCTCAACTATTCGTCCGACATCGATCCGATCCTGCTGTTCGACCCCGAACGGCTGGCCCGGCGCGAGCGTGACGAACCGGGCGAAGCGGCACAGCGCTATGCCCGCCAGCTGGTGGAGCTGCTGGGCCAGCCGACCGGCGATGGCTACGTGATGCGGGTGGACCTGCGGCTGCGCCCGGCCAGCGAAGTCTCGCCGCTGGCGATCACCTTCAACGCCGCCATCTCGCACTACGAAAGCAGCGCGCTGGCGTGGGAACGGGCGGCCTTCATCCGCGCGCGTTCGGCAGCGGGCGACGTGGCCGCGGGCGACGCCTTCCTCGACGAGATCCGCAGCTTCGTCTGGCGCCGCAGCCTCGATTTCCAGGCGCTGGAAGAGGTCCGTCGCCTCACCCACCGCATCCGCGACGCCTACAAGGGCCCGCGTGAAGTCGGCCCCGGCTTCGATATCAAGAAGGGGCGCGGCGGCATCCGCGAGATCGAGTTCTACGCCCAGACGCACCAGTTGATCTACGGCGGGCGCGACCCCTCGCTGCGGCTGCGCGGCACGCGCGCGGCGCTCGATGCGCTGGCCGCGGCAGGCATCATCGAGGCCGAAGACGCGCAGGTGCTGGGCGACAGCTATGACCGGCTGCGCACCATCGAGCACCGTTTCCAGATGGTCGACGACCGCCAGACTCACGCGCTGCCCGACACGGCGGAAAAGATCGACAATGTCGCGCGGCTGGAAGGCCTGGCCGATGGCGCGGCGCTGGTGGCCGAACTGCGCGACATCTGCGACCGCGTGGCGGCCCGCTATGACGACCTGCTGGGCGAAGACGAGGAGCAGGCGAGTGCCAGCGTCGCCGTGCCCGACGCGTTTCGCGCGCGCTTCGACGAGCGGGTCGAGCACTGGCGCGGCTCGCTGCGCGTGCTGCGATCGGACGAGGCGCGCATCGCCTTTGCCGCCATGCGCGATCGCCTGCTTGAAGCGCTCGCCGCCGCGCCGGACCCGGACCATGCGCTGGCGCGGTGGGAGACGCTGCTCAGCCGCCTGCCCACCGCGATCAGCCTGTTCCGCCTGTTCGAACAGCGCCCCGGCCTGCTCGACCGGGTGCTGCGCATCCTCACCCTGGCGCGCCCGCTGGCGGATGCGCTGGCGCGGCGGGCGGACCTGCTCGACGTGCTGATCGATCCCAATGCGCTGGACTTGCCCGGCTCGATCGACAGCCTCGCCCAGCGCATGCAGGCGGCCGAGGATACCGACTACGAATCGCGGCTGGATCGCTTGCGCCAGGTGGTCGGGGAAGAGCGGTTCGCGCTGGGGGCGCAGATGGTCGAATGCAGCCACGATCCGCTCGACATTGCCGAGGGGCTGTGCCGCGTGGCCGAGGCCGCCGTGCGCACCGGCGCCGATGCCGCAATTGCCGATTTCCGGGAGAAGCACGGGGTAATCCCCGGCAGCGAACTGGTGATCCTGGGCCTGGGGCGGCTGGGTGGCGGCGCGCTGACGCACGCCTCGGACCTCGACGTGGTGTTCCTGTTCACCGACCCGGACGAGATGGGCGTCGAATCCGACGGCCCGCGGCCGCTTAGTACGGCGCTCTACTACAACCGCCTGGCCGCGCGGGTGACGGCGGCGCTGAGCGTGCCCACCGCCGAAGGCGCGCTGTACGAGATCGACACGCGGCTGCGCCCGCAAGGCGCGCAGGGGCCGCTGGCGGTGGGCTTCGAGGCGTTCGCGCGCTACCAGCGCGAAAGCGCCTGGACCTGGGAACACATGGCCTTGGCCCGCGCCCGACCGATCTATGGCTCGGCCACGGCGTGCGGGAAGCTTTCCGACCTCATTCGCGGGGTGCTGCAAGAGCCGCGCGATCCCGGGCAGCTCAAGGCCGACGTGCTCAAGATGCGCGGCGACATGCTGGCGGCCAAGCCTCCGCGCGGCCCGCTGGATGTAAAGCTGATGCGTGGCGGGCTCGTCGATTCGGAATTCCTCGTCCACTACCTGCAACTGCGGGAACGGATCGGCTTCGACCCGGCGATGGAAAAGGCGATTGCCGCGCTGGCCGATGCCGGGCTGCTGCCCGGCGACTACGCGCAGGCCCACCTTGCCATCACCCGCTACCTCGTCGCCGTGCGCCTGTTCGCCCCGGACGGCAGCGAACCGCCCGAGGCCACCCGCAGCGTGCTCGCGCGGGCCTGCGGGGAAGATAGCTATAAGGCCCTGTTGCAATCGCTGGCCGAGGCAAGGCAATGCATAGCCGCGCAATGGGCCGAGCATTTCGGCGAGACACTGGAGATCGAATGATGAGCGACAATCTTCCCGATGTTGGCGACACGATGCCCGACGTGGCCATGGAAGGCGCCGATGGCACCACCGTGAAGCCGTCGGACTTTCGCGGGCAGAAGCTGGTGGTGTTCTTCTATCCCAAGGACATGACGCCGGGCTGCACCACCGAGAACATCGAGTTCAGCGCCGCCAAGGCCGATTTCGAAGCCGCCGGCACCGCGCTGCTGGGCGTCTCCAAGGATCCCTATGCCCGGCACGAGAAATTCATCGCCAAGCACGACCTGACCGTGCCGCTGGCGTCCGACCCGGAAGAGGGTGGCCTGTCCGATGCGCTGGGCATCTGGACCGAGAAGAAGATGTACGGAAAGACCTTCATGGGCATGGTTCGCACCACCTATCTCGTCGATGCCGATGGCAAGATCGCGCAGGTCTGGCGCAAGGTGAAGGTGAAGGGCCACGTCGAGGACGTGCTGGCAGCAGCCAAGGCGCTCTAGGTAACGCTCGGTGCCTGTCAGTACCGATCTGTCCCAGGCGATCCGCGCTGCCCTGCTGACGGGTGACAAGCGCGGCAAGGTAATGGCCACGCGCGCGCTGGTGCGCAGCTGGCGCAAGGGCGATCTTGCCACCGCCTTTTCGGTGCAGATGCCCGATCACCCGGCTTGGCCGGACGGGCTGGAAGTGCTGCCGCCGGGCAAGATGCCCAAGCGCGGCAAGGGCGGTTCCGCCCGCAACCGGATCGCGCTGTGGCACAGCCTCGCGCACATCGAATTTGTCGCCATCGACCTGGCGCTGGATATCGTCGGGCGCTTCGGCGCCGAGATGGGCGAGCACTTCGTGACCGACTTCCTGAGCGTGGCAGCGGACGAGGCGATGCACTTTGCGCTGATCGAACGGCACCTGGCGACCATGGGGGCAAGCTATGGCGACCTGCCGGTGCACGCGGGCCTGTGGCTGTCCGCCGAGGAAACCGCGCACGAAGTCAGCGCGCGCCTCGCCGTAGTGCCGATGGTGCTGGAAGCGCGCGGGCTGGATGTCACGCCGGCCACGCTGGAGCGGGTTCGTTCGCAAGGCGATTCGCACGGGGCCAGGATCCTGCAACAAATCCTTGACGACGAAATCCGCCATGTCGCTGCAGGCGCAAGACATTTCGACGCGTTTTGTCGCAGGCACGGCAAAGACCCCAAGAATCACTGGAAAACGCAGGTAAACCGCCATTTTCGAGGAGTGCTGAAGCCGCCATTCAACGACTCGGCGCGTAATGCTGCCGGACTGTCGCGCGATCTCTACGCAAGTGTTGCCTAGTTAACGAATTGCCCCATACCTCAACATCACACGAGGCACCGGGTTCCCCGCACGGCCTCGATAAATAGACCGGTGCAGAGCCAGACAGGCCGAATTGCCGGATAACCAGAAGGGCGTTGGAGAGCGCCTGACGAAGCAAAAGGGATCGTATGCTCGTCAAGATTGCTACCATTCTCGCCATGGGCACTGCGGCTGTCGCCAGCCCGGCCATGGCCGAAGACACGCTCGCCGAAGGCGTCATCGACACCGAAGCCGTGGCCAATGCCCCGCTTGGCGACGACGAAGAATTCACCGAGCTGTTCGCCAGCTGGGAAGACCTTGAAGATGGCGGCCGCATCACTGCCGCTGGCGAAATCATTGCCGCGCCGCGTGTCGCCATTTCCGTGCCGTCGCGCATGCCGGTTGATGGCGTTCAGCTCACCAGTTCCTTCGGTATGCGCAACCACCCGATCTTGCGCCAGCGTCGCCAGCACAATGGCGTGGACCTTGCAGCTCCGCGTGGCACCCCGGTCTATGCAACCGCAGACGGCGTGATCGAATCGGCGCGCTATTTCGGCTCCTATGGCAACTATGTGCAGATCGGCCACGGCGGCGACCTGGAAACGCGCTATGCCCACCTGTCCAGCTACACCGTTCGCAATGGCGACGAAGTGCGCAAGGGCGACCTCATTGGCTATGTCGGCTCGACCGGCCGCTCCACCGGTCCGCACCTGCATTATGAAGTGCGCGTGGCGAACGAGCCGGTGAACCCGATCCCCTACATGGTGGCGGAGCTGGAAACCTCGGATGACGAAAATGCCGCGCGCGGCGGTCCCGAGTAAGCGGGTTCAAATACGGATTTGAGAAAGGCGGGCCGGGTGCCCGCCTTTTTTATTGCGCCAGCAGCCGCTGCGCCATGGCGCGCACGTCGTCGCCCATGTCCTCGCGCTCCAGCGCCAGCGCCAGCGTGGCTTCGACGAAGCCCAGCTTGCTGCCGCAATCGAAGCGGCGCCCTTCGAAGGTGACGGCGTTGAACGGCTGGTTGCCGATCATCCTGGCCATGGCATCGGTCAGCTGGATTTCGCCGCCCGCGCCCTTTTCCTGGTTTTCCAGCGTGCGCATGACTTCGGGCTGGAGGATATAGCGGCCCGAGACGATCTTGTTCGACGGAGCCTGGTCCACCGGCGGCTTTTCGACCAGCCCCTTCACCTCGGTGAGGTTGCCGCTGGTCGCGCCCGGATCGATCACGCCATAGCTGGACACGTCCTCGTGCGGCACTTCCAGCACCGAGATCAGGTTGCCGCCCACTTCGTTATAGGCCTCCACCATCTGCGCCATGCAGCCGGGCTCGCCCACCATCATCTCGTCAGGCAGCAGGATGGCGAACGGCTCGTCCCCCACGATGGCGCGGGCGCACCAGATCGCGTGGCCCAGGCCCAGCGGCACCTGCTGGCGCACGGTGATGATATCGCCCGGCGTGGCGCGGGTGGGTTCCAGCACCGACATGTCCTTGCCGCGCTCCGCCATGGTGGCTTCCAGTTCGTAGGCCATGTCGAAATGTTCGACGATGGCGGTCTTGCCGCGCCCGGTGACGAAGATCATCTGCTCGATCCCGGCCTCGCGCGCCTCGTCCACCGCGTACTGGATCAGCGGGCGGTCGACGATCGGCAGCAGTTCCTTGGGGATGGCCTTGGTGGCGGGAAGGAAGCGCGTGCCCAGCCCGGCGACGGGGAACACGGCTTTGCGGATCGGTTTGCGGTCACTCATGCCCGGTTTGTGCAGCGCGGCGAGGCTGCGGTCAACTGCCTAGCGAGCACCCTCTCGATATCGCGCTTGCAAGCTGCGAAAGGCAAGTTAGACCAATTACATGCTGCCCAAGCCACCGCCCGACTTGCTGGTTCGCGTCTGGCAAAGCGACGAAATCGTTGCGGGCCTGATGGTGCTGGTGCTCACGCCCTTCGTGCGCTTCCTGTGGCAGGCAGGAAGCCTCGCGTTCAACCAGTTCCGCGAATGGGCGGGGCAGCGTGTCGAGAAATGCCGGATCGAACTTGGGCCGTTCACCATTCCTGTCGATCGGATCGACCACATGCCGGCGCAAGTCACGATCTGTTGCCTGACCATTCGCTATGGGGTCGATGAATACCTTGAACGTCTTGCCTCGGAACAGGAGAAGTTTGAAGGCCGCACGCGCCTGCGGATCGACCGGTTCGTCTTCCGGCTGGACCGCGAAGCGCGCACCTATCGTGGCAAGCTTGCCATCAGGGTGCACAAGCGCCTCGGAACCCAGTTCAAGCTGTTCATCGAAGCGGACGGAAATCGCCACGCCGATTCGATCATCAAGCTGCTTGAGAGCCTTGACGGGGTCGTGGAAGTGACACGATCCGACTATGGCCCCAAGCCTAAGGTGTGGTTCCTGCTGGAACAGTTCCACATTCTCGATACCACCAATGGCGATGTCCGCCTGCGCGATGAGGAGCGCATCCGCAACAACTTCTATTTCCCGATTTAGCGGCACGGACCGTTCGGCCGTTCCATGCGTTGGAAGGGCAGGAAAGGAGACAAGCGCCATGCTTATCAAACTCGCCGCACTGGGAGCCCTCGGTTTTGTCGGCTACCGCTATTACGACAGGAATATCCGCAAGCACCAGAACGAGGCCTTTGCCGCCGGCCAGGCTGGTGGCCCCAACCACCAGCAGATTCGCAACGCCGGCCCTGCAGCCACGGCCACCGGCAAGCGGGATACCTGGGACATGATCGACGAGGAGGGCGACGAGAGCTTTCCTGCCAGCGACCCGCCTGCGAACTACTGATCGCCGCGGCGACGCAAGTCGTCGACCAGCCACAACCTGATGGCTGTTGCGAGGCCGGGCGCATGCTCGGCCTCGATTCGTTCGGCATCGATCCGCGCCACGACCGCGTTGAGCGGCAAGGCCTCGCGCGCTGCCACATCGTGCAGCAGGTCCCAGAACAGGGGCTCGAGGCTGATCGAAGTCTTGTGACCAGCGATCTCGACCGAGCGTTTGACCGGCGGGTGGTAGATTTCAGCCACCGGCCCTCGCCTCAATACATGTGCTGGCCGCCGTTGATCGACAGCGTGGAGCCCGTGATGAAGGCGCCGTCCTCGCTGGCAAGGAAAGCCACGCCGCGGGCGATCTCGCTGGCATGGCCGAGGCGGCCGACCGGAATCTTCGCGACGATCTTTTCCAGCACGTTCTCCGGCACGGCGGCGACCATGTCGGTATCGATATAGCCGGGCGCAATGGCGTTCACGGTGATGCCGTAGCGCGCACCTTCCTGCGCCAGTGCCTTGGTGAAGCCGTGGATGCCGCTCTTGGCGGCGGCGTAGTTCACCTGGCCATATTGCCCGGCCTGGCCGTTGATCGAGCCGATGTTGATGATGCGGCCCCACTTGCGGTCCTTCATCCCGGCAAAGGTGGCCTTGGCCATGTTGAAGCAACCGCCCAGGTTAGTGCGCATCACGTCGGTCCAGTCGTCGTAGCTCATTTTCATGAGCGTGCCATCACGCGTGATGCCGGCGTTGTTGACCACCACGTCGATTGGGCCGACTTCCTCGGCGATCTTTTCGCAGGCGGCCAGCGTCGCCTCGTGGTCGCCCACGTCGAACTTGTAGGCGGGGATGCCGGTTTCATCGGTGAACTTGCGGGCCTTTTCGTCGTTGCCGGCATAGCTGGCGACAACCGTGAAGCCGTCTTCCTTCAAGGCCTCGCAAATTGCGCGACCGATCCCGCGCGTGCCACCGGTGACCACTGCTACATGTGCCATGCAATAAACCCCTTCGATTGCTGATCGTGTTGCGCAACAGTGTTAGCCTTGCGGCCCCTGTCGCGCAAAACAAAACCCCGCCGGAGCGGGGTCCTTTCGAAATACAATTGCTCAGGGTGTCAGAAACGGAACTGCGTGCCGATGTATACGGCCTGGCTATCCTGCTGTTCGAGGTCGGGGACCGGGATCAGGTCGCGGTCCTGCTCGATCCGCACACCGGCGGTGATATCGAGGTTGCGCGTCAGGCTGTAGCTGCCGGCCACGTCCAGCATCTGGTCGGTCAGCGTTTCGCCCGAAACGGCGACATCATCGGCCGTGGAGTCTTCCTCCAGCTCGATGCGGGCGGCAAAGCGGCTCGGCTCGTCGCGCCTGGTGCTGCGCGGTGCGAACTGCGCCAGGTCGGGAATGCGCGCGTTCGAAAGGTTGGCCGAAAGGTCCGGCGCGGCGATGGTGCGCGCAGGGGCCTGGGCAAAGCTGGAATAGCCGCGCGCCAGGCCAAGGTTGTAGCGTGTGGGCGTGACGCGCAAGCCGATGGCAGTACCATCGTTGCCGCGCTGGGCGCCGATGCCGGTGCTGGCTGCCAGCGCGTCTGCGGTCTGCTGGTCTACGCGGACAGCCACGGTGACAGAGCGCGCAACCGAGGAATCGGCAGCCCCTGCGGGCGTGAAGCGCAGCATGCGCGCATCGCCGCTGCGGCGCTCGATAAAATCGGCAAGGCGCGGGTCGGCGTCGGCCGGGGTGAAGGCGAGGAAGGCTTCGGGTGCGGTATCGTCCGCCCCGGACAGCGAGCCGAAAGCGAAGCCTGCCGTGGGTAGCGCAACAGCCAGCAGCGCAGCAGACGCGCCAAGCGCTGCCTTCCCTGCCAATCCTGTACGCCTGTTCGACATAATGCCCCTATCTATCCTCGACCCGATGGACCCTGCATGAACCGCATAGCCATACGAAACCTGCGAGTCGCCGTTATCAATACCCTAGTTACGACCGGATCATGACAAATTCCAGACATCGCTTTGCCGCGGCACGGCTTTTTGCGGACTGTTGCAGCTTCTCCACAACCAGGCGCCACGGGCATTAAGCGGGCATTCACGGCGAATCGGCGCTTTTGTGACCGCAATGGTGCTTCGCAAGGCCGCTTCGCCTTGCCGCGGGCGGCATGCCCGTTATAGAGGCTGGCAACTGCGATGTTTTCGTGTTTACAGGACCAATGATGGCTTTTTCCTCCCTCCGCACCTTCTCCCGCCACGTCGCTGGCGCCGCCATGCTGGGCACGGCCACGTTTGCGCTTTCCGCATGCGGGGGCGGCAACGACGAGCGGCTGCAGACCGACCTCGCCGCAGCGCGCGTTACCGCGATCGGGGTGAATTCCTACCTCTGGCGGGCCAGCCTGGAGACTCTCAGCTTCATGCCGCTGACGCAGGCAGACAGTTCCGGCGGTGTGCTGGTGACGGACTGGTACGCCGATCCCGACAACCCGAACGAACGGGTGAAGGTCTCCGTCGCCATCCTCGACCAGGACCTGCGCGCCGATGCGCTGCGCGTCGCCGCCAGCCGCCAGGTGCTGCAGAACGGCGTATGGGTGGAAGCACCCGTGCAGGCTGCCACGGTGCAGCGGCTGGAAGACATCATCCTGACCAAGGCGCGCGACCTTCGCCGTTCCGCCGTCGGCTAACTTCCCTTAGGGGCAATTGACATGACTGCTGAACGATTCGATCCGGCAAGCGCCGACGGTCGCTGGCAAGCTGCGTGGGACGAAGCCCGGTGCTTCGAAGCCGACAGCGCCAGCGCCAAACCCAAGACCTATGTCCTGGAGATGTTCCCCTATCCCAGCGGGCGCATCCACATCGGCCACGTGCGCAACTACACCATGGGTGACGTGCTGGCGCGCTATCACAAGATGCGCGGGCGCGAAGTGCTGCACCCGATGGGCTGGGACGCTTTCGGCATGCCGGCGGAAAACGCGGCGATGGAAAAGGGCGTCCACCCCGGCGGCTGGACTTACGACAACATCGCCACGATGAAAGGCCAGCTGAAGCAGCTGGGCTTCGCGCTCGACTGGAGCCGCGAATTCGCCACTTGCGACCCGGAATACTACGGCCACGAGCAGGCGCTGTTCATCGACCTGTTCGAGAACGGGCTGGTCTATCGCAAGGAAAGCGAGGTCAACTGGGACCCGGTCGACATGACCGTGCTCGCCAACGAGCAGGTGATCGACGGCAAGGGCTGGCGCAGCGGCGCCGAGGTGGAGAAGCGCAAGCTCAACCAGTGGTTCCTGAAGATCACCCATTTCGCCGAGGACCTGCTGGATGGCCTTTCCACGCTGGAGGACTGGCCGCAGAAGGTGCGGCTGATGCAGGAAAACTGGATCGGCAAGTCACAGGGCCTGGAATTCGCCTTCGACCTGTCGAACGGCGACACGCTGCCTGTCTACACCACCCGGCCCGACACCATTTTCGGCGCCAGCTTCGTCGCGGTGGCGGCAGACCACCCGGTGGCGCAGGCCGTGGCCGCAGACAGCACTGCAGCTAAGGACTTCATCGCCCTGTGCAAGAAGGGTGGCACCACGGCGGCTGAGCTGGAAACGGCGGAGAAGCTGGGCTTCGATACCGGCCTGACCGCGAAGCACCCCTTCACCGGCGAGGCGCTGCCCGTCTACATCGCCAATTTCGTGCTGATGGACTACGGCACCGGCGCCATCATGGCAGTGCCGGGGCACGACCAGCGCGACTTCGAATTCGCCACCAAGTACGGCCTGCCGATCCCGCGCGTGGTTGCCACCTCGGTTGAGGAAGCGGACAAGCCCTTCGCAGGTGAGGCCGAGGCAGGCGACGGGGTTATCGTCAACTCCGATTTCCTCACCGGCATGGCCGTGGAAGAGGCCAAGGCCGAAGTGATTTCCCGCGCCGAAGCGGGCGGTTGGGGCAAGGGCACCACGGTCTGGCGTCTGCGCGACTGGGGCGTTTCGCGCCAGCGCTACTGGGGCACGCCGATTCCCTTCATCCACTGCGATGATTGCGGCGTGGTGCCGGTGCCGAAAGACCAGTTGCCGGTGAAGCTGCCCGAGGATGTGAGCTTCGAGCAGCCGGGCAACCCGCTGCTGCGCCATCCGACGTGGAAGCACACCAGCTGCCCCAGGTGCGGCGGCGCGGCCGAGCGGGAGACCGACACGCTCGACACCTTCGTCAACTCCAGCTGGTATTTCCTGCGCTTCGCCAGCCAGCCCGCGGACAAGCCGTTCGACGCTGCCGAAGTGGCGCAGTGGATGCCGGTGGACCAGTATATCGGCGGTATCGAGCACGCGATCCTGCACCTGCTCTATGCCCGTTTCTGGACACGCGCATTGGCGCATTGCGGCAAGCTGGAGGTGAAGGAACCCTTCGCTTCGCTGTTCACGCAGGGCATGGTCACGCACGAGACCTACAGCCGCAAGGATGGCCCGCGCGAGATCTACTACACGCCTGCCGAGGTCGAGCGTACCTCCGACGGTGCGACACTGAAGGCCGATGGCCAGCAGGTCGCAATCGGCAAGGTCATCAAGATGTCCAAGTCGAAGAAGAACGTGGTCGACCCCGAGGACATCATCCGCGACTACGGCGCCGACGCGGTGCGCTGGTTCATGCTGTCGGACAGCCCGCCGGAGCGCGACCTGCCGTGGTCCGAAGCCGGGATCGAGGGCTGCGGGCGCTTCGTCCAGCGCCTGTGGCGGCTGTTCGGCCAGTTCGACGCGGGCGCTTCGGGCGAGGACAAGGACCTTGCCCGCAAGACGCACCAGACCGTGGCTGCCGTTGCCGAGGATATCGAGGCGCTGAGCTTCAACAAGGCCGTGGCGCGCATATACGAACTCACCAGCGCGGCGGAAAAGGCCAAGCCTTCGGCAGACCGGAACCACGCTATCCGCAGCCTGCTGCTGATGGCATCGCCGATGATGCCGCACTTGGCCGAGGAAGGCTGGTCGGCGATGGGCGGCGAAGGCCTTGTGGCCGAGGCAAGCTGGCCCGAAGTGGACGAAGCGCTGCTGGTCGACGACGAGGTTACCATCGCCGTACAGCACAAGGGCAAGTTGCGCGATACGCTGACCGCGCCCAAGGATGCCTCGAAGGAAGACCTGGAGGCCCTTGCGCTGGCCAGCGAGAAGGTCCAGCGTTCGATCGATGGCGCCGAAATTCGCAAGGTGATCGTGGTGCCCGGCAGGCTGGTGAATATCGTTACATGATCCGCATTCTCGCCCCTCTTGGACTGCTGGCCACGCTGTCTGCGTGCGGCCTGCAGCCGATCTATGCAGGTGGCGGGAACGGCTTCGTGGCGCGCGAACTGGCAGCGATCGAGGTGCCCGCGATACCGGGGCGCGAAGGCTGGTTGGTGCGCAACGCCCTGACCGATCGGCTGGGGCGCGGTGCCTCCGATGGCAACTCGCACTACCGGCTCGACGTGATCCTGGATGACCAGGTCGAGGGCCTGGGCCTACTGACCGACGATACCATTGGCCGCGAACGCCGCATCCTGCGCGCCCGATACCAGCTGGTGGATGTCACTAGCGACACCATCCTTGTCGACGCCACGGCAGGCGCCGATGCCGGGATCGACGTGGTCTCTTCCGAATTCGCCACCATCGCGGCTGAGCAGACCGCGCTGGAGAACCTGGCGCAGGAAGTGGCGGACCAGATCGTCGTGCGGATCACCCGCACCTTGCGTGAGCGCCAATGAAGGCCACCCAGCGCGACTATGCGCAAGCAGCGCGCAAGGCCGGCAAGAGCTTGCGCATCTGCTTTTTCTGCGGCGCCGACGAGGCGGGGGCCACTGCCGCTGCGAAAAAGCTGATCGCCGGGCTCGACGATCCGGGCGAGCGGCAGGAACTGACCGGGCAGGAGCTGCGCTCCGACCCCGTGCGGCTGGTCGACGAGGCACGCTCGACTTCCCTCTTTGGCGACAGTCGCCACATTTTCGTGCGCGCATCGGGCGAGGAAGCGCTGGAAGCGATCAAGACCTATTGCGACCTGGCCGACCGGGGCGAGGCCGAGGGCGCCTGGCCCATTTTCATCGTTGCCACCAGCGCCACCGACAAGTCGCGCAGCGCCAAGCTGCTGATCAAGCGCGCCGACGCCCTTGTCGCCGTGTTCTACCCGCCCGACCTGCGCTCCGTCACTGCCGACGTGCGGGCCATGGCCGATGCGGCCGGCATGCGTCTCAACGGCAACCTTGCCGAACGCATTGCCCATGCTGCCGGGCTCGACGTGCGGCTGGCGCAAAGCGAGGTCGACAAGCTGGCGCTGTACCTCGATGCCTCGCCGCAGTCGCCCAAGCAGGCGAGCAACGACGACTTCGACATGATCGGCGCCTCCACCGAGGAAGACGGCTTCATGCCGCTGGTCAACGCAGCCCTCGGCGGAGAGGTGCGCAAGCTGCCGCATGAACTGCGGCGCCTGCGCGAGGTATCGCTGAACCCCGTCGGCGTGGCGCTGGCGCTGGAACGGCGCGCAGCGCAGCTGGCGCGGCTTTCGGCCAACCTGCGCCCCGGTGACGACATGCAGAGCTTCCTCAAGTCGCAAGGCGTGTTCTTCCGCGAGCACCGCGAAGTGGGCGACCAGCTGCAGCGCTGGAGCGGCGGCAAGCTGGAACGGCTGGTGCCACGGCTGGCGGACCTGCACCGTTCGCTGCTGGCCAACAGCCAGACCGCCGAACTGATCCTGTCGCAGGAGCTGGCGCAGATCGCCCGCTATGCCGCCGCGCGGCGGTAGGAAAGCGAAAAGGTCAGTCGCCTTCGGGCACGGCGAAGGTGCCGGATACGCGGCCCGGCTGTCCGCCGCTTTGCGCGCCCACGCCATCCACGCTGGACAGCCCCGAGTTGAGGTCGATCACCAGCCGCCCACCGTCCAGCGTGTCGCTGCCGCGACGCAGCGCGACATTGCCCGACAGCACGATCACCCGGCGGTTGAAATCGTAGACCGCGGCATTGCCACTGGCGCGTTCGTTGCCGCGCGAGACGGTCACCCCGCCCGTCGCATCGATGCGCTGGATGCGCAGCGTGCCGGTGTCGGTATAGGCGACCGTGGTGCGCGCAGCGGTCAGCCGCAGGTCGCCCTGCTGGATCTCCACATCGCCCGACAATACCACGCGGTTCTGCCGGTCCTGCAGCTCGATTCGGTCGGCGGCATAGCTTACCGGCTGGTTGGAATTGAACCCGGCCAGCGACTGTGCCCCGGCCACCGAACCGAACGCCAGAGCGGCGATCCCGCCGGCCAGCAGGCCGCCGGCCATGCCCTTCAGGGCGAGGCGGGAGAGCGAAACACGCGATTGGGCATGGGTCATGCTGTCAGGCTCCGTCATTGGATTTCGTCGGGCAGGCGCAGGCGGCCCGGCACCATTCGCAGCCGGGCATTGCCGTCGAGCGAGATGACCCGCTCTTCAAGGTCGGCGTGCATGGCATCGGCAGAAAAGGTGCCGGCGGGAATTGCCCCGCTGACCTGCCCTTCGCCCACCAGGGTGCGGCTGGGCAGGTCTATCATCACGTTGCGGGCAATGAATTCATACCCATCGGTGGCGTTGAAGCGCACCATGCCGGGGATGCCCACCTGTTCGTCATCGATATCGTAGGTGCCGCGCGGCGCGGTAAGCACGGCGGGGCCGCCGCTCAGCACGATGCGCGCGGTCAGGTCTTCCAGTTCGACAATCGGCACGCTGTTGCTCTGCTGCACGGCTTCGCCGGCGACCAGGCTGAACGGGCGGCCGCGGCTGTCCTGCCCACGATACATGGCATTGTCGACGCGCAACCGATCGTCGGCAATCGCCACCTTGTTGCGATCGAGCAGGAAGCTGATTTCCCCGCGCGGGGAAAGCGGCGTGATCAGCATCATCGCCGCCACCACGCCTACCAGCGCCGGCAGCGCCACCGCCAGTACGCGCACGATCGTGTCGAGCGAAGAGCCCGGAGCGGCGAAGTGCTGGCGCCTGGTGCGGATGCGATCAGCGGCCTTGGTCATCGGGTTTGCCTAAACGCCACGGGCTATGACTCGTGGCTGAAAATGTCCTTGTCTGCCCATCCGGCGATATCCAGCCGGGCACGGGTGGGGAGGAAGTCGTAGCACGCCTGCGCCATGTCCAGCCGGTCTTCGCGCTGCAGGCGTTCGATCATCACCTCGCGCAGGCGGTGCAGGTAGCGCACGTCGCTGGCGGCATATTCGCGCTGCGCATCGTTCAGTTCCGGCGCGCCCCAGTCGCTGGTCTGCTGCTGCTTGGAAATGCTCTCGCCCAGCAGCTCCTCCACCAGGTTCTTCAGGCCATGCCGGTCGGTGTAGGTGCGGGTCAGCTTGCTGGCGATCTTGGTGCAGAAGACCGGTGCGGCGGTGACCCCCAGGTAATGCTCGATCGCCGCCAGGTCGAAGCGGGCGAAGTGATAGATCTTGATCCGTGCCGGATCGGCCAGCAACGCCTTCAGGTTGGGCGCATCGTAGCTGCTGCCCTTGGCAAAGCGCACCAGGTGTTCATCGCCCTGGCCATCGCTGATCTGCACCACGCACAGGCGATCGCGCGGGGTGACAAGACCCATGGTTTCGGTGTCGACGGCCACCGGGCCATCGGCGAGCACGCCTGCGGGCAGGTCTTCTTCGTGGAAATGTACTGTCATCGTGGTTTTGCCTTAGGCGGATTGGGGATTTGAGGGAAGGGCGGACTGGCTCTCCGGACATTGCCCCCCTATCCGTTCGTGTCGAGCGAAGTCGAGACACGATCGACTTGCCGCCTCTCGACTTCGCTCGAGGCGAACGGAGGTGTGCGTGAGCGAGACAATCCCCGAAAGCTGGGCCCCCGTGCTCGACCCCGTCCTGGCCACGCCCGAGGCGCGCAGGCTGGGCGGCTGGCTGCGCGCGGAGGAGGAGGCGGGCAAGGCGATCTTCCCGCCGCGCGGCATCCGGCTGAAGGCGCTGGAGCTCACCCCGCTCGACAGCGTGCGCGTGGTGATCCTGGGGCAGGACCCGTACCACGGCCCCGGCCAGGCGCACGGGCTGTGCTTTTCGGTGCCCGACGGGGTGCCGCCGCCTCCTTCGCTGAAGAACGTGTTCAAGGAGATGCAGAGCGATCTCGGACTGCCCGCGCCGGACCATGGCTCGCTGGAAAGCTGGGCGCGGCAAGGCGTGCTGCTGCTGAACAACACGCTGACCGTGCAGCAGGGCATGGCAGGCAGCCACGCGGGCAAGGGCTGGGACGCGATCACCGATGCCTGCGTTGCCGCCGTGGCAGAGCGCAGCGAGCCAAGCGTGTTCATCCTGTGGGGCAGCCATGCGCAAGGCAAGGCGGCGCGGATCCCGGCATTGCGCGACGGCGGCCCGCACCTGTTGATCAAGAGCCCGCACCCCAGCCCGCTGTCCGCCCATCGCGGGTTCTTCGGTTCGAAGCCGTTCAGCCGCGCCAATGCCTTCCTTGAACAGAACGGTCGCGGGACCATCGACTGGCAACTGTAAGCGAAGCGGGCGCCGGCTAATGTGGAGCACGTGGAGCACTGTCCTGGAGGCAAAAACCCGTGCTTGCGGCGAAGGGTGTTTTCCATTCTGATTCAGGTGGTTGGGGCGGTTATCCATGCGCGCGCTTTGACATTCGGCCCGCGAGTAGGAAAGCTGCGCCCCGATGACCGAAGATGAAGCCCGTACCGCACTGGCCGAACGGCTGGCCGAGCTCGACCGGCTCGACGTGCTGAGCGCCGAAGGCCGCGCGCCCGTTACCCTGCAGCAGGATAGCGTGGGGCGCCTGTCGCGCATGGACGCGATGCAGCAGCAGGCCATGGCGCAGGCCGAGGAACGACGGCGCGGGGCAGAGCGCATACGCATCAGGGCCGCGCTGGAGCGGCTGGACGAGGGCGAATGGGGCTGGTGCGTCACTTGCGGCGAGGAAATCGCCGAGGGGCGGCTGCGCAACGACCCCAGCGTTGCGACATGCGTGGGGTGTGCGGGTTAGAGCCGCTCAAAGGGGGGTGTCGACATGACGATAACAGATGGCGTGTTGTGGTTCGCGGTGCTTGGCGTTGGCGTGATGGCGGGGGTCTATTTTACCTTCTCAGCCTTCGCCATGCGTGCGCTCGATGCCATTGGTTTGCCGGCGGGTATGCAGGCGATGCAGTCGATCAACCGCGTGATCGTGCGTTCGCTCTTCCTGCCGCTGTTCTTTGCCAGCAGCCTGGCCGCGGCGGTGCTGGCCGTCGTTGCCCTGCTCGACCTGTCGCAGCCGGGCGGCCTTCTCCTGCTGGTGGGCGGAGCGAGCTATGTGCTGGGCATGTTCGTGGTGACGGTTGTCGGCAACGTGCCGCTCAACAACGCGCTGGAGGCGGCAGCGGCAGATGGCGCGGAGGGCGAGGCCATGTGGCGGCGCTACATGAATTCGTGGGTGGCATGGAACCATGTCCGCACGCTTGCCTGCACACTGTCGATGGCATTCCTTGTCGCAGCGCTGGTGGCGCGGGGCTGAGCCTTCGTCACTCCAGGCAGAGAAAGTCCGCCAGCGGATAGCGGGCGATAACGGCATCGTCGGCGTCGAGCACGGTCACGTCCTGCGCCATGTGCAGGCAGCCGCGACCAAGTTCTTCTGCCGCGAGGCCGCGGGCCACGTGCTTTGCCACAAGGCCCACTGCCCATTCGGCGGGAAGGTCGAAAGCGATTGCGCGGCTGCGGCGGTTGCCGCGTTCGAGACAGAATCGGTAGTCCGGCATGGCGCTCCCTTCACGACCGACTCACAGCACCTGTGTTACAGTTTGATGACACCTTGTTCTGGCACGGGCCGGGATCCACGCTGGCGGGGTGACGATCGGCTGCTAAAGAGCGGGCATATGGTTGCGATCGGATGTTTCATGCTGCTTGTCCTGCCGCTGGCAGGCCTGGTGCTGGGCGGCTGGCTGGCCGGGCCGCAAGGCATGGCCTGGGGCGCCGGCATCGGCCTTGCCGTCGCGCTCGGCGCGTCGGGTATCATGGGCTATGGGCTGGTGAAAGCAGGTCGGCGCTGACCACGCAAAAAGGGCGCGCCCCGTGCCGGAACGCGCCCTTTGGTGATTGCTTTAACCGGCCTTAGCGCGGCAGTTCGGTAACGCCCATCAGCGCCTCGTCCACGCTGGCCGCGCACTGGCGACCTTCGCGGATGGCCCAGACGATCAGCGACTGGCCACGACGCATGTCGCCGCAGGCCCAGATCGACGGGTCGGACGTGCGATAGTCCTGCACGTTGGCTTCCACGTTGCCGCGATCGGTCAGGTCGACGCCGCTCTGCTCGATCATGCCCTGCTTGCGGGGGCCGAGGAAACCCATGGCCAGCAGGATCAGGTCGGCAGGCAGGATGAACTCGCTGTCGGGCACTTCCTTCAGCTGGCCTTCCGACCAGTCTGCGCGCACGCACTTCAGGCCGGTGACCTTGCCGTCTTCGCCGACCACTTCCTTGGTCAGCACGGACCAGTCGCGCTCCACGCCCTCTTCGTGGCTGGTGGAAGTGCGCAGCTTCATCGGCCAGTCGGGCCAGGTCAGCAGCTTGTTCTCGTGCTCGGGCGGCTGCGGCAAGATCTCGATCTGGGTGACCGAAGCCGCGCCCTGGCGGTTGGAGGTGCCCACGCAGTCGGAACCGGTGTCACCGCCGCCGATCACGATCACGTGCTTGCCGGTGGCGGTCAGGCTGCCGCGCGGCGCGGCGCGGTTCTCATCGTCGCCGGCGTTGCGCTTGTTCTGCTGGGTGAGGAATTCCATGGCCAGGCGCACGCCGGGCAGTTCGGCGCCGGGGATCTGCAGCGGGCGGGCATCTTCCGCCCCGCCGGCGAACACCACCGCGTCGAAATTCTCCTTCAGGTTCTTCACCGAGATATCGACGCCAACCTCGGTGCTGGTGCGGAAGGTGACCCCTTCGGCCTCCATCTGCACCGCGCGGCGGTTGATCAGGCTCTTTTCCATCTTGAAGTCGGGAATGCCGTAGCGCAGCAGGCCGCCCACGCGGTCGCTCTTCTCGAACACGGTGACCGAATGGCCCGCGCGCGCCAGCTGCTGGGCACAGGCCATGCCTGCCGGGCCGGAGCCGACCACGGCCACGCTCTTGCCAGTCTTCTTCTCTGGCACCTGCGGGTGGATCCAGCCTTCCTTCCATCCGCGATCGACGATGGCGCATTCGATCGACTTGATCGTCACCGGCTCGTCGGTGAGGTTGAGCGTGCAGCTTGCCTCGCACGGGGCGGGGCACACGCGGCCTGTGAATTCGGGGAAGTTGTTGGTGGAATGCAGCACTTCCAGCGCATTCTGCCAATCGCCCTTGTACACCAGGTCGTTCCAGTCCGGGATGATGTTGTTCACCGGACAGCCGTTGTGGCAGTACGGGATACCGCAATTCATGCAGCGGGCGGCCTGGTTCTTCAGCGCCTCCTCGCTGGGTGGAATGACGAATTCCTTGTAGTGCGTCAGCCGTTCCTTGGGATCGGCATAAGTGCGATCCTGGCGCTCGATTTCGAGGAAGCCGGTTTCCTTGCCCATGTCCTGTAGTCCTTACTCAGCCGCGACCGAGGCGGCCTGTTCGCGCTCTGCCTCAAGCTGCTTGAGCGCGCGTGCATAGTCTTTCGGCATCACTTTCACGAAGTGCTTTACCGCATTGTCCCAATCGCCCAGCAGCTCGGCCGCGCGGGCAGAGCCGGTGTGCAGTTTGTGCCGCTCCAGCAGGATCTTCAGCCTTGCGGCATCGTGGTAGAGCGGATCGCCCATGCCGTAATCGTCGACCGTGGAGGGGCGCTGCTGCGGCAGGCCCGTACCTTCGGGATCGTCGGCGGCCACGTCGATCGGCAACAGGTCGACCTGCGCCATGTTGCAGCGGCTGGCGAAAGTGCTGTCGGGATCGTAGACATAGGCAATGCCGCCCGACATGCCAGCGGCAAAGTTGCGCCCGGTCGGGCCGAGCACGGCTACCACGCCGCCGGTCATGTATTCGCAGCCATGGTCGCCCGTGCCTTCGACCACCGCGACGGCGCCCGAATTGCGTACCGCGAAACGTTCGCCCGCGACGCCGCAGAAATAGGCCTCGCCCGCGATCGCACCGTACAGCACGGTGTTGCCGACGATGATATTGTCCTGCGGATCGCGGTTCACGCCATCGGGCGCGCGCACGATCACGCGGCCACCCGACAGGCCCTTGCCGACATAGTCGTTGCCGTCGCCCACCAGGTCCAGCGTGACGCCGTGCGCCAGCCAGGCGGCAAAGCTCTGGCCAGCCGTGCCGGTGAACTGGATGCGGATCGTGTCGACAGGCAGGCCCTTGTGGCCGTGTGCCTCGGCAATCCGGCCCGAAAGCATGGTGCCCACGGTGCGGTTGAGGTTGCGGATCGGGTAGGACAGCTGCACCGCCTCGCCGCGCTCTATCGCGGGTGCGCAATCGGCGATCAGCTGGTTGTCGAGCGCGTTTTCCAGGCCATGGTCCTGCCCTTCGGTGTGGTGCAGGCTCTTGCCTTCCTCCAGCTCCACCGTGTGCAGCAGGCGCGACAGGTCGACCCCGTCGGCCTTCCAGTGGCGGATGGCGCGGTTCATGTCGATGCGGTCCACCCGGCCGATCATTTCCTCGACGGTGCGGAAGCCCATCTCGGCCATGATTGCACGCAGTTCTTCGGCAACGAAGAAGAAGTAGTTGATGACGTGTTCCGGCGTGCCGACGAAGCGCTTGCGCAGTTCCGGGTTCTGCGTGGCGACGCCAACCGGGCAGGTGTTGAGGTGGCACTTGCGCATCATGATGCAGCCCGCCGCGATCAGCGGCGCGGTGGCAAAGCCGAACTCGTCCGCGCCCAGCAACGCGCCCACGGCCACGTCACGGCCCGTGCGCAGGCCGCCGTCCACCTGCACCGCGATGCGGCTGCGCAGGTCGTTCAAGAGCAGCGTCTGCTGGGTTTCGGCCAGGCCGATTTCCCACGGGGAACCGGCATGCGTAAGGCTGGTGAGCGGCGAAGCGCCGGTGCCGCCTTCGTAACCGGAAATGGTCACGTGGTCGGCGCGTGCCTTGGATACGCCTGCAGCCACGGTGCCCACGCCCACTTCGGAAACGAGCTTTACCGAGATACGCGCCTTGGGCTGCACGTTCTTCAGGTCGTGGATCAGCTGCGCCAGATCCTCGATCGAATAGATGTCGTGGTGCGGCGGCGGCGAGATCAGGCCCACGCCGGGGGTGGAATGGCGCACCTTGCCGATGCGTTTGTCCACCTTGTGGCCGGGCAGCTGGCCGCCTTCGCCGGGCTTGGCGCCCTGCGCCATCTTGATCTGGATATCGTCCGAATTGGCGAGGTATTCGGTGGTGACGCCGAACCGGCCCGAGGCGACCTGCTTGATGCGGCTGCGCATCGAATCGCCGTTGGGCAGCGGCACGAAACGCTCGGGCTCCTCGCCGCCTTCGCCGGTGTTGGAGCGACCGCCGATGCGGTTCATGGCGATCGCCAGCGTCGAGTGCGCTTCGTGGCTGATCGAGCCGAAGCTCATCGCCCCGGTGCTGAAGCGCTTGACGATTTCCTCTGCCGGTTCGACTTCGGAAATGTCGATGGCCTTGTCGGCCTTCTTCAGTTCCATCAGCCCGCGGATGGTCAGCAGGCGTTCGCTCTGTTCGTTGATCGACTTCGCGAATTCCTGGTAATCGTCCCACTTGTCGGCGCGCACCGCGTGCTGCAGCTGGGCGACGTTGGCAGGCGTCCAGGCGTGCTGTTCGCCGCGCAGGCGGTACTGGTAGATGCCGCCCACATCCAGCATGTGGCGATAGATCGGGTTGTCGCCATAGGCGGCGGCATGGCGGCGCACGGTTTCCTGCGCCACTTCCTTCAGGCCCACGCCTTCGATGGTGGTGGCGGTACGGGTGAAGTACTTCTCCACGAACTCGCTGGACAGGCCGACGGCATCGAAGATCTGCGCCCCGCAGTACGACTGGTAGGTGGAGATGCCCATCTTCGACATCACCTTGCGGATGCCCTTGCCCACCGCCTTGATATAGTTCTTCTCCACTTCCTCGGTGGAAAGTTCGGGGAACTTGTTGGTGCGGATATCCTCCAGCGTCTCGAACGCAAGGTAAGGGTTGATGGCTTCGGCGCCATAGCCCGCCAGCACGCAGAAATGGTGCACTTCGCGTGCTTCGCCGGTTTCCACGACGATGCCGGTCTGCATGCGCAGGCCCTGGCGCACCAGCTGGTGGTGCACGGCGGCCGTTGCCAGCAGCGCGGGCATGGGAATGCGGTCGGGGCCCTGCTTGCGGTCGGACAGGATCAGGATGTTCTTGTCCTGCAGCACGGCCTCGGTCGCGGCCCAGCACATTTCCTTGATCGCCATTTCCAGGCCATCGGCGCCGGTTTCGGCATCCCAGGTGATGTCGATGGTGGTGGTGCGGAAGGCGCCATCAAGGCTGGCTTCGACCGAGCGGATCTTTTCCATCCCGCGGTTGGTCAGGATCGGCTGGCTGATTTCCAGGCGCTTGTGCGTACCTGCCTCGCGGCCCAGCAGGTTGGGGCGCGGGCCGACCATGGTCAGCAGGCTCATCACCAGTTCCTCGCGGATCGGGTCGATCGGCGGGTTGGTGACCTGGGCGAAGTTCTGCTTGAAATAGTCGTACAGCAGGCGGCTGCGGTTCGACAGCACGGCGATCGGCGTATCGGTGCCCATGGAGCCGATGGGATCGTCGCCGTTGGTTGCCATCGGTTCCAGGAACCTGGCGATGTCTTCCTGCGTGTAGCCGAAGGCCTGCTGGCGATCGAGCAGGCTCACCTCGTTCTCCTGCACGGCATCCTCGTCGGTCTCGATCGCCTCGAGGTCGCGCAGCTTGTACTGCGCCTTTTCCAACCATTCCTCGTAAGGATGCGCGGCGGCGAGTTCGGCCTTGAGTTCCTCGTCCTCGACGATGCGGCCCTGCTCGAGGTCGATCAGCAGCATGCGGCCCGGCTGCAGCCGCCACTTGCGGGTGATTTCCTCTTCGCTGAAGGGCAGCACACCGCTTTCCGACGCCAGGCAGACAAGGTCGTCCTTGGTCACGCAATAGCGTGCCGGGCGCAGGCCGTTGCGGTCCAGCGTGGCGGCGATCTGGCGGCCGTCGGTGAAGGCGACGGCGGCGGGGCCGTCCCACGGTTCCATCAGCGCTGCGTGGTATTCGTAGAACGCGCGGCGCTTGGGATCCATCAGGTCGTTGCCGTTCCACGCCTCTGGGATCAGCATCATCATGGCGTGGGCAAGGCTGTATCCACCCAGCAAGAGCAGTTCGAGCGCGTTGTCGAGGCAGGCGGTGTCGGACTGGCCGTGCGGCACGATCGGCCACAGCTTGTCGAGGTCGGCGCCCAGCAGGTCGCTTTCCATCGTGCGGCGGCGGGCGTTCATCCAGTTCACGTTGCCGCGCACGGTGTTGATCTCGCCATTATGGCAGATCAGGCGGAACGGCTGCGCCAGTCGCCAGCTGGGGAAGGTGTTGGTGGAGAAGCGCTGGTGCACCAGGCCGAGTGCGCTTTCGCAATCGGGATCGCGCAAGTCATCGTAAAAGCTGCCCACCTGGTTGGCCAGCAGCAGGCCCTTGTAGACCACGGTGCGGCTGGAGAAGCTGGGCATGTAGAGCTTGGTCAGCCCCGGCATGTCGTGCTTTTCGGCCAGTTCCTTCAGCGGGTTCTGTGTCTGCTTGCGGATGACGATCAGCTTGCGCTCGAACGCGTCCTGGTCGGCACAGTTATCGCCGCGGCCGATGAAGCACTGGCGGATCACCGGCATCGACTCCAGCACCGCCTTGCCCAGGCCAGCGGTGGTGACGGGCACGTCGCGCCAGCCAATCAGGTGCTGGCCTTCCTTGGCGATGAATTTCTCGAACTGCGCGGTGATGAAATCGCGCGCGGCCGCATCCTGCGGCATGAAGCACATGGCCACGGCATAGTCGCCCGCCGGCGGCAGGGTCAGGCCTTCGCTTGTCGCCCAGCGGCGATAGAGCTTGTCCGGGATCTGGATCAGGATGCCTGCGCCGTCGCCCAGCAAGGGGTCTGCCCCCACCGCGCCGCGATGGTCGAGGTTGGCCAGGATCTCGAGACCCTGGGTAATGATGTCGTGCGATGCCTTGCCCTTGATATGGGCGACAAAGCCCATGCCGCAGTTATCGTGCTCGTTTACGGAATCATACAGGCCCTGGGTGGCGGGATACTCGGTCAATCTTCAATACTTCCTCTTGCGCGTGCGGGCCCCGGGCGGAATTAAGCCGCGCCCCGGAACCGGTTTCACCGGTAACGAAACGCGAATCAACCGCCGCGGGCGGCACGAAAATTTCGCGAAGAGCCCTCATGGCGACAGGAAGCTATTTTGGCAAGGCTTGCTGCACCGCAAAATGGCATTCAAGCGCCAAACCAGGGGTTTGCCTGGCTACTTGCCCATGCGTTGCAGGTTCAACAGCGCTTCGCGCAGGGCCCGTTCGTTGTCGTCGTTCGACGGCTTCGGACGCTCCATGCGCGGTGCAGCGGCCTTATCTTCCCCGGCAGGCGGGTCGAAAGCGCGCGCTGCAGGTGCTGCTGCATGTGCGGGGGCCTTGCGGTTTTCCTGGTTGGGAAACAGCACCGCCGGCTCGGTATTGTCGGCATCGGGCTCGGGCTCCTCGATGCGGACGAATTCCTCGACATTGCGCTTGAACGGGTTGGCAGCGGCAAAATCGGTCACCGGAGCGCGGTCTTCGGGCGCGCTGTCTTGCGCGATATCTTCGACATCGTCCTGTGCGATGGCTGCGTCCTCGGCGGTAGCCGGGGGCTGGTCGAAGGCTGGGCGCGGCGCGGGTTCGGGTTCGCTGACTTGCATCGGCGGCAGGGTGAACGAGGCGGCGAGATCGGCGATCTCGTCGTCCTCGCCTTCATCTTCGTCATCCAGCGTGACCGCGGCGATCGTGCCGGTGAATGCGCCATAGCGCTGGCGCGGCTCTTCCTCGGACTCGGCAGGCTTGTCGAACGCCGGAGCTTCGGCGGGTTCCTCGGCTTCGGCTTCGCTAGTCGGCTGCGCGGCAGCGGAACCGAAATAGGCGGCCATGGCCTGGACGGCGTCTTCCGCGGCGGCAGGATCGAACTCGTCCGGTACGGGGGCGTCGAGCGCAGCGTCCTTTTCGCCAGCCGCTTCGGCTTCGGCCTCCGCTGCGGCGGCAGCTTCGGCTTCGGCCTTGGCCGCGGCTTCGGCCTCTGCCTGTTGCATCAGTGCCTTTTCGGCGGCTTTTTCGGCGACCCATTCGCGATGCTTGTCGAGAGCAGAACCGAGGCGCTGGACCAGTTGGACAAGGCCTTCGCCCTCTTCGCCGTCAGGTTCCCCGGCCTTTGCGCCTGCATCGATTTCAGGCGTGTCGACCACGACCGCTTCGTCTGCCGTCTCGTCGACCGGCATTTCGCTCGATGCCTCCACGGGCCCATCGGTGGGTTCGAAAATCTGCTTGTCGGACACCGTTTCCTCGCTCTCCGTCCCGGCGTTCTCGTCCGGGGCAAATGTCGGTTCGGCGGCAGAATGCTGTTCGTCGCCCCGATCTTCATCGTGATATTCATCGTGATCTTCCTGCGCCATCGAGGGCGGCGAGAAGGCCAGCGGTTCCTCGGCCGTTGCTTTGGCCTCGACCGGCTCGGCATAGTGCACGTCCACCACCGGACCGGTGGCATTCGCCACGGCGATGAATTCCTGCCGCTCGAATCCGGGCTGGGGCAGGTCCTGCTCCTGCGGTTCCTGCTCTTCGGCGAAACCGGTGTCTGCTTCCGCTTCGAGTGCGGCCGCGGCGTCGAGCTCGAGAGGCACGTCCTCTTCCTCGACCTCCGGCTCCGCCGGATCGGGCTGGAAGACCTGGCGCGGTTCGTCGGCTTCGGCCACAGGCTCTTCATCGGGAACGCCATCGACCATGGCCGGGCTTTCCTTCGGTTCGCGCACGGCAGGCACCGGCGCGACGTTGAGGAAGTCGCTGGGGCCTTCTTCCTGTTCGATCGCCAGCGCGCGGCGGCGACCGGCGGGGGCGGGCAGATCGTCGTGATCGTCGCCCTCGATGCCGAAGTCGCCGATATCATCGGGCGCGTTCAGCACCTTGCGGTCGCCGGCTTTCGCGCTCCTGGGAGCCGCGATCTTCCGGGCGAGTACGAAGCCGAGCATGCCGCCCACCAGCGTGCCGACCAGCGCGACCAGCGATTGCGCGGTAAAGCCCAGCGGCGGCGCGGCCAGGGGCAGCAGAGATGCCAGTCCGCTTGCCGTGCTGGCACGCTCCAGCAGCGCCACGGGCACGATCAGGCTGCCGACCCCCAGCAAGGCGGCAAACCACAGCGCCACGATCCAGGGGAACGCGGGGTTCGCGGTAATCGGCGGCTTACCAGGCTTCTGGCCTGCCTTGGCGGCAGGTGCCTGCGCCGGTTCATCCATGTGCTCGGGGCCTGTTGCCACGTGCCAATCCTGTTTTTGCACCGCGTATTTCCACGCTGCCAACCGGGTCAGGCGGCGGCGGGGATACGGCCATCGTCGGATTGGCCTAGCAGGCTAAGGTAAACGACCTGATAACGCTGAATGTTGGTTTGCCAGTCATGCCGGGTCAGGACGTGTTTACGCGCCGCCGTGCGGATCGCGTCCCACTCGGCCCGGCGATCGACCAGGTCGGCCAGCGCCCGGGCGCAGGCGACGGGATCGTCGGGCGCGAAAAGCACGCCGGTTTCGCCGTGGCGAATCAGTTCGCGGTGCCCGCCCACGTCGCTGGCGGCCACCAGCTGCATCTGGGCATTGGCCTCCAGCGGCTTAAGCCGGGTGACAAGGTCGGTCAGGCGGCTCTTCTTGCGGGGATAGGCCATGATATCGGTCAGGGCGTAATAGCGTTCCACTTCGCTGTGCGGCACGCGACCGGTGAAGTGGATGCGCCCGGCGGCAGACGAGGCCGCAGCCTGCGCGCGCAGCCTATCGTCCATCGGTCCGCCGCCCACCAGCAGCAGGTGCGCACCCGGATGGCGATCCAGCAGCAGGGGCATGGCCGAGATCAGGTCGTCCAGCCCTTCGTAATCGTAGAAGCTGCCGATGAAGCCGATGACCGGGCCCCATTCGCCATCGGCGCCGATACCCAGCTGCGCCGCCAGCGCCTCGTCGCGGGCGACAGGCTCGCCAAAAGTCGTCAGGTCCACGCCGTTGGGCATCACGCCGATCTTCTCCGCCGGGAAACCGCGCGCGACCAGGTCCTGTTTCAGCCCCTGGCAGATCGTCATCACGGCGTCCGCATCGCGCACGGTGGAGTTTTCCAGCTCGCGCGTCAGGAGGTATTTCAGTGATCCTTCGCGGCCTGTAAGGTTGCCGACGGCGGCATCTTCCCAGAAGGCGCGGATCTCGTAGACCACCGGGATGCCCAGCCGCTTGCCGGCGCGGATCGCCGCAAGGCCGTTCAACGCAGGGGAGTGGGCGTGGAGGATGTCGGGCCGCCATTTGCTCGCCAGCGCGACCACGGCATCGGCCAGGGCATCGATCTCGCGCCACTCCCGCAGGCCCACGGGGCCAGTCGCCTTGCCCGGTGTGCGGTGGAAGGTGAGGCCATCGATTTCTTCCACGGCGGGGCCGGGTTCGACATGCCGCTGCCCGGTGATCCCGCGCACCTCCAGCCCGATACCCTGCTGCGCACGCAGGATGGCGCGCGTGCGAAAGGTATAGCCGCTGTGCATCGGCAACGAATGGTCAAGGACGTGAAGGACGCGTGTCATCGGCGCCATGCCTGCCAGAACAGACTTAAAGGCGCGTCAATAGCTTGGGCGTAAGGCGCTGGTGTACCAAATGAGGACGCGCTCGCCTTGATCGACTACTTCTCCATCGCGCTGACGCACGGGCTGATCCTGCTCGCCTGCTGGCGGCTGCTGATGCGCGATGACCTGGACGTCGAGGGCGCGCAGAACAGGCCGGACCGGCGTCCGTGGCTGCGGCAGCAAGAGCAGCAGGAGCACGGGCCCGATGCGTGACCTGGTCCTGCTGGCCTTCATCGCCGCGATCGTGGCGATGGGGTTCAAGCGCCCGTTCCTGTGGGTGCTGCTGTATATCTATGTCGATATCGTCACCCCGCAGAAAGTGGGCTACGGCATCATCACCAGCATATCCCTGTCGATGCTGTGCTTTGTCGCGGCCTTTGCCGGGTACATATTGCTCGACAGCAAGCAGGGCAGCCGCATTACCCTGCGGCAAGGCCTGATCGTGGCGCTGCTGGGCTGGTGCGCGATAACCACCTATTTCCTGGCCGATTTCCCCGAGGAGGCGGCCAGCAAGTGGGAATGGGTGTGGAAGAGCCTGGTCTTCGCGGCCTTCCTGCCGCTGACCTTGCGCACCAAGTTACGGCTGGAGGCAGCGGCGCTGATCATGGTGCTGTCTGCTGCCAGCATCATCATATCGGCGGGCATCAAGACGGTATTGTCGGGCGGCGGATACGGCACGCTGGTAGCGCTGGTGCAGGACAATTCGGGTCTCTACGAAGGCTCCACCCTGTCCACCGTCGCCATTGCCGTAATTCCGCTGACCGTGTGGGTGGCAAGGCACGGCAGCATCTTCACCGAGCGCAAGCTGGCGATGGTCTTTGCCGCGGCGCTGGTGTTCGCCGCCCTGCTGGTGCCCGTGGGCACGCAGACGCGCACCGGGCTGATCTGCATCGCCGCGCTGGGCGTGCTGGTGCTGCGCAGCGTGAAGTATCGCTTCGTCTATGCCGGCTTTGCGGGGCTGGCGCTGCTGGTGGCGCTGCCGTTCCTGCCCGCCAGCTATACCGAACGCATGTCCACCATCACCGAATACCAGGCCGATGAAAGCGCCTCTACCCGCGTGGCGGTGTGGGCGTGGACGATCGACTACGTGAAGGCCAACCCGCTGGGTGGCGGCTTCGATTCCTTCCTTGGCAACAGCTTCAGCTACCAGACCCGAACCACGGTGGACGAAGGCAATACTGAGCGCGTCGTCTACCAAGAAGTGACCGACGAGGGTCGCGCCTTCCACTCCGCCTATTTCGAGGTGCTGGGCGAGCAGGGATTCATCGGCTTCGCCATCTGGCTGGCGCTGCACGGGCTGGGGCTGTGGCAGATGCAGCGCATCCGCAAACGCTATGCCGACAGCGAGGAGCCCGATGGCAAGCGCTGGTATGCGCTGGCGACGGCGCTGCAGAACGGCCACATGGTCTACCTTGTCGGGGCGGCCTTCGTGTGCGTGGGCTACCAGCCGTTCATGTTCATGCTGCTGGGGCTGCAGATCGCCTTCTACAGCCTGATGAAGCGCGAATGGGCGGGCAAGCAGGAGCAGAACCGTCCGTGGCTGCGCGAACAGCCTGTACAGGGGGCCCCGGCCTGATGGCATCGCAGCACCCTCGCGTGCCGCACCTGCTGGCGCTGACCGGGATTCGCGGCCTCGCGGCGTGGTGGGTGGTGTTCTACCACGCGCGCCTGTCGCTGGCCGAGTGGATGCCCGACTGGGGCATGGCCGTGGCGGCCAAGGGCTATCTCGCGGTGGACTTGTTCTTCATGCTGTCGGGCTTTGTCATGTGGCTCAACTATGGCGAGCGGCTGCGCGCCGAAGGCGCAGCGGGAGCGCCGGCCTTCTGGTGGCGCCGCCTGGCCCGCATCTGGCCGCTGCACCTGGCCGTGCTGGGCGGAATGATCCTGTTTGCGCTGGTGCTGCTGGCAACCGGGCGCGACATGTCGAACTATCCGCTGGCGGAACTGCCACTGCACGTGCTGCTGCTGCAGAATTGGGGGCTGACCAGCGAGCTGACGTGGAACCACCCGGCCTGGTCGATCAGCACCGAACTGGGCGCCTACCTGTTGTTCCCGCTGGCGGTGGTGGCGGTGCGCTGGGAGGCATGGCGCCCGTGGGCCCTGCTGGCGGGCGTGGGCTTGCTCGCCCTGGCGCTGCACGGTGTGTTCGTGCTGGCAGGCGCCAGCGAGCTCGGCGACCAGATCACCCGGCTGGGCCTGATCCGCTGCGTGCTGCAATTCGGCATCGGCATGTTGCTGGCGAACCTCTGGCTGGCGTGGAAGGAGAAGGGCGGAATGGCGCTGGCCTGTGCGATCTCGAGCGCGATCAGCCTTGCCGCGCTGCTGGTGTGGGGCACGCCCGAAACCCTCGTGGTGCCGCTGGCCTTCGCCACGCTGCTGCTGGCGCTGGCGCTGGATAGCGGCCCGGTGGCGCGGCTGCTTTCCACTCGCCCGCTGGTGTGGCTGGGCGATGCCAGCTACGCCACCTACCTCGTCCACTTCCCGCTGCTGGTGCTGCTGAAACTGGTGGCGGTGGACGACAGCCTGCAGATCACCCCGCTGGCCTTCGCCACTTACCTGCTGGTGCTGTTGGCGCTGTCGGGCGGGCTGTATCGCTGGCTGGAGAAGCCGGCGCAGAAGTGGCTGAATGCAAGGGATCCTTTTCGTTTTTCGAAAGCGCCTCCGCGCTTTCGTCCTCGCTAGATGCGCTCCCCCCGGACCAAGCCCGGGGTCCGCGCCCGCTGCAGGCGGCCGTTCGGCCTTGCGGTCGGCTAGGCGCCGACCGTGTCCCGCGCGAACCTCATTGGCTGGCGAAAGTCTCGGTCGCGACCAGCGACCGGCCGAGCGCGAATGCGCGACCCGCAGGTGCCGCGCAGCGAATAGCACCGAGGACGCTCCGACGGAGGTCGGAGCGAAAGACAAACAACCTAATCAGATGTCGTGGGATGCTCCCGCATCCAGGCTTCCACCACCGGGGCGATGTTGTGGCGCCACTTGCTGCCGTTGAAGATGCCGTAGTGCCCCACGTCGGGCGCCATGAAGTACTTCTTCTTGGCGTCGGGCAGGTGCTGCGCCAGCCCCAGTGCGGCCTTGGTCTGGCCCAGGCCCGAGATATCGTCGTGCTCGCCCTCGATCGCCAGCAGCGCGGTGTCGCGGATGGCATCGGGGTCGATCGCCTTGCCGCGGTGGACGAATTCGCCCTTGGGCAGCGAGTGTTCCTGGAACACGTGCTCGATCGTCTGCAGGTAGAATTCCGCCGTCATGTCGCAAACCGACAGGTATTCGTCGTAGAACTGCTTGGTCCGTTCGGCAGAGTCATGATCGCCCACGGTCATGTGCTTGAACATCTCGTAATGGCTCATCATGTGGTCCGACAGGTTCATCGAGATGAATCCCGCCAGCTGCAGGAAGCCGGGATAGACCCGGCGGCCTGCGCCCGGATAGTTCAGCGGCACGGTGGCGATCACGTTGTTCTCGAACCAGCTCAGCGGCTTTTCCATGGCCAGGTCGTTCACGCTGGTCGGGCTGGCGCGCGTATCGATAGGGCCGCCCATCATGGTCAGCGTGGCCGGGCGGCACTTGTCCTTCGCCGCCGCCATCACCGCCGTGGCGGCAAAGGCCGGCACCGAAGGCTGGCACACCGCCAGCACGTGGGTATCGGGGCCGATGTGCTGCAGGAACTCGATAAGGTAGTCGATATAGTCGTCGAGGTCGAAATGGCCGGCATCGACGGGCACCAGCGCGGCATCGGCCCAGTCGGTGATCCACACCTGTTGGGCGTGCACCATGCGTTGCACGGTGCCCCGCAGCAGCGTGGCGTAGTGGCCGCTCATCGGGGCGACGATCAGCAGCTTGGGGGCGTCTTCGGGCAAGTCGTCGCGAATGAAGCGGCGCAAGGAGCCGAACGGCTTTTCCAGCACCACGGTTTCGGAAACGTGCTTCATCACCCCGTCGACATCGACTGGCTGGATATCGAAATCTGGCTTGCCGCGCTCTTCATAGAGGTGTGCGAACACCTTCAGTGCAGAGGCCATGGCCGGGCCAAGGCCCATGTAGCCCAGCGGCAGCGCCGGGTTGTCGAGCAGGCGCGCACCCACGGCGGCCATGTTGCTGGCGCTGCCCAGCATGGCGCGCTGCATCTCGTAGATGGAATAAAGCAATCTTTGCGTCCCTTCCGCCTATCGCCCTCTCCGGACGAATCCTGAGCAGGCCGCGTTTGCCGCGTGTCCCGCGCTACGATCGCTCACATGGGCCTTTTCGGACGATTGTGCAATGCGGCATAGGAGCAAAAGTGGCGTTATCGGCCACCGCTTCGCCGCTTGCCAGGTCTCTTGCAAAGGATGCTTCAAAGCCGTCGGACTTTGGGCTAGGGCCGCTGCCACCATGGCATCTCCCGAGCAGACCGAAGAACCCCAGAAGGCCAGGAACCTCGGCCCGCTGAAGATGATCTATCGCGAGGCGGCGAAGTATCCGCTGCAGCTGGCCCTTGCCGCCGTTGCCCTGCTGGTGACGGCGGTCATCACCTCGCTGGGCCTGCCCAACGTGCTGCGCCTGATCATCGACCGCGGCTTTTCCGGCGATGCCGATGTCTCCCGCTGGTTCCGCTACCTGCTGGGGCTGGTCGGCGTGCTGGGCCTGGCCACGGCGCTGCGGTTCTATTTCGTCAGCTGGCTGGGCGAGCGCGTGGTCGCCGATATTCGCCGCAAGGTCTACGACAACCTGCTGCGCCTCTCGCCGGGATTCTTCGAGGAGAACAGTCCCAAGGAAATCAGCAGCCGCATGGTGGCCGATACCGCCATTATCGAGACCGTGGTGGGCACCACCGTCTCCGTCGCGCTGCGCAACAGCATCATGGCCGTGCTGGGCACCGGCTACCTGTTCTGGCTGGCCCCGCAGCTGGCGGTGTGGCTGCTGGTGGGCATCCCGGTGGTCATCATCCCCATCGCCATTTTCGGGCGCCGCCTGCGCGCCATCAGCCGCACCAGCCAGGACCGGGTGGCAGACGTGGGCTCGATGGTCACGGAAATGCTCTCGGCGATGAAGATCGTGCAGGGCTTCAACCAGGAACGCCGCGAAAGCGGTCGCTTCGGCGAGGCGGTGGAGAAGACCTTTGCCGTGGCCAAGACCCGCATCCTGATCCGCGCGGTGATGACCGCGCTGCTGATCACGCTGATCTTCGGCGCGATCACCGTGCTGCTGTGGCGCGGCGCGGTGCTGGTGACGACGGGCGCGATTTCGGGCGGTACCATCGGCGCCTTCATCTTTGCCGGCGTGATCGTGGCCGGTGCCTTCGGCGCGCTGACCGAGGTGTTCGGCGACCTGCTGCGCGGCGCGGGCGCCGCCAGTCGCCTGCGCGAACTGATGGACGAACAGCCCGAAATCACCGCGCCTGCCCGCCCGCAGGCCCTGCCGCAGCCGCCGCGTGGTAGCCTGGCCTTCCAGAACGTTACCTTCAGCTATCCCACGCGGCCCGGTGAGCACGCCATCGAGGATTTCACGCTGACTGTGGAGCCGGGCGAGACCGTGGCCATCGTCGGCCCGTCGGGCGCGGGCAAGAGCACGATCTTCCAGCTGGCCGAGCGCTTCTATGACCCGCAGGCCGGGACGATCCGCATGGACGGTGTGCCGCTGACGCAGGCCGATCCGGCCGAAATCCGCCGCCGCATGGCGCTGGTGCCGCAGGAGGGCGTGCTGTTCGCTGCCAGCGCGCGCGACAACCTGCGCTATGGCGCGTGGGACGCGGACGAGGAGGCGATCTGGGAAGCAGCCCGCGCCGCCAATGCCGAGCAATTCCTGCGCGACCTGCCGCAGGGCCTCGAGACCTTCCTGGGCGAAGGCGGCGCACGGCTTTCCGGCGGGCAGCGTCAGCGCATGGCCATTGCCCGCGCACTGCTGCGCGATGCCCCGATCCTGCTGCTGGACGAAGCGACCAGTGCGCTGGATGCCGAAAGCGAGCGGTTGGTGCAGGAAGCGCTGGAGCACCTGATGGAAGGACGCACCACGCTGGTGATCGCGCATCGCCTGGCCACCGTGCGCGCGTCCGACCGGATCATCGTCATGGAAGACGGGCGCATCGTCGAACAGGGCGACCACGCCAGCCTGACCGGCGAGGGCGGGCTCTACGCGCGGCTTGCGGCGCTGCAATTCGACGATCCGGCTGCCGCCTGACAGCCTGGTGTCAGCTTGCCCATGTCTTGTGTCGAGTAGAATCGACCTTACATCGATCTCGTAACGACAGAAACCGCTTCCCCCGTTTGGGCGAATGTGGTTGCATGTGCCTGTAGTTGCATATGTCTATATTTGCCCGAAAGAGGACTTCTTACCAAAATGATCCGCAAGCTGCTTGTCACTTCGGCATCCGTCATCGGACTTGCCGTCGCCGCCCCTGCTATCGCGCAGGAAGACCCCGCCGCTGAAGTGCCGACGATGGATTTCGGCACCTGGGGCGTTGACCTGACCCAGCTTGATAGCGCGATCGATCCGGGCGACGATTTCAACGCCTACACCAATGCCAAGTGGATCGCGGCGAACGAAATCCCGGCAGATCGCCAGCGTTACGGCGCGTTCGACATGCTGCGCGAGGAATCGATCCACGACGTAGAGGTGCTGGTAAACGACCTCGTCGCTTCCAACCCGGCGCCCGGCACCACCGCGCGCCGTATCGTCGATGCCTACAACGCCTTCGTGAACGTGGACGCGATCGATGCCAGCGGGCTGGCCCCGGCGCAGCCGTACCTGCAGGAAATCTATTCGGCGCCCGATCTGGATCACCTGGTGCAGCTGTTCCAGCAGGCGGGCTATCCCGGCCTGGTCGCCGCAGGCGTCGGCGTCGATGCGCGCAACCCCACCGACTATGTCGTCTCGCTGGGCTTCAACGGCATGGGCCTGCCCGACCGCGACTATTACCTCGTCGATTCGGAGAGCAACCTGGAGATCCGCGAGGCCTACAAGGATTACCTTACCTTCCTGCTGGGCCAGGCCGGCTACCAGGATCCGCGCGCGGCCGCCGAAGCGGTATATGCCTTCGAACACCAGGTGGCCGAGCTGGAATGGGCGCGGCAGATGTTCCGCCTGCCGCAGCTGACCTATAACGAACTGACGCCCGAAGAACTGGCTGCGCTGGCCGGCGATTTCCCCATCGCCACGCTGCTGGAGGCAGGGCAGTTTTCCGACCAGACGCGTTTCCTTGCCCCGCAAATCCCGCCCACCGATGAGGAGGTCGAAGCCCTCGGCCTGACGCCGGAACAGCAGGCCATGATCGGCGGCGGTCTGCCGGCGATGATGGAACTGGTGACCGAGACCCCGCTGGCGACGCTGAAGGCCTATATGGCCGCGCATTTCCTCTCCGCTAATGCCGCCGTCCTTTCCACCGAGCTGGACGAGGCGCGGTTCGACCTGTTCGGTCGCCTCATCAACGGCCAGGAAGCGCAGCAGGAACGCTGGAAGCGCGGCATTGCCGCTGTCGAGGGCATGCTGGGCGAACAACTGGGCGCGCTCTACGTCGAGCGCTACTTTCCGCCCGAAAGCAAGGCCCGCATGGAAGCGCTGGTAGCCAACCTGCAGCGGGCGATGGCGCAGTCGCTCGACGAGAACGAGTGGATGACGCCGGAAACCATCGCCGAAGCGCGCGCCAAGCTGGAAGGCTTCGTGCCGATGGTCGGTTATCCGGAAGAGTTCGAGACTTACGACGGCCTCGAAGTCACTGCCGACGATCCGCTGGCCAACCGCATGAGTGCTACCCGGTGGGCGATTGCCGATGACCTGTCGCGCCTCGGCACGCAGGTCGATCCCAGCGAATGGGGCATGCTGCCGCAGACGGTGAACGCCTATTATTCGCCGCTCACCAACCGCATCGTCTTCCCCGCCGCGATCCTGCAGCCGCCGTTCTTCAACGCCGATGCAGACCCGGCCGTGAACTATGGTGCCATCGGCGCGGTGATCGGGCACGAGATCGGCCACGGCTATGACGACCAGGGCTCGCAGTTCGATGCCACCGGCACGCTGCGCAACTGGTGGCAGGATTCGGACCGCGAAGGCTTCGAACAGTTCACCGCCCGCATGGGCGAGCTGATCGAGGCCTACTGCCCGGTCGACAGCCCCGAAGGCCCGGTGTGCCTGCGCGCCGGCCAGTCGATGGGCGAGACGCTGGGCGACGTGGTCGGCCTGCAGATGGCCTATCGCGCCTATCGCCTGAGCCTGGACGGGCAGGAAGCCCCGGTGATCGACGGCCTGACCGGCGACCAGCGCTTCTTCCTCGGCTTTGCCCAGGTTTGGCGCGGGATGGAGCGCGAAGCATCGCTGCGTAACCGCGTGATGACCGCCAACCACCCGCCGGGTGAATTCCGCCTCAACAACGCGGTGCGTCACCTGGATGCCTGGTACGACGCCTTCGACGTCGGTCCCGACGACGCACTGTACCTGCCGCCGGAAGACCGCATCGTCATCTGGTAAGGCGAAAAATCGAACACCTGAACGGGGGCGAGGCTTGACTTCGCCCCCGTTTTGGTTGGAGGCGAGCAAATGACTTTCCTCCAGATGCTGATCCTTGCCGTGGTGCAGGGGATCACCGAGTTCCTGCCGATCTCCTCATCGGGTCACCTGATCCTGGTGCCGGTGTTCCTCGACTTTCCCGACCAGGGGCCGATGCTGGATATCGCCGTGCACATCGGCTCGCTGCTGGCGATCATCGTCTATTTCTTCAAGGATGCCTGGGGGCTGGCGCGCGGCGGTTTCGCCACTGTCGGCATCGGCCACGCGCCCGAGCACAAGAAGCTGTTCTGGTGGATCGTGCTGGGCACCATTCCCGCCGTGCTGCTGGGCGGGGCGATCAAGCTGGGTGCACTGAACGGCGTGGCGCAGGACTGGCTGGGCCTGGCCATTGCCAACGACGACCTGATGGAAAGCCTGCGTTTCACCGACCTGATCGCGGTGAACCTGATCGTCTACGGCATATTGCTGGGGCTGGCGGACTATTTCGGCAAGGAAGTGAAGACCTTCGAGCAGATGACCTGGCGCGACGGGCTGCTGGTGGGCATGGCGCAGGCGCTGGCGCTGATCCCGGGCACGAGCCGTTCGGGCGTGACCATGACCGCGGCGCGCCTGCTGGGCTATGGCCGGGTGGAAGCGGCGCGCTTTTCCTTCCTGCTGTCGATCCCCGCCGTGGCCGGCGCCGGCGTGCTGATCGTGCCCGACCTGATGGAAGCGAGCAGCGAACTGCTGATGGAGGCGCTGATTACCGGCGTGCTCACCTTCATCGCCGCCTTCGGGACGATGGCTTTCCTGATGAACTTCCTGAAGAAGGCCTCGATGCTGGTCTTCGTCATCTACCGGGTGGCGATGGGCGTGCTGCTGCTCTGGATGTTCTAGACGGGTTTCGCGCTGCTGCCGCGCCCGCCGCGCAGGAAATACTCCTGCGTGCCCCGGTGCAGCACATTGTCGACATCAATCACCGCCGAATTGGCATAGGTGAAGCTGGCGCCCAGGTTGCGATAGAGCCGGTCGAAATCGCGCTCCACCGTCTGGCGATAGAGATCCTCGAAACTCTCGATCACGAAATAGGTCGGCTGCAGGTCGTCGATCACGTAGTCGGTGCGCATGACTCGATCGACATTCAGCATGATGCGGTTGGGGCTTTCGCCCTCAAGCGCGAACACTGCCTCGGTCGGCCCCGACAGGATGCCTGCGCCGTAGATGCGCGGTTCGCCGTGTTCGAGGATCAGGCCGAATTCCACCGTGTACCAGTAGAGCGCGCCCAGCGCCTTCAGCTTGTTGTAGCGCATCGCCTTCCACCCGGCGCGGCCGTATTCCTGCATGTAGTCGGCAAAGGTGGGGTCGGTCAGCAGCGGCACGTGGCCGAACACGTCGTGGAACACGTCGGGTTCCTGGATGTAGTCGAAGGTCTCGCGCGTGCGGATGAAGTTGCCTGCCGGGAAGCGGCGATTGGCGAGGTGCCAGAAGAACACGTGATCGGGGATCAGCATGGGCACGGGCACCACGCTCCACCCGGTCAGCTTGCCCAGCTCCTCTGACAGGTCGCCGAAATCGGGCACGCCACCCTTGCCCAGGTCGAGCTTGTCCAGCCCATCGAGCATGGCCGAGCAGGCCCGGCCAGGCAGCACGCCCATCTGCCGTTCGAACAGGTCGTTCCAGATCGCGTCGTCTTCGCTGGAATACTGCGTCTGGGCAGGCTCCAGCCAGTCCTCGCCCACGTGTGCAGGGCGCATCAGCGGCGCGGTGAAGACCTCGTCCGACACTTCGGGCAAGGCGCTGAAATCCTGCGCTGCAGCGCCGGTATCGGCAGGTGTGGAGGCCACTGTGGACATGATTGCATCATATCACAGCGCGTGATGTCAATCCAGTTTCATTCGTTACCAGTTTCGCCGGCGCCTTCCTCCGTGGCCGGCTCTTCCTTCGGTGGCCGTGCGTCCAGCATTTCGCGCGCGTCGGACAGGGCGGCGGTTTCGCCCTCGCTGGCGACGCCGGGGCCGCGCGCTTCTTCGCCCGAATCGCAGGCAGTGATGCACACGCAAAGGGCCAGGCCCGCCAGGACCCGGCCCCCCTTGCATGTGTTCGGCTTGCCGATCACTCGGCCGCGTTCTCCATGGTTTCCTGCGCCGCGTCGGCAGCGGCCATGGCATCGTCCACGGCAGTTTCGGCAGCATCGCCCGCAGCCTCTGCCGCCGCTTCGGCTTCGGCCATGCCGGCTTCGCCTTCGGCGCTGTCGTCTTCGATCATGGCGTCGGCATCGGCCACCGGATCGGGCGCATCGGCCATGGCGGCGTCGGCGGGCACTTCCACCGTGTCGGCGGTGGCATCGGCGGAAGCGTCGGTGGTTTCCCCGCAAGCGGCAAGTGCAAGCGCAAGACCGGCAGTGCCGGCGATAATGGCAAGTTTCTTCATGGCGAAAACGGCCCTTTCCTCTTGGTTACTCCGCAAAAGCGCATAGCCTAGGCAGCCTCACGTGGAAATGCCCCTTGCGGTGGTAGGCTTGCGGGATGAGACCTGCCACAGCGCAGCCATGGCAGAAACGCTTTCCCTCGACCACGCTCGCGACGAACTGCGCCGCCTGTATGGCTTCGCCGATTTTCGCGGACGCCAAGAGCAGGTGATCGAACGCGTGCTGGCGGGGCAATCCACGCTGGCGGTGATGCCGACGGGCGCGGGCAAGTCGCTGACCTACCAACTGCCCGCGTGCCTGCTGCAGGGCACCTGCGTGGTGATTTCCCCGCTGATCGCGCTGATGCACGACCAGTTGCGCGCGGCGCGGGCGAACGGCATCCGTGCCGCCACCCTGACCAGTGCCGATGCCGACTGGCGCGAGACGCTGGACATGTTCCGCGCCGGTCAGCTGGACTTGCTCTACGTCGCCCCCGAACGCGCCAGCCAACCCGGTTTTCGCGACTTGCTGGGTGCCACCCGGCTGGCGCTGTTCGCGGTGGACGAGGCGCATTGCGTGTCCGAATGGGGGCACGATTTCCGCCCCGACTATCGCCAGCTGCGCCCGCTGATGGATGCCTTTCCCCACGTGCCGCGCCTGGCGCTGACGGCCACGGCGGATGCACACACGCGGGCAGATATCCTTGCCCAGCTGGGCATCCCCGAAGATGGCCTTGTGGTGGCGGGCTTCGACCGGCCCAATATCCGCTACGCCATCCGCCCGCGCGATTCGCTGCCGCGCCAGCTGGCAGCCTTGTGCGCAGAGCAGCCGGGGCCAGGCATCGTCTACGCCCCCACGCGCCGCAAGGTGGAGCAACTGGCAGAGCAGCTGGCCCGTGACACCGGGCGCCCTGTGCTGCCCTATCACGCGGGCCTGCCACCCGAAGTGCGCGCCGAGAATCAGGCGAAGTTCGTCGCCAGCGAAGACATGGTGATGGTGGCCACGATCGCCTTCGGCATGGGCATCGACAAGCCCGACGTACGGTTTGTGGCCCATGCCGCTACGCCCAAGTCGATCGAGGCCTATTACCAGGAAACCGGCCGTGCCGGGCGCGACGGAGACCCCGCCGTTGCACTGATGCTGTGGGGCGCGGGCGACTTTGCTCAGGCGCGCCTGCGGGTAAACGAGCTGGAGCCCGAACGCCGTCAGGGCGAGCGTCAGCGGCTGGATTCGCTCGCCGGCCTGGTCGAGACGCCCGGTTGCCGCCGCGTCGTGCTGCTGCGGCATTTCGGCGAAAAGCCGCCCGAGGCTTGCGGCAATTGCGACAACTGCCTCGACCCGCCGGACGTGATCGAGGTGACCGAACTGGCGCAAAAGCTGCTCTCCGCTGTCTATCGCACCGGGCAGAGCTATGGCTTCGGCCACCTGCAGAAGGTGCTGACCGGGGTGGATGACGAGCGGGTGCGGAGCAAGGGGCACGACCGCCTGTCGGTGTTCGGCATAGTCGACGGGGAAGAGGCGCGCCTGCTGCAACCCGTGGCGCGGGCCTTGCAGGTGCGCGGGCACCTGGCGCAGACCGAACATGGCGGCTTGAAACTGGCCGGCGACGTGCGCGATATCCTGGCGGGCCATATCAAGGTGGGCATCACCAAGCCGCCCGAACGCACGCGCACGCGGTCCCGGCGCGGTGACACCACGCCCAACCCGGTGGGCGATCCGCTGTTCGAGGCGCTGCGCACGCTACGCCGCGATCTTGCCAGCGAGGCAGGCGTGCCACCCTACGTGGTGTTCCACGATGCCGTCTTGCGCGCCATGGCGGCAGATCGCCCGGCCAACCTTGCCGAGATGGCCCAGATCCCCGGCGTAGGGGCGAAGAAGCTGGAGGCTTATGGCGAGGCTTTCCTGAAAGCCATCGCCGACAACTAGGCCAAATTCCTGTTTCGCTTGCCGAAATCCTCAAGTTGATATAAATATGATATCATAATTATATCAGGAAGGAGATTCGCAATGAGTGAAGAGCACACGCCGATGGCGCGCAGCCGGGAAGTCCCGGCCAGCGGATACAACGGTTACCTCATGCTGCTGGTGGCGCTGGGGCTGACGCTGGTTTCGGCCTGGGGACTGATCAACGGCATCAGCACCCTGGATTACACCGGCTCGGCCTTCATGCTCGTGGTTTCGATCATCGGCCTCTTCGTCGCCCTGTTTGCCTGGGGCGGGTTCTACATGATCCAGCCCAACCAGGGCGCCGTCATCACCCTGTTCGGCGAATATCGCGGCACCGACCGCACCGAAGGACTGCGCTGGGTGTGGCCGTGGATGGGCAAGAAGAAGATCAGCGTGCGCGCGCACAACATCCATTCCGAACGCGTGAAGATCAACGACAAGCGCGGTAACCCCATCGACGTGGCCTGCAACGTGGTGTGGCGCGTGAAGGATACCGCCCAGGCCGTGTTCGACGTCGACGATTTCAAGGAATTCGTGAACATCCAGATCGAGGCCGGCCTGCGCACCGTGGGCGCACGCCATCCCTACGACGATTTCGAGGAAGGCGAGACCACCCTGCGCGGCAGCCCCGACGTGGTGAACCGCGAACTGCAGGTGGAACTGAACGAGCGCCTGGCCGTGGCGGGAATCGTGGTCGACGAGGCAGGCCTTACCCACTTGGCCTATGCCAGCGAAATCGCCGGTGCCATGCTGCGCCGCCAGCAGGCCGATGCGGTGATCGCTGCGCGCAAGAAGGTGGTGCTGGGCGCTGTCGGCATGGTCGAGGATGCGCTGGAGAAGCTGTCTGCCGACGGTATCGTCACGCTCGACGACGAACGCCGCGCCGCCATGGTCTCCAACCTGATGGTGGTGCTGTGCGGCGACCGTGAGACCCAGCCCATCGTCAACACCGGCACGCTCTACCAGTAAGTACACACGTCAGGAGGCAGCCATGGCCGCCCCCCCCAAAAAAGCTGCGAAGAAAGCTTTCGCCCTGCGGCTGGACCCGGCGCTTCACGATGCGGTGGAACGACTTGCCGCGGGCGAGCTGCGTTCTGTAAACGCCGAGATCGAGATGCTGCTGCGCGAGGCCCTGAAACGGCGCGGGGTGGAGGTGCCGGTCACCGCCCGCCCGCGCCGGGGCAGGCCGCCGAAGGAGGGGGGAGAGCCATGAAGTTCGGAGTTTTCGACCACGTAGACGACAGTGGCCTGCCGCTGCCCGAGCATCTGGAGGCACGCCTGCAACTGGCCGAGACTTACGACCGGCTGGGCTTCCACGCCTATCACGTGGCAGAGCATCACGGCACCCCGCTGGGCCATGCGCCGAGCCCATCGGTCTTCCTCGCCGCGCTGGCGCAGCGTACGCAACGCCTGCGCTTCGGCCCGCTGGTCTACCTGCTCCCGCTCTACCACCCCCTGCGCCTGATAGAGGAAGTGGCCACGCTGGATGCCCTGTCTGGCGGGCGGCTGGAACTGGGTTATGGCCGTGGCATCTCGCCCATCGAGATGGGCTTTTACGGCGTCGACATGGACGAACAGCAGGAACGCGCCGACGAGACTTTCGACGTGCTGGTCAAGGGGCTGACGAGCGAGCGCCTGTCGCACGAGGGACAATTCTTCCACTTCGACGACGTGCCCATGGTGCAGCGGTGCGTGCAAAAGCCGCATCCGCCGCTGTGGTACGGCACCAATTCCCCCAGCTCTGTCGATCGCTGCGCGCAGCAACGGCTGAACATGGTTACGCTGCTGGCAGGTGAACCCATGCGCGCGATGATCGCCGGCTATCGCCAAGCCTATGCCGCGAACGGCGGCGAACCGGAGGCCATGCCGCTGCTGGGCGTCGGACGGCACGTGGTGGTGGCAGACAGCGATGCCGAGGCGCTGGCGCTGGCGCGCCCGGCCTTTGCCCGCTGGCGCAAAAGCTTCGTCCACCTGTGGCAGGCGCGCGGTGCCGACAATCCCTTCGTGAACAACTTCCCGCAGGACTGGGATGCGCTGGTGGCCACGGGCGCTGCGGTTGCGGGTTCGCCCGCCACCGTGCGCGCATTCATCGAAGACGAAGTCGAGGCGGCAGGATACAGCTATTTCGTTGCCCAGCTGGCATTCGGCGACATGCCGCTGGCCGCCATGCAGCATTCGGCAGAGCTGTTCGCGCGCAAGGTGATGCCACACTTTAAGGGCCGTTAACCCTTTTTCGCTAAGCGTAAGGGCATGATTTCGCGACCCGTCCGTTTGCAGCCCAAGCGCCTGCCCATTGGCCTGATCGGCGCCGTTGCCGCACTGGCCGTGGCCGCCATTCCCGTGGCCGCGCTGCTGGCTCAGGATCGCGCGTACCCCTTTACCGTGGTCGAAACCGGGCGCGGCTATGACCGGTTGCAGGACGCGGTGGACGCCATCGGCGATGCCCGCGGCTCCATCGCCATCGCGCCGGGCCGCTACGAACAGTGCGCGGTGCAGGCCGCCGGGCGCGTGTCCTATCTGGCGACCCAGCCGGGCTCCGCCGTGTTCGACGGGGTGACCTGCGAAGGCAAGGCCGCGCTGGTGCTGCGCGGGCGCAGCGCCGAGGTTTCCGGCCTCGTGTTCCAGAACATGCGCGTGCCCGATTTCAACGGCTCGGGCATCCGGCTGGAACAGGGTAACCTGACCGTGGCGCAAAGCTGGTTCCGCGACAGCCAGCAAGGCATCCTCACGCACAATGACCCGAACGGCCAGCTGGTCGTCGACCGCTCAACCTTCACCCGCCTTGGCACTTGCGAAGGTGCTGGCGGCTGCGCCCATTCGATCTACACCGGCGAATACGGCCACGTGCGCATTACCCGCAGCCGGTTCGAGGAAGGGCGCGGCGGCCATTACGTGAAAGCGCGCGCGATCCGCGTGGATATTGCAAGCTCCAGCTTCGACGATGCCGAAGGCCGCGGCACCAATTACATGATCGACCTGCCGGGCGGCGCTGCCGGGCAGATCAGCAACAACTGGTTCGTGCAAGGGCAGGACAAGGAAAACTACGCCGCCTTCATTGCCGTGGCGGCCGAAGGGCGCACGCACGACAGCTCCAGCCTGTCCGTCGTCGGCAACGATCCGCGCTTTGCCACGGGCGTCGATCGCAATTCGATCTTCGTCGCCGACTGGTCGGGCGACATGGGCGGCGTGGGCGACAACCGGCTCGATCGCCGCCTGACTCGCTACGAAGTGATCCGGTGAACCGGCCCTTTGGCGGGAACCGGCTCGCCTGCTAGGCCATTGCTCCTGTAAGGAGGCTTTCATGGCAGGCGGATGGTCGCGCGATGGCGCGGTGCAGGACCAGATCGACGATACGGTGAACGACGCAGTGGCGGCGGCGCGCTCGCGCCTGCCCAGGGGTGAAAGCGCGGAATACTGCGATATCTGCGGCGAGGATATTCCGCAAAAGCGGCGCGAGGCCGTACCCGGCGTGCGAACCTGCGTGCACTGCCAGAGCGGCCGCGATGCCGCCGTGCGCCATTCCGGCATCAACCGGCGCGGATCGAAGGACAGCCAGCTGCGCTGACGCGGCTACTCAGCCAAAGGCAGGCGCATAGCCGATTTCCACATCCGGGATTGGCGCCCCGAAGCTCTTCACCTGCATGAATTCGCCCAGCTCGCCTGCGAGCTTCAGCGGCGTGTGCTGGATATAGCCGAAGCGACCATAGAGCTGCGGATCGCCGAGCACGGTGATGCCCTTCGCCCCGCGCGCCTGCATCGCCCGCTCGCCCGCATCCATCAGCGCACGGCCAATGCCTTCGCCTTGTCGCGAAGGTTCCACGGCGATGGGGCCGATAACCATCCAGCCCTCGTCCCCATTGGAAAGCCGTGCGGTCGAATATGTCACCTGGCCGATGATCGTGCCATCATCCTCCGCCACCAGCGAAAGCAAAAGGTCGCCGTCGGCACGCAGGCGCTCGATCACGTCGGCCTCGTCCCCGTCGGAATAGGGATGGCCTTCGAAGGCGCGCAGCGTCGTGGCGCGGATCGCGGCTTCGTCTCCGGCGCGTTCTTCGCGGATGGTCCAGCTCATGTCAGCAGGTGCCCTGCCTTGTCGCGTTTGGTGTCGAGATAGCGGGTGTTGTGCGGGTTGGCGGGCAGCTGGTGCGGCACGCGTTCGCTGACCGTCACCCCGGCTGCTTCCAGCGCGGCGACCTTCTCGGGATTGTTGGTCATCAGCCGCACGGCCTTCACGCCCAGCAGGTCCAGCATGCGCGCCGCCAGCGGGAAATCGCGTGCTTCCTCGGGCAGGCCCAGCCGGCGGTTGGCTTCCAGCGTGTCGAACCCTTCGTCCTGCAGGCGATAGGCGCGCAGCTTGTTGACCAGGCCGATGCCGCGCCCTTCCTGCCGCATGTACAGCAGCATGCCCCAGCCGCCTTGCGCCGCCTCGGCAGACATGGCCGCCAGCGCCGCGTCCAGCTGCGGGCCGCAATCGCATTTCAGGCTGCCGAAGATATCGCCGGTCAGGCATTCGGAATGCAGGCGGACGAGCGGTGCCTTGTCCATCGATCGCTCACCCAGAACCAGCGCCACGTGTTCGCGCATGTCTCCGGGAGAGCGGAACACGACGATTTCCGCGTCTTCCTCCGCCGCGATGGGCAGGTGTGCCCGCGTGGCGATCATCAGGTTCGCCGGGTCTGCCCAGGCGGCGAGGTCGACCGATTTCAGCGCCACCGGTTCACCGGAGGGATCGGGATCGACCAGGAAAGCCGGCAGGATCCCGGCAATGCGTGCAAGCTCCATCGCCACCTTGGCAGCCGTCATCCATTCCAGCGGTTCGGCGAGGAAGGGGCCCTTCAGCGGGTTCACCATGTCGAGCGCCGGGTCCGCCACGGGCAGCGCGGCGCCCACGGTCAGCGGATCGGAACACCGCATCAGCACGGGCGAGTGGCCATCGGCTGCGGGCTTCTGGTTGGTGAGCTTCAGCGTTTCCGCCCGCGCGGCGGAGATCAGCAGGTGATCGGATCTGGCGCCGCGATCCAGCGCGGTCTCCACCGGTAGCAGCACCGGGGCGCCATCACCGTTTTCCGGCCCCACCTTCACCGGCCAGCCATGGCGCAAGGCGTCGATCGCCTGCGCAATCCGCCGCTGGGGGGAGGGAGGCGCGCTTCCGCTCAGAGGTCGAACTCCGTCGTCAGGGGCACGTGGTCGCTGGGCTTTTCCCAATCGCGGGTGTGTTCGGCAATGGTGTGCTTCCGGCTCTGCGCAGCGAGGTCGGGCGAGGCCCACATGTGGTCCAGCCGCCGCCCGCGATCCTTGCCCTGCCAGTAGGTGCGATAGGACCACCACGAATAGTTGCGCTGCGGCGCGGGGATGTGCTTGCGGCCAAGGTCCACCCAGTCGTGCGCCGCTTGCAGCTGGCCCAGCGTCTCCACCTCGACCGGCGTGTGGCTGACCACTTTCAGCAGCGCCTTGTGATCGTAGACGTCGCATTCCAGCGGTGCCACGTTGAAATCGCCCACCAGCAGTGTGGGGCGGTCGATTGTTTCCGACCAGCGGGTCATGCGTTCAAGGAAGTCGAGCTTCTGCCCGAACTTGGGGTTCTTCTCGCGGTCGGGGATGTCGCCGCCGGCGGGGATGTAGACGTTTTCCAGCACCAGGCCATCGAGCGTGGGAAATTCCACGCCGACGTGGCGCGCTTCGCCGTTGTCCTGCCAGTCATGGCGGGAGAATTCGGTCATCGGCACGCGGCTGACGGTGGCAACGCCGTGGTAACCCTTCTGCCCGTGGATCGCGACGTGCTCGTAGCCGAGTTCGGCAAAGGCCTTCGTCGGGAACTGGTGCTCCTGGCACTTGATTTCCTGCAGGCACAGCACGTCGGGCTGCGCTTCTTTCAGGAATTGCTCGACCAGCGGCATGCGCAGGCGGACGGAATTGATGTTCCAGGTGGTGATGCTGACCATGGGCGAGCCCTAGTCGGCGCGCGCGAATAAAAAAACCCCCGTCGCGGGGGCATGATGCGACGGGGGTTCCTTTTTCGAGCGTTCGTCACGCTTCGCGAGATACCCGGTATTCTCGAGGATCAGGGCAACAGGGGGGAAACCCGCCTCACCGTGTATCTCTGCCAGAGGAAATAGGTGACTGTGCCTGTCGTATCAATGAATGACAGATGTAATCTGTCGTAAATATACAACCGTTCGGCTCCAGCCTGTTTATCCCGGGCGACGGGTTGTGCGCCGCGGGTCGCGGAAGCGGAATTCGCTGTCGGCCACGCGCATGCCATAGCGGTGGTTGCGCAGCCGCACGGTGGTGCGCTGGTTCTGCGCATCCAGCGCCACCCAGCTGTCCAGCTGCAGCCCGCCGGGGGCCGAGGCGTTCTCGGTGAAGATCAGCGTCAGGGTGGGGAATTCGGGCCGGTCGGGATCGCTCACCGCGATGGAAACCACGCCGCCGCCGCTGCGCTGCAAGGTGCCATAGCGGGTGATGTCGCGATCGGGGTTGAGCAGGGCACCGAGCGGGCTGTCGCCGATGGGATAGCGTTCCACCTGCGAAACCTCGTAGTCGATGATCGACAGCGCGCTGCCGTTCGACACCACCAGCATGTTCACATCGTCGGCATATTCGAAGCGGATCTTGCCGGGGTTCTTCAGCGTCAGTTCGCCCGACAGCGAATTGCCCAGCCGATCGGTCTGGGTGAAGTCGGCGCGCATCGTGGAGATGGCGCGCAGCGCATCGGCAGCGCGTTGCAGCTGGCCCGATTGAGCCTGTGCGGCGACAGGCGCGGGAGCCACACCAAGGGCGGCCGGAACGACAAACGCCATCGCGCCTGCGAGGGCGGCGATGGCGGGTGTGCGGATAATGCTTTTCACGACGTTCATACTCTCACCAGATAGGGGCCCTATATGCCGGTGAGGCGTTGAACTGTCAGTGAACCTCGAAGGTTCCCGGCGTTCAGCAAAGCGCCGATCAAGTGGCCTCGACGGGCCTCTTACTTGATCTTGCCTTCCTTGTACTCGACGTGCTTCTTCGCAATCGGATCGTACTTGCGGAAGGTGAACTTTTCCGTGTGGTTACGGGGGTTCTTCTTGGTCACGTAGAAGTGGCCGGTGTCCGCGGTGGAATTGAGGCGGATCTTGATGGTTGCGGGCTTCGCCATGGTCTTGCTCTCAAATGTATCGAAAAGGGCGGGTAAGCCCTGAAATAAATAGGGCGATGCCATCGGCACCGCCGCTCAGGCGCGCCCATTGCGAGAGAATCGGGGAAAAGTCAAGGTGACTCGTCCCTGGCGGCTAAAGGTCGACCTTCCCCCGCAGCGCCTTCTTCTGGCCGTGCGCCTTCTTCGACTGCAGCCGCTTGGTCTTGCCCACGCGGTTCACCCGCGTCTTCGCCCGCTTCTTCGGCTCCTTCAGCGATTCCTCGATCATCGCTGCCAGCCGTTCGCGCGCATCGCGCCGATTCGCGTCCTGCGTGCGGTGGCTACGCGCGTCGATCACGATCTCGCCCGCCTGGTTCAGGCGGCTGCCAGCTATGTCCTTCAGGCGGTGGAACACGCGCGGTGGCAGGCCCAGCGCATAGATGTTCACCCGCAGTTGCACCGCAGTCGCCACCTTGTTGACGTTCTGCCCGCCGGGGCCGGAAGCGGCGATGAAGCTCTCCTCGGCAATGGCATTGGCCCTGTCGAGGATCTTGCCCATTATTCGGCGCCCAGCGCCACGAAGTCGGCCGGCAGCGGCGCCTCGGCGACGATTTCGGGCTTGTTCTCGCGCGGCACCAGCAGGCGGCTGGCGTGCAGCATGGTCCGGGTCACGCGGGCATCCTTGTGGCCATAGACCGGATCGCCCAGCAGTGAGCGGCCAAAGGCGTGTTCGGCATGGACGCGGATCTGGTGCGTGCGACCGGTTTCCGGACGGAATTCCACCAGCGTCAGGCCACCGTCCAGTTCCTTGCGCTTCGTCCAGTGCGTGACCGAGGGCTTGCCCTTCTTCGCCACGATCATGCGCCAGCCGCGCGCTTCGCTGCTGATCTTGGCCAGCGCCAGGTCGATGGTGCCTTCCTCCTGCTCCACCGGCCCTGCAACGATGCCGAGGTAGGTCTTCTGGACCTGCTTCTCCTCGAACGCCTTGTTGAAGCGCTTGAGCGCCTTCGGGTTGCGCGCCAGCAGCAGGCAGCCGCTGGTGTCGGTATCCAGCCGGTGGACCGGCACCGGAGCACGCTGGAAGCCGAGCTTGAGCGCATCGAGGTGGTCCTCGAGGCTGGGCCCGCCCTTGCGCGGGATTTCGATCGGCAGGCCTGCAGGCTTGTCGATCACCAGAGCTTCGCCGTCTTCGTAGAGGATGGGGATCTGCATTGGGTCTGTCCTAACCGTTTGCCCCGCGCCTGTCGAAGGGCAGCCTTTCCCATTCGTTTGCCCGGCATCTAAAGAAAAGCAGTCCTTCGACAAGCTCAGGACCGTCCGAATTCAGCTCAGGGCCTTCTCGATCCGGTCCAGCGCCTCTGCCAGCACGGCCTCGTCCGCGGCAAAGCTGATGCGGAAGCCGTCGCGCCCGCCAAAGGCGCTGGCGGCAACGGTCGCTACGCCGTGGTCCAGCAGGTGCAGTGCCAGCTTGCTATCGTCGCCGCCGAAGCGGTCTATCAGCGGCGCGGCATCGACGAGGCAGTAGAACGCGCCATCGGGCACGGGGGTGGAAAGGCCGGGAATGGCGTTCACGCGCTCCACCACCATGTCGCGGCGGCGGCGGAAAGCCTCGCGCCAATCGGCAAGGAAGTCCTGCGGCCCTTCGAAAGCCGCGACGGCGGCGGCTTGCGAGATACTGGCGGGGTTGCCGCTGGAATTGCTCTGCAGCTTGCCCATGGCCGCAATCAGCCATTCCGGCCCGGTGGCGACGCCGATGCGAAAGCCGGTCATCGCGTGGCTTTTCGACACGCCCGAGACGGTCACGATCCGGTCGGCCAGGTCGGGGCAGAGCACCGCCAGCGTGGCGTGCGGTTCGTCGGAATAGCGCAGCGGCGCGTAGATATCGTCGCTCAGCACCAGCACTTGCGGGTGGCGGCGCAGCACCTCGCCAATGCCGCGCAGCATGTCTGCCGGGTACACGGCACCGGTGGGATTGCCCGGCGAATTGAGCATCAGCCAGTTCGTACGCGGGCTGATGAGCGCTTCCAGTTCGCTGGGGCTGAAACGGAAGCCATTGTGGGCCGAGGTGCGCAGGGGTACCACCGTTCCACCGCAAAAGCGCACCATTTGCGGATAGCTGACCCACCATGGTGAAGGCACCACCACTTCGTCGCCGGGGCTGACGGTGGCGGCGATGGCTTCGAAGATCGCCTGCTTGCCGCCCGCCGTCACGATCACGCGCGCCGGATCGGTCTCGATCCCCAGATCGCGCTTGAAATGCAGCGTAGCGGCCTGTTTCAGCCGCGCGGTGCCGGTGACGGGGGTGTAGCGCGTGTCGCCGCCATCCAGGGCGGCCTTGGCGGCGGCGATCACGTGTGGCGGGGTGTCGAAATCGGGTTCGCCCACGCTGAGCGAGATGATGTCGCGCCCAGCTTCGCGCAGTTCGCTCGCGCGGTCGGTCATCGCCGTGGTGGGCGAGGCTTCGATGCGCTGCAGCGCCTGGCTGAGATGGTGCTGGCTCATGGGACCTGCAAGGTTGCTGGCATCAGTCCACGTAACGCGTTGCCGATGAAGAAACCGTTTTCGAGGTCGTCCAGCGACACCTCTGCCTCGCGCGCGCGGCCTTCCTCGATCAGCGATCGCCGCAGCACACCCGGCAGCAGGCCTGCCGACAGCGGCGGAGTGAGCAGCACGCCGTCGCGTTCGACGAAGACGTTGGTCCAGCTGCCCTCGGTCACCATGCCATCGCGCACCAGCACGGCCTCCACCGCGCCCACGCTTTTGGCCGTGGCCAGCGCCGCTTCGTAGAAGCTGCGGTCGCTGCTCTTGTGTCGCAGGCGCCAGTCGTGCGCGACCGTGGGGTGTGGCAAGGCAATGCACGGTGCAGGGCTGGGCAAGGGTGCCGGCAAGGGATGCGCCTCCAGCGTCACCGCGCCCGATCGCGACAGCACGAGGCGCAGCCGGGCCGCTTCCTCCAGTTCGAAACACAGCGCCTGGATGCGGTTGCGGGTCTCGTGCCGGTCGAAGGAAAAGCCCAGCGTGGCAGCGCTGGCTTTCATCCGTTCAAGGTGCATTTCCAGCAGCGGCATGCCGTCGTTGGGATCGAAGCGCATGGTCTCGATCAGGTCGTGCCCGCCCGCTGCGCCGCGCACGAAGGCGCCTTTCACCAGGCATTCGCGCCATTCTTCCATGCCGTCGCTGTCAGCGACGATGGCGCCGCCCACGCCCAGCACGGCCTTGTGCCGCTGGTTCTCGCCCGGCGTCAGGCGAATGGTGCGGATGGCAACGTTGAAGGCGGCATCGCCATCGGCGTTGATGCGCCCGATACCGCCGCAATAGGGGCCGCGCGCGTCGCGCTCCACCTCGTCGATCAGCTCCATCGCGCGGATCTTGGGCGCGCCGGTGATGGAACCGCAGGGGAAGATCGCGTGCAGCATGTCCACCGCGCCCGCGCCCTCCACCAGGTCGGCCAGCACTGTCGTGGTCATGGTGTGCAGGGTGGGATAGGTCTCCACCGCGAAGGGCTTTTCCACTCGCACGCTGCCTGCCTGTGCCACGCGGGAGAGGTCGTTGCGCATGAGGTCGACGATCATCAGGTTCTCGGCCTTGTCCTTCACCGACTTGCTGAGTTCGTCTGCCAGCGCGGCGTCTTCCTCTGCCGTGCCGCCGCGCGGGCGGGTGCCCTTCATCGGCTTCACCTTGGCCGCGCGCCCGCGCAGGGCGAAGAACAGTTCGGGGCTGAACGACAGCAGCCAGTCCGACCCGTCGAAGATCAGCCCGCCGTAGCCGGCCGAGGCCGTGGGGCGGATCTTCGCGTACAGCGTCAGCGGATCGCCTTTCGCCGGGCCGGCCAGCGGGAAGGTGAGGTTGGCCTGGTAGATGTCGCCTGCGCGGATCGCCTCCTGCAGCGCATCGAAGGCATCGAGATAGGCGCCGGTGGAGACTTGCGGATCGAGCGGGCCGATGCTCGCCTCGCCCTGGGCGCGCTGCGCCAGCCAGCCTTCGACCTCGGCTGCGGGGATGATTTCCGGATCGTCGAACAGGCCCAGCCACACCAGCGGCCCGGCAGCACCGCTGCGCCGTGCGGCCAGCGGGGCAAGGCGGCCTTCCAGCGCCAGTCCGGCCTCGTAGGCGAGGTATCCGGCCAGGTGCTTGCCGCTCTCCTTGCGGGCCTTGTCTGCAGCGGCGAGCACATCGACCACCTCGTCCACGCGGCGGGCGACGAAAAGCTGCTGAGGATCGGCAAAGTAATGCGCATCGCTCGCGCCGGTGGCGCGGGCATCGTCAAGCAGCACAAAGGGGGACTTGCCATCCATCCAACCCGCTCTAGGGTCACTCCCCGATTACGGCAACAATCGAATAGGGACGTGAATGGCCGACATTTTCCTGGGCAACGATCTGGATGGCAACCGGCAGGCGCTGGACCTGTCGCGCGCCAACCGCCACGGGCTGATCGCGGGCGCCACCGGCACCGGCAAGACGGTGACCTTGCAGGGCATGGCGGAAAGCTTTTCCGCCGCCGGGGTGCCGGTGTTCGTGGCTGACGTGAAGGGCGACCTGTCGGGTATCGCCATGCCCGGTTCGCCTACCTTCAAGCATGCCGACAAGCTGGAAGGCCGGGCCAGGGAACTGGGCATGGATGACTATGCCTATTCGGATAACCCGGTGGTGTTCTGGGACCTGTACGGCAAGAGCGGCCACCCGGTGCGCACCACCGTTTCGGAAATGGGCCCGCTGCTGCTCTCGCGCCTGCTGGACCTGAACGAAACGCAGGAAGGCGTGCTGCAGATCGTCTTCCGCCATGCCGACGAGAACGGCCTGCTGCTGCTCGATTTCGAAGACCTGCGCGCCATGCTGGCCTGGGCCTATGACAATTCGAAAGAGCTTTCGGGCGAATACGGCAACGTGTCGAAGGCATCGGTGGGCGCGATCCAGCGCCAGCTGCTCAGCTTCGAATCGCAAGGGGCCGACAACTTCTTCGGCGAACCGGCGCTGGAGATCTCCGATTTCCTGAAAGTGGACGAGCAGGGGCGCGGCATGGTGAACGTGCTGGCCGCCGAAGAGCTGATGCGCAGCCCCAAGCTCTATGCCACCTTCCTGCTATGGCTGCTGGCCGAACTGTTCGAGAGCCTGCCCGAAGTGGGCGACCCGGAAAAACCCAAGCTGGTGTTCTTCTTCGACGAGGCGCACCTGCTGTTCGACGATGCCCCCGATGCCTTGCAGGACACCATCGAGCGGGTGGTGCGCCTGATCCGGTCGAAAGGCGTGGGCGTTTTCTTCGTCACGCAGAACCCGATCGACATTCCGGAAGAAGTGGCCGGGCAACTGGGCAACCGCGTGCAGCACGCGCTGCGCGCCTTCACCCCGCGCGACAAGCGGGCGATCAAGGCCGCGGCGGAAACCTTCCGCATCAACCCGGACCTCGACGTGGAGGAGGCGATCACCCAGCTGCGCGTGGGCGAGGCGCTGGTTTCCACGCTGGACGAGGATGGCGCGCCCACGGTGGTGCAGCGCACCCTCATCAAACCGCCGCGCAGCCGCCTGGGCCCGCTGACGCAGAAGGAACGCCTGATCATCCAGTCGGTCAGCCCGGTGGAGGGCAAGTACGACGAGCGCGTCGACCGCGAAAGCGCCGAGGAAGTGCTGGCGCAAAAGGCCATGGACGCCAGCGAAACCGCCGAGGAAGTGGCGGAAAAGGGCGAAGAGGAAGTCCGCAAGCGCGAACGCAAGTCGACATCGCTGTGGGAACGGGCGGGCAAGAACGCCGTCAAGGCGGCAGCGGGGTCGCTGGCCTCGATAGCCGTCGCCAAGGCCCTGGGCCGCCAGTCGCGCGCCGATCCCTTGCGCACCGGGCTGAACTCCTTCGTGCGCAATATCGTGGGCGGGTTGATGCGGTAGGAAAGGCCTTCCTGTTCGCGCCGCCAATGGCGGATGAACCCGGCGCTGCGGACCACCTTACAGCATTTGTCACTGGACCCCCGGCCCCTGTTCGCCATCGTGCCGCCAAGGGCAACAGGGGAATGGCAATGACGGCAACGGGTGTGAAAACCGGTTTCACGGCACTGGCAAGATCGGCTCTGGCCGCGGGCGCGCTGGCGCTGTTGGGCGGATGCGCCACGGTAACCGGGGGGAAACTGGTCAGCGGCAATGCGCCCGTCGGCCAGATCGCCATCCGCAACGAAACGCGCAATCCGATCAACGCGGTCACCATCTCGCGCTGCGGCGCCATGAGCCACGGGTTGAACCGCCTGTCCGGCCAGATTGCACCGGGGCAGGGCATGCGCTGGCGCGTGGACGCAGGTTGCTGGGATATCCAGGCCGCCTACGGCTATGGCAACGGCTATGACCTGGCGAACTTCTCCAGCGTACAGGTCCGCAGCGGCCGCACCTGGCTGCTGCGCGTGCAGGGTCCGAACGGCGGGCCGCGCCAAGAGATGTAGTTTGGCGGGGCTGTTTGTTTTTCGCTCCGACCTCCGTCGGAGCGTCCTCGGTGCTGTTCGCTCCGCCCTTCGGGCTGCGCGGCACCTGCGGGTCGCGCGTTCGCGCTCGGTCGGTCGCTAGGCGCGACCGAAGTTAGTGCCGACTTTGAAGCGAAGCGCAAGGATCGGCGCCTGAAAGGCGACGGAATCGAAGGCGTAGCCGAAGAAGGCCATAGGCCACCGCCCGCGAACGCGCGCCGGTCGGTAGGCCGGAAGCCAAGCAGGCCGGACGGCCTGCGCCCGGCGCTTGAGGGAACAACAAATTAAAGAGGCAAGCGGATCTCCGCCAGCAGGCCGTCCACCCCGCCATCTTCGCCGATGCGGTTGGCCAGTACCAGCGTGCCGCCGTGCTGTTCGGCAATCGCGCGCGCCAGCGTGAGGCCCAGGCCTGCGCCGCCGGTCTCGCGGCTGCGCGAGCTTTCGCCGCGCTGGAAGGGTTGCAGCATGGCAGCGATCTGGTCTTCGGCGATGCCGGGGCCCTTGTCGGCCACGCGGATGATTGCTTCGGAGTCCGCCTTCGCCAGGCTGATGCGCGCCTGCCCGCCATAGCGCAGGGCATTGCCCACAAGGTTGCGGATGGCGCGGCGCAGCCAGGTGGTGCGCACCGGCAGGGCGACGCGTTCGGTCTGGCCCAGCGCCACGTCCTCGCCCATGTCCTCGTATTCCTCCACCACCGATGCCACCAGCGCGGAAAGCTCTGTGCGCTCCAGCGTGTCGGAGGGTCGGCCCACGCGGGCGAGCGACAGGATATCGTCGAGCGAGCTGGTAATGTCCTCGATGGTGTTGGCCATTTTCGTCCGTTCGCCCTCGTCCTCGACGCTTTCGATGCGAACCCGCAGTGCGGCGAGCGGGGTCTTGAGGTCGTGCCCGATGGCGCCCAGCATCACGTTCTTCTCGTCCAGCAAGGCGGCGATGCGCGCTTCCATGGCGTTGTGCGCCGTGATCAGGCGGCGGGTGTCCTCGGGTCCGGAAGGTTCGATCGGATCCCCGGCATCGGGTACGCCGCCGAACTGCTCGACCCGTTTCGTCAAGGCCGCCAGCGGGCGCGAGATGCGGCGCAGCAGCAGCGCCAGTCCGCCCACCAGCACGACGTAGAGGATCAGCGTCTGGAAGATCACCCCGCGCATGGCGCCGACGTTGCGTGGCGGCAGCGGCACGCGGGCGACCAGCCACTGGTCCGCGTCGTTGCGCTTCAGGCCCGCGAGCACGATCTGCCCGCCGGGCCGGAACCGCTCGCCATAAATACGCGGCGCGTTGCGCAGCCTTTCGCTGAGGTAACGATCGTCGGCCACGTCGCGGGTGAGCACCACCAGCCGTGCCACGTCCACGCCCTGTTCCTGCAACACCGCGCGCAGGGCCTCCTCGCGCTCCGGATCGCGCAGGTCGCCGCGCGCTTGCGGAGAACTCAGCGCCCGCTCGATCGCGAGGCGCCGGCGTTCGCCGCGCCGCCCTTCTCCGCGCGGGCCATCGTCGCGCAGGTCGACGCGCGGATCGCGCACCAGCTGGAAGGCGAGCTGGCTGATCAGGCTGCCTTCGAGCCTTCGCTGCTCGGCACGGAACAGCAGCACGCCCGACAATACCTGCGCCACTAGCAGCGCCAGCGCCACCGAGAGGAGCATCTGGCCGTGCAGGCTCTTGGGAAGGAAACGACGGATCATGGGTGCCCCTTGCGTACCGCTCAGTCCGCTTCCGGAACGAAGCGCTTGACCTCGGCCGCGAGCATGTAGCCGCCGCCCCACACGGTCTGGATCAGCTTGGGGTCCTTGCTGTCGACTTCCACCTTGCGGCGCAGGCGGCTGACCTGGTTGTCCACCGCGCGGTCGAACAGGTGCGCCTCGCGGCCCTGCACCATGTCGAGCAGCCGGTCGCGGTCCATCACCTGATTGGGATGGTCGAGCAGGGCCACCAGCAGGCGGAACTCGGCGGTGGAAATGGGCACTACGGTGCCTTCGGGATCGGTCAGGCGGCGCTTCAGCGGATCGAGCTGCCAGCCGTCGAATTCGTAATGGGCATCGGTAGAATTGTCCGGCGCGCCGCCCTTGCTGGCGCGGCGCAGCACCGAGCGGATGCGCGCCACCAGCTCGCGCGGTTCGAAGGGTTTGACCACGTAATCGTCCGCGCCGATTTCCAGGCCCACGATACGGTCGGTCGCTTCGCCCCTGGCGGTGAGGAAGATCACCGGGAGGCCCCGCGTCTCGACCAGGTGGCGGCACAGCGAAATGCCGTCTTCGCCAGGCATCATGATGTCGAGCAGGACAAGGTCGGGCGTGTCTTCCAGCAAGACCGAGCGCGCCTTGGCAGCATCGCCGGCCTGGCGCACGGCAAACCCCTGGCGCGACAGGTAGTCGGCCAGGGGTTCGCGCAGGCTGGCTTCGTCATCCACCAGCAGCAGCTTTACCTGCTCTTCGCTCATTCGGCGTTCCGGGCTCGGTTCTGGGCGCGATGGGCCGCGCGCACTTCGCGCATGGCCATGCGGTGGGCGCGGCGTTCGGCAGCGGTAACGGTGCCGTCGCCATCGGCGTCCTGCCGCTGGAAACGGGTGAGCGCGGCGGCAGTGTATTCGGCCTGGCTGATCGCGCCGTCGCCATCGGTGTCGGCGTTCTGGCGCATCAGCGCAGCCAGATTCGGGCCGCCGCCACCGCGACGTCCGCCCATGGCCATGCGATCGCCACCAGGGCGACCGCCGCGCTGAGCGCGTTCGCCGCGCCGGTCATCACGGCGTTCGCCGCGCTGCCCGCGCCGTTCGGCAATGTTTTCGCGAATGGCCGCGAATTCCTCGAAGCTGAGCGAGCCGTTGCCGTCGCTATCGACGCGGTCGAACCGGGCGCGCTGGCGGGCTTCGCCATCGGCTTCGTTCAGCAGCCCGTCGCCATTGGCATCCATGCGGGCAAAGCTGGTGGCGGCGCGGGTTTCGGCCTGCTCGCGCGTCATGTCGCGGTCACGCATGGGGCCGCCCTGCGCCAGCGCGGCGGTGCCGCCGGCAAGGGTGGCGAACGAGGCGGAAACGGCCAGGGCGAGGATGAGGGTCTTGTTCATCGGATACTCTCCATCAAGGGTGTGGTAGAGCAACGGGACGCCGCCTTGAAGGGGGGAGGAGGACTACTGGCATCCCGTCACTCTCAGGTACTGGGTATAGACCCGCAATGTCGCAGGATTTTGCCCGTTTGACGGAGATTTGTCGCCAATTGTCGCGCGCGCACGGTTCCGTTCAGCCAGGGGATAGCTGCGGTTTAGCGGGCGTTCAGGAAAGTGCCGGAAACGGCTTCAGAGCGGTTTGCAGGCCTCTTCCAGCCAGGCCAGCGCATCGCCGTCCAGTTGCGGGGCGATGACCTCGCGCACCTTGGCGTTATAGGCGTTCCACCAGGCGATCTCTTCCGGGCTCAGCAGGCTGACATCCACCAGCGTGCGATCGATGGGCGCGAAGGTGAGCGTTTCGAAACCCAGCCAGTTGCCTTCGCCGCCTTCGATCTCGACATCCTTTACCAGCACCAGGTTCTCGATGCGGATGCCGTATTCGCCCGCCTTGTAATAGCCCGGCTCGTTGGAAAGGATCATGCCCGCCATCAGCGGCTGGTCGGTGCCGGCCTGCGCGCCGCGCCCCTTGGCGATGCGCTGCGGGCCTTCGTGCACGCCCAGGAAGGCGCCCACGCCGTGGCCGGTGCCGTGGGCATAGTCGAGACCCGCCATCCACAGGTGCTGGCGCGCCAGCGTATCAAGCGCGGAGCCCGGCGTGCCCGGCGGGAAGGTCTGCCGGTCAAGCGCGATGTGGCCCTTGAGCACGCGGGTGAAGCGGTCGCACACTTCTGCCGGAGGGGCATCGGGCCCGACCCAGATCGTGCGGGTGATGTCCGTCGTGCCGTCCGGGTACTGACCGCCCGAATCGACCAGGTAGACGCTGTTCGGCTCCAGCCTGATGTTGCTTTCCTCGTCCACGCGGTAGTGCGGGCTGGCGCCGTTGGGGCCGGCGCCGCTGATCGTGTCGAACGAGAGGTCGCGCAGCAGGTCGCTGTTGGCCTGGCGCAGTTCCAGCAGCCTGGCGGCGGCGGACAGTTCGTCGACCGTGCCCTTGGGAGCCTCGACGCTGAGCCAGTGCAGGAAGCGGGCAATCGCCACGCCGTCGCGCGCCTGGGCATCGCGGTGGCCCTGCTGTTCGGCTGGGGTCTTGATCGCCTTGGGCAGTACGGTGGGATCGTCTTTCGAGACGATTTCCGCGCCGACATCGTCCAGCCGCTGGAAGATCGCCGCCACCGAACGCGCCGGGTCTGCCGCCACGCGCTTGCCCGCCAATTCGGCGAAGGCAGCGGAAAATTCGTCACGCGGGCGAATGCGCACGGCATTGCCCAGCGCCTGCGACACTTCGGCCGGGACCTTTTCCGGCGCGATGAACCAGTCTGCCGTGCCATCCGACTGCACCACCAGGTAGGACAGCGCGACCGGCGTGTGATCGACGTCCGCGCCGCGGATGTTCAACGTCCAGGCCACCGAATCGAGCGCGCTGATGACGACCGCGTCGAGCTTCTCCTGCTTCAGCCACTCGGCGATTTCGTCGCGCTTTTCGGCGCTGGAACGACCGGCCAGCGCATCGTCCTGCACATAGGCCTGCGCGGCCGACGGGGCGGGCTGGTCGTCCCACACGGCATCCAGCGGGTTGGAGTCCACCGGCACCAGTTCGGCGCCCGCGGCTTCAAGCTTCTTGGCGACGGTTGTGGCCCAGCCGCGCGTGTGCAGCCACGGGTCGTAGGCTATGCGCGCGCCTTCGCCAGCGTTCTCGGCCAGCCAGTCGGCCAGCGAATCGTCGGGCACGGACTTGTACTCGTACAGCTGCCCGCTCACCTGCTGGCGCACCTGCAGGGTGTAGCGCCCGTCGACGAACATCGCCGCCCCCTTGCCCTTTTTTGGGTCCTTCAGGATCGCTGCACTGCCGGCAGAGCCGCCGAACCCGGTCAGCCAGGCGAGGCGTTGGGCGTAGGCGCCGACATATTCGGACAGGTGCTCATCGCTGATCGGCACCACGAAGCCATCCAGCTTGCGGCGGGAAAGCTCCTTGCGCAGGGCGTCGAGGCGGGCTTCGTGGGTCTGCATAAGCATTTCGTCAAATTCCCGGTTTCAGAGGAAACAAATTGGTTATAGGCAGGGCACATAGGCCTTTGCCGCGCGGGTTTCCACCCGCAGCACGGCAAGCCGGATCAGGAGCACGCCAGTCCATGACGACCTTCCGCAATATCACCCTTGCCGCCTTGGCAGCCCTTGCTACGGCGCTTCCTGCAAAAGCACAGGACAGCGAATTGAACTACGACACCAGCATCCAGCCGCCGCGCGCCGAGCAGCGCGAGCACAGCTATACCTATCACGGCATCACCGTTTCCGACCCCTGGGCATGGCTGCGCGACGACAGCTATCCCACCATCGATGACGAGGACGTGCTGGATTACGTGCGCGCCGAGAACGCCTATTTCGAAGCGCAGATGGCCGGCCAGCAGGAACTGGTGGACGAACTGTTCACCGAAATGCGCGGGCGCATCAAGGAAGCCGATGCCAGCGTGCCGCAGCGCGATGGCGATTACGAGTACTGGTCGGAGTTCGAAGAGGGCGCGCAGTACCGCAAGTACTATCGCCGCCCGGTCGGCAGCGACGAACGGCAGCTGATCCTTGACGGGCCGGCGCTGGCCGAAGGCCTCGAATACTTCCGCATCGGCGACATGTCGGTGAGCGAGGACGGGCGCTACCTGGCCTATTCGCTGGATACCACCGGCGGCGAATTCTATACCGGCTACATCAAGGACCTGGAGACCGGCGAGCTGCTGGAAGACCGCATTGCCGACGTGAACACCGCGCTGGTGTGGGCAGCGGGCGATACGGTGCTGGTCTATGGCCGCGCCAACGAGAACTGGCGGGTGGACCGCATTTTCGCGCACACCCTGGGCCAGCCGGCGGATAGCGACGTGGAGATCTTCCACGAGGAAACGCTGGGCTACACCGCTTCTCCGGGTATCTCGTCCAACCGCGAATGGCTGATCATCGCCACCGGCGACAACGAGACGAGCGAGGTGATGTTCACCTCCATCGACGATCCCCCGGGGGAGCTGACCATCGTCAGGCCGCGGCAGGTGGGCGTGGAATATTCCGTGGACTTCCACGAGGACAGGCTGTTCGTGCTGAGCAACGACGAGCACGTCAACTTCCGCCTCGCCACCGCGCCGATCGCCGATCCTGCAAACTGGTCCACGCTGATTCCGGGGTCGGATGCGTTCTACCTGACCGGATTCGACCTGTTCCAGGATTTCTACGTCACCGAAGGGCGCCTCAACGGCCTCGACCAGGTGCAGGTGCGCTATTACGACGATCCCACGCGGGTGGAGACCATCGCCTTCCCCGAGGCAACCTATGCCGCGGGCGTGACCAACAACCCCGAATGGGACGTCGACCGCATCCGCCTGGGCTATGAAAGCCCGATCACGCCTGACACCGTCTACGACTATCACGTCGCTTCCCGCGAACTGGAGACGCTGAAGGTGCAAGAAATCCCCAGCGGGTTCGATCCCTCGCTCTACACCGTGGAGCGGCTAGAAGTGCGCGCGCGCGACGGGGCGATGGTTCCGGTCTCGATCGTCTATCGCAAGGACCGCGAAATGGGCGGCCCGCTGCACCTCTATGCCTACGGGGCCTATGGCTATGCCGTACCGCCGGGCTTCTCCACCACGCGGTTCAGCATGGTGGACCGAGGCATGGCCTATGCCATTGCACACATCCGCGGCGGCGATGACCTGGGCCGCAACTGGTACCTGCAGGGCAAGATGGAAGAGCGCACCAACACCTTCAACGACTTCGTCGACGTGGCGCGCGGGCTGGTGGATATGGGCTACACCAGCGAAGGCCAGATCAGTGCCAGTGGTGGCTCCGCCGGGGGCGAACTGATGGGCGCGGTGGTGAACCAGGACCCGGCGCTGTTCGGCGCGGTGGTGGCCCACGTGCCGTTCGTCGACGTGCTCAACACCATGCTGGACGACAGCCTGCCGTTGACGCCGGGCGAATGGCCGGAATGGGGCAACCCGATCGAGAGCAAGGCCGCCTTCACTCACCTTCTCAGCTACAGCCCTTACGACCAGGTCACGCGGCAGGACTACCCGCCGATGCTGGTGACCGCCGGGCTCAACGATCCGCGCGTCACCTATTGGGAGCCCGCCAAGTGGGTCGCGAAGCTGCGCGAGTACAAGACCGACGACAACGTGCTGCTGCTCAAGACCAACATGGGCGCCGGCCACGGCGGTCGCTCGGGCCGCTGGGAAGGCCTGTACGAGACGGCGGAGGAAGTGGCCTTCATCCTGTGGCAGCTGGGTGTGGAGGATTGAGCAACCGCTTCTCCCGTACCTTTACCGCCTTGCCGGAGCACATCGATGCCAACGGCCACGTCAACAACACCGTGTGGGTGCGGTGGATGGAGGAGCTGGCGGTAGCGCACTGGGAAGCCCAGGCAGAGCCCGCGCACGTCGAAGCCTATGCCTGGGTCGTGACCCGGCACGAGATCGACTATCGCGGCAACGTGACCGAAGGTGCGCAGGTAACCGGCGAGACGATCATCCGCGACGGCCCGCGCGGTGCACGGTTCGACCGCCATTACGAATTCACCGATGCAAGCGGGAAGGTGCTGGTCCGCGCCAAGTCGACCTGGGCGATGGTGGACAAGGCCAGCGCGCGGCTGATGCGCGTTCCGACGGAAGTCGCAGCGCCGTTCCTGCCGCCTGAAGGAGGGACGGCCTAGGCGGCCGCGCGCCGTTCTGCCCGTCTGCGCGGGCGGAATACCTTCAGCCGCTCTGCCATGGTGCGGTTGCGACCGGCGGCTTTCGCTTCGTAGAGCAGCAGGTCCGCGCGGGCGTAAAGCGCTTCGAAGCTGGCATCGGCCAGGCTGTCGTGCGGGGCCTCGATAATGCCCATGCTGGCGGTGATACCTTCGGTGAGCGGAGAGGTCTCGTCCAGACAATGGCTGATCGCCACGCGCCGGGTCTCGGCGCGCTCCATGGCATTCTCGCCACGCAGCAGCAGCACGAATTCCTCGCCGCCCATGCGGAAGGCGAGCGAGTTGTCGCCGGTGGGCTTCAATGCCTTCGCGACGGATTTCAGCACCTGGTCGCCCACCGTGTGGCCGTGGCGGTCGTTGACCTGCTTGAAGTGGTCGAGATCGATCACCGCCAGCGTGGTGAAGCCCTGTGCGCGCAGGATATCGAACCGGGTTTCGATTGCGCGACGGTTGAGCAGGCCGGTGAGCGCATCGTGTTCGGTCAGCTGTTCCAGCACGCGTGCCTCGCTGAGTGCAAGGTCGCGTTCGCGCTTCAGGATCATGAACCGGTCCGCCACCGCGAAGGAGGTGACGATAACCTCGAAGCCCAGCGCCAGGTTCTGCGCCCAATAGCTGTCGAACACCCGGCCCTCTTGCGCGAACAGGCCGATGATGACGTTGGTCATCCCGACCAGCAGCAGCGGGAGGTGCCCAAGGATCACCCAGCGGATGGCGCGGCTTTGCCGGCGCAGTGCACGGGCCAGGATCACGGCCAGCGCAGCGAGGTAGATCACATAGCCGGTGTAGTAGATGGTGACGGTAATGGTCCCCAGCAGCGGCAGCGCGAAGACCGCAAACACCCCCAGCGATGCGGAAAAACCCGCCATCGCGACAAGCAGGCGACGGTGCCAGCGGGCAAACACGCCGCGTTCGACGAAGCTGAGAATGAACAGGCTGCTGGCGGCGACCATGAAATCGAACGACAGGATGGAGATTCCGCGTTGCGTGGCCAGCGACAGGTCGGTCAGCAGCAACAGCAGGCCGGAAAAGGTCGCGGTCTGCACCACGGCCAGCGCGCAGAACGCCGCGTGGTAAAGCGGGAAGGTGGCGCGCAGCGTGCGGTAGAAGCCGAGGTCGAAGAACATCGGTGCCAGCAGCAGGCCGCACAGCAGCGCTGCCAGCAGCTGATCCAGCCCGGCGACAGGCTGCATCGGGGCGCCCGTCACGGGCTCTGCGAAAAGCAGGCGGGCAGCCGAGGGCGACTGCTCCACGATCAGCGCGACGGCGACGGGGTCGGCATCCTGTCCGGGGATCGCGACAGCCGCCTCCAGCAGGCTGCGTCCGGGCAGCAGGTCTCCGCGGCCCAGCGTGGACGTAGCGGTGGTGCCATCTGCGGCGATGGCTATCACCTCCATCCGTTCGAAGTGCAGCCGTGCCATCTTCAGGTGGTCCGGTGCCGGGGTGCCGGCTGCACGGCCACGCAGGTCGAACCGCATGGCAACGCGCTCTGCCGATGCGGGCCAGTCGTCGGCGGTGCAGGTCCACCGGTCCGGCCGGGCGGCCAGCATGGCAAAGGTCTCGTCCGGGGCGGCGGCGACATGGCAGGTGGAGCCGGGCGCAAAGGCCTGTTCCGTCCCCTGCGCCAGGGCCGGGCGCGCAAGGCCGATCGCGGCAAGCGCCACGAAAATCGCCAGCAGGAATGTCGACCAGTCCCTGACCATTTCACACCTCTAGGGTGCGGGTCCTTAGATTAAGTTAAGAGGCGCGGCGGGGCGACAGGAATTTTTATCGATGAATCAGGCAATTGCCTCGTCAATGGGAAGCAGGTCATAACCCAGTTCGCTGGCGACGGCAGGATAGGTGACCCGGCCTGCGTGCACGTTCAGCCCCTGCGCCAGGTGCGGATCGCGGCGCATGGCTTCCTTCCAGCCAAGGTTGGCGATGCGGATTGCATGCGGCAGGGTGACGTTGTTGAGCGCATAGGTGCTGGTACGGCTGACCGCGCCGGGCATGTTGGCAACGCAGTAATGCACCACATCGTCGACCACGTAGGTCGGATTGTCGTGCGTGGTGGGCCTGCTGGTCTCGAAACAGCCGCCCTGGTCGATGGCGACGTCCACCAGCACGGCGCCCGGCTTCATCGTCTTCAGCATCTCGCGGCTGACCAGCTTGGGCGCGGCGGCACCGGGCACCAGCACGGCGCCCACCACCATGTCCGCCTCGGCTACCGCCTCTTCCAGGTTGGCCTTGCTGGCGAAACGGGTGCTGGCGCGGGCTTCGAAATGGGTGCCGACCTTTTCCAGAACCTCGGGGTTTAGGTCCATGATCACGGTATCGGCGCCCAGCCCGGCAGACATCTGCGCGGCGTTGAAGCCGACCACGCCGCCGCCGATGATCACGACCTTGCCCGGCATCACGCCCGGCACGCCGCCCAGCAGCACTCCGCGTCCGCCGTGGACCTTTTCCAGCGCATTGGCACCGGCCTGCACGCTCATGCGCCCGGCCACCTGGCTCATGGGTTTTAGCAGCGGCAAGCCGCCGCGCGGGCCGGTAACGGTTTCATAGGCGATGGCCGTGGCCCCCGATTTGACGAGGTCGGCGGTCTGTTCCGGATCGGGGGCGAGGTGGAGGTAGGTGTAGAGCAGCTGGCCCTCGCGCAGCATGGCGCGCTCTTCGGCCTGCGGCTCCTTCACCTTCACGATCATCTCGCATTCGGCGAAGATCTCGGCGGCTGTCCCGACCACCCTGGCGCCGCGATCCTGATACTCGGAATCGTAGGCGCCGATGCCGTGGCCGGCGCCTGCCTCCATCCACACTTCATGTCCGTTGGCGACCAGTTCGCCCGCGCTCTCGGGCGTCAGGCCGACGCGGTATTCGCGGTTCTTGATTTCCTTGGGGCAGCCGATGCGCATGATCTCGTATCTCCTTGGGCAATCTCGTTACATCTGAAACAATATTGCCGCAAGCCGAAAGGATCGATTACGCCGCGTCGTCCTATTCGGGAGCGAACAGTTCCAGGTCGATGCTTTCCCCCACGGCGCGCAGGCCTGCGTCGGAGCCGTGGAGGAAGTCACCCATGTGATAACCCTCGCGCATGGTCGAAGGATCCCCGGGTTCGGCAAAGGCAAGGTCGAGCCGCGTGACGGCGTCGAACTCGCCCGAATTGACGATCCACTCGTTGATCGCCTGGCGGGCGGCTTCGCCTTCCTCGCTCCAGTAGCCTGCGCCCTTGTAGGGGCCGATGGGCGAACCGATCACATCGATCCCGCGTTCGTGCGCGCGGGCGATGATCTGCCGATAGCCCGCGATCATCTGCTCGACGTCGATATCCGGCTGGTCAAGCGTGAGGCCGGGGAAGCCCGGGCGTTCCGGGCCGAAGCGGTTGCCAATGTCGTTCACGCCGATGAACACGATCATGTGGGTGACATTCGGCAGGCTCAGCACGTCCTCGTCCAGCCGCGCCAGCGCGCTTTCGCCCATGCCCGGGCTGAGCAGGCGGTTGCCGCTGATCCCGGCATTGGCGACGGCATATTCCAGGCCTGCTCCCTCCAGCCGCTCTGCCAGCACGTCCGGCCAGCGGCGGTCTTCGCCGGGGGTGGAGCCAACGCCATCGGTGATCGAATCGCCATAGGTCACGATGGTGCCCAGCGCGTCATCCGAATCCACCTCGACCACCGACAGGAAGGCGCGGTGCATGGCGGTGGAGACCGGCTCCCAGCTATCGCCCACGTGGTTGCCCGACGCAGAGACGGCCAGCGTGTCGAGCCCGGTCAGGTGGCAGGTGCATGGGCCGGTCGCCTCAGGCAGGTAGAATTCGACCTTCACCTTGTCGAAATCCTGCGTGCCGAGGCTGACCAGGTCGCTTTCGAAGGGTGCGCCGCGCGGCACCACGGCACCGGGCGTACCGCCGAAGGTCAGCATGCGGCTGGTGCCCACCACTTCCGCGCCGCTGTCGTCCAGCACCACGATCCGCGCTTCGCCGATATGGAGCGGTCGATCGCCGTAACGATTGGAGAAGCGCACCCGTATCCGGTCGCCACCTTCGGACAGGCGCAGCACCTGGCTGATGGTCACGTCCTCGTACTCGGCGGCGGCAAAGGGCCCTTCGCTACCCAGCGGGGCGTGCGGCGAGGCTGTCCAGCTGGCCACCCATTCGGCCTGCGCGGGTACGCTGGCCAGCAGCAGGGCGGCGGCGGGAATCAGGGTGCGAGCGATGATCGACATGGTGTTCTCCCAGAACGACGCCTTCAAGCGCCTTTGCAGCAGCTTAACCGCCTCAGGCCGCTCAGGCCATAACCTGTTCGATGCCGGGCACGGTAATGGTGCGCTCTCCGCCGAAATCCTCGTGCACCGAAATCAGTCCGGTCTTCTCCAGGTGCTCCAGCAGGCGGCGGATGCGGCCCGGAGAAGCGGTGCCGTACACCCGGGCGAGGTGGTCCTCGTCCGGCGTACCGCTGCCACGCGCCGCGGAAACGACGATGGCGAGGTAAGGCGCCAGCACATCGTCGGCCACCTGTTCGGCCATGGCTTCGACGCGTTCGCGCTGCACGTCGTCCAGCAGGTGCACACCGGCGCTGGCGAAGGCGAACAGACGGCGGAACGTGGGCATGTCGATATGGGCGCTGGCCACGCCCTGCTGGCGGCAGCGGGTGGCGAAATCGCGGAACAGCGTGGTGGCGGGGCGGAAGGTGGCGCCGTCCTCTGCGGCCATGTCCTGCAACACCGAATCCACGTCGCCCGCCGCGCTTTCGCTCGACAAGGCCTGTTCCGGCTGCGCGTCCGTATCCACACGGGCGGCCATGGCCTCGGCCAGCTCCTCCACCGGCGGCGGTGCGGGCGGCGGGGGAGGGGGCGGCTGGTGCACCTTCTCGGCAGCCTCTTCTGCCAGATCGGCGTGCAGCAGTTCACCCATGGCGGCGGCATCGGCCTGCGGCAGCGGGGTGAGGGCGCTGGCGCCGTTCTTCCCGCCCGATTTCACCGCGCCGATATGCACCGCCACCGGGCGCCGGCTGACCGCCGGGCCAAGGCCGAGGAAATGGCCCCGCTGCAAGTCGCGAATCCGCTCCGCCTGCTTGCGGTCCATGCCCAGCAGGTCTGCCGCGCGTTGCATGTCGATATCGAGGAAGGTGCGCCCCATCAGGAAGTTCGATGCCTCGGCAGCCACGTTCTTCGCCAGCTTGGCAAGCCGCTGCGTGGCGACGATGCCGGCCAGCCCGCGCTTGCGCCCGCGGCACATCAGGTTGGTCATGGCAGACAGCGTCATGCGGCGCGTATCCTCGGCCATTTCGCCGGCGGCGGAAGGCGCGAACATCTGCGCTTCGTCCACCACCACGAGGGCGGGATACCAGTACTCGCGCGGGGCATCGAACAGGGCTGTCAGGAACTGCGCGGCGCAGCGGATCTGCTGCTCGACCTCGAGCTCTTCGAGCGCAAGGACTACGCTGGCGCGGTGCTGGCGGATGCGGCCTGCCAGCGCCTCGATCTCGCGCGCCGAATAGCTGGCGCCTTCCACCACCACGTGGTCGAAATGGTCGGCCAGGCTGACGAAATCGCCCTCCGGGTCGATCACGATCTGCTGCACCAGCCCGGCGCTCTGTTCCAGCAGGCGGCGCAGCAGGTGCGACTTGCCGCTGCCCGAGTTGCCCTGCACCAGCAGCCGCGTGGCGAGCAGTTCCTCCACGTCGACCAGCACCGGCGTGCCGTGCGCGTCCTTGCCGATTTCGATGTCCGTATTCACTGCCTCAGGGATAAGCGCGGCAATTGATTCGGCCTAGGTGCGAGAGGTGGTTTATCCAGCGATTGTTGGAGGCTAGGGTCCGGGCGAGGTTTGGAGAGGGGATTTCGGTAATGCGTATGACTGTTCTTGCAAGTGTCGGCCTTGCCGCGCTGGCGTTTGGCGTGCCTGCCAGCTCCGGCGCGCAGTCGGGCGAGGTTGGCACAAACGACCGCGCTGCCGCTTGCGAGGCGCTTGCCGGGCATCAGGACGGGGACCTGCAGGTAACCGGGGCGACATACTATCCCCGGGGGCGCCACGAATCGACCGGCACAGGCCTGCCGCCGTTGGTGATGCCACCGCATTGCCTGATCGAAGGCGTTATCAACGAGCGCGAGGGTGCTGGCGGCGTCACATACGGCATCCGCTTCGAACTGGCGCTGCCCGAAGACTGGAACGGGCGCTATCTGCTGCAGGGCGGCGGCGGGCTGAACGGCAGCGTGCGCCCGGCTACCGGTCCCGTGGCGAGCGGCGACCGCAATGCCCTGTCGCGCGGCTTTGCCGTGGCCAGTCACGACAGCGGCCACCAGGGAGCGGGCTTCGATAACAGCTTCTATGCCGACCAGCGTGCGGCGCTGGATTTTGCCGAGGCTTCGGTCCGCACCGTCACCCACGCCACCCGCGCACTGACGCAGGAATACTATGGCCGCGAACCCCACCATTCCTACATGACCGGCTGCTCCACCGGCGGGCGCGAGGGGATGCTGGCGAGCCAGCGCTACCCCGAACTGTTCGACGGTATCGTGATCGGCGCGCCCGCCATGCGGCCGGGCCATTCCAACCTCGGTATCGAGTGGGCGCAGGCCATGCTCAACCGCACGCTGCCCGAAGGCGAGGCAGGCCCGGCGGTGTTCTCCGAAGCTGAACGCTCGGTGATCGCCGACGAAGTGCTGCGCCAGTGCGACGCGCTGGACGGGGTGAGCGACGGCATGATGGCCAACGTGCAAGCCTGCCGTGCGTTCGATCCCGGCGCAATGCAGTGCCATGCGGGCGACGATCCTGTCACGTGCCTTGCGCCAGAGCGGGTCGAGGCCCTGCGCCTCGCCTTTACCGGGCCGCGCGATGCCAGCGGGCGGCCTGTCTACGTGCCGATTCCATGGGACACCGGCGTGACCTGGACCGGTCCCGGACTGCCCGGATACCTGCCCTCGGGCCAGCCAAGCCCCTTCGGCCTCGCCACCACGGCGCGCGATATCGATATCGATGCGCGGCTGCACGACCTGCGCTGGGATGCAGTCGGTCGGCTGACCGACACCGCCTACTGGACGAACCTTTCCACTTACCTTGGGCGCGGATCGAAGCTGATGTACTTCCACGGCGTGTCCGATCCGTGGTTCTCCGCCTTCGATACCTGGGACTATTTCCAGCGCGCCCGCGCCGCCAACGGGCCGGAGGCATGGGACAATGCCGCGCGGTTCTACATGGTGCCGGGCATGATGCACTGCGCTGGCGGCAATGCCTTCGACAGCTTCGACCTGCTGGGGCCCATGGTGGATTGGGTGGAAGGCGGCGAGGCACCGGGTGCGGTCACTGCCAGTCGCCGCGACAGTGACGCGCAGATGCCGCTGTGCCCGCACCCGTCATATGCGCACTACACCGGCGGCGATGCAGGCGATGCGGGCAGCTACGAGTGCCGGTTGCCGGAGGGGTAACGGAGCGTCGGCTTTCGGGGAATCGTGTCTGCAAGCGGACTGTCGGCTAACGACCCAATTGCGGACATTCGCGGAGATCGCCACAACGGTGGCGTGAGCAATCTAAGCAGATACGCAGGTAGGACGGTCAATGAGCGGCTCTTCGATGCTGGTCTGATGGACGCCTTTGACTCCGCAGCGAGAGCACGGAATCGTGCGGAGATGATCCGGCTATTGAGGGACGTGGATGTTGATGATGCCCCTTCCTCTGCGGACACAATCTTGGAGAGCCCGAAACGCTACGGCTATTGAGGCGTCGGCTTCCCACCCAATCCCGGTCATTCGGGCCACTTTGCAGCAACACCTGAAGCTGTCACCCAGATGGCGGCACTACCAGCCTGGGCTCCCCCACTACGGCTTATAAACCCAGTATTCGGCACCCCAGCGCTCCTCCAGTTCAGCGAGGCATTCGCGGTGGATTTCGCGCACGCGTTCGGGTGTCATGTACTCCGCCTTGTCGATCTCCTCGATCGTCAGCGTCGACTTGTCTTCGTAGAGGTGCTCGCCTTTGAGCAGGGCGTTCTCGTCGTAAGGCCAGATGAAGGCCTGGCGGCTGGAGACGAGGTAGAGCCCGTCGGCTTTCTCGGCCTTGATGCCGATCTTGGCCAGTTCCTCGCCCGTGCTCATCTGGTGGAACCACATCTCGTCGGCGATGCCCCAGTCGGCCACGGCCACCTTGTCGCCGCTGTTCCACAGCACGATGTCGCCGATGGCGGAGTAGAAATCGTAGACGCCCTGCTTGCCGTGCACCTGCGTGGGATTGTCGCCCCAGCACACGTGGTAGACCGGATCGTCGGCCATCATGTCGTCGGCGGTAATCTCCTCGAACATGGCCGCGCCTTCCAGGTGCACGTGGCGGCAATAGTTCTTCAGGATCGCCTTGTGCAGCGGGTTGTCCAAGCTGTCGTGCAGGGCGATCGAGGGGTCCATGCAGGCGTAGACTTCGGCTTCGTACTTGCTGGCCATTGATGTTCTCTCCCGTTTGCGGGCGAGGATGCCATGGCAGCAGGCAAAATCAACAACGCCGTTTGCGTCTCAGCACTTTTCGCCCGCGCGGATCAGCTGGCCGCGCAGGCCCTGCAGCGTGGTGTTCTGGATTTCGATGCCGGGGTGGGCGTTCACCTCGATCACCATCGGCCCTTCGTTCACGTCGTGCACGATATCGACGCCGCAATAACCAAGCCCCACGGCAGGCCCGCCGTGCGCGGCGATATCCAGCACCTTCTTCCAGTGCGGGATGACGAAGCCGATCAGCTGCTGCCCGGTGTCAGGGTGGTGGGTGATAACCTTCTTGCCCTGCTTGGCGCGGAAGATCATCCCGGTTTCAAGGTTCACGCCCGCGCCGATGCCGCCCTGGTGCAGGTTCGCCTTGCCATCGGATTCGTTGGTGGGAAAGCGCGCCATCGCCATCAGCGGCACGGTGCCGCGGCAGATCACGCGCACGTCGGGCAGACCATCGTCGACGAGGAAGGCAAAGCCCGGATCGGCGCGGATCAGCGGTTCGATCAGCGCGGCATCGTCGGATGCGGAATCGCCGGAGAACTGCCCGTCGACGATGCGGCGGACATGGTTCTGCACGTCTTCGGGGGTGAGCGGCGTGCCCGAGCCTTTCAGCCAGTTGCGCCCTTCCTTGCGCACCGCCAGCAGGATGCCTTCGCCTTGCGAACCGCGCGCAGGCTTGATGCACCAGGCATCGGGCAGGATCTTCTCGGGATCGAAACTGCTAAGCTGACCATAGCCGGAGACCACGGCTATGGTGCCCGAGGTTTTTACCCCGGCCTCGACCAGCGCCACCTTGGCGGCCACCTTGTCGCGCGCCCGCTCGATCGCCTGGCGCGGGTTGTACTTGGCGATGATCGCGTTGCGCAGATTGATCCCCAAGATCTCGTCCACCACGTGGATCGAGGAAGCCGAGGAGGGCTGGCTCGACGAGCCGTCCGATTGCGGCGCGGGAGGCGAAGAGGTCGGCAAAGCCGCCGTTTCCATAGGGCGGGAGCGACGTTTCAGCAGGTTCAGCGGGTTGCGCATTGTCGGGTCCTGGCTGGGTTTGGGTGAGTTCGGCACGGATACGGTCCCAGTCGACTGCGGTCAGGCGGCCGGGGGTGTTGGTTTCGGGCGGCGGCGCGCTGTCGTTGGCAGGCGGCGGAACACTGTAGCGGGCGGCGACCGGTTCGGGCGTGGGCAGTATCGTGGGGGGCGGTGCGGGAACCTTGATGGCGGCTGGCGCGGGCCCGGTGGCCGGCCTCCTGTCGGCGGCGTCCTCGTCGTGCGGCTTGTCGATCTCCGCACGCGCGGCCAGGATCTGGTCCAGCTCCTCTACCGGCGCAGGCTCGACTTCCTTGCCCATCCGCTTCATCCAGCCCTCGTACCAGATCGGGAAGAAGCGGCTGATTTCCGTCATGCGCAGGCCGCGATAGCGGCCCAGGATGGTGATGGCGATGGCGGCAAAGCCGGGCAGCAGCAGCGGCGAGACCTCGATCAGCATCAGCGCCACCTGGCTGACCATCACGAACTGGATCACCAGAGCCAGCACCAGGGTGTTGAAGGCGATATGTGCGGCTTCGAAATAGCCGTCCTTTTCCCACTGCCGCCACCAGCGCTCAACGCATAGCGCGGTCACCACCACCGGCATGGCATCCACCTGCAGGTCGCGGTCGAAAATGCCCTGCAGTGCGGCGAGCACGAACACCACCAGCGAGATCAGCACGCCCAGGAAGCCGTCGCGCGTCATGCGCAGTTTCAGCAACGAAGGCGCCACCACCATGCCGATGCCGATCGAGGCGACCAGCACGACAGGGCCCCAGATCGGGCCGATCTGGAGGAAGGCGAGGGCGATCAGCATGGGGGTGAACAAGCCGAAGGCCTTCATCCCGATGAAGCTGCGCGCCAGCACCACCAGGAAGCTGCCGATCGGCAGCACCATCAGCAGGTTCGAGGGCTTCAGGCCCCAGATCGCCTGCGACACGGCGATGCCGCCCAGTGCGGAAGGCATCGACAGCGGGTTGCGGGTATTGGTGATGCCCCAGATAGCCAACGCGCCGATAATGCCCAGCACCGCCATCCCGATGTAGGCCGGGCGGCGTACCTGCGGCGTGGCGCGTTCATACGCCCGCTTGAGGAATGCGATCTGGCTAGAAAACATAACCGACAGACAGGCTCAGCCGGTAACCCTCGCGGTCGCGCAGCGGATCGTTGGAGGAGCCCAGGATATACTTGGCTTCGGCCTCGATCCGCCAGGGGCCGGGCCGCCACAGCACTTCCACCTCGGGCACCACCTGGGTGTCGTCGCGCCGGTCGCCCGCAGGCGTCAGGCGGCCGTCGAAGCGTGTGTGGCGCACTTCCACGGCGGGGCGCACGCGCAGGTTGCGGGTGATCGGGTGAGTGTAGGAAACGCTGGCGGATTCGCGGGTGTAGCCGCGATCGGGGTTGTCGGAGGTGATCTCTTCGGCGCGCAGGTCGAAATTGACGTAATGATAGCGACCGATGCGGTGGCGATAGTCCACGTCCACGCGCACGCCTTCGCCTTCGGACGCGGTGCCGTTCGGCCCGGCGGTATCGTTGTACTCGCGATCGCGGTAGGTGACCTGGGCGCGCACGCGGTGGGCCAGCACGGGTTCGTATTCGATGCGGATGGAGGCCTAGACCTCGTCGGTGTCGCTGCTTTCGACGGTGACGAGATCGTCATAGACGCGGCCTTGCACGCGCACTTCCCAGTCGTCGCCCAGCTTTTGCGTTACCGAGGCGGTGAAACGGTCGCGGTCATAGCGCGGTCGTCCGGTGGCGTCGCCGAAGCGTTCGACCTGGATACGGTCGGCCTCCAGGCGGAAGGTGGTGACATCGTTCTCCAGCTCCACGCCCACCTGGCCGCGCGCATAGCCGCCATCGCCAACAATGATGAGTTCGTCCTCGCGGTCGCTGCTTTCGGAGGTGACCACGCCCAGCTCGACGCGGGCGAAGGGGTCCAGCTTCCAGGTGCCCTCGTCGTCGTCCTGCGCAGCGGCAGGCACGGCGAGGAGCCCTGCGCCAAGCATGGCGAGGGCGGCAGCGACGATGCGCTTCAACGCGCAAATAGGCGTAATCCCCTGCATATGAGGGGAAATACCCAGCCAAAGGTTTAGACTTTGCTAACCCTAAATCGAAACATTTGCACCGCAGCGCCCAGCGACGGCGGTAAACGTTAACCGTTCTGGTAACTTGTCGCCTTGGGGCTAACCGCTATAGCGGGTTGCCGTCGCGATCGCGGAAGATCTCGCGGCGACCGACGTGGTTGGCAGGGCCCACCAGCCCTTCGCTTTCCATGCGTTCGATCCACTTGGCCGCGGTGTTGTAGCCCACGCCCATCTGGCGCTGCAGCCACGATCCGCTCGCCTTCTGATTCTCGATCACGATCTGGCAGGCCTGGCGATACTTGCGCTCTTCCGGGTTGTCCGAAGCGGTAAACTCGTCCTCGAACGACAGGCCGCCGTCTTCGGGCTCTTCGGTAACGCTGTCGACATAGGCCGGCTCGCCCTGGCTGCGCCAGTGATCGGCCACCTTCTCCACCTCCTCGTCGGACACGAACGGGCCGTGCACGCGTTTCAGCGCGCCGGTAGAGGGCTTGAACAGCATGTCACCCTTGCCCAGCAGTTGTTCGGCACCCTGTTCGCCGATGATCGTGCGGCTATCGATGCGGCTGGTGACGTTGAAGCTGATGCGGGTGGGCAGGTTGGCCTTGATGACGCCGGTAATGACATCGACCGACGGGCGCTGGGTCGCCATGATCAGGTGGATGCCCGCTGCACGGCTCTTTTGCGACAGGCGCTGGATCAGCACCTCGATTTCCTTGCCGACCACCACCATCAGGTCGGCCAGCTCGTCCACGATCAGCACGATCATCGGCAGCACTTCGTAATCCAGTTCCGCCTCTTCCACGATGGGTTCGCCGGTTTCCGGGTCGTAGCCGGTCTGCACCGTGCGCTTCAGCGGCTTGCCCTTGGCGGCGGCTGCGGCCACGCGTTCGTTGAAGCCGTGGATGTTGCGCGCGCCGATCTCGCTCATCATGCGATAGCGTTTTTCCATCTCCTCCACCGCCCACTTCAGGCTGCGCACCGACTTGTGCGGCTCGGTCACCACGGGGGCGAGCAGGTGGGGGATATCGTCGTAGCTCTTCAGCTCCAGCACCTTGGGATCGATCAGGATCATGCGGCATTCGGCAGGCGTGAAGCGGTACAGCAGGCTGAGGAGGATGGCGTTGAGGCCGACCGACTTGCCCGAGCCGGTGGTGCCCGCCACCAGCAGGTGCGGCATGGCAGCAAGGTCTGCCACCACGGGGTCACCCGAAATGCCCTTGCCCAGGATGATCGGCAGGCTGCCCTTTGCATCGACGAAGGCTTCGCTTTCGACCAGTTCCTTGAAGCTGACCGTCTGGCGGTTGGCGTTGGGCAGTTCGATGCCCATCACCGTCTTGCCCGGGATCGGCGCAACGCGGGCGCTGATCGCGCTCATGTTGCGGGCGATATCCTCGGCCAGGCCCACCACGCGGCTGGCCTTGATGCCGGGCGCGGGTTCCAGCTCGTACATGGTCACGACGGGGCCGGTCTTGACCGCGGTGATCTCGCCCTTGACGTTGAAATCGTCGAGCACCGTTTCCAGCAGGCGGGCGTTGCGTTCCAGCGCCAGCTTGTCGAGCGGCGGGGCATTGTCGGTCGCGCCGTCTTCGAGCAGGTCGATCGCGGGCAGCTCGAAATCGGCGAACATGTCCTTCTGCTGCGCCTTGGGCGAAGGCTTGGCCCGGCGGGGCGGGGCAGCGGGATCGGTGATCTGAACCGGCTTGCGATCGGCAAAGGGGTTGGCGGCGGGCGTGTCATCGCCCTCGTCGCCTTCGGGCCTGGCCTTCGTACGGCGGGTCTTTGACCGTTTTGGTTCGTCAGGCTTGAACGGATTTGCCGGAGCGGAAAGGCGTGGCAGCTTGCCTGCCCAATCGGGCAAGGTCAGCAGGCTGGCCCAGTCGACCGCGAACACGCGGCCTGCCAGCACCGCACCGCCGGCCAGGCTGGCAAGCCCGCCTGCCAGGATGCCCCAGAACCGCCCGCCTTCGGGCAGCAAGCCTGCCAAGGCTTCCAGCGCGCCTTCGCCCAGCAGGCCCGCCAGACCGCCGAAGCCCGCCGGCCAGGAGTGTTCGCGCGGGTCGGTCACCAGCGAGAGCGCGGTGGCCAGCAGCACCATGGCGATCAGCAGCACCACCACGGTGCGCCACCAGGCACCGCCCCAGTGCTCGTCCTCATCGGCATCGCGCCACAGCTTGCGGGCAAAGACGTAGGTAAGCGGCAGGAACAGCACGGAAACCCAGCCGAACGCAGTCAGCGCCAGGTCTGCCGCATAGGCGCCGGGGCGACCCATCCAGTTATCGATCACGTCACCCGCCGCGGTGGACAGCGAAGGATCGGTCTGGCTGTAGCTGACCAGCGCAATCGCCAGGAAAGCGGTGAAGGCGAACAGCAGCACCGCGCCTGTAAGCTGGGCACTGCGAGCCAGCGACCGGCGAAATGCGGCGCGCCAGTCCGCGCCCTGCTTTGCGGCCCTGCTGGCCATGATTCATCCCCTTGCGATGCGTCCCGAAGCGAAGAATCCCATAGCGGGACTCCGGGGTCAAATTGTTTGTCTCATGAAGCCGCATCCGCGGCTTCGTCCTCGCTAGATGCGCAGGCAAGCTGCGCCCGCTGCGTGCGGGCGTTCGCCCTTGCGGCCCTGCGGGCCGTTCTAGCTCAAGCCATCGATGGCGGCCCAGCGGGCCCAACCGAGCCTTTGCGCGGTGGAGCGCGTCATTCCGCCAAGTGCAATCACCGGCATTTGCGCAAAGCGCGCCAGCGTGCGGAAGCGGATCGGCCCCAGCGATTTGCCGCCGGGGTGGGAGCGCGTGGGGAACACGGGAGAGAGCATTACTGCATCGGCGGCCATCCGGTTGGCCTGGGCGATCTCGCGCATGTCGTGGACGGTGGCGACGCTGATGAGGTCCGCCCGTGTTGGATAGATCGACAGCGGCGCGCCGTAGACGCCATCCGCACCCCATTCGCGCGCAGTCAGCGTGCTGTCGGACAGGATCACGAGGTGGCCTGCACGGCGGGCGATGGCGGCAAGCGTGTCGAACCGTGCCAGCCGTTCCTCCGGCGGCAAGTGATAGTGGCGATAGACGAAGCCCACCGGCTCGGTGAACTCGGCCAGCCGCGCATCGAGCACGGCGTCGTTGCGCTGGTCGGAAAGCAGCCACAGGCGTGGCAGGGACTGGAAAGAGGCCATGGCCACGCTATAGCGCGCGCATGACTGCCAATACCACCACGACCGCCACCGACAGACTGACCGCCGTGCAGGCCGAAATCGCCAAGGCCTGCACGATCGCGCGCCGCAAGCCCGAAGAGGTGACGCTGGTCGCCGTCAGCAAGACGCACCCGGCAGAGGCTATCGTGCCGCTGCTGGAGGCAGGCCAGCGCGTTTTTGGCGAGAACCGCGTGCAGGAAGCGCAGGGCAAGTGGCCCGCGCTACGCGAGCAATTTCCCCAAACCGAGCTCCACCTCGTCGGCCAGCTGCAATCGAACAAGGCAGACGATGCCGTCGCGCTGTTCGACTGCATCCACTCGCTCGACAGGCCCTCGCTGGTGAAGGCGCTGGCCAAGGCTTTCGACAAGGCGGGCCGTCAGGTCCCCTGCTTCGTGCAGGTCGATGTGGGCGAGGAAGAGCAGAAGGGCGGCTGCCCGATCAAGGACGTGCCTGCCTTGCTGGTACAGGCGCGCGAGGCAGGCATTCCGGTGATCGGCCTGATGTGCGTGCCACCCTTCGGCATCGAGCCCGCGCCCTATTTCGCCCTGCTGGCAAAGATTGCCGATGACCACGGGCTGGAAGGCCGCTCCATGGGCATGAGCGGTGACTTTGCCACCGCCATCATGCTGGGCGCGACGCACATTCGCGTGGGCACTGCACTGTTCGGCGAACGGGAGTAGGCGGGCGTTCGGGTTGCCGCCCTAGCGCGCAACCACCGCCCAGGCACCCTCTGCCACTTCCACGCAGGTGAACTGCTTGGCCGCGCGGCGATTGTACCCACCCGGATCGTACCACGCGATGTCCTGCAGCTGGCCGCTGCGCCGCGCTTCGTTCTTCGCGGCGATGCAATCACCGCGCGTCGGGAACAGCTGCCCGTCGAAAAGGTCCTCGAAATCGGGCCAGTATACCTCGGCTGCCGCCGGGCTTGCCAGCAGGGCGCCGGCCACGGCAATCGTGCGAAGCTTCGTTTTCATCATCGTCTCCAGTCTGACCGCCTTCCGCGGCACCCCCGGCAGGATCGCTGGCGGTGGCGCGTGAACGTCAGGACCGGGCCTAGGCGGGACAGGGAACCATCCGGCGAACCTGCAGGCAGGGATTTGTCCCTAGGGGGCGTGCACGATCGGGTAACAGGCCCTGGCCCTCCGGAACGCAGGTGTTGACGCGGGCCTGCCTGTCGCGCCAAGTCGGCGGCACAAGCAATTGATCGGGAACCCCGCCATGACTGTTCGCCTTGCCGCTGCCCTTGCGGTGCCACTTTTAGCCATGGCCGCGATGCCCGCACGGGCGCAGGACGGCGAGGATCCCTATGCCGCCTGCGCGGCGAGGACCGACGATGCCGCGCGGCTGGCCTGTTCCGATTCCACCTATGCCCGGCAGCGCGTGGTGATCGCCGAGCGCGAGGAAGCCGAGGAGCGCGAGCGCGAGGAAGTGTTCGGTTTCCGCGAAGAGGACGACGCGCTCGAAAACGCCGAGGAAGATGTCGCCGTCACCGCCACCGTGACCGAAGTGTTGCAAGGTGCGCGGCGCAGCCAGGTGCTGCTGCTCGACACTGGCCAGCTGTGGCGCGAGATCAACGGGTCCACCATGCGCAACCGCGTGCGCGACGGCTGGGTCGCAACCATCTAGCGGCACTGGAGCGGTGCCTACGAAATGCGTTTCGAAGGGCGTAGCGGCTACCTGCGCGTAACCCGCATCCGGTAAGCCCTAGGCCGCCTCGGCGCTGTCCGGCTCGCCCGCTTCGATGGCGTCGAGCAGCGCCTGCTTCACCTTGTCCTGCCGGTCCTGCGAGACGAGCTTGTCGCCCAGCAGGTCGGTGACGTAGAAGGTGTCCACCGCGCGCTCGCCGTACTGGGTGATGTGCGCGGAATTGATGATCAGGCTGGCTTCGAACATCGCCCGCGTCAGGCGGTTGAGCAGCGCCGGGCGGTCGGTCGCGTTCACTTCGATTACGGTGAAGCGGTTCGAGGCATCGTTGTCGAACAGGATGACCGGCGCGACGCGGAAGGCTTCTGCCCGCGTCTGCTTCAGCGGGCGCTTGGCCAGGCGCGGCACCATGTCGATCTTGTTCGCCAGCGCATCCTCGATCGACTGCTTGAGGCGCTTGATCTGCTGGTCTTCCTTGAACGGCTTGCCCAGCGGGTCGAGCACCAGGAAATTGTCGACCGCCTTGCCCACCCGGTTGGTGTGGATGCGCGCATCGATCACATTGCCGCCGGCAAGGTGGATGGCCCCGGCGACACGGAAGAACAGGCCGGGATGGTCATCGCCGATGACCGTCACCAGCGTGGCGCCCAGGGCCTCGTAATACTGCGCATGGATCGACAGCGCGTGCTCCAGTTCCCGCGCGGCATCGTAATGCGGCAGGTTGATGGCGATCACGTCTTCGGGCTCGGCGATCCAGTAGGCATCGTCGAAGCGGTCATCCAGCTTTTCCACCAGGTAGGCCTTGTCGCCCAGCATCTGCGCCACTGCCTGCTTCTTGGCGGCGACGCGCTGTTCGCGGCCATGGGTCTTGTGGCCCAGGCGCAGGCGTTCGACAGAGGCTTCGTAGAGGTCGCCTATCAGCTGGCGTTTCCAGCTGTTCCAGATGCCCGGACCAACGGCGCGGATATCGACGATGGTCAGCACCGTCAGCAGGCGCAGCCGCTCCAGGCTTTGCACCACGCCAACGAAATCGCCGATGGTCTTGGGATCGGACAGGTCGCGCTTCAGCGCCGTCGCGCTCATCAACAGGTGCTGGCGTACCAGCCAGGCGACCAGTTCGGTCTCTTCCTTGTCCAGCCCCAGCCGCGGGCACAGCCGCCGGGCCACTTCGGCGCCCAGCACCGAATGGTCGCCGCCGCGTCCCTTGGCGATATCGTGCAGCAGCACCGAGACATAGAGCGCGCGGCGGTTCTTGATCTTCGGCAGCATTTCGCTGGCCAGCGGGTGGTCTTCCACCAGCTTGCCGCGCTCGATATCGCTCAGCAGGCCGATGGCGCGGATGGTGTGTTCGTCCACCGTGTAGTGGTGGTACATGTCGAACTGCATCTGCGCGTTGACCTTGCCGAAATCGGGGATGAAGCGCCCGAAGACGCCTGCCTCGTTCAGCCAGCGCAGCACCGTTTCCGGGTCCTTGCGCCCGGTCAGCAGGTCGATGAACAGCTTGTTCGCCCGCGGGTCCTTGCGCACCTTGCCGTCGATCAGGGCGGCATCGCGGCGAGCGATGCGGATGGTGGCGGGGTGCACTTCCAGCCCCTCGCGCTCGGCAATGGCGAACACCTCGATCAGCCGCACAGGATCAGCCGCGAACCAGTCGTCCGACGGGGCGGAAAGCTTGTCGCCTTCGATGGGATAGCCGCCGATCGACTTGATCGGCTTGAAGCTGGAGAAGAACTCGCTGATCTTGCTCCTGGCCTGCGTCTCTTCCTCCAGGTGCGAAAGGAACACGCCGGTCAGGTGGCCCACATGCTTTACCTGCAGGAAGTAGAATTGCATGAAGCGTTCAACCGCGCTCTTGCCCGGCCTGTCGGCATAGTTCATCCGCTTCGCCACTTCGCGCTGCAGGTCGAAGGTCAGGCGGTCCTCGCCGCGCCTGGCCAAGGTGTGCAGGTGCGCACGTACCGCCAGCAGGAAGCCCTCGGCGCGGCGGAAGCTGCGGTATTCCTTGTCGGTGAACAGCCCCTTGTCGACCAGTTCGCGCGCGCTTTTGACGCGGTAGACGTACTTGCCGATCCAGTAGAGCGTCTGCAGGTCGCGCAGGCCGCCCTTGCCATCCTTCACATTGGGTTCGACGACATAGCGAGAATCGCCCATGCGCTTGTGCCGGGCATCGCGCTCGGCCAGCTTCTCGGCCACGAACTGGCGCTCGGTGCCGGGCACCACTTCGCTCCAGAAGCGCTGGCTGGCCATTTCGTACACGTCCTGGTCGCCCCACAGGAAGCGCCCTTCCAGCAGCGCGGTGCGGATGGTGAGGTCTTCCTTCGCCATGCGCACCACTTCGTTCAGCGAACGGCTGGAATGCCCCACCGTAAGGCTGAGGTCCCACAGGTAGTAGAGGATCGCCTCGATCACCTGTTCGCACCAGGCGGTGGGCTTGTCCGGGGTGACGAAGGCGATGTCGATGTCGGAATGGGGCGACATCTCGCCGCGCCCGTATCCGCCCACGGCGATCAGCGCCAGCCGTTCGCCGCTGGTGCGATTGGCGGCGGGATAGACGTGCTCGATCACGTGATCGTGCACCACGCGGATAAACTGGTCCGCCAGGAAGGCGTGGCCATAGGCGCTTTCGTGCCCGGCGCCCGGTTTTGCCTCCAGCCGGCGCGCCAGTTCCGCCCGGCCGGCATCCAGCGCCGCACGCAGTTTCTCGACGATGGCCTGCCGTCCCTTGCCGGCACCCTGGTCTGCAACCACGGCATCGATATCGGCGGCGAGCTTGCGCCGATCGATCACGGCGCGCTGTCTGGGGATCTTGGGAAGGGTCACTCCTACAGCAAATAGGCCGCTGTGCCCGGCAATGCAAAGGGCCATTGCCGTGGTGCCTGCGCCCTATCGGGGGTTCCCCGATGGCCTCGCCTGTGCCAAAGCGCGCGTGTTTTTGGGGCGCTTGGTGCGCCTTGCAGGATAATGAAGGGTTGAGCGTGATCCTGGATCTTCTGGCAACGGCGGGCAGCGCCACGCTGAACTGGAGCGACCTGGGCCTGAAAACCGGGATCGACCTCGGCTTTTTCGAGCTCAAGTACTATTCGCTCGCTTACCTAGCGGGCATCATCCTTGGCTACTGGCACCTGTCGAAGATGGTGAAGGCGCCCGGCGCGCCGATGGCGCAGGTGCATGTCGACGATCTGTTCTTCTACTGCACGCTGGGCATCATCATCGGTGGGCGGCTGGGCTATGTCACCTTCTACGAACCCGGCCACTGGACCGATTTTTCGGGCGATGGTTTCATCAGCTGGAAAGTCCTGCGCGTGTGGGACGGCGGAATGAGCTTCCACGGCGGCCTGATCGGCACCGTGCTGGCCATTGCCTGGGTCAGCTGGCGCGGCGGCCTGCCGTTCATCCGCGTGGCAGACTACATCTCGGTCAACGTCGGTTTCGGCATGATGTTCGGGCGGCTGGCCAATTTCATCAATGGCGAGCTGTGGGGCCGCCCGGCGGGCGAGGGCGTGCCCTGGGCGATGACGTTCTGCGACCGTGGTCGCACCGCCGCGGGCGAATGTCTCTCCAGCTTTATCCCGCGCCATCCCAGCCAGCTGTACGAGGCGACGCTGGAAGGCCTGCTGGTTGTCGTCGTGATGCTCAGCCTGTTCTGGCTGACCCGTGCCCGCTATCGCCCGGCGCTGCTGGTGGGGGTATTCACCACGCTGATTGCCTTTGGCCGGTTCGTGGTCGAATTCTTCCGCGAACCCGATGCCCAGCTGGCCGAATTCGCGGCGGAGACCGGGCTCAACATGGGCCAGTGGCTAACCATACCCCTTATCCTTCTTGGCCTTGGCCTCGTGGTATATGCCCTGACGCGCGCTCCGCTGGCGAGCGGCGCGAAACAACAGGGGACCAGCCAGGCGGAGGCCAATTGAGCGACCTCAGAGACGAAGACGCCAAGCGCAACCTGGGCGATACCTTTCGTCGCCTGATCGCCAGCACCGGTCCGATCAGCCTCATGCATTTCATGGGCGAATCGAACATGCGCTATTACAACGACAAGCGCGTGATCGGCGGTCCGAGCGAACATGGTGGCGGCGATTTCATCACCGCGCCCGAAGTCAGCCAGATGTTCGGCGAACTGATCGGTCTGTGGCTGGCCGACATGTGGATTCGCGCCGGACGCACCGAGCCTGTCCACTATGTCGAGCTGGGGCCGGGGCGCGGCACGCTGGCGCGCGACGCGCAGCGGGCGATGAAGCGCTATGGCCTGGTGCCGAAGATGCACCTGGTCGAAACCTCGCGCGGGATGCGCGACGTGCAGCTCAGCCAAGTGCCCGACGCCATCCAGCACCGCGACCTTTCCACTGTGCCCATGGAAGGGCCCGTTCTGCTGGTGGCCAACGAGTTCCTCGATGCCCTGCCGGTACGCCAGCTGGTGAAGACGCAGGACGGTTGGCGCGAAGTCATGGTGGCGGTGGATGACGACGGGAACTTCGTCGAGACGCCGGGCCGCCAGCCGATGGATTCCGCCGTGCCCGAAGCGCGCCGGGGCGATCCGCCGGGCACGGTGATCGAAACCTCGCCCGCCTGCGCCACCATCATGTACGAAGTGGCGGGCCGCCTCGCCAGCCAGGGCGGCGCGGCGCTGTTCATCGACTATGGCTATACCCACGGCCGCAGCGGATCGACGCTGCAGGCGGTGAAGGGCCACAGGAAGATCGGCGTGTTCGATGCGCCGGGAGATGCAGACCTGACCGCGCACGTCGACTTCGCACAGATGGCGCTGATCGCCGAATCGCGCAACGCCCGCGTGCTGGGCACGGTGACGCAAGGGCAATGGCTCACCCGCCTGGGCATCCGCGACCGTGCCGACGCGCTGGCGGAGTTCGCCCCGCAGCACCGAGACGCCCTGATGCGCGCGCGCGACCGCCTGATCGCGCCCGACCAGATGGGCGAGCTGTTCAAGGTGATGGGCCTTGCCGGACCGGACTGGCCCGACGGAGCGGGTTTCAGCGACGAATAGCGCCTAGCAGCCACTGCGCTGCCTGCTCGGGCGACCACTTGTCTTCGTCCCTGTCCACCGCATAGTTCGCCTGCCGCATGGTCTGGACATCGACTGCGCCCAGCAGCGGTTGCAGTGCTTCGACCAGGCCTGCGTTATCGGCCATGCGGGGTGAGACGAGCACGATCGCATCGTACGATGGCAGCGCCTCCAGCGGGTCTTCCAGCACCACCAGGTTATCCGCCGCGATGCGTCCGTCGCTGGTGTAGGCGCTGATCACGTCGGCTTCGCCCGAGGCCAGCGCGTTGTACATGAAGGTGGGCGAATAGGTGCGCCGGTCGGCGAAGCGCAGGCCATAGGCATCGCGAACTGCTTGCCATTCGGGCCGCTCGAACCATTCGGGATCGCCGCCGATGGTCAGCTGCGGGGCGGAGCGGGCAAGGTCGGCAATGGAGGCGAGCCCGTAATCCCGCGCCGTTTCCTGCGTTACTGCCAGGCCATAGGCGTTCTCGAACCCCAATCGCCCCAGTACCCGCGCGCCGGAAGTCTCCGCCTCCCAGCGCACGATTTCATCGTACATTGCCTGGCGGCCCGGATTGTCGGTGCGTTCCAGCTGGTTGGTCCACAGCGTGCCGGTGTAATCGACGGATATGTCGATCGCGCTGCTGGCGACTGCATTGTGCACCACTGCCGAGCCCAGCCCTTCGCGATATTCGACGGCAAAGCCCGCATCCTCCAGCAGCTGGCCGATGGCGCGGGCGAGCACGTATTGCTCGGAAAAGCTCTTGGCCCCGATAACCACTGTTTCGCGGGCGTCGGCGCGCCAGTCGACGAGCGAGGCTGCCGCCCCCGCGATCCCCGCCAGCGCCAGCAGCACGCCCGCGACCACCATGCGCGGCCGGCGCATGGCAAAGCCGCGCTCTACCAACCCCAGCAGTGCATCGGCGGCCAGGGCAAGCCCCGCGCTGGCAATGCACCCGGCCAGCACCAGCACCCAGTTCTGCGTCTGCAATCCGGCGAATATCGGATCGCCCAGGCTGCGCTGGCCGATGGTGGTGGCAAGGGTTGCCGCACCGATCGTCCACACGCTGGCGGTGCGGATCCCGGCCATCACATAGGGCGCGGCCAGCGGGGCCTCGACCAGCCGCAGCTTCTGCCAGCCGGTCATGCCCAGTCCGTCTGCCGCTTCGATCAGTTCGGCATCGAGGTTGGTGAGCGCGGTGACGGCATTCCTGAGGATAGGCAGCAGGGCATAGAGCGCCAGCGCCAGCCACGCGGGCAGGAAACCCAGGGCAGGCAGCCCATCGCCCAGCAGCGTGCGCGCCGCCAGCAGGATCGGAAAGAACAGCGCCAGCAGGGCCAGTGCCGGGATGGTCTGCACGAGGCTGGCGAACCCCAGCGTCACCCTGGCCACGCTCGGCGAGCGGCTGGCCCAGACTGCGAGTGGAAGGGCAACGGCAATGCCCAGCGCCACGGCGGCAGCGCACAGCAAAACGTGCTCGGCCAGCTTTGGGCCAAGGCCCAGCAGGGCACCGAGCAGCGCGCTCATTCGCCGATCCCGGCCAGCTGGCGGGCCTGCTCGCGCGGCACCGCCACCAGCGCCTGCGCCACCTCGCCTCCGGCGCCGGCCAGCAGGGCCTGCGGCGTCTCGTCGGCAACGATCCGGCCGGCGTCCATCACCAGCACGCGACTGGCGAGCAGCAGGGCTTCTGCCATGTCGTGCGTCACCATCAGCGTGGTGAGGCCCAGCTCGTCATGCAGGCGCCGCACGCGCTGGCCCAGTGCCCTGCGCGTGATCGGGTCAAGCGCGCCGAAGGGTTCGTCCATCAGCAGCAGGTGCGATTCGCCTGCCAGCGCCCGTGCCACGCCCACGCGCTGGCGCTGCCCGCCCGAAAGCTCGGCAGGCATGCGAGCGGCCATGGCGGGGTCGAGCTCTACCAGGTCAAGCAGTTCGGCAATCCGCGCATCGGGCAGTGTCTCGCCTTCCAGGCGCGGGGTCAACGCCACGTTTTCTGCCACGGTCATGTGCGGGAACAGGCCCACCCCCTGGAACACGTATCCGATGCGGCGGCGCAAGCGGGCAGGCGGGCCGGCCAGCACGTCCTCGCCGTCCAGCAGCACGCGGCCCGATGTCGGTTCCACCAGCCGGTTGATGCATTTGAGCAAGGTCGACTTGCCCGAGCCGGAGGCGCCTACCAGCGCCACGAATTCGCCCGCCGCAATCTCCAGCGACACGCCGTGCACGGCGGTCACGTCGTCATAGGATTTCGAAAGCGCGTCGAACCGCAGGAAGGCAGGCTGGGCGCCGTCCATCAACCGGTCAGCGCCTCTTTCGCCATGGTCAGTTCGACCACCAGTCCGCCCGGTTCGAAGCGGCGTTCCCAGCTGCCCTGCAATTGCCCTGTCACGCTCATTTCCACCAGCCGCGAGCCAAAACCGCTTTCGCTCGCCTCGCGTACCGGCGGGCCGCCGTGTTCCGTCCAGACCAGCGCGATGGCATCGTCGGCGTCGCTCACCACCAGGTTTACGTGGCCCTCTTCGGTAGAGAGCGCGCCGTACTTGGCGGAATTGGTGGCCAGTTCGTGGAACACCAGCGCCAGCGGGGTGGCGGAGCGCTGGCTTATGGCAGCATCGGCCCCCTCGATCTGCACACGGGGGCTGTCGTCGCTGTCGGAATAGGGAGCGAACAGCGCCTCCAGCAGGCCCTTGAGGCTATCCTGCATCGCCCCGTCTTCGGGCCGCACGAATTCGTGCGCGCGTCCCAGCGCCTGCAGCACGCGGGTCAGGTCCCTCGCGAAGGGCTCGTGCTCGGGTGCCTTGCGCGCCTTCAGCATGGCCAGGCCGATGACGACGGCGAAGATGTTCTTGATCCGGTGCGCCAGTTCCTTGGCCAGCAGGTCGCGCTCTTCCAGCGCCTGGTGGACCTCGTCGATATCGGTGACGGTGCCGAACCAGCGCACGGGCTCGCCCTCGTTCTCCACCACCGGCACCGCCAGGCCCAGCACCCACATCCAAGACCCGTCGGCGCGCTTCAGGCGGAATTCGGCATCGAACTGTTCGCCCGCGGCGAAGCGTTCCTGCCATTCGGCGAAGGTCTGCGGAAAGTCGTCGGGGTGGAGGAAGGGTTGCCACTCGGCTGCCGTCGGCGGCGGCGGGGCGCCGGTCACTTCGCTCCAGCGCTTGTTGAAATAATCGAAATTGCCGTGATTGTCGGCAGACCAGGCGATCTGCGGCACGCCTTCGATCATGCGCCGCAGCCGGGCCTCGCGCTCCTCGATCTCGCGGTTGGCCTGCAGGGCAGAGCGCCGCGTTTCCAGCCTTCGCATGGCCGCCTGCGCCAGCACCGCCATGCCTTCGCGTTGGAAATCATCGAGTTGCGCTGCGTGCGCGCTGGTATCGATCACGCACAGCGTGCCGATCGAGGCGCCTTCGTCGGAGACCAGCGGTTGCCCGGCGTAATAACGGATGTGCGGATCGTCGGTGACCAGCGGATTGTCGGCAAAGCGCGGATCGGCAGGTGCATCGGGCACTTCCAGCATGTCCGCGCGGCCCAGCGTGTGGTTGCAGAAGGCGACATCGCGCGGCGTTTCGCGCTGCTCCACCCCTTCGCGGGCGAGGAACAGCTGCTTGTCCCGTTCCAGCAGGGTGACCATCGAGGCAGGCACCTTGCATAGCTTGGCGGCGAATTCGACGATGGCCTGCAATTCCGGATCGCCTTCCAGCGCTTCGGCCTCGAAGCTTTCGACCACGTCCAGCCGCGCTGCCTCGGCGGTAAACTCGGCGGCGGGCTCGGGCGTGCCCGTCTTGGGAAGGGGATCGTGCAGGTTCATATCGCAACAAACTAGCTGCCTCGCATTGCGATTGATAGACGAGTTAATAAGTTTCGATTGTAACCTGTTTGCCTGGCGCGGCACGCTTGCTAAAGGCGATGGCGACCAAAGGAGCAGACCCAGCCATGCGCGCCACCCCCGATTTCGATTTCGGCCTGACCGAAGAGGCCCAGATGATCCGCGAGACCGTCGCCCGCTTTGCCGACGAGCGGATTGCCCCGCTGGCGGCAAAGGTGGATGCCGAGGACTGGTTCCCGCAGGAACTGTGGCCGGAAATGGGCGAACTGGGCCTGCACGGCATGACCGTTTCGGAAGAGGACGGCGGCACCGGGCTGGGCTATCTCGAACACACCATTGCGGTGGAAGAGGTCAGCCGGGCCAGCGCCTCTGTCGGCCTCAGCTACGGCGCCCATTCCAACCTGTGCGTCAACCAGATCGCGCGCTGGGGCAACGCGGCGCAGAAGGCGAAATACCTGCCCGGCCTCATCAGTGGCGAGCATGTCGGCAGCCTGGCGATGAGCGAGCCGGGCGCGGGATCGGACGTCGTCAGCATGAAGCTGAAGGCCGATGCGGTGCAGGGGGGCTTCCTCCTGAACGGCACCAAGTTCTGGATCACCAACGGCCACTTTGCCGAAACGCTGGTGGTCTATGCCAAGACCGATCCCGGCGCCGGCAGCAAGGGCATCACCGCCTTCCTGATCGAGAAGGACATGCCCGGCTTTTCCTGCGGGCAGAAGATCGAAAAGATGGGCATGAAGGGCAGTCCCACCAGCGAACTGGTGTTCGAGGATTGCCACGTGCCCGAAGACAACGTGCTGGGCGAAGTCGGCAACGGCGTGCAGGTGCTGATGAGCGGGCTGGATTACGAGCGCGTGGTGCTGTCCGGCGTGCAGCTGGGCATCATGCAGGCCTGCCTCGACACCGTTATCCCCTACGTTCGCGAGCGCCAGCAGTTCGGCAAGCCCATCGGCCATTTCCAGCTGATCCAGGCCAAGGTGGCAGACATGTACGTCGCGCTGCAATCGGCGCGTGCCTATACCTATGCCGTCGCCCGCGCCGCCGATGCAGGGCATACCACCCGCTTCGACGCGGCAGGCGCGATCCTGCTCTCCAGCGAGAACGCCTTCCGCGCCGCAGGCGAAGCCGTGCAGGCGCTGGGCGGTGCAGGTTATACGACAGACTGGCCGGTGGAACGCTACCTGCGCGATGCCAAGCTGCTGGACATTGGCGCCGGAACCAACGAAATCAGGAGAATGCTGATCGGAAGGGAGCTGATCGGCGCCTAGTGACAGGCATCCCGGGGAGAGACAATTTGCTGAAAACCGCCGTCGCCGCAGCCGCCGCGCTGCTGATTGCCGTGCCCGCAAGTGCGCAGGACAGCGCACGAGTCGAGCAGCTGACCTTCGATGCTCCCTCGCTGGCGGGCAACCTCGAAGGCAATTCCACCCAGCGCAGCGTCGTCGTCGTCACCCCGCCGGGCTATGACGAGAACCCCGACAAGCGCTATCCCGTGGTCTATTTCCTGCACGGCTACTGGATGCCGGTGGACGTGCAGCAGGAAGGCTTCCGCATCGACGAAGCGGTGCAGGCTTCCAGCGAGGCTGGCCACGATTTCATCATGGTGATGCCCGACGGTTTCTCGAAGCTGCGCGGCGGTTTCTATTCCTCCGGGCCCGTGGTTGGCGACTATGAAAGCATGGTGGCGGACGACCTGGTGGACTGGGTCGATAGCAACTACCGCACCATTGCCGATCCTGCCTCGCGCGGGCTGGCGGGCCATTCGATGGGCGGATACGGCACTGCGCGCATCGCCATGCACCGTCCGGGCATTTTCTCGTCGATCTACATGATGAGCGCCTGCTGCCTCGACCCCATGACCATGACGGCAGAGGACGCCGCGCGCATCGAAGCCATGACCGAGGACGACGCTGCCGCTGCCGGTTTCGGCGAGCTTGCCTCGCTGTCTACCCTGGCGACGTGGTCTCCCGATCCGACCGCGGACAACGTGTTCCACGTCTATACCGGCCTTAAGGAAGACGGCACGGTGGACCCGCTGGTGAACCAGCGCCTCGCCGCCAATTCGCCGGTCGTGCTGGTGCCGCAATACCTGCCGGAGCTGAACGGGCTGGAAGCCTTCGCCATGGATATCGGCGACCAGGATTTCCTGCAGGCCGGCAATGCCGCATTCCGCGCCGAGCTGGACCGGTTCGGCGTCACCTACGAGTTTGAGCTGTACGAAGGCGACCACGGCAACCGCATCCGCGAACGGATCCGCACCGAAGTGCTGCCGTTCTTCGCCCAGCACCTGGACCGGGAGTAGACCCATGCTGAAACATGCCCTTGCCGCCCTGGCGGCTTTCCTTGCCGCGCCGCTGGCCGCGCAGAACATCACCGCGCCCGATGCCGTGGTGCCCGATGGCATCACGGTGGAGGAGGTGCTGGTCCACGGTGCCTCGCTGGAAGGCAACCTCGAAGGCAACAGCGCGGACCGGCCGGTGATGGTCGTGCTGCCGCCCAGCTATGCCGACAGCCCCACGCGGCACTACCCGGTGGTCTACTACCTCCACGGCTTCGCCATTTCCGGCCGCGATTTCTACGACTACATGCAGGTGCCCACTGCCGTGGCCGACAATGCCGCCGAGGGGCGCGAGTTCATCGTGGTGGTGCCCGACACGCTGACGGCCATGGGCGGCTCGATGTATTCGAACAGCGTCACCGTGGGCAATTTCCGCGATTTCATCGCGACTGACCTGGTGCGCTATATCGACGCCAACTATCGCACGATCCCGACCCGCGAAGGGCGCGGCCTGGCAGGCCATTCGATGGGCGGGTACGGCACCTGGGTGGTCGGCATGACGCATCCGGAGGTGTTCAACGCAATCTGGGCGCAAAGCGCCTGCTGCGTCTCCCCGCGCACCGAAACGCCCGAAAGCGCCGCCGCCATGGCTGCCGTGCCGCGCGACGGCGTGGACGATAGCGGCTTCGGCATGCGCGCAGGGCTCGCCAGCGCCACGGCCTGGGCGCCCGATCCCACCAACCCGCCGTTCTACGTACAGTGGCCGCTGGCCGAGGACGGCAGCGTCGACCAGCACGTGATCGCGCAATGGGCGGCCAATTCGCCCTATGCCATGGTCGCCAGCCACGTCAGCGCGCTGGAAAGCTTTTCCGCCATCGGCTCCGACGTGGGGACGCAGGACGGCCTGATCGCCGACGACACGCTGATCAGCCAGCAGCTGGACAGGTTCGGCGTCGAGCACATTTTCGAGACCTATGAAGGCAACCACGTCAATCGCATCGGCGAACGCTTTTCGAGCGTGGTGCTGCCCTTCATGGCCCGGCACCTGGACATGGAGAGCGAATGACCGCACCCGTAATCACCTCTTCGCTCGACCTCGAAAGCCCAGAAGCGAAGGCGCGTGCGAAGCACAATCGTGCGTTGGCCGAAGAGCTGCGCGAGAAGGTGGCCGAGGCGGCGCTGGGCGGATCCGAGCGGCACCGTGAGCGACATGTGTCGCGCGGAAAGCTGTTGCCAAGGGATCGGGTGGAGCGGCTGCTCGATCCGGGCTCGCCCTTCCTGGAGATCGGCCAGCTGGCCGCGAACGGCATGTACGAAGGCGACGTCAACGGCGCGAGCATGATTGCCGGGATCGGGCGGGTTTCGGGCCGGCAGGTGATGATCGCCGCCAACGATGCCACGGTGAAGGGCGGCAGCTACTACCCGATGACGGTGAAGAAGCACCTGCGCGCGCAGGAGATTGCGCAGCAAAACCGCTTGCCGTGCGTCTACCTGGTCGACAGCGGCGGGGCGAACCTGCCCTACCAGGCCGAGGTCTTTCCCGACCGCGACCACTTCGGACGCATCTTCTACAACCAGGCGCAGATGAGCGCGGCTGGTATCCCGCAGATCGCCTGCGTGATGGGCAGCTGCACTGCTGGCGGCGCCTACGTTCCGGCCATGAGCGACGAGAGCGTGATCGTGCGCGAGCAGGGGACGATCTTCCTTGCCGGCCCGCCGCTGGTGAAGGCGGCGACGGGCGAGGAGATTTCAGCCGAAGACCTTGGCGGCGGTGCGCTGCACGCGAAGAAATCGGGCGTGGTCGATCACCTGGCCGAGAACGACGAACACGCGCTGACGATCGTGCGCGATATCGTCAGCCACCTGGGCGCGCGCGATCCGGCGAAGGTGGAACTGCAGGACCCGCGTCCGCCGAAATTCGACGCCGAGGACCTTTACTCGATCGTGCCCGAGGACGTGCGCGCGCCTTACGATGTGCACGAAGTGATCGCCCGTATCGTGGACGGCAGCGAGTTCCACGAGTTCAAGCGCGAGTTCGGCTCCACGCTGGTCTGCGGCTTTGCCCATGTGTGGGGCATGCCGGTGGCAATCCTTGCCAACAACGGCGTGCTGTTCTCCGAAAGCGCACAGAAGGGCGCGCATTTCATCGAGCTGGCCTGCCAGCGCGGCATTCCGCTGCTGTTCCTGCAGAACATCTCCGGCTTCATGGTCGGCGGCAAGTACGAGGCCGAAGGCATCGCCAAGCACGGCGCCAAGCTGGTGACGGCAGTCGCCACCGCGCAGGTGCCCAAGATCACCGTGGTGATCGGCGGCAGCTTTGGTGCGGGCAACTATGGTATGTGCGGACGGGCCTATAGCCCGCGCTTCCTGTTTACCTGGCCCAATGCCCGCATCAGCGTGATGGGCGGCGAGCAGGCGGCCAGCGTGCTCGCCACCGTCCACCGCGACGCGGGCGACTGGACCGCAGAAGAGGCGGAGGAATTCAAGGCCCCGATCCGGCAGAAGTACGAGGACGAAGGCAACCCCTACTACGCCACCGCCCGCCTGTGGGACGATGGCGTGATCGACCCGGTGCAGACGCGCGACGTACTGGGGCTCAGCCTTGCCGCCTGCCTCGAGGCGCCGATCCCGCCCAAGCCGCAGTTCGGCGTGTTCCGGATGTAAGGGAGATGGGCGACGACAGGCAGGACAAGCCGCAAGTGGGCATGCCGCGCTGGCTGCTGTGGGCCTTTGTCGGCAAGCTGGTGTTCGTCACCGTGCTGACCATCGGCATTGTCTGGTGGGTAACCGGCCGCTGACGACGCCTTGCTAGGCACTTGCTGCGCCTGCTGCGCGCGTGCAAAGCAGGGCACAGGGGAGAGGTCAGGTGCCAGTGCAGAACAATCGCAAGCCCACGCTCCTCTCGCGCATGGTGTGGTGGCTGCTGCGGCGGCTCTACCGGTGGAAGGGTTATACCCTGCTCAACCACCCGCCGAAGCTGCCCAAGTTCATCCTCGTCGGCGCGCCGCACACATCGAACTGGGATTTCATCTATTTTGCAGGTGCGGTGCAGGAAGTGGGGATCATGCCCCGCTTCATCGGCAAGCATTCGCTGTTCAAGTGGCCGATGACGCGGTTCATGTACGACATGGGCGGGATGCCGATAAACCGCGCTGCGCCGCAGGGTTACGTGAAGAGCGTGATCCGCGCCATCGACGAAGCAGACCAGATCGCGCTGGTGATCGCGCCGGAAGGCACGCGTTCTTCGGACGGGCGTTGGAAGAGCGGGTTCTACCATATCGCCCTGGGCGCGGGCGTGCCGATCGTGCCCGCATGGCTGGATGTCGGCACCGGCCACGCGGGCTTTGGCGAGCCGATCATGCCAAGCGGCGATTTCCACGCCGACCTTGCGAAAATCGCCGCCTTCTACAAGCAGGCCATGCCCGATTGCGCGCGGTTCGACCTGCTGGAGCGGCAGGCGCGCGGGGAGATCGAAAGCCCGGGCAAGCTCCGTGACTGAGGCGCTGTTCGATAACGCTGCGCTGCTGTTCGCCGGGCTGCTGCTGCTGTGGCTGGTGGCAACCATGATCCGCAGCGTCAGCTTCATCGATGCGGTCTGGGGCCTCTCCATGGCCACGCTGGCGGTTCACAGCTACGCGATGGTCGAGCCCGGCCCTGCCGCCAGCGTACTGGCGCTGATGGTGCTGGCGTGGGGCGCGCGGCTGGGGGTGCACCTGCTGCGGCGGTTCCTGCGCCATGGCGAGGATGCGCGCTATCGCCGCATGCTGCCCGATCCCGAAACCCGCGCTGCCTATGCGCTCACCGCCTTGTGGAAGGTTTTTGCCCTGCAAGGCGCGCTGATCATGCTGGTGAGCAGCCCGGTGCAGGTAGGCATCCTGGCGGCGAACCCCGGCCAGCCGCTGGGCGCATGGGCCGGGCCGGGGCTGGCGCTCTACGCGCTCGGCATGGTGTTCGAAGTGGTAGGCGACTGGCAGCTGGACCGCTTCAAGGCCGATCCGGCGAATGCGGGAAAGGTGATGGACAAGGGCCTGTGGCGCTATACCCGCCACCCCAACTACTTCGGCGATGCCTGCGTGTGGTGGGGCGTGTGGCTGGTGGCGATGTCGGTGGCGCCCGGCGCTGTCGTCTGGACCCTGCCAGGGCCGCTGTTCCTCACCTTCACGCTGGTCAAATGGTCGGGCGCGGCAATGACCGAGGCCGGTATGCGCGACAAGTACGGCGAGGAATTCGCCGACTACGTGCGGCGCACCCCGGCCTTCATCCCGTGGGCGCCGAAAGCCTAGCGATGCCCCTCGTGGCTGAGCGCATATTTCAGGCTGGTGCCGATCATCAGGCCTGACAGCAGGATTATCACGCTGGCCCAGATCCAGTGCGGCAGCAGCAGTTCGGCCTCGATCGCGCCGGTATCCGACAGCATCGCACGCCCGCCGACCATGGCGGTTTCGGAGAACAGGTAGTCCATGTCGTTGAACATCGAGAGCGCGGCCAGCACGCCCAGGAACTGCAGCGTGAACAGTTGCAGCCCGCGTGTCCCGCGCCAGGCGATCCAGCCCAGCGCCAGCGCCAGCGATGGCAGCACCGCCCAGCCTACCCAGCTGCGCACCCACACCAGCGTGGACAGCAGCAGCGCGGCAGCCAGCGCGATCAGCGCGGGCTTCCAGTACTTGTGCGCCCCGCTGGCCAGGATCAGCAGTGCGCCGATCACGCTGGGCCCCAGCGGACCGCCCATGGCGACCAGAGCGCGGTCCAGCCCGCCGCCTTCCAGCGCGATGCGCGAGGAGGCATAGCCCGACCCGTCGGCATTGATCACCAGCAGGTCGAACGCGTTGCCGGTGGCCAGCGCAGCCAGGCCGTGGCCCATCTCGTGAAACCAGGTGGTGAGGATGACGAAGGGCCAGATCAGGTAGGAGCCGAACGGCAGCGCGGGCAGGGCCGTGACCAGCACGCCGGCCAGCACCAGGCGACCGACCTGCTCCTCCTGGCTGCCACGTCTGACGGGTCGCCAGGCCACGGGCTCAGTCGCCTCGCCTGGTGTAGACGCCGGTGAAGCTGACGTTCGCCCCGCCGCAGCGGTTGTTGTCGCCCGCCAGCAAGTAGTTGCCCAGCAGGGTGAAGTTCACTTCGCACAGGTCGCCGTCATCAAAGCGTGCGCGGGCGCCAAGGCGGTCCAGCCGTCCTGCCAGCTCACCCACGTGGACGGAATAGCCTTCGGGAGGCTGGCGCGCGGGCCAGAAGGCCAGCCCTTCGATCCGCAGCCGCGCGCGGCCTTCGTGGGTGATGGTCAGCGTGTTGTCGCCGCGCCCTTGCCACTGGCCCGCCCAGTCCTTCGGTTCGGGTGCTTGCGCCGTGGCCACGAATTCGATGCGGTCCAGCCGGATCCAGCCCGCAGTATCGCTGGGCGGGTAATAGGCGCAGGCAAAGCCTTCGCGCAGCTTGCCGACGATCACCTCGTCGTCGGCGATGAGGTAGCGGCTGGTGATGCAGCCCTCCCCGGCGGCAGGGCAGCCATCGGTGTCGCGGTGGAAATAGACCCGGCGGTCAACATTCACGCGCGCCAGCGAAAAGGGTGCCTCGCGCGGGAACAGGCCATTGCGGCAGAAGCGATCGTCGCCGTGCGCCTGCGCGGCGGCGGGCAAGGCGAGCAAGCCCAGCGCTGCCAGCACTCCGGTTTTCATCGCTCTACTCCCAGGTAACCTCTGTCACACCGCGTTCCTGGGCCAGCACGGCCCATGCGGCAAGGAACAGCCCTGCCACCAGCGGCCCGACGACAATGCCGGAAAGACCCATGGCGGCGATACCCCCCAAAGTGGTTACCAGGATGATCCAGTCGGGAATGCCGGTGTCGCGGCCCACCAGGATCGGGCGCAGCACGTTGTCGGCCATGCCGATCACCGCCACGCCCGATACCAGCACCAGCACGCCTTGCCAGATATCGCCGATGGCCAGCAGGTAGATGGCGACCGGGGCCCAGACCACGGCCGGGCCGATGGCCGGCACCAGCGAGAATATGGCGGTGAGCAGGCCCAGCAGCACCACGCTGGGCATGCCGGCGATCCAGTAGGTAATCGATCCCAGCGCCCCCTGCACCAGGCCGACCACCATCGAACCCTTGATGGTGGCGCGCACGATGGCGAGGAAGCGATCTGCCAGCTGGTGCGCGACATCTTGCGCCAGCGGCAGGTGATCGAGCACGCGCTCGCCCAGTTCGCGTCCGTCGCGCAGCAGGAAATAGGCGACGTACAGCCCGATGCCGAAGGAGAGGACGAAGCCCACCGCACTGCCGGTGATGGAGACCGCCTGCTGGGCGATCAGGCCGGAGCTTTCCAGCGCCAGTTCCTGCGCCCGTTCCTGCACCATTTCGGCGGTGCCCAGGCCTTCGACGTCCAGGCTGTCGCGAACGGCTTCGGGCAAGGCGCCGTAGACGGTGTTGAACCATCCGGCCAGGTCTATCCGCCCTTCGCGAAAGGCGACGACGACGGATGTGGCCTGTTCCACCACCACGCCGCCAATCATGAAAGCCGGGATGATCACGGCGAAGGTAATCACCAGCAGGGTGGCAATGGCGGCGCGGTTACTGCCGCCCATGCGCGCGCGGAACCACTGGTACATCGGCTGGAACATGATCGCCGCCAGCGTTGCCCACAGCAACGGCGCGACGAAGGGCCAGATGATGTAGAGCAACACCAGCGAAACCAGCGCCAGGAAGACGAGGAAGCCGCCCTTTTCCAGCGTTTGTGCCTGCGTTTTCGCTGTCATTCCTGCTCCTCCCGGAGCTGCCATAGCCCCCTAAATGTCTAGATTAGCGACATTTAGCGCATTGTCCTGAATAAACTCGCGGCGCGGTTCCACCACGTCGCCCATCAGGCGGGTGAAGATCTCGTCGGTGACGTCGGCGTCTTCTACCTTCACCTGCAGCAGCTCGCGGTTTTCCGGGTCGAGCGTGGTCTCCCACAGCTGTTCGGCGTTCATTTCGCCGAGACCCTTGTAGCGGCTGATCGACAGGCCCTTGCGGCCCGCGGCCAGCACGGCTTCCAGCAGCTGGCTGGGGCGGGTGATCGCGGTGTTCGGATCGAAGGCCGGGGTCTCGGCATCGGTCTCCTCCGCGTTCGCTTCCACGGGCTGCGCCTCGGCGCTGCCGGCCTTCACCAGCCGTGCAGGCGCCGCATAGTTTTCCGCCTGCGCCACGCCCAGCGTGTTGAGCTTGCGGGCCTCCGCGCTGTCGAGGAACTTCTCCTCGATCAGGTGGACGTCGGTCACCCCGCGCCACACGCGGTCGAAGCGCACGTCGCCGTTGTCGGTGGTGCGAGCAGACCAGTCGGCTTCCGGATCGCTCAGCTGGATCTGGCCTGCGGCATGGGCAAGGCGGGTGTCGCGCTCTGTCCGGGAAATCCCCGGTTCCAGCGCGCCGGCCATGGCCATCGCCTCGATCACGCCCGAATCGTATTTGCGCGGGGCGAAGCCGAGCAGGTTCGTCAGCTGCAACGCCTTTTCGACAAGGTCGGCAAGGTCCGCGCCGCTGCGTGCGCCCTCGGCGGTTTCCAGCACCCGGTCCTGCAGGCCGTTGTCGACCAGGTAGCGATCGAGCGCGCCCTGGTCCTTCAGGTAGACCTCGCTCTTGCCCTTGGCGACCTTGAACAACGGCGGCTGGGCGATGAACAGGTGGCCGGCCCTGATGATCTCGGGCATCTGCCGGTGGAAGAAGGTGAGCAGCAGCGTACGGATATGCGCGCCGTCGACGTCGGCGTCGGTCATGATCACGATCTTGTGATAGCGCAGCTTTTCCAGGTCGAATTCGTCGCGCAGGCCGGTGCCCATCGCCTGGATCAGCGTACCGACTTCCTTGGAGGAAATGATCCGGTCGAACCGGGCGCGTTCCACGTTCAGGATCTTGCCCTTCAGCGGCAGGATTGCCTGGTACTTGCTGTCGCGCCCGCTCTTGGCGGAACCGCCTGCCGAATCACCCTCGACCAGGAAGATTTCGGACTTGGCCGGATCGCGTTCGCGGCAGTCGGACAGCTTGCCCGGCAGGCTGGCGACGCTCATGGCGCCCTTGCGGCTCATTTCGCGGGCCTTGCGCGCGGCTTCGCGGGCGGCGGCGGCGTCGATGATCTTCTGCACGATGGCCTTGGCCTCGTGCGGGTTCTCTTCGAGCCATTCGGTCATCTTCTCGCCCATCAGGCTTTCCAGAGGCTGGCGCACTTCGGAGGAGACCAGCTTATCCTTCGTCTGGCTGGAGAACTTCGGGTCAGGCAGCTTGACCGAAACGATGGCGGTCAGGCCTTCGCGCATGTCCTCGCCCGAGAGCGAGACCTTGGCGCTTTTAAGAAGGCCTGCGGCATTGGCATAGTTGTTGAGCGTGCGGGTCAGCGCGGCGCGGAAAGCGGCGAGGTGGGTACCGCCGTCGCGCTGCGGGATGTTGTTGGTGAAGCACAGCACGTTCTCGTAGTAGGAATCGTTCCATTCCAGTGCCACGTCGATGCCGATGCCGTCCTTCTCCGCACTGACGGAGATGGGTTCGGGCACCAGTGCCTGCTTGTTGCGATCCAGCCACTTCACGAAGGCCGCGATTCCGCCTTCGTAGAACATGTCGTGCTCTTCCACTTCCTCGTGCCGCCTGTCGCGCAGCAGGATGCGCACGCCGGAATTGAGGAAGGCGAGTTCGCGGTAGCGGTGTTCCAGCTTGTCGAAATCGAACTCGGTGACGTTCTTGAAGGTCTCTTCGCTGGCCTTGAAGGTGACGCGGGTGCCCTTCTTCAGGCCGTTGGCATCGCCGTTGCTGGCGACCGCCGGGGCATCGCCCACTTCGCGCAGGGATTCCACCGCCTCGCCATGCTCGAAGCGCATCCAGTGTTCGCGGCCATTGCGCCAGATGGTCAGCTCCAGCCATTCGGACAGCGCGTTCACCACGGAAACGCCCACGCCGTGCAGGCCGCCCGAAACCTTGTAGGCGTTGTCGTCGCTGGTGTTCTCGAACTTCCCGCCCGCGTGCAGCTGGGTCATGATGACTTCGGCCGCAGAGACGCCTTCTTCCTTGTGGATGTCCACCGGGATGCCGCGGCCGTTGTCTTCCACCGACACGCTGCCATCGGGATTGAGTTCGATCAGCACCAGGTCGCAGTGGCCTGCCAGCGCTTCGTCGATGGCGTTGTCCGACACTTCGAAAACCATGTGGTGCAGGCCCGATCCGTCGTCGGTATCGCCGATGTACATGCCGGGGCGCTTGCGCACCGCGTCCAGCCCTTTGAGGACCTTGATGCTCTCGGCGCCGTATTCGCCCTTCTGGGCAGTCTTTTCGGGGGTGTTCTCGGGCGTATTTTCCATGTCGACGATATAGGCACTGCGCACCCCATGCGGAAGGCTGCAGCCCCTTTGTGCGGCGCTTTTCCACCGCTTACCGCGCGCCGGACGCGAATCGGCGCGAACCGCCGGTTCCGGCACGTTCTGCCGCAAGCCGCGTTATGGTGGCATGACGATGGTCGTGATCGTGGTGCTGGTGGTGTCGGGCGCGCTTGTCGCGGGTGCGCTGTGGGGCTCCTATGGCCCCATGGGGCGGCGGACAGAGGGTTTCCTCGTGGCCTTGGCGGGCGGGGCGCTTCTGCTTTCCGTGGTGACCGAACTGATCGAGCCTTCGCTGGAGCGCAGCGGGCTGCCTGCAACGGTGCTGGGCGTTGCCTTCGGTGCCGCGCTGTTCACCGGCATCGACTATCTTATCGACGAAAAGTGGAATTCCTCTGGCGGCGGCGGGCTGCTGGCGGCGATCACGCTCGACGGAATCCCCGAGAACCTTGCGCTTGGCGTCGCCCTGATCGGCGCCGGTGTACCCGAAGTGGCAGCGCTGGCGGGGTCGATCCTGTTGTCGAACCTGCCCGAAGCGGCAGGGGGCGCGAAGCAAATGGTCGATTCCGGCCATGGCAAGGGCAAGGTGATCGCCCTGTGGGCAGGCACCGCCGTGCTGCTGTCGATCGCGGCGCTGGCCGGCAACCTGCTGCTGGCAGACGTGAGCGAGCACGTGCTGGCGACGGTGCGCTGCGTGGCGGCCGGCGCGGTTGTTGCCAGCCTTGCCACCGAGGTCTTTCCGCAGGCCTATCGGGAGGATCACCACTGGGCCGGTATCGCCACCGCGCTGGGCCTGCTGCTGGCGCTTGGCCTTGGCGAGCTTGGCGGCGGATAGAAAAATGGCCGCCCCTCCGGGGAGGGGCGGCCATCTGTTCAGCTCGGGAACAGGGGGGATTTGGGGGGGGGAGGTTCCCGAGCCTAAGGGGTCGCTTGCCCGTGCTCTTACAGGATGCCGATCAGCAGCGTGGTGCTGACGGTAATCGCTGCAAGCGATGCAAGGATATTCGGTGCGAACTGGCGCATTGTTACATCGTCCTGTTGGTGGGTTGTGGCGGACAGGCCACGATGGCCTGCCTCGCTGACGCGGGCGCAAATGGCGACGGGACGAATATTTTGCAAATGCGAAATATTCGACAAGTGTTGCGTGTTTTGCAACACTTGTCGAATATTGCTGTTCAGGGCTGTCGCGGCTGAGTCAGCGAGCGGCGAGTTGGCGCGGGGCCGGTTGCGTTTCTGCCAGTTCGGCGCGCAGTTCGGCCACGCATTCGCGATAGAGGCGCTGCATCTTGAGGTCGCGCGAGTCGGGGCGCACGCAGGCTTCTTCCACGGCGCGTTCGATCATTTCGGCGCGGGTAACGGTGCGCTCGGCTCTCTGGTCGCCGGCGGTGGGCGCATCGCCGATCACCATTACGAAAGCGGACTGGGCGTAGGCCGGGGTGGCGGTGATCAGCGCGAGGCAGAATGCGGAGGCGATAGTCTTGTACATGGTCGTGAACTCCATTGGCTAATGGTCATGGGCTCAGGACATCCTCGACTTCCGCCATCTTGTGTGCAGTTGCAGCATGTATTGTGCAAGTGCGAAAAGGTCGACGCCTATTGCCGTTTTCGCAACGCTGAAACTTTCGCCGATGCGAAGGCGCGGATTGGCGCCAAGCGCTATGGATTCTCGTGCTCCTGCGCTGGACAGCAGCCCCGCCTTTGGGCAGAGCGCGGACATGCAGGCAGATCATCTCCCCGAATCCATCCTCATCGTCGATTTCGGCAGCCAGGTAACCCAGCTGATCGCGCGCCGCGTGCGCGAAGCGGGCGTCTATTCCGAGATCGCCCCGTTCAGCCAGGCAGAGGAAGCCTTCAACCGGATGAACCCCAAAGGCATAATCCTGTCCGGCAGCCCCGCCAGCGTGTGCGACGAGGGATCGCCGCGCGCGCCCCAGGTGCTGTTCGATAGCGGCTTGCCGATCCTCGGCATCTGCTACGGACAGCAGGTGATGACCACGCAGCTGGGCGGCGAAGTGCGCCCCGGTCACGAGACCGGCGACGGCGGCGAGTTCGGCCGCGCCTTCCTGACCGTGACCGAGGAATGCGCGCTGTTCGACGGGCTGTGGCACGTGGGCGAGCGGCACCAGGTGTGGATGAGCCACGGCGACAAGGTGACGCAGTTCGCGCCGGGGTTCGAAATCGTCGCCACCAGCGACGGCGCGCCCTTCGCGGTGATCGCCGACGAGGAACGCAAGTACTACGGCACGCAGTTCCACCCGGAAGTCTACCACACGCCCGACGGCGCGCGGCTGCTGGCGAATTTCGTGCGCCACGTGTGCGGGCTGGCGGGCGACTGGACCATGGCCGCCTATCGCGAGACCAAGATCGCCGAGATCCGCGAACAGGTGGGCGATGGCAAGGTGATCTGCGGCCTGTCGGGCGGGGTCGACAGCTCCGTCGCCGCGATCCTGATTCACGAGGCGATCGGCGACCAGCTGACCTGCGTCTTCGTCGACCACGGGCTGCTGCGCCTGAACGAACGGCAGCAGGTGGAAACCATGTTCCGCGACCACTACAACATCCCGCTGGTGGTGGTGGATGCCGAGGAACGCTTCATGAAAGGCCTGGCCGGCGTCACCGACCCGGAAAAGAAGCGAAAGTTCATCGGCGCGGAATTCATCGAGGTGTTCGAGGAAGAGGCGAACCGCATCGGCGGCGCGGACTTCCTCGCCCAGGGCACGCTTTACCCCGACGTGATCGAAAGTGTTTCCTTCACCGGCGGCCCCAGCGTGACGATCAAGAGCCACCACAACGTGGGCGGCCTGCCCGAACGCATGAACATGGAACTGGTGGAGCCGCTGCGCGAACTGTTCAAAGACGAGGTGCGCGAACTGGGCCGCGAACTGGGCCTGCCCGACATGTTCGTCGGCCGCCACCCGTTCCCCGGCCCCGGCCTTGCCATCCGCATCCCCGGCGAAGTGACCAAGGAACGCTGCGACATCCTGCGCAAGGCAGATGCGATCTACCTCGAGGAAATCCGTTCCGCCGGTCTCTACGACGCGATCTGGCAGGCCTTTGCGGTGCTGCTGCCGGTGAAGACCGTGGGCGTGATGGGCGACGGGCGCACTTACGATAGCGTCTGCGGCCTGCGCGCCGTGACCAGCACCGATGGCATGACGGCGGACGTATACCCCTTCGACGCGCACTTCCTGACCCAGTGCGCCACGCGTATCGTCAACGAAGTGCAGGGCATCAACCGGGTGGTCTACGACTATACGTCGAAACCGCCGGGAACGATCGAGTGGGAGTAACCTGACACTTTCGACCATCCGGGGGAGGAGACCATGGTCAAGTACTGGAAGCGCATAGCCATCGCCGGGATCGCCGTGGAACTGCTCTACGCGGTCTATGTCTACTATCTCGCGACCGTGGACCTGGTCGGCTACAAGCCGGAAGGTCTCGCCGTCGCTTTCATCCTGTTCGCGATTGGTGGTTTCTGGGCTGCGCGACCTGCTGAGGGCGCCCGCCTTGCCACCGGCATCGCCGTCGGGATTGTCGGCACCCTGTTCTACTATGCCATCTCGCTGCCCACGATCCTGGCGGGGGAGATCGAATTCCCGCTCCTGGCATGGGTCAACCACGGGCTGAAACTGGCAGGTGGGGCGACAGGCGCGGTGCTGGCCGGGCTTTCGGTGCGTCGCAAGGCGTGATGCTCAGCCACCAGGCTACCTGGGCTATCGTTACGCTTGCCCTGCTCGCCGCTTGCCAGACCACGCCTGCCGACCAGTTCCAGCCGGTCACCATCACCGGCTTCGAGTGCGGGGACAATTGCTACCTGCGCTTCATCCGCCCCGGAAGCGAGGCGGAGGAAACCGCGCTGTGCCATGCGCCAGCCTGCGGGCCGTGGGCCGAGTGGCAGGTTCTGCCGCCGGAGTTCGTCGGACGCAGTGCGCAGGTTCTGCTGGGCGTCGGAGAGCAGTTGAACGGCGATGGCGAGGTGATGAGCACGAACTTCCCCGCCGTGCTCGACCTGCAATTCTAGCTCGCCACATGCTTGATATGCGTCAATGCCCTCGCCGCGCAGGCGGGCAATGGCAGCGGCACCGCTTTTGAGGAGCCGTACCGATGTTCAAGATGATGCTGGTCCTTTTTCCCGTGATCGCCACCAGCCTGATGGGAATCGCCGTGATCGCCGTGCTGGGCATGGACATGTGGGCCGGGTGGCAGGAAATCGCGCTGGCCGCCGCGGGCGGTTTCATCGTCTCGATCCCGATCTCGTGGTGGGTTGGAAAGCAGGTGATCGCCAAGACCGGGTGGGATTCCTGAGCGCCTAGGCCTTCGCCCGCAGCAGGTTCACCAGCCACACCAGCGTGGGGTAGACCAGCACCACCAGCCCCGTGGGGCCGTTTCCAAAGGGCACGACTTGCCAGAAGAACAGCAATGCGCCCGCCAGCGGCAGCGCGGCAAACAGGCATGCCTTGCGGCTGGCGCCAGACAGCGGATTGACGAACAGGCTTTCGAAACGCGCGCCCGCCTCGGGCTCCTCCCCATCGGCGACCGCGCCTGGCGCCAGCATGGCGTGGTAGGCGGGCAGGTAGGCGAACATCAGCGCGACGTTCAGCGCCAGTACGCCAAGCGCCATGGTGCCCAGCATGGGTGCGCCTTCGATCAGCACCGCAACGAAAGCGCCGCACACGTTCACCGCCGCCATGGCTGCCAGCGCGAACGGCACGGCGCGGTTCAGCAGCAGGGCAAGCCCGCCGGTCAGCTGGATGAACTTGGCCACCGCCAGCAGCCCGCTGGCATCGAGGCTGCCCATCAGCCGCAGGCTCATCGGCGCGGTCCAAGTGGCGGTGCGCACCCACGGCAGCAGGTCGGGCAGGAAATAGGCCAGCGCGGTGGGCACCATGATGATCCCCAGCGCGATACGCAGCATGTCGATGGGGCGGATCATGGCTGCACCTGCGTTTGGCCGTCCTTCGAGGACGACAGGCGCGGGGGCCAGCGCGGGGAATCGTATCCTTCCCACAAGGTGCGATAGCCGTCGCGGTAGGCGTAGAGCAGGAAGACATTGCAGCCGAGCACGGCCCAGCCATAGACCGCCGACGTGCTCCACCAGCCTTGCAGCTCGGTATCCCAGTACCACACGGTAAAACTGACCGGCAGCACCATCACCAGCGCCAGCGGCACGCGAAAGCCGAACAGGATCATCAGCCCCGCTGCCAGTTCCACCGCCTTCACCAGCGTGAACATCCCGGAATCGAGCAGCGCTGTGAACACCCCGTCGCTGAGCGGGTTGGCCCCGCCCGGCTGCGGATAGAGCCGCACGAAATGGTTGAGGCCCGCAGGCACCATCCACGCGACATAGACCAGCCGTACCCACCAGACCGCGAAACGCATGGTCATGCGATCACCTCTCCTCCCGCTTCCCGTCGTCTTAGCACGGCGGGATTGGTTTCCCGCAAGCCCAGCGCCACCAGCGCCGCCGTGCCGGCAAGGCCGATCATGATGTACATCGGCAGCTGCAGTCCGGCGGCATCGGCCAGCCAGCCGGCCACCAGCGGGGCGAAGACGCCGCCGGTCAGCTCGCCGATGCACACGACCAGCCCCATGGCCGTGGCGGCGAGGCCGCGCGCCAGCGTTTCTCCCGGTATCACGCCCATGAACAGCGGGAACACGCCCATGCCGATCCAGCCGATAAACAGCAGCGCGGTGAACAGCGCCAGCGGGGCGTCGAACCACAGCATCACCATCGGGCTGGTCGCCATCAGCACGGCAAAGCCGACCAGCGGCGGGCGACGACCCACGCGGTCGGAAATCCATGTCACCAGCACGCCGCCGATCGCTGGGCACAGGCCCAGCGCGGCCATCACGCCGGACATCGTGCCCGGTTCCAGCCCGCGCGGGCCGACCAGGTAGAGCGGGTAGAAGATCGAGCCGACCACCACCCAGCCCACCAGCAGGCACGAGATCAGCGAGCACAACCAGATGTTGCGTTCCTTCAGCAGCGCCAGGCCAAGGCTGGCGTGCGGGGCATCGGGGTCACGCGTGTCGGGCGGTTCGTCGATGAAGCGCCAGATCAGCAGGGCGAGCACCAGCCCCGGAACGCCCGCCATCAGGAAGGCCACGCGCCACGACCATTCCTCTGCCAGCCACACCAGCACGACAGGGGCGATTGCCGTGCCAAGGATCGCGCCGAACACGTTCTGCACGATCCCGGCGTTGAGGCCGCGCCGCCGTTCGGCGCTGGCGGCGATGATGATGGCAAGGCAGATCGGCAGGAACGGCCCTTCCGCCGCGCCCATCACGACGCGCGCGGCGAACAGCTGCCAGAACCCCTGCGACAGGCCGGACAGGATCGAGCACAGCGAGAAGACCACCATGGCGACCAGCAGGAACGGCTTTCGGCGCCCCATCCGGTCGCTCAGCAGGCCGAACACCAGCGCCCCCAGCGCCCAGGTGGCCGACAGTCCGGCGCCCAGCGCGCTGACTTCGAAATTGCTGAGCCCGAGGTCCTCGATCACGAACGGCGAGACGAAGGTCAGCGCCATGCGATCGAAATAGGCAAAGCCGTAGGCCAGCCCCAGCAGCAGCACGACGCGCAGTTCGTAAGCCCGCGTGGCGGTCATGCGATCCCCTCTCCCGATGTATCCCGCTGGGCAGCCTATGCCCGAAAGCACGGGCTGGCAAATGGCAAACGAGGGTGGCAGGCAGGTGCCATGCAGCTGCCCCTCGGCCCCGATCCGCGAACCGATGTGCTGGCGCGCATCCACGCCGCGCTGATCGCAGCCTTCGGGCGTATCGTACGGCCTGCCGACAAGCGCCGCGACCCGGTGTGGACGCTGGTGCAGGGTGTGATCGGGGCGCAGACCAAGACGGCCATTTCCAACGCATCCACCGATGCCCTGCTGGCGCGCTACGGATCATGGGAAGCGGTGGCGCGCGCCGGGGCAAGCGAACTCGAAGCCATGCTGGCGAACCAGACCTTCCCCTCGGTCGCGGCAGAGCGGCTGAAGGCCTGCCTGCTGGCCATCGTGGAGGAGCGCGGCGCGGTGGACCTGCGCCACCTGTCCAACCTTCCCGACGACATGGCCATGGCCTGGCTGGAAGCGCTGCCAGGCGTAGGGCGCAAGAACGCCGCCGGGGTGCTGAACGCCAGCACCCTTGGCCGCCGCCAGCTGGTGATCGACGGCCACCATCGCCGGGTAATGCAGCGGGCCGGGCTGGTGCCGCCCCGCGCCGATACCGCCCGCGCGCACGATGAACTGATGCCGTTGCTGCCGGGCGACTGGAGCGCGGCGGATATCGACGAGCATCACCTGCTGGTGAAGCGGCTGGGGCAAAGGCTGTGCCGCCAATCGCGCATGCATTGCGACGCATGCCCGATCCGCGCCGATTGCCGCACGGCAACCGGCACGGCAACTGGCGGTTAGGTCACTTCCTGCAGCTTGCCGCTCTTGCAATCGTAGATGAAGCCGCGCACCGGCAGGTCGTCCGGCACCATCGGGCTGGCCTTCACCCGCGCCACGTCGTCGCGCACGCTCTGGGCAAGGTCGGTGAAGGTCAGCCAGGCCACCTGGTCGCCCTCGGTCGTGCCGGGGCCGGTGCCGGTGTCGCGCCAGCCGTTCTCGTCGATGGTGGCGGTATCCAGGCTCTGTCGCAGCAGTCCGCGCATGATCTCGTCGGTGAAGGTTTCCATCCCGCAATCGGTGTGGTGGACGATGAAGAATTCCTGCGTGCCCAGCAGCTTGTGGCTGATGACCAGCGAACGGATCGCATCGTCGCTGGCGCGCCCACCGGCGTTGCGGATGACATGGGCATCGCCTTCGGCCAGCCCGGCGAACTTGGCCGGATCAAGCCGCGCATCCATGCAGGTAAGCACGGCAAAGCCGCGTGCGGGCGGCATGGCGAGGTTGCCCTTGTCGCCGAAATCGGCGGCATAGGCGGCGTTGGCTTGCAGGATCTTGTCGAGATTGTCGCTCATGGGGCTCTCCGCTTGTTTTTCGCGCAAAGCTTACCGCCGTGGGCATCGGCGCGCCACAAAGGCTTTCTATCCTACCATGCAAATCCGGCTTCCACCGCACGCCGTTCCGCGGGCGTGGAGCGGCGGCCCAGCACGTCGTTGCGGTGAGGATAGCGCCCGAACCGCGCGATCATGCGGGCGTGGGAACGGGCGAAGGACAGGTTCGCCCCGCCGTTCAGCTGCGCGAAGACCCGCAGGCCCAGGCGATGATCGGCGATGTCCTCGCTGTGCATCAGCGGCATGACCAGGAACTGGCGCTGCTCTCGCTCCAGCCGGGGCAGGTAGCCGCGCTGCAAGGCACCGTGGGTAATCGCGCGCGCCAGCGGATCGGTGGCAAAGGCCCTTGGCGTGCCGCGATGCACGTTGCGCGGCACCTGGTCGAACAGCAGCACGGCGGCGAGCGCCGTCTGCGGATCGGAGAGGAAGCTGCGCGCCGGGCAAAAGGAAAGCGCCTCCAGCTCTCGCCGGAAGCGCTTGTCCATCGTTGCGTCGACCTTGTCCGAGCCGCCCCACCAGTCACGCGGGGTCAGTTCGTGAAACCAGAAGTGCAGCAGTTCGGCGGCCCATGGCCGGTTGGCCACGGGCATGCGCCGGTCAGTCTTCAGCCGATTCGTTCAGGGTGTAGGGCACCCAGTCGTCGAGCGTCAGCGCGCCGCTGAACATGCCCGAGCTGCGATCGATCGTGCGCATCACGTCGTTGGTGCACAGGCGCGAACCGTAGCGTTCGATCACCGGCACGTCCCAGCGGTCGAGACTGCGCGGATTGCGCGCACGGGCCACCCAGATGGTGTCGCCGCGTTCGTAGACGAGGCCGACGTACTCCTCCACCCGCAGGCGGTTGGGCTGGAAGGTGTTGATGCAGTTGGTGGGTTCACCCGCCGTGCGCCCTTCGACCAGTTCCTGGAACGCCTGCTCGGCGCGTTCCTCGCGAGTCTGGTCCTGCGCGGCAAGCGGTGCGGCGCTGACAGCAAGGGCCAGCGAGGCGGCAGTAATGGAAAGTGCTTTCAGCATGATTCGTCTCCTATCTGGTGGCGCAATATTACAAGCGCCATGAACCAACGCTGACATGCCCGTTTTGCGCGCGGCAAGCCTGCCCGCACAAACCCGCAGTACCGGTCAGGCAGCGGCACCCGTGACGGACGCGTCGGGCACGTTGCCGTCGTCTGCCGGGCCACCCTGCAGCACAAAGCGCCGGTCGCAATAGCCGCAATCGACATAGCCCTTCTCGTCGATCTCCATCCACACGCGCGGATGGCCGAGGCTGGCAGGCTTGTAGTTCTTGCCGCCGCGAATGTCGCCGGCGCCGTCGCACCACACGCGCGGGGTGTCGACGATTGTGGTTTCGGGTGCGTGATCCATGGCTTGTTCCTCTATCGCTTTACGCAGCGGTGGAAAAGCCCCTAAGAGCGCCGCCATGGCCGAAGCAGCAATCGAAATCCGCGATCTGGTGAAAGAATACGCGGGCAGCAAGAATTCCGACCCCAAGCTGGCGCTGAAGGGCGTGAGCTTCGACGTGCCGCAAGGCAGCGTGTTCGGCTTGCTGGGTCCCAACGGCGCGGGCAAGTCCACGCTGATCAACATCATGGCCGGCCTGGTCAACAAGACCGGCGGGCAGGTGAAGATCTGGGGTCACGACATCGACAACGACCACCGCAATGCCAAGCTCAACATCGGCATCGTGCCGCAGGAAATCGTGTTCGACCCATTCTTCACCCCGTTCGAGGTGCTGGAGAACCAGGGCGGCTTCTATGGCATTCCCAAGGCGCTGCGACGGTCGGAGGAACTGCTGAAGGCGGTGCACCTGGAAGACAAGCGCAACGCCTATGCCCGCACCCTGTCGGGCGGGATGAAGCGGCGGCTGCTGATCGCCAAGGCGATGGTCCATTCGCCGCCGATCCTGGTGCTGGACGAGCCGACCGCCGGCGTGGACGTGGAACTGCGCAAGCAGCTGTGGGAACTGGTCAGCGAACTGAACGCCGAAGGCGTGACCGTGGTGCTGACCACGCACTACCTCGAAGAGGCGGAGGAGCTGTGCGAGCAGATCGCCATCATCAACCACGGCGAACTGATCGCCAACAAGCCCACGCGCGAGCTGGTGGGAATGATGGGCGAGAAGATCGTATCGGTGACGGTGGACAGGGACGTTGACGAGCTGCCCGTCGATCCGCGCTTCCACAAGTGCGAGGCAGCGGGCGAGCGGGTGATCGAGATCACCTTCGACAAGTCCGAGATGACCGCCGGCCAGGTACTGGCGAAGGTTCAGGAACAGGGTTTTGCCATCGAGGACGTCTCGACCCGCGAAGCGGACCTGGAAGACGTTTTCGTACAGCTGACCGGCAGCGCCTGAGGGCGCTGTCGGCGCACCCTATCCGCGGGCCTTACGGATGCGAGCGGCTGCGGCGCCGGTCGCGGCGCCACTGCCCCTTGCGCAGGCGGAAGATCGGCGCATCGCAGTGCTCGCAGCGGCTCAGGTAGGTATCGCCATTCCAGTCGGCACGGCGCCCCGCAGGCTCGTGCCGGTTGAACAGGCAGGGCAGGCGCAGGCGGCCAAACGCATGGACAAACAGTTTCGTGGCGGCAGATACGCTCATGCCGCAGGTTATGTGCCTGCAAGGTAAAGCGTTGGTTAACGCCGGGTATCCGGGGACCTGGGTAACAATACCGATACGCGCTATCAGCCGGCATCCCCGGCATCTGCGGTATCCTTGCGCCACCGCCCCTTGCCCGCGCGCCGGATCGGGCTGCGACAGCGCGCGCAGCGGCTGACGAAGGAATGACCGTCCCAGTCGGCGCGACGACCGGGCGGCGTGTGCCGGTTGAACAGGCAGAAAAGCAGTTTGACCATGACAGTACTCTCCATGCGGGAGTGCGGCGGCGGGGTCGTGCATGACAATTGCGAAGCCGCGATCGGTTCGCGACTCACGGTGATGGTGCACTGCAACAAGAATAGGTGTTTCCACGTAAATGCTGTCCCGCGCAAGGGCATTGCCATGCTTTTGGTATTGCGGCGGCTTGCGGCTATGGCGGCAAGCGGGCAAGGGATGCGGCGATGAATGCAGCGACAACCGATTACGATGTGCTGGTCATCGGCTCCGGCGCGGCCGGGCTGACCGCGGCGCTGACGCTGGCGACCACACGGCGGGTGCTGGTGCTGGCCAAGGGCAAGCTGACCAGCGGATCCACCGCCTGGGCGCAGGGCGGGATCGCCGCCGTGCTGGATGCGGGCGACACCTTCGAGGACCATATCCGCGATACCATGGTGGCCGGCGCCGGCCTGAACGACCGCGAAACGGTGGAATTCGTGATCGAGGGTGCGCCTGCCGCGATCGACCGGCTGTGCGAACTGGGCGTGCCGTTCAACCGCGACGGGGGCGACCTGCACCTCACCCGCGAGGGTGGCCATTCGCACCGCCGCATCGTGCACGTTCACGATGCCACCGGCTGGGCGGTGCAGGCGGCGCTGCTGAAGGCGGCCGAGGAAAATCCCAACATCACCCTGCTGCCGCACCACAGCTGCATCGACCTGATCACCGGGCGGCACGAAGTGAAGTATTCGGGCAGCGGCCGGGTGTGGGGCGCCTATGCGCTGGATACCACCAGCGGCCAGGTGGAAGCCTTTACCGCCCGCGCCACGGTGATGGCGGCCGGCGGGGCAGGGCGCGTCTACCAGTTCTCCACCGCGCCGCGCGGGGCCACGGGCGACGGCATCGCCATGGCCTGGCGGGCAGGGGCGCGTGTCTCCAACATGGAGATGATGCAGTTCCACCCCACCTGCCTGTATAACCTCGTGGTCAAGAACTTCCTGATTACAGAGGCGGTTCGCGGTGAAGGCGGGCGGCTCCTCCACCCCGAAACCGGCCACCGCTTCATGGTCGACTATGATCCGGAACGCATGGAACTGGCCCCGCGCGACGTGGTGGCGCGCGCCATCGACGACCAGATCAAGCGCTATGGCCTCGACTATGTCCACCTCGACATCAGCCACCAGCCGCCCGAATTCGTGAAGGAACACTTCCCCACGATCTACGACAAGCTGCTGGGGCTAGGCATCGACATGACGACAGAGCCGATCCCGGTGGTGCCCGCGCAGCACTATACCTGCGGCGGGGTGGTGATCGACCTTGCCGGGCGCACCGACCTGCCGGGCCTGTGGGCAGCGGGCGAATGCACCGAAAGCGGGCTGCACGGCGCCAATCGCCTGGCTTCCAACTCGCTGCTGGAATGCTTTGTCTTCGGCGATGCGGCGGCGCGCGATATCCTGGCCGCATGGGACGGGCTCGACACCCCGCCCGCGATCCGTCCGTGGGACGAAAGCCGGGTGACCGATTCCGACGAGGAAGTGGTCATCAAGCAGAACTGGACCGAGATCCGGCGGATGATGTGGAACTATGTCGGCATCGTGCGCACGACCAAGCGGCTGGAGCGCGCCAAGCACCGCATCGACCTGCTCGCCAGCGAGATCGACGACTATTACGGCCACTTCCGCGTAACTACCGACCTGATCGAACTCAGGAACCTGCACCAGTGTGCGGACCTGATCGTGCAAAGCGCGCTGCGGCGCCACGAAAGCCGCGGGCTGCACTACACGCTGGACTATCCGGAAACCGACGACGAGGTGAAGGACACCGTGCTGGTGCCTTGACGGCACAAGCATCAAAATTCATTCTGAGGGTCCAAGATGGGGACTAGCCTGGGAGTCAGGAGAATGAATAGACCCATCATAGCGGCCACCGACTTTTCCGCCCGTGCCGACCGCGCGGTAGATCGCGCGATCATGCTGGGGAAGGAATTGGGGCGCGACGTTGTATTGCTCCACGCCATCGAATTTGCGCCCGCTCGCAAGATGGATACCAACGCCCTCGATAAACGCATGCGTGCCGTTCTGCCCGAGACCGACGTGCCGGTTGAATTCGCCTATCCCGAAGGATCGGTTCCGGCAGCGATAGCCGGCTATGCCGAGGGCAACGATGCGGCGATGATCGTGCTGGGGGTGGCGCGCTACAATTCGGTCGGCGACTTCTTCCTCGGCACGGCTGTCGACCGCGTGATTCGCGGCACCAGCAAGCCGGTGGTGGTGGTGAAGAACCGTCCGCACCATGCCTATCGCAAGGTCCTGGTAGCCTGCGATTTCTCGCAACCTTCGCGCGAAGCAATCGGATGGGCGGCTGCGACGTTTCCGGAGGCGGAACTCCATCTTGTCCATGCCTATTCCGTCCCGTTCGAGGCTTGGAACAAGGCCGAATATGTCGCCGAAGAGATCGAGGCCGAGGCTGCGCAGCGCCTTGCTGCGCTGGCTGAAGGCCTGCCCGAAGCGATCGGGGCACAGGCGAAAACGCATGTGGTCCGTGGGAACTTGTGCTCTGCCGTCAACCAGATCCCTGACGACGAAGGCATCGACCTGGTAACCGTGGGTTCGCAGGGTGACAGCGGCTTCCGCCATGCAACGATTGGCAGTCAGGCGAGTGCGCTGCTGGAGAATGCGAGAGCGGATACTGTATTGATCGGTCCGCGCGTCGCCTGACGGGCTTGAAGGCCTAGCCCGGCCCCTCCACTCCCTCCACGATCACCAGGCTGCCACCTTCGGAATGCTCGGTGCGCAGGTGGCGCACGGCCTGGTATTCGGGCGAGTTGTAGAAGCCCTTGGCGGCCTCCACGCTGGGAAACTTCACCACCACGCTCTGATGCGGGGCATCGCCTTCCATCACGCAGCTGTTCCCGTCGACCACCAGCGCCTCCCCGCCGTGCCTGGCCAGGATCGGCATCACCGCCTCGGCATACTGGCCGATCCCTTCGCCGTCGGTGACCGTGTAATGGGCAATGATATAGCCTGGCATGTGCGTTCCTCCCTCTGGCCCTTGCATGGACCGGGGGCGCGCCGGTGTCCATCGTCAGTGTCTGTCGCAGGCGTGGCATGCGGGCACACATGGTTGGTTTCGCCTTAACGCCGCTTCTCAAGCACGCTGCTTAGCCTTGCTTGCTCAAGGCCCGTTGACCCGGCGGCGGCACATTGGCCCGCATGGACCAGCGCCTGCCCGGACTCGATGCCCTGCGCGGCCTTGCGGCAGTTGTCGTTGTGGCGTTCCACCTCGGCCTGCCGATCGCGGGGGCGCACCTGGCGGTGGACTTCTTCTTCATGCTCTCGGGCTTCGTCATGGCACGAACCTACGAGGCGCGGCTGCGCGAGGGGTCGCTGGGCGCAGGGCGCTTTTTCGTGCAGCGCTACAGGCGGCTTTGGGGCTGGATGGCCCTGGGCACCGCGCTTGGCGTGCTGGCGGCCCTTCACCGATATGGCGCCTCGGTGGAGCTGGGCCTTTCCGCCGTCTTGATGCTGGCCATGGTGCCTGCGCTCAACGTGGCGAGCGCGCCCTATTTCCTCAACATGCCGCTGTGGTCGATCGTTTACGAACTGGTCGCCAATGCGGCGCACGGGGTAAGGCTGGCGCGCATGGGCAACCGTGCGCTGGCGCTGGTCGCGCTGGCCTGCGCACTGGGGCTGGGCTGGGCCATTGCCGTGGCGGGCTTTCCGCGCGGCGGCTTTCCCGAATACCACTGGCTGGTGCTGCTGCGCGTCGGGCTGGCCTATGTGCTGGGCATACTGTTGTGGCGCTTGTGGGGCGACAGGCCGCCGCTGCGGGTGCCCTTCGCGCTCTCCTTCGCGGCGCTGCCTGCCTATGTGCTGGCGGTTTACCTTTGGCCGTGGAATTTTGCCCCGCTTGCCTTCGTCCTGCTGCTTGCCCCGCTGATGCTGTTCGGCGGCATGAGCGCACGATTCGAATCCGCTGGCGCGCAGGAAACCGCGCGGCTGCTGGGGGCGATATCCTTCCCGCTCTATGCCGTGCACTACCCGGCGATCGACTTGCTCGGGCAGGACCACGGCCCGGCCTTGCTGTTGGCCATCGGGCTGGGCCTGCTGGCGTGGCATCGGCGTGCGGACCTGCTGGCGGGGTTGCGCCCGGTGCATGCCTGACGACGCCTGCACGGGCCCTTGCCAGGGGCAGGCAGCGGTTTTTCGACTTTCTCGAAACAACCTGTGCGCCGATGCGTTGGTGCGGTCATGTGAAGGAAGGCGACTCCGGTCGCTGCAAGGATGGAGACAACCATGAAGAAGATTATGCTCGCCGCCACCGTTCCCGCTCTCGCACTGGCCGCCTGTGGTCAGGACGACGCCGTCGAGGAAACCGGCGATGCCCTTGAAGAACGGGCCGACGCCATCGAAGACCTGGGCGACGATCGTGCTGCCGCCATGGAAGAGGCAGCCGACGAAGCGCCCACCGATGCACAGGAAGATGCGCTGAACGCGCGCGCCGAGGAGATCGACGATATCGGCGACGACGCTGCCGACCAGATCAACGAGGTCGCCGACCAGATGGAATGACCCCGCGTCATACCAGCCAGGCCCCTGGACTGGTCTGCCGGAAGGCCCTCGCAGCGATGCGGGGGCCTTTCGCGTTCCCGGCGCTTCAATCCATCATCAGCAGGATGGCGAAGGCCAGGCCAGTGCCGGCAAGGAACAGCGTCCACGACCAGTACAGTTTCACGTCGAGGCTGATCTCCGGCACGACCACGTCGAAGGGAAAGACGTGCAGCATGCCGCCGCTCGATCCGCCGGAGCCGATGAACAGCGCCACAATCAGTGTCAGGAAGATGCCGAAAGGTATCGCCTTGAACATTGCGATCATGATGAACCCCCGAAGTTGACCCTTGTGCTTCTTTTCCACCCGCCCTGTGCCACAGGAAGACCCGATGCGCCATTGCATGATGGCCACGAGAAGAGTCTTCGCGTTGCAATATTGCGCGTTACGGTTCGATTGATTCGCGCTGCCGCACCCGCACAGCTTTTTTCCGCAGTTTGATTTTTGCTCTTGCGCCCCGCGCGAGTCGAGGATCGACCACGCGTCGCGCCGTATTGCTGGCATGACACACCCTGCTTTCGCGTTCATCCGGGCGGTAAATCGGAATTAACCCTCTTGCGCCCGAGTCCCACCTGATTCACAACAGATGGTGGTCGACTTGCCGGGGAGACCTACTAGACCTAGATTCCAGCCATAGCGCGATACGCCTCGCGCCACGGCCCCGGAGTCGCTCTTCCAGGTCCTGTCGGCAGGTCGGAACGGGCTGGCGGGGGATAAGTAATCAACCGCCGATGCATGTCGAAGGCAAGGCTGGCAGCGTGCCGGTTTCGAGTCGCAGACATGCGGGATCGCATGCGGGGGCAGGGGCTGTTCGGGATGCCTCTGGCACGCCAGAAACGGGGACTAGGGCCAAATGGAATTTCGGAACGGAGACGATGCAGCGATGGGGCTGGACGAACACACTGCAAACGAGGCCGAAACCAAGCCGGCAACCAAGAACAAGCGTTCCGAACAGAAAGCGGTAGGCATGGAAAAGAGTGACAAGGGCAGCGATGCCCTGGTGAGTGAAGCGGCGGCAGAAGCGCTGGCCGAAGCGGCCAAGGCGGCAGCTGCGCCGAAGAGCGATTCGAAGACGGTCAATCCGCGTCGCTTCAACATCAAGACCGATCCGGCGCGCGATGCCAACCTGACCGAATTCGGCAAGGAAACGCTGACCGACCGCTACCTGCTGCCGAACGAGACCTACCAGGACCTGTTCGCCCGCGTGGCCGACGCCTATGCCGATGACGAGGCGCACGCGCAGCGTATCTACGACTACATTTCGCGCCTGTGGTTCATGCCTGCCACCCCCGTGCTGTCGAACGGCGGCACCGGTCGCGGCCTGCCGATCTCATGCTATCTCAACTCGGTGTCCGACAGCCTCGACGGCATCGTCGGCACCTGGAACGAGAACGTCTGGCTGGCCTCCAAGGGCGGCGGCATCGGCACCTACTGGGGCAACGTGCGCGGCATTGGCGAACCGGTGGGCCTGAACGGCAAGACCAGCGGCATCATCCCCTTCGTGCGAGTGATGGACAGCCTGACGCTGGCGATTTCGCAGGGCTCGCTGCGGCGCGGTTCGGCCGCCTGCTACATCGACATCCACCATCCGGAGATCGAGGAGTTCCTCGAGATCCGCAAGCCCTCGGGCGACTTCAACCGCAAGGCGCTTAACCTGCACCACGGCGTGCTGCTGACCGACGAGTTCATGGAGGCCGTGCGCGCGGGCGAGAAGTTCCAGCTCAAGAGCCCCAAGGACGGCTCCGTGCGCGGCGAAGTGGATGCGCGCAGCCTGTTCCAGAAGCTGGTCGAAACCCGCCTCGCCACGGGTGAGCCTTACATCGTGTTCTCCGACACGGTGAACCGCATGATGCCCAAGCACCACCGCGACCTGGGCCTGAAGGTTTCCACCTCCAACCTGTGCAGCGAAATCACCCTGCCGACCGGCATCGACCACCTCGGCAACGATCGCACGGCGGTGTGCTGCCTGTCTTCGCTCAACCTCGAAAAGTGGGACGAGTGGAACACCGAAAAGGACTTCATCGAGGATGTCATGCGCTTCCTCGACAACGTGCTGCAGGACTATATCGACCGCGCGCCCGAAGAGATGGCCCGCGCCAAGTATTCGGCCATGCGCGAACGCAGCGTCGGCATGGGCGTGATGGGCTTCCACTCGTTCCTGCAGTCGAAGAACATCGGCTTCGAAAGCCCGATGGCGAAGGTGTGGAACCTGAAGATGTTCAAGCACATCAACGCCAAGGCCAACGAGGCATCGATGATGCTGGCCAAGGAACGCGGGCCTTGCCCGGACGCCGAGGAAATGGGCGCAATGGAACGCTTCAGCTGCAAGATGGCAATCGCGCCGACCGCGTCGATCTCCATCATCTGCGGCGGCACCAGCGCCTGTATCGAGCCGATCCCGGCCAACATCTACACCCACAAGACGCTGTCGGGCAGCTTCGTGGTGAAGAACCCGTACCTGGAAAAGCTGCTCGACAAGAAGAGTAAGAACTCCACCGCTGTGTGGAACTCGATCCTGGAAAAGGGCGGCTCGGTCGCGCACCTCGATTTCCTGACGCCGGAGGAGAAGGCCACCTTCAAGACCAGCTTCGAGATCGACCAGCGCTGGCTGCTCGAATTCGCCGCCGACCGCGCGCCGTTCATCGACCAGGCGCAGTCGCTCAACCTGTTCATCCCCGCCGACGTGGACAAGTGGGACTTGATGATGCTGCACTTCCAGGCGTGGGAAAAGGGCATCAAGTCGCTCTACTACCTGCGTTCGAAGAGCGTGCAGCGCGCCGGTTTCGCCGGCGGCGTGGAAGCGGACAACACAGCCGAACCGTCGAAGTACGAACTGCCGACGACCGACTACGACGAGTGCCTCGCTTGCCAGTAGGGCTGGCGGCGAGACACGCTGGCAGGACTAGGAAAGGTTGATGCCCTTCTTCCGTTCGCGCGCAACCGTGCTCGCATGCCTGTTGCTCGGCCCGCTTGCCGGTTGTTCGGACAACGTGGTCGACCAGTTCGGCGAGACCGGGCAAGGCAACGTCGTCTTCACTTCCGAACGCGCCTGCACCCTGCGTGTAGAGGCTTCGTCGGGCACCATGGTCCTGCTCGTCCCGTTCGAAGGCGATGGCGTTCGGCTGAGTTTCCAGCCCGGCAACATCGTCGTCGATCGCGGCACGCAGACGGCCAGTTTCGGGTTCCTGGTAAGCCGCATGGATGGCAGCATCGCGCAGCTCGCACAGGAGTCGATCCGCTATGTCGACGACGGTGCGAACTCGATCTTCACGGCTGACGCTCCCGCGTGGGTCGCCACGGATCTAGCTGCGATCAGGAACATCAGCTTCGTCTGGGATGGCACCGTTGCCAGCATGGCCTCCCCGAGTGCCGGATGGGCCGAGGAAGCGGAATTGCTGGCCGAATGCCTGGGCAAGCCGCTTGCCGAAGTGACGCCGCTAGCGGGGTAACCGCCCTCACTCCCGCCGCAAGGTGAAGACAAACGGCGGCATGCCGCGCAGGTCCATCAGGCCCAGCAGCAGGTTCGGCTCTACCTCGCGGAAGTGGTCGATAATCGGCTGGCGGTCGTAGACCATCGCCGCGCTTGTCACCCCGCGATATTCGATCATGCGCAGCCGCGCGGTTGGCTGGCGGGTGCGGATCAGGCGGCTGGCGAGCGAAAACATGCCCGCCGTCCAGCGCCAGCGATGCGGGCGCAGCGCGCAGACCAGCCCCACCGGCAGGTAACGCGGATCGAGCGCCACCAACTTGCCGCGCCCGGCGGTGAAGAGCAGCGGATCGACCTCGTCGGGTGAAACGAAGCGCTTGCCATGCCAGCCATAGGCTTCCAGCAGCCCGTCCAGCGCATGGCCGGTGGGCACACCGCCGCCGCGCCAGTTGCCGATCATCGCCTCCAGCGAGACGGGCGGCAGCGAATCGAACATGGCCAGCGCCTCTTCGGGCCGCACGCCTTCGCGCTCCGCCCGTTCGATCCATTGCGCGCCGCCCGCTGCCGTATCCGCTTCCATCGCATCCTTCTCCGCAAGCCCGGCCCACTTGGCAAGGCTCTGTGTGTATTGTACAAGCAATACACCAACAGGAGGAATTCATGGCCAACCGCCGCATTTTAGCCCCGCTTGTCTCCTGCCTTGCGCTGCTGGCGCTGTCAGCCTGTGCGGGCCAGATCGATGCGGGTGTTTCCCATGCGCCGGATACGCCGGGTTTCTGGTGGGGGCTGTGGCACGGCTTCGTCTTCCCCTTCGCCTGGATCGGTTCGCTGTTCGACAGCGATATCGCCGTCTACGCGGTGCCCAATTCGGGCGGCTGGTACGATTTCGGCTTCTTCCTCGGCATCACCGTGCTGGGCGGCGGCAGCGTGTTCGGATCGAAGAAGCGGCGCTAGCCACCCGGCCTTTTTCGGAACTTCGCGCCGGGCTGCCCTGTTGATTCCCCGACTGGAGGAGAGCCGAACAGGAGGCCCGCCATGCCGCTTTGGAGCGTGCAAGCCATCATCGCCATTTTTGCCATCGTAGCGATGGCCAGCGGCGTATGGCTGCTGTTGAACCTGCGAGCGCTGGCCCGGATCTTCCGCGGCACTGCCGACCTGCAGCCCGGCCCCGGCCCGCGCGGCCCATCGCGCAAGGCGGTGTGGACCGCGCTGGTGCTGTTCAACCTGGGCTGGATCGCCAGCATCGCGTTCTGGACCTGGGCGCGCGACAGCGACGCGGCGCAGGCCGTGGAGATCGATTCCGTCGCCCAGGCCCCGGTCGCACCTGTCGTACCCCCTGATTAACAGGCTGAAAAGATGGCCGCCGCCGGCCTGAAGGCGTCTTCCCTCCGGCATCGGCCTGCGATAGCCTGCCACGCGTGCAAACGATCGGGGGGTTATGCGAAGCGCAGTTCCGAAATTGACCGTGCTGGCGGCCGCGCTGCTGGTCTTCACGGCTCCGTTGGCCGCGCAGGATGTGACCGCCGACATGCGGGCGCGCGACCGGCTGGGCCCGCCGGCGCTGGAACTGGCCGCGTGGGAAGAGTTCGCCGCTCCCCTGCTGGCCGATCCCGGCACGCCGGACCGCTTGCGCGCGGAGACGCTGTTGGGCCTTGCCATCGCGCGCTACTACACCCGCGATTACGAACAGGGCTGGGCCGATATCCGCGCAGCCGAGGCCGCGCTCGGCGGCAATGGCGCACCCTTCCATGCCGAACTGCTGGCCTATGCCTCGATGCTGGCGCTGGCGGTGGAGGAGGAAGAGGCGGCGCGCCGCTATGCCGCACGGGCGCGCGATATTACCGATACCATGGGGCCGGGGGCGGAAAAGGCGCAGGCGCTGGCGCGCAATGCCGAAGGCGGGCTGGCCTTTGCCGACAACGACCTTGTCGCCGCCGAAGCGGCCTATTGCCAGGCATGCGACCTTGGCCTTGCCGCTACCGTGCCCGATCACCCGATGATCGTGAACGATGCCAGCTCCTGCGCGGCGGTGAAGTATTACCTCGAGCGGCCCGATACCATTGCTGCCGTGCGCATGGCGCGCGACCATGCGCTGGCACACCTGCCGCCCGACCACACGCGCATGGGCAACGTGCTGAACACCGGCTACGCGGTGCTGATGCGCTATGCCCGCTATGCCGAGGCGCTGCCGCTGATCCGCCGCCATCTGGAGCTGGAGCGATCCTTGCGCGGGCCGGACGACCCTTACGTCTACGATGCGCTGTCGATGCTGGGCCGGGCGCTGGAACTGCTCGATCGCCTGCCCGAGGCAGAAGGCATCTTTACCGCGGCGGCCGACCTTGCCGGGCGCATGGATACCACCGGCTATGCCTACATCCCCGGCATCGCCCGCACCAACCTGGCCCGCGTGGTGGCGCGGCAGGGACGGCTGGAGGAGGCCGAGGCGATTGCCCGCGAAGGGCTGGCGCGGCTGCGCGCGGACCTTGAACCCGACGATTACCACATCGGCAGCGGGCAGGTGCAGCTGGCCGATCACCTGTCGCGGCTGGGCCGGGCCGAGGAGGCGCTGGCGCTGGTGGACAGCGGGCTGGTGCTGCTCGAAGCCGGCCTGCCCGCAGGCCACAGCGAAATAATGACCGCGCGGCTGGTCCGCGCGCGCGTGCTGTCAGAGCTTGGCCGCCATGGCGAAGCGCTCTCGGCTTCCTCCGCAACTGCCGAACAACTGGCCGAAGGGCTGTTCGATATCGCTGCCAGCGAGGCAGAGCTCGTGTCGCTGTCGCAAGTGCTGCCAGAGGCGCTGGGCGATCACCTGCTGGTGGCGCTGCGCGCGGGCGACATGGATGCAGCGGTGCAGGCCGCGCAATTGCAGCTGATGTCCGAACTCACCCTGACCAATGCCCGTATCCGCGCCGGATCGCGCCTGCGCCGGCAAGGGCTGGGTGCCGGGCTGGACCGGCTGGAAGCGGCGCAAGCCAGGGTCGCCAGCCTCGAAGCGGCCTTGCGGGAGCTGCAATCGGGCGCGGTCGAGGGCGAGAGCGAGGGGGGAGGCGATCCGGCGGCGATCTCCGCCCAGCTGGTAACGGCGCGGGCCGAAACGGCGCAGGCACAGGCCGCGCTGGTCCGCGACTATCCCGGCTTCGTCGCCTTTGCCCGCCCCGATCCGGCGCCGCTGGACGCCTTGCAGGCCTCGCTGGGAGAGGACGAGCTGCTGGTGCTGCCGCTGGCGCTGGCCGACCGGGTGGTAACCCTGCTGGTGGCGCGCGACGCGGCAGCATGGAGCGAGACGGCCACGCCCGGCTATGCCGCGCGCCAGCTGGCGGCGCGACTGCGCGAATCGGCGCAGGCGACGGGCCGGTTCGACGTGGATGCGGCACGCGCGCTCTACACCATGGTTTTCCCCGCCGAATCGCAGCGCCTGCTGGGTGCCAAGTCGCACCTGCTGTTTCCCGCCAGCGGATACCTGGCGCGGCTGTCGCCCGCGATGCTGCTGGCAGGAGAGGCGTCGGCGGATGACCTGTGGCAGGCACCCTGGCTGGTGCGCAGCCACGCGGTGGAAGTTCTGGCCGACCTTGGCGAGCTGGCAGAGCGGCGCCGGGCGAGCGGGTCGCAAGGCTTCCTTGGCGTGGGCGCACCTGCCACGCTCAGCAGCGCGCTGGCCGATATCGACCTGCCGCCTCTGCCACAGGCGCGGGCCGAGCTGGAGGCGCTGGCCGGTGCCCTGGGCGGCGCGCCGGGATCGGGCGCGCAGCTGATCCTCGCCGGGGCCGACGCAACCGAACCCAATCTTGCCGCGCAGGATCTGCCCGGTTTCGGCGTGATCGCCTTTGCCACCCACGGCCTGCTGACCGCCAGCGAAATCGCCTCGCTGTCGTTCGATGCCGACTGGGTGATCCTGTCCGCCTGCGAGACGGCGGCGGGCGCCAGTTCGGGCGCACCGGGCTATTCCGGCCTTGCGCGCGCCTTTGCCGGGGCCGGGGCGCGCAGCCTGATGCTGAGCCACTGGCGTGTGCGCGACGATGCCGCCGCCATGCTGAGCGTGGAGACGGTGCGCGGCGCGCGGGCAGAGGCCTTGCGGCAGGCGCAGCTGGCGCTGATGGCACGGACCGATGTGGCCGATGCCGCGCACCCGGCGATCTGGGCGCCGTTCGTGATCCTGGAAAACTAGAACAGCGGCAGGTGGGCAACCTCTTCGGCTGACAGATCGAGACCGAAGCGGCGCGCCAGCACTTCTCGGTATTCGTGCGGCTCGGTGAGCTCGGATCGTTCCGCCTCCTGCCCCTTGCGCCACACGGTCAGTTGCCGGTCGACCAGGCTGGCGAAGCCATCGGGCAGGCACAGGCTGGCCACGGTGACATTGGTGAAGCGCGAGGTGGGATGCGTGGCGGCCCAGTGGCTGCCCAGCGCCAGGTCGGCCTCTGCCACCTGCGCGGTGTCGAAGGCGAATTGCGCTTCCCATGCCTCGTCGCTTTGTACCCGGCCATCGGTGGCGAGCCGAGGGCCCATGCGTTCGAGCAGCCAGCTGCCCGGCAGGTAGCCGTCATCGCCGATGTGGCGCAAGCGGTGGCGGGCGCCGTCGCCGGACATGGCTTCCTGCCCGTCGGCCAGCCGCATGGGCGGGGCGTAGGAACCGCCGAACCCGGCATCGGCGATCCACGGCTCGCTATCGATCTCGACCAGCACCAGGCAATGGGTGCGCGGGGTGAGCTGTGGCGGATTGCCCAGCAGCACGCGCGCCAGCAGCACCCTGTTGGTGAAGCCGAGCGCGGCCAGCATGTCTGCCAGCAGGCGGTTGTGTTCGAAGCAGAACCCGCCGCGCCTGCCGCTCACCAGCTTGGCGAACGCCGCATCGGCGCTGCAATCGATGCCCCGGCCCAGCGGAATGTCGAGATGCTCGAACGGGATCGCCTGACGGTGCGCGGCCTGCACCTGTGCCAGCCCCGCCGCGTCGGGTCGCGGGGGCGCGGAAAGTCCGATACGCGTCAAATAGGCATCAAGTCGCTGTGCCACGTCCATCTGCGCGCCTTACCCCAGCCGACAGGTGGCGACAATTTGCGACTTGAGGTGGATTGGGGCTTGCGGATAGGCCTGAGGTCATTAAGGACTGTTGCAAATGATTTGCAACAGCATTTGAGGGTACGATTTCATGCGCAAGTGGCACCGCTGGCTTTCGGTCTTTTTCGCCATCGTGATGATCTGGGTCGCGATTACCGGCCTGCTGCACTACGTCGTGGTCTGGTGGCCCTCTGCCGAACCCACGCCCGAACAGCTGGCCGCCGTCGCCCCGCCGCCGGGATTCGTCTGCCCCGAAGGCTGGCGCTGCATCGCGCCTGCGCCCGATACCGGCAACCCGCTGCGCCCCTACCTCGGCCTGTTCCATCACCTGCACGCCGGCAGCGAAGGCGGTATCTGGGGCGAGATCATCGTCATGCTTTCAGGCCTGGCGCTGGTGTTCTTCACCGTCTCGGGCATGTGGATGTATTTCAAGATGTGGGCCAACCGTAAGGCCAAGGGCCTGAAGAAGGGCCTGTTCTGGAACTGACGATCCGCGACTTTGGCGCGCGGATGGTGAGACGATCTTAACCATTCGCGCGCTACACGCGTGAGCCATGAAAGGCCGCGGCAGCAAACGATTCCCCACGCACCATGGGTATGGCGAGGTAAAGGTCTCGCGATACTTCGCGCTGTACCTGTCGCAGATCGGCTGGCTGGCGCTGGGCGTATACCTCTATTCGGGTGCCTACTGGCCAAGCACGTGCCAGCCCGACACGCTGTTCGACATCTATGCCTGTTCCATGCGCCTGCCCGAAGACGGCGGCGGCTGGCGCGAAGCCGGCCTGCTGACCTGGCTGTGGGCGACCCCGATCCTGATCGGGCTGGAAGTGTCGCGCCGCCTGCGCAAGGACCCGGACTGACGCGCGCCTGCCGCGTCCAACGGTTCGACTCGCCCCGGCAACGCTTCGTCGACGGATTTATCCCCGACCGAAAAGCCCCGCTTGCTATCGAATCACGAGCATGATTCCCTATGTAGTCAGTTCGACCTGCAAGCCGGAGATACCAGATGTCGTTGCTCGAAGCCCGCAAGACCTACAAGCCGTTCGAATACCCCTGGGCCTACGAGTTCTGGAAACGCCAGCAGCAGGTGCACTGGATGCCCGAGGAAGTTCCCCTGGGCGAGGACTGCCGCGACTGGGCGCAGAACCTGACCGAGCACGAGCGTAACCTGCTCACGCAGATCTTCCGCTTCTTCACCCAGGCTGACGTGGAAGTGCAGGATTGCTACCACGAGAAATACGGCCGCGTGTTCAAGCCGACCGAGGTGAAGATGATGCTGGCCGCGTTCTCCAACATGGAGACGATCCACATCGCGGCATACTCGCACCTGCTTGACACCATCGGCATGCCCGAAAGCGAATACGGCATGTTCCTCGAATACGAGGAAATGGCGGCAAAGCACGATTACCTGCAGGAATTCGGCGTCGACAACGACGAGGACATTGCCCGCACGCTGGCCATGTTCGGCGGCTTCACCGAAGGGCTGCAGCTGTTCGCCAGCTTCGCCATGCTGATGAACTTCCCGCGCTTCAACAAGATGAAGGGCATGGGCCAGATCGTCAGCTGGTCGGTGCGTGACGAATCGCTGCACTGCGAAGGCATCACCCGCCTGTTCCACGCCTTCTGCAAGGAACGCGACTGCCTGACCAAGTCCGTGAAGGAAGACATCATGGACATGTGCCAGAAGACGGTGCGCCTGGAAGATGCCTTCATCGACCTTGCCTTCGAAATGGGCCCCGTGCCCGGCATGACGGCGAAGGAAATCAAGAAGTACATCCGCTATATCGCCGACTGGCGCCTGTCGCAGCTTGGCCTGCCCAGCATCTACATGGTGGATGACCACCCGCTGCCCTGGCTGGCCCCGCTGCTGAACGGCGTGGAGCACGCCAACTTCTTCGAAACCCGCGCTACCGAATATTCCAAGGGCGCGACCAAGGGCAACTGGCAGGACGTATGGTCCAGCTTCGACAAGCGCCAGAAAGCCAAGGCCGCGAACGAGGAAGACGTCGAGGACGACGGCCCGGACATGTTCGGCGAGGTTGCACCCAAGGGCGACGCTGCCGGGAGTGTGGCGGCGGAGTAATTACTGACGTTTCCGCTTCGCTTTCCAGTCCGCGCTGTTTACGAGCCCAAGGGCTTTGGGAATGGCCATATCGAGCCTTTGTCTCACCGTGGTCCGATGATTTCGGAGTTGCTTCCCTATTCCAGACCCAAAGTCCGCGAAAGCCTCTTCGGCGCGTTTCGCATACGTCCAGAACGTCCAGATTCCGTATAAATCTGCAACCTTTATAAAGTCTTGGACGCGCCCAGTCTTTTCCAAAACCCTGCCTTCATTTATGCTAGATCACACATAACTAGCAGATTGAGTGGGGTATCTCTTGGCGGCTGCCATGGCTGCTTTCCAAACAGCTCTTGCATTAGCGCGCCAAAAATTTCCCAGCGTTCTCTCTCGAAGATACACTTTTGTGCCGTCGTAGCGGAACCCCAAATAGTTGCAGCCCCAGCCCTTTCCTATGATGGGCATGACACGTTGGTTTTCGCCGGTCGCAAACACCAATCCCGTCTCAGTTTTCGATGCCTTAAATTCCAGGGGCGATGCCAATTCATCGAGCGCTTTGGTCAACGTTGCTATAACGTCCTGCAATACCCACTCGTCCTTGGGAAGGATCACGAAAATATCATCGCTGTAACGCCAATAACGCCCTCCTAGCGCGGCTATCACTTTTTGGGCTTCCAGATCAAAATCGCGCATATAAACATTCGCTAAAAGATCAGAGAGAGGCACACCTTGTGGGATTCCGACGACCGGTCGTCCCCTATCCTTGTACGAAATTATCAGATTGTTCCCGACGATGTACTCCCGAAATTCATCTGGGAAACAAAGCTGCGGTTCGATCTCATCTGCGTGCATGGCAAAGCCCATGCGCGCGCTGCCATCTTTAAGCTCGATGTCAGCTTTAATCCCCAATGCCTGATAAGCCCATTCCAGCGGAAGCTCCCCATGGCGAGTTAGGTTCTTGAAAACATTGTAATGGTCCGGAGGTAAATCACTCTCGCCGAGAAGATCGCACCAATCGCTCCTAATCTTCCGGTGAGACAGGTTGTCGAAGAAACCTGAGATATCCAAGCATGCGTATGTGCAGTCGCCGAAAGCCCTGATCGCGTCAAAGGCGTCTCGAGCGAACTCGATATTGCCTTTACCTCCATTCCCATTGTCCTTTGGGATAGCGCGATACGCTAGGATCGCATTCTCTAATCCATTGGTCTTAAGCCAATCCTCGTAGGCAGTTGCCAACTTGCTCCGGTAGTAAGAAAATATCGCTGCGTCTGTGCGCGAGGCGTACTTTATGGTTCTTGATTTCGTTGACCGAGTCTCGCCCTTCGGAGCGAACTGCCGCCAACTCTTTTCGTACGATACAAGTGGATAAAATCCGTGGCAGGCAACCCACTGCTCGTCACTCACAAGCTTGAGCAATTGGTCGGCACGTTTGGGGCCGTCCATATGCCTGTATCGCTTTATTTTAGGTCGCCAATCTTCATTCATTTCTAGAGAGGGCACCCCTCACGCCTGACTCGGTCAACGGAGTGCCCCCAACCACTTATCGCGAACTCTGGTTGTTCTCGTCAGGGCAGTAGACGAACTCTGGTATAATGTCGTCGTGCAGCTCGCATTCGCGAGTGTCCGCGCCATTGTCCGTAACACCAAAGGAGAACCCATGATGCTCGAAATCCTGGCAACGCTGTTAAGCGTTGACATATTCAACCTGTGACTCATGCACCCGATTCGGTGCAGATCGTATAATTATGGCGCTAATCTTGGGGAAATCAAGGGTTTCTCAAAAGGTTTTGCGAAGGATTCGTCCGCCTGTCGTTCTCCCGAACTCGTCTCTCTGATGAAGTTGGATTGTGCCGCCCTTCCCTACACGCCCGACCGTGCCCCACCCTCCGGGCCATGCCCGAACCCAAGCCAAAAACCCGCCCCCGCACCCGCCCCAAATCCCGCCGCCGCATCCCGGCCTTCCACCCCGTCCCCGTCAGCCCGCGCCGTGACGGGTGGACGCCTGAGCGGCAGGCGGCATTTATCGGCTATCTCGCGCAGACGCGCTGCGTCACCCGGGCTGCGCGCATGGTGGGGAAGGACAAGACCAGCGCCTATCGCCTGAGGAAGCGCCCCGGTGCCGCCGGGTTTGCCGCTGCCTGGGATGTCGCGCTGGGGCGGGGGCGATCATGCGTCACCCTGTCCTCGGCAAAGTCCACGGGGCTTTGTGCCGGATACCGCCTGCAGGCAGGCCTGGCGCAGGTGGTGATGTATCGCGGGAGATATCGCACAACCCATTGGAAGGCGGACAATAATGCGCTCTTGCAGCTGGTCGCGCAGCTTGCGCGCGGGGAGGGGTGCGATGGGTGAGCGGCCATGCGTTACACAGGTGATGCGCGCTCCGCATTGCGCCGCTGCACGCCCACACCCGATCTTAACCCGCGCGCGCCATGGTGCCGCCCATGTTCGGAGGCAGCAAATACCAGGCGATCTTTCGCTCCCGCTGGCGGGCCGTGCTGTGGTCGGCAGGGATCCTGATGACCGCCTATTGCACCGTCCCGCGCGAGGATGGCAGCGACCCCACGCTGGAAATCGCCGCGGCTGCCGCCGGGCAGATTGCCGGACAGCAGCAGCGCGAGGAAGAGGCGCCGCGCCACGTCAACCCGTGGGCCCTGCCGCCCGAGCAGCAGACGCACTAGGCGCGCGTAGGCCCGATCCGGGAATTCGCCCCGGCCTGTTCACGCGACAGGAATCGCACCGCGCGGGCGGCGTGTCAGCCGCCGTGTTCGCCGCGCAGCTTGGCTTCGCGGGCAGCGGCCTGTTCGGGCGTTTCCTCCGGCGCGGGCATGGCGGCCTCGCCTGCCTTGCCCTTGTCGCTGGCGGCGCCGTCGTCCGCAGGGGCGGCAGGTGTATCGGATTCGGCAGGCGCTGCGGGCTTGGCCGGGGCATCTTGCGCCATCGCAGGCATGGCCATGGTGCCGAGCACGTGGGCAGCGGCGAGTGCGGGAATGGTCTTCATCAGAATCGTTTCCTTGCGGCAGATCCCCTGTCGCCGCGCCATGTGCGCGCAGGCGGGCAGCCTGTCATCTGCGCTTGCGCCAGAGCGATGGCGGCTTGCGACAAGTCCCCTGCGCTCCAAGCCAAGTTGACCCAAGACCAAGTTGACCCAAGACAAAGAAGCGCCGAGACACTGGGGCTATTCCGGCTTGCGACACACCACTGGAAGGAACCTGAATTGTCCCAGCATACCCCCAACGAGCTGACCGAAATCTTCAAGCGCGATCACGACCTGATCTCGAAGCTGAAGCAGACTGACGCGCACTACGCCAAGCTCGCGGACGAATATCACGAGGTGAACCGCGCCGTGCACCGGCACGAAACCGAGGCCGAGACGCTGAGCGACGAGCATGCCGAAGCGCTCAAGAAGCAGCGCCTGGGCCTGCTCGACGAGATCACCGCCATCGTGACCAGGGCACGCGCCGAAGCCTGAGGGGCAAACCTGCCCTTGCCATTGCCACCAGTCCGGCTGCACAGTGCTGCGGTCTGATTTGAGGAGACTCACACCATGCGTATCACCACTGTTGCGAAATTCACCCTGCCGCTGGGCGCGGCGCTGGCGCTGGCCGCTTGCGGCGGCGCTGCCGAGGAAGAGCCCGCAGCCGAAATGACCGAAACCCCGCTCGATACCCAGGACCTTTCGGGTGGCGAGCTGATCGGCGTGAATGCCGATGCCGAAGGCGTTGATGTAGAACTGCCCGAAACGCCGATGACCAATGCTTCGGAAGAAGAGGTCGAGGCTGCTGCGGCAGAGGAAGAACCCGCCGAATAAGGGGCCGATAACCTCCTGCTTGCCGGCTAGCGAATTTTTTTCGCGTGCCCTTGAAACCAATTCGCCCGGTCTGCATTTGCATCATGCGGACCGGGCCCCTCTGGCGGGTGGCGAAAGCCTCCCGTGATGTCGGACCGCATCGGACAGCCGATGCGTGTTTGACGGGGTTCCCTTCCCCATCCCTACACCTCGGCGAAGACGCTCGGCCGTCCGATCACCTGAAACTCGCTTTGGGAGATCAAGGATGACGGCCCGATTCTACAAGCTGACAGAGCTTCACGCGAAGCTCGACACCGCCCTGCGCCGCGAAATCAACCGCCGCGCGCCCGACCAGATGAAAGTCATGGCCCTCAAACGCCGCAAGCTGCGCGTGCAGGACCTGCTTGCCCGCCTGACGCTCAGCGCGAAGCCAGCGTAAGCGGCAGGCGAGCCGTGCGAGGGGCGGGCGGGACAATAGAACCCTTCCTCATCCCCCACACCCCCCACGTCCTGGTACGGGGGTGTCCTGCCTGCCTCTCGCACACCAACCGAAAAGCCCGACGGGAGAAACCAGCTTCATGATCGCCCAGCCCGTAATCAAGCCCGTAATCGAGACCATAGGTCCGATGCTGCGCGACTTCCTGCAAAAGGAAAGCGCCGGCGGCATCACCCTGATCGTCGCCGCCGCGCTGGCGCTGGCGATTGCCAATTCGCCGTTTGCCGCCAGCTACTTTGGCTTGCTGGACGTACCGGTGGTGGCCGGCATCGGGACGGGCGTGATCGACAAGCCGCTGCTGCTGTGGATCAACGACGGGTTGATGGCGGTGTTCTTCTTCCTCGTCGGGCTGGAAGTGAAGCGCGAGGCGCTGGCCGGCCAGCTCAACAGCTGGGACAAGGCCTCGCTGCCGCTGATGGCGGCGATCGGCGGCATGGCGCTGCCGGCGGCGATCTTCATCGCCTTCAACATGGGCACGCCGGAGAACCTTTCGGGCTGGGCCATTCCGGCGGCGACCGACATCGCCTTTGCTCTGGGCATCCTGACGCTGCTGGGCCCGCGTGTGCCGGTGGCGCTGAAGGCGCTGCTGCTGGCCATCGCCGTGATTGACGATATCGGAGCCATTGCCATTATCGCGCTGTTCTACACCGCGGAAACCGACGTCACGATGCTGCTGGGCGCTGCCGCCGCGCTGGTGGTGCTGGCCCTGTTCGGGCGGGCGAAGGTCGCCTCCAGCATCCCCTACGTGCTGCTGGGGATCGTGCTGTGGGTTTTCGTGCTGAAGTCCGGCGTGCATGCCACGCTGGCCGGTGTCGCCGCCGCCATGTGCGTGCCGTTGACGTCCGGAGAGCAGAAGCCGCTGGAGCGCATGGAGCACGCGCTGCACCCTTATGTCGCCTTCCTGGTGATCCCGATCTTCGGCTTCGCCAATGCCGGGGTCTCGCTGGCCGGCGTGGGCCTCGATGCGCTGTTTTCGCCCTTGCCGCTGGGCATTGCCGCGGGCCTGCTGATCGGCAAGCAGCTGGGCATCCTGGGCTTTGCCTGGGCTGCGGTGAAGGCGGGCGTCGCCACGCTGCCCGAAGGGGTCAGCTGGCGGCAGATGCACGCGCTTTCGCTGATGGCCGCGATCGGCTTCACCATGAGCCTGTTCATCGGCAACCTTGCCTTTGCCGATCCGGCGCAGGTGGACGCGGTGAAGATCGGCGTGCTGTCAGGTTCGCTGGTGGCGGCGCTGGCGGGCTATGCCCTGCTGCGTGCGACGCTGCCGGCCGATGGCGGCGAGGCAGCCGAGGAACGCAGTCCGGCCTAGAACAGCCAGGTCTGCGGGTTGGGCATCGCTTCCCGGTTGCCCGATTTGACGATCGACAGCACCGCGCGCACGCAGAACCACACGGCGGTAAGCATGAACAGCGCGCCGCCGCCAAAGAAGACGACGAGGAAGCCGACGGGGATCGAATCGTTTTCCACCGCCTGCGAGGAGGCAATGCCGAAGGCGGTTGCGATCCACACCATGACCCCCGCGCCGATCCAGAAAGTGCGGATCAGGTAGGTGTAGTGGGTGCGTTCCCACTCCTGCGCCTGGTCTTCGGCGCGCCAGATGTAGGCCAGGATCAGCCCGATGAAGACCGAGAAGCCCAGGAAGATGTTGAGCAGGTAGAGTAGCGCCACGATCAGCGGGCGCTGCATGGTCAGCGCGTTGCTGCCGGATGGCGCTTGCCCCGTGGTGTTGTTCGTCTCGTCCATCGCCTGTGCCTCGTTCTGACAGGTCGCAAGCTTACAGGCTTGCGGGCAAGGCGCAAAGCTGTGGCGGCAAGAGGGGGGAAGGGGAGATCAGCCGCGCGGGTGGGCGCGGCGGTCCTTGCCGCTGCGGCGTTCGCCCTTGCGGCGATCGGGGAAGTCGATGGGCACCTGCTGCTTGCGGCGGTCCCATGCTTCCGGCTTGTCTGTACTGGCAGTCATGCCCGCCTCCCGGTTTGCGAACGGGCCTGCTGCCCGGACTATCGCGTAGCCGTATCGCAGGAAAGTGTTTGGAAAAGCTTAACCTTGTTTGTTGCGGTGGCCCCGCTGGTTAGCACCAGTCGCGCTCCTCGGCGCTGCGCCGGGCAAGGCCGCGTTCTACCATCGTATCGGCCAGCGCCTCGCTGTCGCGACGCGCCTGGCGCAGTTCGCGGCCATAGCGGTCGCGCGGCGGTTCGGCCCCGCCGTCCAGTTCGAACGGGCCCGCGCTCAGCCAGTCCGCCAGGGCATCGCGCGCTTCGCGGGCCAGCTGGCGTTCGGCTTCGCAATCGCCATCCAGCTCGGGGGCGTCGAAACCGGTGAGGCGAATACGCCGCTTGCCCACCGCCAGCGTGTCGCCATCTATCACGCAGGCCTCGGAGCTTTCCTTGCCGCAGACGGTGAAGGTGCGCGCAATTGGCTCCCACTGGCCCTGTGCCCAGCCCAGCTGCTGCGCCAGCAGCCACGCGCCTGCCAGCAACGGAACGGCCAGCAGCCAGCGCCACCGTCGCCACAGCGCCTGCCAGCGGCGGCGGCGCTGCCACGCGGCATCGAAGCGCGGAGCGCGGGCCAGCGGATCAATCCTCCAGCGGGAAGGGCGGGATGGGCTTGAGCAGATCGAACTGTTCGTCCAGCGGCGGGTGATCCAGCTCCGGCCAGTCCAGCTCGTCTTGCGGCACCTGGGTATCGGGCAGGCGATCGAGCAGGTTGCGGATCAGGGTGAGGCGACCATGCTTCTGGTCGTTGTAGTCCACAACCGTCCACGGTGCGTGTTCGGTATGGGTCGCGGCAAACATCGCCTCGCGCGCGGCAGAGTACTCGGCAAATTTGGTACGACTGGCCACGTCGATGGGTGACAGTTTCCAGCGTTTGAGCGGGTCTTCCAGACGCTCGGCAAAGCGTTCTTCCTGGGCTTCCTGGTCGCACGAGAGCCAGTACTTGCACAGGCGGATGCCATCGTCGACCAGCATCTGTTCGAAGATCGGCACGGCGTGCAGGAACCGCCAGACCTCGTCGTCGCTGGCAAAGCCCATCACCTTCTCCACGCCCGCGCGGTTGTACCAGCTGCGGTCGAACAGCACGATCTCGCCGGCGGCGGGCAAGTGCGGGACATAGCGCTGGAAGTACCACTGCGTGCGTTCGACATCGCTGGGCTTGGGCAGGGCCACCACGCGCAGCTGGCGCGGGTTGATGCGCTGGGCGATCGCCTTGATCGTGCCGCCCTTGCCGGAGGTGTCGCGCCCTTCCAGCAGCACGCAGATGCGCTCGCCCGTGGCTTTCGCCCAGCGCGCCATGGCCACCAGTTCATGCTCTAGCTGTTCGAGATGCTTTTCATATTGCTTGCGTTTCATGGGGCCTGTGTGTCCCACCACAGGCCCGTCCCCGCAAGCGCCTATTGGCGAGAGCCGCGCCGGGGGCTAAGCGATTCGCCGTGATGACCCATACGAACGACACTAGAATGCTGGCCAAGGCCGAGACCCTGATCGAGGCGCTGCCTTACTTCCAGCGCTATGCGGGCAAAAGCTTCGTGGTGAAATACGGCGGCCATGCCATGGGCGATCCCGAGGCGGCGCGCGACTTTGCCGAGGATATCGTGCTGCTTAAGGCGGTCGGCATCAACCCGGTGGTGGTGCACGGCGGCGGCCCGCAGATCGGTGCCATGCTGAAGAAGCTGGGCGTCGAAAGCCAGTTCATCGACGGCCTGCGCGTGACCGACAAGGAAACCGCCAGCGTTGCCGAAATGGTGCTGTCGGGTGCGATCAACAAGGAACTGGTCAGCTGGATAACCCAGGCCGGCGGCAAGGCCATCGGCATTTCCGGCAAGGACGGCAAGATGGTGGTGGCCGAAAAGGTCAGCCGCACGGTGAAGGATCCGGACAGCCAGATCGAACAAGTGGTGGACCTGGGCTTCGTGGGGGAGCCGAAGGAGGTCGATACCACCATCCTGGAAACCGCCAGCAAGGCGGGCATGATCCCGATCATCGCGCCGATTGCCACCGATGCCGAAGGGCATACCTACAACATCAACGCCGATACCATGGCGGGCGCGATTGCCGCGGCGCTGGGCGCGGCGCGGCTGTTCCTGCTGACCGACGTGGCCGGCGTGCTGGACAAGCAGGGCAAGCTGATGACCGACCTTCGGCCCGCAGACATTGCCCGCATGCGCGAAGACGGCACGATCAGCGGCGGGATGATCCCCAAGCTGGAAACCTGTGTCCACGCGGTGGAAGGCGGGTGCGAGGCGGCCGTGGTGCTGGATGGGCGCGTTCCCCATGCCATGCTGCTGGAATTCTTCACCAGCCGCGGCGCCGGCACGCTGATCAGCGCCTGACGCGGGGCAGGGGGCTGTGCCAGGTCTTGCGCATGCCTTGATCCGTATTACCTGTATGATACACTTGGTTTGAACCGGTCGCCGTGGCGGCCCCAGACGTATTGGAATTTGCGAAGTGCTGCTTGTCACCCTTGCCCAGATCATCGGCTACATCATCTCGGTCATCGTGATCCTGGTGATCGTGCAATTCGTGGTCAGCCTGCTGTTCGCCTTCAACGTGATCAGCCCGTCCAACGACTTCATGATGGCGATCTACCGCTCGGTAAACGCGCTGCTGGAACCGATCCTGGCACCGATCCGCCGGATCATGCCCAATACCGGCCAGATCGACTTTTCGCCGCTGGTGCTGATCGTGGGCCTGAACATCCTGCGCATCGTCGTCACCAACGCCGCAGTGGCCGGTTACTAGGCTTTACAAAAACGAGGTGGGGGCGCAGGGCGCGAGAATGATTTCACGCGCTACCATTGCCCCGGTCATGGTCCTGGCTGCCGCGGCGACGCTGGTGGCCTGCACCAGTCCGCGCCAGCAGGCCATCAACCGCCAGGCACGTGCGGCGACCGAATTTCTCGAGCGGCAAGGCTCCATCGGCGATCCGGGCCGAGTGGCCGCGGCAGACTTCGCCTTTGCCAGGATGGCCCGGGACGAGGGGCAGTGGACCGCCTTTCGCGCCTATGCCGCAGGTGATGCGGTGATGGATGCACCCGATGGCTTTGCCCCGGTCTCCGAAGTGCTGGACGGCCTTGCCGATCCGGCAGAGCCGATCCGCTGGGCGCCCACCGATGTCTGGTCCAGCTGCGATGGCACGCTGGCAGTCTCGCTGGGGCGCTTCATCCGCCCGAACGGGCTGGTGGGCGACTATGTCACCGTGTGGGAACTGCAGAGCGACAACAGCTACAAGTGGATCTACGATACCGGCACGCCCGACGATCCCCAGCCCGTGCCCGACCCGGGCGAAGATCTGCCGGAAGACGCCATCGTGGTGGAAGGCATGACCTCGATCGAGGGGCGCATTGCCGATTGCCAGCCTGCGGTCGGCCATTCCGCCTTGCCGCTGGCTATCACGGGCAATGCTACCCGCGCCTCCACTTCGGCCGATTCGAGCCTGACCTGGCAGTCCAGCCTGCAAGATGACGGCGCACGCCACATGCGCGCCTTCTATCTGCGCAACGGCGCGTGGGAACAGGTGGTCGACCTGACCATTCCGGGTGACGAGTAACCCATGGAACAGCTCTTCATCTCTGCCTTCATTACCCTGTTCGTGGTGATCGACCCGCCGGGTTGCGCGCCGATCTATGCCGGCCTCACCAAGGGTGCCTCGCCCGCGCAGAGCCGCAACATGGCGATCCGCGCCAGCGTGATTGCCTTCGTCATCCTGCTGGTGTTCGCACTGTTCGGGCAGGACCTGCTGGGCGCCCTGCATATCGAGCTCGACGCCTTCCGCATCGCGGGCGGGCTGATGCTGTTCTGGATCGCCTGGGAAATGGTGTTCGAAAAGCGCACCCAGCGGCGAGAGGAACGCGCCGAGCGCGCCGCGCGCGAGCATGTGGAGGACGTATCGGTCTTTCCCATGGCGATGCCGATGCTGGCAGGGCCCGGCGCAATTGCTGCCATAATGCTGCTGCAGAACGAGGCCGAGGGGCTGGAGGAATCGCTTGTGGTGCTGGGCGCCCTGGTGGCGGTGCTGCTGCTGACCATGGTCGCGTTGATCGCGGCAGGCCCGCTGATCAAACTGCTGGGCGAACGTGTCGAGGCTGTCATCACCCGCTTGCTGGGCGTGCTGCTGGCCGCGCTGGCAGCGCAATACGTGATCGACGGGCTGAGGGGTGCATTTTCGCTTTAGCCCCTCAAACGCCGGACGGACGCCGTCCGGCGTCCTTGGCTTTCGGCCTACCGGCCGGCGCGCCGTTGCGCGCTGTCGTCGCCTTTCAGGCGCCGATAGTTGCACTCCAATTCGAGAGTAGTGCTGTTCTCGGTCGCGACTAGCGACCGCAAGGGCGAACGCCCGCCCGCAGCGGGCGCGCAGCGAAGCGGAGCGCGTCTAGCGAGGACGAAAGCGCGGAGGCGCTTTCGAAAGACAAGCTACTGAAGAGTCACGTGCTCGTCGTCGGGGTCGCCCCGACCGAAGAATTCCATCAATTGCACCAGCAGGTCGCAGCGCTCGCGCAGGTTCGGGGCTTCCAGCAGCGCCTGCTTGGCCGCCGCGTCGAAGGGGGCGATCTGCGATACCCCGTTGATCAGCGAGACATCGTCCAGCCGGGCGACCGAATCCCAGTCGATGGCGTAGCCCTGGCTGTCGGCGAACTTGCGCGCTTCGTGCTCGAAGCTGGCGCGTTCACCCAGCGAGAGGTATTCCTCGCTCGGCTCCTCGATCAGTTCGGCTTCGACCTGGCGAAACGGCGTCGTCACTTCCAGTTCGCGCAGTACGCGAAAGCGCGCTTCACCGGTCAGCACGATATTGTAGCGCCCGTCTTCGCTGCTCTCGACGTCGTCGATCTTGCCGACACAGCCCACTTCGTACAGCGGTGCGCGTTCCATCGAATCCTGCGGCTGGATCATGCCGATGCGCCGGTCGCGCGCCAGAGCATCGCCCACCATGGCGCGATAACGCGGCTCGAAGATGTGCAGCGGCAGTTGCAGTCCGGGGAACAGGATTGCACCGGTCAGGGGGAAGATCGAGAGCTTCTGGCTCATCCGAACAGCAGCAGCGATAGCTTGCGGCGCTGGGCAGAGACCCACGGGTCTTCCATGCCGACTGCTTCGAAAATCTTGAGCAATGTCTCCTTGGCCTGCGGGCTGCCTTCCTCGCCGCCCGCCTGGATTGCGCGCAGCAGCACCTCGGCAGCCTCGTCGCGCTCGCCAGCGGCAAAGGCACCTTCGGCCAGCGCGATCTGTGCCTCGACGTCGGCCGGATTGTCTGCCGCCGCCTTGCGCAGTCCGTCCAGCTCTGCGGTGTCGACTTGCGGTCCGGCCAGTTCCAGCGCCGAGTGGGCCTGCTGCACGAGGGCATGGTCCTTCAGCTCTTGCGGCAGCGCGTCGTAGGCTTCGCGCGCGGCATCGGCCTGTCCGGCGGCAACCAGCGCGCGAATCAGGCCCGAATGCACTTCGGCCTTGTCCGGAGCCATCTGCGCCAGCTGGGTGAAGACGGCAGCGGCCCGTTCGGCATCGCCATCGGCCAGCACCTGCTCGCCCATGGCCACCAGCTGGTCGAGATCGGGGGCCTGCTGGCCTTCCGCGCCCGGCTGCCCGTCCGCGGCGCCTGCCTGTACCGGTACCTGCTGCAGGATCTGGTCGAGTGCGCCCTTCAATTGCGATTCGGTGCGTGCAGGCGTCAGGTCGGCCACCGGCTGGCCCTGGAACATGGCATAGACCGTGGGGATCGACTGCACCTGAAACTGGCTGGCGATGAAGCGTTCCTCGTCGACGTTGACCTTTTTCAGCACCACGCCCTTGTCGGCATATTCGGCGCAGACCTTTTCCAGCACCGGGGTCAGCGCCTTGCACGGCCCGCACCATTCGGCCCAGAAATCGAGCACCACCAGCTTGGTCTGGCTGGGGTCGACCACCTCCTTGCGGAATCGTTCGACTGCCTTCTGCTCGTCCATGCTGAGGCCCATGCTTGCCAAGTGTCTGCTCCTGCTTTTCGCTTTGCTGTGTGTGCATAATGTGGCGCTTTAATGCCCAATGTGAAGAGGAAAGCGGCGCTTGGCCACGCTTTGTGCGATTGGCGCATTTTTGCTCTTGCCCGGTGCCAGACTCGCTGCTAACTGCGCCGCTCCCCAGCCGGATACACATCCGGTCAGGCGCCAGTGAGCGGGCGTAGCTCAGGGGTAGAGCACAACCTTGCCAAGGTTGGGGTCGTGAGTTCGAATCTCATCGCCCGCTCCATTTTTCCCGTAGAACAACAGCTTTGCGCCACACCCGGTGATGCCGCAGGCGTGCGCTATTCCGGCAGCAATCCCTTGCCTTCGAACCGCGCGACCGCGTGGCGCACCACCTTGTCCAGCGCCTCTTCCGAAAAGAAGCCGCCGGGAATCAGGCAGCGTTCCACCAGCACGCGTGCACTGGCCAGACTCGGGCAAGAGCCTATGATCGGCGCCACCTCTGCGGCGTGAGCGGCGGCAAACAGGGTGAACGCTGTGTTATCAATGTTTTTACTCCGCAAAGCTAAGGCCGGGGGGTGGTTGAGCTGTCTCCAGACCCCCTTTTCGGCGCGCACGCTGTGACGCCCGTCCTGCTCGTGATCGGGACCCGTCCCGAAGCAATCAAGATGCTGCCCGTGGTGCGCGCGCTGCGGGCCTTGCCCGAGGTGGACCTGAAGGTGGTCACCACCGGCCAGCACCGGCAGATGCTGGACCAGGTCTTCGCCGTGTTCGGAGAGCAGGCGGATATCGACCTCGACCTGATGACGCCGGGACAGACCCTGTCCGACATTACCGCTCGCGTGATGCGCGAGATGGATGGCCTGATTGCGAGCTATCGGCCGGGCCTGGTGCTGGTGCATGGCGACACCACCAGCGCCATGGCGGCGGGGCTTTCGGCCTTCTACAACCGCGTGCCCGTGGGCCATGTCGAGGCTGGCCTGCGCAGCCATGACATGATGCGCCCCTAGCCCGAGGAATATAACCGCATTTCCATCGACGCCGTGGCCGAGCTGCTGTGGGCTCCGACCGAGGGCGCGGCGCAGAACCTGCGCAGCGAACGCCCGACAGATCGCCATATCGAAGTTACCGGCAACACCGGCATCGATGCGCTGCTGCACGTGGCCGAAGGGTTACAGGGGGACGAGCTGGACTCGCTCCCCGTTGCGCTCGACCCGGCCAGGAAGCTGGTGCTCGTCACCGGTCACCGGCGCGAGAGCTTTGGTGACGGCTTTGCCCGGATCTGCGATGCGCTGGCCGCCATCGCGGCGCGCGGCGATGTCGAGATTGTCTACCCCGTCCACCTCAATCCGCAGGTGAAGGACGTGGTCGAAGCGCGGCTGGGTGGCACCTCTGCCGTGCACCTCATCCCGCCGGTCGACTACGTGCAGATGGTGGCGCTGATGAAGCGCGCGCACCTTGTCCTCACCGACAGCGGCGGCATCCAGGAAGAAGCGCCCGCGCTGGGCAAGCCGGTGCTGGTGATGCGCGAGGTGACCGAACGGCCCGAGGCAGTGGAGACCGGGGTTGCCAGCCTTGTCGGCACCGACGTTGCAACAATTGTCGAAGCGGTCGCGAGGCTGCTCTCGGACGAAGACCATTACGCCAGCCGCGCCCGCGCGGTGTCCCCCTATGGCGATGGCACGGCAGCGCAGAAGATCGCCGCCAGCGTTGCCGCATTCGTGAAAGAACACGCCTGATGAAAGTCTGCACCGTCGGCCTTGGCTATATCGGCCTGCCCACCGCTGCCATGCTGGCCAGCCGCGGGCACGAAGTGGTGGGCCTCGACGTGAACGAAAGCGTCGTCGAAGCAGTGAACGAGGGGCGTGCGCATTTCCAGGAGCCGGACCTGCAGATGTTGCTGTCCGCCGCTGTCGATACCGGGCGCCTGCGCGCCACGACCACGCCGGAACCGGCCGAGTTCTTCCTGATCGCCGTACCCACGCCGATGGTGAACGAAGGGCCGGACATGACCTATGTCGAGGCCGCTGCGCGCACCATCGCGCCGGTGCTGGAAAAGGGCAACGTGGTGATCCTCGAGAGCACCTCTCCGGTTGGCAGCACCGAGCGACTGGCGGAGATCTTTGCCGAGGAACGCCCCGATCTCACCTTCCCGCGCTACCGCGACGAGGACCGCGAGGCCGACGTTGCCCTGTGCCATTGCCCCGAACGCATCCTGCCGGGCCAGATGCTGCGCGAACTGGTGAGCAACGATCGCATCATCGGCGGCATGACGCTTGCCTGCGCCAACAAGGCCGCACGACTTTACCAGTCCTTCGTCATGGGCACCTGCTACGTCACCGACAGCCGCGTGGCAGAGCTGTGCAAGCTGTCCGAAAACGCCTATCGCGACGTCAACATCGCCTTTGCCAACGAGCTGTCGATCATCTGCGACAGGCTGGGCACCGATGTGTGGCAAGTGCGCGAACTGGCCAACCAGCACCCGCGCGTGAACATCCTGATGCCGGGCGCGGGCGTAGGCGGGCACTGCATCGCGGTGGACCCGTGGTTCATCGTCTCCAGCGCTCCGGAAGAGGCCCGCCTGATCCGCACCGCGCGCGTGGTGAACGACGACAAGCCGCACCGCGTGGTGGCGCAGGTGCGCGCGCTGGCCGACCGCTTCAAGGTACCGACGATCGCCTGCTATGGCATCACCTACAAGCCCGACGTGGACGACGTGCGCGAAAGCCCGGCGCTGGAAATCGTCGAGGAAGTGGCCCGGATCGAAGGCGCGCAGGTGCTGGTGGTGGAACCCAACCTCGACGCGCTGCCCGCATCGCTGGCCGGCCTGCCCAACGTGCGCCTCGTCGGTTCGGACGAAGCGCGCGAAGCGTCCGATATCGTCACTTTCCTGGTCGGCCACCGCCAGTTCAAACGACTGGAAGGCGACAGCTACCTGTCGAAGGCCGTGGTCGATACCACCGGCATGTTTTCCACCCGCAAGGCCAAGGCAGTCGAGCGCGACTAGGCGCGCTTACCCGTCGTAGTTCTCCAGCTCGTCGCCCTTGAGGGTGACGATATGGACGAGGTTGGTTGCCCCGGCCTGGCCGAACGGCACGCCTGCCAGCATGGCAATGCGCGCGCCTTCGCCCGCAAAGCCGTGGCGCAGGGCCATGCGCTTGCCCTTTGCGATCATTTCCTCGAAGCTGCCGATATCCTTGGTTGCCACCGGGTGGCCGCCCCACAGCAGGCACACGCGCCGCGCCACCGCCATCGACGGGGTCAGCACCATCAGCGGCACCGCCGGTCGCTCGCGGGCCACGCGCCGGGCGCTGCTGCCGGAACTGGTGAACACCGCGATGGCATTGATGTTCACCGTATCGGCAATGGTCATGCAGGCATGCGACAGGGCATCGGCCAGGGTGGCATCGGGCGGGGTATCCAGCATGCGCACACGCTGCTTGTAATCCTCGTCCTTCTCCACCTGCCGGGCGATCGAATCCATCATCAGCACGGCTTCCTCGGGCCACGATCCCGCAGCGGTCTCCGCGCTCAGCATCACCGCGTCGGCACCGTCATACACCGCATTGGCGACGTCGGAGACTTCGGCGCGGGTGGGGGCGGGGCTTTCGATCATCGATTCGAGCATTTGCGTCGCCACGATCACCGGCTTGCCGATCACGCGGGCGGCGTTGACGATCTTCTTCTGCAGCGGCGGGACTTCCTGCGGCTCCAGCTCAACGCCCAGGTCGCCGCGCGCCACCATGATGCCATCGGCCAGGTCGATGATCTCTTTCAGGCGGCGCACCGCCTGCGGCTTTTCGATCTTGGCGCACAGTGCACCCTTGCGCTCGCCATTGGGGGCCACCATCAGCTTGCGCGCTTCGGCCAGGTCGTCCGGGCGCTGCACGAATGACAGGCCGATCCAGTCGACGCCCTGTTCCATGGCGAAGGCCAGGTCGCGCCGGTCCTTGTCGGTCAGGGCGGGAATGGGAATTTCGGCGTCGGGCACGTTCACGCCCTTGCGATCGGAGATGACCCCGCCGACTTCGGCCTTGCACACGATCTTGCCGTTGGTCACCTCGGTGACGCGCAGGCGGATCTTGCCGTCGTTCACCAGCAGGCGCTGGCCTTCTTCCACCACGTGGAAGATTTCCGGGTGCGGCAGCTCCACGCGGGTCGCATCGCCCGGTTCGCTGTCGCGGTCGAATGTGAACGTGCCGCCATGCGGGATGGTGGCGCGGCCATCGGCGAACCTGCCCACGCGCAGCTTTGGCCCCTGCAGGTCGGCCAGGATGGCGATGGGGCGGCGGAATTCCTTCTCCAGCGCGCGGATATTGGCAATGGTGCGCGCATGCACCTCGTGCTCGCCGTGGCTCATGTTGACGCGGAAGGCATCGGCCCCGGCCTGGAACAGGCGGCGCAGCGTGTCGATATCGTGGCTGGCCGGGCCGGTGGTCGCGAGGATCTTGACCTTGCGGCTGCGAGGCTGGAACTTGGTTAGGCTGGATTTGCGGGCATCGACGTTCGGCATGGCTCCCGCCTATGACAGGCCCGCATGACAAGACAAGGATATATCATGAGCGAACCCCAAGATCCCCTCGACATGCTGCCCGACGAAGTGGCTGCAGAAGCCTTTCGCCGGCTGGTGCGCCACCTGCGCATGCGCCACGATGCACAGAATATCGAGCTGATGGGCCTTTCGGGCTTTTGCCGCAACTGCCTGGCCGACTGGATCCGCGATGCCGGCTATGACGGCGACAAGGCCATGGCGCGGGAGCTGATCCACGGCATGCCGATGGATGCATGGAAGGCGAACTACCAGACCGAGGCGACGCAGGAACAGCTCGACGCGATGGCCGCCAGCCTGGAGAAGAACAAGGCCATGGCAGGCTAGGGCCACCTAGGCTTTCCCGAGCTTGTACAGCTCCACCGCGCCGAATTTCTTTGCCAGCTCCACCGTGCCCACGGGGGGGAAGGTGCACACCTGGCTGTCGGACACCAGCAGCGCGGCAGCGAAACTGTCGGTGCAGTAGACCCCGCCAACGGGCGTAACCGGCTCGATCCGGGCGGTGCGGTTCACTTCGCCGCCGTACCACAGGCGGTTGCCGGTGATGCGGTCGGTGCCCACCCAGATCGGGCCATAGTGCACGCCGATCCGCATACCGGCCTGGTCGCCTGCGGGCACCAGGTCGGGTGGAAGGTCCGCCAGCTGGTCCTGCAGCTGCAGCGCGATGGCGGCGGCGCATTCGGGCTCGTCGACCACGGCATAGATCGCATCGCCCCAGGTGTTGCGAAACTCCACGTGGTCGCCGTGGGCGTTCAGCACTTCGGCAATGCGGCCCATGACGTGGTGCATGAACAAGGGCAGCTCGCGTTCGCCAAGGCGCGAGAAACCCTTGTAGTCGGCAAACAGGATGGAGCGGATCTCGCGCCGGGTCCCGCTGGTGATCGCCTCGTGCCGGGGGAACACCAGGTTGCGCGGCACCGGGCCGGCGGGGATCGCCTCGGTAGTGCCGCCCAGCGCCTGCCACAGCTTGATGTCGGCCACGGTGCCCGCCAGCCCGGTGACGGAGAGTGAGGCGACCTTGTCCGACACCACGGCCAGCTGCACCGTCTGGCAGCCTTCCATCTGCGCGCGCAGGTGGACAAGGCCCATGGCATAGCGCGAATTGTAGGCGAACTGGTTGTCGTCCCCGACATAGGCGGCAGGCGTGGCAAAGCGCAGCCCGCTCGCCGCCTCGCGGCAGGCGTGGTAGCGTGGCAGCCAGTCCTCCCCGCCGCACAGCACGCTTTCGGCGATGAAATCCTCTTCCCTGAAGGGCAGCACCAGCTGCAGTTCGCAGCCGCGTGCCAGCAGCGCTTCGGCAATCAGGATGTCGGCGCCGCAGGCCAGCGGGCCATAGCCCACGGTGACGCCGTGCTTTGCGATCGCCGCGTCGATCCGCTCTGCCAGTGCGGCTTCGGCAGCTGCATCGGCATTGAACATGTGGCCGCAGTACATGGCGATGTTGGTCATGACGCGGCCTGTCCTGCGCAGCTAGTTGAAGTAGATTTCGTAGACGCCGCAGACGTTGACGTTGGGCCGCACGATCTCGCGCCCGCTGGCGGTGACGGCCATGAAGTCGAAATTGCACGCGCCGGTGCCGTCGTCGATCGTCACATTGGCGCTTTGCCCGTCGGGCCAGACGTCGGAACCCAGCTGGTCCGGCCCCCAGTTCTGGTCGTTGGTGTTGGACCAGTACATGTACATGATGACCTCGCCCGCCTGGTTTATCAGCGTGACATCGCGGTTGTAGGCATCGGGTGCGGGCGCCTGTTGCTGCGCCGGCGGGGCCTGCTGGGCAATCGGCGGCGGTGCCTGGGCAGGCGCATCGTTGCCGCCCACCAGCGCCCTGTCATCGTCCGGGTCGACGGGCTTGCCGCTCGCGTCCGTTGCCTCACCGGTCTCTTCCACGGCAGCGATCGTGGCCGCGTCGTCGTCACCGGCCTTGTCGTCGCCGGAAAAGGCCCAGGCAAGGCCCGCGCCCACCAGCACCACGGCACCCACCACGCCCAGCACCAATGCGGGCGAGTGGCCCTTGCTGCTGCTTGCCGGCGCCGGTGGCGGCGTGGAGGCAGATACCTGCGCGGGCGCGGTGGCGGCGGGTTCGGGTGTTGGCTCCGGCGGCGGCGGTGGAGGAGGTGGTGGCGGCGCGGCGACCGGTACAGGCGTCGGCTCGGGCGCCGGGGCTGCCGCAGCTGCGGGCGCTGACTTGCCCTCGGGCTCTCCGCACAGCGCCACCAGGCTCTGCTTCACCTTGCGCCAGCCGGGGTGGTCGTCCTCGCCGTGCCAGTCTGCCAGGTTGGCGCACTGGATCTGGTTGAACGGCAGCGGCGGGATGATGTCGGCCAGCGCCGTCTGGATCAGCTTCTTGTGGTTGCGCGCGGCATCGGCCTCGGCGCGCACCCATTCGCTTTTCGAGGCATCGGCGGACCACACCACCACGGCCGCCTTGGCGTTCTCGATCTTGTCGGTGATGACATCGCCATAGCTCATGTGGGGCGGCAGTTCCTCGTCCCACCAGACCTCGTAGCCTTCGCCCTCGATCGCGGCGGCAAGCTCGGCCACCCGCTCCTTGTCGGCGCGCGAATAGGAAATGAAGACATCGGTCATCGAGCGTCTACCCCCTCGTGGACTCTCACAAGTGATTGATAGCCCCATAATGCCGCGCGGCACAATGGCGCTGGCACGGCGGGCGGCAAGAGAATCGCGTGGAGAAGGCACAAGGCACCTTCACCAAGCGGGCAGTGGCGGCTAACCAGCCCGCCAACCGATTCTCACACCCTTACCGGAGCATTACCCCCATGGCCGAAGCCACCGACGACCGCCTGCGCCTGCTGATCGAGCGCATCGAACGCCTCGAGGAAGAGAAGAAGGGCATCGCCGACGACATTCGCGACGTTTACGCAGAGGCCAAGGCGGTGGGCTACGACCCGAAGATCATGCGCCAGGTCGTGCGCCTCAGGAAGATGGACGCCAACGACCGCAGCGAACAGGAAATGATCCTCGATACCTACAAGGCCGCGCTCGGGATGGGCTGAGCCTGCGGGGCGGCAGCGTGCGGAACATTGCCGCCGCGCCGCCCGTTGATCCTGCAAATAGCCGATTTTGCAGGACAACGACCATGACGCAGACACTCGAAAACTCCGCCAGCGCCACCTTCATCGAGCCGATTTCCGAAGAGCCGGACATGCCCGGTCACGAAAGCGCGCTGGATCGCAAGCCCAGGTGGCAACCGCGCTATCCCGGTTCCGGCCGGATGACAGACAAGGTGGCGATCATCACCGGCGCGGACAGCGGCATTGGCCGCGCCACGGCGGTACTGTTCGCCCGCGAAGGCGCGAAAGTCGCCATCGCCTACCTTTGCGAAGACGATGACGCAGCGAAGACGCAGGAACTGTGCGAAGCCGAAGGCGGCGAGGCCTTTACCTTCCGCTGCGACCTGGGGCGCAAGGAAGATGCGCAAAAGCTCGTCGACAAGACCATCGAGATCTTCGGCCAAATCGACAGCCTGATCCAGATCGCGGGCGAACAGCACCCCGATTACGACGTGACCGATATCACGCCCGAACAGCTGCAGCGCACCTTCCAGTCGAACATCTATTCGATGTTCTACGTGGCACAGGCCGCACGCCCGTACCTGAAGCCGGGTGCCACGATCGTGAACTGCACCAGCATCACCATATACCAGGGCGCGCCGATCCTGCTCGATTATTCCGCGACCAAGGGGGCGATCACGGCCTTCACCCGGTCGCTCAGCGGCAACCTGATCGACGACGGCATCCGCGTGAACGGCGTGGCGCCAGGCCCGATCTGGACCCCGCTGAACCCCTGTGGTGGCATGCCGGAAGAGGAGATGGACGGCTGGGGCGAGGACGTGCCCATGGGCCGCGCCGGAGAGCCCAACGAGGTGGCACCCGCCTTCCTGTTCCTGGCCTGCGAGGACAGTTCCTACATGTCGGGGCAGGTGCTGCACCCCAATGGCAGCGAAGTGGTGGGCGGATAGCCTGTGCTAGAATGTTGAAGCGAAGGCGGGGCTGGGCTAGGCCCCGCTTTCCTTTTCAGACACCGCTAGAAGAACAACCATGGCAGGCCATTCCAAATTCAAGAACATCATGCACCGCAAGGGTGCGCAGGATAAGAAGCGTTCGAACCTGTTTTCCAAGCTTTCCCGCGAGATCACCGTGGCGGCGAAGCTGGGCACGCCCGATCCCGACATGAACCCGCGCCTGCGCCTGGCCGTCAACACCGCCAAGGCGCAGTCCATGCCCAAGGACAATATCCAGCGCGCGATCGACAAGGCGAGCGCGGCGGATGGCGAGAACTACGAGGAAGTGCGCTACGAGGGCTATGGCCCCGGCGGCAGCGCGATCATCGTGGAAACGCTGACCGACAACCGCAACCGCACCGCCACCGCCGTGCGCACCGCCTTTTCCAAGCACGGCGGCAACCTCGGCACCGAAGGCAGCGTGGTCCACGGGTTCGAGCGCGTGGGCTATATCGAATACGGCGCTGATGCGGGTGACGAGGAAAAGGTCCTCGAAGCCGCGCTTGAAGCAGGGGCAGAGGATATTTCCTCCTCCGAAGACGGCCACGAAATCTGGACCGCCGCAGAAGACCTGCACGAAGTCGCCTCGGGCCTTGAAAAGACGCTGGGCGAGGCGAAGGAAGTCAAGCTGGCGTGGAAGCCCAACATCACCGTCGAGATGGACGAGAAGAACGCCGGCACCCTGCTCAAGCTGATCGACGTGCTGGACGACGATGACGACGTGCAGACCGTGTGGGGCAACTACGAGATTTCCGACGAGGTGATGGAGAAGGTCGGGGGCTAGGCGCCCGACCGATCCTTCCATGCTGATCCCCTCATGCTGATTTTGGGCCTCGACCCCTCGCTCAGCTGTACCGGCTGGGGCGTGATCCGGGTCGAAGGGAGCCGCCTGTCGCACGTCGCCAACGGCCAGATCGCCACCTCGCCCAAGGCGGCGATGCCGCAGCGGCTGGCCACGCTGCAGAGGGGCATCGCCGAAGTGATCGCCGCGCACCGGCCAACCCGCGCGGCGGCGGAAGAGGTGTTTGCCAACAAGAACCCGCAGTCCACGCTGAAGCTGGCGCAGGCGCGCGGCGCGGTGCTGGCGGCGTGCGGTGCGGAGGGGTTGGAAGTGCGCGAACACGCCGCGCGGCTGGTTAAGAAGGCGGTGGTGGGCACCGGCGGTGCTGACAAGACCCAGGTGCAGGCGATGCTGAAGGTGCTGCTGCCCGGCGCGCAGGTGGCAGGGGCGGACGCCGCCGATGCGCTGGCGGTGGCCATTGCCGATGCGAACCTGGGATAGCGGTCCCGTGTATCTGGTGGTCTTCCGCAATCGCAAACGCGCCGATATCGACCGCGCAGCCTACGACGCCCAGGCGGTGGAGATGGAAGCGCTGGCCCGCCAGCAGCCCGGTTTCGTCTCGTTCAAGAGCTACAGTGCCGACGACGGCGAGGTGGTAGCCCTGTCCGAATGGCAGGACGAAGCCTCTGCCCGCAGCTGGGGCAAGGTGGCCGAACATCGCGTGGCGCAGGCTGACGGCCGCACGCGCTGGTATGCCGACTACACGCTGTTTGCCTGCGACGATCCGCGCGTGCACCGCTTCCCCTGACCTGTCCTACAGCCGGTACGCCAGGCAAGGTGCGCGCATGGCTGCCAGTGTCGCAAATCTGCCCGAAAGCCGCGCTATCCGGGGATGGGGCGAGGGCGGTGCTGACAGGGCGGAGACTTTCCCGTTAGGACAGTGCTCCATGTGCTCCACATTAGACGCGAAAGGCCCGCCTGCATGACCATCCACTTCTACGGCATCCCCAACTGCGACACCGTGAAGAAGGCACGAAAGTGGCTGGAGGGGCAGGGTCTCGATTACACCTTTCACGACTACAAGAAGGAAGGCGCGGACGTTGTGAAGGTGGAGCGCTGGATCGGTGCCGAGGGGATCGACACCATTCTCAACCGGCGCGGCACCACCTGGCGCAAGCTGCCGGATGAAGACAAGGCGCGGGCCGAAGATGCGGCGCGCGCGGCGCAATTGCTGGTGGAACACCCCAGCATGATCAAGCGCCCGGTTGTCGAGCATGAAGGCGGCCTGCTGGTGGGCTTCAAGGAAGCGGACTGGGAGGCCGCGCTCGCGTGAAGTGGCTGCTTGCCTTGCTGGCGCTGGCCCTCTCTACTCCGGCTATGGCGCAGGATAGCGACTTCATCATCATCGCCCATCGCGGCGCCAGCGGAGAACGGCCCGAGCATACGCTGGCGGCTTACGAACTGGCGATCGACCAGGGCGCGGACTACATCGAGCCCGACCTTGTCGCCACGCGCGACGGCGTTCTGGTGGCGCGGCACGAGAACGAGATTTCGGGCACCACCGATGTCGACCAGCGCCCGGAATTCGCGGCCCGCCTGACCACCAAGATGATCGACGGCGAGGAAATAACCGGCTGGTTCACCGAGGACTTCACGCTGGCCGAACTGCGCACCCTGCGCGCGCGGGAGCGATTGCCCGAGATCCGCCCGCAGAACACCCGCTATGACGGCCTGTATCAGGTGCCGACACTGGAGGAGATCATCCAGCTGGTGCGCGCCAAGGAAGCCGAGACGGGGCGGGTGATCGGGCTCTATCCGGAGATCAAGCATCCCGGTTATTTCGCCAGCATCGGCCATGACCTTGCCGCCATGCTGGTCGAGCAGCTGGCGGAGGCCGGCTACGAAAGCGCAGACGCGCCGGTGTTTATCCAGAGCTTCGAGGTTGCACCGTTGCGGCGGCTGGGTGACATGACCGACTTGCGGTTGGTTCAGCTTATCAGCGCCGAAGGCGGCCCGGCGGACGATCCGTCGCTGAGCTATGCGGACATGGTGACGCCGGAAGGGCTGGGCATGATCGCCGCCTATGCAGATGGCATCGGTGTGGACCTGAGGCTTTTGCTTGGCGCGGATGGGCGGTCGACCGGCCTTGTCGAAGCCGCGAACGAGCGGGGCCTGGTCGTCCACGGTTGGACGCTGCGCAAGGAAAACGCCTTCCTGCCGGAAATGGCGCGCAGCGATGCTCCGTCCCATGTCACGGGCTTCCCCGCCATGGTTGCCGATGCGATGCGCCATGCCGGTCTCGATGGCGTGTTCACCGATGACCCGCGCCTGATCGTTGCCTGGCGAGTAGGTGAAGGGGGTGCCGGATGCCGCGCTGACTGAATGTCAGGCGCGGCGCGCAGTCACCACGTAGTTCAGCGAAAGATCGTCCGACAGGTGCAGGCCCTTGCCTACAGAGAAGGCGATGCCCTTGGGGTCGCCCATGGCCAGCCCCGCATCTGCCAGCAGCGCCTCCAGTTCTTCAGGCGTGACGAAATCCTCCCAGTTGTGCGTGCCCTTGGGCACCGCGCCCAGCGCCTCTGCTGCGCCCACCATCAAGGTGCGGCTTTTCAGCGTGCGGTTGGGGGTGGAGAGGATCATCAGTCCGCCGGGTGCAAGGTGGGCAGCAAGCTGGGCCACGAAGGCCGTCTTGTCCTCGACATGCTCGATCACCTCCATGCTGGTGACCAGGTCGAACTGGCCAAGGCCCAGCGCGGAAAGCTCGCCGTGGCGGTAGTCGATGGCAAGGCCAGCCCCTTCGGCATGGGCCTTTGCTGCCGCCACGTTCTCCGCCGCCGCATCGACGCCGGTTACTTCAGCGCCCAGCCGGGCGAGCGGCTCGCACAGCAGGCCCGCACCGCAGCCGACATCCAGCGCGCGCTTGCCCGCCAGCGGTTTCACGCTCTCCACGTCGCCGCCCCAGTGCATGTCCACCGCCTCGCGAAGGAAGCCAAGGCGCACCGGGTTCAGCTTGTGCAGCATGGCGGAAGAACCTTGCGGGTCCCACCAGTCGGCCGCCAGCGAACCGAAGTGGGCAGCCTCGTCAGGGCGGATGGTTGCAGTTGAGACAGTTGCGTCAGCCATGCTTGCTCCCTAACAGCGCGCGAAGCATTCAACCAGTGAACACTTGAAGGACGTATCTTGGCCCGCATCGTGATGAAATTCGGTGGCACTTCGGTGGCCGGTACCGAGCGCATTCGCCGCGTTGCCAACATCGTGCGCGCGCAGGCCGCTGGCGGCAACGAGGTGGCCGTGGTCGTCTCCGCCATGGCGGGTGAGACCGATCGCCTCGTCAATTTCTGCCGCGAAGCCAACCCCTTGTACGATCCCGCCGAATACGACGTGGTCGTCTCCAGCGGCGAACAGGTGACCAGCGGACTGCTGGCGCTGACGCTGCAATCGATGGGGTGCAAGGCGCGCAGCTGGCTGGGCTGGCAGCTGCCGGTGAAGACCTTTTCCGCCCATGCCAATGCCCGCGTGGGCGAGATCGACGCCCCGCGCCTGCGCGAATCGATGGCGGCGGGAGAGATCGCGGTGATCCCCGGTTTCCAGGGCGTATCCGACGAAGGGCGCATCACCACCATGGGGCGCGGCGGGTCCGATACCTCTGCGGTGGCCATCGCCGCTGCCGTGGGTGCCGACCGCTGCGACATCTACACCGATGTCGACGGGGTCTACACCACCGACCCGCGCATCGTCGCGCGGGCGCGCAAGATCCCTTATGTCTCCTATGAAGAGATGCTCGAACTGGCCTCGGTCGGCGCCAAGGTGCTGCAGACCCGCTCGGTCAGCCTGGCGATGAAACACAACGTGCGCGTGCAGGTGCTGTCCTCGTTCGTAGAGGAAGGCGCACCTTCTGCCGATACGCTGCCCGGCACGATGATCGTCTCCGAAGAGGAGATGCAGAAGATCCTGGAGGATTCGAATATGGAACGTCAGTCCGTCACCGGTATCGCCCACGACAAGAACGAAGCCCGCGTGGTCCTCACCCGCGTGCCCGACAAGCCGGGCGCTGTGGCCAATATCTTCACTCCGCTGGGCGCGGCCGGCATCAATGTCGACATGATCATCCAGAACGTGGGCCGCGAAAAGGGCGAGACCGACGTGACCTTCACCGTGCCGCAGGCCGAACTGGCCCGCACCCAGGCGCTGCTGGAGGACAAGAAGGATTCGATTGGCTTCAACCGCATCATCACCGACAGCAAGGTGGCGAAGATTTCCGTCGTCGGCATGGGCATGAAGAGCCATGCGGGCGTGGCTGCCACGATGTTCCAGTCGCTGGCCGATCGCGGAATCAACGTACAGGCGATCAGCACGTCGGAGATCAAGGTCTCCGTGCTGATCGACGAGGACGAGACCGAACTGGCCGTGCGCGTGCTGCACACCGCCTATGGCCTCGATGCGGAGGACGAGGCGGCCTGATCGAACAGGCCGCCGCGATGGGGCGTCCCGAGGCGGTGCGGATCGCGGTTTAGCGGCGCCGACGGCTTTCGTCGGCCACGCGGAAGACGAATTCGTTGTCTCGTTCGCCGCGGTTGATGGTAAGCAAGCGCAGCGCCTGGCAATCTTCATCACCTTCGCGGGCGATGAGTGTGCTGGTCCGGTCCCCGTCGCCGTAATCGCTGTAGACGACCTGCTCTCGTTCGTCCCAAACGATGAAATCCAAGTCGGTGGTTTCCTGACCCGTCAGGGTCAGCCGGACTTCGGGTGCGCAGATCTCGAAATGCAGGTTGTGGCTACCACCTGCCGGCGCGGTGAACATGTCCATGGTCGCGGGCCGACCGCTGTCCGGCAGGGTGTCGGTAACCTCGGGCCCGCCAGATTGCGATATTGCCGGAGACGTGGCGCTAACTGCAAGCAGCAGGCCCGCGAGGTGTCCTTGCCGGATGAGTTGGCTCCGTTGCATCAGTTAAATTGCACCGTCCATACGGCGCACACGTTCACGTTGCGGCGTTCGATCTCGCGGCCGTTGGGCAGGCGGGCCATGAAGTCGAAGCGGCAGGCGCCCGATCCGTCGTCCACCGTCACGTTCCAGTCCTGGCGGTTGGCGAGCACGCCCGAGCCCAGGCGATCCTCGCCCCAGTTGCTGGCCGCGACGTTGGACCAGTAGAGGTACATGATCGTCTCACCCGTACGGTTCTGGATGGTGATGTCGCGGTTGTTGCCGTCGCCCGACCCGCGTGCCTGCACCGCCGGTGCGGCGCGATCCCGCACCACGTCTTCCAGCTGCACGGTATAGAGGTTGTAGACATCGCCGAGGTTGGTGGTGGTCAGCTCGAAGCTTTCGCACTCCACCCCGTTGCGGCGATAGAGCGTCGCGCTGGTGCGGTCGGTCAGGTCGTAGTCCGAATGCACGATTTGCCCGCGCGAATCGCGGATCACGAAGTCGAGGTCGGTATCGCTATCGCCGCGCACGGTGATGCGGACCTGCGGGTTGCAGATGTTGAGGTCCAGCCGGTGGGTGGCATTGGCGTTGACGCGGTAGCTGTCGGTATCGACCGGGTTGCCGCTGTCGGTGCGGATGTCTTCCAGGCTGATGTCGAGCAGGTTCCACACGTTCCCGAGGTTGGTGGTGCGCAGTTCGAAGTTCTCGCACTCCACCCCGCTGCGGCGATACAGCGTCGCGCTGCTCTGGTCGGTCAGGCCGTAGTCCGAATGCACGATATCGCCGCGCGAGTTGCGGATCACGAAGTCGAGGTCGGTATCGCCATCCCCGCTCAGCACCACGCGCACTTCGGGGTTGCAGATGGTGAGTTCGGTGGTGTGAGTGGAATTGGCCTCGATCCGGAAGGAATCGCTTTGCGCCTGTGCCGCCTGCGGCATGGCTGCCAGCCCCACAATGCCGCAAAGCGCAGCCACGAAACGCCGGAAATTCATTTGTCTTGCCCCTCTGTTGTTCCGCCGCGGCAAAGCGCAGCTTCGACCGATCGGGCAAGACTATGCCAGCAATCCGGCGGTGGGCAACCGACATGCGTCAAACACCGGATTCATAACGGTGATTGTAATGCCTGGCGGATGGCAAGCCGCTTGCGCTTGTCGGCATCATCGCCTGCCCCTAAGGACCATGGCCATGACCAGCTATCCCAAGACCAGCGCACTGATGGCGCGCGGCAGTGAATTCCTCGGCTCCGAATACGCGATCCTGTGCGGTGCGATGAGCTGGGTGTCCGAACGCAACCTCGTCTCCGCCATCAGCAATGCCGGAGGCTTCGGCGTGATCGCCTGCGGTGCGATGACGCCCGACCTGCTCGATACCGAGATCTCCGAGACGAAGAAGCTGACGGACAAGCCCTTTGGCGTGAACCTGATCACCATGCACCCGCAGCTGATGGAGCTGATCGATGTGTGCGGCAAGCACGGCGTCGGCCACGTGGTGCTGGCCGGCGGCATCCCCCCCAAGGACAGCGTGGAAGCGATCAAGGCCCACGGCGCCAGGGTGCTGGTGTTCGCCCCCACGCTGGCGCTGGCGAAGAAGCTGTTGCGGTCCGGCGCCGATGCGCTGGTGATCGAAGGCAACGAGGCCGGCGGCCACATCGGCCCTGTCGCCACGTCCATCCTGGCGCAGGAATTCCTGCCCGAACTGGCGGAGGACTTCATCGTCTTCGTGGCGGGCGGCATCGGCACGGGCGACATGATCGCCGCCTACCTGGAAATGGGCGCGGCGGGCGTGCAGCTGGGCACGCGTTTTGCCTGCGCGACCGAATCCATCGCGCACCCAGACTTCAAGAAGGCCTTCTTCCGGGCCAAGGCGCGCGATGCGGAAACCAGCGTGCAGGTGGACCCCCGCCTGCCGGTGATCCCGGTGCGCGCGCTGAAGAACAAGGGTACCGAGGCCTTCACCGCCAAGCAGCGCGAAGTCGCGCAGCTGCTGGACGAAGGCAAGGTCGACATGGCCGAGGCGCAATTGCAGATCGAGCACTTCTGGGCCGGCGCGCTTCGCCGTGCGGTGATCGATGGCGATGTCGAAGGCGGCTCGCTGATGGCGGGCCAGTCGGTCAGCCTGGTGAAGGAAGAAGAGCCGGTGGCCGAGATCATCGCCAGGCTTATGGAAGAAAGCGAAGCCGCCCTGACGCGGCGCAATCGCCTGTAAGGCAAGGGAGCACGTGCGCATGATCGGAAAGCGGTGGCGAGTTCTGGCAGCGGCCTGGCTGGCCACGGCAACACCGGCCATGGCGCAGGATGCCCTGCTGGTCAGCAATGTCGGGCCCGACGGGTACTCCATCTTCATCGAGGACGGTGTGGTCGTCGCCAGCGGCCACGCGATCCTGCCGCCCGAGGATGGCGCGGTGGTCGATGCCGCGGGCGCCTTCGCCACGCCGGGCCTGATCGACATGCACGTGCACGTCTGGGGCGAGGCGGAGCTGGCGGCCTTCCTTGCCCACGGGGTCACCACGGTGCGCAACCTGTCGGGCATGCCGTTCCACCTGCGCATGGCGAGCGAGATCGAGGCCGGCACGCTGGAAGGGCCGCGCCTGCTGACCAGCGGGCCGATCCTCAATTCGCCCGGCCCCAATGCGCAGATCAACCACGTGATGGTCTCGACAGCCGAGGGCGCCCGCGCCGCCGTGCGCGCGCAGCACGCGGCGGGCTACACCCGCGTGAAGCTTTATTCCAACCTCACCGGCGAAGCATTCCATGCGGCGTTGAGCGAAGCGCAGGTGCTGGGCATGGCGGTCACCGGCCACCCGGTGGAAGGCGCGCGCGAGGAAGGCATTCCCTTCGAACGCGATTTCCTGGTGCCGATTGCCGAGACGCTGGCGGCCGATTTCGAGACCATCGAGCATACCGAGAGCATCGCCTTCCACGGCCTGCGCTCGCAGATCGACCGCGCGGGCGGAGAGGCCCTGGTGACGCAGATCCTCGCCAGCGGATCGACTGTCACGCCTACACTGGTGGCGCATCGCAACCTGGTGCGGGTGGCCGAGAGCAACGGGGCCTATGCCCGGCGAGCCGGTATCGAGACGCTCAATCCCGTCACCCAGATGACCGAGGCGGAGAACATCGCCGCCTGGGCCGCGCGCGACCCGGCCTATGAAAGCGAGCGGGCCGAGTTCTATTCGTGGCTGACCGGGATCATGCACTCTGCCGGTGTGCCACTGGTGGCGGGCAGCGATGCGGGCATTTTCGTGAACCTGCCGGGCGATGCCCTGCATGACGAGCTGGAACTGCTGGTGGAGGCCGGGCTGACACCGTCCGAAGCGATCGACACCGCGACCGTGAACGCCGCCCATGCATTGGGCCAGGAAGGGCGCCTTGGCTGCCTTGGCGAAGGCTGCGTGGCAGACATGGTGCTGACCGCCTGCGACCCGCACGCCGAGATCGGCTGCATCCGGCAGGTTGTGGGCGTTGTGCGCGCTGGCCGCTGGTACGGGCCCGAGGACATCGCTGCCTTGCACGAGCGCGCCACGCAGCACGACATGGACCGGATCATGGCCGACCTGCTGTCGGGCATGGAAGCACAGGGCACGCCGCTGGATCCGGCGCTGCTTGGGGGGGCATAGGGCAAGGGCAGGAATGGCCGAAGCACAGCGACAGTCCGGTGCGGAGCCCCTGGCCCACCAGCAAGGTGCCAGGCTGGAAGCGCGACCGGGCTGGCCAGCGAAGATCTTTCGTATCGCGTTCGAATCCGAAACGCCGGCGGGTCGGCTGTTCGACAAGCTGCTGATCGTTGCCATCCTGCTGAGCGTTGGCGTGGTGATTGCGGACTCCATCCCGCGCCTGCACCAGCACTGGTATCTCGCCTTCGATATTGCCGAGTGGTTCTTCACCATTCTCTTCACCATCGAATACGTGCTGCGTATCATCAGCCTGAAGCGGCCAATGCGTTACATCCGCAGTTTCTATGGCGTGATCGACCTGCTTGCGGTCCTGCCAACCTATGTCGCGCTGGTGTTCCCCGGCATTCACGTGCTGATCGACGTGCGCGTGTTGCGGCTGCTGCGCATCTTCCGGATATTCAAGCTCACTGCCTATATCACCGAATACCACCAGCTGGCCCTGGCGCTGAAGGCCAGCCGCCGCAAGATCCTGGTCTTCCTGGCAACGATATCGCTGATCATCGTGGTGATGGGATCGCTGATGTATGTGGTGGAAGGCCCCGCGCACCGCTTCACCAGCATTCCGATCTCCATCTACTGGGCGATTACCACCATGACCACGGTCGGCTACGGCGACATTACCCCGCAGACGGGGTTCGGTCGCTTCGTGACCGCGCTGATGATGTTGCTGGGCTGGGGTACGCTGGCGGTGCCGACGGGAATCGTGACCAGCGAGATAGCGGTTCGGCAGGCCAATCGGGAAGCCGCGGAAAAACGAGGCACTGCCCCGCCGAAGCGGCAATGCGCCGCCTGCGGTGAGACGGAGCACTTGCCGCGCGCGCATCATTGCCATGCCTGCGGCGCGCGCCTGCCGAGGGTGGAACCGGGCCTGCCCGTCTAGCGGCCCAGCCTAGCCCGCCAGCGCCAGCAGCACCTGTACCGTCAGGTCGGGATCGTTCTGCATCACGAAGTGATCGGTGTCGGTCTCGTGATAGTCCCAGCCAGCTTCCTTGGCCTTTGCAGCGAACCCTGCAAACGGGGTCGGCTGGTAGCCGGTGGCGAAGATGTAGCTCTTCTTCGGTATCGCCTGCTCGTCTCCGCTGAAGGGGATCGCTTCCAGCAGCGTCAGCAGTGGGTGGTAGCCGACGACGCCCGGCACATGCTCGAAATCTATCGAGCCGATGGGCTCGACCAGGCCGGGCCGGTGGCGCTGGCTGTCGATGTACCAGTTGTGCTCGAACTCGCCAGTGATGTCCCACAGCGACTGGTCGCTATCGGGCAGGAAGGCGTCGATATAGCAGATCGCGTCGATTCGCTTGCCAAGGCGGCTGGCGACGGCGGAAATCACCATGCCGCCGTAGGAATGGCCGGCAAGCACGAAGCGGTCGATCCCGGCTGCCTCGATCTGCTCGCACACCGCATCGACATGGTCGGTAAGCGTAATGCCGGGGTGCAGTTCATCCTGCCGCGCGCCGAGGCCGGGCAGGGTGCAGTTGAGCACCGTGTGCCCTTCCGCCTCAAGCCGCGCGGGCACTTCGCCATAGGTGTGATTGCCGCCCCAGGCGCCGTGGACGAGTACGAAATTTGCCATGCAGTATCTCCCTTTGCCGCTACCCTAACACCGGGCAGCAAAAAGGGGAGACAGCTTGCGCTGCCTCCCCCGATTGTGTTTGCCGATTGGCTGCGAAGACTTACGAGAACGTCTTCTTGGTACGCCAGCCGGTGGCATAGGTGTCGGCAGCCATCTTGCCGTAGGGCACCGGCGAAACGATGACCTTGACGTCCAGCTGCTTGTGGGGCTCGACAGTGGTCTTCTCGGTGCCGCCGTTTTCTTCACCCCAGGTGAGCGCAAGCTCGGTGCCCAGCGGAACGTCGGCATCGACGAAGCCGAGCGACAGCGCCTTCTTCTCGTTCCACGAGTAGCCGGTGAACATCGACTTGCCGATCACGGTGCCGTCGGCATCCTTCACGGCGTCGAAGCTGGAGTTGCCGTAGTTGGCCAGCGGCAGGTCGAAGAACTTGTACTGCTCGCCTTCCGGATCGAACATGGAACCGACGATCTTCTTCATGTCGTCGGCATTCCACTCGAAGGTCACCTTCTTGTAACGATCCTTGGTGCCGTCTTCTTCCATCTTCTTCAGCGCGTCGGCACCGATGAAGTCGTGGTCGAACTTCACGAACGGGCCGTAACCCAGCTGGTAGGGGTTGGTGTAGTAGTCTTCGATGTTGTCGGAGACGAACGAACCGGCGATCGAACCGGTGGCTTCGTAGCCATTGGCCGGCAGCCACTTGCGATAGTCTTCCAGCTCGTCACCGGTGTAGATCGGAGGCAGCGGGCTGGGGATCCAGCCGGATTCCAGCGTGTTCGACGGATAGGCGCGCGAACCGACCGGGATCAGGCCGAATTCTTCACCGGCTTCGAGGATCTTGTCGCGGACATATTCCTGCTCTTCGTACGGACCCCAGATTTCCAGGCCCGGCGAACCGGCCATGCCGTGACGCAGGGTGCGGATCGTCTTGTCGCCGATCTTCATGGTCGACATGTTGAAGAACTTCAGCTTGTCGAGCGGCTCGCCGTTGAGCTTCTCGATCACGTCCCAGGCGCGCGGGCCCTGGATCTGGAAGCGCCAGGAAATGCGCTTCACCGGCTTGCCCATCGGGCGCGAGGGCGAACGCGGGTCGTTGATGATGTCGACGTTGTAGCCGCCCTTTTCGGCCTGGTACATCAGCCAGTTGGCAGCCGGCGCACGGCCGACATAGACGTATTCTTCTTCGGCCAGGCGGAAGATGATGCCGTCGCCGATCACGTGGCCATAAGGCGTGGTGGGGACGTACTGCTTCGCCTTGTTGACGTCCCAGCCCTTCGACGAGTTGACCATCGTGTCGGACAGCAGCTTACCGGCGTCCGGGCCGTTGATGTACAGGTCGAACATGTGGTGCGACTGGTCGAACAGCACGGCGCCGTGCTGCCAGGCCCACTGCTCGTCACGCCAGTTGGAAAATTCCGGGGCGACGACCGGGTACACATAGGCACCGATCTTGTTGTTGCGCAGCTGGCCGACGATGTCGCCGTTCGCTTTTGCCAGCACTTGTTCCAGATTGTCGGCCATTGATGGCTCCTCTCTTCCATGGTTGTGAATGAATCACGTATGCGAAATTTGTATGCGGTGCATACAATATTCGGCTACAGGTGCAAGGCGAATCCGCAAGCCATGCGACAGGAGAGGTACAATGCAGGTTGAAGCGCTGGATCACGTCAACATCATCACTGACGATCTGGATGGCACGGCGAAGTTCTACGAGGACTTGCTGGGCCTGGAACGCCGCGATGCGCCCCCGCCGCTGACGCCGGAAACCGCCACCTGGATGTACGATGCCGAGGATCGCGGCATCATCCACATCAACTCGCTCGACTGCATCCGCGCCTACGACCGCGAAGTGAAGCCGGGCGAACTGACCGGCGCGCTGCACCACGTGGCGCTGCGGCTGACGGGCTATGAGGAAATGAAGGCGAAGCTCGACGCAAAGGGCGCCGACTATCAGGAGAACCTGGTGGAAGCGATTGGCCTGCGACAGATTTTCACCGCCGACCCCAACAACGTGCTGCTGGAGCTGAACTTCTTTGGGGAGTGAGGCAGCGGGGGTGGGAGCGTAGCGCGCGCAATCCTCCTAAACCGGCACGCCGCCTGCAATCGTGGTGCGATACATCTCGCGGCGGAAGCCGTCGTAGTCGTTGGGCCCCAGGTGCATCGTCGCCGCATTGTCCCACATGCAGACCATGCCCGGCTGCCATTTCAGGCGGCAGGTGAAGGCGTGCTGGGTGCAGTGCCACACCAGGTAATCGATCAGCGGCTTGGCCTCGTGCGTGGTCATGCCTTCGATGCCGGCGGCATAGGTGTCGCAGATATACAGTGACGGCTCGCCCGTGTGCGGGTGGGTGCGCACGAAGGGGTGGTAGGTGCCTTTCAGGCCCTGTTCGCGCTTTTCCGGCGTGCCGAAATCGATCGCTTCGCCGCGCAGGAAGGCCTGTGTGGCAAAGTTGTTCGCCGCGCTCATGTGTACGCGCAGGGGGCGCAGCATGTCCTGGTATGTCTGCGAGAGGTGCCTGAAGGCCAGCGCGCAATTGGTCCAGGTCGTGTCGCCGCCGTAGGGCGGGCCTTCCACTTGCCGCAGGAAGGTGATGCTGGGCGGTTCGGGCAGGAACGGGCTGTCGGTATGCCAGCCGCCGCCGAACAACGAAGGCGTCACCTCGTCGGCTTCCTTGATGATTGGGTGCACGTCGCGGTGCCCCTCCACCCCCTGGGTGTATGCATCCACCGCGAAGGGACCGAGGCGGCGGGAAAATTCCTCGTGCTCGGCATGCGAGAGGTGCTGGTCGCGCAAGTAGATCATCTTGTGCTTCCACAGCGCCTGCTTCAGGCTTTCGACGCCTTCGTCGCTGAGATCGGGCAAGCGCACGCCGGTAATTTCCGCGCCCATGGCGGCGGCCAGCGGCACGCATTCGAAATGCTCCGACTGGAACGGGTGGTTATCGAAATCGCCGCACGGCGAAACGCGCACTTGCCACATGGTCTCGTGTCCTCTCCCGGTTATCGATCCGGTTTCCACACCATGGCGCCAAGCCGCGCCTTGACGTGGCTCAACCCAGCGAAATCACCGTCTTGCCGAAGCTGTCCGGGCCCCAGCCGAAGGCATAGGCCTTGTCCGCTTCCTCGAAGGAGAAGGTCTTGCCCACGGGCACCTTGATCGCGTTCTTGTCGATGAAGGTGTTGAGGTCGCTGGCCATGCGGGCGGAGCCGACGAAGATGCCGCGGATCGAGGAGCCGGTGAACATCAGCGCGTGCGGATCGGGCGGAGTGCCTTGCGACAGCACGCCGATCAGCGCGATTTCCGCCAGCGGCGCGCAGGCCGTCATCGACTGTTCCAGCGTGCCGGTGCCGCCCACTTCGACGATCTTGTTCGCCCCGCCGAAGGTATCGCGCACGTGCGCGCCCCACTCGGGGATGTCCTTGTAGTTGATCGTGTGGTCGGCCCCCAGCGCCTTCACCTGCTCCAGCTTCTCGTCAGACGAGCTGGTGGCGATCACTTCCGCACCTGCGGCCTTGGCCAGTTTCAGCGCGATCAGCGACACGCCCCCGGTGCCCAGCACCAGCACCTTGTCGCCCGCCTTCAGCGGGCTGCCGCCTTCGAACAGCGCGTTCCACGCGGTCACGCCGGCGCAGGGCAGGCAGGCGGCCTGGCCCATGTCCAGGCTGCGGGCGATGGGGATCACACCGTGTTCGGGCAGCACGACCTTTTCGGCCAGCATGCCGGGCGCCTTGCCGTCGCCCAGGGCGGGCACGAACCTGGGCGGTCCGTTCAGCCAGCCCTGGAAGAAGGTGGACTGCACCTCGTCACCCGGGCGCACCGACTTCACACCTTCGCCTACGGCCACGACCTTGCCCGCGCCATCCGACAGCGGCACCGAGGGTTCGGTGATCGGGCCGCCGAAGTACTTGCCGGCGGCAACCGCGAAATCGCGGTAGTTCAGCGACCAGGCGGTGGGCGCGACCAGGATCTCTCCCGGGCCAGGTTCGGGATCGGGAAGCTCGTCCAGATAGAGCTTGTCAAAGCCGTCGGAATCCTTCGGCAGCAGCCATGCGCGCATCGTTATTCTACCCCTCTTTTCAGACTTCCAGCGTTTCCAGCGTGCCGCCGTCAACCGCCCAGTCCTGTCCTGTCACATGGCTTGCGGCATCGGACAAGAGGAAGACGGCGACTTCGGCCAGTTCCGCCACGCTGCCCATGCGGCGTTGCGGAACGCGACCTTCTATCATGCTGCGTTGTTCTTCGGGAATACGGGCAAGAGCCTCGGTCTCGATAAAGCCGGGAATCACGCAGTTGCAGCGCACGCCGTGCGGCGCCATTTCCATCGCCACCGCGCGCGACAGGCCTAGCAGGCCATGCTTGGAGGCGACATAGGCCGGGTTCATCGCCATGCCGCGCTTCGATGCCATCGAGCCGGTTACGAGGATGGAGCCGCCCTTCGCTTCGACCATGGCGGGCAGCACCTTCTGCACCGCCCAGAACACCGATGTGAGGTTCACCCGCAAGGTGTCCTCCCACAGGTCTCCGGGATAGTCGAGCAGCGGGGTAAACCCGCCGGTCAGCCCGGCATTGGCGAACAGGCCGGTGATCGGGCCGTTGGCCTCCACCGCCTTGTCCAGTGCGGCTTCCAGCTTTTCCCGGTCGCCCACGTCGGCCGTGGCCCAGGCGGCTTTGTCGCCCAGTTCCTTCGCCGCTTCCTCCAGCTTGTCCGCACGCCGCGCGATCAGCGTGACGGCGGCGCCGCGCTGCGCCAGCATTCGGGCGGTCTCCAGCCCGATGCCCGAGGATGCACCGGTGATGGCGATATGCTTGCCCGAAAAATCCATAGCTCTCTCCCGACTGCCCCGAGCTTGTCGAAGGGCTGACCTGCCTTGTTATGACCTGCGGGATCCCGGCTCAGGCCAGCCCCAGCACCTTGGCGGCGTTATCCTTCATGATGCCCGGCATCACCTCGTCGCGGAAGCCCACGTCCTTCGCCGCGGCAATCCACTTGTCCGGGTGGATCAGCGGGAAGTCGCTGCCGAACAGCATCTTGTGCTTCAGCTGGGTGTTTGCGTACTGGATCACCTGCTTGGGGAAGTACTTCGGACTCCAGCCCGACAGGTCGATGAAGACGTTATCCTTGTGCAGCGCCATCGACAGGCTCTGGTCCACCCACGGCCAGCTGGGGTGGGCCAGGATGATCTTCATGTCGGGGAAGTCCACCGCCACGTCGTCCACCAGCATCGGCTCGCCATATTTCAGCCGCATGCCGCCACCGCCGCGCATGCCGGTGCCCATGCCGGAATGGCCGGTGTGGAAGATGGCGGGCAGCTTGTATTCGTTGATGACCTCGTAGATCGGGTAGCCCATGCGGTCTGCCGGATGGGCGTTCTGGGCGATGCCGTGGAACTTGAAGCCCTTCACCCCGTGGTTCTCGATCAGGTCCAGCGCCTCGCGCGCGCCGTACTTGCCCTTGTGCGGGTCGATGGAGGCGAAGGGGATGCAGATATCGTCGTTCTTGTTGGCGATCTCGGCCACTTCGTAGTTGGAGACGCGCTTGGCGCCCATGCCGCTCTCGCAGTCGACCGTGAACATGCAGAAGGCGATGTTCGTCTCGCGATAGAGCTCGATGATCTCGGGCATCTTGGGCCGCTCACGCGGGGCCTTGAAGTATGCCGATGCGGCGTCGAAGAACTTGCCCATCACCGGGTCTTCCGGATCGTGGCAGGAAACCTCGGCGTGCACGTGCACGTCGATGGCGCGGATCTTGTTCAGGTCTATGGGCAAGCTGTATTCTCCTGATTGGCGGCTGTCCCGCCTTCCTTCGCCAGTCGTTCGACCAGGCGGTTGAAAATGGTTACGCCCTTGTCGTGGGCGGTCGGCATCACGCGGGGGTTCGGCGTGCGGTCGATAACCTTCTGCTGCGCTTCGATCATCACCTTGTCCTCGCCGAAAGCCATGTCGGCCATGCCCATCAATGCATCGCGCACCTTTTCGTCGCCATGCTGCACGTGCGGGCCCCAGCTGAAGAAATAGCGCGAGGTGCGGGGGGCGGTCGGGGTCACGGCCTGGCTGGTAAAGGTGACGCCGCCGATGGCATCTGCGATGGCGGGCCGACCGAAATCCAGTTTCGCGGCCGTGCCTTCCGGATAGTTGCCGCCGGTCATGAGGAGAACCCCGGGCACAAGGAAGTCGTAAGTCATGTGGCTGTCGACAGGCGTGTCCGACTTGCGGGCGGACTGGCCGTAGGTGCTGGTCGTCCAGCGTGTATAGCGGATACCGCGCTCGAGCGGCTCCAGCTTGGGCAGGCTTTGGGCAAATTCCGGACCGGCGCCAAAGCTGTTGGCATGCACATATGTCAGGTGGCTGAAATCGAGGAGGTTGTCGTTTATCAACCGCGCCTCGGCATCGTAATCCAGGAAACCGTGGCCGAGAATGTAGTTCGGATCGTCCAGCCCCACGGCGGGCGGGATCAAGGCTTCATCGGCCTGCGCCGGATCGCCCATCCAAACCCATAGCCAGCTGTGTCGGTCCACGACCGGATAGGAACGCACACGCGCATCCTTTGGAACAAGATCCTGCCCGGGAATTTCCACCACCTTGCCATCCGTGTCGAACAGCAGGCCGTGGTACATGCAGCGCAGGTGATCGCCTTCGCAGCGACCAAGCGACAGCGGCGCGAGCCGGTGGACGCAGCGGTCCTCCAGCGCATGCACCGCGCCACTTTCTCCGCGAAACAGGACTATGGGTTCGTCGAGTATGGAGACGGCAAGTGGCTTTGCCGTCTCCAACTCGTTGCTCCACCCGGCAACATACCAGGCATTGCGAACATACGACCCCATGGCCATGCCGCAGCCTTACAGCTTCATCATCACCGTCTTGGTTTCGAGGTAGGCCTCGAGACCCAGGCGGCCCTGTTCGTGGCCGATGCCGCTTTCCTTGTAGCCGCCGAAGGGCAGCGCGGGGTCGATCATGGCGTGGCAGTTCACCCACACGGTGCCCGCCTGCAGGCGGCTGGCGATGCGGTGTGCGGCGCTGGCATCCTTGGTCCACACGCCGGCGGCGAGGCCGTAATTGGTGTCGTTGGCGTCCTTCACCACTTCGTCGAGGTCTTCAAAGCGCTGGGCTACCACGACGGGGCCGAAGATCTCCTCGCGCACCACGCTCATCTGCGGGTTCACGTCGGTGAGGATGGTCGGGTTGACGTAGTAGCCGCCGTCGTTGCTGGGAACGTCGCCGCCCATCAGCACGCTGGCGCCATCACGCTTGCCTGCATCGATATAGCCCAGCACGCGCTCGTGCTGTTCCTTCGACACCAGCGGGCCCATGTGCGCTTCGGGATCGAGGCTGGGACGCGGCGCCCAGAAATCCTTGGTCTCGGCCATGCCTTCCACGACCTTGTCGAACACGCTCTTGTGCGCATAGAGGCGCGAACCGGCGACGCAGACCTGGCCGGAGTTGAAGAAGATCGCGCCGGCCACGCCCGGGGCGGTTTCGGCCACGTCGACATCGGGCATCACCACCACGGGCGACTTGCCGCCCAGTTCGAGGGTGACGTGCTTCAGCGTGTCGGTGGCGTTGCGGTTGATGAGCTTGCCGATCTCGGTAGAGCCGGTGAAGGCGACCTTGTCGACATCGGGGTGCTTCACCATCCGGTCACCGCCGGTGTGGCCATAGCCGGTGACGATGTTGACCACGCCGGCCGGCACGCCGGCTTCGGCGATCAGGTCTGCCAGGCGCAGCGCGGTAAGGCTGGTCTGCTCGGCGGGCTTGAGCACGGTGGTGCAACCGGCGGCCAGCGCCGGGGCGATCTTGAGGCAAGCCATCAGCAGCGGGAAGTTCCACGGCACGATCTGCGCGCAGACGCCCACGGGTTCCTTCTGCGTGTAGGCGAACATCATGCCGCCCGGCATCGAGTACGGCGGCAGCGTTTCGCCGCCGATCTTGCCGGCCCAACCTGCCATGTAGCTGAAGTGCGCAGCAGCGCCGGGCACGTCGACTGCGGCGGCCATGCCCTTGGGCTTGCCCACGTCGATGGCTTCGAGCTCGGCCAGCTCGTCCGCATGCTCCACGATCAGGTCGGCGATCTTGTGCATGATCTTCTCGCGCGCGATCGGCGGCATGTCGCGCCAGCGGCGATCGTCGAAGGCGTTGCGCGCAGCGGCGACGGCACGGTCGATATCCTTGTCGGTCGCTTCCACGACCTTGGAGATGACCTTGCCCGACGAGGGGTCTTCCACGTCGATGGTGGCATCGCCCGAGCTGTCCACCCATTCGCCGTTGATGAAAAGCTGCGGTGCGCGCGCCAGCGTCTTCTTCACGGCGTCGGAATATTCGCGCTGGGTGCGATCGATGGTGGTCTGTTCGTTCATGGGTGTGCTCCTTTCCCGGGAGAATCAGCAATTATTGTTGTGAAACATAGCAATCAATCGAGGGCTTGGCCAACGCTTTGGCGCCGGCAAGGCTCTATCCGCCCTGTTGCTCCAGGCCCTTGTCCTGGTTGGCGCGGAAGATCACGAACTGGCGGATTGCCTCGACCCGCTCGGGCGAAAGGCTGTCGGCAAAACCGACCATGCCGCGCTGGGTCAGGGCGCCTTCGTGCACGATGGTCTGCCACACATCCTCGCTCTGCAGGACGGCGGAGCGGCGCAGGTCCGGCAGCACGGTAGAGCCTACGGCGTTGTCGCCGTGGCAGCCACCACAATAGCGGCCGTAGTCATAGGTGGCTTGCTGCAGCAGGTTCGCATCGCCCGTGAAAGGCGGCGGATCCAGCGGCAGGCGCACCAGTTCGGGCTCGGGCGGCAATTCGCCGGTGGCACCCAGCTTGAACACCAGCAGGCGCGAGATGTTCTGCACCGGGCCGGACGTTTCGTTCAGGATGCCGCCGGGCGCCAGCGCCCAGATGCCGCCCCAGCCGGCCAGCACGGCAACATATTGCTCGCCGTCGATCATGTAGGTGATGGGAGGCGCGACGACGCCGGTCTGCGCGCGGAAGCTCCACAGTTCCTGGCCATCGCGGACGCTGTAGGCGGCCACGTTGCCGCCCGCCGTGCCCTGGAACACCAGGCCGCCGCCGGTGGCCAGCGCGCCGCCGTTCCAGGGGCCGGGATACTGCACCCGCCAGCGCTCTTCCTGCGCCACCGGATCCCAGGCGATCAGGGCACCCCTGGTGGCCGCGGCGGAAGCCGCGCGGATTTCGGGATCGGCGGGCAGGGCGCCTGCCGCCTGGTCCACGCCGACATTGAAACCGCGGTTGGGATCGGGTTCCCAGTTTGCTTCGGGGAAGTAAGGGAAGGCCGCCTCGATAGCCGGAATGAACACCAGTCCCTCGCCGGGGTGGTAGGCCATCGGGTGCCAGTTGTGGCCGCCGCCCGCACCGGGCGTGGACACAAACGGTTCGCCGGTCTGATCATACCGCGCCGCGGCGACTTCGATCGGGCGGCCGGTTTCCATGTCGATTCCGGTCGTCCAGTTCTGCGGCACGTAGTTGTTGGCGCTGATCAGTTCGCCGGTGGCGCGGTCGATCACGTAGAAGAAACCGTTCTTGGGCGCCTGCATCAGCACCTGGCGTTCCTCGCCGTCGATTTCCATGTCCGCCAGCATGATGTGCTGCGTGGCGGTGAAGTCCCAGGTGTCGCCGGGGGTCGTCTGATAATGCCAGACGTATTCGCCGGTTTCCGGGCGCAGGGCCACGATGCTGGACAGGTAGAGATTGTCGCCGCCGCCGGGGCTGCGATAGGCCTGGTTCCACGGCGCGCCATTGCCGACGCCGATATACAGCAGGTCCAGATCAGGGTCGTAGGCCATGGCATCCCACACGGTGCCGCCACCGCCGTACTGCCACCATTCGCCGTTCCACGTCTCGCGCGCGGCGGCCAAGGCCGGGCCTTCGGTGGCTGCTTCATCGGGGCCGCCGGGCACGGTGTAAAAGCGCCAGATCATGTCGCCGGTCTCTGCATCGTAGGCCGAGATGTAGCCGCGCACGCCGTATTCGGCGCCGCCATTGCCGATCAGCACCATGCCATCGATCACGCGCGGGGCGCCGGTGATGGTATAGGGCTTGGACTGGTCGATCGTGACGGTGGACCAGACTTCTTCGCCGGTTTCGCGGTCGAGCGCGACCAGTCGCCCATCCAGCGTGCCCAGGAACAACATGTCGCCCCAGGCAGCCAGCCCGCGGTTCACCACGTCGCAGCATGCCTTCACCGCGGTTTCGCCCGGCACCTGCGGATCGTATTCCCACAGCGGCGCGCCGGTGGTGGCGTCGTAGGCCTTCACCTTGCTCCAGGCAGTGGAAACGAACAGCTGGCCATCGATCACCAGCGGGGTGGCTTCCTGGCCGCGCGCGGTGTCCATGTCGGTATACCAGGCAAGGCCAAGGTCGCCGACGGTTTCGGTATTGATCTGGTCAAGCGGGCTGTAGCGCTGTTCGGCATAGTCGCGGCCGTAGGTCAGCCAGTTGGCATTGTCGCCCGCCGCTGCCAGCAACCGCTCGGCAGTGACGCCTCCCTCGCTCTCGCCCGTGCCATTGCATCCAGCCAGCGCCAGCGCCAGCGCACCAGCCATCGCGACAACATTCAAACGCATTCTTGCCTCTCCCAAAGCCGATCGCGCGCTAACCCGTGGGGCGCGGAATCGTAACTATCGTTAGAATTGTGGGGCGCAAGGTGCAAGCGTGCCTGTCGTCGGCGGGCAGAGAATCTATATTGCACTTGCACAGTGCCTGGGCCTATTACGGCCCCGTCAGTCGAGCGCGAGCCCGCGTCATGACCCTGGCTTTGCATTTTTTGCTATTAGCCAAGACAGGAATACCCAATGACATTCAAACTCCCCTCACGTGCCGACCACGTCGGTTCGTTCCTGCGTCCGCAGTCGGTGATCGAGGCGCGCGACGCCTTTGCCGCCGGCAGCATCGATGCCGCAGCCCTTCGCGAAGTGGAAGACAAGGCCATCGCCGAACTTGCCGCCTGGCAGGAAGGTCTGGGCCTGAAGGCGATCACCGACGGTGAATTCCGCCGCAAGTTCTTCCACACCGATTTCCTGCTCCAGCTTTCGGGCGTCGAGGAAACCGGCGGGATCAAGAAGGCGTTCAAGAACGACAAGGGCGTGGACGTGGAATTCGCCCCCCCCAAGATGATCATCACCGGCAAGGTGAAGCACGAAAAGCCGATCCAGCGCGCGGACTACGAATTCCTCGCCAGCAAGGTGAGCGCGCCGGGCGCCGTGGCCAAGGTGGCCATTCCCAGCCCCACCATGCTGCACTTCCGCGCCGGGCGCGCGGGCATCCCCGAGGATGCCTATCCCGACATGCAGCTCTTCTACGACGATGTCGCCAAGGCCTATGCCGAAGAGATCGCCGACCTGGTGGACGCGGGTTGCCGTTACGTGCAGTTCGACGATACCAACCTTGCCTACTTGTGCGACACCGGCCACCGCGCGGATGCGCAGAACCGCGGGATGGACCCGGATTCGATCACGCACGACTATGCCAAGCTGATCAATGCCAGCTTTGCCGGCGCGCCGGATGACCTGGTGCGCACCATGCACCTGTGCCGCGGCAACTTCCGCTCCAGCTGGGCGGCAGAAGGTGGCTACGATCCGGTGGCCGAAGTGATGTTCAACGAATGCGACATCGACGCCTTCTTCCTGGAGTACGACGATGCGCGGTCGGGCGACTTCAGTCCGCTGCGCTTCCTGCCCAAGGGCAAGGTCGTGGTGCTGGGCCTGGTCTCGACCAAGCTGGGCGAGCCGGAAAGCAAGGACGATATCAAGCGCCGCATCGACGAGGCGTGCAAGTACACCGCCCTCGACCAGCTGGCGATCAGCCCGCAGTGCGGCTTTGCCAGCACCGTGCACGGCAACGACATCACCACCCAGCAGCAGGCCGACAAGATCACCCTGTGCGTGGAAGTGGCCGAAGAAGTCTGGGGCTAAACGCCACGACGGCGCCGTTCAGCAATCCATGCTGGAAGCTGAACGGCGCCACCACGACCTGTTAACCATGTCGCCCTACAATCCCAGGCTCCAGACAAGGAGAAGCGATCATGGCAACGGCTTTCAGCGATCCGCGCGAACATCCGGCACTGCCCGGACTGTGTGACGGTGACAGCGGGACCGTGTCCGTCGCCATTTCCCGCCTGTCCGCCGACGGCTGCATGCTGGAAGCCAATGACGACTGGGCTGGCGCTCACGATTTCGTCCACTTGCAGATCGCCGGTTCGATCGAGATGAACGGCAAGCTGGAATGGGCGCAGGGCCGCCGCGCGCAGATGCGCTTCTTCGGCCAGGTCCACCCGGCCGCCATCGCCAAGCTGCTGGAACTGGCTAGCCGGTAATCCCGAAGACGGCGCGGGCGTTGTCTTCCATCAGCATCTTCTTGGTCTTGGCGTCCATGTCCATCCGGTCATAGGCGGCGACCTCGTCGTAGCTTTGCTGGTAGGGGTAATCCATCGCGTAGAGCACGCGGTCCGGCCCCAGCACTTCCTGGCAGAACTTGATCGCCGGCTCCCACCCCACGCCGCTGGTGGTGATCCAGATGTTGTTCCTGAAATAGTGGCTGACCGGGTGCTTCAGCTTGGGCTGGGTGCCGCCGCGCAGGTGGCTGCGGCCGTCGGCATTCCCCTGCATCCAGTCGAAGCGATAGAGGTGCAGCGGCAGGCATTCGCCCATGTGGCCGATTACCAGCTTGAGCTTGGGGAAGCGGTCGAAGGCGCCGGAGAAGATCAGCCCCATGGTGTGCAGCCACACGTCGTGCGGGAAGCCTGCCAGCGCGCCGAAAAACCCGCGATCCTCGTAATGCGGCGCGTTGAAGGGCGCGGTGGGGTGGATGTAGAGCGCGGCGCCTGTGGCCTCGAGCGCCTCGAGGATCGGCCAGTAGCCGAGTTCGTCCAGGTAATGGCCCTGGAAGTGTGAATTGAGCACCGCGCCGTTCAGTTTCAGCTCGCCCATGGCCCGCTCGATTTCCTTGACGCTGCCGGCCACGTCGCGCGGGTCGAAAGCGGCGCATGCGGAAAAGCGATCCGGGTGGTTGCGGCAGGCCTCTGCGGCGATGTCGTTGGCCATGCGCGCCAGCGGCGTGCCGTCGCCCGGCTTCACCACCTGCACGCCGGGCGAGGTGAGCAGCAGCAATTGCCGCTCGATGCCCAGTTCGTCCATGTGGCCGATGCGCAGGTCACCCAGGTCCTGCAGCATTTCCTGCAGGCTGGGCATGTTGGCGAACATGGCGCCCATGCGCAGCGAATCGTCGTCTGGCGCATCGCCGCTATCGAAATAGTCGACCTGCGCTTTGACGAGGTCGGGAAAGGTCCAGGCTTCCTCGGTGGCAATGCGCTTGTACGGTGCATCGCGATCGACATGGCCCGCGCGCGGGGCGAGGCCGATGCGGGTGCGGTGCGAGAAGTCTTCCTTGAAGTGCCCTTTCAGGCCCTTCTCGCTGCCGTCTTCCAGCTTGCCGGATACCATCGCCTGCTCCCCTCTCTTCAGAACATGGTGTTGTCGTTCAGCGCTTCCTCGGGAACCGGCTGGATCACGTCCCAGTGCTCCACCAGGTAGCCGTCCTGCACGCGGAAGATATCGACCACGGCGCTGCCGCGATCGTCGGGCGCACGCTTGAAATGGTAATGCACGGCCACCAGCGTGCCGCCGCCTTCGGCTGCACCGTCATCACCGTAGATCACCCGTTTCACGTCGTGCGTCATCTGCGGGTTCGCCTGCATGTGCGCGGCGAGCACTTCGATGGTGGGATCGCGACCGGTGGGCGAATTGGGATCGTGCTGGATGTAGTCGGGATGCACCCACGCCTCGAACCCGTCGGTCAGGCGGTTCTGGTTGTAGAACACCTCGATGAAGCGGTCGGCGACTTCGCGGTCGGACAGGCTTGCGCGGTCTGCCGTGTCCATCGGATCGACAGCCGCCGACGCTTCTTCGGCAGTCTCCATATCCGGAGGACCGGTGCCAGCCTGTTCGCAGGCGGCGAGCGCAAGGCCCGCCGCCAGCAGGATTGCCGGGCGCGTGAACGCGCAGGTAAGCGGGGCCATGCTCCTTACCCCTCGAAGTTCTCTTTCGTCATCAGCTTGGTGAATTCGCCGACCCGGAACGCCTCGCCCAGCACGGGGTGGGCAAAGCTCATTTCCACCGGATGGCGGTTGGGCCAGGTGGTGCGCCAGTCTTCCTTGGGCAGGATACGATCCGGGCCCAGCGGGTTTTCCGGATAGGCCTGCGTCGCGGGTTGCAGGTGCGCGGTGGTCTTGGCCCAGCCGGTTTCATAATCGCCCTGCCACTGCATCAGGTAGTTGAGGCGCTTGATCTTCCACACCAGCTTGCCGTCGGGGCCGGGCTCGCGCACGTAGTCGTTCTCGTAGATGCCGGCTTCCCAGAACTGCTGCGGCGGGCCGTCGGGCTTCCAGTCCATCGCCTCGTCATGCCAGCCACCGGCCAGCATGCCGCGGAACCTGCCCTTGGCGGTCATGCGGTCTTCGGCCACGGTGACGACGGGTTGCAGCTGGAAGTGATCCAGCAGCAGGCCATGCACCGGGCCGCGGCGGCCACGCGTGAACAGGTTCTGGAACCAGGTGCCGTAAAGGCGCATCACGCCTTCGTAGCCGACGTATTCGCCCGACAGGAACACCACCGCGCCATCTTCGGCGAAAAGGGCGGCGACTTCCTCGGGCCGGTTGTAATCGATGTAATAGCCATAGGCCATCTGCAGGCGGATGATGGCGGCTTCGTCTTCCAGGCGGTGGACGCTCTTCTCCAAGGCGTCCAGGCGGCTTTCCACATCACTCATATCGACTCTCCCCTCGATGTCTGTTTGTATGCAATACTAACGATCGATACGATCATGGGAAGCCCATTTCGGGCATGGAGAGGCAAGAGAAATGACAGTCGACCCTTCGAACTATCGTGAGGAATGGCAGGGCCGCGTGGCTTTCATCACCGGCGCGGTGACGGGAATCGGGCTGGGCACGGCGCAGGCTTTCGCCGATGCCGGGATGCGCGTGGCGCTATCCTACCGCAACGAGGACGACCGCGCGGCGACCGAGACATGGTTTGCCGAGAAGGGGTACGAGACCCCGCTATTCTGCAAGCTGGACGTGACCGACCGGCAGCGCTTTGCGCAGGTCGCAGAGAAAGTGGTCGACCATTTCGGCGAAGTCCACGTGCTGGTGAACAATGCCGGGGTCAGCGTGTTCGGGCCGACGGACGAGGCGAGCTACGACGACTACGACTGGATCATGGGCGTCAATTTCGGCGGCGTGGTGAACGGGCTGCAAAGCTTCATGCCGCACATCAAGGCCGCCAGCGGGCGCCGTCATATCGTGAACGTCGCCAGCATGGCCGCTTTCCTGCCCGGCCCGCAGGCGGGTATCTACACCGCCAGCAAGTTCGCCGTGCGCGGGCTGACCGACAGCTTGCGGTACAACCTTGCCCCGCACGGCATCGGCTGTTCGCTGTGCTGCCCGGCGCTGACCCGCACCAATGCCTGGGCCAGCGCGCACAAGCGGCCCGAGCAGTTCAGCGATGCCGGTTTTGCCGAGCCCAAGGAAGGCGAACTGGAGCAGTTCGGCACCGCGTTCGAACAGTTCGGCATGGACCCGTACGAGGTCGGCGCGAAGATCCTGCGCGGCATGGCGCAGCAGGACGGGCTGATCCTGACGCACCCCGAACACGCGATCGACTTCACCGAGGAATTCGCCAAGCAGATCGCCGCGCTGCCGGTGGAGGAATGCCCCCTGGGCCGGGCCCATATCGAGGCGCTGCGGCGCAAGGCGATGAAGGATGCCGAGGCAGGCCTGAAGATCGAGATGGACCAGTTGACCTGACTTGTTTGTTCCCTCAAGCGCCGGGCGCAGCGCGTCCGCGCGGCTTGGCTTCCGGCCTACCGGCCGACCCGCGGTCGCGGGCTGTCGGTCGCTGGTCGCGACCGAGATCAGCGCACACATTTGGGGGAAGCACGGGAAACGGTCGGCGCCTAGCCGACCGCAAGGGCGAACGCCCGCCCGCAGCGGGCGCGGACCCCGGACTTGATCCGGGGGAAGCGCGTCTAGCGAGGACGAAAGCGCGGAGGCGCTTTCGAAAAACAATCATCATGCTATCCTTGCCGTAGAACGGGACAAGACAGAGGATCACCAGCCATGTGCACGCAGGAACAAGTCGCCAAGATGGGTTCGCTCAACCGCCGCCAGTTCGGCGCGATGGCAGGGGCAGGGGCAGTAGCCGCCTGTGCGCCGATGGCCAGCGATGCGCCGGAAGCAGGCGGGTTGGTGGAGAACACCGTCACCTTCGATGCGCCGGGCGGCACCTTTGACGGCGTGTTCATCCATCCAGCCAGCGGTTCGCACCCTGCGGTGATCCTGTGGCCGGACATCGCGGGCCTGCGGCCCGCCAAGGTGCAGATGGGACGGCGGCTGGCAGAGGCTGGCTATGCCGTGCTCGTCGCCAACCCCTATTACCGCAGCGTTGCCGGCCAGCAGTTCGAGGATTTCGACGACTGGCGCAACAACGATGGCTGGAACAAGGTAACCCCTTGGCGCGAAGCGAACACGCCCGAAGCCGTGCAGGAAACTGCGCGTGCCGTAGTGGCCTGGCTGGACGAGCAGGACGCAGTCGATAGCGCGCGCGGGATCGGCAACCAGGGCTATTGCATGACCGGCAGCTGGACGATCCTGGCCGCCGCCGCCGTACCGGAAAGGATCAAGGCCGCGGGCAGTTTCCACGGTGGCGGGCTGACCGGCGATTCCCCGATGGCCCCGGTCAACTTGCTGGACGACATGGCCGCCGATGCCCATGCGCTGATCGCAATCTCCCGCGATGACGACGCGCGCGATCCGGAAGCGAAAGACCTGCTGGCCGCTGCCGCAGCGGAGGCTGCCGCCGACATCCACGTGGAAGTCTACGACGGCGACCACGGCTGGACCGTGCTCGACAGCCCGGTCTACGCCGAGGCCGAAGCCGAGCGTGCCTGGGGCGAACTGCTCGAAATGTATTCGCAGGCGCTGTGACCGGGCCACGTGCGCAGGGATTGCGCGAAATCAATGTGAGCGGCTGCGCGCCTGCCTAGGTCTTCGCTTCAGACGGCCCCGAAACGGGGCGATGAGGGGAAACCGAGAATGGCAAAACGACTTTTCATGATCGCTGCAACGGCAACGCTGCTGGCCGGCTGCGGCGGGGGCGCAAACCCTGACGACGTGGTCGAGACGGTGCGGCTGACCGAGCAATCGCAGCTGCAGGCCATCGATGCAGACGAAGTGGTGGGCATTGTCCGCCTCTACGCCGACGATGCGCGGCTGGTGCGCCCCGATGGCACGGTGCTGATAGGTGGCGCGGCGATCGGCGAGGAATACGCCCACCTGATCGAGGACCCGAATTTCGATATCACCATCGAGCCGACCGACGGCTGGGCTTCGGCCAACGACGACTTGGCGGTGCTGACCAGCGAGGTCACCTTCACCACCAGCGACCCCGAAACGGGCGAGCCGGTGACGCTGCCGATGACCAGCCAGACGGTGTGGACGAAGGACCCCGGCGGCAGCTGGATGATCCGTTCGGCCTACAACGTCGCGCAAGTCGCCGAAGAGGCTCCGGCAGGGGAAGCGGCTGAAGCGGAATAGGCCGGTTCGTCCGGCCTGGCTACGGCCAGTTCTTGTATTCGATCGTCGCTTCGGGATCGGTGCACAGGCGGCAGTTTGCGCCGGCGAAGGTGCGGCCTGCCGCGCTGTCGCCGCGCAATTGCCATTCCAGCCAGTCGACGACGATCATTGCATTCCGGCCGCCCATCGGCTCGTGATAGGTGCCGCCGTGTCCGGTGGGCGTGTTCACCCAGAACACCGGCACGTGGTCGATGCGGTTGTAATCATCGAGACCGTTTTCATAGGCAATGTCTTCCGGTCCGCCATCGAGATAGAGTACCGGGGTGTGCAGGGCGGTGAGGCCGTCCTTGCCCAGTTCCATCCCGCCCAGCCGGGGCGCGCCTTCGGGCAGCAGGCCCGAATTCTGCACCACCACCGTATCCAGCCGCGGATCGCCGGCAATGGTCAGCGCCTGCACGCCGCCGCAGGAAAAGCCGCCCGCTGCCAATGCATTTTCATCGATCAGCCCGAAATAGGGGCTGTCGGGCCGGGCGTTTTCGGCCAGGGCCCAGTCAAGTGCTTCGATCAGCTGTGCCGCACTGGTGGGCGAGGCGCGCGTTTCGCCCGGCTCGGGCGGGCCGCGCTGCGGTTCCGGTTCAGCCTGGGCATTGGGGCCGCTGCGCCAGCGGCCGGGCGCGATGACGAGATAGCCATAGGAGGCGATCTGCGAGAGGTGGAAACGTGTGCTGGTCCCGTCGGCAGCGCAGCCGCCGTTGCCCCAGACGAACACGCCCAGGCCGTTTGGCCCGACCGCGCCCAGATCGGCCGGACGGTACACCACGTGTTCCGGCAGGGGTGCCACCACTTCGATCATCGAGGGATAGGGACCGTCGCCGGGGGTATCCGGCAGCAGGTTCACGCGCGCCATCATCTCGGCCAGGCTCTCGCCCGGTTCCTCCGCCTCGGGCGCCGGCGCATCCTGTGCGTGCGCCGGCATGGCCGCGGCCATGGTGGCCATCGCCACTGCTGCGAGTGTCGTCTTGCTTCTGCTCATTCCATCGTTCTCCCCTCGATGACGTCCCCGACAGGTTTCCGTCAGGCGAACCAGTAGGCGGTGCCGCGCATCTCCAGGCTTATGCGCGGCGCTGCGTCCTTCCCCGCCAGTGGATTGTCGAAGGCGCCGTGCGGCATCAATTGCGCGCGATCCGGGTCGCTCTCGCTGGTCTTGAACACCAGCGCCTCGCCCGGATGCATGTTGCTGTAATAGAACCAGCGGTGCGCCGGGTTGTATGCCAGCAGGTAGTTGGGAAAGCCCCATTCGGGGGATCCGTCCAGCGGATCGAATATCGCCTCGCAATCGATCAGGTCTTCGGCAGCGATGCTGCTGTAGTCGCACAGCCCCAGCGGCACGTCCTGCGGCGGCGGGCTGAGCACGCGCCAGACGTTGTATTGCGCACTGCGGACGATTTGCCTGCCTTCGGGCGCGACCTGCGCCCGCGCGGCGGCTGCGGCTTCCTTCGCCATGTCGACATGGACGAAGCGCGCCGGATGCGAATTGTCGTGCGCCGCATTTGCGCCGGCCTTTTCGGAAAAGCGCAGGATGCCCATCGGTGTCATCGCCACATGATCGCAGCCCGTCAGCGCAGTAAGCAGTTCGACGATCTCTCCCGAATGGACACGCTTGACCTCGTCGAGATCGGTCAGGTCCGCCAGCGCGCTGCGATGCTCCACCAGTGTGAAGCCCTCGACGTCGAGCGAGCAATCGCGCCCGCGCGCATCGTGGATCTCGACCTCTACCGGAGCGAGCGGCACGAAATCCTTTTCGTGCGCGTTGGCGTAGAAGAAGGGGCGGCGCTGCGTCCGCTCGCAATAACCTATTTCGGCCCGCACGCCCTGGCCCCCGCCGGTCATCAGGCGTCCTCGAACTCTTCGGTGTCGATCGTCGGGCGGATCGCATCGTGATACCGGTGCCCGTGGACCGTGGAATGGTTCACGATCTCGCCCGCCCTGGCGATGGCATCTGCCGGGATATCGACCGTGGCGGCGTGGAAGTTTTCCTCCATGTGCGCGATCGAGGTGGTGCCGGGGATCACGTGGCAGTCGTCACCCTGTTCCAGCACCCAGCGGTTGGCCAGCTGCGCAGGCGTGACGCCCACTTCCTTCGCCAGCGCCTCGAACTGTTCGATCACCTTCAGGTTCTTCGGCCAGTTTTCCGCGTTGAAGCGCGGCATCTTGGTGCGCAGGTCCTTTTCCTCCAGCGTGGAGGGATCGCGCAGCACACCGCCGAAGGCGCCGCGCCCGGTGCTGCTGAAGGCAACCAGGGCAATGCCCAGTTCCTTGCAGGTGTCGAGCACACCGAGTTCGACGTTGCGGGTCCACAGCGAATATTCGGGCTGTACCGCTGCCACCGGGTGGACCGCGTGGGCTTCACGGATGTGCGCGGCATTCCATTCGGAGACGCCATAGGCCCCGATCTTGCCGGCCTCCATCGCCCGCACCATGGCGCCCACGCTGTCGGCAATCGGCACCTTCGGATCGAAGCGGTGCATGTAGTAGAGGTCGATATGGTCGGTCTTCAGGCGCTGCAGGCTCTTGTCGAGGTTCTCGGCAATGCTCTCGGGCGCGCAGGAAACGCCGCGCTTGGCGCCGTCCACCACGATGCCGCACTTGCTGGCCAGCAGGAACTCGCCGCGGCGGTGCATTACCGCTTCGGCCAGCAGTTCCTCGTTCTTGCCGCCACCATAGATATTGGCGGTGTCGAGATGGTCATAGCCAAGGTCCAGCGCCTTGTTCAGCAGCTTTACCTTCACGTCGTGTTCGGGCGGGGTGCCATAAGCCCACGACAGGTTCATGCAGCCAAGGCCCACCGGGTGGACGGCGCGGCCGGCGATTGTGCGTTTGGCGATGGAAATGGTGCTTCTCCTGAGTGCGTGTGACAGTTGTCGCTTGCACAGGGGACTACACAAGGGAGCATGTCCCTTGCAACTCGGCAGAAGACGCGAGGAAAACTCAGTCGCGCACGAAAACGCGCGCATTCTTCACGAATTCGCGCAGTACGTCGTAGATCGGCTGCGCCGCGTCGAAATAGCCCAGCGGATCCTGCTGGATGCGTGTCGCGTTCCATTTGCGCTGGTGCGTCATCGTACGGGCGCGCAGTGTTTCGATCGCATTCTGCATGGCTTCGAACTCTTCGCGATTGTGGGCAATGCGGGGATCGCCGGCCATTTCCTGGACGAGGCCGACACAAAGGTCGTTGAACTCTTCGCGCATGGCCATGACGCGGTCGGCAGCGTTGCGGGGTTCCTGTCGCAGCGACGCCTGGAAGCCGAGCGTTAGCTTTTCCAGTTCATCCAGTTTTTCCGCAACGCCCAAGGCATTCTCTCCGTTTATTTGACTCTTCGTCCAAGACAAAAGTGTCCAATTCGTTAACGCTGGAATGCACGCAAAAGGGGCGCTGACGGCCCTTGCCGCCAGCGCCCCGGTAATAAAGGTTAAAGAATTAAACGTTTGTGACCGATTCTTGACTCAGGACCAGCCGTCCTGCTCTTCCAGGCTGGCGGCCAACTCACCGATCACGCGATAGCAATCGAGCACCTGTGCCACCGAACTGTTGGGCTCGCGGCCTTCGCGAATCGCGGAAATGAACTCGCGGTCCTGCAGTTCGATGCCGTTGTTCGACGGCACGTCCACCCCCGACAGGTCGATCTGCTTGTCGAACCCGTCGTACAGGTCGTCATACCGGGCAAGGTAGGTGCCGGTGTCGCCGATGTAGCGGAAGAAGGTGCCGAACGGCCCTTCGTTGTTGAACGACAGCGACAGGGTCAGGATCTGGCCCTTGTCGGTCTTCATCTGGATCGACTGGTCCATGGCGATGCCCAGCTTGGGGTGCTTGGGACCCTGCAGGATGTTGGCCTTCACCACCTTCGCCCCGGTCATGTACTGGAAGATGTCGATGGTGTGGGCGCTGTGGTGCCACAGCAGGTGGTCGGTCCAGCTGCGCGGTTCGCCCTTGGCGTTCTTGTTCTCGCGGCGGAAGAAATAGGTCTCCACGTCCATCGACAGGATTTCCAGGTCGCCCTTGTCGATCTGCTGCTTCACCCACTGGTGGCTGGGATTGAAGCGGCGGGTGTGGCCGGCCATGCAGACAAGGCCGGTTTCCTGGCTCTTGGCCAGCACGGCCTGGGCATCGGCCCAGCTGTCGGCCAGCGGGATTTCCACTTCCACGTGCTTGCCCGCGTCCATCGCCTTGATCGCCTGGTCGGCGTGCATCTGGGTGGGCGTGCACAGGATCACGGCGTCTACGTCGTCGCGTTCCAGCATGGCTTCGTAATCGGTGGTGGCAAAGCCGATGCCGTACTTGTCGGCCATGGCCTGGGTGGGTTCCTGGCGGCGGCCGACCAGCGCGGTCACTTCCACGCCATCGATGTTCTTCAGGCCGTCGAGATGCTTTTCACCAAAGGCGCCGCCACCGGCGAGTGCGATTTTCATGGACAATTCCTCCCGTTCGAGAGTTGCAAGTGGTTACGTATAGACAAGGGGCGCCGGCGGAGATTGTTCCGCCAGCGCCCCTCGTGAAGGTTTACTCGGCCGCTTCGAGGCTGTGGCCCGAGTGCACGACCCGCGGATCCAGCGCTTCGCCCGCGGTCTCCTCGGGCTGCAGGATCAGCGCGCCCAGCGCGGTGTTGGATGCCGGGATGTGGTAGAAGTTGTAGAGATCCTTCACCTTGTCGCCCAGCGCGCCGCGCATGATCAGCCACATGACCAGTTCGATGCCTTCGCTGCCCGCTTCGCGCAGGTATTCGATGTGCGGCATCTTCGAAAGCGTTTCGGGATCGTTGATCAGCATGTCGATGAACTTCAGGTCGAAGTCCTTGTTGATCAGGCCGGCGCGCGGGCCCTGCAGCTGGTGGCTCATGCCGCCGGTGCCCCAGACGTGGACGTTGAGGTCTTCGGGGAAGCTTTCGACGGCGGCCTTGATGCTGTCACCAAGCGCGAAGCAGCGCGCGCCCGAGGGCGGCGGATAGGTGACGACGTTGACCGGGAAGGGGATGACCTTGCACGGCCATTCGTCGGGCTCGCCGAACATCATCGACAGCGGCACGGTGCAGCCGTGGTCGACATCCATCTGGTTGAAGATGCACATGTCGAAATCGTCGAGGATCAGGCTCTGCGCGATGTGCCAGGCCAGGTCGGGGTGGCCGATCACGTCGGGCACCGGGCGCGGGCCCCAGCCCTCGTCGGCGGGCTTGAAACGCTCGCCGCAGCCGATCGCGAAGGTCGGGATGATGTTCATGTCGAACGCCGATGCGTGGTCGTTGTAGACCAGCACGATCACGTCGGGGGTGTTTTCCGGCTTGGCGATCCATTCCTTGATCGGGTCATAGCCCTTGAAGACGGGGCCCCAGTAATCGTCGCGGCTCTTGCCGGTCTGCATCGCGGCGCCAAGCGCCGGAATGTGGCTGGAGGTGATACCTGTGGTTACGCGGGCCATCTCAATAGCCTCCCTTCTTGGAGCGGACGCCTTCGGGCGAGCGACCGCCATTGATCATCATCTGGGCATATTCGGCTTCGGACATGCCGGTCATCGAACCGGCGGCCTTCTGGAAGCTCTGCCCGTCGGTGGAGAACAGCTTGGACAGGAAATAGACGTTCCCGCCTTCGTCGATCATCGCGTTGTAGTCGCGATCGAGCACCGCCTGCTTGGCAGCCGGCGTCAGGTTCCATTCGTCGAGATAGGCGCTCTCGTCGGCCTTGAACCGTTCGCGGTTCTCTTCCTTCATCAGGCTCATGGCGAACTGGTTCAGCCAATAGCCCTTGCGCGCCCGCTGGGCGGTGAACACGCGGGTGCCGGGGATGTCTTCCATCTCCGCCAGATAGGCGTGGATGTCGATCCGTTCTTTCTTCTTCTCTGTCATGTCAGGCTTCCTTGGGTTCTTCCCATTTGTAATCCAGCGGTGCCTCGCGAAAGGCGAAGCGGTCGAGATGGCGTTCGATCACGCCGCGCAGGTGCTCGTTGCGCTCCTGGTCGGCAGTGGTCAGCGTTATGGCGATGCCGCCCGGCCGGGCCAGCATCACCGCGCTTTCCACGTCGGAGAAGGGAAAGGCGCCCATGCCGTCGCCCTCGTCATAGGTGGTCGCCATCTTGTGGCTCCAGTGGCTGACGAGTTGCTGGATATACCGCTCGGGCTTTTCGCAACTGGCGAACCCCTGTGCGATGGCGGGCGTCTCGCTCATTACAGGCCCTTTTCCTTCAGGATCGCATCGAGGCGCGGATAGACCCGGCGGGCATTGCCCTCGAAGATCATGTGCCGTTCCTCGTCCGAGATATCCAGCGCATCGACATAGCGCTTGGTATCGTCGAAATAGTGGCCGGTCTGCGGGTCGATGCCGCGCACCGCGCCCACCATCTCGCTGCCGAACAGGATGTTCTTGTTCTCGATCACGTCGGCCAGCAGGTTGATGCCCGGCTGGTGGTAGACGCAGGTATCGAAGAACACGTTGTTCATCAGGTGCTGTTCGATATCCGGCTGCTTGAGCATGTCGGCAAGCCCGCGATAGCGGCCCCAGTGATAGGGCACCGCGCCGCCGCCGTGGGGAATGATCAGCTTCAAGTCGGGGAAGCGGCTGAACAGGTCGCCCTGCAGCAGCTGCATGAAGGCAACCGTGTCTGCCGCCAGGTAATAGCCGCCGGTGGCGTGCATGGCCGGGTTGCAGCTGCCCGAGACGTGGATCATGGCGGGCACCTGCAGCTCGCACATGGCCTCGTAAATGGGGAACCAGTATTCGTCGGTCAGCGGCGGATGCTCGAAATGGCCGCCACCCGGATCGGGGTTGAGGTTGCAGACGACGAAGTTCAGCTCCTCCACGCAGCGGCGCAGTTCCTTCACGCTTTCGGACAGGTCCGACTTCGGGCTCTGCGGCAGCATGCAGCCACCTATGAAGGTATCGGGAAACAGCTGGGTTACGCGGTAGATCAGGTCGTTGCAGCGCCGCGCCCATTCGCTGGCCACCGCCTGGTCGCCCACGTGCGGCGCCATGGCGCTGGCGCGGGGGGAGAAGATGGTGAAGTCAGCGCCGCGTTCCTTGATCAGGCGCAGCTGGTTGTCCTCGATCGTCTGGCGGATCTCGTCATCCGAAATCTCGGGGTAGGGCGGGCATTCGGTGCCGTTCTTGTAGGCCGCCTTCTGTTCCTCGCGCCAGGCATCGTGGCCCTTGGGCAGGACAGTGTAGTGGCCGTGGCAATCGATGATCAGGCTCATCGTCAGTTCTCTCCCTTGAATTCCGGAGTCGCCCGGATCGCATCCAGCTTAGCAGAAAGTGTCTCGGGCGGTGGCGACAAATGCAGCTTGCCCAGGGATTCGTGCCAGGCAACGGTCTGGTCGCTCATCGCGGCGGATGTCCCCATGGCGCGCAGCATCTCGGCAGCCTCGATCATTTCCGCAGAGCGGCGGACGCCGTGGATCAGCATGCGATCGAGGTTGTAGTTGGCCCGCTCTGCCCAGCTGACCTGCTTTTCGCTGGCGTCGAGCGAGGCGAGCACTTCGTCGAGCACGCCCGCCTGCCCGGCGGCGAGCACCATTTCGGCCGTCAGCGCTTCGATGCCCTTGACCATGATCGAACGGCACAGCTTGATCGCACTGGCGCGGCCCACGGTCTTGCCCACGGCGCGCACGTTGCTGAAACCCAGCGCGGTCAGCGCCTTTACCGCTTCATCTGCCTTGTTGCCCGCTGCCAGCAGCGGCACGGCCAGCCCCTTGTCGACAGGGGCCATCACGGCGACATCGACATAGCGCGCGTTGACCGCCTCGATTGCCTCGGCGGCCATGCCCTTGGTCTGCGGGGCGACCGAATTCATGTCGAGCCACATGGCGCCCTGCGGCACATAGGGGGCATATTCGCGCGCGGCATCCAGTGCCTGGTCCGCGGTAACCAGAGAGAGAATCACCTCGGCGGTGGCCAGCACTTCGCCGCAATCCTCACCCAGGCCCACGCCCGCATCGGGCATGGCGGCGCGGCGTTCGGCCAGCAGGTCCCAGCCTTTGGCTTCTTTCCACTGCGCTTCGCGCGCAAAGGTTTCTCCGGCCTCACCGAAGCCGATCAGTGCCACTTTTGGCGTCATGGTTTTCGAATCTTGCGCTGACATCGCTCTCGACGCGGCCCCCTATCAATTGTAAGTGTTACTTACAAGTTTGCCTCGCGTTCCCGCCTGCCCTTGACGAAAGGCGGGCGACGGGTTCACGCGGGGCCCGAACAGCATATCGAGAGGAGAATCGCTAGGCCATGGGTGTTGTCGTCCAGAATATCGAACGTGCCGATCCCGAAGTCGTGAAGGCGCTGGGTGCGTGTGGCGTGGCCACGGTGCACGAATCGCAGGGTCGCACCGGCCTGCTCGCCAGCTACATGCGGCCGATCTATCCCGGCGCGCGCATCGGTGCTTCGGCTGTCACCATCTCCGTGCCGCCGGGTGACAACTACATGGTCCACGCCGCGATCGAGCAGTGCCAGGAAGGCGACGTGCTGGTGATCGCGCCGACTTCTCCGTGTGAAGACGGCTATTTCGGCGACCTGCTGGCCACCAGCGCGCAGGCGCGCGGGGTAAAGGGCCTGATCATCGATGCGGGCGTGCGCGACATTCGCGACCTCAAGGAAATGGATTTCCCCGTCTGGTCCAAGCGCGTGTTCGCCCAAGGCACGATCAAGGCCAGCCTTGGCAGCGTGAACGTGGACGTCGTTTGCGCCGGCGCCTTCATCCGTCCCGGCGACATCATCGTGGCCGATGACGACGGCGTCTGCGTGGTGAAGCGCGAAAACGCCGAAGAGGTGCTGAAAAAGGCCCAGGCCCGCGAAGCCAACGAGGAAGAGAAGCGCCAGAAGCTGGCTGACGGCGTGCTCGGCCTCGACATGTACGGCTTCCGCCAGAAGCTGACCGACATGGGACTGAAGTGGGTCTAACGGCACCAAAGAGGGCCTGACATGAATCAAGCACCGGTCATGTGGATGCGCGGTGGCACGTCGAAGGGCGGTTATTTCCTCGCGTCCGATTTGCCATCCGATGAAGACGAGCGTGCCACGTTCCTGCTGGGCGTGATGGGCAGTCCCGATCCGCGCCAGATCGACGGCATGGGCGGGGCGGACCCGCTCACCAGCAAGGTGGCCGTGGTGAAGAAGTCGGAGCGCGAAGGCGTGGATGTCGACTACCTGTTCCTGCAGGTCTTCGTCGACCAAGCCATCGTCACCGATGCGCAGAACTGCGGCAATATCCTGGCAGGCGTCGGCCCCTTCGCCATCGAACGCCACCTGGTGGAGCCGGCAGGCGATGTGACGCAGGTGACCATCTATATGGAGAACACCGGCCAGATCGCCGTTGCCAGCGTGGAGACCCCGCTTGACGAGATCGGGCGGCGGCACGTCAACTACTATGGCGATGCAAAGATCGACGGCGTTCCGGGCAGCCATGCCCCGGTGCCGCTGGAGTTTCGCGATACCGCCGGTTCCAGCTGCGGCGCGCTGCTGCCCACCGGCAATGCCTTTGACGAGATCGAGGGCGTGCGCTGCACGCTGATCGACAACGGCATGCCCTGCATCGTGTTCAAGGCCGAGGACGTCGGCGCCACCGGCTATGAAACGCGCGGGGAGCTGGAGGCAGATGCCTTCAAGCCGATCCGCGACAAGATCGAGGCCATCCGGCTTGCGGCTGGGCCCATGATGAACCTTGGCGACGTGAGCGAAAAGTCCGTGCCCAAGATGACGCTGGTTGCCGCGCCGAAAAATGGCGGCGCGCTGACCACCCGCGTGTTCATCCCGCACCGTGCCCATGCCTCCATCGGCGTGCTGGGCGCGGTTACCGCTGCCACGGCGGCACTGGTCGAGGGCTCTCCCGCTGCCGAAGTGGCGGACGTGCCCGACGGTCCGGAGAAAACCCTGAGCATCGAACACCCCAGCGGCGAGACGACCTGCATCCTCAAGGTCGACGATGCCGGTGAAGTCACCAGTGCGGCCCTGCTGCGCACCGCGCGCAAGCTGATGGATGGAATTGTCTATGTCTGATCGTATCACCTCCTGGCACCCCAACCCCTCCAAACCGACCTACACCCCGCCGCCCGGCGCGGTGGACGCGCATTGCCACGTGTTCGGGCCGATGGCGCAGTTCCCCTTCAGCCCCAAGGCGAAGTACCTGCCCGAAGATGCCGGGCCGGACATGCTGTTCGCCCTGCGCGACCACCTGGGTTTCGAGAAGAACGTGATCGTGCAGGCCAGCTGCCACGGTACCGATAATGCCGCCACGCTGGATGCGATTGCCAAGAGCGCAGGCAAGGCGCGCGGCGTCGCCGTGGTCGATCCCGCCATCAGCGACGATGACCTTGCCAAGCTGCACGACGGCGGCATTCGCGGCATCCGCTTCAACTTCCTGAAGCGGCTGGTGGACAACGCGCCCAAGGACAAGTTCCTCGAAGTTTCCCGCCGCCTGCCGAAAGGCTGGCACGTGGTGATCTATTTCGAGGCCGATATCCTCGAAGAAATGAAGCCTTTCATGGCCGAAATTCCCGTGCCCATCGTGGTGGACCACATGGGCCGCCCGGACGTGACGCAGGGCCCCGCTGGGCCCGACATGCGTGCCTTCCGCGCCCTGCTCGATTCGCGCGAGGACATCTGGTTCAAGCCCACCTGCCCGGACCGGCTGGATGCCATCAAGGAAGGCGGCAAGGGCGATCCGTGGGACAACTTCGCCGCCGCCGTCGCACCGCTGGTGGCCGACTATCCCGATCGCTGCATCTGGGGCACCGACTGGCCGCATCCCAACATGCAGGACGAGGTGCCCGATGACGGTCATATCGTGGACATGATCCCGCGCATCGCACCGACGGAAGAATTGCAGCGCAAGCTCTTGGTCGAGAACCCGAACCGGCTATACTGGGCCGACTAGAACGGGCCGGCGCACGACAAGACCGGCCATTCGGGAGACGATGATGGCCGAGACTGAGCGTCGCCTCGACAAGGCGCTGTGCGACTGGTTCGCGAACGAAGAAGTGCTCGACACCACGATCGGCGGGCTGCTGCGCGAGCAGGCCGCCACCAATGGCGACAAGGACGCGCTGCTCGAAGGCCTGCCCGATGGCACGGTCGGACGGCGCTGGACCTATGCGCAATTGCTGCACGATGCGGAGCGGCTGGCCAGGGGCCTTGCCGCGCGCTTCCAGCCGGGTGAGCGGGTTGCGGTATGGGGCCCCAACGTGCCCGAATGGGTGCTGGTCGAATATGCCGCCGCGCTGGCCGGCCTCACGCTGGTGACGGTCAACCCGTCCTACCAGAAGCGCGAACTGGCCTATGTGCTGGAACAGAGCACTTCTGTCGCCCTGTTCCTCGTCAGCGAATTTCGTAACAACCCGATGGCGGCGATCGCAGCCGAAGTGGCCGAAGACCTGCCCGCGTTGCGCGAAGTGATCGACATGGCTGATGAGGCCGCGCTGTTCACCGATCCGGTGGGCACTCTGCCCGAGGTCGACACGAACGACCCGGCGCAGATCCAGTATACCAGCGGCACCACCGGCTTTCCCAAGGGCGTGGTGCTGTCGCACCGCAACCTGACCAACAATGCCCGCCTGTTCATCAAGGTGGGCGACCTGCCGAAAGGGCTGGGCACGCTGGGGCTGACCCCGCTGTTCCACACCATGGGCTGTTCGATGGGCGTGCTGGGCGCGCTGCAATCGGGCGGGGCCTATTGCCCGCTGCTGGCCTTCGACCCCAATGCCGCGCTCGACATTATCGAGGCAGAGAAGATCAGCTGGACGATCTGCGTGCCCACCATGGCCGTGGCGATGGTGGCCGCGCAGAAGGCGAAGCCGCGCGATCTCTCCTCGCTGCAGCGCATCGGCATCGGCGGGGCCATGGTGGCGCCAGAGCTGGCCCGCGCGGTGGAAGGCGTGCTGGGCGTGAACGTGCTGGTCGCCTATGGCCAGACCGAAAGCAGCCCGCTGATTACTGCCGGTCGTCCGTCCGATGCTTTCGAGGATATCATCACCACCGTGGGCCAGCCTGCGCTCGGCTGCGAAGTGGGCATCTTCGATCCGGCCACGAACGAGGTGGTCGGCTGCGGCGAAGTGGGGGAGATCCGCTCGCGTTCGGCCTCCACCATGCTGGGCTACAACGACGACCCGGAAGCGACTGCCGCAACCGTCGATGCCCAGGGCTGGCTGCACACCGGCGACCTCGGCACCATGGACGAGCGCGGATACGTGAAGATCACGGGCCGCGTGAAGGAGATGATCATCCGCGGCGGCGAAAACCTGTTCCCTGCCGAGATCGAGAACGTGTTGCTGGAACACGTGCATGTTGCAGAATGCGCCGTGGTGGGCGTGCCCGACGAGGTGCTGGGCGAAGCCGTCGCCGCATTCGTGCGGATAGAGGAGGGCGGCACGTTCGATCCCGAAGCGCTGCGCGCCCATTGCCGTTCGCTGATCAGCCCGCAGAAATGCCCGGCGCACTGGATCGAGGTGAGCGAGTGGCCGCTGACCGGCTCCGGCAAGATCCGCAAGTTCAAGCTGCGCGACGAATGGGTGGCGCAAAACGCGTGACCATCCTGTGCATCGGCCGCGTAACCTTTGACCTGGGCTATGCCTGCCCTTCCTTTCCCAAGGAGGACAGCAAGCTTTCGGCGACCCATTTCTGGGCAGGGGCGGGCGGATCGGCGCTGAACGGGGCGATCACCGCGCGGGCGCTGGGCAGCGATGTGCGACTGTTCGCCTTGCTGGGCGCAGGCAGCTTTGCCGATGCCGTCCGCGGCGAACTGGCGCGATATGACGTGCCGTTCGAGGATTTCGCCGATCCGGCGGCGCAGGTGCTGCCGGTCTCCAGCATCATTGTCGTGCCCGACAGTGGCACGCGCACGATCGTCGACCAGCAGCCGCCGCAAGCAGTGGCGCGGGCGGTGCCCGATGCATCGTGCCTCGACGGGATCAGCGTGCTTTACTGCGACGGCTTCCTGCCCGAAATCGCCGTGCCGCTGGCCAGAGCCGCGCGCGAGCGGGGCATCCCGGTGGTGCTGGATGGCGGATCGTGGAAACCGTGGACGGGCGACGTGATCGCGCATGTGGATCACGCTGTGGTGTCGGAGAGGTTTCATCCTCCGCAGCAGGGTGGGGCAGACATCCTCGATGCCGTCCACGCGCTCGGCCCCTCGGTCGCCGCTATCACGCGCGGGCCGGGGCTCATTTCATGGAGTGCGGACGGGCATAGCGGCACGATCACCCCGCCCGGTGTCGAAGCGATCGACACACTGGGCGCGGGCGACATTTTCCATGGCGCCTATTGCCACTTCCTGACGCTGGGCGAGAACGTGCCTGACGCACTCTCCCGCGCTGCCGAAGTGGCAGCGCAAAGCTGCCGCCACTTCGGCACGCGGGAATGGATCGACGCGCGCTGAGGCTTAGCCCTCGATCACGCTGCGCACGAAATCCACCGTCTTGCGGGTGGCGGCGGCAAACTCGGTCGCGGTGGCCTGGAAGCTGCCGTACTGGCTGAATTCGTGCGGCTTCATGCCTTCGAATTCGTAAGCCTGGCGGAAGGCGGGCAGCTGCATCAGCTTCTCGATGGACTTGGGGTTGGGCTCGCGCTCGATCGCCTTGGGATCGAAATCGTCCAGCTCGTCTTCCACTTCCATCAGCTGTTTGATGTAGCTGGGCGGGCAGGTGTAGACCATGTCCGACCCCGCGAAGTCCGAAATGTGGCGCGACACGGTGTTGCCGTACTGGTCTTTCTCCACGCGCATGGAGCACTGCAGCATCTTCGACGGGTGGTTCTTGTTGTGCCCATCCCAATAGGCGCGCTTGAGCACGGCTTCCTCGCCGTCGCGAATCTCGTCCAGCGACAGGTCGATGCCGCGCAGCTTGGCCTGCGCCATCCAGTCGCCCTTTTCACCAAGGCGGCTGGACATGTGGGTGATGACGCTGCGCCATTTCGACAGGTCCACCCCTGCCGCCTTCGCGCGTTCCAGCCCGGCGGTCACGGCAGCGCGGCAGCGGGTGTACTGCGCCACGGTGAAGCTAGTGGTGTTGTTGGTGGAAATGCCGCGCGCGGTAAGTTCCTCGATCACCTCGTAGCCTTCTTTCGAGCCGGGGATCTTCACCATCACGTTATCGCCCATCTCGGCGATGGACAGGCCCTGTTCCAGCATCTTCTCGCCATCGGTGACGAAGCGCGGATCGACCTGGCCGGACAGCATTCCGTACTTGTAGCCGGACTTTTCGAACACCGGGCGGATCGCATTCGCGCCCAGCTTCACCAGGTGCAGGTAGGCCTGCCAGTAGACGCCCTCGACATCGAGGCCGGGGTTCTTCTTGGCGATGTTCTTGATTTCAGCGCGCCACATCTCGGGCTCGAGCTCGATCGCCTGCAGGCTGAGCGGCGGGTTGGTGGTCACCCCGCGAAAGCCCATTTCGCCGTGCGCCTTGATCGCTTCGTTATCGTAGAGGCGTGTGAGCTGCTCGGTCCAGTCGTCCAGCTTGCCTTCGGGCGCGCCTTCCAGCGTTTCGGCCTTCCAGCTGGGATATATCAGCGGGCTGCTGTCCCACCAGATCTCGGCTTCGGGATTGGTCTCGGCGAGCTTTTCCAGAACGTGCTTGGTCATCGGGCATGTCTCCGTTTGTCTTTGCACAGGCCCTTCGCAAGCGATGCGGGCCTAGTCAAATGCTGGAGTGGCTATTGCGACGATTTGTGACCTTTTGCCGTCTTGTGCGGTGTGTTTGTGTGCGTATCCTGACGTCCAAGATGACTTTGTCCGGTCGAATTGCCACGCTCGCCCTTGCTCTGGCGTTGTCTTTGCCCGCTCCGCTGGCGGCGCAAGTGGAGGGTGATTCGCCTGCTTCCGATGACGACGAGATCGTCGTTACCGGCACCATTGGCGAGATTTCGGTATCGCAGGTGCAGCGCCAGGCGCGCGATATCGCCGTAAACCATGGCAACGTGCTGGAAACGCCGCTGGCCCGGTTCGAGGACCGGCTCTGTCCCGGCGTGGTGGGGCTGGAAGAAGACTTTGCCTTCGCCCTCAACGCCCGCATCCGCATGAACGCCGATGCCCTGGGCGTGCGCCTGCTGGAAGACGATTGCCGACCCAATTTCGTGGTCGTGTTTGCCGAGGACGGCGAACAGCTGTTCCGCAACCTGATCGACGAGAGCCCGCAGTATTTCCGCTTCCTCGATTCGGGCGAAGTGGCCGACATCCTGGAGCCCGGCCCGGCGCACGTGTGGACCAATGTCGAACCGCGCACGCTGACCGGCATGCCCATCGCCCAGGTGCGTAACCTTACCGCCATGCCAACGATGCGCGTGTGGGGCGCGCACTCGCGCATCTACACGGCAGCGCGCAACGATATCGTCTCGGTCATGATTACTTTCGACCGCGATGCGGTGCGCGGCTTCTCGCTGCGCCAGTTGGCCGACTACGCCACCATGCGCGGCCTCGCGCAGACGCGCATCCCGCGGGACACGGTGATGGATTCGATCCTCTCCCTGTTCGACAGCGAAACGCCGCCGGTCGGCCTGACCGAATTCGACCAGGCCTACCTGCGCTCGCTCTATGACGGTATCCCCAACCTGCCCGCTTTCCGCAAGATCAGCGGCACCACGCGCCAGCTGCGGCTGATGGCGGAAGAGGCGGCAGGGGAAGCAGCTGCCAGCGCGAGCGGCGAATAAGTGCTATGGATACCTGCAAAGGAGTCGCATCGATGATCGCCACACTTCGCAAGACCGCCCTGGCCGCCGCGTTTTCCGCCCTTGTGCTGGCCGCGCCTGCCAGCGCCGACGGCATCATGGACGAACCGCTGCCGCGCTTCGAGGATCGCCTGTGCCCCGGCGTTATCGGGCTGGAACACGAATATGCGGAGCTGGTGGTGACGCGGCTGCGCATGAACGCCGAACAGTTTGGCCTTCGCCTGGCCGGCGAGGAAGGCTGCGATCCCAACCTCGTGATCGCCATCGTCGATGACAGCCGCGCATACCTGGTCGACCTGATGGAACGGCGCGGTTACCTGTTCCGCGACATGAGCCCGGCGGACCGCGAGGCGATGCTGGACGATGCCGATGCCTCTGGCGTGTGGCACCAGCTGGCCGCGCGCACCCGCGACGGGATCCGCGTGGGCCGCCGCGACAACCTGGCGCAGATCCCGGAGGCCGGGATGTGGCAGGCCCATTCGCGCATCTACCGCCCGGTGCGCCACGACATCACCTATGCCCTGGTGCTGCTGAACCGCGAAGAAGTGCGCGGCCTGACGCTGCGGCAGCTGGCCGACTATGCCACCCTGCGCGCGCTCGCGACGCAGTTCCCGGACGAGGCGGGTGAAGGGCAGGCGACCATGTTGAGCCTGTTCGATACAGGCGATGCTCGTCCGGAGGAACTTACCGCTTTCGATCGCGCGTGGCTGGCGCGCCTGTATGACGGCATTCCGAACCTGCCCGGCGCAAACCGCCTGCGCGGCGTGGAAGTGGCCGAAAACGAGTAAACGGTGGAGAAACGGTCGCGCGCAGCCGCGCCCGCAAGCAGGGAATCACGCCCGCTTTTCGGTGAACCGGCCGTGCTTGCGATAGCGCACCATCCAGCGGTCGATGAACAGTGACAGCGGCTTGGCCGCAATGCCCAGCTTGGCCAGGCCGGGCGTGCCCTTGGTCGCCACGCTGCCTGCATCCAGCATTGCCAACTGGTCGGCATTGATCGGGGTCAGCGGCATCATGGCAAACAGCTTTGCCAGTGGACCGGGCATTGGCACGAAAGTGCGCGAACGCTCTTGCGCGTCGGCAATCATCCGGTTGATCTGCAGCATGGTCAGCGTCTCCGGCCCTGCCGCTTCGTAGGTCTTGCCGCCGTGCGCGCCGGGATCTTCCAGCGCCGTGGCGATGGCCCCGGCGACATCGTCCACCCACACCGGCTGGAACTCGCTTTCCGCCCCGAAGACCGGGATCACAGGCATCATCTGCACCAGGTCGGCAAACATCGGAACCAGGCCCGATTCCTCGCCGAAGACGACCGAGGGGCGAATGATCGTGGCCTTGGGGAAGGCTTCCAGCACCTGGCGCTCACCTTCTCCCTTGGTGCGATAATAGCCGGTTTCTGCGTCGGGATCGGCGCCGATGGCAGAGACATACACGAACCCTGTAGCTCCCGTTGCGGCAGCGGCGCGCGCGGCATGGCCTGCGCCATCGGCCTGCAGCGCCTTCTGGTTCTTGTCGAAGGTGCCGACCAGGTAGACGACCACGTCCGATCCGGCCACGCAGGCCTCGAGGCTGCGCTTGTCTGCCGCGTTGCAGCGGGCGAATTGCAGCTGGCCCAGGTTGGCGAGCGGTTTCAGCTTGAAAGCCTTTTCCGGCTCGCGCGCCGCGATGCGCAGGCGAGCCCCGCGCTCCAGCAGGTCCTGCGCCAGGTGGCTGCCGATAAAGCCGTTGCCGCCGATCAGGGTAACCAGCTTGCCGTCGAGCGGGGAAGTGCGTGCCATCGTGCGGTTCGTGTCCTGCGCCAAGGGGGTTGAGAATCTGCGAGCGCCTTAGCCCGAAACCCGCGCCGCCTTCAATGCCTGCAATTGTCGGTGCCTGCAAAGACTCGGCAGGGGGCAGCTGGAGTTGTTTTCTGCCTTTTTTGCAGATCGACAAAACGACTCGTTGACAGCCCGCCCCACCTGTCCTAGTGGCGCGCCCCTACCCAGCGCAGGGCCTCGCAGCCCCGACGCACAGGGTGCCCAGATGGCGGAATTGGTAGACGCGCCGTCTTCAGGTGGCGGTGGGGGCAACCCCGTGGAGGTTCGAGTCCTCTTCTGGGCACCAACAATCTCGCAGATGGCGGAAATCTGCGGAAATCCCTGAAATCCATTGCTTTCAAACGCTTCGCGGCACAAAGAGGCGGCGCAAAACGCCTCGCGTTGGAGGCGTTATTTATGGGTGTCATGACAAAGCATATCGAGAAGGATAAGCGCACCGGACGCTTGTCTTATCGCCGCGTGTTTCCAGCCGAATTACGGCCCTTTTTGCCCTCGCGAGAAGTGAAACGCTCGCTCAAGGCAAAGACGTTTTCGGACCCAGAGGCGCAACGCAGGTTTCACGAGGCGCAGGCAGAGTATGAGCGGCTTGAACGGCTGGCCCGGCTAAAGGCCGAGAATAAAGCTCCCGCTCTCACAGAAGCTGACATACCATTCTTCGCGAAGACCCATGCTCACAGGCTCCAAGCTTGTCTGGTCGACACGCACTTTGATGAGAATGACACTCGGCGAGGGTGGCTGGCTGCTTCTGCGTGGCGATACGCGCCGTTGGCCTTCATGGATGCGATTGGAGCAACGTTGGCAGGTCGAGAAGAGGCCTGGTCAAATGCTGAGAGATTGCGCGAGGCGTTGCCCTCTCTTCGCAACCATTGGGCGCGGCTGGTTGCTGACGGTGATAGGCAGGGAGTGATCGAGGCCGAGGGAAGCACTGCGGAAGACCTGCTAACTGAGTATGGTTTGACCTACGACGCCCAGTCAGAAGAATTCTTTCGGCTTTGTCGTGCGTTGCTGGCGCGGGACATGGCCTCTGCAGCAAAGCTCGCCCTCCTGCTCGACAACGGCACTGAGATCAGTGTGGAAGAGAAACCCGAACGATTAGAGAAAGCCGAACCGACTTCAATTGAGGCGAAGCGTCCGGTTTCCCTATCGATGGACGCGCTTGCGGCAGAATTGCTTGCGCAGAAGGTCGACCCAATAAGTCGCACAACTCGTCAAATTTGGCAGACGGGTCTTCGCCTTTGGCGGGAAGTGCACGGCGATAAAGGGTGGAGAGAAATTACGAGGGCAGACGCCAGCCGGTGGCTTGATTTGGTCGCTAAGCGCCCCGCCAAGCTTGACCGTGCTCATTCAAAAATACCGCTCCCGAAACTCGTATCACTCTATGATGGGCGCGACGTGCCGCGTTTGACTGGAAAGACACTTCAGCAGCACATGGGTGTGCTCTCGGCAATCTGGAACAAGGCCCGCCGCCGGGGGCTTGTCGAGCGCGACGATAACCCCTTTTGGGGCCATGCGGTAAAGGTCAAAAAGCGTGGTGGAGGCAACGCGCTCACTAAGGACGAATTGCAGGCTGTATTTTCACTGCCGGTATTCACAAAGGGCGAGCGTCCAACTCGAGGAAGAGGAGAAGCAGCTTATTGGATACCGCTGCTCGCGCTTTGCACCGGTGCGAGGCCGGGAGAAATTGCGCAATTGATCTGCGAGGATTTCTGGCAGGACAATGAAGGCCGTTGGATGATGAGATACACGGATGAGGGAGATCATCCCGTGATTGGGCCAAGACGCCTCAAAACATCCGAGCACGGCTCTGGCCAAAGAGCTTTCCCAGTTCCCCAGCCTTTGCTTGATCTCGGACTTGCCGAATATATCGGCTGGCTACAGCAAGAGAGCGAATTGGCGCTGTTTCCTAAACTAACCCAGACCACAAAAGGCCTATATGACGGTTGGGCCCGATGGTGGGGAGAATACGTCCGCACTCACGGCGTGATCGCTGAGGGTAAGCGCCAACTCAGAGAGTTGCGTCACAACTTCCCGACAGTCGCCCGGGCAAGCCGCGTTTCGTCTGAGGCTCTAGCCTATCTCATGGGTCATAAAGCCACTGGGATGACCGGGAGTTACGGCGACCTCGCGCCGCTAGGGCTGGAAATTGATAAGATTAGAGACTTTGGGGTGGATTTTGCCCAAGTCAGACCTTGGTCACATCCTCGATAGTTGCCGTTGATGACGAAGCCAACTCTCTAGAAACCGTCCAACCAGCCAATCCCCTCAGTGGGCAAGGGACGGAATAATTGCTGGATAATCGACGTTCATAAAGGCTGCCATTAACCTGAATATTTACAGCTGGAGATTTCCCTTTCCTGACGTCGCATTGCGACAGCTTTTCAGCGGGAGAATACCGGAAATCTGCCGATTTGTCTGCCTGTGATTTGTGATAAGGATAACAATGCCCGCTCTGCAAACAGTTCGAGAGTATCCTCTCGCGTCCCTATCTACTCATCAGCGACTTCAAGTGCGCGGGGGGACCAATGATGCGACCGTAAGCGCATATGTTTCGGCTATGCGGCAAGGTGCTAAGTTTCCACCTATCGAGATCGCTCAAGTAGGACGGAAGCTATATGTTATAGATGGGCACCATCGCTTGGCCGCCGCTATATCTGCAGGTTGGCTGTCACTACCCGGCTCCGCAAGGCGGATGAGTTTGGAGGAAGCCCACTTGGTCGCTCTCTCCTGCAATCGTGAGCATGGTCGGCAAATGACACAAGCGGAGAAGGGGGCTGCGTTTCAGGGCTACCTCGATGCAGGGCTCTATCTTGATGAATTCAAAACGCCAAAGTCGCTCTCGATGATTGCTGCGGATTGCCCATTTTACAGCCGTGGTCACATCGGAAAGTTGATGCGGCAGTATGGCATCCGAACCGGTGATACCGATGCGCCAGCACACAAGTGGTCGAACCTAGAACCAAGCGATGATGATTTGGCGGAAGAAGACGCAATCCTCTGGACCACTTTTCAAGGGCATCTAGCGGATACAGCTGCTGCCATTGGGCCGATGTCTGCCGAAAGGCGCGAACAAGCTATACGGGGCCTTCGCGAGCTCGCTGACGCCCTTTCGCCTGCTTCGCCTCCGGCTCCAGGTTTTATTCCTTTGGATGTGTAGATTGAAGAAGCAGCCGACCCGCCCCGCTATGGTCTTACATTGGTCGTAGCTTGTTGACCGGAAGCTTTAATGACTTGCCTGACCTTCGCTGCATCCCAAGGTCCCCCGCGTCGTGTCTTCACTCCTTGCCTTGTGAGGTGAGCAGCAATGTCACGAAGGCTAACCGCTCCTCGCTGTTTCGCTTCCTCAATGGCTGGAGAAACCCGCGCCGCGAATTCCGCTGATCTTCTCTGGCGTTCAGCCAATCCAAGCGCTGGGTCGACCTTTTGTCCCCCACGGTAGCCGCCGAGTTGCGTGCCGCGCTCCTTAGCGGCAGCAAGGGCAGCTTTCGTCCGTTCTGATATAAGTCCCGCCTCAAGTTCGGCCACGCCAGCCATCTGATTGACGATGAAGCGACCCATAGCGCCTTTCACTTGCGGTAGATCGCAGAACGCCACCTCTACGCCACTTTCTAGAACAGTGTGGAGAAAGCGGACGTTCCTCGCCAGCCGGTCGAGCTTAGCTACTAAGAGTGTGGCTCCAGTGAGCTTTGCGTGAGAGAGAGCCTTTGTAAGCTCTGGCCTATCGCTCCGTTTGCCGCTCTCGACCTCCACATAAGTTGGTGCAATGAGATCGTCTTCAGGCCGCAGGAAGGCTCTTATCGCCTCCTCTTGGGCTTCCAGCCCTAATCCTGAACGACCTTGCTTGGCAGTTGAAACGCGAGCGTAGGCAACGTATGTGGTCATCAGTGTATGCTTTCAGTCAACGGATGTTGTCAGAAATCATACACCCAAACAGTCACTCTCGCAAATGGTTGTCGCATTGCTTTGAGACCGCGTGTGATGCTTCAGTGTGTGGAGTCGTTGACTTGACGATCACAGTGCTGAGAGCCGTATGATTGCCTCGCGTGTAGATGGGTCCCCTTTTTTGCAAAGCAGTCAGAAGCCTAATTTCAAAATTCGAGTGCTTCAAAATTCTTGGTAAAGTGGGCAGAGCCAAGTTGTTGTCGGCGCTTGCGGCATTGTGAGATGGTCAAAAGTGCAAATGCGGCCTGGTGCAATGTTGGCATCCTGCTAGAGTGGCGTTTTTTGACCACGCACGCCGGAGGGAAGTTTGAATGGAGCTAGAGAATGAGCTTTTTGAAGATGCTCATCCCACGGCAATAAAATCGCGGCGATTGGTTGGAGGGCAGGCGCAGCTCATCCTAGCCAACGGCAATAGTATTTCGGCTCGCCGGTACATTCCCTTGGGTGCAAAGAACATTGTTCGTCAAAATGCAGATTGCGTCGAGGTTTTGGCGGAGCGCGATAATTGCTGGGTTACTGTCAGCCCATCGTGGGAAAAGTTGGCTTCGATTAATCTCGGGACCATTCCTCTTAAACTCCGTTTCAAAGAGATCGAGAATGAGGAAGAGTTGTCGCTTTTCGAAAGTCTCAGAGGATTTCATTATCGAGGAGGTGGCGGCGCTGGCCGCTCTGTCCCCATCATTTGTTGTGTCGAAGCTCCAGACCTCCCGAGGGTAATTGGCTTCGTTGAGCTCACATCAAGTATGATAGCAAATTCGGCTCGTGCATCATTTTTTAGCCTACCTTATCGCGAACAATCTGGTCTGCATTGGAAGACCTGGGATCGTGTTGCCTCTCGGAACTACTCGAATCTGATCTGTCGGATAGCGCGTTTTGTCATTCACCCAGAGCTAAGAGGGCTCGGGTTGGCGACACATTTCTTGGATGCCGCGCGTTCTTTCGCAGCTGAGCGGTGGCACTATGGTGGGTTTAAAGCTCGGTTCCTCGAGATCACTGCCGACATGCTTCGCTTCTATCCGTTTCTCGATCCGAATTTCGTTTGCATGGGAGAAACAGAAGGGAACGAGCACCGTGTTTCGAAAGATATGAAGTATCTCGTCAAGAAGGCGCTCGGCCCTGAAGGAGCGAAGGCGATGCCTCAGGGGGGCGGTGGTGTAATGACCATGCAAAGGGCTTATGCGACAAAGTTGCTTGCTCATATGGCGGAAGCGGATTGCTCCCTTGATGAAGCAGTTAGCGCCCTACAGTTTGATCCGGGGAAGCTCGATCAAGGAGCTTGGGAGGCTCTTCACAAGCTGAATAGAAAGCCCAAACCCTGTTACATTGCAGGGCTAACATCCGATGCAAAAGAATATCTCGAGAGGTGCGCAAGCCGAAGCATGAAGAGGGTCGTTAACGTGGCAAATCGCAAGAAAGCAAATGCAAGTCGGCGGCAGCAAACTTGGCGCTTCGTTGACCTTAGCGCGGTAGCAAGATCCCCAATCAGCCAGTCTACGAAAGGGAGGATTTTGCAGGATACCTTCGGCTTCGTTGGCAGTGATCTTGAGGCTGCCGTGTTTGGACCTCAGGACGTTGAGATTGCTGCTGGAGAAACCCTATTAGTTTGTGGCGCTAGCGGATCAGGGAAGTCTGTGTTCCTTGATGCAATAGAAAGCACGTTTACTGAAGCAGTGGATGCAGGATCTGAAAGCGGTCCAACGTTGGCGGGAGAGGTGTCTGCGCCTGCACGAGTGTCCAGGTTTCGCGACCTTGATGCCGCTCTGACGTCTTTGGACTATGTCGAGCAGAGCGATCTGGCGACTTTCTTATCTGTTGCTGCACGCTGCGGTCTTGCGGAGCCTCAATTATTGGTCCGGCCGATATCGACCCTGAGTTCCGGTCAAGCTTATCGTTTGCAGCTCGCATTGGCGATCTTGGAAGAACCGGACATTCTTCTTATCGATAATTTTTGCGAGCCCCTTGATCGCTTCAGTGCTCGAGCCGTTTGCAAAGGGTTGGAAAGTTTGACAAAGGAATTCGCTATAGCCACGATCGCAGCTACCGCTTCGTATGATCGTTTGGAGGAAATTTTCTCTCCTGACGCGACGCTCATGCTGCGGCGGGGGGATCGGGCAACTTACAGAAGAGCTCAGGATGGAATACAAGAAGCTCCTAAAGACGACGCCTTATAAGGCGGGAGGTCATAGCTCATTCAATGTAGATCCTCGCAGCAAGGTTCTCGTGGTGGGATCCCGCGATCCGAAGCACAGGGACCTCGCTTATCTCGGTAAAGTCTATGAGCAATCTCGAACCGGAAGCTTGCTGGACTTTAGCGTGGGTCTCGATCTTTCGTTTCCACATGTAATTGGCATCTTTGGGAGTCGAGGAAGTGGAAAGAGTTATGACTTGGGGGTCATTCTCGAGGGTGTATTCTCGAGTTCTCGCAACGATGTGACTGATGCTGCAATCGTATTCGATATCCAGGACCAGTTTTGGACGCTCGCGTTCAAGCCTGATCCGGAACTCAAGGAAGATGCCGAACACATTGCGGGCCTATCCCGTTGGGGAATTGAGCCCGAAGCCGTCAGCGATCTAAAAGTTTGGGTTCCTCAGTGCAGCGATACCCAGGTGCCAGGCGCTGAAAAGTTCTCCCTGGCAGGATCTCAACTGAATTACGCTGACTGGCTTTCTCTCTTGGAACTAGAGCGCTTCTCGCCAATGGGCCAAGCATTGAGTGTTGTACTTGAGGCTTCAACCACACGCACGCCTGAAGCTTTGGCTGATCTCTGCGATGCCGATGGTTTGTTGAGCGGTTTTCAGCAAGCGACTGTAGATGGTCTTAAGTGGCGAATTGAGAGCCTCGAATCGACCGAGATAATCGGAGCTACTGGGATCTCAGTGGACGACCTTCTGCAGAAGGGCGGTCTGACCGTTGTCTTGATGAGGAATCTATCCGACGCGGTTAGAGGCTTGATAGTTGGCGTCGTATCCCGACTAGTCTCAGACCGTATGGGTAGGATTCAGCAGCAGCGAAAGGTCGCATTGAGGACCAAGAGTGCAGGTCTAGTAAATTCTGAAGGCCTTACACGGCGCTTGTGGTTGGTTTTGGATGAGGCACACGTTCTAGTTCCGGCTGATGGCGCTACTGCGGCTACTGCCCCGCTAATCGATTATGTGAAGAGAGGGCGCGACGCCGGCCTTTCGCTTGTTTTCGCAACACAGCAACCCTCTGCAGTGAATTCTAAGCTGATGAGCCAAGTAGACTTGACGCTCACTCATATGCTTGGCTTCGAAACGGACTTGTCTGCAGCAAGTGCACGCATGCCAACCCGAGCCAGTGTTGATTACGATATTGACAGCCAGAGTGTTTCAAACATTTCGGACATCATTCGAAGCCTGGGGCCTGGAGAGTGCGTGGTTGCGGATTCAGCTAGTCCGAGAATTTTTGTCGCCAAGGTACGCCCAAGGAGTACCGCTCATGGAGGAGCCACGCCCACATGAGTCTAGCTGAGGATCGAACTACTCTTGAAAAAAGTCTGGTTCGAGCCCTGTCTCGCACTATCGGTTATACGACCGGTGCTTATGACCTTGACCGCATAGTTTCCGTATTGGACGCCCTTAAGGACAAGGCCTCTGTATACGAACCCGAAATAGTTGACATTCTGAAGCAACGAGACTCAGAGCTCACGACCTCCTACCTTTCAAGTGTACTCGAGTTTGCATCGGCCTTCGGGCTTATCCAATTGTCTTCAGGGCGGGACGCTCGTTTGCAGAAGGTTGCTGCTTCCGAGCTAGGCCGTTCGTTAAACGGGGCCCGCCACGCTCGGGATAAAGCTTTCTACGACTACTTTCTGGCCAAGGTCGTGTTTCTAGCGGACGCAGATTCGTTGGTCGCAATTTTGCTTTCTTTTAAGGATGGGAAGCCAAAGAGCCTAAAGGACACATATAGCGAATATATTGATTTCTTGCAGGAATTACGGACGAAACGGTTGGACTGGTTGAAGCAGATCATGCCAGAGCGTGTAATTCGCGAACGGATAGAAGAGCGTGTTCCGTGGCTGAAAAAATCCAAGGACCGGTTGGAGCCATTCAAGATCGAAAAGCTCACGCAAAACACTGCGCGGCACCATACTTTGCCAAAGCGCGGGTGGCTCAAATCATTAGGAATGCTTTCCGATGAAGATGCTCTGACCGACGTAGGTCAAAAGGTGCTGCAGAACTTGATGGGCCAGAGCGGCTATTTCTGGATTGCTCCTCGACGCGGGACTCAGGAGAGGCTGGGCATCCCTCGAACCCAAATCAAAGAGGACGTATGTGAGGATGATCTCATTTTTGCTCCCGACCTTCCGCCTGCTTCAGCTGTTGAAGTGCAGGAGATGGCCGAGGATCTGTATAATGTGATGGTTCGGGGCTTCCCGCATGCCAAGCTTATACATGCACCTCAAGCGTCGCTAATATTGCCTATCGAGTACATAAATTTTCGATCGATTGAAGACGGCATGAGGTATAGCGCCGAGCAGGTTTTGCGCGAAGTCTTCCAGAAAAACAAAAGTTCTTTGGATAGAATGTCTGCGTTCCGTGGGAACGTAGGTTTCTATCGTGTCAAGTGAAGGCATGGGGCTGAGCTGGCATGCGCTGTAAGATTACCAATCAAGATGTCCACTACACGAAGCAATTTTATCGGCGGTTTGTCTCGTCTTTGAGCGAGCCAATAGAGAGTATCACTATTTGCTCACCCTATTTTGATAAGCTCCCGAAGCCCTTCGACAACGTCATCGTTTTCTGTAGGCATCTTCAGTCGCGTGGCGTTGAAAATATATCGATTATAACTCGTCCTCCCGGAGTTGACGCAACTGCTCTAGATCGAGATTCGGCAAAGACGCTGGCGGGCATGGGAATTGATTTGTTCATCAGGGCAGCACCATATCTGCATGCCAAAATTTATCGAATTCAATATTCGAAAGGTCATTTCAGGTCATTTGTGGGCTCGTCCAATTTTACGCTGGGAGGCATGGAGCGTAATCACGAGTTAGTAGCTGAGCTTGAGGGTTTTGGCCCGAATTCACCCTGCCTTCGAGAAGTATCGCGACTGACGGGCAGAGGTGCTCTCAGTTATACACAATGGGCAGGCAGCAATTTTCCGGACAGCGTGGAGGAAGTAGTATGAAATTCGAAGATTTTGGCCTTACCCAGGATCCCTTCCCTATCGCACCGGAAAGCAGTGTACATAATTGGGCTGGCGACCAAGAACTAAGAGAAGACTTAGTTGATCTGGTGCACGGGGTCAGGGCCCGCGACATTGGTGTGAGTGAGTTTGCTGTGCTTTGGGGCGAGTTAGGCGCGGGAAAGAGCCACGCGCTGATGTACCTAAGGACACTCATCCGCGAGGATACAGAGAACTTCAATTCTCTGGCGATCTACCTGCCCCGACCGCAGGTCGCCAATAAGCTAAGCTTTATGAGCATCGCGAAACGAATTTTCGAGGACATCACCAGAGATAAGATTACCGACTATTGCGAAAAGATCTCCGAGATCCTCGACCGCAACGTCCAGCGCCTAGCGGAAGAAAAGGGCATGGGGGACCAGAAGGACAAAAGTACCTTCATGGAGGCGGCTCTAAATCTTCTAGACGAATCCAACCGGCCCATGGTTGCGCTGCTCGCGCGGGGTAGTAAGCCAGGGGCGAAAGTTTACGAGTTTCTGACCGGCCAAGCAAAATGCGACGGGCCGGAATACGAGTTCAAGATTGATTCTGATTTCCTTGCAGCGAAAGTGCTTGGTGAGTTCTTCCGCGTGCTAGCGCTGGAATTTCCTGATGGATCTCGCGTTCATGAATCTGTCTACTTGTTCATTGATGAATCCGAAATGCTGCTCGACGCTAAACCAGCTGAATCAGACGCCGTTTTTACCGGTCTGCGAGAATTGATAAATTCACTCCCCTATCGTTTCGGACTTCTGATGAGCTTTACGGCTGCGACTGCCTTGATCGAAGCGGTCATGCACCAACACCTCGTTAAGAGGATGACCCGTAGCTACATCGAGGTCCCAATGATGGACGATGAACAGGCTTTAGAGTTTCTCAGAAGCCAACTTGATTTCTTTCGGGAGGAAGGCTCGAGCTATAAAGGTACTTTCTATCCGTTTTCCGATGAAGCCGTCGGGATCATAGTTGGAAATGAGTTGTCAACGACTCCGAGAAATCTGTTTATTCAGTGCAAGCGCGTTTTTGAGAGGGCTATCCGTCGCTTTGGCGTGGAACCAGGTGAGGAGATCTCAGGTGAGGTCGCCGCTAAGATACTCAATCTCGCCTAGTTGGGGAGCACAGGTTTTGGATGGCGCGTTCTTTCGATAAGAAGAGCCCCAAATCGAGACCTTGAATGGTGCATATATTGGGTGCAAAAGGATGAGCTGCTAAGCGATTAGAGCGTTATATTTCAGGGTGTTAATGGAGGGTGGTGCAAGTCCTCTTCTGGGCACCATTTCACACACAAGACAGGCCGATACTTCGCGGTGCAAGCGGGTCTTGCGCCCCTTCTTCGGTTGCTCAGTGCCTTGCCACGTTTTCGAGCGGCAGCGCGCGTCTTGCCAGCCTCGTGGGGGCTTGGCGGTGGGAGACCAGGATCAGGCCGGTGCCGGTCCGGTCCAGCCAGTGTTCCAGGCGTTCGACAACGGCTTGCTCCGTGGCTGCGTCAAGGCCTTCGGTCGGTTCGTCGAGCAGCAGCCACGGTCGCCCGGCCAGCAGGGCGCGGGCCAGCGCAAGGCGCTTGCGTTCACCGCCTGACAGCAGGCGGCCATCGGGGCCGAGCCAGGTCTCGAGACCGCTCGGCGCCTGCGCCACGCGTTGATCGAGGCCGGCTACTTCCAGTGCTTCCCGCATCGCCTGCTCGCCAAGCGATGGCGCCGCTATACGCAGGTTGTCGGCCACGGTGCCCATCATCAGCATCGGGTCCTGCGGCACGAGGGCAAACTGGCGGCGCAGGCTATCCGCCTCGACATCGTCCAGCGGCATGCCGTTCAGCGTGAGCGCATGGCTTGGCGCGCGCAGCCCGGCCAGGGCTTCCAGCAACTGCGTCTTGCCCGAGCCTGAGACACCGGTGATGGCGATCCGCTCTCCCGGCGCAAGCGTCTCTTCACCGATCCCGATCGTTGCGGGTCGTGCCTCGCGCCGGGCGAAGACCTGTGCTGTGCGGGTGGATTGCGACAGCTTGCCAAGGCGTTCCAGCGAGGTTTCGATTCCCGCCTTGCGCATGGCGTTGCGGGCAAAGCCGGTCATCGCCTCAACCCCGGCGGCGCTGGCCAGCAGGGCGAGCGCGAGGATCGGGGCATCGGCACCGTGCGCTAACAGCAGCACGCCGGCCACGCTCAGCGCCATGCAGCCGCCCAGCACGGCAGCGATCAGCGCTTCGCCTTTCAGCAGGCGCGCCTTGCTCGCCTCGAACCGCTCCTGCACCGGGGCGATCGCCTCCATCACATGCGGCGTAAGGCCGTAGGCAGCCACTTCCGCGCGAGCGGCGAGATAGTCGGTGAGGGCGGCGCGCAGCGCTATGGTATCGTTGGCGAGCTGCGCGGAAGGCGCTGCCGTCAGCCGCGTGACCAGCCAGCGCAGTAACAGCGGGAGTACGGTGATGGCAGCGGCTTGCAGCAAGGCTGCGGCCCAGCCGGCCATGGCGACAAGCGCGACCGAGGCAACGCCGCCAGCCAGCCCGGCAACCACCGCCGGGCGGCGGACGACGATATCCTCCAGCGCGGCGATATCGTCGAGCAAGACTGCGCCGGCGGTGCGCGGGGAATCTGCCTGCGTGCGCGAATCCTCTGCAGCGCGGCGCGAGAACAGGCGGGTGCGCAGCACGGCCATGCCTTGCAGTGCGGCCTGGTGGCCCAGCAGCCGCTCGCCATAGCGCCCGGCGGTGCGCAGGATCGCCATCAGGCGAATGGCTGCCGAGGGGATCAGGTAGTTGAACGCCTGGGCCGCCGCCATGCCGGCTGCGCCCGCGATTGCGGCCGAGGCGAGGAACCAGCCGGACAGTCCCAGCAGTGCGACGGCTGACAGGCTGGCGAGCACGCCGCAAGCGGCGGCAAGGCGCAGCCGCTTGCGCCCGGCACCGGTGGCTTCGAGCAGGTCGGCAAGAAGCTGGCGTTCGGTCACAGCCGCACCACCGTGTCGCCCAGCGCGACGACTTGCTGATCGTGCGTGGCAACGACCAGGGCGCGTTCGTGCGCAAGGTCTGCCAGCAGCGCGGTGATCCCGGCGGCGGAGGCGGCATCGAGATCCGCGGTCGGCTCGTCCAGCAGGATCAGCGGGCGGCGCGAAAGGATCGCCCTGGCCAGGCCGATGCGGCGCCCCTCTCCGCCCGAAAGCCCGGCCCCCTGCGTGTCCAGCACAAGGTCCAGCCCGCGCCGGGCGATCACATCGCCAAGGCCCACTTGCCGGGCCACCGCCTCGATCTGCGCTGGCGTTGCTTGTGGCTGGGCGATAGCGATGTTGTACGCCAGCGTGCCGGGCAACAGCAGCGGCTTTTGCGCGGCCCAGGCGATATCCTGCGGGTCCGGCCGGGCGCTGGTGTCGGGCACCGCGACAACGCCTCCTGCGGCTTCCACCTGGCCGGCGATCACGCCCAGCATGGTCGACTTGCCGCTGCCGGTCGGGCCCGCCAGCACCGCCATGCCGACGGGGCCAAGGTCGAAGGAGATCGGGCCGATCACGCGCTCGTCGAACCGCACGGTGACCTCGTCGACGGCGATCCCGCTGAAGGGGGCCACTTGCGGCGCCGGGGCATCGGCTTCGGCCAGCAGCGGATCGATCACGCGGTCGGCTGCCTCGCCCACCTGCTTTTCGTGATAGGCGGCAGCAAGGCGGCGCATCGGCAAGTAGAATTCGGGCGCCAGCGTCAGCGCGAAGAAGGCCTCGGCCAGCGTCAGTTCCTCAGGGTCGGGGAAGGGCAGCAGGCCCAGCAGGCTGAAGCCGCAATAGACCGCCACCAGCGCCACCGCGAGCGCGGCGAAGAACTCCAGCGCGGCACTGGAGAGGAAGGCCTTGCGCAGCACGGCGACGGTGCGGTCCGACAGTTCCTGCGACGACTGGCCGATCTGGCGGGTGATGCGTTCCTCCGCGCCGAAATGGCGGATTATGGGCAGGTGCAGCAGGCGATCCTCGATCAGGCCCGACAGCGTGGTGAGCGCGCCAAGCTGGGCATCGGCCTCGCGCGCGGCGAGGTTGCCGGTGAGGATCATCACCAGCACGAAGAACACGAAAGTGAACAGCAGGATGCCCGCCGCTACCAGCGAGGCGAAGGCGGTGAGGACCAGCACGATCAGCGGGCTGACAACCGCGGCCAGGCGCACCGGGGCAAAGCGCACGGCGCGCATGCGCAGCGCCTCGCCATGGTCGAGCGCGATCGTTGCCGCATTGCCCGGTGCAAGCGGGGTGGACAGGCGACCGGCGAACAGGTGCGGCAGCAGGCGACCGCGCAAGTCGGCCAATAGGGTGCGCGCGTCGTTTGTCGCCAGCGCCTCGGGCGCTGCAAGCGTTGTGGCGCGCACAAGGCCGCTGGCGACCAGCAACAGTGTGCCGGTGAGCAGCTGAGTGCCCGTCAGCCCCCCTTGTGCGGCCCCGGCCACGGCGGCGGCCAGCGCGGCCGCGAACAACGCCGCACCCACAACATCCAGCACCAACACCAGGCGACCAATTGCAGCTTTCATTATCACAATTTCAATAACTGTTGCATTTTTTGGTACGATGTATCCTTGACGCATGGATTGCAAGGGTCTAGCTGGCCTTTCGGTTACTGAGTCGCTTCACGCCTCCAAAAGCAGGGGAAAGCCAGTGGATATGGCAGTTTTCGAGCTCTCAAGGCTGCAGTTTGCCTTGACCGCGATGTATCACTTTCTGTTCGTTCCACTGACACTGGGGCTGTCTTTCATTCTCGTGATTATGGAAAGTGTCTATGTGATGACCGACCGCCCGATCTGGCGGGACATCACGCGATTCTGGAGCAAGCTGTTCGGCATCAACTTCGTCCTGGGTGTCGCCACCGGCCTCACCATGGAGTTCGAGTTCGGGACCAACTGGTCGTACTACAGCCACTATGTCGGAGATATCTTCGGGGCGCCACTGGCGATCGAAGGGCTGATGGCCTTCTTCCTCGAAGCCACTTTCGTCGGCCTGATGTTCTTCGGCTGGGATCGTCTTTCCAAGCGGCAGCACCTGTTCACCACCTTCATGGTGGCGCTGGGGTCGAACCTGTCGGCGCTGTGGATCCTCGTTGCCAACGGCTGGATGCAGCACCCGGTGGGCGCCGAATTCAATCCCGAGACCATGCGCATGGAGATCACCGATTTCATGGAGGTGATATTCAACCCCGTGGCCCAGGCCAAGTTCGTGCACACCGTCAGCGCCGGCTACGTGACGGCGTCTGTCTTCGTGCTTGGCGTCAGCGCCTTCTACATGCTGAAGAAGCGGCATTGCGAATTCGCCAAGCGAAGCTTTGCCGTGGCCGCCGCCTTCGGGCTGGCCTCCTCGCTCTCGGTCGTCGTCCTGGGTGACGAGAGCGGCTATGCCCTGACCGACAACCAGCAGATGAAGCTGGCCGCTATGGAAGGCATGTGGGAAACCGAACCCGCGCCTGCCGGCCTTGCGCTGTTCGGCATCCCGTCGAACGAAGGCCGCGAGACGACGCACGAAATCAAGATTCCCTATGTGCTCGGCCTGATCGCCACGCGCAGTCTGGATGGCGAGGTCGTGGGGATCACCCCTCTGGTGGAAACCGCCAATGCCCGCATCCGCAACGGCCTGCCCGCCTATGAGGCGCTGGAAGTGCTGAAGACCGATCCCGACAACCTGGCCGCGCGCCAGCAGTTCGAGGAGCACAAGCTCGACCTTGGCTATGCCTTGCTGCTGAATCGGTTCGTCGACGATCCGCTGCAGGCGACCGATGCCGATATCGAGGCCGCTGCCTGGAGCACGGTGCCTGACGTGCCGGTGCTGTTCTGGCTGTTCCGGATCATGGCCGGCCTTGGCTTCGCCTTCATCGCCTTCTTTGCCTATGCCTTCTGGATCTCTACCACCCGCAAGTTCAACAAGCCGTGGTTCATGCGCCTGGCGGTGCTGGCGATCCCGCTGCCGTGGCTGGCGGCGGAAGTGGGCTGGGCCGTGGCCGAATACGGTCGCCAGCCGTGGGCAATCGACGGGGTCCTGCCGACCTTCCTCGGCGCCTCCAGCCTCACCGTGGGGCAGCTGTGGACCACGATCATCGGCTTCACCCTGCTCTATGGCACGCTGGCGGTGATCGAGGTGCGGTTGATGCTCGCCACGATCAGGAAGGGCCCGGAAACCTATGTGCCGTGGCGTCCGGGAGCAGGCCAGCAGCCGCAGGCGGGCAATCCCGCTTCGTTCACCGCCGTTCCGGCCGAATAAGCCAGTCCGTAAGGAGTTCGTATCATGCCTCTCGATTATGAAACGCTTCGGGTGATCTGGTGGGCGCTGATGGGCGTGCTGCTGATCGGCTTTGCCCTGACCGACGGGTTCGACCTCGGCGTCGCCTCGCTGCTGCCCTTCGTCGGCCGCAACGACCTGGAACGGCGCCAGGTCATCAACACCGTTGGGGCAACGTGGGAAGGGAACCAGGTGTGGTTCATCCTTGGCGGCGGGGCGATTTTCGCTGCCTGGCCGTTCGTCTACGCGATCAGCTTCTCCGGCTTCTACCTTGCCATGTTCCTGGTGCTGGCGGCGCTGATATTGCGGCCCGTAGGCTTCAAGTACCGCTCCAAGAAGGAAGACCCGGCCTGGCGCAGCCGCTGGGACTGGGCGCTGTTCGTGGGCGGTTTCGTGCCCGCGCTGGTGTTCGGCGTGGCGGTGGGCAATGTGCTGACCGGCGCGCCCTTCCGCCTCGATGATACGCTGCGCGCTTTTTATGAAGGCAGCCTGCTGAGCCTTTTCTCGCCCTTCGCGCTGCTGGCGGGGCTCGTCTCAGTCGCCATGCTGGTGCTGCACGGTGCCGGCTGGCTGGCGATGAAGCTGGAGCCGGGGCCGGTGCGCACGCGCGCCATCCGGTATGGCAGCTTCGCGGCCGTGGCGGTTTTCGTGCTCTACGCGGTGGGCGGCGCGTGGCTCGCTTATGGCGACCTTGGCTTTGCTATCCAGGGCACCGTCGATCCCAATGGCCCGTCCAACCCGCTGCACACCGATACCGTGGAGCAGGCAGGCGCCTGGCTGGACAACTATGCCAGCTATCCGCTGCTGCTGATCCTCCCCGCGCTGGGCCTGGCTGGTCCGCTGATTGCGCTGCTGGGCATCCGCCGTGGCAAGGATGCGATGGTCTTCGCCGGGTCGTCTGCTGCCAACCTGGGCATCATCGGTTCGGTGGGCGCATCGATGTTCCCCTTCATCCTGCCCAGTTCGATCGACCCGCAGTCCAGCCTGACGGTGTGGAACGCCTCGTCCAGCCACCTGACGCTGTTCATCATGCTGCTGGTGACGGCGGTCTTCCTGCCACTGGTGCTGATCTACACGGCCTGGGCCTACCGGGTGATGTTCGGTCGCGTGGGTGAGGACGAAGTGGCCCACAACCCCGACTTCTACTGAGCCGATCGCGAAGGGAATTTTCCATGTGGTATTTTACCTGGGTTCTGGGTCTCGGCCTCGCGGTGGGCGTGGCGGTGCTTAACGGCATCTGGCACGAGTTCCACAGCTTGCCAGACGAGGACGGCATCGAGTGAGCGAGGCATCACCGGAGCTGTCGGCCTACGAGCAGTTGGGTGGAGAAGCCACGGTGCGCGCCCTGTGCGCCCGGATCTACCAGTTGATGGACGAACTGCCCGAGGCGAAAGCCTGGTGCGACGTGTACCCGCCTTCGCTCGAACGGGCAGAGGAGAAGCTCTACGAGTTCCTCACCGGCTGGCTGGGCGGGCCGCCGCTGTATTGGGAAAAATACGGCCGCCCGCAGCTGCGCAGGCGCCATTTCGTGGCCGAGATCGGGCGGAGGAAGCGGGCGGCTGCCTGATCTGCTTCCACCGTGCGTGGGCAGAGACCGTGCCCGACACGCCGCTCTCGCGCGAACTGGCCCAGCAGATCGACCGGCTGGTGTGGCACATGTAGAACACCACGGCGGCCGAGAAGGGTGTAGGGAGGGTGTGCGCAGCCGGGCGCGTAACCCCGTGAGGTAATGGAATGGGCAAGCTGCAAGCCAATGTGCTTATCGTCCTGATGGCCGGGATTCTCGCCCTGCTGGCCTGGTCCCTTTTCGCCGATGGCGAAGGGGCACCTGAGGCTGAGTCTGCGGCGAGCGAGGTGGGGGCGACGGCTGATCGGCGCGAGCCCGTGCTCTTCAACGCGGAGCAACACCAGTTCGCGCTGGCGCAGATGCGCGGCCTGCTAGAGACGATCCGCGATCTGGATGCAGCCGAAATGGCAGGGGACACGGCCCGCATGGCCCAGCTGGCGCGCGAGGAAGGGCCGGGGCAGGCGCAGGGCAGGGAACATCCGGCAGGATTTCACGAAGCCTTGCCCGACGGCTTTCGGGCGATGAACCGCGCCATGCGGCAAGCCTTTGGCGTCATGGCCAGCGATCTCGACGGCGGCGACCTGCAGGGCTATCGCGAAAAGCGGCAGCAGGCCCTTGGCAATTGCGTAGCGTGCCACGAAAGTTATCGTTTCGAAGCATATCTCTAAAGCGCACGCGTCGGCTGGTCAGCTTGACTGCTCAACTGGCATCTATGGTCTGCCGACCACGTTCAATCAACGGCGCAGCGGCACCGAGCCATCGCCCACCACTGCGAAGGCCGACCAGTAGAACGGGTGCGAGGTATCGGCATCGTCCATCAGTTCGAGCTGGGCGGTGCGCAGCGCCTCGGTCGTGGCGACGCCTTCGCCGGCCTCGAACAGCCCGGTGATCAGGCGGCTGGTGGCATCGAAATCGTCCGGCACTGGCCAGTGGCTGGCCACCACCGTGCGGCCGCCCGCACCGACGAAGGCCCGCACCAGGCCGTCCAGCGCAAAGTCGCCGGTGCCGGTGATGCCTGCCTCGCGGCTGGCAACGAGCCCGCCCGAGCTGGCGGTGTTGCAGGCAGAGAGGATCACGAGGTCGGCATCCAGCTGCAGGTCGAAGATCTCGGCAAAGCTGAGCAGCCCGTCGGAATCGCCAGCGCCGAACGAGGTCATCAGCGCCGGGCGCGGCGGACATTCGGGTTGCGGCGCGGTGACAAGGCCGTGGGTGGCGAAGTGGAGGATGCGATAGTCGTCGAGCTGGTCCATCGCCAGCAGGCCGGTGTCGGTGAAGGCAGCGCCGGTCAGCAGCGCCGCCTGCCCGCCGTCCGAGGTGACAATGCTGTCCGCCGTGCGAAGTTCGCTGTCGGCGATGGGATTGCTCCACGCCGATGCCGACCACTGGCAACGTGCGCTCATCGTGCCGGCAGCGGCGCGGGTGCCGGTGGGGAAACCGGCTTCGCCCAGCGGCACGTTATGGCCAAGGCCCAGGTATTCCACCCGTGCATCCGAAGCGCGTGCACGTCGCACGTCGCGGAAACCACTGGGAGAGACGGCGGTGGAGACCTGCATAGCGCGGCCCAGCCAGGCAGTGCCGCGATAGTCGTAGGGGTCTGCTTCCGGATCGGCGGTGCGCGCTTCGTAGCGGGCCACGCTTTCGTCATCCATCACCAGCAGGTTGGCGGGCAGGCGCAGCAGCGCGCCGTCGGGTTCGAACACGAGGTGGCGAGCCTGCCGCAGCTGGCCATCGACAGGAGCGAACAGCGCGCTGTAAAGCTGCCGTGCGGTGGCGATCTCGAAGGGATATGTGATGGTTTGCCCGGCCATTTCGATTGCGATGGAATCGCGCAGGGTATCCACCATGGCATCGATTTCGGCGGCATCGGCTTCCACCCGATAGCCGCGCGCCATGCCCTGTTCGACATAGATGGCGTAGGCCGCGTCATCCAGCATCACCAGCTTGTAATAGGCCTCTCCCGGCGCCAGCACCGCTTGCAGGTCAGTCAGTGCCATCTCCTCGTCGCTCACCACGCGGTAGCGCGGATAGGCGGACAGCGCCTGTTGCAGTTCCAGTTGCAGGTCGAGCAATTCGCCCAGCTGCGTGCGGCGGGTGGCGAGATCACGCGCGACTTCACCGTTCTCAAGGTCGCCTGTCAGTTCGATCTGGGCAATCTCGCCGCGCATCTGCTCTATCCCGCGGGCGATGTTGAGCGAGCGGCGGAACAGCTGCGAGGCCTCGTCGCTGCCTCCCGACAGTTCGCGTGCCAGCACGGCCTGTGTCTGGGCAAGGCCCGGGCGCACCAGCAACTGGCTGGCATCAAACATGCGCTCGGCCACGTCCGGCCGGTCGCCACGCTGTGCCAGCAGTTCGAAATAGGGAGCCAGCAGCCGGCGCAACGCGGCGCTGGGCTTGCTGCCGGCGTCGTCCACCACTTCGGCGTAGAGCGCCAGGGCTTCATCCTCGCGCGCGTTGCGGGCAAGGAACCCGGCTAGCAGCGATCGCGCGCTGACAAGCGCGGGCGAGCCGGGATAGTTCGTAACCAGCAGCTCCACCGCTTGCCGGTGCAGTGCTTCGGCCCTCACAAGGTTGCCCTGCAGTTCGTCGATCTCGGCCAGTTCGGCCAGCACTTGCGCGCGCAGCCAGAGGATCGAGACGATCCGCCCGTCGCGCACTGCAACCAGTTGCTCCTGCGCGCGCAGCAGGGTGCCTTGCGCAGCGGCGAGCTCGCCTTGCGAGCGCAGCGCCGTGGCGCGGATGTAGTCGGCCTGGGCATCCAACAGCTGTGCGCGTTCGAGCACGGTCAGCTGGCCGGTCGCACCAACGATGGCATTGCTCTGCTCTGCCGCAAGGCGTCGGGCAAGCGGCTCGTCGACCTGCATCATGCTGATGGCATCGAGGTCTGCGGCCATGCCCGGCAGCGGCGCGTCGAGCGTCATGATCGCTTCGCCCGGGGCATTACGGTTAAGCGCGTCGATGGCTTCGAAATTGCGCGCCAGCCGGGTGAGGATGGGATCCTCGCCTACCTCGTCACGCGCGGCGACGAAGATCAGCGCGGCTTCCAGGTAGTTGCCCAGGTTGGACTGCTGCAGCGCGGCGTTCAGCTGTGCTTCCACCGCTTGCTGGCCCTCCAGCTCGTCGGCAGAGGCTAAGAAGAACTCTGCCGCCTCGGCGAACGCGCCGGCGTTGGAGCGACGATAGGCCTCGACCAGTGCAGCCTCGGCAGAGATCGCTTCGGCCTGGGCGCGGGCAAAGGCGCGGGCGTCGCTGGCATCGGTCAGCGGGATCGACACGGTGCCGGAAACCAAGCTGTCCGTCGCCAGGGAGGCAAGCCCCAGTCGCAGCGCGTCGGTATAGGCAGCCACGCCGTTGGCGGCATAGGTGACGCCGTCGGCGTAACCCACGATTATCTGGGTCTTCAGGCCGTCTTCGTTGGCGGTGCAATCATAGGTGCTGGCGCCGGGCAGGCCTTGCGGTGCCATGGCACCTTCGCGCCGGACGCACATGGCGCCGCTCTCGCGCGCTTCGGCTAGCAGGTCCAACTCTCTGGCGCCGCCCAGCACGGCAAGGCTGCCGATCGGCGCGGCAGCATCGCGACAGATGATGACATAACGGCGATCGAACAGTCCGTCGCCCGCTTGCGGAGTGCGGATCTGCGCTTCACACAGACCGCCACCGCCAAGCGGGACGGAATTGAGCAGCGAGACCGGGACATTCTGCGCGGCAGCGGACTGGGCCGTGGCGGCAAGGCCGATGGCGCTCAGCAAGGCAGTGGCGACGCGGCGAAGGGGGAAAGCGGACCGGGTCATCAGTTATCTCCTCCCTCGACGCCATCGCCGGCCGAATTGCGCCGCGCTCCAAGGCTGTAGAGCGCGCTGTCGCCCCCGCTGGTGACTGGATCCCTTACGACTTCGTCTTCTGGCATGATCGGAGCATTGATCAGACCGGGGAAATCGAGGCCGAAGGCTTCGTCCGAAGTCGGCGTGCCGGGCACGGCTTCTTCTTGAATGTCCTCGTTGTCGAGCGGATCTTTCACCAGATCGTGGTTGGGGGGCGAGCCCGGTCCAGTCAGCGTTGTAGTTCCGCAAGTCGCCAAGTTGATGATGCAATCGTTCAGCGTCGCCTCACCCGTAAACGGCCCGATCAGGGTGCGATCGACGATCCGGCGGAAGAAGAAGTCATCATCAAAGACGAAATCCCCGGTCGAGCTGTCGTAGGCCATGCCGTAGGCGATCACGACAAGCGGCGTGGTGCTGGCCTGCGGGTCGATCTGGCTTATCGAAAGCGTGCCATCCGGAGCGGAGATCTCGATCCCGCCGAAGTGAATCCCATCGCCGGTGTTCTGGCCGTAGATATAGTCCGTGGCCGCAAGCGAGACGCTGTGGGCGGCGATGTAGTTGAATGGGCCCGTCTCAACGGTAAGGGACAAGTCGTTCAGCAAGTCGCTAATGGCCGCGCTGTCCGGATCGGACAGAATAATAGCCGTATAATCGCTGACCGAGAAGATCAGGTTGTCCGCCGAAAGGAGCAGGGAGCCGGACAGCGCACCGTTGGCGTCCAGTACTGCGATATGGGCATCAGGCAGCAGCATCTGCAGGCTCGACCCCCCCAGCAAGGCAAGTGAATCCCCCGGCCCGGCTGCATCATAGCTGATGCCGCCCGTGATCTGCATCACTCCATCGCTGATGATCGTGACGCTGGTTTCTCCACTTGCCAGCGACCCGACAAGGTTGAGATCAAGCACTGTCAGGTCCACGTCGGGATCGACCGTGTCCGGCGTCCTGATGGTCAGGGAATCGGCTGTCACGGCGGCGATCTCTTCATCGGTCAGCATGAAGCCAGGGCCTTCTGTCGATCCGCCCAAAATATTGCGGTGCTGGGTGTCGAGCGAGATCAGCGCCACCGAGGTGCCACCGAAATTGACCTGCGGATCAATCACGATTTGCTGTGCGGCAAGTTGCAGGGACTGCGCCGCGAAGAAACGGTCCGCCGTGCTGTCGCCGATGATGACGATGGTGCCGTCTGCCAGCACATCGAAGGAAGCGGACAGGCTGTTTGGCGAGGCGCCGCCCAGGATTGTGCCGCCGTTGGCATATTCGAAGATCAGGTCGCCAACCATGTCGACGGTCAGCAAATCGTCGATGGTGATCGTGCCGCCGTCGGCGAAGAAGCTGGAGGCGAAGGGGGCGGGATTGTCGCCACCCACGAAGATATCCACGATCGGCAGAGCGATATCACCGTCCACGGCGATGATGCCGAAGGTGCCCGCCACGCTCTGCGCGCTTCCGGAACCGCTGACGTTGTATGTCTGCGCGTCAGTGGCGGAGAGGGTGCCCTGATTCACCTCGATCACCACCGTGCCGCCCACACCCGCGCCGTCATCGCCCGTCGTGCCTGTGCCGCCGATGCCCTCTGCGTTGAGGTTGGAGATGTTGAGGCTGAGCGTGCCGTCCAGGTCCACAAACAGGCCTGCCGCGCCGCCATAACCTGCGCCGCCCGTAACGCCATTGCCGCCGACACCGATGGCGCTCTGGCTGAAAAGGCCGGCAATGGACATCGCACTGCCGTTGGTAACATGTAGCAACAGCGATTCGGTGCTAGAGGCCCCGGTGCCGCCGGTGCCTCCGGAAGAAGCACCGCCGAAGGCTATGCCAGAGAAGAACAGGTCGCCGGCAAAGCTGGCAGTTGATCCGTCCACGAACACGAAGCCGTCACCGCCCAGCGCATCGCCGCCGGTGCCGCTGATCGCGCTGCCGCCGTAGGCATCGACGTTCAATTGCATCTCGCTGCCGTTCATCAGCAGTTGGCCACCCTGATTCACCAGAACTTGCGCCGTGCCGCCGAAGCCGGTGCCGCCGTTTCCGGCGTCGATGGCTGCGCCACCTTCGCCGATGGCATAGGACTGGCTCAGGCCGTTGATGGTAACGGTTGCACTCGAAGCATAGATCGAGTTGATGCCGCCGTGGCCTGTGCCGCCGTTCGCGCCATAGCCTCCCGAGGCATAGGTATCGAGGACCAGGGCGCCGTCGAACAGCATGTTTGACCCGGCGAAGATGTCGATCGTCCCGCCGATACCGCTCCCGCCGAAAACGTTGCCTACGACGTTGCCGCCGAAACCATTGGCATAGAGGTAAGTGTCACCGCCCACGGAAAAAACGTCACCCGGAGAAGAGACGAGGGTGATCGTTCCCCCGGTACCGGTAGCTCCGTCGCCATCGCTGGAGAAACCGTCGCCCACGATGCCGCTGGCATCTGCGACGATGAAGCCGTTGGTGATCGAGACAAGGCCACCGCCATCACCGGTTCCGATGTAAATGGTGCCGCCGGTACTGTCTCCCGGGATATAGGCATTCGCGCCTGTCAGATTGGGCGAAGCAGCAAATGCGGAGATATCAAGGCCACCATCAAGGGTCAGCGAACCGCCGTCGAGGGCCGTGAATTCTGCAAATCCACCCTGGTAGCCTCCGGCGGAATCATACGGTGCGGTCTCGTCTTCGACCTGGCCATTGGCAGAGACCGAGAGATCGTCGCCAAACTGGATTGTGCCGCCGATTGCCAGCACCTGCGCCTGTCCGCCCGTGGCGTTGCCTGCAAAAGTGCCACCGTCATCGATCTCGGCGTAGCCGTTGGCCGTTACCGTGCTGCGTCCGGCCACGATGATCTGGCCGTTCGTATCGGCGCTCACATAGGCAACCCCGCCTGTGACGGCGTTGGGGAAGGAATTGCTTTCTGCGCCAAAAAAGTTGTTGGCAGAAACAAACAGGTCTCCGCCAACGCTTATGGTGGTTCCGGTAGTGGCATTGACCTGCGCCTGGCTACGCCCGACGACAACCAGGTCGCCTGCAAAATCCGAACTGCCCAGGGAAGTTGTGACCTGCGCCAGATGCGTGCTGATGGCGGTGAGGTTGCTGGTCGTTGCCAAACCGTCGAGTGTGACCTCGGCGATGTCAAAAGGAATGAAACCACGCCCGTTGAAAAAGGAATCCGCCCCTTGCCCGGTTGATCCGCCGTCGATCTGTCTGCCTTCGACATCATAGTTTGCAGAAAGGATGATCTCGCCGTTGGCAACAGTGGCCGTGGCGGCCACATCGAAACCCAGGTTGCCGCTGAACAGCATCGAAGCGCCACCGGACTCTACGCTCGTCGCTCTGGCGACGCCGTAGATGATATGGTTGTCGCCAGCCCCGGTCGATGCTGGCCCGCCGGTGTTGCCGGTGTGGCTGATTGCCTGACCTTCGGTGCCGTTGGTGATGAAGATGTCGAACAGGCCGGAGCTGTGCGACATCTGCACGTCGAGGCCGGCAGCATAGACGCTGGAGCCGTTGAAATAGGCATCGCCCGCCATGTTGATGTTGGATGCGGAAACGATGAAGAAGCTGTCTTCCGGCGTCCCGGTGAGCGTGGCACCGGGCTGGATATCGACCAGTCCGAAGTTGCCCGAGAGCAGCAGCGGGCCGACGCCGGAAGCGAAATCGCTGAAGCTGGCATCGTCGGGTTCGTTGGTGGTCAGCAGCAGCTGCGGCACCTGGAACACCGCCGTGCCGCTGACGAGGATGCCAGTCGGCGAGTAGAAGGCGATGAAACCGCCCGGGCCGGTGATGTTGCCCGCGCCATCGGTAAGGAAGGCCTGCACTGTGCCGGCAAATTCGGTCGGCGTGAAAGTGGCGGTGGGAAGGATGCGGTTGAGGACGGCGAAATTGGTTTCGCCCGGCGCACCCTGGAAGACTGCCGTGTTGCCGTCGGGCAGGAAGGTCAGCGCCGCCCCGTTGACGTCGGTAGCTGGCGTCCAGTCGATGATCGCGTCCACCCCTTGCACGGTGACGGTTTCGACACCGGGCGTCGCCCGGTCGTAAGCTACCGTGCCCTGTATGGTGGAGGGGCTGCCCTGGAACGCCTGGGCCATGGCTGCATTCGGCAAGGCGGCGGCCGCCACGGCGAGCGCGGTCGGCGCACAGCTTCGCAGCAGGACGGAATGGGTGAGCGAAGCGGGCTTGGTCATGACGTCCTCCAGGGGAGCAGACGGGCTGAGATAGAGAACAGGACACGCACGTCGTTGCGGCTCGTCTGGAAATCGAGGGTCCGCAGCGGCACGGCCACGACAAGGTCGCCCTGTACGTTGGCGCCGCGGCGGAAGCGCACGCCCGCACCTGCCGACACCAGTTCATCGCTGTCGTTGAGGGCAAGGCTGGGGTCTTCGTTCCACACTCTGGCATAGTCGAGGAAGACGAAGGGCTGGGTGGCGATGTCATCCAGCGAGGTGGGGACCAGCGAGCCGTAACCGATCTCGAAACTGACGCCGACGCCTGAATCCCCGATCACCGCGCCGGCATCGTAGCCGCGCCCGATCGAATATTGCCCGCCGGAGAATTCCTCGAAGGCAGGCAGCGGGTTGCCGCTGACCTGTGCCCGCAGGTCGAAATCGAGCAGCAGCATCGGCACCGGCCGGTATTCCGCGGACACCTGGCCGCGCAGCAGGGTTGGCGTCGGGTCCTGTTCGATCCGGGCAGGTGGTGCCGCGTCGCCGGTAACGCAGGCGACAAGATTGGCGCGGCAATCATCGGTGGCGCTGAATACGCTCAGGCCCTGGCGCAGTTCGACTGAGCCTGCCAGGCGGCTGCGCGGCTCATGCGGGGTGTAGCCGCCACGGCGATGGATCGAATCTTCGTCCATGAACAGGAAGTCGCTGCGAACGTAGGCGGTGCGCACCCGGTCGCGGGCCAGCGGGGTGCCGGCAAATTCCACGTCCTGGTCGATCAGGTCGAAGCCGAGCGCGCCCCAGACAGAGGATTCCTGTGTGCGCAGGAGGGGATAGCTGGCCTCGATATTGGCGAGCACGGTTTCGGAGGTGATCTCGAAGCCGGGCAGGGCATCGGGCTCCGTCCAGCCCAGCGTCAGCGATCCGCCCAGTGTCAGCCCTTCGCCGCCCAGGCGCATGTCGTGCGCGATCTGCAGCGTCTGCTGTTCCTCGAAATCCAGCGTGGAGAAGAAGGTGATGGAGGTGCGGTCGCCCAGCCCGGTCAGGCCATAGGCTTCGGCGCGCACGAGGCCGGCATAGCGGCCGAGCGCCTTGCTGCCCCAATTCTGCACGTTGGCATCGAGCGCAAACTCATCACGCAGCACCGCCACTTCGCCGACCAGGTCCCCCGGCTCGCCACCTTCGGCAGCGCGCAGCGACAGACGCACTTCCATGCCCGGCACGTCGTTCGCCAGTAGCAGGTAACGCTCCGCCTCGTTGACGTTGAATACCGGCTGACCCACCAGCCTTTCGAGATAGCCCGACAGCACGGCTTCGGCGCCCCGCGTGTCGCCACGCGCGCGCACAGCCACCAGCCTGCCCAACACCACGCGCATTTCGGCGATGCCATCGCCCAGGCTCTGCGGCGGGATTTCCACCGCTGCCAGGTAGCCTGCGTCGTTCAGCAGTGCGGCAGCGCGATCGCGAATGTCGCACAGTGCGCGCACCGGCAGTTCGCGGCCCAGATAGCCTTCGTGCGCCTGCGCCAAGGCAACGTCGGTGGCGCGATCGGCGCCAGTGTAGGTCACCCCCTGCAGGGTAACGGTCAGGTCGGCATAGTCGGGATTGTCGAGCGCGCAAGCGCGGCGGGCCATGTCGCCGTCGATGGTCAGCGTCGTGCCTTGGCGCACCTCCGGCCGTTCCTGCGGCGCGGTCAGTTCCTCTCGCGTGGGCGGGCGCACATCCTGTGCCAGCGCCACGGGGGCGGCCAGCGCGATCGAACTGGTGGCAAGCACCAGCGCAGCGCTTCGCGAGCGCGAACATAGGGGCAGCGCACGCTGCCGCGGCGAATATTTTGTCATTCGGTCAGTTCCCTTCCCCCGAACGGGTGACGACCTGCATCTCCAAAAGACTATGCCGATATTACGACAATGAGTCTACGCGGCGGCACAATTTTGTTGAATTGCTATTCAATTCCCAATTGCCCGGCGAGGTCGGAAATTTGCCCGCGGGCGTCGGGATGGGCGGCGATTGCGGCATCGCGCGTGCGCCGGGCTTCCCCCAGGCGGCCCATCTGCTGGTAGCTGCGCATCAGCATCACCCATTCCTGCACGCTGCCGCCCTGCGCCTCGATCCGGTCTGCCAGTTGCTGCACCATGCCTTGCGCCATCTGCTGCTGCTGGTCGGGCGAGAGGCTGGCGGCCGCGGCCATCTGTTCCTGTGTCGGGCCCCTTGTCGGCGCCGCCAGCGCGTTGGACGGCAGCAGGTCGCGCGTACCCGCTGCCGCGGTAATGCGGTCCTCCACCTCGATCTGGTTGATCGCGGCGACTTGCCGGATGGTGCGCACCAGGTCGGTTTCCCACGGCGCGCCGGGCGGCGTATCGGCCAGCAGCGCCAGCCAGTCGGCAATCGCACCTTCGTGATCGCCGCCCAGGTCTTTCTCCACGGCCAGGAAATAGCGCGCCCGCGCATCGCTGCCGTCCAGTTCCAGCGCCCGGCGGAAGGCTGCGACGGCGGGTGCAGGCAGGGGCTCGTCCTCGCTCGCCATCACCCGCGCTTCGCCAAGGGCAGACCACAACTCGGCGGCGTCGTCATCGGCCTCGACCGCGCGTTCGAAGGCTTCGGCAGCTTCGGCAAAGCGGTTGGCGCCGAACAGCGCGATGCCCAGTTCGTGCCACGCCACCGCGTCGCCGGGGTCCGCCTCTGCCCGTTCGCGCAGTTCGTCGATCGATGGCGGGGTGGAGACGCCCGATTCGACCGGTTCGGCCTGTTCCGGCGTGCCGTCGTCGGTCGCCAGGAAGCGCCAGCCCCCCACGCCTGCCAGCACGACAAGCGCCGCTATCGCAGCGATATTGCCCTTGTTGAAACCACTCATTTTCTGCGCCGAACCCCCTTTTGTGCGAAGAATAGCGCAAGAAAATGTCGCCGCAACCGGGATCGGCTGTTTCCAATCGGGCCTGTTTTGGGCATAACCCGCAAATCCGGGGGGATAGACATGGCAGACCAGCCAGGACGCGTTCAGGTAGCGATTGTCGGATCGGGGCCAGCTGGCCTGAGCGCGGCTGCCCATGCCGCAGCCAAGGGCATGAGACATGTCCTGATCGAGAAGACCGACCACCTTTCCGACACCATCTTCAAGTACCAGAAGGGCAAGCACGTCATGGCGACGCCCAACAACCTGGTGCTGCGCAGCGATCTCGATTTCGACGCGGGCAAGCGCGAGGAAATCCTCGACACCTGGGACCGCCAGATCGAGGAGGGCAAGGTCGATGTCCTCTTTAATGCAGAAGTCACCGCGATCACCGGCGAAAGCGGCAACTTCACGGTAGAGATCAAGGGCAAGGACCCGATCCAGGCCGAATACGTGGTGCTGGCCATCGGTACGCAGGGCAACCCGAACCTGCTGCGGATTCCCGGTGCCGACCTGCCGATCGTGCAATACCAGCTGGACGATCCGGGCGAGTATTACGACGAGCACATTACCGTCATCGGATCGGGCGATGCGGGGATCGAAAACGCGCTGGGCCTGGCTGCCGACGAGGCGCAGGCCAATGTCGTCACCATCCTCAACCGCCGCGACAGCTTTGCCCGCGCCAAGGGTGCCAACGTCAAGTTGCTGGAAGAGGCCGAAGCCGATGGCCGCCTGATCGTGCGCCGCGAAACCGAACCCAACGCGCTGCGCATGGGCGAACACGGCGGCGAACTGGTGCTGGATACCCGCGACGGGCAGGAGACGATCCGCTGCGACCGCGTGATCGCGCGTACCGGCTCCAAACCACCGCGAGACTTCGTGGAAGCCATCGGGGTGGAATTCACCAGCGAGGAGCGCGACGCCTTCCCGGCGCTGACGCCCTCGTTCGAGACGACCAAGAACGGCGTCCACGTGATCGGCGCGCTGGCGGGCTATCCGCTGATCAAGCACTGCATGAACCAGGGCTACGACGTGATCGAGTTCCTGTCGGGGAACACCGATCTCAAGCCTGCCGACCAGCCGATCCTGGAAGAGAAATTCGCCGGCCTGCCGGGCAACCACCCGGTGGAATACTGGCTCGACCTGTTCGGCAGGAACGTGGTCATCTTCGAAGAGCTGTCGCCGCTGCAGCTGCGCGAGCTGATGCTGGATTCCACCGTCCATTCGCATGCGCCCGGCGAAGTGGTGTTCACCCGTAACGAGCCGGGATCATCGATGTTCGCCATCGCCCAGGGCAGCGTGCTGGTGGAAGTGAACCCGGACGATCCATCCGTCACCGTGCCGATCGAGGAAGGCTCGATCTTCGGCGAAGTCGGCCTGATCTCGGGGCGTCGCCGCGGCTCCACCATCCGCGCTGCCGAACAGCTGGTGACCATCGAACTGTCGCGCAACGCCGCGCTCAAGCTGATCGCCACCGTGCCCAGCGCGGGCCGTGCGGTGAACCGCATCTCCATCGAGCGGCAATTGCTGCAGATGTTCGGTTCCGGCCTGACGCGAGAGGACGTGGCCGAGATCGTCGAACAGGGCGAAGTGGTGGACGTGCGCGCGGGCCAGAAGATCGTGGAGGAAGGCGCCGACGACAAGGACGTGTTCGTCATTCGCCGCGGATCGATGATCGTGGAGAAGGAAATCGGCGGGCACCCCGTCTTCCTCTCCTACCTGCCGGCAGGCTCCTATTTCGGCGAGATGGCGGTGATCGACGGATCGAAGCGCACCGCGACGGTGAAGGCCGCGATCAAGAGCGAGGTGATCCGTTTTCCGGGCGAGGCCTTTACCCGCGTGCTCGACAAGAACGAGAAACTGCGCGGCAAGCTGCTGGAAGAGATGCGCGGACGGCGCGAGGTCAATGCCTTCGTCGAAGCGCGCAAGGACAGCTTCGGCTCTGCCGCCGACATGTATTCCGAAACCGCGCAGTTCCTGGTCGATAACGGCATCGGCGAAGCGACCGACGTGCTGCTGATCGACGAGACGCTGTGCGTGGCCTGCGACAACTGTGAAAAGGCCTGCGCCGACAGCCACGACGGCCTGAGCCGGCTGGACCGCGAGGCCGGGCGCACCTACGCGCACCTGCACGTGCCGACCAGCTGCCGCCACTGCGAACATCCGCACTGCATGGCCGACTGCCCGCCCAACGCCATCCAGCGCGGGCCCGATGGCGAAGTTTTCATCGACGATACCTGCATCGGCTGCGGCAACTGCCAGCGCAATTGCCCCTACGGCGTGATCCGCATGGACGCCAAGCCGCCGAAAAAGCCGGGCCTGCTGCAATGGCTGTTCTTCGGGCGCGGTCCGGGGCCGGGCGAGGCGAGCTACGCCTGGCGCAAGGAGCGCACCGATCCGGCCAAGCCCAAGCAGGCGATCAAATGCGACATGTGCGCCGGCATCGAGGGCGGCCCCGCCTGCGTCCGCGCCTGCCCCACGGGTGCCGCCATCCGCGTATCGCCCGACAAGTTCCTGACGGTCACCAAGCTGACCGAGGAGGTGGAGTAATGGCCACCGCCCCCGATAGCCGTTTCGGCGCCGACGAACAGCGCGGCGACGCCGACCACGTCAGCTTCCTGAAGCATCGCCGCTTTCGCTGGATGAAGATCGCCACAGTGCTCAGCCTGATAACGCTGGTCACCTACATGCTGATCGACGTGGAGCCGCGGCACAACGGCGGCAGCTGGTACGGCTATACGCTGGGCACCATCGGCGCCGGCCTGATCGTGTGGCTGGCGCTGCTGGGTATCCGCAAACGCAACATGACCGAAGGCCGCTGGAGCCTGAAGGCCTGGACCTCGGCACACGTCTACCTGGGGCTGGCGCTGGTCGTGATCGCCACCTTGCATACCGGGTTCCAGCTGGGTTGGAACGTGCATACCCTTGCATGGGCGCTGATGCTGCTGGTGATCGCCTCCGGCATCTACGGCATCGTGGTCTATGCCGTGTTGCCGGCCAAGGTGAGCGAGAACCGGCGCGAGATGACCAAGCGCGAGATGCTGGAGGCGCTGGCCGCGATCGACCGCCAGTTGCAGAGCGCCGCGCAGCCGCTGGGGCGCGAGCAGAGCGACCTGATCATCGCTGCGCTGGAGCAGGATCCGTTCGATTTCGGTGTGGTCACCCGGCTTTCGGGCAATTACCGCGGCTGCAAGACGATCCGCGCGCTGGAAGCTTTCGGCGTGGGCGCTACGCAGGACGAGGCGATCGAGAAGGTCGGCAAGCTGCTGCGACGCCGCAAGGCCCAGCTCGACCAGATCCGCCGCCAGATGAAGCTGCGCGCGCTGCTGGACATCTGGCTTTACGTGCACGTGCCGGTCACCATCGCGCTGATCGCCGCGCTGAGCGCGCACATCATTTCCGTGTTCTATTACTGGTGAGGGGGGACTTGCGATGGACATCCTGATCCGCAGCATCCAGCTTACCGCGACGGGCCGGGAAATCGTGCGCGAGCGCGAGGCGAGTGGGGACGAGGTTTCCGTTGGCCGCGCCAGCGAGAACACCATTGCCCTGCCCGACCTGGCGGTGGAGCAAAAACACCTCGTCATCACCGAAGCACCCAACGGCACGCTGCATGCAAAGGCCGTGGGCACGCTGGGCTTCACCCACGACGGCGTACACGCCATGGAAGCCGCCATCGATCCGGCGCGTGGCGGCGAACTGGGGCTGGGCACCTATCGGCTGGAGATCGGCAAGGCCGACGATGGCCGCACCTTGGTCACCATCCGCCAGGCCGACAAGGACGAAGGCGCAGCGAAGGACCGGCTGGACGGCTTTGCCCTGGGCGGCGCGCTGCCCAGCAAGCGCGCGATGGCATGGATCGGGCTTGCTACCATACTCGTGGTATTCCTTGCCGTGCCGATCTTCACCCATCTTACCCGCGATGTGGTGGCAGAGCCCGATATTGACGACGAAGGCGTGGTGGTGATGGACGCCAGCTGGTCCACCGGCGCGCTTTCGCTGGCCCACCACGGGCTGGAGGACAATTGCGAGGCCTGCCACGTCGAGCCGTTCGTGGCCGTGCGCGACGAGACCTGCCTGACCTGCCACGGCGGCCTTGGCGACCATGCCGATCCCGAGCGCCAGGTGGCGAGCCTGCCGGAATTTACCGGCGGAGAGGCCTTGCTGTGGGATGTCGCCCATACCTTCGGCAAGCCGGGGCCGGGCGCATGCTCCGACTGCCATACAGAGCACGAAGGCGAGACCCGGATGGAGCCGCCCCGCCAGCAGTTCTGCGCCGACTGCCACGAGACGATGGACGAGCGGCTGACCGATACCGCGCTGGGCAATGCCGCCGATTTCGGCACGGCCCACCCGCAGTTCCAGTCGCTGGTAACGCCCGAGCGCGGCGCCCCCGAAATTCGCCTGGCGGTGGACAATATCACCAGCGATTTCAACGGCGTGAAATTCCCGCACGACATGCACCTGTCGGATACCAACGGCGTGGCGCGCATGGCGCAGCGGCTGGGCATCAATGCCGGCGGCGCACCGCTGGAATGCGACGATTGCCACCAGACGACCGCGGACGGAGTGCGCTTCCTGCCGGTGGAAATGGAAGACAGTTGCGAGGAGTGCCACAGCCTCGTCTACGACCGCGTGGGCACCACTTTCCGTTCGCTCAGTCATGGCGATATCGAGGCCGCGCAGGCCGATCTTGCCGCGCAGGATCGCAGCCCGCGCCAGCCGGTCTCCACCGGCAGGCGTCGCCCCGGCCCGTTCGGACCCGGTGGCCTCTACTACGGCAACTTCGGCCGCGTGCTGCCACTGGCGATCAACCGCGCCAGTTTTGCCGACGATGGCCTTTGCGGGGAGTGCCACTATCCCGCGCTCGACGGATCGCTGGCAGTGGAACCGGTGGTGCAGCGCAGCCGCTTCTTCCAGCACGGCTGGTTCGATCACGACGCGCACGGCCCCAATGCCATGGGCACGCGCGATCCGCAGGAAGCCTGCGCCACCTGCCACGCCGCGGAGACCAGCGAATCCTCCAGCGACTTCCTGATCCCGGACCTGGAATCGTGCCGCGACTGCCATCTTGGAGAAGAGGCGCAGGAGGCCGAAGTGCCATCGAGCTGCGCCATGTGCCACTCGTATCATCCACCGGAAGGGGTTGATTCTGCACCCCGTCGTGTCGCAAGCTTGCTGGAATGATGCAAGCGGGGTCGATCGCGAATTCCGCCGTCATGCAGGGGGATGGGGCATGCTGATCGCGCAGATGACCGATATTCATATCGGTTTCGAGCCCGAAGCTCGGCCCGAGGAACTCAACCGCCAGCGCTTTCGCGCTGTGCTTGACCGGCTGAAGAAGCAGCCCAATCCGATCGACCTGCTGCTGTTGACCGGGGACATTACCGACCGCGGCGACCGCGAGAGTTTCGAGAAGACCGCCGAGCTGCTGGGTGGCCTCGACATGCCGGTCAAGGCGCTGGTGGGCAACCACGACACGCGCGAGGAACTGCTCAACGCATTTCCCGACACCGAGACGACCGCCGATGGCTTCATCCAGAGCGCCTTCGTCCAGGATGGCCTGCTGGTCGTCATGCTCGATACGCTGGAGCCGGGGCGGCACGGCGGCGCCTTCTGCGAGGCGCGGGCGACCTGGCTGGCGGATACGCTGGCTGCCAATCCGGACCTGCCGACGGTGATCTTCATGCACCACCCGCCGGTTATTTCCGGCATCGAGTGGATGGACCCGGACCCGGCGGACAAGTGGCTGAAGCGCCTGTGCGAGGCAGTGTCGGGTCACGAGGCTCGGATCATGGCGATCCATTGCGGGCACCTGCACCGCCAGCTGAGTGCGCGCTTCTGCGGCATACCCGTCAGCGTCACGCCGTCGGTCGCGCCGCTCGTATCCATGGACATGCGCCCGATCAGCAGCACCAAGCCCGATGCCCGCGCGCTGATCACCACCGAACCGCCCACCTATGCGCTGCACCGCTGGGAAGACGGCCAGTTCGCCAGCCATTACGAGCGCGTGTGCGACTGGGAGGTGATCGCCTATTACGGCCCGCACCTTCAGCCGATGATCAAGCACATGGAAGACGAGAAGGGGCAGGGTTAGGGCGCTCGCGCGCAGCCGAGCTCCGGTCGCGTCAGAAACTCTCCCTTGGTTCCGACTGGCACGATGACCAAACACGGATGATTGACCTGCGGCATCTCGGTCCAATCAGAATAGACATGCCGGGAAGGTTCATCACCGTATAGGTACAGCCCGATCACAACTCGGTCGTCTGATGGGATGAGGTCACCGAGGCCGAGGTAGGCATTGGCATCGTCGCCCTCGAGCAGCGCATAGTGCCGCCCGAAGTCCGCCAGCACGTAGCCATCCGGCATGGTCAGTTCGGCTTCAAGACGCAGCGCGGTAGAATCAAGGTCCGGGCTGTCGTTGCATGCCGCCAGGGCGGCGAGCAGCAGAGTGGCCGACAAGCGTTTCACTACTGCCCCGGTCGCCGCCGCGCTACCGGGCCTGCACCCGGCACCCAGTCGGCCATGTCCACTTCGTCAGACACGCGCCACGGGATGCCGGCATCGTTCAGGAACAGCCGTTCCATCTCCTCGCGGTTGAACGGGCGTGAGCCGAGGCGGCCGAACACCGCCATCTGGCCGCCGGTCTCGTCCACCGCGCGGTCGCGGTCGAGGCCCTTGGACATGGAGATCGCCGCCGACTGCGTGCGCGCCCAGGCGATCAGTTCGGGCACGGGGGCCGGGCTGAAGCCGTAGTAGTTGGGCTGGCTGTCGGGGCTGGTCAGCTGCAGCACCTTCATCCCGTTCACCCCGTCCGCGACATAGGCGAACAGGCTGGCATTGGTGCTGGCGACCACCACGTCCTCGACATCGTTCATCTGCCCGTCGAAAGTCTCGCGCAGGTGAATGCGCGGAGCCAGCGGGCGGGTGACGTCGGCGATGACGAGGCCGTCCTGCTTGCCGGCGATATAGAGATAGGTACGCGCGATATACATGCGCTGGGCATTGGCGAGGCGGATCGTGCCTTCGGGCCGGGCAACCGGGTGGCGCAGGTCCGTCACGTCGAACAGCTTCACCCCATCGGTATCCGAAACCCACAGGTAGCGGAACTGGATGGCAGAGGCGCGCGCATCGGTGAGCGGCATGACGGCGGTAAGCTGCGGACTGGCCGGGTCGCCAAGGTCCACCACCACCAGGCCGGCATCGGCGGTGATATAGGCGATCTCGCCAGCCAGCTGGATATGCCGCGCGCCGTCGAGCACGCCGTCCGGGTTCCAGGCGTCGCTACCATCGGCATAGATCGCGCGCTGCAGGTGGTTGTTGCGCAGCTCGCCATCGGCCAGCGTGTTGACGTTGACGAGGATCAGGCCCTCCTCGGCATCGGAAATGGCGGCGTAGGAGTAGATCGGCAGGAACGACTGCTCCTGGTTCATCTGCCGGATTTCCTCGGTGTTGCGCGTGGGTGCAATCGCCTGGTTCGTGGGCAGCGCCATGCAGGTGGCGTTCTCGGTATCCACGTGCGTATCGTGCCCCAGCGGGCTGAACGGGGCGGTGATGATGCGTTCGGAGAAGCCCTTGTTGGCGATGCTGGCGATATCGTAGACGCGGAAACCCCCGCGCCCTTCGGCCACGAACATGTATTCGCCGCGCATCTGCAGGCAGCCGACGCGGTCGGACGTTCCTTCGTGGACGTTGGCGAACTGTTCCACTGCGTGGGTCTCGCCCGACAGGTCTTCATCGAAGAACTGGCCGCGCGTCCAGTCGCGCAGCTCGTGGTTGCCGTCTTCCACGAACTGGCGGTAGTAATCCGGGTAGGCATAGCGGTGCAGGTAGGATCCCAGCACGGCCTGCGGTTCTTCCCATTCGGTCACGCGCACGGCCTCGAACCCGCCTTCAAGGCCGGTCCAGGCATTCATGCCGACGAAGTTTACGTAGTTGGTGCCCAGCAGCAGCAGCTGCGCCATGATCGCGTTGTTGTCCTCGTCCTCCGACAGGTGGCAGTCGGTGCACTGCTTGGTTTCCTCGCGCCGCACGGTGTGCGGGAAGTGCGGGGCGAAGGCCTGGCTGGAAAAGCCTGCCGCAGAGATCGGCGGCTGCTGGATGTAGATGCGTTCGCGGTTGATGTTGGTGGAACTGAGGACCAGCGCACTGGTGGAACGCACGGGCGCGATCTGGTTGCCCTTGGTGGTCTGGTGGATGCCCAGCTGGAACATCTCGTCGCGCGCCACCTGCGGGTTGTAGGTGGCAAAGTTGCGGGTGACGCCGCCGTCATAGCGGTGGATCTCGCTCTGCCAGTTGGCCTCGATCGGCAGGTGGCACCCGCCGCAGCTGGTGGTCCACGACAGGTGGCAGGTGAAGCAGGCCATTTCCTCGGTGCCGTGGGCGCGGTCTTCGGGCGCGATGCCGGGGCCGAAGGCGAAGACGCCGGTTTCCGAAGCGTCGGCGGTAACCAGCTTGGAGCGGGCAGAGAGCGCGTTGAAATCGGGCGAGGCAGGATCGACGCTGTCGCGCACCAGGCTGACTTCCCAGGATAGTTCCGGATCGACGATGGAGCGCTGGATCAGCGTGCGGCGGCCGGTGTCCGGGTCTTCCTGCCATTCGAAGCGGCGACGGCCATCCGGGTTGCGCAGCAAGGTCAGGTCATGCCCGCCCGGAGGGGCTGCCGGGCCGGACGTGCGCAGCGTGGGATAGTCGTCTGCCGTGCCGTGGCAATCGACGCAGCCGATCTCGATTGCATTGGCCACTTCGCCGTAGATCAGGCCGTTGCCGTGGCTGTCCTGCGCATAGTGGCAATCGGCGCATTGCATGCCGTTCTCGGCATGGATGCTCATCATGTGCACCGCCATGCCGGGGTTGTTGCTGCCGTTCTCCGCCGGGTCGTTCTCGACCTCGACGAACTGTCCTTCGCCATCGCGGCGGAAGCGCTGGCGCCAGCGTTCGTTGTGGTAGGCCAGCTCTTCAGGCGTGTCGGTTTCCGGGTTGCCGGGGCGCAGGATCTCGCCTTCTGCATCCAGCAGGTTGCCTTCGCGGTCGCGCCGGAAGATGGCGCGGAAGTTCCAGCCATGGCCGTGATAGTCGGCGAACTGGGTGTGCTCCAGGTCGTCGTTCAGGTCATAGACGTTGCGCAGGAAATCGATATCCGCCCACAGGCCGCGCGGGCTTGCGCCCTCGGGGTTGCGGTCCAGCACGGCACGCACTTCTTCGGCGGTGGGATAGCGCTGGGTAAGGTAGAATTCCTCGTATTCCTCGTCGCTCATCCCTTCGGGGCGCGGGGTGCGGTTTTCCGGTCCGGGCCACATGAACGGGGCATCGGTCTCGTAATCCCACATGGTGTAGCCGAGGTAGGAATTCAGGAAGATGTTGGGCTGGTGCATGTGGCAGTTCATGCACTGTGCGGTGGGAATGGCGCGCGTGAACACGTGCTGCAGCGGGTGGCCGCGCTCGCGCTCGTCCAGCGGGACTTCGCTGCCGTGGCTCTCGCCGTGGCTCTCGCCGTGGCCGTCACCATGGCCCTCGTCGCGCTGGCTGTTGATCGTCGGGTCTGCGGTGATCGTCTGCCCGTCGCGGCCATACTGCGCATAGGTCAGCGAGTGGCGATACTCGCGGTCATTGGCATAGACGACGTGGCAGCTGGAGCAGCCCGAGTGGCGATAGTCGCCCGGCTGGTCGTTGGTGCCCATGAACCAGGTGAAGGGATCGTTGAGGCGCGTCTTGTGGATGTTGAGCACCGGGATCGCGGCGCGAAGGCCCGTGCCGGGGCCGCGGTTGGACTGCCGCAGGTCGGGCCGGCCCGGTTCCTCCAGCCGCTGGATCTGGCCGGTGGGGTTGGGAATGCCGATTTCCGGGAACTGCGAGTTGATCGTGCGGCCGCCGCGCTCGAACACGCGGAACACGTCTGCGGGCGGCACCACCTGCCAGGTGGGCAGCGGATAGAGCGCCGCCAGCGCGCCGCGCTCTGCCTGTTCGGTGGTGACCGTGCCGAAGGGCTCGCCCGGGCTCTGGATCAGCGCGCCCTCGCCTTCGCGGGTATAGGCCTCGCCGATGACGTAGTTCTTGAAGGGCAGGATGCCGTTGTTGTACGCGGCGCCGCCCCACAGCATGGCGCCCGTCGCCATCAGCGAGCGCTCGGCCGCCTCGATCACCTGCACGTGGCAGGCTCCGCAAGCCTCGCGCGCGATGCGATAGTCGCTGGGGTTCACGAAGCGCACGAATTCGGGCGTCTCGCGGTTGAGCAGCGAATAGGAGCGTTCGGGATTGGCCGAGCTGGGATAGTGCCAGCTGTCGGGATAGCTGGGCAGCACGTGCGCGGCATCGCGCGCGGCGACATAGTCCGGGTGGTCGAAGCCCAGGTCCGGGTTGCCCATCACTGTCTCGTTGCCGCCGTGGCAATCGGTGCAGCCCAGCACCACGGCATCCGACACGTGCATCGTGGAAAGCTGCGGCACGTCCTCCAGACCCGTCATCACCGGGGCATCGGAGGTGGAGTGGCAGGTGAGGCAGCCTTCCGACTTGTCGACCGCTTCGCGCCAGGTCTGGTTCTGCGGCGCGGGATCGGCCAGCACGCCTGCCGCCTCGTAATCGCGGTAGACCGCGGTTTCGTATCCGCCCGCAGCCAGCAGCGAACCGGCGCCCAGCAGCGCGGCCCCCGCGGCGAACACGGCGGGGACGATGTGTCGAGGTGTCCGGACGATTTTGGCCAGCTTCAGCATCAGTAGGTCAGCACCGCATTGGCCAGCACCGAGTAATAGACCCGGTCCTGCCCCAGATTATCGAACAGGTCGCGAAAGCCGTCCCCGGCCACCAGCGCGGCGGCGGAAAGGCGGAAGACCAGGTTCTGGTTGGCATTGGGCCGCCAGATGGCAGCGGCGGAAACATCGAAACCGATATCGTCGGGGATCGAGCCTTCGACGCGCAGCGCCTCCAGCACCGAAGTATCCTCGAACCACAGGTGGTTGGCATTGGTCGACAGGCGAAACTCAGGCGTGATGTCGAAATCGGCGCCCACGCCGGCCAGGATCAGGCCGGGATTGTTGAAGTTCGACTGCCCCTGTTCCTTCGACGGGCGAAGGTTGTTGAGGATGCCGTTGCGCCCGTTCACCGCGATCGCGCGGCCGCCGCCGGCAAAGGGAATGGTCTGGCGAATCCAGTAACTTGTATCGGCACCTGCAAAGATCGGGTTCTCGAAAATCGCATCGTAGCCGCCTTCGACATTGTCGAACGGATCGGAATCGCCGCTGGCATAAAGGCCCGACAGGCGGAAGCGCATCCAGTCGCGGTCGTAGCTCAGCTCGGTCGCGCCGAAGAAGGCGCGGATATCGGCGGGCTGGTCGGTGAAGAAGTTGTTCCGGTCCTCGCCAAAGGCGCCGTAGAGGCTGGCCGTCAGGTTGATGCGGCCGATGCGCCCGTCGGCGTTGTAGCCGACGTAAAGCACGTCGTACTCGCGCCCGCGCAGCGTGCCCAGCAGCGCCGGGCGCACCGGGAAGCCGTTGCGATCGATCTCTACGTCGTTGGCCTCGCGGTTCATGTTGTAGGCCAGCGTGATCTGGCTGGTGAGCGCGGGGATCAGGAAATCCTGGCGATAGGCATTGGCGACGAACACCCAGTCGCGCCGCGGCGTCTGGGTGACGGCATTGAGCCCTGAATTGGTATCCTTCTCCAGCCGCCAAAACGCGCCGAGGTTGTACTGGAAGCGGTTGTTGTCGCGCGTGCCGAAGAAACGGATGCCCAGCTGGCTGTCGTTGAACAGGAAACCGCGGAAATCGGCCTGGAACGGCTGGATACCGATGCGGAAGCTGTCGAAGTCATACCGCTGGCTGGTGTTGCGGATGTGATAGTCGAAGAAGGCTTCCTGTACGCCCAGGAAGTGGTCGAGCCGGTGCGACGGGCGGCTGGGTTCCACCAGCAGCACGCGGCGTTCGGGCACGTCGACATAGTTGATGTTGTAGGCCAGCGTGACGCGGTATTCGACATCGGGCGGCTTGTAGGCGGTGGAGCCCTTGATCAGCGCCGCACCAAAGATAAAGGTCTGCGAGAAGACCGGCGAGAAATCGCTGCCGAACACGTCCAGCCGGTTTGGGTCTTCGGTGGTCTGCACGCCCACGGGAATGGGGAAGGTGCGCGGTTCGATCACCGTGTCGGAAATCGCGTTGACGACGAAGAACCAGTCGTTGCCTTCCAGCCCCAGGAAACGCGGCGTCCAGCATTCCGCGCTGCCGACCGGGTAATTCACCATCTCCGGATCGTAGGTGCGGCCTTCGGCAGCCGCGGTAGCGCGTTCCGCTTCCTCGGCGGCGGCGCGCATCCCGGCGCGGCGCACGCGCTCCTCCTCGCTGCCAACGCAGATCGGCCGATCGCCCTTGTAGGTGTTCTGGTGATAGGGATCGAGGACGCTGGAATTGATAACGCTGTCCACGCCCGGCCCCAGCACCGGGGCCAGCGTCTGCATCAGCCGCCAGCGATCGGGGATCGGCACCTGGTCGGTGGGGAAGGCCTGCGGCGGCGGTGCGCGCACGGCGCCTTCGTTGAACTGGGTGATCGGATCGGGCAGTTCGCCGGTGTAACCGGGACGGCGGCGGCCATCGATGATCTCCGGGTCGACGGGCTCTGCCGGATCGACCTGTGTGCCAAGGCCCCCGTCGGGACGGTCGCCTGTCGGCTCGGTGCTTTCGGGCTCCTGCGACTCTTCCGGTTGCTGCTGTGCCGGGGCAGCCTGCGGGATTGCAGGCATCGGGTTCATCGGCTGGCTGGCATTCAGCAGCAGCAGGAGGGGGAGCGTCGCCGACATCTACAGCCCCTCGCAAACGTTCTGCGCCGGATCGTCGAGGAACGGCGCGAAGGGGCAGTTGACATAGCGCAGGCGCGTGGTGGTGCCGCCGGTCTGCACTTCGATGGTGTCGGCGCGAATGGCCTTGGGCGCATTGGCGACGCCGGTGTTCAGCCGCACGCCTGCATTGTGCAGGCCAAGGAAGCTGACCATGTCGTCCTGGTCGATCCCGTCACCCGAGACGCCGATGCCGCCCACCAGTTCGTTGCCGCGATAGATCGGTACGGAGCCGGGGAAGATCTGGATGCCGTTGGCAATGCGCGGGCTGCCCGAAGGCGAATCCGGCACCATGGTGCAGCCGCGCCGGGTATCCGGATTGGCGTTGGGGTCTGCCGTGAAGAACACATGTTCGAAAATGTTGGCCACCACCAGCTGCGTTTGCAGGCCCACCATGAAGGGGCTGAAGGTAGCGCTCTCCTCTACCGATAGCGGGCCGGGTGGCATGTTCACCTGGCCATCGGGGAAGTAGGGGCGAGACAGGTTGCCGCCCGAACGGTCGGCAAAGGCATGGGTGCCGGTCAGCGCATTCGGATCGTTCAGGAAATCGCGCACGCGCTGCACGTGCGCGGCAACATCGCCGCCTGCGGCCAGCAATTGCTGCGCGGCCACCGCGTTGGAGAAGAAGGTGGCGGTGCGCGCCTTCTGCAGGCTCACGTCGATGCCGAACAGCGGGCCATCGGAGGAGCGGACGATGCCCAGCACTTCGCCATGCGTATCGACCACGCTGATGCTGGCCTGCATGGTGGAATCGAGCGGGCGGCGGATCTGTGCGCGGGCGCGGGAAAGGACGGTGAAGGCCTCTTCCATGATTGCGCGCACTTCGGCCTGGGTCAGTGGCTGGGCGACGCTGGCGGCATCGGTGCCGCCGCGAATGGGATAGCGCGGGTTGCCGTTGCCATCGTCGAGGATGAAGGCGCCGGGCAAGGCGAATTCCGCCGTCGTCGCCGCGCGCAGGCCCGATGCATTGGTGCCGTAAGCGGTGCCTGCCAGCACGGCGGTGCCATCGTAATAGCCGGGCACGGCGAACAGGTCGCCCGCCGTGCCGTTGATCGTGGCAAAGTTGCCGTCGGCAGAGCCCGGATCGGCAGGCACGTCGGTAAAGCGCAGGGAAGTGCCGTCCACGAAGATGCGATTGGCGCGAATGTCGGTCGGCGCCATGAAGCCCTGGGCCCCGGCGATGGCGATGGCTTCCTCGGCATCGTTTTCGACATCGAGGATATTGGCATCGAAGCCATAGTCCCCATCGCCCATCACGCCGATGCCGCCCACGACCACGCCGTTCTTGTACAGTGGGATGCCGCCCGGATCGGCGGCCAGGCCCAGCGGGCTGCGCTTGGGGCCGATCATGCCGTCGCCAAAGCGCGCCGAGAGGTCGGAACAGGGCAGCTGGCTGAACTGCACGCCGAACAGCGGCCCGCTTTCCAGGCCCACGGTGGTGGGCGAGGGCGGGAAGTGTTCCTGCACGATCTGGCTGGCGGTGCGGCTGGTGAAGGCATTGCCGCCGCTGGAGAGATAGGCGCCGGTCAGCGCCTTGGCTATGGCGGGCAGCTGGGCAGGAACCTCTGCGCCTTGCAGGCCGAAGATTTGTCCGGCGGGCAGGGCCGCGCCTATGCGTTCGCGGCTGACCACCGCAGTGGGGTTCGCCCCGTTCATGCGGAACACGGCGAGCACGTTGCCCACCCGGTCGGTCACGGCGATGAAGGATGGGAGGTTGCGTGCCTGCGCTTCGGCCACAGCCTGGGCGATGATCTGGCCGACCTCGGCAGCACTCAGCGATTCCTGCGCCGGCGGCACGAAGGGCGATCCGCTGGTGGGCGCAGGTGTCGGCGTTGCCGTCGCGACGGGTGTCGGCGTCGGCGTATTGTTGCCCGATCCGCCGCCTCCGCACGAGGCGAGCACCAACGCGCTGGCTGCCAGCAGTGATGTTGCCCCCCGCACGCGCATCAGCCCCGAGCCCCCATCAGCGCAGCCGCCCGATTGCGCCGACAGCCTCGCCCAGCGCCGCGCGGAAGGCAGCGGGGCGATAGCGTTCGGGCGTGGTCACGGCGTCATAGGCACGGTTGATATCGGCGCGGATTCCGGCAGCGGCGCCCACGGTCACCCGGCCATCGTTGACCATGGCGTTAAGCAGGGTGTCGATCGCCATCACTGCCTGCACGCTGCCGGCATAGTCGGTGAAGCGCGGCGCAGTGGCCTGGCTGCCGATACGCTCCACCACGGTGAAGGCGTCATTGTTGCCGAAGCCGCGCGAGGATAGCGCGCCGGAAAGGCCCAGCGCCTGTTCGCGCAGGGCGATGGCGGCCTGCTGCGCCTCGGCCCGGCCCTGGTTCATCGAGGCATGGAAGGCGCGCGAGGCATTGCGGAAGGCCTCTGCCCGGCCCGGCGCCAGCGTATCGGCCACGGCAGAGAGCATGATGATGTTCTCGTCGTTGAAAGGCGGCTGGCCAAAGGTGATCGGGCGACCGGGATTGGTCTCGAAGGTCAGGCGGCGTTCCTCGCCATCGGTGATCGGGCGGTGGCAGCTATGGCAATCGTAGAAATACAGCTGCGGGAACACCCCTTCGGTGCCGTAGCCGGGGCGGGCGAACAGGTCGGTCGCGCGGGCAACGGCTTCGGCCTGGCCCACGGCCCACAGCTGCACGCTGTCGGGGCGACCCTTGCGCTGGATATAGTCGTCGTCGACATCGTGGTGCTGCTGGAAGGCACTGAACAGGTCGAGCTCGAAGGTGATGCGCGGGTGGCCGGCGGCCATCATCGAATGGGTGACGAACTGGCCGCGATCGGTGCTGCCGTAGTGGCAATCGAGGCAGACGCGGGCGCGGGTGGAGGGATCCTCCAGTGCGGTCATGCCGTTGGCCACGTTGTTGCGGTGGTTGCCTTGCACTTCGTAGTGCGATTCCAGCCAGCCGATCGCCGCGCCATGGCAGCTTTCGCAGCCCACGCCATCATCCAGCTGGAACTTGGGTCCGCGCTGGCTGACAGGGGCGAAGGTTGCGTGGCAGCCGTAGCAATTCTCTGCCTCCTGCTGCGCGTTGTAGCCCAGCGAGGCGACGATCTGGCGGCCCCGGCGACCGTGCAGCACGTTGTAGGCGCGGCTGTGCGCGCCGCTGACGGCGCTAGGCGACTGCCAAGTGGCGATTTCGTCTTGCCGCACGATCGCGCCGTTGCCTTCGCTGCGACCGTGGCAGGTGGAGCCCGCGCAAGAGGCGACGCCGGTGAAGCTGTAGCTGGACTGGGCCTGCAATGGCTCCGATGCCGTGAGGCCCAGCGAAATCGCGGCAACTGTGCCGGTCGCGATGCCAAGTGCGGGCAACACGCGGCCAGCGTGACGCGAGGCGGCACGAATCATGCCGCCGAATGCGCTTCTCACGCGTGAAACCATAGCGTGTCCCCCCTATGCTACGTCTCCGGCAGCCCCCCGGCTGCCGTATCCCTCACCGCGCGGGACCCTAACCCATTGCGCGGCGCTGGTCGATATTCAGCTTTCTTCTTCTGCTGCCGAAACAATCTGTCCCAGCTGCAAGGTGCAGCCGTTGGAAATCAGCGCCTGGGCGATCGCTTCGGGATCATCCTCGGGCACGTCTGTCAGGATTTTGATGGTAACCCGGGCAGGCTCTTCATCGCCTTCCTGGCCGATCGTGTAGGTGGCGCCGTCGCGCAGCTGTAGCGCCGAATCCCAGCGCGCAAGCATCTCGTTGGAAGCGAAGGTGGCGGAAACGCCGCCGTCCGGATCGTCAGCCGGGGCGATCATGTAGACCGCCTCCTGGTCCGAAGGGGCGCGCCACAGGTTCACCCGGTCGACATTCGACAGGCACACGGTGCCCGATGCTTCCACGTCGACATACCACAGGTTGGGATTGGTGGCGGGCGTTGCCCCTTCCACACCGCGCACGGCACCCGTTCGCGCCCGGCTGCCGCCGCGCCGTGCCGTAAGTGCGGCCACGGCCGTGTTGCCCGCACTGGCGCCGCGGGTGGCGAGGATGAAGGTGCCGGGGCCGCGCAGCACACGGGTGCTGCCGCCGTCGAGCACGGTAAGCGAGTCCCCCTGCTGCAGGGTAATGCGCTGGGTGTCGCCGATCTGCGAGCCGACCGGATAGGTCCCCGCCGAGGGGCCGCTGGAGGCGACGACGGTTCCCGCTTCGGCGGCCTGCGGGCTCATGGCCAGCGCGGCGGCTCCGGCAACAAGGGCAAGGGCCAGCTTGTTTCCCAGGGACATCGTCTCACTCCTCCATCACATCTGCGCAAGGTTGTAACAAAAAGCCGATCGAATTGTCAGCCTTCTTGAAAATCTTTTCTTTCGGTTAGTCGCTGTCGCCTGAATTCGCGATTTCATCGTTGTTCAGCCGACCTCTATTTCGATCCCATGACGTATGCCCCGTCTTCGTTCAGTTCGCGGCTGCGCGCCAGCAGCGCCTGCAAGGCGGCATCGTCGGGATAGCGAGCAGCGATCTTTTCCAGCGATTCGATCCCCTTTGCGCGGTCGGTCTGCAGCAGCGCCACCGCTTCGGCCAGCGCCCGACGGTCGTCTGCCGGGAAATCGGGGGCGGGCTCGGCCAGCTCCAGCGCGCTGGCCCGGCCCGACAGCACCACGCTGCCCATGGGCCGCCACCAGTCGAGGCCCGAACGGCGCGCGAATTCGGCGCTGGCCATGATCGTGCTGGCGAACGCCTTGTTGCCCGATTCCAGCCGCGCGGCGGTGTTCATGGAATCGCCAAGGGCGGTGTACTGGATGCGGTTCTCGCCGCCGAAGTTGCCGACCACGGCTTCGCCCACGTGCAGGCCGACGCGGGTCTTGCCGATCTTCGGCAGGCTGGGGTCCATCTCCGCCACTTCCTTGCGGAATTGCTCGCCCGCCAGATAGATTGCGTAGCCAGCCCTGGCCGCGCGCTCGCCATCGTCGGGGCGACTGATCGGCGCGCCCCAGAAAGCAACCACCGCATCGCCGATGAACTTGTCGAGGATGCCGCCGTGCTCGAGGATCACCTCCGACAGCATCTCCAGGTAGCGGTTGAGCAGTTTGGCGACCATTTCCGGCGGGATCGCGTGGCTCATCTTGGTGAAGCCCTCGAGGTCGGAGAACAGCACGAAGATCTCGCGCTTCTCGCCGCCCAGGCTCAGCAGTTCGGGGTGCTCGATGATCTCGTCGGCAATGCTTTGCGGCAGGTATTTGCCCAGCGCGCCTTGCGCGAACTGGCGCTGCACGGCGGTGGATGCGCGCGCGGCGCTGGTAACGGCGGTGAAGGCCACCACCCAGCCCAGCGCCGGGCCGAAGGCGGGGAAGCCATAGGTATCGACCCCGCGCTCGTGAACGAAAAAGGGCAGGCCGATGAACAGCGCCACCTGCACCACCAGCAGCGGGACCAGCTTCCAGTTCTTCAGTTCCAGCAGCGCCGTCAGCGTGGCGGCGATCACGGTGAGGAAAGCCAGCGCCCACAGGAACCACGCAGTTGGCTGCACCAGCCGCGCGCCATCCAGCATCTGCGCGATGGTGGCAGCGTGGATCTGGATCCCCGGCGGGCGCACCTCGCGCGCGCCGGATTCCACGGCGGGATCGACATAACCCGAGAGCGGGGTGAGGGCGCGGTCGTAATCGATGATGTCGCCGCCGATCAGTACATAGGAATCGCGGATCGCTTCCTCGAAATCGGCGCGGGCTTCGGGCACTTCGAAGATCGCATCGATGCTGAAGGGGATGATCTGCAGCGTGCTGAACACCGGCTCTTCGATATAGAGCGGGCGGCGATAGCGGATCGCGCCTTCGTAGCCGTCGAAACGCTCCACCAGCGGCTCGCCCGCGTCGCGCAGCATGACCCGGCCCATCAGCTCGGGCGTGCCGTCGATGATTTCGGGCCACACGCGGGTGACGCCGTCGTTTTCCGCCAGGCGGATGCTGGCCGGGTGCGCGTTGGACCCTTCAAGCTGGGCAATGAAATCGTCGAGGAAGGCCTGCTGTTCGTATTCGATATCCAGCTGGTTGGTGACAAGGTCGGCATAGCCCACCGCCACCGGCGTCTGCATGGTCCGCAGCGTCTCGATCAGTTCGGCATCTTCGGCCTGTGGCTGGTCGAACAGGATATCGATGCCGATGGCCTTCGCGCCCAGGCCGTCGATATTGCGCAGGGCTGCGGCCAGCGTGTCGCGCGGAAGGGGAGAGCGCTTCTGCAACTGGATAAGCGACTGGTCGTCGAAGGCGATAATGACGATCCGTTGGTCGGGCTCCACCAGCGGCGAGAGGTAGTATTCGCGCGCGTCGTAAAGCGCGCGCTCGGCATCGTCGGTAACCGGCAGGTCCCAGCTGAAGCGCGACAGCAGCAGCGCGACCAGCAGGAACAGCCCGGTCATTACCAGTCGCCGCGGGCCGGCCTCGCGCACGCTGCGCCAGCCGGCGGTAAAAAGCTGCATCGAAGCGCGCTCTGCCAAGTCGAATGTCCCCCCTGAAGTGCTCTTGTCAAACAGGCGGGTGACAAATTCAAGTCGTCAGTCGGTTTGCGGATTCGCTAATGCTTCGCAAAACAGCCATAAGAGCATTACAGAGTCGCGCATTATTCAATCAGGGGGATGAGAGTTATGGCATCTGTTTACGATCGGCACGTTGACCTTAACGGGTTCATGGAAGGGGTGAAAAAGCGCAATCCGGGCCAGCCCGAATTCGTCCAGGCGGTGCAGGAAGTGGCGCAGGACATCTACGAATTCATCGAGGACAAGGAAGAATACCACCAGGCGCAGATCCTGCGCCGCATTGCCGAACCCGACCGGATCGTGTCGTTCCGCGTGTGCTGGGAAGACGACAACCACAACATCCGCGTGCAGCGCGGCTGGCGCGTGCAGTGCAACAACGCCATCGGTCCCTACAAGGGCGGCATCCGCTTCCACCCCAGCGTGACCGAAAGCGTGCTGAAGTTCCTGGCCTTCGAGCAGACCTTCAAGAACTCGCTGACCGGCCTGCCGATGGGCGGGGGCAAGGGCGGCGCCAACTTCAACCCCAAGGGCAAGAGCGATGCCGAGGTGATGCGCTTCTGCCAGGCCTTCATGACCGAGCTCTATCGGCATATCGGCCCCGATACAGACGTGCCCGCGGGCGACATCGGCGTGGGCGGGCGCGAGATCGGCTACATGTTCGGCCAGTACAAGCGCATCGTGAACCGCTGGGAAGGCGTGCTGACGGGCAAGGGGCAGGAATATGGCGGCAGCCAGATGCGGCCCGAAGCGACCGGCTATGGCGCGGTCTACTTCATGCAGAACATGCTGAAGCACAAGGGCATGGATATCGAAGGGCACACCGCCGTCATCTCCGGCTCCGGCAATGTCGCTACCCACGCGGCGGAAAAGATCGTGCAGCTGGGCGGCAAGGTGCTGACGCTGTCCGACAGCGGCGGCTTCATCTACGATCCCGACGGTATCGACCAGGAAAAGATCGACTGGGTCAAACACCACAAGACGCACACGCGCGGGCGCATCTCCGACTATGTCGACCACTTTACCAATGCCACCTACCACGGTGATGGTGCACGTCCGTGGGGCGTAAAGGCCGACCTGGCATTGCCGTGTGCCACGCAGAACGAGCTGAACGAGGAAGAGGCGAAGGAACTGGTGCAGAACGGCGTGAAAGCCGTGTCCGAAGGCGCCAACATGCCGACCACGCTGGAAGGCGTGCACGTGTTCCACGATGCCAAGATCATGTACGGCCCCGGCAAGGCTGCCAATGCCGGCGGCGTGGCGGTTTCGGGCCTGGAGATGAGCCAGAACTCCGAACGCATCAGCTGGAACCACGGCCGCCTGGGCGAAATGCTGACCGAGCTGATGCACGGCATCCACGACAAGTGCGTGGAATACGGCGACCAGGGCGATGGCTATGTCGACTACGTGAAGGGCGCGAATATTGCGGGCTTCAAGAAGGTAGCCGACGCCATGCTGGCCTTCGGGGTGGTGTAGTCGCTCCAGACGGAAACGGGAAATGCCGCGTTAGTTCGTACTGGCGCGGCATTTTTCTCGCTAGCTTCCGCTCGGCGCCGTCACCAGCGCCTTGCCTTCGGGTGCGAAGGTGACGCTGGCAAGGTCCGGCGCCAGTGCGCATTCGCCCGGCGCGACCACTTCGCCGGCCACCAGCACCTCGCCCTGCAAGGGCAGCACCAGCAGCGGCGCGGCGTAGCTGTAGAGCAGTCCCTCCTCGGGCACGCCGTCGACCCAGTCGAGCCGGAAATACGGGCCGTCGACCAGCGAGGCACTGCCGCTGCCGGGCAGGCGCTGCATCAGCGCGGCATCGTAGGGCGAGCCATCGGCAATGGCCATGCCTGCCTCCAGGTGCAGCTCCCGGTCGCGGCCATAATCGTACAGGCGATAGGTTATGTCGCTGTTCTGCTGCACTTCCACGATCGAGCAGCCCGGCCCGATCGCGTGGACCGTATTGGCGGGGATGTAGAAGAAGTCGCCCGCCTGCACTTCGTGCCAGCTGAGCAGGTCCTCGATCGATCCGTCCAGCGCGGCTGCGCGCATTTCGTCGGGTGCCAGCGCACGCTCGAAACCGATGCCCAGCTTCGCACCGGGTTCGGCAGCGATCACCAGCCAGCATTCTTCCTTGCCCTGGCGACCCAGTCCGGCAGCTTCGGCCTGGTCGCTGTTCGGGTGGCACTGTACCGACAGCTTGTCGCTGGTGAACAGGTATTTCACCAGCAATTCAGGCAGTTGTGCGGGCGGTTCGAACCAGATTTCGCCAATTCGCCGACCTTGCGGCACCGCGAAAGGCGCGGGCAGCACGTCGCGGCCCCAGACTTTTTCTATCGTGCGGATCGGCAGCAGCATCCTGTCTCGTCTAGGCGGCAAATATTGCAAAAACCAGTACCGACCAAAATTCCTCTCGCCCAATGCTGCGCTGCAACGTAGGTTGCCGATCCGTGACACTCGACGCATCTCTGCTGTGGCCCTTGCTCGCCCTGCTGGCGGCGGGTGCGGCTGCGGGTTTTGCCGGCGGGCTGTTCGGCATCGGTGGCGGCTTCGTGGTGGTGCCTGCCCTGGTGCTGATCCTGCCGTTGCTGGGCACGGCGCCCGACCAGCTGACGCACGTGGCCGTGGGCACCAGCCTTGCCACCATCATCTTCACCTCGCTGCGATCGGTGCGCAGCCATGCCCGGCGCGATGCGGTTGATACATCGGTGCTGAAAAGCTGGGCGCCGTGGGTGGTGGGCGGCACGCTGCTGGGCGCCTGGGTGGCGGACGTGGTCAGCTCGGCTACGCTGGCGCTGATCTTCGGCATAGGCGTGCTGGGCTTTGCCGTGCACTTCCTCAGCCCGCGCGTGCACGAACGACAACTGGCCAGCGCCATGCCGACCGGCGCGACGCGGGCAGGCCTGGCCGGCGGGCTTGGCCTGCTGTCCAGCCTGCTGGGTATCGGCGGCGGCACCATCACCACCATGACCATGACCATGTGCGGCACATCCATCCACCGCGCCATCGGCACCGCCAGCGGCATGGGCGCGATCATCGCCGTGCCTGCCAGCCTGGGCTTCATGGCGATCGGCATGGATGAGCCCGGCCTGCCGTGGGGCTCGCTGGGCTACGTCAACCTGCCAGCCGCGCTGGGCGTGGTGGTCACCAGCGTGCTGTTCGCGCCGCTGGGCGTGGCGCTGGCGCACCGGCTTTCACCCGCGCTGCTGCGCCGGGTTTTCGGGATTTACCTGCTGTTTGTCGGAGCAACGATGATCTTCAACTCGTGAGCGGAAAAAGGGGTTCGAACATGGATATTGCACGCAGGACGTTTCTGGGCGGCGGCGCTGCCGCAGCCGGTATGGCCGCAGCCTTTCCGGCGCTGGGGCAGGGCGGTCCAGTCCCTTCTGCCGCCAGCCATTTCGGCCCTGCCGATGGCGTCGCCATGCTTTCTCGCAACGAGAACCCCTATGGCCCGGCACCCAGCGCGCTGGCCGCTGCCGCCGATGCGGCGACGAAGGGCTGCTACTATGCCGACCGGGGCCTGCGACGCTTGCACGAGATGATTGCCGAGCGCCATTCGCTCAGCCCCTCGCAAGTCGTGATCGGTGCCGGCTCCACCGAAATCCTTTCCGCCATTGCCATCGCCTGGGGGCGCGACGGGGCGATCCTGTGTCCGGGCCTGTTCTGGGATACTACGGTGCAATACGGAGAGCGGCAGGGCGTGGCTGCGATCCGCGTGCCGCTGGCGGGCGACATGAATGTCGATCTGCCTGCGATGGAAGCCGCTTTCGGCGACCACGTGTCGCTGGTGCAGGTGTGCAATCCCAACAACCCCACCGGCATGATGGTGGATGCCGCCGGACTGCGGGCGCTGGCCGCACGTGTCACGCCCAGCGCCACGCTGCTGGTGGACGAGGCCTATAACGAGCTGGCCGACGATCCGGCAGGCAATTCGGTGGTGGACCTGGTGCGCGAAGGACGCGACGTGATCGTGTGCCGCACCTTCTCCAAGATCTATGGCATGGCCGGCATGCGCGTGGGCTATGCCCTGACCAGCGAGGAAAATGCCCAGCGTATCCGCAGCCACATGATGAGCTTTGGCGGCAACACCTGCGGGCTGGCCGCGGCCATCGCCAGCTACGACGATACCGGCTTCCTCGATGCCAGCCGCGCGGCGATCCTGGAAGGGCGCGAGATGATCCTCGATGCCGCCGCGCGCAGCGGCTGCAGTGCGCTGCCCAGCCAGACCAATTTCGTCTATATCGAAGTGCCCGATGCAGACGCCGTACAGGCGGCGATGGAACAGCGCGGCATCCTTATCCGCCCTGCCTATGGCCAGTGGACGCAATATTCGCGCGTGAGCACGGGAAAGATCGGGGACGTGGCGCGTTATGCCGCTGCCTTTCCCGAAGTGATCGAAGAGGTTGGATCCGCATGAGGGGGCACATGAGGGTTCGCATAAAGGTTAGACAGGGAGAATGACTGCATGCGTAGATTTGTAAGCTCGGCGGCCGTGGCGGCCACCCTTCTGGCAAGCGTACCCGCCATGGCGGACGCGCTGGTGGAGGTTGATGCCGAACACCTGAACGAAGACGTGCCCATGCCCATGTTCCAGGTGGATGCCAGCTGGCCACGCCTGCCCGACGACATGATCCTGGGCCAGGCCCCCGGCCTGGCGGTGGACAAGGACGACAACATCTGGGTGCTCAACCGCCCCAATTCGCTGGGCTTCACCGATATCGGCCTGGATAACGGGATGAGCCAGGCCTGCTGCGCCGCGCCGCCGCACGTGTTGCAGTTCGACCAGGACGGCAACCTGCTGCGCAGCTGGGGCGGGCCGGACCTTGCTCCGGGTGAAAGCACCTACGAAGGTGAGGGGCGCGATCGTACCGAGATCGGCGACGAGCAGTGGCCCGCCAATGTCCACGGCCTGTTCGTCGATGACGACATGAACGTGTGGATCGGCGGCAACGGCGGCGGCGACCACGTGGTGCTGAACTTCACCGCCGACGGTGAATTCATCCGCCAGATCGGCACCCGCCAGCAGACCGACGGCAACATGTCCGAGCAATTCCTCGGCAACCCGGCGGATATCCATTACGACGGTGAAAGCGTGCTGGTGGCCGATGGCTACATCAACAAGCGGATCATCGAATTCGGCGCCGAAGACCTGGGCTTCGAACACCTGTGGGGCGCCTATGGCGCGGAACCGGGCGGCGGCACGCGCGAAGGCGAGTTCGACCAGTCGCAGGCCTCGTCCACCGGCGATGGCGGACCCAATCCGGAAAGCACCAGTTTCGGCGATATCGTGCACTGCGTGACGCGCGGGCCGGACGACACGATCTATGTCTGCGACCGACGCAACAACCGCCTGCAGGTGTTCCGCGAAACCGATGACGGCGTGGAATTCGTACAGGACGTGGTGATCGCGCTGGAAACCGGCGGCACGCGCACCGCCAGCGACGTCGCCTTCAGCCCGGACGGCACCTATGTCTACGTGGCCGACATGATGAACGGGCGGGTGTGGATCCTGCTGCGCGAAACGCACGAGATCATCGGCTGGTTCGGCCGCAACGGGCGCTATCCGGGGCAGTTCATCTGGCTGCACAGCGTGGACGTGGACAGCGAGGGCAATGTCTACACCACCGAAGTCAGCACCGGGCGGCGCGTGCAGCGCTTCGTGATGACCGGCATGAGCGAATAAGGGTCAGGCGGCGAGCGCCGCCTGACCATTCCACAGTACATCCGACCTGACGATCGGCGTGCCGTAGAGCAGCCGCCGTTCGGCAGGATCGAACGCCTCGCGCCGGTGCGCGCAGGCGCGGTTGTCCCACACCAGGATATCGCCGGCCTGCCACTGGTGCAGGTAGGCGAATTCGGGCCGCGCAACGTGGTCGTAGATCGCATCGAGCAGGTCGGCGCTTTGCGCCTTGTCGAGCCCGGTGATGCGCGGGGCGGTGTCGATGTAGGACAGGATGCGCCGCGCGCCCAGGAACAGGAACTTTGCCCCCGTCACCGCGTGGCGCTGCACCAGCGGCACTGTGCGAAACAGGCTTTCGTCCTCCACGTCGGCCTCGTCAAGCGTGCCTTCGAAATCGTTCACCTGCAGCGGGAAGTGAATGTGCCGCCCCTCGATCCGTGCCAGCAGGTCGGGTGGCAGCGCATCGTAAGCGGCGGCGAGACTGGCAATGCCGGTGCGCCCGCCCGTGCGGGTTACCTCCACCCCGTGCAGCGCGGTGGCTGGCGGCGGGGCCGCGTCGGTCCACCGATCCTGGTGCCAGCCCATCTCGTCGGCGCCGAACTGGCCGATGGTCTTGCCGCCTTCCTCGATATTTGAGACCAGCCGCAGGCCCTTGAAGCCGTCGACATCGATCGGCTCGTGATAGCGCGAGGTGTCCGACGGGTCCGGCTCGCCCAGCTGGCGGATGAAGGCGACGTACTGGTGCGGGGTGAGCACGGGAGAACGGATCACCAGCGCGAGGTGGCGGTGGAACAGGTCTGCCAGCTCTGCCACCTCGCCTTGTGAAAGGGGCGAGGTGGTGTCCAGTCCGGTGACTTGCGCACCGACATGTTCGCTCAGCGGCTGTACCTGCATCGTTCTCTCCCTCTTGCCGGACAGGATGGCGCAGTCAGCCCTCGTCGCGCAAGAAGATCTCCTCGATCGTCAGGCCGAACACATCGGCGATCCTGAAAGCCAGCGGCAGGCTGGGGTCGTACTTGCCGGTCTCGATAGCGTTCACGCTCTGGCGACTCACCTCCAGCCGGTCGGCCAGGTCCTGCTGGCTCCATTTGCGTTCGGCGCGCAGCACGCGCAGGCGGTTGTTCATGCCCGCCACCTGACGATCGGGGCAGCAAGCCCGAAAAAGGCCAGCCAGATGGCGCCGACCCACATCGGCCCCTCCGTCACGACGTCGTAGACGGCGAGAAACTGCCAGAACGTCACCATCGTCAGGGTGGCTGCCGTGCCCAGCAGCACTTGCTTCACCAGCAGCAGGCGCTGGTATTCGTCATCGCATTCGGCCAGCAGCCGGAAAATCGTCCAGAACACGCCGCAGATCATGGCGGCCGTAAGCGCGGCCAGCGCCACGCGCATGCCCGTGGCAAGGCCGGATTTGGCAAGCAGCAGGCCGCCGACAAGCACTACCATGTATCCGGTCATGAAAGCGGTGAGGCGCGCGAAATAGCGTTTCATGTAGGCAGGGACGAGCATCGCTTCAGACTCCATCTTCTGCTGGCGCATTGTCGCCGCGCGCCAGCCACCAGCGGGTGAGACCCATGCCCAGCGCCCAGACCGGCACCGAGAACCATCCCGGCGCATGGGGCACCAGCGCGAATTCCTCGAAGAAGCCCCACAGCGAGGCAAGGCCCAGCACCAGTGCCAGCCCACCCATGTTCGACATGACGGCGAGGTGGCGCAGGTATTCGTCCTGCTCGTCCGCGATATAGCGCGCCATCACCCAGATCATGGCGAAGATCGGCAGGATCGGCAGGAAGGCGATCACCCACAGGACGGTGCCTTCCATGCCCAGGGCGTCGGTCAGCCAGACGGCAATGCCCATGCCCAGGATATAGGCGAGCGAGGCCGCCAGCATGCCGCGATTATAACGGCGCACGGCGGGGCTGGAGGTGCCGGAGCGCTCCTCGCAGCGTTCGCCCGAGCGCATCAGCGGGTACAGCAGGCCGCCGGTGCTGGCCATCAGGATGATGGCGGTGGGGCCGTTGATGGCGTCGCTGGCGGCCAGGCCGGCAATGGCGGCCATCAGGCCGATGATCGCGCCGATCCAGAAGCCGGGACCGCGGCGGGAAATCCAGGTGTCGCTCATGCCCGCTGCTCCGCCTTCGCGTTACAGCTGCGCGTGCTGCCCAGCGTGACGACGGCCAGCACGGGCAGCGCGAGGGTGAGCGTTTGCGCGGTGTCGCGATTGATCCATTCGAAATGGCCGGCCACGGCGACGGCAATGATGACAGCCGCCCAGAGCAGCGCCTTTGCGATGGTTCTCATGTCAAGCTCCTTTGAATTAATGTAAAGGAAGCTAGACATACTAGACAAAGGTGTCAAGCAACATTGACAAAAGGATTAGCTCGCTTGACTTGCTGTCGTCCAAACCTCTGAATTCTCCAATCAAAAAGCCCCGCCTGCACCATGCTGGCAGGCAGGGCTTTCCGGGGGGAGGCGGCGGCGCCCACTATGCGCCGGCCGCCCAAGGGAGCTGGTTGCGCGAATCAGAAGCGCTTGGTCACCCCCACGCGCAGCTGGCGCGGTTCGACAACGCGGCTGTTCACGCCTTCGAAGCCGCCCAGCGGCTCTCCGGGCAGGCGGGTGGCGTAGAAATAGTCGATATCGTCGTCCTGCGAATCGAGAATGTTGAGCAGTTCGGCATGGACTTCCCAGCCGCGCAGCAGGGCAATGTCCTGCGGCGTCCAGGCCACGCGCGCATTCACCAGCGTGGTGCTTGCGCCGCGTACCGAATTGTCTTCCACCAGCGCATGCGGACCGAGATAGCGCACGCGCATGGCGGCGTTCCAGTCGGGGAAGGCCGCGGAAATGCCCAGTTCGCCCGCACTGTCGAGCGCGCCGGGCACGTAGTTCTGGCCTTCCGGCAGGCCGGCAAAGCGCGAGGTCGTTCCCGTCCACACGGCATCGATGGCCAGCCAGTTGTTGGGATGCCAGAAGGCGGTGAGTTCGTATCCGTGGCGGCGGCCCGGATCGCTCGGCTCCACCGCGCCCGCGTCGCCGAGATAGATCAGCTCGCTGTCGATGCTGGACCACCAGTAGACGCCTGTCAGGATCAGCCCGCCGCGTTCGAACCGCACGCCCAGTTCCTCGAAGTCGCCTTCGACAAGGCCGGGCGCGGGGTCGGTGGGATTGGTCACGCCGCGCGCGTCGTTGGAATGGAAGCCTTCGCCGTAGTTTGCGTACAGCGCGATCCCGTCCGCCACTTCGTAGTTCACGCCGATCTTCGGCGCGAACGTGTTGTCGGATACCTCGCCCGACCAGCTGAGCGCGCCGCGAAGCGCGCGGGTTTCGAAGTCGTACCAGTCGCCGCGCAGGCCGCCGATCACCATCAGGCGATCGGTGGGCCGCCAGATCGCCTCTGCATAAAGCCCGAGCGAGGCCTGTTGCACGGCAAAGGCGCCCACGGTGAATTCGGTGACGCCGGCAATGGTCTCGTCCAGCCCGACTTCGCCGATATCGTCGTAGCGGCCTTCTGCGCCCATCCGCAGGCTGAAGGCATCGGAGAGGCGCGCGGTGTGTTCCACCCGTCCGCCGAAGGTCCACAGTTCGTCATACTGGCGCAGCTGGTCGCCGTTCACCGGGTCTTCCAGGAAGTAGGTGAAGTTGGACAGCAGGTCCCAATCGTAGCGTTGGGCATAGGCTGTCACGCGCCAGGAGTCGGAGAGGTAGTTGGCGGTAAAGATATGACGCTCGGTCTCGCCGCGCAGGGTGGGGTCGAGCGAGCAGAAGCGGTCGGCGCAAAGGGCAGTGCCCACGGCGCGTTCGGGGATCTGCTCGGTCGGTGCCCAGCTGGCATCGAACAGCGAATAGCTGAGCGAAAGATCGCCCGCGCCCAGCGGCTGGGAATATTTGACGAAGGCCGAATAGCCTTCGAAATCCTCGGGCAGTTCCCACGGGCCGTCGTTGAACTTGGCCTGGCCTGCTACCAGCAAGTCACCCTCACCCAGTCGCACCGATCCACCGGCCACGAAACGGCGATAGCCATAGCTGCCCAGGTCCACGCTGGCGAAAGGCTGCAGGCGATCGTGCGTGGTGATCTGCGAAGAGCCGACGAAGGAAAAGTCGCCCGCGTCCACGCGGTAGGGGCCCTTGCGATAGTCCACCCGCGCCACGGTTTCGGGGATCAGGCCGTTGACATCGAGATAGCCCTGACCATGCCCGTGGGTGCGCAGGTTCATCGGCATGTCGTCGATATAGACCGAGTAATCGGTTCCGTGGTCCAGGTTGTAGCCGCGCAGGAAGAACTGGTTGGCCTTGCCGCCGCCCGAATGCTGCGTGGCGATCAGGCCGGGCGTCGCCTCCAGCAGTTCGCCAGGGCGCAGCAGCGGGCGAATCTCGATATCGGCGCCGGCCACGCCGCCTTCGCTGGCGGCACCCGCCATGCCGATCCGTCGCTCGCCGCGGCCGTAGACGTAGATGATGTTTCCCGTTGCCACATCGCGCACGACGTTGGTGTCGTCAGGATTTACGCTGGCGGGCGAAGGGGTGCCGGCCGCGTCTGCGTTGTCCTGCGCCTGGGCAGGCACAGCCACACATAGCGTGGCGGAGCAGGAGGCGAGCAGGGCGGTTCGGATGACTTCGGACATAATCACCCCGCATCTGCCCAGCCGTCTCTCGCCACGCACCGTAAATTACGGTAACCGCCATGTTACATGGACGTTACATCCCCTTTCGAAGCCGAAGTGGAGCGCCTGCGCGCCAAGCAGGTGCCTGGCGCCAGCGGTCGCCTGCGTGAGTTGTTCGACTATCTTGCCCAGCGTGGACCCGATGCCGACAGTGTGACCCAGGACGAGCTGGCGCGCGCTGTCTTCGGGCAGCAGGGCGCCGACGCCGACGATGCGACCGTGCGTGTCTACGTTCACCGCCTGCGCAAGAAGCTGGAGGATTTCTACGCCGCCGACGAAGCCGGCGAGGGCGGCGTGCGCGTAGTGCTGCCCAGCGGCACTTACGCTTTGCGGCTGGAAGGCATCGAAGAAGCGCCGACTCGCCCAGGCCCCTACCGGGCCAATCGCCCCAGCACGCTTGTCGCCGCCGGCGTGGCGCTGGCCGTTCTCGCCGTGGTGGCCCTGTTCGCGTGGAGCCAGCGCGGCGAAGCGCCCAACGCCCTGTGGGCGCCACTCGCAGCCTCGGAACGGCCAATCCTGCTGGTGCTGGGCGACTACTATATCTACGGCGAGATCGACCCCGTCCGGCCCGAACAGAGCCGCCTGATCCGCGATTTCCGCGTCGATGGCGAAGCCGACCTTGCCGCATTGCAGGAGGCAGAGCCCGATCGCTATGGCTATGCCGAGGACGTGGGGCTGACCTACCTGCCGTTCTCCACCGCCTATGCCATGCAGTCTATCATGCCGGTGCTGGCCGACATTGACCGGAACACCGGCCGCGAGGTGGACGTGATCGCTGCCAGCGAAGTGGAGCCCGCCATGCTCAACCGCTTCGACGTGGTCTACCTTGGCCTGCTGTCGGGCATGGGTGTGCTGGAAGAGCAGGTCTTTACCGACAGCACGCTGCGCGTGGGCGAAAGCTATGACGAGCTGGTCGACCGCGAGAGCGGACAGGTGTGGACCAGCGACGAGGCGCGCACCCTGGCCTCGCCCGCATTCTATCGCGACCATGCCTATCTCGCCCGCTTCACCGCATCCACCGGGGCGCAGGTGGTGGTGGTGGCCAGCCAGCGCGAAACCGGCTTGCGCGGCATCAGCCCGATCGCGGTGGCCGATGCGCTTCCCCAAGGTGTGGCAGAGGTTTCCGGCGCCGACGGGTTCGAAGCCGTGGTGCAGGTGACCGGGCAGCAGGGCGCGGACCTTGACGACCGGCTGATCCTGGCGCGCGAAAGGCGCTGATCTTTCCTACTTCTCGGCCGCTTGCCACAGCCTGCCCATGGCCAGTCAAAGCCTCAGACTTCCGCCAATTTCACCCGATTGCGCAGGTGAGCGATTTCTTGCCTCCAGGACAGTGCTCCATGTGCTCCACATTCGCGCCGCACTGCCCGGAAACTGCGGCGAATACCGCCCAAAGGCGTTATCTTGTCATTCACACGCGCTACCCTACATTGAAGAGCTGAAAGGACGCGTTCTGCAATGAGTGACAACAACGAGCCGGAAAACGGCGGCGGGGGCAACAACCCCTGGATGAAGAGCCTGATGATCTGGGGCGGGATCTTCCTGGCCCTGCTGCTGGCGGTTTCCATGTTCGGCGGCCCGCGAGAGGCACCGGGCACGGCGATCCAGTATTCCGATTTCAAGGACAAGGTCGCCGAAGGCAGCGTGTCCGAAGTCACCATTTCGCCCGATCGCATTACCGGCGTGCTGAAGAACGATGAACGCTTCTCCACCACGCCAATTGCCGATCCGAACCTGGTCGACCAGCTTGATGCGGCAGGCGTGACCTACACCGGCACCCAGCCCGAACAGATGAACGTGCTGCTGGTGGTGCTGATCCAGGCGCTGCCGTTCCTGCTGATCCTGGGTATCGCCTTCTTCGCGCTCAGGCAGGTGCAGAAGGGCGGTGGCAGCGGCGCCATGGGCTTTGGCAAGAGCAAGGCCAAGCTGCTGACCGAGAAACAGGGCCGCGTGACGTTTGAAGACGTGGCCGGCATCGACGAGGCGCGCGAGGAGCTGCAGGAAATCGTCGAGTTCCTGAAGGATCCGCAGCGTTTCTCAAAGCTCGGCGGACAGATCCCCAAGGGCGCGCTGCTGGTCGGCTCGCCCGGTACCGGCAAGACGCTGTTGGCCCGCGCCATCGCGGGTGAGGCGCGCGTGCCGTTCTTCACCATTTCGGGTTCCGACTTTGTCGAGATGTTCGTGGGCGTCGGCGCCAGCCGCGTGCGCGACATGTTCGAACAGGCGAAGAAGAACGCGCCGTGCATCGTCTTCATCGACGAGATCGACGCCGTGGGTCGCCATCGCGGCAACGGTATCGGCAACTCCAACGACGAGCGCGAGCAGACGCTGAACCAGCTGCTGGTGGAGATGGACGGCTTCGAGGCCAACGAAGGCATCATCATCATCGCCGCCACCAACCGCCCCGACGTGCTCGATCCGGCGCTGCTGCGTCCGGGCCGTTTCGACCGCCAGGTGGTGGTGCCGATCCCCGATATCGACGGGCGCGAGAAGATCCTGGCCGTGCACATGAAGAAGGTGCCGCTGGCGCCCGACGTGAACCCGCGCACCATCGCGCGCGGCACGCCCGGTTTCAGTGGTGCGGACCTTGCCAACCTCGTCAACGAGGCAGCCCTGCTGGCCGCGCGCCGCAACAAGCGCCTGGTCGCCATGCAGGAGTTCGAGGACGCCAAGGACAAGGTGATGATGGGCACCGAGCGCAAGTCCATGGTGATGACCGAGGACGAGAAGAAGATGACCGCCTATCATGAGGCCGGCCACGCGCTCGTCTCGCTGAACGAGCCGGCTTCCGACCCTATCCACAAGGCCACGATCATCCCGCGCGGCCGCGCGCTGGGCATGGTGATGCGCCTGCCCGAACGCGACAACTACTCGTATCACCGTGACAAGATGCACGCGAACCTGGCCGTGGCCATGGGTGGCCGCGTGGCGGAAGAGATCATCTTCGGCCACGACAAGGTCTCGTCCGGTGCCTCCGGCGATATCCAGTACGCCACCGACCTGGCGCGCAACATGGTCACCAAGTGGGGCATGAGCGACAAGCTCGGCCCGCTGCAGTACGAGCAGAGCCAGGAAGGCTATCTCGGCATGGGCCAGACCACCCGCACCATGGCGGGTGCCGATACCAACAAGCTGATCGATGCCGAGATCAAGGACCTGGTCGAAGGCGGGCTGAAGCGCGCCACCGACGTGCTGACCGAGCAGGAGGACAAGCTCCACCTGCTGGCCCAGGCACTGCTCGAGTACGAGACGCTGACCGGCGACGAGATCAACCAGCTGATGGAAACCGGCAAGATCGACCGCCCCGATGCACCTTCGGGCCCGGTCATCGCCCAGCCGACGCACGGTTCTGCCATTCCGCAGGCGGGCAAGCGCTTCGGCGGCAGCGGGGAAGCGCCGCAGGGCGCGTAAAGGCGCTGTCCTACAGCTTTGGTAACCTGAGAAGGCGGTGCCCACGGGTGCCGCCTTCTTTCATTTCGGAGATCAGAAAGCGCCCAGCACCAGCAGCATCTGCACGAACAGCAGCACGACGATCCAGATGAACATGCTCAGCACGAGCAGTCGCCAGATGGCGGAGAAGCGGCTGAGCGAATAGGTTCCGCGCAGCTGCTTGTACATGTGTAGCGGCACGATCAGGGCGAGGGCCGTGACGATCAGCGGCGCCCCCACGCCGACCTGGCCCAGCAGCGATGCCGTGACGAACAGCAAGGTAACGAAGCTGAGCGAATAGGTGATGAAGATCGCGTGGTCATAACCCTTGAAGCGGCGTTTCCAAGCGAACAGCAGCCAGACGAAGGGGATCGAGATCGGGATCAGCATCCAGCTGAACTTGTAGGCGTTGGCTTGCAGCTTGTAGACCATCAGGTTCGGGTCTTCGCGCCACTTTTTCACCAGCGTTTCATCCAGCCATCCGATGCCGGTGAAGTTGAGTGTCATGTCCGTGTCTTCGCTCAAGTCCAGGGTCTGCACCTGCTCGAGGCCGTCGAGCACCCCCTGGGCATCTTCCAGCTGGCGTTCGGCGGCCTGCCGAGTTCCGGCATCGGCATCGGCGGGCAGGGCATCTAGCGCCTCTTGCGCCGCATCGCGCTGAGCCGTGGCGCGGGATTCGACAGTGACAATGGTCCCCTCGAGGTCGGGATTGCTGAGCCCGCTGGGTGCGGTCAGGCCGACCACCTGGAACACGGCGAACATCAGGAACACGGTGAACAGGAACAGGGCCATCGGCGAAACGAAGCGGGCGCGTTCGCCATCGATATAGCGCCGCGTCAGGCTGCCCGGCTTGAAGGCCAGCAAGGGCAGGGTGCGCCACAGCTTGCCTTCGAAATGCAGCGCGCCGTGCAGCAGGTCGTGCATGAAGGCGCCGATGGTGCGGTGGACGTGGCCCTGCTGCCCGCAGGCGTGGCAATAGGCCCCGGTCAACGGCGTGCCGCAGTTGAGGCATTTCTCCGGCTGGTCCGGATGGGGTTTCTTCGCTCCGGAATCGGGCTCGATCGCGCGGCTCAGCAGCCCGCCCTCGGTAGCGGTACCAAGGCCTTCGATTACGTCGCTCATCGCCGAACCCCCTGTCTGGCGGCCATCCTACCCCCAAGGGCGCGAGGTGCAAGATGGCTGCTAGAGCTGCGCAATCTTGCGTTCGATGGCGGCCCACAGCTGGCTGAAGCCGCGCGCGGACGGGCTGCCGGGCGCAAACTCGCCCACCGGCTGGCGGCGCACGGCGCACTGTTCCACTGCGCTCGATTGCGGGATTACCGGCCAGTCCGGGTTCTCCTCGCGCGCGGCGCGGTGCAGGTTGCGGCGCATGTCGACCATCGACAGCACCGGCAGGATCGGCGGGTGCCGCTTTGCGTGCAGCTTGATCTCCTTCACCACGAGGTCGAAGGCACGGGCGGACAGCGGCGAGGGCGGCATGGGCACGATGATGAGGTCTGCTGCGCGCATCACCTGGGCGCTGATCTGGCCCAGCGCGGGCGGGCAGTCGAGCACGATGCGCTCGTACTTCTTCGCCAGATCCTGCGTCAGCTTGGCCAGCTGCTTGCGCTTACCGATGCGGGCAAGGACATTGTCGAGTTCGCGCAAGGATTCGTCGGCGGGCAGGACGGACAGGCGATCGTAGGCGGTCGGCACGATCGCCTCGCGCGCCTTCAGGTCCCTGGAAAAGACCGATCGTGCCCGCGCCTTCTTCGGCTCCACCCCGAACAGGAAGCCCGCGCCGCCCGCCACGTCGAGATCCCACAGCAGTGTCTTGCGGCACGAGATCGTGGCCAAACACCAGGCAAGGTTTGCTGCAATGGTGGTTTTTCCCACGCCACCCTTGGCGCTGTAGATCGCGATCACTGCCATGCTGCAAGCCTATCCACCGGGGGCGGTGCGAGGACAAGGGGGCTGCGCCGGGACGTGCCGCCTTGGGGCACACGGGCACGACAAAGCAAAAGGGCCGCGCCTTGCAGCGCAGCCCCTTGGATGGTCCGTTACCGGAGCGACGGCTTAGCCGTCGTAGTCCGCACCGATCGAGGTCGACCGGGTCGGCGCAGCGGCGGACAGGCGCATGGCCTCTGCCGACTGGCTCAGCGAGCCGACTTCATCGGCTTCGTCTTCCTCGTCGGGCAGCACGCGCTGCAGCGACTGCACCAGCGATTCCTGCAGGTGCTTGGGCTTCACGGTCTGCTCGGCGATTTCGCGCAGGGCGACGACCGGGTTCTTGTCGCGGTCGCGATCGATGGTGAGTTCCGCACCGCCGGAAATCTCGCGCGCCCGCTGGGCCGCCAGCAGGACGAGGTCGAAACGGTTGGGAACTTTGTCGACGCAATCTTCGACTGTAACGCGCGCCATGGGCACTCCGGATAAGCTGGTGTTGTCGGAAAGTGAGCCAGTTAGGCGTGAGGAACGGTTTCGTCAAGGTTTCCCTAGGGGGCAGGCATGGTAACAGGCGTCATGGACATTGCCCGCACCTATCAGGACCCGGCCCCGTTCGCGGCCGAAGCGCAGGGCCTGTCCTTCACCTTCTATCCCGCAGGTGCCGACCGCAAGGCTGCCTTGCTGGAGATCATCGCGGGTGCGCGCGATAGCCTGAAGGTCGCCTTCTACATCTTCGCGCGCGACCGGGTCGGCAGCGAGGTGCGCGATGCCCTGGTGGCAGCAGCCCGCCGCGGGGTGGCGGTGACGGTGATCGTCGATGGCTTCGGGGCTGAGGCGAACGAGGAATTCTTCGCCGACCTCACGGCAGCCGGCGGCAGCTTCATCACCTTCATGGCCAAGTTCACCCGCCGTGCGCTGATTCGCAACCACCAGAAGATCCTGCTGGCAGACGACAGCGTGGCCATGCTGGGCGGTTTCAACATCGAGGACGACTATTTCGCCGCTCCGGAAGAGAACGGCTGGAACGACCTCGGCTTCCGGCTGCAAGGGCCGGTGGTGGAGAAGGTGGCGGCCTGGTTCGCCGAACTGGTGGAATGGGCCAGCGATCCCAAGGCCCAGTTCCGAGACATCCGCAGCCGTGTGCGTAACTGGGACGGTGGCAGCGGCCCGGTGCAGCTGCTGATCGGCGGGCCGACGCGCGGGCCGTCGAGCTGGTCGCACTGCGTCAGCGAAGACCTGATCGAAGGGGATCGGCTGGACATGATGATGGCCTATTTCTCCCCCAATCCGCGCCTGCGCAAACGCATCCGCGAGATTGCCCGCAAGGGCCAGGCCAACCTGCTGCTGGCGGGCAAGAGCGACAATGGCGCCACCATCGGCGCCAGTCGCGCACTGTACAACAAACTGCTGGAAGCGGGGGCCAACATCTGGGAATTCCAGCCGTGCAAGCTGCACACCAAGCTGATCGTGCTGGACGATGCAGTCTACATGGGCAGCGCCAATTTCGACATGCGCAGCCTCTATGTGAACCTGGAGATCGTGCTGCGGATAGAGGACGCCGCGCTGGCAGAGCGGATGCGCGGCTTCATCCACGAACACCTGGGCGCCAGCGAACGGGTGACGCCCGAATTGCACGCCCGCCGCGCCACGCTGTGGAGGCGGGCGCAATGGTGGGCGAGCTGGTTCCTCGTCTCGGTGGTGGACTATACAGTCAGCCGCAAGCTGAACCTGGGGCTTTGAACTTCGGGAAAGCTCAAGGGGTGTGGCAATCTTTGCACCCGGCCATTCAGGAACGTTGGGACGATCCGGCTCGTTGCTTGGGAAACGACCCGATAATCCGCATGCCGGCAGCCCGTTTGTCGGCGTGCCCATCCCTCCCATGAAAGGCTCCCATGATCCTGCAAGACACCTACACACTCAACAATGGCGTGAAGATTCCCAAGATCGGCCTTGGCACCTGGCTGATCGACAATGACAAGGTTGCCGACGTGGTGAAGCACGGCGTGGAAGCCGGCTATCGCCACATCGACACCGCCCAGGCTTACCGAAACGAGAGCGGCGTTGGCGAAGGCCTGCGCAATTGCGGCGTGGCGCGCGACGAGATTTTCGTGACCACCAAGCTGGCGGCGGAGATCAAGTCGCTTGACGAAGCGCGCGTGGCCATCGACGGCTCGCTGAAAGCACTGGGCCTCGACACGATCGACCTGATGATCATCCATAGCCCGCAGCCGTGGGACAAGTTCCGCAATGGCGAGCATTTCTTCGAGGGCAACCTGGAAGCCTGGCGAGCGCTGGAAGAGGCGCTGGAGGCGGGCAAGCTGCGCGCTATCGGCGTCTCCAATTTCGAGAAGGTGGACCTGGACAATATCCTGGAGAACGGCAGCGTGAAGCCCGCCGTCAACCAGTTCCTGGCGCACGTCGGCAATACGCCCTTCGATCTGATCGATTACACCCAGGAGCAGGACGTGCTGGTAGAGGCCTATTCGCCCATCGGTCATGGCAAGATCCTTGACCACCCGCTGCTGAAGGACATGGCCGGCAAGTACGATGTCAGCGTGGCCCAGCTGGCCGTGCGCTATTGCCTGCAGCTGGACATGCTGCCGTTGCCCAAGTCGCAAACCGCCGATCACATCCGCAGCAATGCCGATGTCGATTTCACCATCAGCGATGACGACATGGAGACGCTGAAGACCATGCCGGACATCGAGGATTACGGCGACGCCGGTGATTTCCCCGTCTATCGCGCGGACGCTCGCAGCAGCTGAGCCGGCTCGCGCGCGCGGGCTCAGTGCGCGGTCTGGCCGCCGTCGATGGTCCAGGTGGCGCCGTTGACGAAGCTGGCGGCATCGCTGCACAGGTGCAGCACCGTTCCGGCAATCTCTTCCGGATGGGCATAGCGGCCCGAAATGTTGTGCTGGAAGAACATGTCGGTGAAGTCCTTGCTATCGGCCCAGTGCTGCGTCATCGGCGTACGCACGAAGCCGGGGGCAACGCAGTTCGCGCGGATGCCCTGCTGCGCATATTCCACCGCTGCCGCCTTGGTCAGGCCCGAGACCGCGTGCTTCATCGCGCAATAGACGCTCATGTTCGGGTCCGCGATCAGCGCACCGACCGATGCGGTGTTTACGATGGCCCCGCCGCCCGCTTCCAGGAAATGGCGGATCTCGGCCTGCATCGAATAGAACACGCCCTTGAAATCGACATCGATGGCCAGGTCCAGTTCCTCGTCGGTCACTTCGTGGATCGGGCGTTGCGGGGGCAGGATCCCGGCGTTGTTGAAAGCCATGTCCATGCGCCCGAAGCGCTCCAGCGTGCCTGCCACCAGTGCATCAACGGCCGCCTTGTCGCGCACGTCGGTCGGCAGGAACTCTGCCTCGCCGCCCGCCTGCCTGATGATCGCCACCGTTTCCTCGGCGCGTTCGTCGATGTCGCCGATCATCACCTTGGCGCCCTGCTCGGCAAAGGCGGTGCAACTGGCCCGGCCGATGCCCGTGGCACCGCCGGTCACCAGAGCTACCTTGCCGCTGAAGTCATACTGCACGTTGCTCATCGCTTACCTCTCTTCAGGATGGGAAGGCCGGCCCCGCAATTGGGAGAGCGGGGCCGGCCACGCACCGGTCAGGCAATGCCCTGCTTGCCCGGTGCAATGATGTGGTTGGGATCGAGTGCCTGCTTCAGGCGCGCGTTCACCTCGCGGTTGGCCGCGCCATACTGGTCCGCCACGAGGTCCATGGTGGAGACCGATGAGCGATAGGCCGCCCAGCCGCGCTCGCCAAAGCGGGTGATCATCTCGTTCATGCACTGCTCGGCCTTGGCGGACTGTTCGTCATCGCCCTTGTCGAACATCAGGAAGATGATGTGGTGCAGTTCGCGGCTGCCCACGACGTAGGCGGGCGCGTAGTCGAAGCCCCACTTGTTCATCACCTCGATGGCAAGCTCTGTCTGGCCCTGCGTTTCGCCGCCCTTCGCAGGCGCCACCGGAGCGAAGGCGATAGCACCGCCGCTGCGGCCCCACCAGCGCACCAGACCCTTTTCCTCCAGCGTCAGGCCGCCGCGCATCAGCGCCTTGTTGTGTTCGAAATAGGGATTGCCGTTCAGTTCGGCGTCGGTCAGCACTTCGCCGCCGATGGCCTCGAACGCGCCGCGAATGATCGGTTCGGTCGCGGCGATGGTCTCGTCCGTGCCATAGAGCGCGAAAAAGGTGTTCCACATGCCCAGCTCGTTCTGCCGGGCAAGGGTCTTGATCACCTCTTCGGGGATCGGGCCTTCCTCCTGCCAGATGTCGGCGCGGCGATTGAACATGGACAGCTGGTAAAGCGCGCCCATCATCATCACCGCGTTGGGGATGAGGTTGTTCATGCGGAACGGCCGCACCGCATCGGTGATCGCGGCAATGTCGGACACCTCGGCAGAGCGGACCATGAATGGCTTGTAGGCCGGTGGCCTTGGCATCATCCACATGCCCAGCTTGGTGACCACGCCGAAGTTCGACTGGGTGAAGATACCGTCGAGGTAGGGGCCATAGCCCCACTTGAATGCCTGCCAGGTGTTGCCGTTCTCTATCGATCCCATGCCCGTCTTCAGCACGGTGCCGTCGGCCAGCACCACTTCCATGCCGCACTGCATGAAGAAGTGGTCGCCATAGGGCGTGTAGCCCACGCCGCGTTCCAGCGTGTTGCCGACCATCGAGACGATCGGGCCGACGGTGGGCACGTCGATCCAGTAGGGCAGGTCGTTGTCCTCGATGTAGTCGTGGATCTGCTGGTAGGTGACGCCCGGTTCCACCAGGATCGTGCCCAGTTCGGCATCGAAATCGAGGATGCGGTTCATCCGCTTCAGGTCCAGGATCATCTGGCCGGAAGAGGCGGGCGTGGCCATGCCATAGCCCATGTTCTTGCCGGTGGAGATCGGCCACAGCGGCAGGCGATAGCGGTTGGCGACCGCCAGGATGGCCTGCACCTGCTCGACATTGGCAGGGGCGACCGCGCCCGAGGGCACGTGTTCGCCACGCAGGTCGGGGATGCCGCTCTTGCGATAGCTGAGCGTACTGGCCTCGTCGGCGAACACCCAGTCATCACCCACGATGGCGCGCAGTTCGCGCACCACGGCAGCGAACACGTCGCGGTCCATGTCCTGCGGCATCATGCGCGCACGCGCCATCGGGGTTAGCGCGGCGGTGCTGGCTACGGCGCCGCCGATGGCCATCACTTCGCGGCGGGAGAATCCATTGCTCATTGCCCGTGCTCCTCGGGGTCTGCCTCGGACTGCGAGATCCATTCGGACAACGCTTCCAGTTCGGTGTCGGTAATCTCGGTGGGCTTGAAGGCAGGCATCGCGCCCATGCCGGAGCGCACGATGGAGGATATCACCGCAGGGGGCAGGTTCCGCCCGCGGATGATCGGGGCGATGTTGTGCCCGTGGCAGTACCCGCAGGTGCGCGCGTAAAGGTATTCCGGTGCGCGCGGTTCGATCTCGTAAGTCGCTTGCGCGCTGGCGCTGTTCGATAGCGAACCGGCCAGTCCGCCTCCGGCCAACAGGACCAATCCCAAGGTCAGCGCGGTCCAGCGCCTTTGCCTAGCATGCATGACATCCTCTCCCCAATCGGCGTTTTCGCCGTCCGGGGACAGGTGATAATTACAATTGACAATTTGTCAATTGAACAAGCGTTCAGCGGCTAGTCGTCCGTTGCAGCAGGCTCCAGCGGCGGCAGGGGCAGGTGGGCGATTTCCCTGGCAGTGTCGCGGTCCACGCCCAGCCCGCACAGGATGTAGCCTGCCACCACTTCGGGATAGTCCGGCGCCATCTCGCGCTTCGCGATGGAGCCCATGGCCGCCAGCGTGGCGCCCAGCAGGATATCGCGGCCCAGGTCTGCCGAGGGGATCGGCAAGTCGCCATTGGTCACCCCGTCGGTGATGGTGCGCAACGCCTGGCGGAAGGTCTCGGCGCCAAAGATCTCTCCCGATGCGCTCATGTTCAGCATCGACCAGGCCCAGCGCCGGTCCTTCTGCGCACGGCGCAGGTAATAGCGCACGGCAACGGTGCACTGCTCGCGCGAATCGGGAATTTTCGAGACGGTCTGCGTCACCGCGACAAGGAAATCGTGCGTCACCTCGCGCGTCACCGCTTCGCGCAGGTCCACCATGTCGTTGAAGTGATTGTAGAAGGTGGCGCGGGTGACACCGGCCTTGTCCACCACGTCCTCGATCCGGGCAAACAGCCCGTTTTCGTCGCCGAAGATATCGAAGGCAGCAGCGATGATCCGCGCGCGGGTTTCGGCCTTGCGCTTCTGGCCGACCTTGGTGCGGCCATCGGTCGGTGCCGCCGCCTTTTGCCGGTCTGTAACCTTTCCCTGGGTCATCGGTTTATTCGTACCCGTAGTCCGAATAGTCCTTCATGTTGGGCGAAGTGAACTTGGTGAACTCGCTCTGGAACAGCAGCGGCACGTTGCCGGTGGAACCGTGGCGCTGCTTGGCGACGATCAGGGTCGCCTTGTTGCGCAGTTCCAGGTAGCGGTCTTCCCAGACGCGGTACTTTTCCTTGTCGGCCTCGGAACTGGTCTCGCTCGGCATCTCGGGGCGCAGCGCCTCGTGGTAATAGTCGGCCCGGTAGATGAACCACACCATGTCGGCGTCCTGCTCGATCGAGCCCGATTCGCGCAGGTCGGACAGCATCGGGCGCTTGTCCTCGCGCTGCTCCACTGCACGCGAAAGCTGCGACAGCGCGATCACGGGCACCTGCAGTTCCTTGGCCAGCGTCTTCAGCCCCCGGCTGATTTCGGAAATCTCGTTCACGCGGTTGTCGTTGGCGCGGCCCGAACCCTGCAGCAGCTGCAGGTAGTCAACCACGATAAGGCCGATATCGTGCCGCCGCTTCAGCCGCCGCGCGCGGGTGCGCAGGGCGGAGATCGACAGGGCCGGCGTGTCGTCGATGTACAACGGCAGCTCGGCCAGCTTCTGCGCCGCGTACGACAGTTTCTGGAATTCGTCGCGCTTCAGCTTGCCCGAACGCAGTGCTTCGGACGAAATCTCTGCCTGTTCGGCGAGGATACGCGTGGCCAGCTGGTCCGCGCTCATTTCCAGGCTGAAGAAGGCCGCCGGTGCACCGTAATTGTGCGGGCCGCCGTCGCGCTGGTATTTCAGGTGTTCCTCGGCGCAGTTGAAAGCGATGTTCATCGCCAGCGACGACTTGCCCATGCCCGGGCGCCCGGCCAGGATCACCAGGTCGGAATTGTGCAGCCCGGCGGTCTTGTTGTCGATCGTGGCAAGGCCCGTGGTCTTGCCCGACAGGCTGCCGCCCGACTGCATCGCCGCCTCGACCAGCTTGATCGCGTCCATCGAAGCGCTGCGAAAGGAAATTCCAGCCTTCTCGCTGGTGGCGCCTTCGGCCACTTCGAACAGGCGCTTTTCCGCATGTTCGATCTGGCGCTGGGGCTCCACCTCTTCCGAAGTGTCGAGCGCGCCTTCCACCAGGTCGCGGCCAACGCCCACCAGTTCGCGCAGCAGCGCAAGGTCATAGATCTGCTGCGCCAGTTCGCGCGGGGCCAGCAGGCCCTGCCCGTCCGCCGTCAGCTGCGCAAGGTAAGCCGTGCCGCCAAGGTCGGCCAGCGCTTCGTCCCCTTCGAAATAGGGCTTCAGCGTGACCGGGGTCACCACCATCTGGCGATCCACCAGGGTCAGGATACGTTCGAAGATGCGCCCGTGAATCGGGGCGAAGAAATGGCCCGCGCGCAGTTCGACGGGCAGTTCCTCCAGCACGCGGTTGTCGATCAGCACGGCGCCCAGGAAAGCGGCCTCCGCCTCCAGGTTGGCGGGCAGGGTGCGGCCCTGTTCGCCCTTGTCGGCAGTGTCGGTGGCGGAGCGGATCAGCAGGTCTTCTTCGGACATGCGCAGCGTGATGCGCGTGTGCGCGAATGTTCGCAAGGTCGATGTCGGCAAACATTGCCATCGCCGCCTGTGGATAGCGGGGAGAATGTGCGCCGGCAGCTGATTGCCGATTGAACGCGCGCGCCGGGTGGGGCAGGTAGGCGACGAACATGAACCAGGACAACGCCAACCGGATCGAGGTCATCACGCTTGATGAAGCGACCGTGCTCGCGCGCAACGAAGAGATCGAGAAAGAGCGCGAAGTGGCCCTGCGTGACCTGGTGGAGGACAATTTCTTTCGCCCCGTCCGCGCCAGCGAGAACGGCCACGTCGGCCCCTGGCGCGTGCACCTGGAAGTGGTGGAAGGCATGCTGGCCTGGCACATGAAGGATGCCGAGGGCAGCGAAGCGGGCACCATCGGCCTGGGCATGGCGCGGATGCGCCGCGCGATCCGCGATTACTTCGCCATCTGCGATAGCTACTACAAGGCCCTGCGCCGCGCCTCTGCGCAAGAGATCGAGACCATCGACATGGCCCGGCGCGGAATCCACGATCGCGGCACGCGGCACCTGCTGGATGCGCTGGAGGGAAAGGTGGAAACCGACTTCGAAACCGCCCGGAGGCTTTTCACCCTGATCTGCGTGTTGCATATCAAGGCCTGATCGCTCGCCAATCGAATCAACGCATTACTAGACAAACTGGGTCGCACCATCGGCAAGAAGAAGAAATCTGTCCTGCGCTTCTGGGTAGAAGTGTTGCTGCTGCTGGCCCTGGTCGCGCTGGCGGTGGTGCTGTGGCAGCGCACGCAGGAATGGATGCCCTCGCGCGCCGAGTACCCCACGCAAGGGGCGCTGGTGGGCGAGCAAGACGGCGCTGTCGATTTCAACGCCCTGCGCGCCACGGGGGCGGACTTCGTCTACCTGGAGGCCAGCCACGGCGCCGAAGGGCGCGACGCGCAGTTCCCGCGCAACCTGGCCGCCGCCATCGACGCGCAGTTGCCGCACGGCGTGGTGCATGCCTATGACCCGTGCGTTTCGGCAGAGCGGCAGGCGGCCAATTTCGTCACCATCGTGCCGCGCGATGCCGACCAGCTGCCGCCGGCCATCGCGCTCGACAAGCTGGCCCGCGAATGTGCCGACCCGATCGTGGAAGCCGGGCTGGAAAGCGAGCTGACGACCTTCATCAACCAGGTGGAGGGGCATGTCGGCCAGCCGGTGGTGCTGAAGATCAGCCCCGAGTTCGAAGCCGAGCACGGCATTGCCGTGCGGATCGAACGCAACCTGTGGCTGGAGCGCGACTTCGCCCAGCCCGACTATGCCGGGCGGCCGTGGACGCTGTGGACGGCCACCAGCTATTCGCGCGGCGAAGCCAGCGATCAACCGCTACGCTGGGTAGTGGTGCAGCCCTAGGTGCTGCGTCAGGCGTCGGCGCCGTCCAGCCATTCCACCAGCGCGGCCAGGCACTCGCGGGCCAGCAGCTTGCAGCGTTCCGGGCTCCAGCCCTGCTCTGCATCGGGCCAGTCGTCGTTGTCCTTGAACGGCATTTCCAGCGTCATCGCGCAGGCACCGAAGCGCTCTGCCACCTGGTTGGTGCTCATCGACAGGTTGGCCTTGCCCGGCGCCGACCTGGGATAGCCCTTCACGGTCTGGAAATCGGGCGTGCGGCGATCCAGAATGCGCTGGTAGCGATAGAAGCGCTCGCCGTGCTCGTCGGTCCACGACGGGATGCCCTCGTATGCGGCCAGGAAGACCCCGGCGATTGCCTCGTCGCCGTGCACGTCCATGGCGAAGTCCACGCCGGTCTCATCCATCGCGTTGCGGATGGCGAGGACTTCGGGCGATTTTTCTGCCGTGGGTTCGGCCCATTCGCGGTTGAGGTTCACCCCTTCGGCGTTGGTGCGCAGGTGGCCGCGGAACGAGCCGTCCGGATTGCAGTTCGGCACCACGTGCAGGCGGCATTTCTGCCGCAGCGCGCGGCCCACCACGTCAGCGGGATCGGTGAGCACTTCCAGCGCCCCTTCCATCCACCATTCGGCCATCGATTCGCCCGGATGCTGGCGGGCATAAAGCCACACCTGCACGTCGCCCGTGCCCATCTCCAGGCAATCGAGCGGGCGCCCGTCGAGCGTCTCGCCAAGGCGGCGGTAGGCCACGCCTTCGCTGCAGGCGGCTGCGGCGACAAGATCGTTGTGCCGCTCCAGCGAATAGGGCGCGAAATAGGCGAAGTACGCAAGGTCGGATTCGGGCGTGTAGCGGATGGTCAGCGTGCCGTTGCCCGCAGCCTTGTCATAGGAACTGGGCGCGCGGCCCCAGTACTGCCGGTCTTCCGATACGCAGGCGTTGTAGCCGGGCCAGCCTTGCGGATAGGCGCTGCCTGCCAGGTCCTCGATCTCCAGCACCAGTTCGCGGCCCGCAGCGCCGCAGACGCGAAAGTGGAACCACTGTGCGAACTCGCTGTTGCGGTCGCGCGGGATGCGCAGCTGCGCATGGGCGCCCTCGATCGCAACGACTTCGATGTTGCCGCTGTCGAAGGCGGCGTCGATCATGATGTCCTTGATGTTCATTCTACCTCGATAGTCTCGCCGGATTCTCCGGGAAAGCCTGCAAACAAAGCATCGGCCATGCGCGGCGCGGCAGCGGCATCGGCGGCATAGTCGCTGTTAGCCGTGGCGGTCATCGCCGCGCGGCCTTCCCACAGGTTCTGCGTGCCGTCCGCCGCGCGGATGCTGACGGAGAGTTCGCGCGCGATCCGCTCCGCCGGCTGGCCGCCCAGGTTGAAGCCGATGCCAAGGCCGACGCCCGAGCCATAGCTGCCGGTCGACCCGCCTACGCCCACGTCCACCGGGCCGCGACGAGGGCCAGTATCGACCACGTACTGGTCCAGCGCCACTTGCGCCACTTGCGACCCGTTTATCATCACCACGCGGTAGCCCAGGCCTTGCAGCTCGCGCCGCACGGCGTCCTCATACAGGCCGTATTCGATGCTTTGCGCATCGAGGCCCGGCGCGGCGACGATCTGGATCGTGCCTTGGCCAAGGTAGGCGGGCGCCTCTCCGGTAAAGCGGGTGACTTCCACCGGCGAGACCCAGGCGGGCGTGGCGCAGCCGCCCAGCAGCGCGGCAGTGGCAAGGATGGCAAGGGCCTGTTTCATGTCATGTCTCCAACGCCCGAACGGCGCGATTGGTGCCTGCGGGAATTCGCATGCCTGATTGTCGTTTCACGCAAACCTGCTAACCGGCGGACAATGAATAGCAAATGTCCTGTCCTCGTCACCGGTGGTGCCGGATATATCGGCAGCCATGCCGTGCTGGCCCTGCTGGATGCCGGCTGGCCGGTTGCGGTGATCGACAACCTTTCGACGGGCTTTCGCTTTGCCGTGCCCGAAGGCGTGCCTTTCTACGAAGGCGACATTGCCGATGCCGATCTGCTGGCGCGGATCTTTGCCGAACAGGGCACGCGCGCGGTGATGCATTTTGCAGGCTCCATCGTGGTGCCCGAAAGCGTGGAGAACCCGCTGAAGTACTACGAGAACAACACGGTGAAGAGCCGCGCGCTGATAGAGGCCGTGGTGAGGGCGGGCGTGCCGCACATGATCTTCTCCTCCACCGCGGCGACTTACGGCATGCCGGATGTGTCGCCGGTGACGGAAGAGACGCCCCGGCAGCCAATCAACCCCTATGGCTGGTCGAAACTGATGACCGAGCAGATGCTGGCCGACACCGCGGCTGCCCATTCGATGAACTATTGCGCGCTCAGGTATTTCAATGTGGCAGGCGCCGATCCGCAGGCGCGCAGCGGGCAGTCGACCGCAGGCGCGACGCACCTTATCAAGGTGGCGGTAGAGGCGGCGTTGGGCCAGCGCGAGAGCGTGAGCGTGTTCGGCACCGACTACGATACCCCCGATGGCACCGGCGTGCGCGACTATATTCACGTCAGCGATCTGGCTGCGGCCCACGTGCTGGCGCTGGAGGCGCTGATCGATCAACCGGACCGCTGCCTGACGATGAACTGCGGTTATGGCCTTGGCTTCTCCGTGCTCGAAGTGCTCGACGCGGTGGACCGGGTGACGAAGGGAAAAATCAATCGCGTGATGGGGCCGCGCCGTGCAGGCGATCCCGATTCGCTGATTTCCGATCCGTCGCGCATCAAGGCCACCCTGCCGTGGCAGCCGCAATACGCCGATCTTGATGCCATCGTGGCCCATGCGCTGGCGTGGGAGCGCAAGTTGGCGGATATTCGGGGTTAGTTTGTTCTTCGCTCGCGCCTCCGCGCGAGCGTCCTCGCTAGGCGCGCAGGCAAGCTGCGCCCGCTGCGGGCGGCCGTTCTGCCTTGCGGGCGACTGACGGTCGCCCGATCTGTGGTTGACTTCCTGCCACGCTCCCCTTATCCGCACGCCTTGAATTTCCGGCATCGGAGCTCATCTCCGGTGCCGCTTGTTTTTCGGGAAAAGACCATGAAGATCCGCAACAGCCTCAAGTCGCTGAAGAACCGCCATCGCGATTGCCGTGTGATTCGCCGTCGCGGTCGCACCTACGTGATTAACAAGACCAACCGTCGCTTCAAGGCCCGCCAGGGCTAAGCGCGCCGTGCCGCTTGCATGCGGCACAGGTCTTCTGCAAAGCCCCCGCCAACACGGGGGCTTTTTGCATGTCTGATGCCAACGCAAACCACGGGCGCGACCGACCCGGCGCGGTCGTGTTCGATATCGGCCGCGTCATCATCCGCTGGGACCTGCGCTACCTGTTTGCCAAGCTGATCGACGATCCGGACGAGCTGGAATGGTTCGTCACCAACGTCGTGACCGAAAAATGGCATCACCAGCAGGACGAGGGGCGTCCGCTGGCAGAGATGGTACCCGAACGAATCGCCCGGTTTCCCGACCATGCCGAGCTGATCCAGGCCTACGCCACGCGCTTTGCCGAGACCTATCCCGAGAATATTCCCGGCACGCTGGACCTGATCGCCCGGCTGCACGCACGCGGCGTGCCGCTGTTCGGCCTGTCGAACTTCGGCGCGGATTTCTGGGACGAGTTCATCGCCAGCCAGCCGGTGTTCGAACACTTTCGCGATATCGTCGTCTCTGGCCATGAGAACGTCGCCAAACCCGACCCGCAGATCTACGCCATTGCCGAACAGCGTTTCGGCCTGCCGCCGCAGCAGCTGCTGTTCATCGACGACAAGGCGGAGAACATTGCCGCCGCCACGGCGCGCGGCTGGCATGGGCACGTGTTCACCGGCGCCGAAGCGCTGGAAGCCGACCTCAGCGCACGCGGCTTGCTCTAGGACAGGAAAGAAAAAGGCCGCGGCCGCTGGGTGCCAGGGCCTTCGCAAGTGCCCATCCCGGATGGAGGGGGGACGGGGATGGGTCAGCCGTTGCAGCGCGCCAGTCGCGAATCGGGCAGCGTCTCGCCACCCGCCGTGAAGCTGGCAATGGTGCCGACTTGGCGGCGCAGCTGGCTGCACACGCGCAAGGGGCGGTCGCCGCTGCGCGGGCCGGTGCAGGTGGTGCCTTCACAACGGAACACCACGCCGCCGGCG